>Ga0180433_10000002_pt1 | contig 554840 bp, 574 predicted proteins | sample SS_ome_8_FD_132980 | JGI IMG/M metagenome (GOLD analysis project Ga0180433, IMG submission 132980) | Hypersaline lake sediment archaeal communities from the Salton Sea, California, USA - SS_1_D_1 metaG | ecosystem: Environmental > Aquatic > Non-marine Saline and Alkaline > Hypersaline >...
AGTCGACATCCGCTCGTTCCTCGCGGTATCTCCTTTATCTCAGTACGGGAGAGTCTCCCGTTCGTACGACGCTGGGCAGTCGCCTTCGCTTTTCTATCAGCCTACTCGACTCGCAAGCTCGTATATGGGGTCTTCGGCTCGTGTTCCCTAAAGGATAGCCGCCACCTTCATTTCAATCAACCAATCTCCATTACAGGTCCTGTAATTATTAAAAAAAAAGCGTGTTTTTTCTCCTCGTGTTTTATTTTAGGGACTTATCGGACAGCCCCATCTTTATTCCATATCTGGTTTTTCAAACGTAATGCGGCCAAGCTTTAAAGTTCTTAATTCACGAATGATGAGCTCTGCCGTTTTATCATAATCGATAAATCCACCTGACATCAAACAACCACGTTTTTTTCCAATATGGTCAAATATATCTACAATATTTTCGGAAAAAGAATCGAATTGATAGCGTTCTTTTAAACGATCAGGATAATGCTCAATTAAATATTGTAAAGCAAATACAGCTACATCTTGTAGATTTAAAATTTCATCTTTAATTGCACCTGTTGTAGCTAATTTTAAACCAATCTCTTGATCTTCAAATTTCGGCCATAATATACCAGGTGTGTCTAATAGCTCTAATTCTTTTCCGACTTTAATCCAACTCTGTGCTTTCGTAATACCAGGGCGATCACCCGTTTTCGCTATATTTCTTTTCGCAAGACGATTAATTAATGTTGATTTCCCAACATTCGGAATCCCTACGATTAATGCACGTATTGCTCTTGGCTTAATCCCCTTCTGCTTCATTTTATTAAATTTTTCCTGTAACAATTGTTTTGATAAATCAGTAATTTTTTTTAAACCTGTACCTTTTTGGGCATCAATGGCGATTGCTTCTATATTTTGATTCTGAAAATATTCTAACCAGCTCTTTGTTATTTTTTCATCCGCCATGTCAGCTTTATTTAACAATACGATACGTGGTTTGTTCGAAATAATGTCATCTATCATTGGATTTCTTGATGAAAGTGGAATTCTTGCATCAACTAATTCATACACGATATCAATTAGTTTTAATTTTTCGGTTACTTCTCTTCTTGCTTTAGCCATATGTCCAGGAAACCATTGAATAGTCATGCTACATCACCTACTTTCATTACTCTACAAGTCCAAAGTCCGATAATGGCCAATACACTAAATTCGTTGTTCCCATTACTTCTTCTATTGGAACAGTCCCAATGTGGCGAGAATCTTTGCTATATCTGCGGTTATCTCCCATAACAAAAATTTCTCCTTCTGGAATTGTTTTTTGACCAATTATATCCTCTAGCTTAAAGGATTCCGTTAATGGACCATCAATAACTTGTTTTTTATAATCTTCTAGATATGGCTCCTCATAAGGCTCTCCATTAATATAAAGTGTATCGTTTTTATATTCGATATGATCGCCAGGTAACCCAATCACACGTTTTATGTAATCCTTATCTTCCGTTGCATGGAATACAACAATATCGAACCGTTCAATATTCCCGATTTTCGTCCCAATTTTGTTAACAATCATTCGGTCTTGATGATTTAATGTCGGCATCATCGACTGTCCATCTACAACAATTGGAGCAAAGAAGAAGGTCCGAATTACTATTGCTAGAACAATCGCAATGGCTAATGCCTTTAACCATTCTAAAAATTCATTCTTTTTTCTCGCCATCCTATTTCACACACCTTTTTCTCTCATACCCTTTTATTTTTATTGGTAAATATTATTTTAATACATATCGTTTTTTTACAAAAGCTCTCTTATAGGTTATTGTAAACATTTGTTATATTGCTCTCTTTTCTCGTAGGAGTCTCACGATTTTTATCAATAAAATTTATCAGAGAATATACAAAAGAAACCAAAACATGGGAAAAGGAGCTTGTTACATCGAACAAGCTCCTTTGTTTAAGTAAATGATTATCTTTCTTTAATACGAGCTGCTTTACCGCGAAGGTTGCGTAAGTAGTAAAGCTTAGCACGACGTACTTTACCACGACGAACAACTTCAATTTTTGCAATTTTTGGTGTGTGTAATGGGAATGTACGCTCAACACCTACGCCGTAAGAAACTTTACGAACTGTAAATGTTTCGCTAATTCCGCCACCACGACGCTTAATCACTACACCTTCAAATACCTGGATACGCTCGCGAGAACCTTCAATAACTTTTACATGAACACGAACTGTATCCCCAGGACGGAATTCAGGTAAATCAGTACGTAGTTGTTCTTTAGTGATTTCTTCGATGATATGTTGCATCGTTTTCAACTCCTTCCAACAGATGCTCATGCAGTTCGTTCATTGCAGCGGAACATCGTTTTCCACTAAGACCCGCTGTCTTAGTCACAACCAGTATCATACCATAATGAATATATGGATGCAAGATATTACTGCTTATTTTTTAGCTCTTCTAGCCATTTTTTCTGCTTTTCTGTTAGTGAATAATGCTCGAGTAAATCAGGTCTTCTTAAAAATGTTCTTCTTATAGACTCTTTTTCTCTCCATTCAGCAATCTTTTGATGATTTCCACTTAATAGAACATCCGGAACCTTCAATCCTCTAAATTCTCGTGGACGTGTATAATGTGGGTGTTCAAGCAATCCCGTTGTGAAAGAATCTTGTTCATGAGATTCCTCTTTTCCGAGAACACCAGGTAGAAGACGAACCACACTATCAATAACAATCATAGAAGCAAGCTCACCACCTGTTAAGACAAAATCCCCGATAGATATTTCATCTGTTACAAGGTGGCGAATTCTTTCATCATACCCCTCATAATGTCCACAAATCATGATAAGGTGTTCTTCTTTAGCAAGCTGTTCTGCTTTTTTTTGATTATATGTTTCGCCTTGTGGGCAAAAAAGAATAATTCTAGGATTCTTTGAGCCGTGTTTTTGTTTCACATGGTCAACGGCATCATAAATAGGTTGTGGTGTTAATACCATTCCCGCTCCTCCACCATATGGATAGTCATCAACTGTTTGATGTTTATTCGTAGAAAATGAACGGAAATTAATGACATCAATCGAAACTGCTTCTTTCTCTTGCGCTTTTTTTAAGATGGATTCATTTAAGACACCGTGAAACATTTCAGGAAAAAGGGTTAACACATCAATTTTCATCATTCTAATAATCCTTCCATTGGTGAAATGATAACTTTTTTCTCTTTCACATCAATTGCTTTAACGACATCTTCAATATACGGAACAAGTGCATCTTTCTGTCCCTTTCTTTTGATGACCCATACATCGTTGGCACCAGGAGTTAATATCTCTTTAATGAAACCAACCTCTGTTCCTTCTTCCGTCCAAACGGTACACCCAATAATTTCATGAAAATAATATTCTCCTTCTTCTAGCTCTCCCAGTTGATTTTTGGGAACCTTTAATATTGAACCCTTAAACCTTTCAACATCATTGATGGATTCAAATCCTTCAAATGATAATAAATCGAAATTTTTGTGCTTTCGTCTCGATTTAACGATAACTTCAATTGGTTCTTTTCCTTGTTGAAAGATATAAAGCTTATTACCAAGCTTATAACGCTCGTCTGGAAAATCGGTTTTGGAAATAACGCGGACTTCACCTCGAATCCCATGTGTATTGACAATTTTCCCAACATTAAACCAATTTTCTGACATATCGATCACCTCAGCGGATTTCTTGTACAATTCCATCTTTAATGACGATAATTCGTTCTTTCATGATTTCTTCCCAATTATCTCCCTCTTTTACTTCAATGATACCATTGACCTCAGTTTCTTTTAATTCACTTCCAAGAGGAAGAATATGTATTTGTTCAAGCTGAAACTCTGTTAATTTAATTTTTTCCTTTCTCTTTTCTATCTCATTTTTATATTGTGATACTAATAAGCGATTCGATTTTACTTTTTCTATTTTCTTTAATTGAAAATAGAGTTGATCACATTCGCGCTCGAGTTGCTGCTTCTTCTTTAAAAACTTTTGCAACAGCTTCTCTTTGCTCTTTTCTGTTAAAATTTGCTTGACCGTAATTGGATGAAGAATTTTCATGACTCTCCTCCTCATGCATTTATATCCCATTTCGAGGAGTAAATCTCCGTCTTATAGCTATCATATCGAAATATAAAGTGTAAAAAAAGGCGAGGTTTTCATTCCCTCACCTTTTTTAATCATTAATCTCTAAAAATACTCGTTTTGTTGATTGATTTCCTGCTGCATAAACAACAGTTCGAATCGCTTTAGCAATTCTTCCTTGCTTCCCAATTACTTTTCCGATGTCGTCTTGATGAACTTTAAGTGTATAAATGATTTCATTTTTTTCTTCTCTTTTGTCCACAAAGACTTCATCCGGATTGTCAACAAGTGCTTTTGCAATCGTTGAAATTAATTGTTCCATTTGAACCACATTCATTATTTATTGTTTTTTAAGTTGTGGAATTTCTCCATAATACCTTGCTTAGAGAAAAGGTTACGAACAGTATCAGATGGTTTTGCACCATTTTGTAACCATTTAAGAGCTAATTCTTCGTCAATTTTCACTTCAGCTGGTTCAGCAACTGGGTTGTAAGTACCAACTGTTTCAATGAAACGTCCATCACGTGGAGAACGAGAATCAGCAACTACGATACGATAGAAAGGAGATTTTTTTGCTCCCATACGCTTTAAACGAATTTTAACTGCCATAATAAAAGCACCTCCATAATGTTTTCAACAAGATAGTATAATATCAGTCTTGAATTAGTTTGTAAAGTCTTTTTTCTTAACAGAATTATATTGTTACATGAAAGGGAATTTAAACCCTTTTCTTTTTCCCTTTGTCATGTTTGTCATTTGTTTCATTAATTTTTTCATTTCGTCAAACTGCTTTAATAGTCTATTAACTTCCTGTACAGATGTACCGCTTCCTTTCGCAATTCTTTTTCTGCGGCTTGCATTGATAATTTCTGGATGTAATTTTTCTTCTTTTGTCATAGAGCGAATAATCGCTTCAACATGACTAATTTGTTTTTCATCAACTTGAATGTTCTTTAACCCTTTTATTTTATTGGCTCCAGGAAGCATAGAAATGAGTTCGTCTAATGGACCCATATTGCGCACTTGTCCAAGTTGCTCTAAAAAGTCATCTAATGTAAAGGACGCAGTACGCATTTTTTCTTCAAGCTCTTTTGCTTTTTCAGCATCAACGGAAGCTTGAGCTTTTTCAATTAATGTTAGCACATCCCCCATACCTAGTATACGGGAAGCCATTCGTTCTGGATGAAATGGCTCTAGTGCATCTAGTTTTTCCCCCATACCAGCAAACTTAATTGGAGTTCCTGTTACAGAGCGGATAGATAAAGCTGCACCACCACGTGTATCACCATCTAATTTTGTTAAGACAACCCCTGTAATTCCAAGCTGGTCATGGAAGCTTTTCGCAACATTAACTGCATCTTGACCTGTCATAGCATCGACAACAAGAAAAATTTCATCTGGTTTTGTTATTTCTTTCACTTGTTTCAATTCATCCATTAGCTCTTCATCAATGTGAAGTCGACCAGCCGTATCAATAAGGACATAGTCATGATGCTCTTTTTTGGCTTGGTCAATTGCTTGTTTTGCAATTTCAACAGGACTAACTTGATCTCCAAGTGAAAAGACAGACATATTCAGCTGTTTTCCTAGTGTTTCGAGCTGTTTAATTGCTGCAGGTCGATAAATATCAGCTGCAACCATGAGTGGATTACGGTTATATTTTTTACGCAATAGATTGGCAAGCTTACCAGTTGTTGTCGTTTTACCAGCACCTTGTAAGCCAACCATCATAATAACCGTTGGGGGTCTATTACTAACAGCAATTTTACTTTGTTCTCCACCCATTAGTTCAGTTAATTCTTCCTTAACAACTTTAATAACTTGCTGGCCAGGAGTTAAACTTTTCATTACCTCTTGACCAACAGCACGCTCGCTAACTTTTTTAATAAAATCTTTAACAACCTTAAAGTTAACATCCGCTTCAAGTAAAGCAAGACGGACTTCCCTCATCATTGCTTTAACATCAGATTCAGTTACTTTACCTTTTCCACGAATTTTTGAAATTGTACTTTGCAGTCGGTCGGCTAATCCTTCAAAAGCCATATACTCTGCCGCCTCCTAATCCAATTTTTCAAGAGCAGAAAGAAGACGGAAAGCTTCCTCGTCTTGTCCTTCAGTTGTAAAATACTTTTTTAGCTTTTCAATAATTTTCTTTCGCTCTTGAAATTTTTTAAGAAGACCAAGCTTTTCTTCATATTCTTCTAGCATTGCTTCTGTTCTTTTAATATTGTCATAAACCGCTTGACGACTCACTTCAAATTCTTCAGCAATTTCACCAAGGGAGAAATCATCTAAATAATATAAAGACATATAGCTTTTTTGCTTTTGTGTTAACAACGATTGATAAAAGTCAAATAAATAATTCATTCTCGTTGTTTTTTCGAGCATCATCACTATCCCTCCCTTTGTTAAGTGAAATGCCTTTACAAGATAATAGTGTATCGAAATGACTAATTAATGTCAAGTTTTTTTCTTAACATGTTTTTTAATTTATTAAAATTAGGTTTGTGAAAAAATATTGTTTTTAGTAAGTTGTATTACATGAAGCGAAAGGCGGCGACTCCTGCGGGAAAAGCGAGCCTGGCGAGACCCCGCAGTGCTCTTGCACGAGGAGGCTCGCGGATCGCCCGCGGAAAGCTCCCCCCTGTAGCGAAATGTATATTTTAATCTCCCCTCTAACGTAAAAAGCAGAAGCATTTAAGCTTCTGCTTCTTCCACTAGGTTGGCAAATAATCCGTATACATACTGTTCTGCATCAAATGGCTGAAGATCGTCCATTTTTTCACCTAAACCTACTAATTTAACTGGAATATGAAGCTCATTACGAATGGCAAGGACAATTCCACCCTTTGCCGTTCCATCGAGCTTTGTTAAAGCAATACCTGTCACATTTGTTGCCTCTGAAAATTGTTTTGCTTGATTCATTGCATTTTGTCCAGTTGTTGCATCTAAAACTAGTAAAACCTCATGAGGAGCATCAGGAATTTCACGTTCAATTACTCGTTTAACTTTTTCAAGCTCCTTCATTAAGTTTACTTTATTTTGCAAGCGACCGGCTGTATCGCATAAAAGAATATCGACATTTCGTGCACGAGCTGCTTGAATAGCATCATACATGACAGCAGCTGGGTCACTTCCAGCTGATTGCTTAATGACATCAACCCCTACACGTTCACCCCATACTTCTAACTGTTCAATGGCTCCTGCTCTAAACGTATCTCCAGCAGCTAATAATACAGACTTCCCTTCTGATTTTAACTTATGTGCCAGCTTTCCAATTGTTGTTGTTTTTCCAACACCATTAACACCAACGAATAAAATCACGTTTAATCGCCCATCTTCAATATTTAAGCTGTTTGGCTCTTTATCATCCCCTTGATAAATTTCAACGAGCTTTTCTGAAATGACGTCTCTCACTTCTTTTGGGTCTTGAATATTACGGCGTTTAACCTCCGTTTTCAACTCGTCAATTAGTTCCATTACAGTTGAAACACCTACATCCGCTGTAATTAAGACTTCTTCGAGTTCTTCAAAAAATTCTTCATCTACCTTTCGATAGCGAGCAACAATGTCATTGACACGTTCAGAAAAAGAGCTTCTCGTTTTACTTAATCCTTCTTTAAATTTTTGAGTCACAGAGTCCGTTTGCTGTGAAATTTTTTCCTTTAATTTTTTAAAGAAACTCATATTTATCACCCTTTCATGATGATTTAACCAATTCTTTTGTTTCTTCAAGCTTAACTGATACTAGTTTCGATACACCCGATTCCTGCATCGTAACTCCATATAAAACATGAGCCTGTTCCATCGTTCCCTTTCGATGGGTAATGACAATAAATTGAGTATCTTGACTAAATCGTTTTAAGTATTGAGCAAAACGGTGAACATTAGCTTCATCTAATGCTGCTTCTACTTCATCAAGAACACAAAATGGTACTGGTCTAACCTTTAAAATGGAAAACAATAGAGCAATTGCTGTTAATGCTCTTTCACCACCTGAAAGCAATCCTAAATTTTGAAGCTTTTTACCTGGTGGTTGAGCGACAATATCTACACCTGTATTTAGTAAATCATCAGGATCAGTTAATAATAAATCAGCTCTTCCTCCACCAAACAAGGATTGGAAGACGGAACTAAAATGTGAGCGAATTTGTAAAAACGTTTCTTCAAAACGTCTTTTCATCTCTTGATCCATTTCATTTATGACATTAAATAATGTTTCTTTTGCTTCTGTTAAATCATCTCTTTGCTCTTGTAAAAATTCATAGCGATCTTTAATTCGTTCATACTCATCAATAGCACCTAAGTTTACGGTTCCAAGCTCTTCAATCGACCGTTTAATAAGCTTTAATTTTCTTCTTGCCTCATCTACTTCGCATGGCAGAGGATATTGCTCTTTCGCTGCTTCAAAAGTAAGCATATACTCTTCTCTTAGTTTATTCAAGTGGTTGTCTAATTCAACATCAACTCGGTTTAATTTAACTTCTTCATCTTTTAACGAATCTGTCATTTGCTTTTGATTTCTCTTTAATTCTTTTAATTCCAGTTCCTCCTGCTGAAGTGTTTCTTGTATTTGTAATCGTTGATTTCTTCTAGCCTGGATTAATTCTACTGTCTTATTCTTATCTTGAAGCTTTCTTTTTGCTTCTTCTTCAAGCTTTTCTTCCCCTGATTCATTATTTGACATTTCACTTGTTAAGATTTCTAAATCCTGTTTAGCCTCTTTTAGCTTTAATTCGTTTGTATGAAGTTCACTTTCAATTCGATTTAATGATTGTTTTTCATTTTTATATACTTCTTCTTTGCTTGCTAATTGAACCTTCAATTCAGTAATTTGTTCTTGTAACTCATTTTTAGAGGTTTGCTGATTTGATTTCTTTTCGACTAGCTCTGTTATCGTTTGATCGAGCTCTTCAATTTTTAATGAAATTTGTTTTATTTTGTCCTCTAGCTCATTTTTACGCGACTCCATCTTACTTTTTTCTTGTTTAAAGGACTCTTTTTCAGCATCATAAAGGGATAAATGATCATTTATATTATTCTCTTTTACCTCTATTTCACGTAAATTACCACGAATAGTCTGTTCTTTTATTCTTAAATTCGCACCTTGATCTCGAAGTTCTTCTAACTTTTGTTCTAGTTTTTGAATTGTATCTTTTAATTCTTTCACTTGTTTTTCTAAAGTGTTTGTTTTTTCTTCCATTTCATTTAGCTTATCTTGGATAGACTCTAGTTCTCCTTTTCGGCTTAATAGTGAGTTTCCTTTTGATTGAATCGCACCACCTGTCATTGACCCACCTGGATTAACAACATCACCTTCAAGAGTAACAACCCGAAAGCGGAAATTTAGCTGCTTCGCTAAATCGTTTGCCCCTTTTAAATCTTTCGTAACAATAACAGTACCAAGTAAATTATTAATAATAGATTGATATTTTGAATCAAACGAAACAAGGCGAGAAGCCACTCCAATAAAAGTAGGGTGGTTTTCAATAATGGAATAATCACTAGGTGATATAGCACGCCCTTTTATAACAGACAGTGGTAAAAAGGTTGCTCGACCATAAGAATGTTGTTTTAAAAATTGAATAGCTTTTCTACCAGATTGTTCATCTTCTACAACTACGTGCTGCATCGAAGAGCCTAACGCTATTTCAATTGCTGTTTCATATTCCCGATCCATCGTAATAAGTTCAGCCACAGCTCCGTGAATTCCTGAAAGCTGTTCACGGTTTTTTAATACTTCACGAACTCCTTGATAAAACCCTGTATAATCCTCTTGCATTGCTTCAAGCATTTCTTTTCTTGATTTCATTTTTTGTAAATATTGATACGCTTGATATAACATCGTTTCTTTCTTTTGATATTGACTTTTCATGTTTTCAAGCTTTTGTTGGTTTTGACGATAGTTAACGACTTGCTCATCCAGCTCCTTTTCGATGAGCGAAAGCTTAGCTTCTAGTTTTTTCCTGTCTTCTTGAACAGCTTTTCTTTCCAGCAAATATTTTTCATTAGAAGTTTCTAATCGCTTCATTTTCATTTCTTGTTGCTGAATTTGATCATCAATATATTGAGTTTCATTTCTAGAAGCAGTTTGTTCATTTAATAAATCAAAATATTCACTTTTCAAGCTTTCAATTTCTTCTTCAATATTTACATTCAAACGGTTCATTTCATCTTGCTTTTCCGAAAGCTGACCTCTTAATTTTTCTACCGCTTCTTCGTAAAGCTTTAGTTGAGACTGTCGTTCACTTTTTTCCTTTTGAAGTTGGTCAACTAGAGCGTTTAAATTTTCAATTAAATCCTCCAGCTGAGCTTTATTTTGTGATGCATTCTTTTTGCGTTCTTTTAAAACTTCTTTTCTTCCTTCAAGCTTTTCAAGCTCTTCACTTGCAAGTAATAGAACTTGCTGTAAGTCATTAATGGATTCATCAAGAGCTGTTAATTGATCACGCATTTCTTCAATAAGTGCTTCCTTTTTTTGAACAGTTGATGAAAGTTCCATTTCTCGATTTCGAAGATCTTCCACTTGCTTTGTAAGAGTTTCCCATTTACTATGTAAATCTTCAATTTCATATACAATAAGAGCAACTTCAATTTTTTCTAAATCATCCTTTTTCTCCAAGTATTCCTTGGCAATAGAAGCTTGTACCTTTAGTGGTTCTACTTGATTTTCTAATTCATGTAAAATATCTTCAACACGATTTAAGTTTTCTTCTGTTTCACTTAACTTCGTTTCCGCTTTCTTTTTCCTCGTCTTATATTTAAGAACTCCAGCTGCTTCTTCAAATATACTTCTTCTTTCTTCAGCTTTACTGCTTAAAATTTCTTCCACTTTCCCCTGACTGATAATCGAAAATGCTTCTTTTCCAAGGCCTGAGTCCATAAATAAATCAATGATATCTTTAAGACGACACGGCTGTTTATTAATAAAAAACTCACTTTCACCTGAACGGAATACTCTTCTTGTAACACTGACTTCTTGATAATCAATTGGTAAGAAATGATCTTCATTGTCAAGCGTCAATGTAACTTCAGCCATATTTAATTTTTTTCTCGAATCACTTCCGGCAAAAATAATATCCTCCAATTTGGCACCACGTAAAGATTTAACTGATTGCTCACCCAGTACCCACCGTATGGCATCTGTAATATTACTTTTGCCACTCCCGTTTGGACCAACTACAGCCGTCACACCGCCTGAAAAATCAACTGATATTCGATCTGCAAATGATTTAAATCCTACAATATCTAATCGTTTGAGGAACATTGTGATCCCCCTTACTTTATATCTTTTCTATATTACTATAATAAAAAATGGATTTGTTTCATAGTAAAAGATAGATTCGGCCATTCCCAGTCTCCCGGAAATGGCCGAAAAATGTTACTGATTTGGATGAAGTGTCTGTAATGCTTGTTCAGCAGCGTGCTGTTCGGCTTCTTTTTTTGATCTACCCGTTCCTGTTCCAAGCACTTCCCCATTTAAAGAAACGGTTGCGACAAATTCCCGATTATGGGCTGGTCCTTTTTCCTCTAATATTTGATATTCTAAAACACCTTTTCCATCTCTCTGAATAAACTCCTGTAATTTACTTTTAAAATCCATCACATGAGAAAAAGCACCTTCTGATATTTTTGGATATACTATTTTCTCTAAAAATTTTACAACAGCGGATAAACCTTGATCTAAATAGAGAGCACCTATAAATGCTTCAAATACATCAGCTAATAATGCTGGACGTTTTCTACCCCCAGTTAGCTCTTCACCCTTCCCAAGTAAAACGAGTTTACCAAATGATAACTCGTTCGCAAAGGAGACGAGCGATGGTTCACAAACAATCGCTGCCCTTAACTTCGTTAAATCTCCTTCGCTCATGGTCGGATACATTTCATAGAGGTATTGGGAGATAGTCAGTTCCAAAACGGCATCTCCTAAAAATTCTAAACGCTCATTGTCCTCATAAGGCTTTTTTCGATGCTCATTCACATAAGATGAATGTGTAAAAGCCTGATACAGAAGCTTTTCATTTTTAAAGGTGATACCGATATTTGCTTGAAATTCTCGAAATTCCTGTGCCTTTTTTAAAAAGCTTTTTCTAGCTTTAGAATTCATTTTATGCGGCATACGTACCCTCCATCTGTATGTACACTTATACCTTTTAGTATGCTTGATTATAAGAAAAAAATAGGTTAAAAAACAAATGATAGAATAGAGACTATTAACACCCTATTTAGTATATCGTACTAAATGATATACTTTACAATAATCTCTATCATCATATTTTGCAATAAAATCTTTTTTATAATGTAAAGTCCCGTTGTATAAACGGGACTTTTTAATCTAACATTTATTACATTTGGCTTTTTATGTAGTTTACAGCGTCACCCACTGTAACGATTTTTTCTGCCTCTTCATCAGAAATTTCCATGTCGAACTCATCTTCTAATTCCATAACAAGTTCAACAACATCTAGGGAATCTGCGCCAAGATCATCTTTGAAAGAAGACTCAAGCTTCACCTCAGATTCGTCTACACCAAGACGATCTACGATGATCTTCGTTACACGCTCTAATACATCTGCCATTATCTTCACCTCCCCTCAAGTATTATAGTGGATTTCATGTAAAATGACTAGAAAAATTCTATAGAAATTTGAACTTACATTACCATTCCACCGTCGATGTTTATCGTTTGTCCGGTCATATAAGATGATTGATCAGATGCTAAAAATGTTACAACATTTGCAATGTCTTCTGGTTCTCCTAAACGACCAAGTGGGATTTGCTTTAACATTTCTTCTCTTACATTTTCATCTAATTTATCCGTCATGTCGGTTGTAATAAAACCTGGTGCAATTGCATTTACCGTAATATTACGGCTTGCTAACTCCTTTGCCGTTGTTTTCGTTAAACCAATGACACCAGCTTTTGCTGCTACATAGTTTGCTTGTCCTGCATTTCCTGCAACACCAACGACTGAAGCCACATTAATAATGCGACCAGAACGCTGTTTCATCATTTGACGAGTAACAGCTTTTGTACAATTAAATACACCTTTTAAATTAATATCGATCACATCATCCCACTCAGATTCTTTCATTCGCATAATTAAATTATCTTTAGTAATTCCCGCATTATTAACAAGTATATCCAAACGATTAAATCGAGTTAACACTTCTTTAACCATTTCATTTACTTCTTCTTGCTTAGAAACATCCGCTTTAACAGCAAAAGCTTCTCTTCCTAATGCTTTAATTTCATCTACAACCTCATTTGCTTTCGCTTCATTTCCAGCATAGTTTACAACAACATCGGCACCATTTTTGGCCATATGTATAGCGATAGCACGTCCAATTCCCCGAGATGCACCTGTAACAAGTGCCACTTTACCATTTAACATGTTTATTCCTCCTTTAATTCGGAAATAACAGAATTCATTGATTCTAAATCAAATATATTGTAAGTTTTCACACGACGATTTACTTTCTTAACTAATCCAGATAGCACTTTTCCTGGCCCAATTTCAATAAAGGTCGTCACTCCAAGGTCAATCATTGTTCGAACAGACTCTTCCCATCTAACAGGTGAATATAATTGTTCAACAAGCTTTTCTTTGATTTCATCACCTTTTTCTATTGGTTGTGCTGTTACGTTCGTAATGACTGGAATCGATGCATCTTGAATGGTTAATTTATCTAATACGTTCTTTAATTCATCTGCTGCTGGTTTCATCAAATCAGAGTGAAAAGGTCCACTTACAACTAATGGAATAACTCTTTTCGCTCCATTTTCCTTAGCAAGCTCAGAAACCTTTTCAACACCTTCTTTTGTACCTGAAATAACAATTTGACCAGGGCAGTTTAAGTTCGCAAGCTGAACTACAGTTCCTTCTTCTGTAACTTTATTTGTTAGATCTTCTAGCTTATCCATTTCCATTCCGAGAACAGCAGCCATTGCCCCTTTACCAGCAGGAACTGCTTTTTCCATAAATTCTCCACGTTTTCTGACAGCATAAACTGCATCTTCAAAAGTCATAACTCCAGCTGCTACTAATGCACTGTACTCACCTAAGCTATGTCCAGCAACATAATCCGCTTGAATCCCATATTCATTAAATTTTGCTAAAATAGCTGAACTAACGGTAAGTAATGCTGGCTGTGCATTATATGTAAGGGTTAACGTTTCTTGAGGTCCTTCAAATATAATCTTTGTTAAATCAATTTTAAGTGTTTCATTTGCTTTTTCCATGATGTTTTTCGAAACTTCAAATTCATTATAAAAATCTTTCCCCATTCCAACCTGCTGTGAACCTTGTCCAGGAAATAAAAATGCAATTTTCCCCATTGAAAGACTCCTTTCTTATTATTGGTTTGAAACCGTTTCTGAAATGGTTTCTGAAACACGGTTTATTACCATTTCTCTTGCTTGACGAATTGCATTAAAGATGGCATTTTCATCTGAAGAACCATGTGCTTTAATAACCGGTGCTTTTAGACCAAATAAGCACGCTCCTCCGTATTCCGAATAATCCATTTGCTTTTTAAGGTCTAATAACTTAGGTTTTAACATCATGGCTGCTATTTTAGATGAGAATGAGCTTGTAAGCGTCTTTTTTAACATCGAGAATAGGGATAAAGCTGTTCCTTCCATTGTTTTTAAAGCAACGTTCCCTGTAAAACCATCTGTTACGACTACGTCACAAACTCCGTCTAACAAATCTCTCGCTTCGACATTTCCAACAAAGTTCAAGTTAGATTGAGCTAGTATTTCAAAAGTCTGTTTCGTTAATTCATTTCCTTTGGTTTCTTCAGTTCCAACATTTAACAACCCAATTCTCGGTTGTTTTATTCCTCTAACTTTTTCAGCATATATTGAACCCATAATAGCATATTGATAAAGATGACTTGGCTTTGCTTCGACATTCGCTCCAACATCTAGCATAATAAATCCCTTTCCATCAATAGTAGGGAAGGTTGGAGCTAATGCAGGTCGTTCAATCCCTTCAATTCTTCCAACAATAAAAAGCCCTGCTGTCATTAAAGCACCTGTATTCCCAGCTGAAATACAAGCATCTGCCACTCCATCTTTTACTCGCTGGGCCATTAAAACCATCGAAGCGTTTTTTTTCCGCCGTACAGCTCGAACAGGCTCATCTATTGATTCAATTTTTTCTTCTGTATGTATAATGGTTAAATTGTTATCCTTATGATTATTTAATAATGGTTGAATTTCTTTTTCATTTCCAAACAATTCAATTTCAACATCATCGAATTGCTCCAATGCTTTTAAAATTCCTTTTACAATTGCATGTGGAGCGTGATCTCCGCCCATTGCATCAATCGCTAGTCTCATCTTGAGTACCTTCCTTTTTGTGATGTTTTTTTGAGCGATACATTTCAAACTCTCCTGAAAATACAAGCTCTTTTCCTACAAAACTATTTACCTCAATAAACGTTCGTCCTTTTTGATGATCAATTTGTTTTACTTTTGCCTTAGCAACAACGCGCTCATTTTCCTTCACTTGGCGAGTAAACCTTATGTTAGCTGTTTTTGTTAAAGCAAGCTCATCGTCAATGACGGCAACAGCTAAAGAATTGGCCTGAGCAAATAAATGATGTCCACGAGCAATTTGGTTTCGGCTAAATACATGCTCTTTTTTTACTTCAAAAATAGAAATGGCTGATTCATCTAAATTAAGATCAATAATCTCACCGATTACCTCATCTATTGGAAGAGAGCGAACCTCATCTTTTAAATTTTGCTCTGCTACATGCTTAATTCTTTCGCGTAATTCGGGTATGGATAATTCCAAACGATCTAATCGAATTGTTTGAATACTGACCTCAAATTTTTCTGCTAATTCTTCATCTGTAATAAATGGTGTTTTTTCAATTGTTTCTTTTAATAACCGTTGACGTTCTTTTTTGTTTCGCCTCATATATATGACACCATCCGAACAACTATTATGACTAGGTACTAATAGTAGTATATAGTTATGAAATAAAGATTTCAAGAATGATTTTTTATTTAAATTTATACAATTTGATATTAACCCTTTTGTTTTTATAAACAATTTTTTAATAAACAAATAGAAAAAGCTGTCTATAGTGTAAAGCATATACTAAGAGATGATAGGCTTTACACTTCCAAAAATAGACAGCCTTAACTAATCAAGCTTTTCACCATCTAATACACCAGAATTCAATAAATAGTTTCTGAGTGGTTCATATTTTTCTTCCTTCCAAAAGGCTGAAGAATGAATGAGAAGGGTTGCATCATTTCTAGCTACCTCTAAAGCGCGATAATCATGTACCATATCGGCTACTTTAAATTCCGGAATGCCGCTTTGTTTTGTTCCAAAAAAGTCGCCAGGTCCACGAAGTTCAAGATCCTTTTCTGATAAAACAAAACCATCATTGGTTTCAGCCATAATTTTCATTCGCTCTTTCCCTGTTTCTGATTTTGGATCTGCTAACAATATACAATATGATTGTTCATCTCCTCGTCCTACACGACCTCTAAGCTGATGTAGCTGAGATAGTCCAAATCTTTCAGCATCATAAATAACCATAACGGTTGCATTTGGTACGTTTACCCCTACTTCAACGACTGTAGTTGATACGAGGACATGAATGTTATTTTCACTAAAGGCTCGCATTACCTCTTCTTTTTCATCTGAGGAAAGGCGGCCATGCATGAGTCCTACTTTCACTTTTCCTTTATAATAGTGCGTTAGCATACTATGGACATCAATGGCATTTTGTACATCTAATTTGTCTGACTCTTCAATAAGCGGACAAATGACATATGCTTGTCTTCCCTTTCGAACCTCTTTTTCGATAAAATCAAGCACTCTTTCTAAAATATTTGGTTTTACCCAATAAGTTTCTATTTTCTTTCGACCAGCAGGCATTTCATCAATAGTCGAAACATCCATTTCGCCAAATGCAGTAATAGCAAGAGTTCTCGGAATCGGTGTAGCGGTCATGAACAATACATCTGGCACTTCACCTTTTTCTCTTAAAATTCGTCGTTGCTCTACTCCAAAACGATGTTGTTCATCTGTTATAACAAGACCTAATTGATAAAAATGTACATCATCTTGAATTAAGGCATGGGTTCCAACTATGATATCAATTTCTCCATTATGTAATTGTTTTAATAGCTCTTTACGCTTCTTCCCCTTTACAGAGCTCGTTAAAAGAGCAATACGAACAGGAAAATCTTTAAATAAGGAGGATAATGAAGCTGCATGCTGTTCAGCTAAAATTTCTGTTGGCACCATTAATGCTGATTGATAACCTGATAAATACGCTCCATACATGACAATAGCAGCTACAACTGTTTTACCAGAACCTACATCACCTTGTAGTAGACGATTCATTCGATAAGAAGAGTGCATATCAGTTAAAATTTCGTTGACGACACGCTTTTGAGCTCCTGTCAGTGGAAATGGTAGGTTGGAAATAAACGTTTGAAGCTTTTCATCATGTTTTTCATGTTTTATACCTTTAGAATGATCACGCTTTATTTTTTTTAAGGCCTGCATTTTTAACTGAAACAGTAAAAATTCTTCATATACAAACCGTCTTCTTGCCTGCTTTAAATGCTCTCGACTTTTTGGAAAATGAATCTCTTTGATTGCTTCTTTTTTTGATAGGAGTTTATATTTTGTTCTTAAGTATTCGGGGAGAATTTCTTCTATTTCATGTAAATATTCCGTTAAGGCACTTTTCATATATCTTCTCATTGATTTAACAGTTAATTTCCCTCTAACAGAATAGACTGGCTCAATTTCGTTCTTTCCTTTATGGGGTCCAAAGGAAATCTCCTGAACGGTTATCGTCTGTCTATGCTTGTCCCACTTTCCTGTAACCGTAACAACAGCATGAATGGCTAGCTTTTTTTTCAAATACGGACGATTAAAACATACGGCCGTAATTAAATAACGATCAACTAATAGTCGAAAGGTAAGACGAGATTTTTTTCTTGCATAATAGGTAAGAGAAGGTTCGGAATGAACCTTCCCTTCAACTGTCACTTTCTCCTCGTGTTTTACTTCTGCTAGGTCTTTTAAACTATAGTCTTCATAACGGTATGGAAAATATTCTAATAAATCCTTAACAGAGTAAATTTTCATTTCGCTTAAAATTTCCTCTGTTTCTTCTCCGATTCCTTTAATAACAGAAATTGGTTGGAAATGTTTATTTTTCTTCATTTTCTAGCGGAATTCCAAAGATCTTCGCTTCTAGCTCTCGACCTGTTGGAGTTGCCGCAAGACCTCCTTGTGCAGTTTCTTTTAGTGTAACAGGCATTGATTGACCGATTTTAAACATCGCTTCAATGACTTCATCGCAAGGAATTCGACTTTTAACCCCTGCTAATGCCAAATCAGCAGCAACCATTGCATTTGCAGCACCCATCGCATTTCGTTTTACACACGGAACCTCTACTAATCCTGCAACTGGGTCACATACTAGTCCAAGCATATTTTTAAGTGTTATCGCCATTGCTTCAGCTGATTGACTAGGTGTTCCCCCAGCCATTTGAACAATGGCAGCAGCTGCCATTCCACTTGCAGAGCCAACTTCAGCTTGACAACCTCCTGCTGCACCTGATATAGAAGCATTATTTGCAATCACCATTCCAAATGCACCTGCAGTAAACAGAAATTCGATCATTTCTTCACGAGTTGGATTTAACTTTTCTTTGACAGCAAACAATGTTCCTGGAACAACACCTGCAGAACCAGCTGTTGGTGTTGCACAAATCGTTCCCATTGCAGCATTCACTTCATTTGTTGCCACCGCTTTACTAACGGCATCTAATATCGTTTCCCCTGAAAGAAATTGACCTTTTTCAATGTAATTCTGTATTAAAACGGCATCTCCGCCTGTTAATCCTGAATGTGATTTTACCCCACTTAGCCCCTTTTCAACAGCTTGTTCCATGACAGTTAAGTTTTTGTCCATGAATTGAAAAATTTCTTCTCTAGTTTTTCCGGTTTGCTCCATTTCTTGTTGAATCATGACTTCGGAAATTTTCATCTGTTTACTTTCGGCTATCTCTACTAGTTCAGCCACATTTCGAAACATCATACCGTGATCCTCCCATCAGCTATTCCACGATCTTCGTTACCTGTAAAATATTTGGCAATGTCTTTAACTCTTCTAAAACGTTATCAGGTATATTTTGGTCTACTTCAATGGTCATTAATGCTAACTTCCCTTTTTCTTTTCTAGAAACTTCCATATGACCAATATTAATTTGATATTTTGCAAAAACGTTTGCAACAGCAGCAATAGCTCCGTACCTGTCGTTATGAACAACTAATACAGCTGGATGATTTCCTGAAAGCTTTAATTTAAAGCCATTTAGTTCGGTAATTTCAATTTTACCTCCACCGATGGATATTCCAACTAATTCAAGCTGACCTTGATCATCTCCAATAATAACACGTGCTGTATTTGGATGATCAGTTACAGCTTCCTCTTCAATAAAATTGATCTTTATTCCTTTTTCTTTCGCAATTTCGATAGATGATTTGATGCGCTCATCAAATGTATCAAAATCTAGTAGTCCCCCTACTATTGCCACGTCAGTTCCGTGTCCTTTATATGTTTTAGCAAATGAGCCATAAAAAGATATTGAGGCCCATTTCGGTTCTCTACCAAATAAGCTTCTAGCGACGCGTCCAATTCTCGCAGCACCTGCTGTATGTGAACTGGAAGGTCCAATCATAATCGGTCCGATAATATCAAATACACTTCTATATTTCACTCTCAAGTCCCCCACATTCTTTGTACATTTACCCCACTCTAGTTTATCAAAAAAATAATATTTTTGTCATGATAATATATTAAGGTAGAATAACGTTTATTTTTAATGGCTAAATATTATGGATATAATCAATGATTTAAGCGAAATTTACTCGCTTTCCGAACTTGCACAGGACGTGTTGGCCTCTGCGTTGGCCAAAGGACGTGGACGCTTTTAGCAAAGGTTCATTCTGTCTCCTCTTGCTATCTTTCTGCGGGGTTTCGATAGGCTCGCTATTCCCGCAGGAGTCTCGTGAATTTCGTTAATACAAATTTTTTACAAATACAAATTCTTTTATAGAACAAAATTAAAATAGGGGCTGTCCAAAAAGTCAGCCCCTTTCTTTGTAAACTATATTCGGTTGATTTTATTTCGGTGGCGGACGCTTTCTGCAGGCACGGCCTGTCTAACTTCAGCTCGTACTGTTCCCTAAAGGTTAGCCGCCACCTCTATCTTTTTTAATTTATTTTCGTACTTGTTACCCATTATTATTTAAAATTAACAGAAAAAGCAAGGAGAAAAACAAATATTTTTTTTCAGCATGCCCCATTTTATGAACTTATTAGACAACCACTATTAAACATTATTCAACTGAAAATATATAAGAATAAAGCGGCTGATTGCCTTTATGAACTTCCACTTCAATATCTTCAAAATTTTCTTCGAGATATTGAACAAGTGAATCCACTTCTTCATTAGAAGCATCCTCACCTTGAAGAATCGTTACGATTTCATCATCCTCAGAGATCATTTCTTGTAACAATTTTTTAGCTGCTTCTAATTGGTTTTCATCTTTTGTTACAATACGCTTGTCAAAAATCCCCATAAAGTCGCCTTTTTTCAATTCAATACCGTCAACCTTCGTATCTCTTACCGCAAAAGTAATTTGACCTGATTTAACTTCTCCTAATGATTCAGTCATTTGACTCGCATTTTCCTCAAGAGAAAACTCAGGATTAAAGGCAAGTAATGCAGCCATTCCTTGTGGGACAGTCTTTGAAGGAATGACAACGACATTTTCATCGACAACAGATGCTGCTTGTTCAGCAGCCATAATAATATTAGAATTATTTGGAAGAATCAATACATTTTCAGCATTCACTTCTTGAATAGCTTTTACAATATCTTCTGTACTTGGATTCATCGTTTGGCCGCCTTCAATAACATCCTTTGCCCCCATTGATTTAAATAGCTCTGAAACTCCAGAACCCATCGCTACTGCTACAATTCCATATTTCTCTTTTTTCGGTGCTTTCTCTTCTGTCATCAGTGAGTTTTTCATTTCCTCTTTTAAAATACTACTATGCTGTTCACGCATATTTTCAATTTTCATATTGATTAAGCTACCATAGCGCTGCCCATAAGATAACACTTCTCCAGGCATTTCGGCATGAATATGGACTTTAACAAGGTCATCATCACTAATAACAAGGAGAGAATCTCCGAATTGACTTAAATCGTTTCTAAATTTCTCTTCATTAAATGGTTTTTTTCCTTCTTCAAATTTCACCATAAATTCTGTACAATAACCAAATTTAATATCTTCTGTATTCATATGGCTTTGGGCACTTTTATGATGCTCAGCTTTTACTAGCTCCTCCATTGATGGAATCGTTTCAGAAGGTCCACCAACTTTTTCTCCTTTTAGTTCTGCTAAAAATCCTTCATAGATAAAAACAAGACCTTGTCCACCGCTGTCCACAACACCAACCTGCTTTAAGACTGGTAATAGGTCAGGTGTTCGTTTTAACGATGCCTTCGCCTCTTTAACTACATGTTCCATTAATGTTGTGATGTTTGATTCAACAGCTGACAATTCAACTGCTTTTTTCGCCGCATCTTTTGCAACCGTTAATATCGTCCCTTCAACAGGCTTAATCACGGCTTTATAGGCTGTATCAACACCACATTGAAGCGCTTCAGCAAAACCCTTTGAATCAATTGAAGCTTTACCATCAACTGCTTTAGTAAAGCCTCTAAATAATTGCGACAAGATGACCCCAGAATTTCCACGTGCACCCATTAAAAGCCCTTTTGAGAATGCTTTAGCTACATCTCCAATTTCTTTTGACATATTATTTTGAACTTCTTTTGCCCCAGACGTTATAGTTAAATTCATATTTGTTCCTGTATCACCATCTGGAACTGGAAAAACGTTTAATGCATCAACGACTTTTGCATAACTCGAAAGGTTGTTCGTCCCCTGAATAACCATTTCTGCAAAACGTTTTCCATCTATTGTTTTGATTGCCACTGATGCTTCCTCCTCTATGATTAATTCGATACGCGAACCCCTTGAACATAAATGTTAATAGAGTCAACAGTTAAACCTAACGTATTATTTAACGTATACTTTACTTTTGTTTGTACATTATGTGCTATTTCAGAAATTTTCGTACCATAACTTACAATAATATACATATCAATATGTAATTCATCATCTTCTTGACGAACTATAATACCACGGCTAAAATTCTCTTTTCGTAAAATTTCTGAAATACCATCTTTGATTTGGTTTTTTGAAGCCATTCCAACAATTCCATAACAATCAACAGCAGCTCCACCTGCAACCGCTGCAATCACATCATTTGAAATGTCGATCGTACCATAATTAGTTTTTAATTCAATAGACATTTAAATTTCCTCCTTTAAATCCAAAGGATTTTATTAAAGTCATTTTACTATAAATAAACAAAGATTGGAAAGGAAATCAAAATGTCCTAAATGGCCCCTAATCTAATAGAGCATGAAAATGTATGTATGTCAAGTATATTTTCTTGAATGTATAGGGAAAATATATTGCAATTGTCAATTCCATATGTTAAATTATTAAGGTATCTTTAAACATATGTAACTGATTGATTTTCGTTTTCATGAGGAGGTTATAAATATGGCACGTAAATGCGTGGTTACTGGTAAAAAAACTAGTTTTGGTAATGCACGTTCTCACGCAATGAATGCTTCAAAACGTAAATGGGGTGCGAACGTACAAAAAGTTCGTATTTTAGTAAATGGTAAGCCAAAGCGTGTATATGTTTCTGCTCGTGCACTTAAATCTGGTAAAGTTGAACGTGTTTAATAAAATCTTATAAAAACAAAAAGCACCTTTTTTAGGTGCTTTTTGTTTTAGTAATTAAAATTTTAATAAAACATTTATGTTTTTAAAAGTGAAGAATGAAAATCGGTCAGCCATTTACTCCTTTTTAAACGAGCCTAGCATTGCTCGTATAATTCCTCCTAAAAATTTTGGAAGTTTAATGGTATAGAATCTCATAATTTCCCTCCTTGAGAAAAAGGTGTAGCCCGTTTAATACTAGTGTATTCTCCTTAATCAGTTTTAGATACTAAATAATAACGGGTTTTCGGATTCATCACAGCTTCTTATCATCATTAATATGCCATCTGAAAAAGAAAAAGTACCAACAGGATGAATGAGTTCGTTACTTATACATAATGTGGAACCTAGCTGAATATGACAATTATTTAACGGATATTTAAACCCTTTTAAAGTAAGCCCTTTAACTTCTTCCGTTATCGGTAAAAAAGAAACGTAAGAATATTTGGGAGACTTATTTATATAATATGTACCTTTTTGAAATAAGCGAATTTCATTTTGTACATCAACAAGTTTTGCTTTCACATTTTGTTTTAACGCCTTTAGTAAAATATGAAGATTTCCCATTAAATGATCAATCCTGCCACCTGTTGCTCCAAAAAGAATGATTTCATCAACGTTATCATGTGATAAAGCAAAATCCATTCCAATTTCTGAATCTGTCTTATCCTTTTTTGCTGGAAAAATCTCAATATGCTGAAGCTCATTATTTAGTTGCTTTAGCTCAATCTGTGTAATGGAATCAAAATCACCAAAGGCAAATTCTGGAGTTATACCAAATTCCATTAAGTGAATTACGCCACGGTCAATACCTATCCATTTGACATCTTGGTCTTCAAATAATGTTAAATCAGGTATTAGCTTTTTTGGGCCACCTGCTACAATGTACATTTTCAACTTACATTTTCACCTCCAAATAAGTTTACATAATAATTTTATTGTTTATTTTTGTTTCCTAAACGTGAGTCAGCCCTAAGAACAAGAAAGGGTACGTATAAACTAGACCATTTCAGTAGGTGATAAACGAAACTCGGGCGATTAAGTGAGTTGTTGTTGACTTATCATTCAAATAAAATGGGAAGTTTACTAGACGCTAAAGCTCGGCCTAGACGCAAATGAACGATAACAAAGTTGTACACAAGTTGTGAAACAATAAAAAAAGTGTCTGACTCTTTTAACGATGATAACAGCCGAAAAGTCAGACACTTTTTAGGACAGTCTCTTACATTTGATTTCGTAATTGTGAAATAGCTTCTTTTCGATTCTTTTGATTGTAAATGGCAGAGCCTGCAACTAATACATTGGCCCCAGCTTCTATACACTGTTTGGCTGTTTCTTTATTAATTCCACCATCTACTTCAATCTCAACCTGTAAATTCTTTTCCCGAACGATTTGGGAGACTCGCTCAATTTTCGGTAGGACATTTGGTATAAAAGCTTGTCCGCCAAACCCTGGATTTACGGTCATTAACAACACTAAATCAACATCCTCGATAATATGCTCAATCATTGATACAGGTGTATGTGGGTTTAATACAACCCCAGCCTTCACCCCTTCAGATTTAATCATTTGTATCGTACGATGTAAATGTCTGCAAGCTTCTACATGGACAGAAATAATATCCGCTCCCGCTCGACTAAATTGCGGAATATATAAATCCGGATTTTCAATCATTAAATGAACATCTAAAGGAAGCTTTGTAACGGGGCGAATCGCTTCTACAATTAATGGACCAATTGTAATATTTGGAACAAAATGTCCATCCATGACATCCACATGTATATAATCTGCTCCACCCTTTTCTACATCTTGAATTTCTTCAGCTAAACGTGAAAAATCAGCTGATAAAATCGAAGGTGCAATTTTAATCATATTTAATACCTCGGCTTTCTTTCTTTAATTTCTTCTAAAAATTGCAAATAATGCTCGTACCGAAATGATGGTATTTGTTCATTTTCTACTGCTGTTTTTACCGCACATTTTGGTTCTTTTACATGAATGCAGCCCCTAAACTTACAATCAACACTTTTTTCCCTCATTTCTGGGAAACAATCAGATAATTCATTAGCTTCAATATTCATAAATTCTAGTGAACTAAAACCAGGTGTATCTGCAATCAAACCTTGTCCAATTTCAATAAGTTCTACATGGCGAGTTGTATGTTTTCCTCGGCCAAGGTGTGTTGAAATATCACTTGTCTTTAATTGTAAATCAGGCTTTAGGCAATTTAGTAAAGAAGATTTTCCAACACCTGATTGTCCAGCAACTACTGAAATTTTTCCTTTTAATAATGGTACAATTTGCTGAACCGTTTCTCTTTGTTTGTTTGAAATCAGAAAGACATCATATCCGATTTGTTTGTATTTTAATGCGTAAAATTCAACTTCTTCTTTTGTTTTCTCATCTTCTATTAAATCCATTTTGCTAATGCATATAATTGGTATAATATCATTTGCTTCAATTAAAACTAAGAAACGATCTAATAAAGAAGGACTAAAATTTGGTTCTACCGCTGAAAATACTAAAATGGCTAAATCAACATTAGAAATCGGTGGGCGAATTAATTCATTTTTCCGTTCATACACTTCTAAAATATAACCTTCCTTATCATTTTCAGCCTGGTAAATAACTTCATCTCCAACTAGTGGTGTAATTTTATTTTTTCGAAAGACTCCTCTTCCTCGACATTGTATAAGGTGATCTCCATCTTGAACATAGTAGAAACCACTTAGAGCTTTGACAATCTTGCCTTGTGGCATATGTTACCTCCTTGGTGAATTTTGTCCTAATAAGCTCAATAACATTCTTATATGATTAAGTTAATTATTCATCTGGATATGGAACAGTCTCCGTTTGAGTTACTTCATGGTCTACTAATACTTGATAATAGGCATTTTGCTCTGGTTTAATTGTTAATTCAATTTTTGTCGTAGTAGGTTCAGTTATTTTAAATTTCTTATATGGCTTTTCAAATGAATGAGTTGCATCATTGACATAAATCTCAACTTCTTTTTCTTTTTTCTTATCATCTTCTTCGTCAGACTCATAAGGAATTTTGATGTCAATCGTCACAGTTTTATTCGGCTTAATTTCTGGGCCTAATGAAAAAGTAACTTCAACTGTATCACCTGGAAGAAGCTCAGTACCAGCCTTTGGAGATTGTGAAATAACTTCACCTTTAGGAATGTCCTCAGAATGTTTCTCTTTAACAGATAAATTTAATCTCTCTTCTTTTAAATAGTCGATTACCGCTTGCTCTGTGTAACCTGATAAATCAATTAATTTTATTTTTTGCGGACCTTTGCTTACGGTAAAACGAATTTCATCATCTGATGGTATAACTTCTTCTCCTTCTTCTGGATCTTGTTCTATTATGGTTCCAGCTTCTTCATCACTGAACACTTCTTCTACTACAATATTCATGAACCCTTTCTTTTCTAACAGTTCCTTTATACGGTCAATGTCTTCTCCAATATACTCATTTAAAGGAACCTTTTTCTTTCCGGCACTTTTATATATCGTTATCATGGACCCTTCTTTTACCATCTTCCCAGCCTTTGGATTCGTTCGAATGACATACCCTTCTTTTATCTCATCATGTTCTATCGTAATTGGATTATCCACTTTAAACCCTTCGGAAACTAATTCATTGACCGCTTCTTCATATTTCATACCGGAAACATCAGGAACAGCCACATCCTTTGGTAAAAGAAAAGAAGGAAGAACTGTAAAAGCTAATACTCCAGAGACTGCTAAGATGAAAAAGGAAATAATTATGGCTAATAGCCACTTTCTTTTTTTCTTTGGTTTATAATTTTTCTTTATTTTATTGGGTTCTATATTATTTTCAGTTGATTGATATTTATTTGGCTTGTGTACAATCGTGTCGGAATCAATTTTTTCAAATGCACTTTCTTTAATGATAGGAATAGCTTTTGTAACCTCATCTTCAGAATGTGGAATGGTAAATCTTTCTTCATTTTGTCTATTATGATAAAAGGCCGTTCGAATATCCTCTTCCATTTCTTCAACAGAATCGTAACGGTGTAAAGGATCCTTTGCCATTGCTTTTAAAATAATATTTTCTACACTTTGAGGTATAGCTGGATTCCACCTTTTTGGAGATGGAGCCTCTGATTGTAAATGCTTTAATGCTATGGATACTGCTGATTCACCGTCAAAAGGAAGCCTTCCTGTTAATAGTTCGTACAAAACGATACCTAAAGAATAAATATCTGATTTTTTAGTAGCTAAACCACCTCTAGCTTGCTCTGGTGACAAATAGTGGACAGAACCTAATACAGAATTTGTATGAGTAATGGTTGTTGACGTTAATGCCATCGCAATACCAAAATCCGTTACTTTTACATTTCCGTGATCATCAATTAAAATGTTATGCGGTTTTATATCACGATGTACAATTTGGTTTTCGTGTGCATGAGCAATGGCTGACACAATCTGCTCCATTATATTTAAAGCTTCCCTCGGTTTAAGGGGTGCATTTTTTTGTATGTATTGCTTTAATGTCTGTCCTTTTACATATTCCATTACCATATAATAAATGTTATCTTCTTCACCAACATCGTAAATACTAACAATGTTTGGATGAGCTAAACTGGTTGTTGATTGCGCTTCACGTCGAAATCTACGGATGAATTCATCATCATTAACAAAATCAAAACGCAATATTTTAATAGCAACTTCCCGTTCTAAAATGATATCTTTAGCTAAATAGACATTGGCCATACCACCGCCGCCAATGACTTCTAAAATTTTATAGCGGCCACTTATTCGTTTTCCAATTAGCAATCAGGATCACTCTCTTCTTCTAAATCATGTTGATATAAAACAATCGATATGTTATCTTCTCCACCATTCTCATTAGCACGACGAATGAGGTCTTCAGCTTTTTTTTGAAGTGATTGATCTGATAATAGTATATCTTTTATTTCAGCTTCTTGTACTTTATTGGATAGACCGTCTGAACATAATAATAACAAGTCGTTCAATTCTAAACCGATTGTTTTAAAATCTGCTTTGACCGCTTCTTCTGTTCCAAGTGCCCTTAATAAAATATTTTTTCTTGGATGATGCTCAGCATCTTCTCTTGAAATTTGTCCTGATTTCACAAGTTCATTAACCAATGAATGATCTTCTGTTACTTGGGAAAAGCCGTTGCTATTAAAAATATAACAACGACTATCACCAATATGGCTAATTGTAGCAAATTGCTTAGTACAAATAACACCTACAAAAGTAGTCCCCATCCCATTACATTCTGGATTGTTTTTGGCATGTTCAAGTAATATTTGATTGACTTCTTCAATGTTCTTTTTTAACCATTCTTCAGCCATTTCAGCTGTTTTAATTTCTTCGGCCACTTCCCATCGCTCTTTAAATTGAGTGATGGTCATATCACTAGCAACATCACCTGCAAGATGCCCTCCCATCCCATCAGCAACAATGGAAAGTACTTGACCATGTTGATTTTGAAGTACACACACTGAGTCTTCATTATGCGGGCGTACTCTTCCTTTATCTGTTAAAAATATGGCTTTCATTTAGTCACCTCGTTTCTTCCTTCCGCTCCTTTGCTCGCAGTTGACCACAAGCTGCATCTATATCGTGTCCATGCTCGCGTCGAATTGTTACATTAATTCCTTCCTCTTTAAGCGCTTTTTCAAAACGAAAAATTTGTTTTCTTGGTGTTCTCACATAATCTCGTTCTGGTACATAGTTAACCGGAATTAGATTCACATGGCACTTTAAATCTTTAATTAAATGTGCTAACTCTTTGGCATGCTCAACTTGGTCGTTTACGCCGCCAAATAATCCATATTCGAACGTGACTCTTCGTCCAGTCTTTTCAGTATAATACTTGACTGCTTCCATTAAATCTTCTAGTTTATATGCACGATTAATCGGCATTAGTTTTGTTCTGAGCTCACTGTTTGGTGCATGAAGGGATATTGCAAAATTTATTTGTAAATTTTCATCAGCAAATTGATAAATTTTTGGAATAATACCACTAGTCGAAACTGTGATATGTCTAGCTCCAATATTTAAGCCTTGATTATGGTTTATGATTTTTAAGAATGAAAGCATTTCATCGAAATTATCAAACGGTTCACCTATCCCCATAATCACAACGTGGCTTACTCTTTCTCCCAATTGATCAAGTGCTTTTTGAACCTTTACAACTTGTGCTACGATTTCACCTGCTTCTAAATTTCTTTTTAATCCGCCTAAAGTAGAAGCACAAAACGTACAACCTATACGGCATCCAACTTGAGTTGTGACACAAACGGAATTTCCATAATCATGTCTCATTAAGACCGTTTCAATGGAATAACCGTCTGATAGCTCAAATAAAAATTTCATTGTACCATCTGTGGACGTTTGCTGTATGATTGTCTTTAAAGTAGTTATTGAAAAATGCTCCTTTAATTTCGAACGCAGCTCCTTTGATAAATTTGTCATGTCATCAAAGTCTGTCACACGTTTTTTGTATAGCCAGTCAAAAATTTGTGTAGCACGAAAAGGTTTTTCACCATTATCCGTCAACCAATTTTTTAGTTCTGAAAGCTCCAACGAATAGATAGACGGTTTACCGGAAGACTTCGTTAATAGTCTGTTTTTTCCTTTTGTCTTTTCCATGATGTCACACCTTCTTTCTTAATGCTTGTATATAAAACCCATCTGATTCAAAATAGTGAGGTAATATTTGCAATTCTCCCTCTTTAATATAAGACTTTACTTTATCAGGCATACGTTCCTCTAATGTATGATCCTTTTCAAAATCGGGTTGCCCACTTAAAAATGCTTTGATAACATCTGAATTTTCTTCCTGGTCAATCGTACAGGTTGAATAAACTAAAATTCCTCCAGGTTTTAATAACGGTGCAACGGCTCGTAATATGTCAAATTGAATGTTGGCAAGGGCTGTAATATCTTTTTCAGTTTTCGTATATTTTATTTCTGGTTTTCTCCGTATAACGCCAAATCCGGTACAAGGAGCATCAACTAAAATTTTATCAAATGATTCTTTAGGATAATGATCTAAAATGTTTCTTGAATCTATAGCTTTCGTTTCAATGTTTTGCAATCCAAGTCTTTTAGCGTGTCCTTCGATTAATTTTACTTTATGTTCATGTAGATCTATCGAGACAACTCTCCCTGTATTTCCTAACATTTCTGCTATATGTGTCGTCTTTCCTCCTGGAGCCGCACAGCTATCTAGAACGTGGTCACCTTCTTCTATATGAAGGGCTTTCGCTACTAACATCGAACTCTCATCTTGAACGGTTACAAATCCTTTTTCAAAGGTTTCAGTATTTGCAACGTTTCCTTTTTCTATTTTTATAGCAAATGGAACGATATCTCCAGCCGTTGCTTCAATTCCTTCCTTTTTTAGCATTTCTAATAGTTCACTTACATTCGTTTTATTTCCATTCACACGTGCCGTTTGCTTCGGTGCTTCTAGCTGAGACATGCAAATTTTTTCTGTTTTTTCTATTCCGTATTGATTCACAAGCCTTCTAACAAGCCATTTTGGTGTACTAGATTGGATCGAAATTCTTTCTAAATCATCTTTTATTTCACTTATAGAAGGCAGACCCCTTCTTTGAATATTTCGCAATATACCATTTACAAATGAAGCAATTCCTTTATGTCCTTTTGATTTTGCAATTTCAACAGCCTCAAATAATACAGCACGGTCTGGAATTCGATCTAAATACACCATTTGGTATAAAGACATTCGAAGTAAAACCCGTACCCACAAATCAATTTTTTTTTGATTCAAAAAGGGAGTTAAAAAGTAATCTAGTGTCATTTTTCGTTGTAATGTTCCATAAACAAGCTCTGTTAAAAGCCCAATATCCTTATCTTTAATATTGTTTTTTTCTATAAGGGAATGGAGTAATAAATTGCTATAGGCTTGATTTTTTTCAATGGCAAGTAAACCGTCTAAAGCTGCTGTTCGTACATTTTTAATTTTTTTCATTTAAACTTCATCCCAACTTCAATTAGTGCGCCTCTAACAAATTGTCCGGCACTCATTCTTTTCTTTCCTGATGGCTGAATTTCCAAAATTTTTATAGCAATTTCATTCCCCGTTGCAACAATAATTCCATCAGAATCTACATTTACAATCGTCCCAGGATCTTTTCGTTCAGATATTTGAACTTTTTCTCCCCACCAAATTTTCATAACTTTTTCAGACAAAGTCGTGTATGCAACAGGCCAAGGATTAAGCCCTCGAATATGGTTATAGATTTCTTCTCCTGATTTTGTCCAATCTATTTTTTCCTGTTCACGTTTGATGTTATAAGCATATGTGGCTTTTGAATCATCCTGTTGTATAGGGTTTAGTTCACCTTTTAATAAACGTGGTAATGTATCGGATAATAGTTTTGCACCTGCTTGACTTAATTTATCGTGCAAAGTACCAACTGTATCTCTTTCATCAATTGGTACTTCAACTTGTGTGAGGATATCACCAGCATCCAACTTTTCAACCATATACATGATGGTAATCCCCGTCTTTTTCTTTCCTTCTAATATTGCATAATGAATCGGAGCTCCTCCCCTTAACTCTGGTAGTAATGATGCGTGAACATTAATACAACCGTATTGTGGAGCATCAAGTATCTCCTTCGGTAAAATTTGACCAAATGCACATGTGACAATAATATCTGGATGATATGATAGTACTTTGTTGATTTCCTCTTCATCGCGAATTTTCTCAGGTTGAAGTACTGGAATATTGAATTTTTCCGCTGTTACTTTTACTGGAGGCGGTGTTAAAACCTTTTTTCTACCTTTTGGTCGATCAGGTTGAGTAACGACGGCTACAACTTCATATTGATCTTTCATTAATTGCTCCAACACTGGAACTGCAAAATCTGGTGTCCCCATAAAAACAACTTTTGTCATGTAAAAATCACCCTTCTACTTCTTCTAGCTCTTCTTGTTTATAATACTTAATGACCTTTGATGTAAATAAAACTCCTTTTAAATGATCTACTTCATGTTGAATGGCACGTGCTAAAAATCCTGATGCTTCTAAAATGAATGGTTTACCATGTCTATTTTGTGCACGTACTTTTATGTATTCTGCTCTTTTTACATCACCATATAATCCTGGAAAGCTTAAACACCCCTCTATATCTATTTGCTCTCCTCTTTTTTTAATAATAATTGGATTAATCAGTTCGATTTTTCCGTGTTGATCACCAATGTCTACAACAGCCACTTGCTTTTTCAACCCAATCTGAGGTGCGGCTAATCCAACTCCATCAGCATGGATCATCGTTTCATACATATCATTTAATAATTGGACTATATCTCGATTAAATTCTATTACTTTTTCACAAGGTGTTTCTAATATTTTAGCTGGATAAGTAACAATTTTTCTAATTGCCAATCCTTCATTCCTCCATTATTGTTAACGGTTTAAAGAAAATTGAAACTACATAAGCATTAGTGGATTTAAATCGATTGATATCGTAAGCTCTGACTTGACCATTTCTTCCTGATAATGCTTTATCACTGTTTTTAATGTTTCGTACAACCTTTTTTCCCGTTTGTATTTTATCATGCATTGGTAACGATATCTATCTTTGATTCTTGGTATGGCTGAGCTTACAGGCCCTAAAATAATGGCTTCATTAGATAATCTTCCTTTTAAATATTGAGAAATTTGCTCACAAACCTTCACGACTTTTGTCAAATCTTCATGTGAAACTGTAATTAAGATTAAATAGTAATAAGGCGGGTATGCATGAAGCTTTCTCATATACATTTCTTTTTGATAAAACTGGTCGAAATTATGCTTTTGTGCAAGTGAAATACTGTAATGTTCAGGTGCATATGTTTGTATGACTACCTCACCCGGGAGATGATGTCTTCCAGCTCGACCACTAACCTGTGTTAACAACTGAAATGTCTTTTCAGCTGAACGGAAATCAGGTAAATTTAGCATCGTATCAGCTGTTAAAACTCCAACTAACGTTACATCTGGAAAATCTAAGCCTTTTGCAATCATTTGAGTACCTAGTAATATATTCGCTTCTTTATTTCCAAATGATTTTAATAGTCTTTCATGAGCACCTTTACGATTTGTTGTATCATTATCCATTCGAATTACTTTTGCTTCAGGTAAAACTTTTGTAAGCTCTTCTTCCACTCTTTGTGTTCCTGTACCGAAGTAGCGAATATACTCACTTTGGCATTGAGAGCATTTCTGTGGCATGAATGTTTCAAAACCACAATAATGACATTTTAACTTTTGATCAAACCGATGATAAGTTAACGAAATGTCACAGTGTGGACACTCCATCACATAACCACAGTCTCGGCACATGACAAAAGAGGAATAGCCTCTTTTATTTAAAAATAAGACGGATTGTTCGCCTTTTTGTATTCGATCCTTTAGCTTTTCAAGTAAACTTTCCGAAAACATCGTCCGATTCCCTTTGCGGAGCTCTTCTCTCATATCCACAATTTCAATAGAGGGTAGAGGTCTTTTATTTACACGCTCCTTTAATGGTAATAAATGATAAACTCCTTTATGAGCTCTAGCAAAGGACTCTAGTGTTGGGGTTGCACTCCCTAAAACAACTGGACAATAATGTTGCTTTCCGCGCCATATCGCTACATCTCTTGCATGATATCTTGGACTTTCCTCTTGTTTATAGCTTGATTCGTGTTCTTCATCAATAATTACGATCCCTAGGTTTTGGAATGGAGCAAAAATAGCTGACCTTGCACCGACAACAAGCTTCACTTCTTTTCGATATATTTTTCGCCATTCATCATATTTCTCTCCAGTTGATAATCCACTATGTAAAACAGCTACTTGAGAACCGAATCTACTTTTAAAACGATGGACCATTTGTGGGGTTAAGGATATCTCTGGTACTAATACAATGGCCTCTTTCCCTTGATTTAGCACTTGTTGAATGGCTTGTAAGTAAATTTCCGTTTTTCCACTTCCCGTAACTCCATATAATAAAAAGACATCATGCTTTTTCTTTTCAATAGAAGATAATATCGGTCCAATCGCTTTTTGTTGTTCATCAGTAAGAGGAAGAGGCTTCGTTTTTTTAAACTCTTCATTTTCATATGGATTTCGATAGATTTCTATTTGTTCTTCTGCTAGAATTCTTTTATTTATAAGTGCTTTAACAGAAGAAACAGTGCTATTTGTTTCTTCTAGTAATTGTTTTAAGGGTATAGATTGATTATTTTCGATAAAAAACGTAAGAATTATTTTTTGTTTATTGGCTTGCTTAGGTAAATGATTTGCTATTTCTTTTAGTTCATTTTTAGTAACAATAGGCTTAATGTGCTTTTCCGTTAACTTATTCGTTTTTTGTTGTACTAAATATTTTATTTCAATGTTACCATTTTCTATTTCCTGTTGAATTTGTTTAAAATACTTACTTTTATGAACGAACTCCCATTCAACCCTTCCATTTTGAAAAAACAAGTTCTGAATATCGGGATGAAGATTTTCAATTGCTTGCCCTTTTTTAATCACTAATTCTTTTTTATATTTAGCTTTTAAAGCAGCAGGAAGCATTGCTTGAAAAGCAGTAATTTGGTAACAAAGTGTCGTTTCTGTTAACCACTGACCAAGCTTTAAAAGCTCTTCATTTAATATAGGAGCAGGATCTAATAATTGGTCAATTGGCTTTACTTTATCAAAGTTCGGAGTGTCTTTTACATCGATCACAAATCCTTGTACTTTTCGAGGGCCAAAAGGAACAATAACACGCATTCCAGGCTTTACAATTCCAATCCATTCTTTTTTAATTTCATAGTCAAAGGCCCGGTCTGTTTGCATTGTTGGTACGTCCACTATAACACTTGCAAATCGCATCTATTTTTCACCTTCAATGATTTTTTCAATTTCATGTAAGATCAAACGAGCGACTGCCTGTTTAGACATAATTGGATAAGATGCAGCTTCCCCGTTTTTGAAGAAAATGGAGACTATATTCGTGTCTGTTCCAAAACCGGCTCCCTGCTTTGAAACATTATTTGCAACAATCATATCTAAATTTTTTGTCAATAATTTGTTTTTCGCATACTTTTCGATATCATTTGTTTCTGCAGCAAATCCAACTAAAATTTGATTCTTTTTTATCCTTCCTAATTCTTTTAAAATATCAACGGTTCGTTCAAATTCAATTGATAGAGCTCCTTCTTTCTTTTTCATCTTATTTTCATATACTGTCTTAGGTCGATAATCGGCTACAGCTGCTGATTTAATGACAATATCAGATGTATCAAAATATTTCATCACACTTTCATACATCTCTTGAGCACTTTCAATCTGAATGAATGTAACATTTTTTGGTGGCGTTAAAGTAGTAGGCCCTGAAATTAAAATAACATTCGCTCCCTTATTTAGAGCTTCTTCTGCAATTTTATACCCCATTTTTCCAGTTGATCGATTTGTAAAGAAACGAACAGGATCGACTTTCTCTCTTGTTGGACCTGCAGTTACTAAAACCGTTTTATTTTTTAAGCAAGATGTTTCCTCTTTTTTGGTAAAGTAGTTTTCAATTAAAGCAACTATTTTTTCTGGCTCTTCTAGACGGCCTTTCCCTACATATCCACAAGCTAAAAACCCTTCAGAAGGCTCAATGAACTCATATCCATCTTTAGCTAATGTATCAATATTTCGTTTGACAGCTGGGTGATCATACATATGAACGTTCATTGCCGGTGCAATCCAAACAGGAGCAGTCGTTGCTAATAGAGTAGTTGTTACCATATCATCACTGATACCATTAGCAAGTTTTCCTATTACATTAGCAGTTGCTGGTGCAACAATCACCAAATCTGCCCAATCAGCTAAATCGATATGAGCAATTACTTTTGGATTTTTTTCATCAAATGTATCAATATGAACATCATTTCTAGATAAAGCTTGAAAAGTTAGTGGAGAAACAAACTTGCTTGCTGATTCTGTCATGATGACTTTTACATTGAAACCCTTTTGAACTAGCTTACTTGTTAACGCAACAGATTTATAAACGGCAATTCCTCCTGTAACACATAACAAAATATTTTTCCCTTTCATCTTCATCCCCCTTATACATAAGGCACTGTAGTTGCTTCAGTTTTTCCCTAAGGAGTCTCGTGTAGATATCATTTATAAATTTTCATTATCTTTTATCAGAGATTCTCGTATTATTAAACACATTTTTTTAAAGAGCATAGAAAAAAATAACAACCTAAAGTTAGGTTGTTACTTCGTTTCTCTATTTTCGTAATAGAGAAGGCCTGCATCAATTTCCTCTAGTGCTTTCCCTACAAATTTTACAGACTTTGTTTTCTCAATTTGTTGATCATTGTTTTGCTGCATTTCACGAGCTCTTTTAGCAGCGACTGATACAAGCGTATATTTTGAATCAATTTTATTCATTAGTAAGTCGATAGAAGGATAAAGCATTTTTTATTCAACCTCCAGCATTTGTTTATATAATTTTTCTACACGTTCACGTCTACAATGTTCGGCTTGGACAATTGCCTTAATTCGTTCACATGCCTTCTCAACTTCGTCATTTACGACAACATAATCATAGGCATGCATCAATTCAATTTCTTCTTTCGCCACTTTCATACGGTTGTTAATCAAATCTTCTGATTCAGTTCCTCTCGTAACGATTCGATTCTTTAATTCATCTAAGCTTGGTGGCATAAGAAAAATAAATAATCCATCTGGGAAAGCTTTTTTCACTTGTAGGGCACCTTGAACTTCAATTTCAAGGAATACATCTTTACCTTCATTCAATGTTTTTTCAACATATTCGATAGGTGTTCCGTAATAATTCCCAACGTATTCAGCCCACTCTAACAGTTTGTTTTCACGAATAAGCTGTTCAAATTCTTCTCTTGTCTTAAAGAAATAATCAACACCATCCACTTCTCCCTCACGTGGTTTTCGTGTTGTCATTGATATTGAATAATGAAATTTCACATCATCTTGAGAAAAAAGTGCTTTTCGAACCGTCCCTTTCCCGACCCCTGAAGGGCCTGATAATACAATTAACAATCCTTTTTCACTTTTAATCATACCTTATTTTTCCCTACCCTTCATCTGTTAGCTCATCTTTATTCGTTAGTCGTTGTGCAACTGTTTCCGGTTGAACAGCTGAAAGAATAATGTGATCACTATCCATAATAACAACTGCTCTCGTTCTTCTTCCATATGTAGCATCAATTAGCATTCCTCGTTCTCTTGCATCCTGTATAATACGTTTAATTGGAGCAGACTCCGGACTAACAATTGAAATAATTCGATTGGCAGAAACGATGTTCCCAAAGCCAATATTAATCAGTTTAATACCCATTTTCATTGTCCCCCTATTAACGCGCAACAAAATTAGGGCGCATCCACTCTTTGTTATCTATTCAATATTTTGAACTTGTTCTTTTATTTTTTCAATAATACTTTTTATTTCTACAACGAATTTAGAAATATGCTGATCGTTTCCTTTTGCACCAATCGTATTTGCTTCACGATTCATTTCTTGAACAATAAAGTCAAGCTTCCTTCCAATAGGATCATTTTTTACTAACGATTCTTCAAATTGAAGAATATGGCTTTTTAATCTGGTTAATTCCTCAGTAATATCAGCTTTATCAGCAAAAATAGCTACTTCTGTTAAAATTCTACTTTCATCAATATTCCCTGATAAAAATTCAGCTATTCGCTTATTCATTCGTTCTTCATATGCCTTCACGACAAGAGGTGCATGGTGATTTATCTGTTCAATCAGTTTATCCATTTCTTTTAGTCTTAATAATAAATCTTGTTTTAACTCTTGTCCTTCAATATTTCTCATCTCTAAAAGTCTTAGAGCAGCGCCTTCTACTGCTTTGTAAATCAGCTGTTCAACCTCGTTATTTTCGCTATTTTCTTCTTGAATGTCAAATATATTTTCTTGTTTTAATAGGTAATCAAGCTGGATAGAATCTTTTAATTCATATCTTTCTTGCATTTGACGAATGGCTTGTATATATTGATCAGCTAGTGCCCAATCAACCTGTAAAGACCTATTGACTAGAGATTCTCCTTTAATCGTTATGTATAATTCTACACGTCCTCTATTGATATATTTTTGCATTATTTTTTTGATTTTATCTTCTAACGGAAGAAACTGTCGTGGCATTCTAATACTAAATTCTGAAAAACGATGATTGACTGATTTTATTTCAACAATGATTTGGTAATCATTCGTTTCTTCCATAGAACGCCCAAAACCAGTCATACTACGCACCATTCTATCACATCCGTTTCTATATTGAGCGTATTAGTTATATTTTTCAAAAAAGGACAGTTATATGTTAATGCTAGTATTTTATCATTTAGTAACAGTTGTGAAATTCGCGAGACTCCTGCGGGGAAAGCGAGCCTAGCGAGACCCCGCAGAGCGATAGCACGAGGAGGCTCGCGGATCGCCCGCGGAAAGCGAGCGAATTTCACAAATTATTTAAAACAGAAATTAACTAAGCTAAAACAAAAAAGAAAGGTCATAGAAATAAGTTATCTATCACCCTCAAGAATTATAACATATTTTTATTTTCTTTTCTTGTTAAAAGTGAGCCAGCTAATAAAAAAGTAGGAATTGCTGATAAAGTAATGATTAATAACCAATCATTGAGCTCGATTGGAACAGTATGGAAGATTGGCTGTAATGGTGGATAATAGATGACTACAAGCATCAATAATAATGAAGAAATAACAGCCCCAATTAAATACATGTTTTCGAATGGATTACGATCAAATATTGATTTTTCAGAACGACAGTCAAATACTAAAATCAATTGTGCCAAAACTAATGTGCTAAATGCAGCTGTTTGGGCATAGGCTAAGTTTTCCGGGTTTCTGTTATATATAATGATAAATGCTAATAAAGTCATCACACCAATCAAAAAGCCTCTAGAAAGGATTTTCCAGCCTAGCCCTCGAGCAAATATTCCTTCTTTAGGATGACGAGGCTTTTGCTTCATCACATTTCCTTCTGCAGGATCTAGCCCTAATGCCATTGCTGGCAAGCCATCTGTCACTAGATTTACCCACAATATTTGAATTGGTACTAGAGGTAATGGTAATGCTAAAATCATCGCAAATAACATGACCAATATTTCCCCAACATTTGATGCTAATAAGTAACGAATAAATTTTCGTATGTTTTCATAAATATTTCTTCCCTCTTTAATGGCGCTTTGGATCGTTGCGAAGTTATCATCAACAAGAATTAGAGACGATGATTCCTTCGCTACATCTGTTCCTGTTATTCCCATAGAAATCCCAATATCACTTGCTTTTATTGCTGGTGCATCGTTTACTCCGTCACCAGTCATTGCAACAATGTGACCTCGGTTTTGAAATGCTTTAACAATTTTTAATTTATGTTCAGGGGAAACTCTCGCAAAGACATATACGTTTTCAATTACATTTTCAAGTTCATCAACCGTTAATTGTGATAATGTTTGACCGTCCATTACCTTTCCGTTTGGCGGAAGAATATTTAATTCTTTTGCAATGGCATGTGCTGTCATAACATGGTCGCCTGTAATCATAACCGTTTTAATACCGGCTTCTTTACACTCTTTAATAGCTTGTTTAACTTCAGGTCTAGGTGGATCTATCATTCCGGCTAAGCCTACAAACGTAAGGTTACTTTCTGCTTCATTTTGTGTTATCGTTTGACCATTATGCTTTCGTAGCGGCTTAAAAGCTATAGCGATCGTTCTTAATGCAAGACTAGCCATTTCTTCAACAGTATGATTTATTTTTTTATGAAGTGTGGAAGATAAAGGCTCTTGCTTTCCTTCCCAAAGTACTTGATGACAACAATTTAATAATACGTCCGGGGCCCCTTTTGAAAAAACATATTGATTTCCGTCTTTATCTTGAACGATAACACTCATCATTTTTCTCGTTGAATCAAACGGAAATTCTTTTATAATATGAAATTGTTGAAGCAATGCATCTTTTGTTAATCCTGCCTTCATTCCAGCTACTAGAAGAGCTCCTTCTGTCGGATCTCCGTCTAAAACAAAGTCGTCATCCCTTTCGTATATAGATGAATGATTAGCAAGCATTCCGAACGATAATAGATGTTTTAAAGGTTTGTTTTCATTTGGATTAATAACTTTCCCATTTTCCTTAAATTCACCATATGGATGATAACCTGTTCCTGTTACATCCCACATCTTTCCTGAAACCCATAATTTTGTTACGGTCATCTTATTTTGGGTCATCGTTCCTGTTTTGTCAGAGCATATAACGGATGCACATCCAAGTGTTTCAACAGCTGGAAGCTTTCTCACTATTGAATTTTTCTTAATCATTCGTTGTACACCTAGTGAAAGTGCTACCGTAACAATAGCTGGTAATCCTTCAGGTATTGCTGCCACAGCTAAAGATACTCCTGCTAAAAACATCTGATAAACATTATGACCTTGTAATACACCGATGGCTACGACTAAAATTGTTAACAGCATTGCAACTGCTATTAATATTTTTCCAAGCTGTTCAAGCTTTCTTTGTAAAGGAGTTATCATCACTTCTGTACTTTGAATTAAATTGGCAATTTGCCCCATTGCTGTATTCATGCCAGTATTTACAACAACCCCCACTCCTGAACCCTTCGTCACCAAAGTTCCCATAAAAGCCATATTGGTTTGATCACCAATTCCTACATGATCTCTCATGATTTTATCTGTCATCTTTGTTACAGGTATAGATTCTCCTGTTAAGGCAGATTCTTCTATTTCTAAACTGGTTGCCTTTATTATTCTCACATCTGCACCAATTCGATCGCCACCTGAAAATTTTATTAAATCTCCAACTACTAATTGTTTTGAAGGTATTTTGACCCATTCGTTATCACGTAAAACAATAACTTGTGGGGCTGATAATTGCTTTAAAGCATCTAACGATTTTTCCGCTTTTCGTTCTTGAATAAATCCTAATACTCCATTTAATAAAACGATGGCGATAATAGCGATTGCATCTATATATTCCCCGAGCAAACCCGATATCAAGGTTGCTGCAAGTAGTACAAGAACCATAAAATCTTTAAATTGAGCTATAAACATTAGAAAAAGAGATGGCTTTTCCCCTTCTTCTATTTCATTTAAACCAAATTTTTTAATTCGATTTTGAGCTTCTTTCGTCGGAAGTCCCGAATCCGGATCAGTTTTTGTATGGTCAATAACTTCATCTACTGTCATCTCATGCCATTTCATTAAACGACGTACACCCCTTACACACAAATTAATGAAAGCCTGTCTCTAACATCAACTTATTCAGCCTTGTCCGAAAACATGATATAATTTATAAGAAAATAAGGGGAATCATTGTACTTTATTTTAAAATTATGTTAAATTGCTTATTTGTAGGCAAGCATCTTGTTGCTTGCCTTAACTTGTAGGTGTTGTAATATTAACTGTTTCTCTCAAGGTAATTTTTATTGAAAATGTTTAAAAAAGTGACTCCTACACGAATTGCAAGTAAAAAATACTCTAGACCGAGCTTTTATGACCGAAAGACTTCTCAACTTTCTGAAGAAAGATAGTGTATTTTCAAACTTTGAAACATATAAAAGAACCTATAAAAAATTTATGAAAATTGATTAAAGTAGGTGTTTCATATGTCATTTGATGGTTTTTTTACCTATTGCATGGAGAAAGAATTGCGGGAAAATCTTCTTGGAGGAAGAATCACAAAAATATATCAACCCTTTAAAAATGAATTAATTATTCAAATTCGAGCGAAAGGAAAAAATCAAAAAGTTCTACTATCTACACATCCAAGTTTTTCACGAATTCATTTAACAAACGAAACATACGACAATCCAAAAGAGCCTCCAATGTTTTGTATGCTTTTAAGAAAACATTTAGAGGGAAGTATTGTCGATGATATATATCAAATTCATTTAGAACGAATGATTGTATTTGAGTTGAAAACAAGAAATGAGCTTGGTGACATTTCTTACAAACAATTAATTATGGAAATAATGGGTAGACATAGCAATATTATTCTAGTAGATAAAGATCGTAATATGATATTAGACAGCATAAAACACCTATCACCAGCTGTCAATCGTCACCGAACGGTTTTACCTGGTCATACATACGTTTTACCACCTTCTCAAAATAAAATAAATCCTTTGGAATCTGATGAGGAAACAGTGTTAAAAAAACTCGATTTTAATGCTGGAAAAATAGCTGAGCAAATCGTTCAAAATTTTTCAGGAATCTCACCACTACTTGCAAACGAAATCGTTCATCAAGCAGGTTTAGCAAATCGTAAAACTTTACCGAAAGCATTTTTAAAAGTCGTTTCATACATTAAAAATATGGAAATTTCACCTGAAATGGTTTTGACAGAAAAGAAGGAGTTCTTTTATATACTTCCATTAACTCATTTAAATGGAGAAAGAAAACGGTTTTCTACGATTAGTGAGTTATTAGATAGATTCTATTACCAAAAAGCTGAAAGAGATCGTGTAAAACAGCTCGGTCAAGATCTAGAACGTTTAATCGTAAATGAACGAAATAAAAATTTAAATAAAATTAAAAAATTAGAAAAAACGTTAAAAGAAGCAGAAAAGAAAGAACAATATAAGCTATACGGTGAGCTTTTAACTGCCAATATGTATGCAATTCAAAAAGGGGACAAAGAGGTAGAAGTTTATAATTACTATGATGAAAACAATAGTCTAATAAAAATTCCTCTTGACCCACAAAAAACTCCATCCGAAAATGCCCAAAGCTATTATCAAAAATATCAAAAACTAAAAAATTCTATTTCGATTGTAAATGAGCAAATCAAAAAAGCTAATGAAGAAATCGACTATTTTGAAGGCTTAATGCAGCAGTTAGATGTTGCAACCCACAAAGATTTGGAAGAAATACGTGAAGAGCTTTTAGAAGAAGGATATATAAAGAAAAAAGCTTCATTAAATAATCGTAAGAAAAAGGAAAAATTAGAACTTGAACAATTTATTTCTAATGATGGAACAGTCATTTTAGTTGGAAAAAATAATAAACAAAATGATTATTTAACGAATAAACTGGCCAATAAAGATGATTTATGGCTACACACAAAAGATATTCCTGGTTCACATGTCGTAATTAGAAATCCTAACCCTACTTTCGAAACGATTCAGGAAGGAGCAATTCTAGCTGCCTATTATAGTAAAGCTAGACATTCTAGTTCTGTTCCTGTTGATTATACAAAGGTCCGTCATGTCAAAAAGCCGAAAGGAGCTAAACCTGGTTTTGTCATTTATGAAAACCAGCAAACCGTCTATGTCACTCCAGATGAAGAGGTTATTTTTAAAATGAGGGCTAAAAAGTGATTAGTACTGCTTAAGTTGTTAATTTTTAATTATTAGATAACAATATGTTTATTTAAAATTCGAGACACATCTCACGTTCATAGCGATACAAGCGAGAATCCATAGCAAAGTATAAAATCATGGATTCTCGCGTATCGACTGCGGAAAAAGCGAATTTCAATTTATTAATAAAGGATAATACCATAAATCTAATAAGTTTAAATTATAGAGTTTTTAAAATAGACACTCTTATCCAAAAGCTGATTGTAAAAAGGCTTCATTTGCCCTTTCTACAACAAGCTTTTGTACTTTTTCATTTTGACCAATATAATCAGTTAACAAAACGTTCCCATTTACTTTTTGTAGGTCTCGTTCAATTCCTTTTAGTAATAGACCTTTAAACAGTAAATAAGGTACAAAAATAATGGTTTCATCCTGCTTAACCTGAACATTCTCCAAAACATCTTTAAATAAAGGCTGAGCAGCCGTTAAAAAACAATAATCTACTTTTGTTTGCAAACGATTTTCAACCATTTTCGTTAATTGTTGAAAGTTTCTTTGCATTTCTTGATCCTTACTTCCCCTACCAATTAATATTAAGCGGAACTTTTGATTTGTAATACCAGACTTATTAATTGTATCATTAACTTTTTCTTCTATAACATCAACCATCGCTTCTCGAACACTTAATGTTTGTCCATAACGAATGATTACTTCAGGATATTTCTTTTTTACACTTGATAAAATGAGTGGAATGTCTTTTTTTGCGTGACCTGCAGAAAATAGTAATACGGGGACAACAGCAATTTCAGTTGCCCCACTTTGAATACATTTTTCAAAGCCTTCTTCAATTGTAGGAGACGCCAGCTCTAAAAATGAATAGTGCTGAATGGAAAAATCAGCAAAATTTTTGCAGGAATAAAAAAATAGAATCGCTTCCTCATTTGATTGTTTTAACCTTGAGCCATGAAATACATATAAGATGGCCTTTTTCATAATGTAGCCTCCTGATTAAATGGTGAATGAGAATGTACTTTTTCAAACCAATTTAATGTATGATGAAACTTCACGACATCACCAATAATCATAAGACATGGATTTTCGATTTCATGTATTTTAGCATCCTTGTTCATCTCTTTTATCGTACTAATGATTGTTCTCTGCTCTAATGTAGACGCCCACTCGATGAAGGCTACAGGAGTATTGGGCTTACGACCAGCTTTTAACAATTTACTTTGAATTTTGGGTATATTCGAAACGCCCATATAAATTGCAAGCGTATCGACAGATTTCATTAATTTTAATTCTTCTAATTCATTTTCATCGTTCAGTGCTCGATGTCCTGTTAAAAAGGCACAACTTCTACTTACATTTCGAAATGTTAATGGAATACCTGCATAAGAGGAGGCAGCCATTGCAGCGGTGATTCCAGGAACAATTTCAAAGGGTACTTGGTGGCGGGCTAAATATTCAGCCTCTTCGCCACCCCTGCCAAAAATAAATGGATCGCCCCCTTTTAATCTAGTTACGATTTTATCATTTTTAGCATATTTTACCAAAAACTTATTAATCGTTTCCTGTTTCATCGTATGATAGTTTGGGAGCTTCCCACAATAAATTAAATCCGCATCCTTTTTCGCGTATTTCAATAAATCTTTATTAATTAGTCTGTCATATAAAATGACATCCGCCTTCTCTATACACTTAATCGCTTTTAGCGTTATTAATTCTGGATCACCTGGACCTGCACCTACTATATATACTTTCCCCATCTCCTCCTCCTCCTTACTCAACAAGATGTTCAAAATCAATAACAAAACCTTGGGATTTTCGAATCTTTTTCTTTTCATAAAGTGTAATGTCTTCAATTTCAGGTAACTTTAAATAATGTTTCTCTAGTTCAACCTCTACTTGTAAAAAAGCTTTCTCTTCATTTTCTGCTGCAATAATAACCGGGATTAATTTTTCTTTTGATCTTACTAAGAAACGATATAAGTTCATAAAGTCCTCCTGTTTATGCACTCACTGCCTGTAAAATTTCATCTAAACGCTTTTGTAATGGTTCTATTCCGATTCGTTTATAGTAATCTAAAAAACTTTCGCCCTCTAACTTTGTATCTTTAAAATAAATTAATAGATCTTTTAACACTTTTGGTAAATTTTCAGCTTCCACTTTGCCTTTCAGTTTGTCATTAAATTTTCCACCATCTAAAAGGGTTCCTCCTACATAAAATTCATATGCCTGAACCATTTTTTTATCTTTTGTTCTCATTAATACACCTTGCAGACCAATGTCAGCAATCTGACGTTGGCCACATGAGTTTGGACATCCCACCATATGAATTCTTATTGGTACATCTAGTTCAATTTCTTGATCTAAATATTCGGCAATATTTTTCATTCTTTCTTTCGTCTCAACAAGTGCTAAATTGCAATATTCAATACCAGTGCACGAAACAGCATAAGCTGTGAAACGATTTGGTTTTAGTGAAATTTTCTCATTAAAAATTGTTTCACTTAATAAAGCTTCTATGTTTTCATCAGGTACATTAGGAATGATAAAATTTTGTGAGTTACAAGTACGAATTTCACCATTACCATATTTTTTTGATACTCTTGCAATCTCAAATACTTCATCAGCAGTTAAACGGCCAACAGGCACATTAAAACCTACGTAATTTAATCCTTTTTGCTTTTGTGGATGGACACCGTAAATAAAGCCTGCATTCCATCCTTTTGTCGCATCTTTCCCCTTTGACGGTAGAGGACCTGTATATTCTAATAGTTTTTCTTTAAATTTTTCCTTTCCCCAATCTGCTACAAGAAATTTAAGTCTTGCGCGATGTCTCTTTTCACGGTATCCGTAATCTCTAAAAATCGTCGTAATCGCAATAGCTACTTCTTTTACTTTTTCAGGTAATATAAAGACATCTAATTCTTGAGCTAAATAAGGCTTTGATGATAATCCTCCACCAACTTTTACATGGAAACCAATTTTTTCTTCTCCATCGATTTCTTTCGTTGCTGGAGTGAAAGCTACATCATTAATTTCTGCATTCGATGAATTATAAACACTTGCATTAATAGACATTTTATATTTACGAGGTAAATTAGAGAAATCCTCATTTAAATGGAAGAACTGATCAACTTCCTTCACAATTGGTGTTGTATCAATCAGTTCATTCGGGTCAATACCAGCTAGAGGATTACCAACAATATTTCTTGTAATATCTCCACATGCACCGACAGATGATAATCCAACCTTTTCTAGTCGTTCGAATATATCCGGCAATTGTTCGACCTCTAGCCAGTGAAATTGGATCGCTTGACGAGTTGTAATATCGAAAACATTGCGACCATAATCTTTACAAATCGATGCTAAAGTCGTAACTTGTTCATAATTTAATATTCCGGATGGAACTTTTACACGCATCATGAAATATCCATCTTCTTTTGGACGTTGTAAATAAAGTCCTGCCCATTTAAATAAATCCCATTCCTCTTTTGGTATAGATTGAAAGCCGCTTTTAGCATACTTTGGTATATCCTTTAATATTTCTAGGCCATCTTTTTCTAATTTTTTTAGCTCTGTCTTATTAAGTTTTTCATTATCTTTCCAAACTTTTTCGTAAGCCATTTTATACAGCTCCTTTTTAAATCAATTCGTTTTCCTTTAAGTATTGATAAATGTGCTCAACACATTCTTCGACTGTGTTATCTTCTGTATTAACAACAATTTCAGGACTTTTTGGCTCCTCATAAGGTGCATCAATTCCGGTAAAGTGTTTAATCTCACCATTTCTTGCTTTTTTATATAGACCCTTTGGGTCACGCTTTTCACAGGACTTTAATGAACATTTTACATATACCTCAATAAACTCCTTTTCCTCCAGTAATGCTCTAACTAAATCTCGATCCTGCTGATATGGGGAAATAAAAGCTGTTAATACAACTTGCCCACTATCAACAAAAAGCTTTGCTACTTCACCAATTCGGCGAATATTTTCTTTTCGATCCTCTTCTGTAAAGCCTAAATCTTTATTTAGACCATGTCTAATATTATCTCCGTCCAGCACATATGATTGAATATTTTCATCATAAAGCTTTCGCGCTAACGCATTGGCAATGGTTGATTTTCCCGATCCTGATAAACCTGTAAGCCAAATGACAAAGCTATGATAGCCATTCTTTCCTCTTCTTTCTGCCTTTGAGATGGATGCATCATGCCAAACAATATTTGATTGCATAGGTATCCCCTTTCTTAGTTTGTTACTTTCATTCCTTCTACTAGTACTTCGACTACCTCAGGTCGACTAAATGTTCCAGGAAGTGGTTCTCCATTACGGAGCATTGTTCGAACCTTTGTACCAGATAAAATTAATCGGTCTTCTGGGCTATGTGGGCATGTTTTTAGTGAAGCCATTCCATCACATTTTCGGCAATAAAAGCTATGCTCAAAAAACATTGGTGTAATATCTAAATCATCTTTAGAAAATTCAAGAAAAATCTTTTGTGCATCATATGTTCCGTAATAATCTCCAACACCCGCATGATCTCGACCAACAATAAAATGAGTACATCCATAATTTTTTCTAACAATTGCGTGGAAAATTGCTTCTCTTGGTCCGGCATAGCGCATAGCTGCTGGGAATACTCCTAAAAGAACTCGATTTGAAGGATAATAATTTTTTAAGAGAACTCGGTAGCTTTTCATTCGAATATCAGCCGGGATATCATCTTTTTTCGTATCACCTACAAGCGGCTGTAAAAAGAGACCATCAACTGTTTCTAAAGCCGTTTTTTGAATATATTCATGAGCACGATGAACAGGATTTCTCGTTTGGAAGCCAACAACCGTTTTCCAGCCTAATGCTTCAAAATATTTTCTTGATTCAGCCGGTTCATACGTTTCATCTGGAAATGGTTTTGCTGGTTTTTTAATTAAAATAATTTCTCCACCAACATATATAGGTGGGCGTTCAAATAATTTAGCTACTCCGGGATGATTTAAATCAGTTGTTCGGTATACAAGCTCTGCCTCTTTTTCCTTATTTGGACGATAAATGGATTGAACAGTAATCACGCCAAACGTTACACCGTTGTAAGAAAGCTTTACTTCTTCTCCAATAGAAATACTATCTGCTTTTTGTTCATCAATTGGTAATGTAATTGGGATACTCCATACAATTCCATTTTTTAATCTCATATTTTCGACAACATTTTTGTAGTCTTCCTCATTTAAAAAACCTTTTAAAGGACTATAAGCTCCAATACCAATAAGCTCTAAATCACGAAATGCAATCGAATCGAGTTCGATTGTTTTTTGAATACTCGTTACATCATAATTTGGGTTATAGCGATTGATTAATGTTCCACCATGTGGTGCAATTGTCATTGTTCATTCCTCCCTAATTTTATATGATTACTTTGTTTTAAAAATGACGTTGTTAAACTAAGAAAGACAATAGTTGTAATGAAAACAATTATGACCATAAAAAAGGAATACCAGTTAGAAAAAATGAATGCTTGAACAATAGAGTAAGATATGATTAAGGAAACAAGTGGTGATACAATCCATATTTTTAACAGTCGTTGAACAATATCTTTTTGAAAAACTTGCTTCCCCTCTTTCACAAAGCCAATACCTAGTATAGAGGATGTCGTAATTTGCGTCATAGGAATTGGTATTCCAAAAATCGATGCCACCATGACTAGCGAAGCACCAGTGAAGGAAATATTGATTCCTTCAAGTCTTGTAAATTTTGTAATTCGTTTTCCATTTGTTTCAACTACTTTTTTTCCGAGTAAAAGTACACCAAGTGCAACAAATAACCCGCCAATCCACTTCCCTTCAAATTCTGTTAACATTCCTGCTCCTACAAGTGGACCGACAGAATTAGCAATATTGTTCATACCAGCTGAAAAAGCTTCAAAAAAACCGGTTATGATTAATATAACTGTTAAGAAACCAGATTTCTTATTTACTTTCTTATCTATAAAACTCACAACAAACTTTTGAATACAAAAAGTTATAAAGAAAGCAACAATTGGTACAATCACCCATAAAAGAACGATAGGTAATAAGTTTTGAAAATATACAGATTGATAGGCAATCCCAACACCAATTACAGCTCCAACTGTTACCTCACTTGTGGATAAGGGTATCCCTAATATATTGGCAAAAAATAAGGAAAGCGTTGCTGATGCTAATATGATGATGACAATATGAACAGTTAATATATTTTGGTTAATTAGTTCTGAGCCAATTGTATGGATAACCTCTCCACCACCGATTATAGCTCCTGATAAAATACCAACCGCACATACGAGCAATGCAATGGTTATTTTTTTAATCGCTCCAGAGCCATAAGCAACCCCAATGGCCGCTGCTGCCCCACTTGCTCCAATATTAAGAGCAAAAAGACAACTGACAATGATGGCAATCCATTCCATATTTAAAGTCCTTTCGTATTAACATGTAAACCACACTCAAGCTTTCCGCTACCTTTCCAACGTCCTGATCGTAAATCTTCTTCATTAAACACTGGTTCAGTGCAAGGCGCACAACCAATGCTTGGATATCCTCTATCGTGTAAAACGTTATAAGATAAATCGTAGTTGTAGGCATATCTCCATATTTCTTTCCATGTCCAATGAATAAGTGGACAAATTTTCACTTTTTCGAATTTTTCATCTTTATTTATATACTGTACATGCTGTCTTGTTGGAGATTGCTCTCTCCTTAAACCGGATATCCAAGCTGTGACATCTTTCAATGCCTCTTGTAAAGGAAGAACTTTTCGGATATGACAACATAAATTTGGGTTTGTTATCCAAAGTTCATCGCCATGTTTTTCTTCTTGTTGCTTTAATGTAAAAGTAGGCTTTTTTAATTCAATTTGAAGGAGTGGATAACGCTCCTTTACTCGATCAATAACTTCGTAAGTTTCATTAAAATGAAGCTCTGTATCTAAAAATACGATTTTTGCCATAGGATTTACTTTCGAAATTAAATCGATTAATACAATCCCTTCAATTCCAAAGCTACATGCATAAACAATATCATCATAAGTGGAATAAGCCCATTTCAAAACTTCCAAAGCACCTTTTGTTTCAGAATTTTCGTTAAATTGAATCGTTGGCTGTACCCAATTTTGATACGTAAGCACTTATACTCCCCCTTTTAAGAAGAATTCCGACTCTATTAAGAAAAGCGCAAAGCGCCCGCCTATCGGCGAAGGGCGAATGGAGGACCCGTGAGGAGGCTTTCACCTTCACAGCGGTGCAGCAGCGACCCAAGCCGATAGCTCTTTTTCTAGACACAAAAAACATACAAAGAAAGCACTTTAACACTTTATTAAACTTAAAATTTCTGTAACGATCAAAAAGGCAGTTTTAGCCATTGAAAATTTTAGTAGCTAAAACCGCCTCTAGTTTGTCTAGTCAGCGAGTTTCTTTTAAATGCTTATTATCAAACCAATCTTACCTTTTCGTTTTTTTCAATTTGAATAACTTTTCCATTTTGAACGACAAGAGTGACTGATCCGAATTTAACATCCTGCAGCATATCTTTGACTTGCGCCAAAACTTGATCTAGTTGTTGTTCATTCAATTGGCATCCCCCTTACTAAAAACCATAAAAACATAGTGGTTAAGTAGGATTAAAGGTTTAAAAAAACAATTGACTACTTCTATTCTGGAGATTTCATGCTGAAAGAATGTACTGTTGAAGATATATTTCCATTTGAGGATAAAGAAGAGGGAAACTACCCTACTTATCTCTCAAAATGGTTCCCATTTTGCTGGAATTAGCACCTTACACAATAGAGTGCAGGTTGCCGGGCTTCATTGGGCCAGGTCCCTTCGCCACTCTTGATAAGTATTGCTATTGATTTCAAATTTTATCACAAAATTCACAAAAGTCAACCCGAGTTTTTTGATAGGAATTATAATTTTTGTTTACAAATTTTTAAAAGGAGCATTTAAGCCCCTTTTGATTACCCATTCATCCAAGATTCATTTTCTGGATTTTCACGCCACTTTGTTAATTTATTCAAATCATCTGTAGATATTAAATCTTCCTCTAATGCAAGTTGAACTAACGTATCATACGTGCATAAAGAATAAGGTGTTACGTTTTGAGCTTGGAAGGAAGCTTCAGCCACTTGAAGTTGATATGTAAAAATCGAAACAACTCCTAAAACGTCACATCCCTCATCTTTTAATGCTTCTACCACCTTTAAAGCACTTTTTCCAGTAGAAATTAAGTCTTCTACTACGACAACCTTTTGACCTTTTTCCACTTTTCCTTCAATTTGATTTCCTCTTCCATGTGCTTTTGGCTTACTTCTGACATAGCACATCGGCAAATTGAGTTCTTCAGCAACAAGCGCTGCATGTGGTATTCCGGCAGTTGCAGTACCTGCAATCATTTCTACATCTTTAAATTTCGTTGTAATAAGAGCTGATAGTCCTTTATAAATCCTTTTTCGAATATCAGGATAAGATAACGTCATGCGATTATCACAATAAATAGGTGATTTAATCCCACTTGACCATGTAAAAGGTTCATTTGGTTTTAAAATAACAGCACCGATTGATAATAAGTCTCTTGCAATCGTTTTATCCATCTTCTCCACACTCCCAGTCCTTTTTTACAATCATGTAAGCTTCATATGGATCTTTAGCTTTTGTAATACTTCTGCCGACAACAATTCCAGTAGAACCTTTTTCTCTAGCTAAACGTGGTGTTGCCACTCTTACTTGGTCATTATGGTGATCATTCGCTAATCTTATACCTGGTGTAATCGTCAAAAACGATTCACCACAAACTTCCCGTATCCTTTCAACCTCATGTGTTGAACAGACAACTCCATCTAAACCACTCTTTTGGGCTAATTTCGCATAATGAAGGACCGTTTCCATTAAAGATGTTTCAATGAGAATTTCCTCTTTAAGCACGGATTCTGAAGTACTTGTTAATTGAGTTACGGCAATTATCTTAGGGCGATTTTGTCCTAAGGGTGTCCCCTGTTCTAGCCCTTCTAATGCCGCCTCCATCATTTTCATTCCGCCTGAAGCGTGAACATTCACAATATCAACACCTAAACGAGCTAGATTTTTCATAGCTTGTCTGACGGTATTTGGTATATCATGTAGTTTCAAATCTAAAAAAATTCGATGTCCCTTTTCTTTTAAAAAATAAATAATGGATGGACCTTCTTTAAAATATAATTCCATGCCTACTTTAACAAAAAGGGGCTCTTGAAAAGAAGAAAGAAATGTTTGGACTTTTTCTTTTCCTTCAAAATCAAGAGCCACAATAAGTGGTCTTTCCACGATACTGCCAGCTCCTTCCAATACAATCCATTACATTTTTGTAACCCAATTCAGCTAAACGCTTCGGTAGCGCTTCAATCAATTCTAGGCATATATATGGGTTAACGAAGTTGGCTGTTCCAACTGCAACTGCGCTTGCACCAGCCATTAAAAACTCAATAACATCATCGACAGACATGATGCCACCCATACCGATTATCGGAATGTTCACTGCTTGGCTTACTTGATATACCATGCGAATAGCAATTGGTTTTACAGCCGGACCTGATAATCCCCCTGTTTGATTAGCAATAATTGGCTTACCTGTTTTTAAATCCAATCTCATGCCTAAAAGAGTGTTAATCATCGTAATTCCATCTGCTCCAGCTTCTTCTACAGCTTTTGCCATTTCGACGATGTCTGTTACATTTGGTGATAACTTTACATAAATGGGTACATTAGATACTTTCTTTACTTCTTTTGTTAAGTGGCTAGCAACTTCTGGATCTGTTCCAAATGTAATTCCACCTTTTTTTACATTTGGACATGAAATGTTTAATTCAAGTGCTTTAACATTTTTTGCTTTACTAATTTTACTAGCGACAGCTACATAATCTTCTACTGTTGTCCCTGCAATATTTGCAATAATTGGCACATCATATTGCTCAAGCCATGGTAATTCTTCTGTTAACACTTTTTCTAAACCAGGATTTTGAAGTCCAATGGCATTTAACATTCCAGATGGAGTTTCCGCCACTCTTGGAGTAGGATTTCCAAATCGAGGTTCAAGCGTTGTCGCTTTAATCATAATTGCTCCTAATTGGGATAAATCATATAACCTGCTAAATTCTCTTCCAAACCCAAAGCAGCCTGATGCTGGCATAATCGGATTTTTTAAATGTAATCCTGGAAGCTTCACCTCAATCATTAATAGACCACCTCTCCGGCACGAAATACCGGTCCATCCGTACAAACTTTTTTATACGAAAGACCTGTTTCATCTTCTTTTAATGGGCATACGCAGGCAAAACAGGCACCGATTCCACATCCCATTCTCTCCTCTAAAGAAATATAGACATTTTGATCTGGGAACATTGTTTCGATTGCATGAAGCATCGGTGTAGGTCCACATGAATATAAGGTTTCAAATTGAATCTTTTCTTTTCTTATAATATCTGTTACAAATCCTTGATCTCCATATGTTCCATCTACTGTTGCAATCAATGTATCTCCTAACTTTTTGAATTCATCTTCATAAAAGACTACTGATTTTGTTTGGAATCCTAATATATGAGTAACTTTTACCCCTTTTTGTACTAATTGCTTTGATAATTCATATAAAGGGGGAACTCCTATTCCCCCACCTACAATTAACGCTTTATCTCCACTTTTCATGTCCTCAATGGAAAACCCATTTCCAAGAGGTCCCAAGACATCTAATACTTCTCCACTTTTTTTCTGGGATAATCGTTTCGTCCCTTCCCCTTCTTTTCGAAAAATAATTTTCATTTTCTGTTCTTCTTTATTTACTTCTGCAATACTAATTGGTCTTCTTAGTAAAACATCAATGCTATTATCTACTTTTATATGGACAAATTGTCCTGGTTTTTCAATTTGCTGAACTAAATCGCCTTTTAGCTCCATTTCATAAATGTTATGGGCTATTTTCCGTTGATAACAAATATTCATTAGCTCTTTTTTCATTGAACTCCCACCTCATGGTGCTTCATGTGCTTAGGCATTGCTTCTGTAGTAAATGCCATTGCTTCAAGTACACGTAATATCGCTTTGGCCGTATCTAGAGATGTTAAGCATGGTACACCATTTTCGACGGATTCACGACGGATTCTAAAGCCATCTCGCTCTGGTTGTTTTCCTTTTGTTAACGTATTAATGACAAATTGAGCTTCTCCATTACGTATCACATCTAGAATGGTATCGCCTTCTGTTCCAATTTTTCGAACCACTTTTGCATAAACACCATTTTCTTGTAAATAACTTGCTGTACCTTCTGTTGCTAGTATTTGATATCCGATATTATAGAAACGCTTCGCAATTTCTAAACCTTCTTGTTTATCCTTATCAGCAATTGTTAACAAAATGGAACCATGCTGTTTAATGTTCATACCTGCTGCCACTAAACCTTTGTAAAGCGCTTTTTCCAATGTTTGATCTTTGCCCATTACTTCTCCAGTTGATTTCATTTCAGGTCCTAATGTAATGTCCACTCGACGTAATTTTGCAAATGAAAAGACTGGAACCTTTACAAATACTTCCTTCTTTTCCTCAAATAAACCTGTTTCATAGCCTAACTCATTTAATTTTTGCCCAAGAATGACTTTCGTTGCTACATTCGCCATTGGAATACCTGTAATTTTACTCAAAAACGGTACTGTTCTACTTGATCTTGGATTTACTTCCAATACATATGGCTCACTATTTGCAATAACAAATTGTATATTGAGTAAACCAACGATATTTAATCCTCTTGCTAATCGAATTGTATACTCAACTAGCTTTTGTTTTATTTGTTCAGATAATGTTTGTGGTGGGTAAACGGCAATGGAGTCTCCTGAATGAACCCCCGCTCTCTCAATATGTTCCATAATACCTGGTATGACAACATTTTCTCCGTCTGATATGGCGTCAACCTCTACTTCTACACCTGTTAAATATTGATCAATTAATACTGGATGCTGTGGGTTGATTTTAACGGCATTTTCCATGTAATGTAGTAGCTCTTCTTTTTGATAAACGATTTCCATTGCCCGACCACCAAGTACATAAGAAGGTCGTACTAATACTGGATAACCAATTTGTTCTGCAATTTCCACAGCTTCTTTAACTGATGTAGCTGTTTTTCCAACCGGTTGAGGAATTTCTAGCTGCTTTAAAGAATGTTCAAATTTATCGCGATCCTCAGCTCGATCTAAATCCTCTAAGCTTGTTCCTAATATTTGAACCCCTCTTCTTTGTAATTCACTAGCTAAATTGATTGCAGTCTGTCCACCAAATTGAACGACTACACCAATTGGTTTTTCAAGGTCGATAATATGCATCACATCTTCGATTGTTAGTGGTTCAAAGTAAAGCTTATCGGAAATACTAAAGTCTGTTGAAACCGTTTCAGGATTGTTATTAATAATAATAGCTTCATAGCCAGCCTCACGAATGGCCCAAACTGAATGAACGGTAGCATAATCAAACTCAATTCCTTGGCCGATACGTATTGGACCAGAACCGAGAACAACAACACTTTTACGGTCTGTCACGAGTGATTCATTTTCTTCCTCATAAGTACCGTAAAAGTAAGGTGTTTCAGATTCGAATTCAGCAGCACAAGTATCGACCATTTTATATACTGGCATGATGCCATTTTCTTTTCTAAATTTATAAACCTCAAGCTCAGAAGCATTCCAGCATGATGCAATAAAGTGATCAGAAAAGCCCATTTCTTTAGCTTTTTGAAGAATATGAACATCAAAATGGTTTTCCAAAATAACTTGTTCGAATTCTACGATATTTTGTAGCTTAGTTAAAAAGAATGGGTCAATTGCACACCATCCATGGATTTTTTCGATAGAAACCCTTCTTCTAAGCGCTTCTGCTAAATAGAACAGGCGTTCATCTCCTGCTTTTTTAATTCGCTTTTCAACCATTTCATCTGTAATTTTTTCAGAATCCTTTAATGTTAGATGGTATACTCCAGCTTCTAATGAACGAACAGCTTTTAATATGGATTCTTCAAAATTACGACCAATAGCCATTACTTCACCCGTAGCTTTCATTTGAGTTCCTAAATGACGATTAGCTGATTCAAATTTATCGAATGGCCAGCGCGGAATCTTTGTCACTACATAGTCAAGAGCTGGCTCAAAGCATGCATACGTTTTACCTGTTACTGGGTTAATCATTTCATCGAGTGTTAAACCGACAGCAATTTTAGCTGCAAGCTTTGCAATTGGATAACCAGTTGCTTTTGATGCTAATGCTGAAGAACGACTTACGCGTGGATTTACTTCAATGACATAATATTGAAAGCTATTAGGGTCAAGCGCTAACTGTACGTTACATCCACCTTCAATTTCTAAAGCTCGAATGATTTTTAAGGAAACATTTCGAAGAAGTTGATATTCACGGTCTGATAAAGTTTGACTTGGTGCTACAACAATGGAGTCACCTGTGTGAACACCAACTGGATCAATGTTCTCCATGTTACATACGACAATCGCATGGTCCTCAGAATCACGCATAACCTCATATTCAATTTCTTTAAACCCAGCGATGCTCTTTTCAAGAAGACATTGATGAACAGGACTTAATTTTAACCCATTCGTCACAATCTCTACTAATTCTTCTTCATTGTGGCAAATACCACCACCAGTCCCTCCTAGTGTGTAGGCAGGACGTACAATAACTGGATATCCAACTTTTTCAACAAAATCTTTTGCTTCTTGAAGCTCATGAACAATTTCACTTTCCGGTACTGGTTCATTTAAATCATTCATAAGTGAACGGAATAGATCGCGGTCTTCTGCCTTTTGTATTGCCTCAAGATTCGTTCCTAAAATTTCAACCCCACATTCTTTTAACACTCCGCGCTCATGTAATTCTACAGCTAAATTCAATCCTGTTTGTCCACCAAGTGTCGGTAAAATGGCATCAGGGCGCTCTTTACGGATAATGCTTGCAACAAAATCAGCTGTTAATGGTTCAATATACACTTTATCAGCAATTTCTACATCAGTCATAATGGTTGCGGGATTTGAGTTAACTAGAATAACCTCATATCCTTCTTCCTTTAATGCCATACATGCTTGCGTACCTGAGTAATCAAATTCAGCAGCTTGCCCAATAATGATCGGTCCTGAACCGATGACTAATATTTTTTGAATATCTACACGTTTTGGCATTCTTCTTCCCCTGCCTTCTTTTTATTTTCATTCATCATCGAAATAAATTGGTCAAATAACGGGTTGGCATCTTCAGGTCCTGGTGAAGCCTCAGGGTGATATTGGACTGTAAAAGCTGGGAAATGTTTGTGTTTAAGTCCTTCAACCGTTCCATCATTCAATGCTACATGTGTTACGTCTAACTCCGTTAGTGCTAACGATTCTTTCTTAACTGTATAGCTATGATTTTGAGATGTAATGGACACTTTGTTAGTTGATAACTCCTTGACAGGATGATTGGAGCCACGATGGCCAAACTTCATTTTTTCCGTTTCTGCTCCATTTGCAAGAGCAAATAATTGATGACCTAAACAAATTCCGAATATAGGCACTTTTCCGATTATTTTCTGAATCATTTCAATGGCACACGGAACATCTTTCGGATCTCCAGGTCCATTGCTTAACATGACACCATCCGGTTTTAATAAAAGTATTTCTTCTGCAGTTGTATTATATGGAACAACAACTACGTCACAATTTCTTTTATTTAATTCTCTTAAAATTCCATGCTTCATTCCAAAGTCTACTAATACAACACGATTTCCTCTACCAGGAGATGGATACGGTTTTTTCGTTGATACTTTTCTAACTTGATCTCTTGGTAGTTCAGTATTTTTTAAAGATTCCGCAATTTTTTGTGAATCTTCTTCAATCGAGCAAATCGCACCTTTTAATGTTCCATACATACGAATCATTTTTGTTAACCTTCTAGTGTCAATCCCACAAATGCCTGGTATATTTTTTGCTTTTAAAAATTCATCAATGGATATTTCACTTCTAAAATTTGATGGATAAGGACATGCTTCTTTCACGATAATTCCATTAATTGAAGGATTAATGGATTCAAAATCATCACGATTCATTCCATAGTTTCCGATTAAAGGATAAGTAAATGTTACGATTTGACCACAATAGGATGGATCCGAAAGCGTTTCTTGATATCCTGTCATACCAGTTGTAAAAACTACCTCTCCTATAATATCTTCATTGCTTCCAAAGCCTTCTCCTACAAAATATGCTCCATTTTCTAATACTAATTGACGCTTCATAAGCTTTCCTCTCCCTTTTTCCAAACAATTTGGCCTTCCACCATCGTTAACGTAGGCCATCCTTTACATTTTCTCCCTGAAAATGGGGTGTTTTTACCTTTTGATACAAATGTTGTCGGATCAATTACTTCTTCATGATTTAAATCAATGACAGTAATATCCGCTACTTCCCCCTCTTTTAACTGTCCTAAATTAAGGTTAAATGTATTGGAAGGTTTAATTGTTAACCAATCTATAAGTTGTTTTAACGTACAAATATTTTTCCCTACAAGATTTGTATAAAGTAGAGGAAATGCAGTTTCTAAACCAACAATTCCAAATGGGGCAAGCTTGATTCCTTCCCTTTTTTCTTCCTGAGTATGAGGAGCATGATCCGTAGCAATAAAGTCAATTGTTCCATCAAGTAATCCGTCTATAAGTGCTTCACGATCTTCTTTACTTCTTAGAGGTGGGTTCATTTTAAAGTTTGGATCTAAACCATCGATATCTTCATCACATAAGAGCAGATGATGTGGAGTTACTTCACAAGTTATATTAATCCCAGCACGTTTTGCATCTCTAACAACCCTCACTGATTCTTTCGTGCTAATATGACATACATGATAATGACAACCTGCACTTTCAGCTAAAAGTGCATCACGTGCAATATGAACCGATTCAGAGACTGATGGTATTCCTTGTAATCCATGATTTTTTGCAAATTCTCCATCATGGACACAGCCACCATATACGAGTGAATTATCTTCACAATGTGCAACAATAGAATATCCATTTTTAGCAGCACGTTTCATTGCTTCATACATCATCCCAGCTGACTGTACACCAACTCCATCATCTGTAAATGCAAACGCTCCTGCCTTCTTTAATTCTTCAAAGTTTGTTAGCTCTTTACCAGCTTGACGAACAGTAATAGATGCATAAGGTAATACGCGGACACGAGCTGTTTCTTTGATTCTTTTTTGTAAGTCATTCATATGTTCCACCGTATCTGGAACTGGCTTTGTGTTTGGCATGCTAGCAACCGTTGTAAATCCGCCTTTTGCAGCAGCTAACGTTCCTGTTGCAATCGTTTCTTTTGCTTCACCGCCGGGCTCACGTAAATGAACATGTAAGTCAATGAACCCAGCTGTTACTAATTTTCCATCCACATTAATGACAGTTGAATTTCCACCTTCAATATTTGCATCTATTTTGTTTATTTTTCCTTCTTTAATTTCAATGTCTGTCTTTTTTAAGTTGCCACTTTCCGTTAATATATGGGCATTTTTAATGATGATGGACATGTAAATATTCCTCCTTTAGCATTTTCTGAGAATGCTCTTTTTAATACAGCCATACGAACAAAAACCCCGTTTTCCATTTGTTTAAATATTCTTGAACGTTCACATTCCACTAATTCACTATCAATTTCGACTCCTCGATTAACTGGTGCTGGATGCATGATGATTGCACCCTTTTTCATTCTTCTTTCTCTTTCTTTAGTCAAACCATATTGTTGTAAGTATTGAGTTGTTTCCGCTTTTGATTGATGACGCTCATGCTGTATTCGTAAAAGCATAACGACATCTGATTTTTCAACTGCTTCATCTATATCGACATATGTTCCGTATGTGTTCTTTTCATCCCACCACATCTTAGGTCCACTAAATAGAACATTAACTCCAAATCGTGAAAGAACTTCTGCGTTAGATCTAGCTACTCGACTATGTCGAATATCTCCAATAATAGAAACCGTTAGGCCTTCAAATTGCCCAAACTCCTCTTTAATAGTTAATAGATCGAGCAAGCATTGAGTTGGGTGGTGACCACAACCATCTCCTGCATTGATAATCGGAATATTAACCTTGCCGATTAATTCTTCAAAGTAGTGGTCTTTTGAATGGCGAATGACAACAGCATTGGCACCGACAGCTTGTAATGTTTTGACCGTATCGTATAATGACTCTCCTTTTTGAACACTTGATGTATTTGCTTCAAAATTTAATACTTCAAGCCCAAGTCTTTTTTCTGCTACCTCAAAACTAAATTTAGTTCTTGTACTTGGTTCAAAAAATAGGTTAGCAATAAAAAGCTGTCTAGAAGCCTTCCATCCTCCATTATGCTTATATTCTTTTGCATCATTTAAAATATTTAATATTTCTATATTTGAAAGATCTGTCATTTTTAATAAATGATTCATTTTTAATATCTCCTTTCAGAGAAATAAATACCCTGACCATGATGACATGGACAGGGTGTAATCAATTAAAATGCATGACAAGATTACACCCTTTGAAGCCTCTCTGGACTTCTTTAAAAGGTGTTAAATTATGCAACAGAATGTTTAGTTGTATCATTCGTTTTATCATTCTTTTCACGATTTGGCAGGATTAAGTTTAAAATAACTCCAATAATAGCCGCTAAAGCCATTCCGTGCAGTTCAATTTGTTCACCGATGTGAATGATTGCACCTCCAATTCCAATGACTAAGATCACAGAAGCGATAATTAAATTGCGCTTTTCTCCTAAGTCAACCTTACTATCAATCATCATTCGTAAGCCTGATGAAGCGATGATACCAAATAGAAGAATTGATACGCCTCCCATAACCGGTGTTGGTATAGATGAAATAAGTGCTGAAATTTTACCAATGAATCCAAAGGCAATTGCAAAAATGGCTGCACCGGCAATAATGAATACACTGAATACTCTTGTGATCGCTAATACTCCAATATTTTCACCATATGTTGTATTTGGAGGACCGCCAAGAAATGCTGCAATCATTGTCGCAACACCATCACCTAAGATGGAGCTAGCTAATCCTGGCTTTCTAATTAAGTCACGGTTAATGACTTCGCTTAAAAGCATTTGGTGACCAATATGCTCAGACAGAGTAACAATTGCAACTGGAACCATTAGCAAAATAATTTCTGCTGTAATCGATGGGGTATAATCTTTAAACGGAATAATAAATTCTGGTACTTGGAACCACTTTGCTTCCATCACTTTTGTAAAATCAACTAATCCAACAATAATCGAATAAGTGTATCCACCTACAATCCCAATTAATACTGGGATAAGGTTTAAAAATCCTTTAAAAAATACAGAGCTTAAAATAGTGACGGCTAGTGTTACTAAAGCTACTGAAAAATGAAGCATGCTGTATTGACCTTCTGAATCATTCATGGCCATTGATACGGCAACATTCGCTAAGCTTAATCCGATTACAATAATAATAGGACCAACTACAATTGGAGGAAGAAGCTTCATTACCCAGTTATATCCAATAAACTTAATAAATAATGCTACAATACCGTATACGAGACCTGCTAAAAAGCATCCTACCATCGCTTGACCAGGACCGCCTGAAGCTTTAGCTGCAATTAGTGGTGCGATAAATGCAAAGGATGATCCTAAGTATGCTGGAACTTGACCTTTTGTAATCGCTAAAAATGCTAACGTTCCTAAACCACTTGAAATCAAGGCAACTGCTGGGTCAATTCCTACTAAGAATGGAACGAGAATGGTTGCACCAAACATCGCAAACAGGTGCTGGAAGCTTAAAGCAAACCATGTTTGAAATTTTGGTTTCTCTTTAACGTCTAGAATTATGTTTTGATTTTTATTCATGTTTTATCCTCCTTTTTCAAATCCACAAAAAAACCTCTTTGCCTTTGGTGCAAAGAGGTTATCAAGGTACAAATCAGCCATTAAAAATATACGTGTGGTGTGCTGTTTGCATCATGCTCCCCTTTGCAGCCTCACGGGACTACCTTTAAAAGGGACTTCCATATTTACTTTTCATGAATCGTTACTTGTTCCATTGAATCTACTTCAAGTAATTCTACAACAATTTTTTCTGAACTAGATGTTGGTATATTTTTCCCAACATAATCTGCACGTATTGGAAGTTCACGATGGCCTCTATCTACTAACACAGCTAATTGAATTTGTGCTGGTCTACCATTATCTACAATGGCATCCATTGCTGCACGAACCGTTCTTCCAGTGTATAAAACATCATCAACTAAAATAATTTTTTTATTTTTAATATCAATTGGTATGTTTGCACCTTTAACGAGCGGTTCGCGATCTTCTGTTTTTTGCGTTAAGTCATCACGGTATAAAGTGATATCTAATTCTCCAACTGATATTTCTGTTCCTTCAATTTTTTCAATTCGTTCTGCAAGCCTTCTTGCTAAATAAATGCCCCTTGTTTTTATACCAACTAATACGCAATTATCAATTCCTTTATTGCGCTCTATTATTTCGTGGGCTATTCTCGTTAAAGCTCTACGAATTGCTTGATCATCAAGTACTGTTGCTTTTTTCATGATTTCACCTCGTCACTCCGTGAGAACAAAAATATCCTCTCGAGAGAGGCGAGAGGATAAACGAATACAAGCATTATATTAAGCCATCGTATATATTCCTTCTCAGCCTCACGGGACTGTATTAAAGGTTCATTTCTAATCGTATTATGACAAAATAAAGTTTTGATGTCAATGATTATTCTTTAAAATTTTAAGGATATGTTCAAAATCTTTAGTTAGAGGGGCTTGAAACTCCAAATATTCCCCTGTTCTTGGATGATTAAATCCTAATATCCCCGCATGAAGAGCTTGTCCATTAATCGGCAAGGTCTTTTTCGGTCCATATTTCGGGTCACCAGCTAAAGGATATCCAATATATTTCATATGAACACGAATTTGATGGGTACGACCTGTTTCAAGCTTACATTCAACATATGTAAAATTTTTAAATCGTTCTAAAACGCGAAAATGAGTAACGGCTTCTTTACTATTAATATCCGTTACCGTCATACTTTGACGGTCTTTTGGATTTCTTCCTATTGGAGCGTCAATTGTTCCAATATCATGGGGAATAACCCCATGTACGATTGCATAATACTTTCGTGTCACCGTTTTATTAACTAGCTGTTCTGCTAAAGATTCATGGGCTTTATCATTTTTAGCTACCATCAACAATCCTGATGTATCTTTATCGATACGATGTACGATACCAGGTCTTAAAACTCCATTAATACCAGATAAATCCTTACAATGTGCCATAAGGCCATTAACGAGTGTACCCGTCGTATGACCAGGTGCAGGATGTACAACCATTCCTCTTGGTTTATTAACAACAATAACATCCTCATCTTCATAGTAAATGTCTAATTCCATTTCCTCTGGTTCTACATCTAATACTTCTGGTTCTGGGATGGAAACTGTAATCTCATCATGTAACTGACACTTATAATTTGACTTAATTTTTTTTTTGTTAACTAACACAAGACAATCTTTAATCCACTGTTGCACTTGTGTCCTAGACCAATCTTCATTGTATGTAGATAGCATTTTATCGATTCGTTCGTTAACATATTTTTCTTCGATTACAATTGTTACTTGCTCCATTGAGAGTTCTCCTTTTTTTGCTTTCCTTCAAAAATGAGCATATAAATAAAGAGAATAATGACACCGATTGTTAAAGCTGAATCAGCAATATTAAAAATGGGAAAATCATATGTAAAAATGAAAGTGTTTATAAAGTCAACGACTTCTTTTCTAAAAAGACGATCAATAAAATTTCCAATTGCTCCTCCAAGCATTAAACCTAATGCAATACCTAATATAGGTTCATTTTTCGCATATTTTTGTATGTAATAAATAATACCAATTACGACAATAACTGTTATGATATAAAAGAAAAGCATTTGACCTTGTAAAATCCCCCATGCAGCACCTTTGTTTCGATGTGAGGTTAAATATAAAAAGCCATCAATAATCGTAATACTTTGACCAATTTCCATATACCGAACAACTAACCATTTTGTAAATTGGTCAAGGAGAATAACGAAAAATGCAATGATATAGTATAACACGCTCTTCACCCTGTCACTCTATATTTTTACTTATGAATAGTAGCATAACTATAATTAATATGTAAAGAACTATATCTTTTTACACAAGCTTTTCCCTAAAAAAGGCGTACGCGATCTGCGGGCAAGTCTTAATAAAATTCTTCCTTTTTCCCGCAGAATTAACGCCTTAATTAACATAATGGTAAAAATATTTTCCGAATAGGTATCAACTGTTTATGAAAAGCGCCTCATTAGAAAACCGTATTTTTTTCAAAGTAATTGGTTATAGAAAAATCATTAATTGTTCTAGCTGTCGGAATCATTTGTAACTTTTCTAAAGGAATGACTTGAGATGTTTCCTCACAAATACCAAATTTACCTGTATGCAATTTATTTAATGCCAGCTTTACATCTTTTAGTTCTTCTTTAATTGCTAAATATAAAGGAGGATTTCGTTCATTGTTCTTTTCAGCTAAACATGTTTCGAGTTCTTCCTTCATTATTAATAGTTCATTTTCAATTTCATGTATGGATACCAATCAAGAACAACTCCTTGTTGGCTAATTAATATTTTGTAACTATAGTGTAAACATAAATATGTACTTTACACTTATAAACATTTTCCTTTAATTCATATTTATTCGTAAAAATAGCCTCGCTTTCTGAAGAAACATCTACATTTAATATCTTAATGAGACGATAATAACAAATCAAAAGCCACTGCTTTTGGCAGTGGCTTTTTTCGTTTTATGCTGTGTAAACATCTTTTACAATTTTCGCACAACGAGGACATAATGTTTCATGTTCTTGAACTAATCCAACTTCAGGCGTTACAATCCAGCAACGCTCACAAGTTTTGCCTTCAGCAAGCTCTACAACAATTTTTACATTATCAAAGCTTTGAGCATCTGTTGGAGCTTCTTCATAAGAACCACCAATTTTAAATGACGAAACAATAAATAGTTGCTGTAAATTTTCTTCAATTGACTCAAGTAATTGATTTGCTTTTTCGTTAGGGAAAAGAGTAATAGCTGCTGTTAATGATTTACCAATTACTTTTTCATTTCGAGCAACTTCTAAAGCCTTCAGCACATCATCACGAAGAGCCATAAATTGATCCCATTTTTCTTCTAATTGCTCACTTCCCTCAATTTCTACAGATTCCGGCATATCTACTAATTGAACACTTTCTTCTTCAACAGAAGAAAGATGGCTCCATACCTCTTCGGTCGTATGTGGTAAAATAGGTGCCATTAATTTCACAAGTGTTATTAAGGACTCATATAATACGGTTTGAATAGCACGACGCTCTTTGTTATCTTTTGCCTCAATATATAATACATCTTTTGCAAAATCTAAATAGAAAGAGCTTAGTTCAATTGTACAGAAATTATGAACAGCATGATAAATTGTAGCAAATTCGTATTCATCATACGCTTTTTTCACTTTAGCAATTAATTTATTTAATTTGACGAGCATGTAACAATCAACTTCACGTAGCTCATCATATGATAGTGCATCGTTTTTCGGATCAAAGTCAAATAAGTTTCCTAATAAGAAACGATACGTATTACGGATTTTACGATAGACCTCTGCTACTTGTTTTAAAATCGCATCGGATACGCGTACGTCAGCTTGGTAATCAACTGAAGCTACCCATAGTCTTAAAATATCAGCACCAAGTTGATTCATAACTTTCGCTGGTACAACAACATTTCCGAGTGATTTACTCATTTTACGGCCTTCACCGTCTAAAGCGAAACCGTGTGATAAAACTCCTTTATATGGTGCCTTTCCTGTAACAGCAACAGCAGTAGATAATGAAGAGTTAAACCAGCCTCGGTATTGATCGGATCCTTCAAGATATAAGTCTGCCGGTCTATCTAATTCTTCACGCTCAACTAATACCGCTTGATGGGAAGATCCAGAGTCAAACCATACATCCATAATGTCCGTTTCTTTCGTGAAAATACCGTTTGGACTGGATGGGTGTGTAAATCCATCAGGAAGTAAATCTTTTGCTTCGCGCTCAAACCAAACATTTGAACCATATTGACGAATTAAATTAGAAACATGTTCGATTGTTTCGTCTGTAATAATTGGTTCACCATTTTCACCGTAGAATACAGGAATTGGAACTCCCCATGCACGTTGTCGAGAAATACACCAGTCACCACGGTCACGGATCATATTGTATAAACGAGTCTCACCCCATGCTGGAACCCATTTTGTTTCTTTTACAGCCTTTAACAGCTCCTCACGGAAGTCTTTAATAGATGCAAACCATTGTGCTGTTGCTCTAAAAATGGTTGGTTTTTTCGTACGCCAATCGTGTGGATAAGAGTGTGTAATAAAGGATAGTTTTAGTAATGCACCAACCTCATCAAGTTTTTGTGTAATCGGTTTGTTGGCATCATCATAAAATAATCCTTCAAAGCCTGGTGCTTCCTCTGTCATATATCCTCTTTCATCAACAGGACATAATACATCTAAACCATATTTTTGACCAACGACAAAGTCATCTTCCCCGTGGCCAGGAGCTGTATGAACACATCCAGTACCTGCATCAGTTGTGACGTGCTCCCCAAGAACAACAAGTGAATCACGGTCATATAATGGGTGTTTAGCAACGACATATTCAAGCTCTTTTCCTTTAAATGTTTTGACAACCTCATAAGTATCCCATCCAATTTCTTTTGAGACAGATTCTACTAAATCTTTTGCCAAAACAAACTTATCGTCGTTAACTTTCACAACATGATAATCAAGTTCAGGATGTACTGCAATTCCAAGGTTTGCTGGAATTGTCCACGGAGTTGTTGTCCAAATAACAATTCTTTCACCATCTGTTAAAACGTTCTTACCATCTTTTACTTCAAATGCAACATAAATAGACGGAGAACGCTTATCGTAATATTCAATTTCAGCTTCAGCTAGAGCTGATTCACTTGAAGGTGACCAATAAACAGGCTTTAATCCTTTATAAATATATCCCTTTTTCGCCATTTCACCAAACACTTTAATTTGTTGTGCTTCATATTCTGGCTTTAATGTTACATACGGGTTTTCCCAATCTCCACGTACGCCTAAACGTTTAAACTGCTCTCTTTGTCTGTCAATTTGTTCCCAAGCGTATTCTTCACAAAGCTTGCGGAACTCAGCAACACTCATTTCCTTTCGATTTACTTTTTTATTTTTTGTTAAAGCTGTTTCAATTGGTAAACCATGTGTATCCCAACCTGGTACATATGGTGCATGATATCCACTCATAGATTTGTAGCGAACGATAAAGTCTTTTAAAATTTTATTTAAAGCATGCCCCATATGAATATCACCATTTGCATATGGTGGTCCATCATGTAAAACAAATAAGGGACGACCTTTTGTTCGTTCTTGTACTTTTTCGTAAATATTCATATCATCCCATTTTGCCTGAATTTCAGGCTCACGTTTTGGTAAGTTTCCACGCATAGGAAACTCTGTTTTTGGCATTAACAACGTCTCTTTATAGTCCATTTCCATTCCTCCACATATTAATCTTCTATCAAAATAAAAAACCTTCTCATCCCTAAGGGACGAGAAGGTTGAAACTCGCGGTACCACCCTTATAGATACACCAATAATAGAAATTGTGTATCCACTTATTTTCATAACGGAGAATCATCCCGCCTTAGCTTACTTACTTTCAGCCAAGGAACTCAAGGGTGATCTTCATTCTTTCACCTTATGCCTAGCTTCCACCATCCTAGACTCGCTTTTAAAAAGGTATTTGAAAGAACTACTGTCCCTCTCATCGTTTTTCCAATATTGTTTTCTGTTTTCGTATTATATGCGATTTAACTCTAAAAAGTCAAGTTAACCTTTTGATTCTTCAAGTTCCTCTTCTAAAAGGGATTCAACGTCATATTCCATGAGGTGATCCCAATCATCATTTTTTAATAAATCAAGCTGTGCTTCAATAAGCATTTGGAAGCGAGTTCGAAATACTTTCGATTGTTTTTTCATTTCTTCTATGTCCATAGCAATTTTACGGGATTTTGCTAATGCTTCATTAATAATACGATCTGCATTTTTTTCAGCTTCTTTAATGATTAGTTTTGCTTCCTTTTGGGCATTACGTTTTACTTCTTCTGCTGCTTCTTGAGCAACTAAAATCGATTTATTTAAAGTCTCTTCTATATTTGTAAAATGTCCTAATCTTTCCGTTAATTCTTGTACTTTTTGTTCAAGCTCTTTTTTTTCACGGATAATCATTTCGTAGTCTTTAATCACCTGGTCTAAAAACTCATTAACTTCATCTTCATCGTATCCACGAAAACCCTTTGTAAACTCCTTATTATGAATATCTAACGGTGTTAAAGGCACGAATGCCACCTCCATATGTATTGACTTCAATCTATTTCAATTATATAGCATATTTCGACAGAATGGACAAAATTCCTTCTAAAACCAAAAATTTTATTTTACGTACCCAACTTTAACCTTCCATTTATCTTTTTTCGTCTTTCCCTCAATGTCTAAAACCTTAGCTCTTCCATAGCCACGTATCGATATTAAATCCTCAACAAATACTTCAAATGCAGGATCCTCAATCTTTTTCCAATTTACTTTTACAAACCCATTTTCAATAAATGTTTTCGTTTTTTGTCTAGAAAGATTGTATATGGCAGAACATACAGCATCTAGTCGAAGAGAAGAAATGGTTGTCGATTTTTCTTCCAAAGATTCGTTCGTTTTAACAATTTGATTGAATGGAACAGGCTGTAATGATACCGATTGCCTTCCAACCTCATTAAATTGAAGCTTTACAAAGCTTTCCACTTCATTGGCGACAATAATTTGAACTGTATCATCCTTTATTAATATATCTCCATACTTTCCCCTTTTTAATCCAATTGACATCAGTGCTCCCAAAACTTGACGGTGTTCTAGGCTTACAAATTTTTTTGGATAATGTACTTCAAAGACGGAAATTTGATAATCTTCTATTTCAGGAGTGATGTATTCAGGGTATAGTATCGCTCTCTTTCGTTCAACATGTTCACTTCCTCCAAAAAACTGAACCTTCACTTCTCCATGATGACCGATAATGCTCTTTATAATAAATTGTTCACGTGGATCTAAAAAGTCTGTAAGTTTCATTCGATATTGGATTTCGACAATTTCTTTCCATTCTAAAACTTTATCAATAAATGAATGTTCTTCATTACGAAAATGCTGATAAATCTCTTCCATATAAAACAACTCCAATATACAATATCTTGAACCATTCACTTTTTTGTTTTCTTGTTCTTTTGATTGAAAAAATACGGATTAATCAATCGTTGATCATTTTTATAAGACATTTATTATAATTGAACTTTGTTAAAGAATATTGTTGGTTGTTAACAGTATACTCATGAAGCGAAAGGCGGCAACTCCTGCGGGAAAAGCGAACCAGGCGAGACCCCGCAAGCGAGGTAACGAGCGAGGAGGCTCGCGGATCGCCCGCGGAAAGTGTCCGCCTGAAGCGGAATGAGTATAAATACTAATAATATTGTTTATTTTCAATAGGACTTTCACTTCATATGGTGAATTGAGCAAGCACTAATAAGGTAATCCATAACAGAGTTCATAATAATAAAAAAGGGGACAAATTGACCCCTTTTTAAAAAAGCATCGTATATAGAGCCCAAAGCCCTTGATTTGCAAAATTTAACGCTAAAATAGCAACAATTGGTGAAATATCAATCATTCCTAATGGTGGAATAAAGCGACGGAATGGTTCTAAATAAGGTTCACAAATCTTTCCTAAAAATTGTCCAATAGACGATTCCCTCGCATTTGGAAACCAAGACATAAGTATGTACACAATAATAGCATAAGAATAAAATTCAATTAATCGGCTTAAAACAATAAACAACGTGTCCATAAAGTTTACCACCTTTACATTTCATCAGGTATAAAATCTGAGATGGAACCGGAAACATCTACATTATCAGGTGTACATAAGAAGATGTTAACACCGATTCGCTGGATATCTCCACCAATCGCATAAACGGTTCCACTTAAAAAATCGACAATTCTTTTTGCTTGATCATGTTGAATTCGCTGAAGATTTACAACAACAGCACGGCGACTTTTTAAATGATCGGCAATCTCCTGAGCTTCTGAATAAGCTCTAGGCTCACATAATATTACTTTAGTAGATTTTTGAACACTTTGCAAACTAACAACATTTTGCTTGTTATGTTCTCTATTTGAATCATTTGAATATCCTCTATTTACAAAAGGATTATTATGCTCTACTTCATCGTATTGTTCTTCCTCATTAACATATTCATATTCCTCATCATCTAAAGCAAAAAAACTTTTAAACTTATTTTTAATACTCATGATCAAATCACCTCCAAATTATTCCCCAACTAAAGAAGAGCCAATCCGGACAAATGTTGCCCCCTCTTCTACTGCAATTTCATAATCATTTGACATTCCCATTGATAATTCATGACAAGGAGCATAAGGTAGGTTGAGCGTTTGAACTTCATCCCTTAAATTCTTCAACATTCGAAAACAATTTCGTATCACTTCTTGATTATCTGTAAAAGGAGCCATTGTCATTAATCCAACGACTTCAATACGACCAAATGGTTGTAGCCCTTTAATAAAGTTAATACATTGTTCAGGCTTAAGACCATGCTTTGATTCTTCATTTGATGTATTCACTTGGACGAAACATTTAACTTTTCTATTTGCTCGTTTTTGAATTTCTTTTGCAAGAGTTAAACGGTCTAAAGAATGAATATAATCAACATTATTAATAATGTTTTTTACCTTTCTAGATTGAAGTGTACCAATAAAGTGCCATGTTGCACCGTTTTCGATTGCTTCAAATTTATTTAAAAAACCATCATCACGGTTTTCACCAAGATGCTTAATTCCCGCTTCTACAGCCTCTTTCGCTCGGTCAATTGATACATATTTAGTCACAGCAATAATATTTACATCACTTGGATTACGATGCATTTTTTCACACGCTTTATTAATATTTTCCTGAATAATTGCTAGATTTTCTTTCACACTCAATATTATATAACCTCCTTAAACCCAATAAAGCTCATCATCCGTCCTGTTTTTCCTTTGTCACGTCGGTGTGAAAAGAAATAATTCGTTTGGCAGCTTGTACAATATAAAGACTCAACAATATTTTCTCTTGGTACTCCATGTAGTAGGCAAATATCTTTATTGATTTTTTGTAAATTAAGTAAATATTGTTCTTCTTCAATTTGTTGATAATATTTTGATGAATTTGTACTAAATAATTTATCTACTTCTTTAATGACCTTACAGTCTACTTTATAACAACAAGCACGAATGGAGGGGCCAATCGCAACATAAATATCATTCGGTAAAATTCCCTCAATTTTGGTCCATTTTTTCAAGAATATACCCGTTATGTTTTTAACAGTTCCTTTCCATCCTGCATGAACAAGTCCAACCATATGATGTTTTGGTGAAAAAAAGAATATTGGCACACAATCAGCAAAAAAGAGTGAAAGAAGGATGTTTGATTCATTTGTATATAAACCATCTGTTTGTGGAATGCTAGTTTGATAATTTGAAGCTCCACTTCCGATTTGTTTTGAAGTTACTCTTTCAATCCGATTATCGTGAACCTGCTCTGCACAAATCCATTTAGATAGTGGAATGGAAAGTTTCCTTGCAACTGTTTCTCTATTTTCAACAACAGTTTTTTTATCATCATTGACATGTAAACCAACATTTAATGATTGAAATTGACCACTTGAGGATCCATCATTCTTCGTTGTAAATCCTACAACTAAGTCTTTATTCAACATCTTCCATTGAGGTATTGTAAAATACGACACATCTTCTAACAGAAAAGGTTCAGATTTCATAAATACCTTCCTTTTCGACAATTCTCCCTTTTTATTTTACCACATCTCACCATCAACAATTAAGTCAGAAATTGATTTTACGATTCTTCAATTTTATTTACGTCATTTTGAATTCTTACTAATATAACATCCTTTCCAATTTTAACAATATTTCGCCAAGGAATGATAAGTTCATCACCACGGCCAAATAATCCTAACACTTTCCCTTGGTTTGTTATAATAACCGATTGTATTTTACCAGTTGTTACATTGATATCTAAATCATCTATATTACCAAGAAACGTTCCATCCGATACATTAATGACATTTTTCGTTTGAAAGTCAGATATATGCATCATTATATCTCGCCTCCACTTGTTTCCTACCTTATACATATGTTTTTATTTTAGGAATCATGAATAAAGGAGGCTTATCCTTTAAAAGTCTTACCACACATTATGGTGCAGTAAGATCTTTTTCGGAAAGCCTCCTAGTCATTATTGAAGGATATTTTTATTCATTTGTCGAATAGCCGCTTTTTCCAAACGAGAAACTTGTGCTTGGGATATTCCAATTTCTTCAGCGACTTCCATTTGTGTTTTTCCTTGGAAAAAACGCTTCTTTAAAATTAACTTTTCTCGTTCGTTTAATCTTCTCATTCCCTCTTTTAAGGCAATTTCCTCTATCCAGTTGGAATCCCGATTTCTTTCATCACTTAGTTGATCCATCACATAAATCGGATCTCCTCCATCATTGTAAATCGGTTCGAAAAGGGAAACTGGATCTTGAATAGCATCTAAGGCAAATACAATTTCTTCATGAGGAACTTCTAAAACTTTTGCTATTTCTTCAGCACTCGGCTCTTTAGAGGTTTCGCTCATCAATCTCTCACGTACTTGCAATGCTTTATACGCAATATCCCTAAGAGAGCGTGAAACACGAATAGGATTATTATCCCTTAAGTACCGTCTAATTTCACCGATAATCATTGGTACAGCATAAGTAGAAAATTTAACATTTTGACTTAAATCAAAATTATCAATCGATTTCATAAGTCCTATACAGCCTACTTGAAATAGGTCATCACCAAATTCGCCTCTGTTATTAAATCGTTGGATGACACTTAATACTAATCGTAAATTTCCATTTACAAGCTTTTCTCGGGCTGATAAATCCCCGCTTTGCATTTGTTTAAACAATTTTCTCATCTCATCATTTTTTAATACAGGGAGTTTTGATGTGTCTACTCCACAAATTTCGACCTTATTTCTTGTCACCATATTCCCTCCTAACAGGAGTTCTTGCTGTACTACGTTAAGTATCTCCTTTGGAGGGAAAAATATGCACAAGCTCATTTTAAGTGAAAAGGGAAAACTAGCATCAAATCGTAATATAACAAGGAAAATTTAATAAAAAATTTTTATACCATTTTATTAAATTCTTTTCGTAAACGTTTAATGATTCTCTTTTCCAATCGAGAAATATATGATTGAGATATACCGAGCATGTCTGCTACATCCTTTTGTGTTTTTTCTTCTCCACCATGAAGTCCAAAACGAAGCTCCATAATTTGTTTTTCTCGATCATTTAATTGCTCTAGTGCCTTCATAAGAAGCTTTTTATCCACATTTGCTTCCAAGTCCTTCGTGATAATGTCATCTTCTGTACCTAAAACATCAGATAGTAATAATTCGTTTCCATCCCAATCAATATTTAACGGTTCATCAAAGGATACCTCAGAGCGGATTTTATTATTTCTTCGCAAATACATTAATATTTCATTCTCAATACATCTAGATGCATATGTTGCTAGTTTAATTTTTTTCTCTGGATTAAACGTATTAACTGCTTTAATTAATCCTATTGTTCCAATACTTATTAAGTCTTCGATATTAATCCCTGTATTTTCAAACTTTCTAGCGATATAGACAACTAATCGTAAGTTCCGCTCAATTAACATTGACCGAGCCGTCTTATCCCCTTCAGGCAGTTTTTTTAATAAAATCTCCTCTTCTTCTTTAGTTAATGGTGGAGGGAGCGCCTCACTACCTCCTATATAATAAACCTCATCAGTTTTAATGCCTAATTTAATTAACAGTTTGTACCATAAATAGGTAAGATAAAAGCGGAGTTTTTTCATTGTGCTCCTCCTTATTCATAATAATTTAATCCTATATATTCATATACATTATGAGACATTATCAATTTTTCCAGATTGAATCATTTTCGGATGTACAATGCAGTTATACTGATCATCACTTGATAATTTAGTTTGATTTAATCCGACCAACGCTTTTTTGACATAAATCGTTTCATTATCTCTTTCGATGAAAATCTTATCTGGCCTAAAAGCAAATAAAAATTGATGACTCTGTCCTACGCCTCTATATGGAATAATTCGCATTTTACTCATCAATGGATGATGAAAATTTTCTAAGCTTTCAAGAGGATTCTTTTGTGTAAGAAATTCTATTACTTCTTCTGGGATGATTTTTTTTAATTTTTCCATCTCGACAATCATAACGGGAAGTTTTGTAATGGGATCATATAATTGATTGCCACTATCAATCAATCCACGTAAAATAACTGATTGATTCATTATTTCAATCGTTACATTCACTATATTTTCGTAATGAATCTTTGTCATTTCCAATTGATCAAACTGAGATCGGGAAAAATACCAAACGATTGGAAAGCCTATGATAATAAATAACCAGCTAACCGCATCACCTAAGTTATGGATATTTGTAAAAAAGAAATGGTCTTCTAGGACTATACTAAACTCAAAAAAGTAATGTGTTCCTATCAATACACCACCGACAACAAATGTAACAAAATAAAATGTCAGCAAATTCTGTATAAAAAAACGAAAACGTTTAAATCCAAAGGAAATTATTACCATAAAACAAGAAACAAAAATCTTTGCCAAAGGGTGATTTATTATCTCTGCATATGGGGTAAATAATAGGAAAATCATAAAAGAACCTATTAGTGCTGAAAAAATGACATTTAACCATTTCATTTTCCGTTTCAAGATGATGGCAGTCAATAAAATGAGCATGATGTCAAAACAAAAGTTCATGAATAAAATAACATCTAAATAAATGAACAATCCTCTCTTCCCCCATGAATTTCATTTTGGGACGTACCTTTGTTAGACATAAGTATATATGACAAATTAAAGGAAGTCTGTCATTTTATGCCGAAAGCTTTCCGGTATTTTTGACAGATAAAGTAATTTTCCGTCGATTAATAGACAAATCTTTAAAGTGATTAATAAATGTCACCTTTATAATGAGAAGCTTTAAAGAATTAAGATTTTACAAGTGTTCACAATAAGTAAAAGAATATAATTATTATTTTGTTGTAGACATATTCTTTTACAATAGATCCTTTCATTAAATTAGCTGCCTCACCATTGGTTATCAAACCGTTGAGACAGCAATTCCAACCTTATGCTGATTTTTTCTTCTTTAACCGAACAGCCATCCATAAAACAAACTTGTGTATAAATATCATGATGCTTGCAACTAATGGTTGATTATATATTTATCACACCATTTAAAATCGTTTCATTCAGTGGAAAACAAAAAATTTCAGATGCAGGAATTATCGGCAAATTAACTGAAATAATTAAAATGTGGTGAAATAAATAGCTATAACAAGAGGGAAATAGCAACATTTTATTTAACAGAATAATATTGTAATTTTTTCACATTTCTTATGTAAAGGATGTGATGATACACGAAAACGGAAATAATAAAAAGACCTAGAATAAATAAATCATGACAAAATGGATTTTGAAGCAAGAACCTAAACACTTGTGGGATATGGTATAGTGTAAAAAAAATTGCAAATAGAATTAAAGAAATGATGGATCTTATTTTATGACAAAAATCAGGTGAACAAATCAACATTGATTTTATAAATAATGGGGAAGTATAAAATACAACATACTCATTTTCATCATATGTAGACTAATGATCCACTTATTTGTTTGGAGTTCTGTTGAATAAAAAAGTTGATATCATGATGAGACTTAAGGCTAAACATATTAGATTTCTTTCTTGTTTGTATTTATTAAAAGATTTGTTGGAATATTAATCATAAAGGAATAACAAAAAGATATTCAACCTAAATAAAAAAGGTTATCCCTCTCATTGTTAATAAAGAGTCCATGTTCCACCTTGTTCCTCTCTTCTTGGAACATCTTTTTTTAGTATATGGAACAACCCTTTTCCAATATGAGAAAAAAGCATGGGATTTCCCCATGCTTTTTATCGACGCTTATTACGATTACGTAAAAACGTTGGAATGTCTAGTGTATCTTCTGCTTGTTGTACAGCATGATTTGTCATTTCTTGATGAGTGTCTTCTCGTTTTACTTCACGCTTTGGCGCAACTGTTTGTTTCACATTCCCACCAAATGGGCGCGTTTGTTTTGTAGGATTTATTTCTGCTTCCGTAAAACCAGTTGCAATAACTGTTACAACAATTTCATCTTTTAGATTTTCGTTAATAACAGAACCAAAAATCATATTAACATCCTGGTCGGATGCTGATGCAACTATATCCGCAGCTTCTTGTACTTCGTATAAACTTAAATTATTACCACCGGTAATATTCATTAAAACTCCTTGAGCACCATCAATGGATGTCTCAAGCAAAGGACTAGAAATAGCTTTTTTTGCAGCTTCTGAAGCACGGTTTTCACCTGTTGCAACACCAATTCCCATAAGTGCGGAACCCTTGTTAGACATAATCGTTTTTACATCGGCAAAGTCTAAGTTAATAAGTCCTGGAACGGCAATTAAATCTGAAATCCCTTGTACACCCTGACGAAGAACATTATCTGCTTCTCTAAACGCCTCTAGCATCGGTGTATTTTTATCAACAATTTCAAGAAGACGGTCATTTGGAATAACGATTAATGTATCAACTGCTTCTTTCATTGCTGAAATACCGCCAGCAGCCTGCATTGCACGCTTACGTCCTTCAAATGTAAAAGGTCTTGTCACAACTCCAACTGTTAGAGCACCTAAATCTTTCGCAATTTGTGCAATAACTGGAGCCGCCCCTGTCCCTGTTCCGCCTCCCATACCAGCGGTAACAAACACCATATCTGCACCTTTTAATGCCTCTTCAATTTGTTCTTTACTTTCTTCAGCGGCTTTTTTACCCACTTCAGGGTTAGCCCCTGCTCCTAGTCCTCTCGTTAACTTTGCACCAATTTGCATTTTTGTTTCGGCTTTTGAAAGATTTAAAGCTTGCGCATCTGTATTTACAGCAATAAATTCTACACCTTGAACACCATGTTCAATCATTCGATTAACGGCGTTGTTTCCACCGCCTCCAACACCAATTACTTTAATCGTTGCAAAACCGTCAATATTCGTATCAAACTCCAACATGCGAAATCCTCCTAATTCATCTATGCTTCTATTTACTGATGTTATTCGAAGAAATAACCAAAAAACTTTTTCACCTTACTTACTTTTTCTTCACTTTTTTTCTTATTGATTGGTGTTTCTCGTTGAGTCTGAACTGGTTCTATTGGTACGGTTTGTTCTACCTTTTCCATTTGAATGTTCGTGCCAATTTTTCTTCCTTGGATTTTGGCATTTTTATAAGCAAACTGTATAATGCCAATACCTGTCATATATTGAGGCTCTCGTACACCAATATAATCTGGACATGCAATTCGCACATTGTTTTTAAGAACTGTTTGGGCAATTTCTAATGTACCAGGGATATTTACTGTACCACCTGTCAATACGTAACCACCAGGTAATTCTTTTACACCCATTCTTCTTAATTCTTGCTGAACTAATTCAAAGATTTCTTCCATTCTAGCTTCAATAATATCAGTAATTTCAAGCTGATTGAATGTTTGAGTTTTATCACTTCCAATAATCGAAACTTCAAATACGACATCTTCAGAAGCATCATCATAAAATGCATGTCCATGCTTTATTTTTACTTTTTCAGCATCTTCTGTAGATGTACGGAGTCCTATTGATAAATCTTTTGTTAAATGTTCTCCACCGACAGGTAATACACTAGTTGATTTAAGCTGTCCGTGCTCGAAATAAGCAATGGTTGTGGACCCTCCACCTATATCAACTAATGCTACTCCTAAATTTTTCTCATCCTTTGATAAAGCTACTGTGCCTGCAGCCAATGGCTGTAATGCAATATCCGAAATCTCAAGTCCTGCACGTTCAACACAGCGTAATAAGTTATGTAAGATTGTTTTTGAACCAGTAATCAATATTCCTTCCATCTCAAGTCGAACACCAAGCATTCCACGTGGATCATTGATCCCATCTAATCCATCGACTATAAACTGCTTTGGTATACAGTCAATAACTTCTCGTTCAGCTGGAATAGATAAAACTTGTGCTGCATCAATAACACGTCTTACATCTTCATTCGTTATTTCTCTATTTTCACTCGATACAGCAACAACTCCATGACATTCTTGAAGCTGAACATGGTTTCCGGAAATACCGACTATCACTCTTTTAATAGGTAAACCTACCATTCTTTCAGCTTGCTCGATTGCTTTTTTTATAGAATGAACGGTTTCATCTATATCAACAATGGATCCTTTTTTTAGTCCCTTCGATTTAACATTTCCAACACCGATAATATTTAACGACTCATCTGTCATTTCGCCGATTATCACTTTCACATTGGATGTACCGATGTCAAGACTTACATAAATTTCATTGCTGTTCATTCTATGGCACCTCCTTACCTATCATGTATATTCTATTATTTAGAGAAGAACATGACAATGAAACTAATATTAAATAATTGTAACAACTTCAAAGATTATGTATAGAAAATTGTTATATGTGTAAATTCAACAAATAGTTGAATATTCCCTTTTTATTCATTAATTTTTTTTCAAGTTTTCTTTCATCTGCTTCCAATTAGAAATGAGTATTCGACGAATGACAGCTATGTTTTGAAATAGCCTTACACCAAATGCAAAAACTGCTACTAAATACAAGTCTACACCAAGATGAACACCTAGAAAAGCTAAACTTGTAGCTAATAATATATTAAAAAAGAAGCCTGTAACAAAAACTAAATCATCATAAATTTTTTGTAAATGGGCTCTAATACCACCAAAGATTGTATCAAGTGCAGCAAGAATAGCAATTGATAAATAATTTGAATACTCTGCAGGTATTTTCACATCACTAAATAAACCTAATACGATCCCTAATAATAAACCAATAATTGGGAGCCACATATTAAGAATTCCCTTCCTTTTCTACATTTAAAGGTTTCATATGTTTAATTCGAACCGTTTCATTATAACCTGGGACAACAATTTCTTCTTTTGGTTCAGAAACTGTAAACAGTAAATTATCAATCGCATAGTCATCCTTTAAAGTAGATCCATTAATCCGGTTATATAATTTTTCAGCATCCTCAGAAATGACATGAATTGTAATTGGGAAATTATTTAAATTATAACCGTCAATCTTGGTTATTCCATTAATATCACGGATAACCGTTGTATTAATGACTCGATGACCATTTATAGCCATTTCCTCAGCTCCATAGGCATTTAGCTCATTAATTGTTCTGACAAGTAATTCTGGAGAGATTTGATGATTTTGTACCCCTAATATACTTTCATGAAAAAGAGGCTCCACTGTTAAAATAACACCACTTCCAACTGCTTCTGTCAGCCCTGCTTCTTTTTTTAATTCCTCCAATGTTTTCCGCAATGCGATCTCTCTACTTTCTTCATGTTGAATGCGATAATTTTCAAGGATCTCTTCATACTGACGAATTTTACTAATAAGCTCAACTTGAAGCTCTTGCTCTTTTTTTAAATCTTCTCGAAGTTCCCACATATCACGAGTATCACGAATAACCGGCTCATTAATGGATTGAAATTGAACTGCAAGCATAAATCCAAAAGTAGCCGTAACAACTGAAAAAGATAAACCAACTTTCCTTGGTATTTTCTCCAACAAAACCACCTATTCTGTTTGTGTAATTTTTAACTAGTTGGCTGTTTTTGAAATAATGGTTCCATTTTTATTTCGTTTTTCTTCTCTACCTTTACGACAATATTTTCATAGGTTAACTGATCAAGTACACCACCAGCAATATTTATTGCTTCAAAAAGAACATCAGGGTCCCCAATTGCTGAGATTGTAAAGGGAGCGGGGAATTGATTTCCATCAACAGTAACAACTGGTCCATTACAATAAATATACGAATTATGGGATAATCTTTGGCCATTTATAGAAATAGCAAATGCTCCTGAAATTAATAGCTCATTAATTACTTTAAATAAATGACTTTCATGGACAATGTAGTTATTTACATTTTCACCTTCTGGTATGTAAGAAGCATCCTCTAATGTCACTTCAATTCCTTTTCCAACAACACCAACTTCACCTACAAACATTCTAAGTTTTTCTACATCTTCAACAAGGTTATAATAAATTTGTTTTTCTTCCTTTAACCTTTCTTCAAACTCTGTAACTTTTTGCTGAACTTCAAACAAATCCAGCTGAAGCTCACGATTTTTTGCTTCTTGTTCAATAAGCCGTTCTCTAATTTCATATTCCTTTTCAAATTGTTCGGATGACGTGAAAGTAGTAGGTCTTTTCTCTTTTGTAATCTGATAAGAATAGGAGATTAAAAAACCTACAATAAGCATGACTAAAAATAAAGTAAATGAACTAGTTTTCATTTTCTTCATGATCAACCTTCTCCTCTTCTAGCTGTTCCTTTTCTTCCTTATTGTAGGCTTCAAAGTAGGAACCAACATCTATATGTATAATTCCTTTAATGGATGGATCAAGTTGACTAACAATAAGTGGATATGATTTCATTTTTTTAGCAAATGTACTGATCGTTGCAATTACTTCATATCCGTCATTCATATAAACCGTTATTTGTTCATTATCGGTTTGAACAGGTGTATGATGAATTTCTGATATGGCATTGACAATACTTGAAGGTAATTTTTTTAATTGTTGTGCCATCTTCTGAATTAGCTCTGGATCATCCCAATCTGTTAAGATGGGGGCATCTGGAACCTTTAACGAGGTTTCTTTCTCTAAAAATCCACCATTTTCTAATATCGGATAAAATACAGAATCTGTCAACACGTATGCAACTCGTTCATACTCCACAACTTTTATAATAACAGTTGATGGTAGCTTCTTCTCAATTTGAACTTCTTTTATTTGTTCATGCTTTTTTATTTGTTCAATGACCTCGTCCTCATTGATTTTCCAAAAGCTTGTCTCATTTGTAATGCCACTTAATTTCTTAATGGTTTGACCTGATACATTAATGGCACCATTCACTTGAATATTCGAAACTTTACTTAATGGTGTTTGCAAATAAATAATGATTAAAATTAGAATGAAAAAAATAAAAACAAACGTAATAAGCTGACGATTCTCTTTTTGTTTTCTCTTTTGTTTTAGCTTTGGGACACGGTCTTCAAGAGAAACAACTTTTTCTTTTTTCAATCTATTTCACCCCATCCTAGATACAAAACAGCATCTAGGTATTAAATCGACCTTACAAAAGTCCAATTTATAGCTAAAAATAACTATTTATGAATGTTTTTTTACTAATGTAATATGGCTATAAAAACTGAAATAAACGGCAAAAATGCCGTTTATTTTCTATTTCCTATATTAGACATTATAGCATAGATAGACAATTAAAGGATAATAGAATTATTCTCTCTCTCCTACAATTTCTACCTCAGTCTGCATTTTAATTTCAAATTTTTCATATATTGTTTGTTCAATGTGCTGTATTAATGCTAAAACGTCCTTTGCTTTTGCATCACCAGCATTGACAATGAAGTTTGCATGCATCTCCGAAACTTTTGCCCCTCCAATTTGATACCCTTTTAATCCAGCTTTTTCAATAAGCTGGCCTGCATAGTTTGGGAGAGGGTTTCTGAAAATACTTCCTGCACATGGATAGTTCCATGGCTGTGTTTCTCTTCTATAATCTTTATTTTTTTGCATCTCTTCCACAATGCCTTGTCGTTCTCCCTCTTTCATTTGTAAAACAGTTTCAATAACTATACCTGGACGTTTTTTTTGTAAAATTGAAGTTCGATAAGAAAACTCCATTTCTTCTTTTGTTAGCCATTCCATTGACCCATCTTCAAATAAAATATGTGCTTTTACTAAAATATTTGACATATCCGATCCATGAGCTCCAGCATTCATATAAACCGCACCGCCAACTGATCCTGGTATTCCTCCAGCAAACTCTAAACCAGATAATCCTTTACGGCTAATTTGTGTTGCTAATGTTATTAATGAATATCCAGCACCTACTCTAATTTGTTCACCATTAATTTCTAAATGATCTAATCCTTTTCCTAACTTAATGACAACTCCACGAATTCCTTCATCTAATACTAAGAGGTTCGATCCACGACCAATGACACGCCATTTAATATGATTCTCTTTAATAATTTTCATTGTCCGTTTTAATGCATCTACATTTTTAGGTTCTACAAAAATATCGGCAGGACCCCCAACCTTCATCGTTGTATGGTTAGCTAATGGCTCATTTTCTAAAACTGTTCCAACATCTGCTTTTCGCAGTTGTTCCAACACATCATTCATAATTACACCCCGTTTCAACTTGCTGTCTAATTACTTTTTAATATTCTATGCATGATGTTCTTATTTTCTATTCGACTTATAAACAAGTGACTCCATTTCTTTATATAGTCTACTTGCAGCGTCACGAACACCTAAATTTTTAGATGCCCTTTTCATTTCGTAGAGCTTTTTCTCATCTAATAAAATGCTATCGATATGTGATAAAAGCCTTTCACTATTTAAATCTTTTTCTAATAATAAAACAGCTGCTTGATGATCACTTAAAGCCCTTGCATTCATTTCTTGATGATTCGCTGTTACGTAAGGGCTAGGAATTAAAATGCTTGGAAGACCTAAAGCAGTTATTTCAGCTAAAGTCGTAGCTCCTGCTCTTGATACAACTAAATCGACTGCCGACAATACTTCTGGCATATTATGAATAAATGGTTTAATAATAATATTTTTTCCTAGTTGATACTGTCCTATTTTCTCCATAACAGATTCATAATGAACATCACCTGTTACATAAATGACTTGATAGGACTTCTTGGAAAACTGTTCTAAAGAGGAAAGGACGGCCTTGTTAATAGGTTCAGCCCCTCGACTTCCGCCAAAAATTAAAACAGAAGGTTTATTATCTTCTAGTTTTAAAGACTCTCTTGCTTTTTTTGGATCATGGCCAACTACTTCAGAAGCTCTTGGATTCCCTGTTAGCACAACTTTTTCTTCAGGGAAATACTTTCTAGCCTCTTCAAAGCAAATCGCTACTTTATTAACATATTTAGCTAAAAATTTATTCGTTAAACCAGGTAAGCTGTTTTGCTCATGGATAATTGTAGGAATATTAAGCTTCGATGCAGCATAAACGACAGGTCCACAAACATAACCTCCTGTTCCAATTACTACATCTGCTTTAAATTCCTTTAACATTTGTTTACAGAAAGAAACTCCTTTAATAAACCTTGCTACCGTTTTTATATTCTCAAAGGAAATCTTTCTTTTAAATCCTGTTATATCAATGGATTGAAAAGGAATACCTTCTCGTCTTACAATTTTACTTTCCAATCCTCTTTCAGTACCTATGTATAAAAATTCTACATGCTCATTTTCCTTTTGTATCTCTTTTATAAGAGCAAGTGCTGGATAAATATGCCCTCCAGTACCTCCACCTGATACAACTATTTTCATCATAATTCCCCCACGTTTAAAACATGATAACCCTGTTTATAATTAGGCTCTGTTAAAGAATGTTGTTACTAGTTAAATTCGTTATTTCCACAGATGACTCCTAATGCCCTTTTTTCTAGGGCTTTTGCGAATTTAACCTATATATCTTGTATTCACAGTCATTTTTAACAGAGTTTTTTTAAACAGGGTGTAAATATAATCCTCTATAATTATAACGAAAATTATTGCTCATAAGTTTGTAAAACAATTAATAACGCGCATATCGACTAATATTTAGTAAAACACCTATTGCCATAAGCATGAGTGTTAATGATGAACCGCCATAGCTTAAAAATGGAAGAGTGATACCTGTTACTGGCATTAATCCTGTTACAACCCCTATATTTATCATAACCTGTATAGCAATCATGGCAATAATTCCTAACGCTAAAAAGCTACCATAAAGATCGGGAGCCCCTAATGCAATTCGAATCCCTCTCCAAAATAGTAAGCTAAACAATAATAATACAAGTGTTCCGCCAATAAATCCTAATTCCTCTGCTAAAATGGCAAAAATAAAATCGGTTTGAGGCTCAGGAAGATAAAAATATTTTTGTCTGCTTTGACCAAGTCCTAAGCCTAATAATCCCCCAGGACCTATTGCATATAATGATTGGATGATTTGAAATCCACTACCTAGCGGATCTTCCCATGGATCTAAAAAGGATGTAATCCTTTTAATCCGGTATGGTGCAGATAAAATTAATCCAGCAAATCCAACGAAACCAATTAGGCCTAACCCCACAAAATGACTAATACGAGCTCCTGCGATAAAAATCATTGCAATACAAGTTCCTACCATTACGGTTGCAGTACCTAGGTCTGGCTGTAGCATAATCATTCCAAACGCAAGGAACACTAATCCTAAAGATGGTACTAAGCCTTTTTTCAGTGATGTAATCTTTTTTTGATTTTCAGATAAAAATTTTGCTAAAAAAGCAATCATCGCAAGCTTCATAAATTCAGATGGCTGTATAGAAAATGCTCCAACTCCAATCCAGCTCCGTGAACCATTTCGAACCATTCCGACGCCTGGAATAAGTACTGCAATTAAAAGTAAAAAACAAATAATTAATAAGACTTTTGACCAGGTTCGCCACGTCCAGTAATCAACATTCATAATAAAGAACATCGCAACAATTCCTAAGCCAGCAAACAATAGCTGCCTTTTTGCAAAGAAAAAAGAATCATCAAATTTATAGGCTGCCCACACAGCACTTGCCGAATAAACCATAATTAAGCCAATGGCTAATAATGATAATGTAATAAAAAGTAAGATAAAATCTGGAGTTGATCTTTTCGTCGTCAACGCTTAACACCCCGATACACATTTTATAGGGAGAGTACAAGCCCCTATTTAAGCTTATGCACAGCGTTTATGAAAATATCACCGCGCTCTTCAAAAGTTTTATATTGATCCCAGCTCGCACAAGCAGGTGAAAGTAAAATAACATCATTTTCATCAGAAAGCTCATAAGCCTTTATAGCTGCTTGTTCCACATTATCGACACGTTTTATTTGTTCTATTCCAGATTCTTTTGCAACGCGTTCAATTTTTGGGGCGGTTTGTCCAAATGTAATAACAGCTTTTACATTTTTTAAATAGGGCCTAAGCTCATCAAATTCATTCCCTCGATCAAGCCCTCCAGCAAGTAAAATAATCGGGGATGAAAAAGCTCTTAAAGCCTTAGATGTAGCTAAAATATTTGTCGCTTTTGAATCGTTATAAAAGCGTCGACCATTTACTGTCTTCACATACTCAAGACGGTGTTTAACTCCAGAAAAAGTTGATAGTACTTTCTTGATGGCTTCATTTGAAACTCCGAAAATTTTGACAGCACTTATACTAGCTAAAATGTTTTCTAAATTGTGTTCACCAGGTAATACTATCTCATTGATTGAAATAATTTTCTCATCTTTATAATAAATGTCATTTTCTTTAATAAATGCACCATTGGATACGATAGACGAAGTTGAAAAATAAACTTTATTCCCTTTTGTTATATGAGACATTTCCATTACATGTTCGTCATCAGCATTAATGATGGAAAAATCCTCTTTATCCTGGTTTAAAAAGATTCGTTGTTTTGCTAACATATACTCTTTTTTCGTACCGTGATAGTCTAAATGTGCATCAAAAATATTTAGCAACAAGGAAATTTTCGGCTTAAAACGATCCGTTCCTAATAATTGAAATGACGAAACCTCCATTACAACTATATGGTCTTCATTTGCCTTTTGAACAACTTCACATGCAACGTTACCAATGTTTCCAGCCAAAAGTGGATTTTTTCCACCTTCTTTTAACATTTCATAGATTAATGTCGTTGTCGTAGTTTTACCGTTTGAGCCTGTAATGGCAATGATTTCTGCTTTGGAGATTTGATACGCTAATTCCACTTCAGTTATAATCGGAATTTTTTTTGCAAGTGCTTGTTCAATTATTGGGTTATGATATGGAATACCTGGGTTTTTAACAATTAGTTCAATATTATAATCATCTATTAATGTTAATGGATGATTTCCACAAATCACTTCCATCCCTAGATTTTCCAACTCTTTAGCTGCCAAATTTTCTTCGTATGGCTTTAAGTCATTTACAATTACATTCGCTTTTAGTTTATGCAATAATTTAGCGGCTGCTAAGCCGCTTTTTGCTAATCCTAACACAAGTATATTTTTATTCTGATAATCTTGTACACTCTTCAATTACAACCACACCTCTATATAGATTCCTAATATCGCTAATAAAAGACCAACCGACCAAAAGGTGACAACAACTCTCCATTCCGACCATCCAAGAAGCTCATAATGGTGGTGAAGAGGACTCATTTTAAATACACGTCTTCCAGTCGTTTTAAAGGATATTACCTGTATAATAACCGATAAAGTCTCAATGACAAATACTCCTCCAATAATAACTAGGAGTATTTCTAGCTTCGTTAGAATAGCGACTGTTACAATAGCCCCACCTAAAGCAAGGGAACCGGTATCACCCATAAAAACTTTGGCTGGATGAGCATTAAAAACTAAAAATCCTAAAACAGCACCTACAACACTTACGGAGAAAAGGGCTACATCATATTGTCCTGCGTTCCAAGCTAAAACAGCGTATGCACCAAAAGCTATTGCAGCAGTACCAGATAATAATCCATCTAAACCATCTGTTAAATTTACAGCATTAGAGCCTCCTACAAGCATGAAGATAATAAGTAGAACATAGCCCCAACCTAAATCGATTGAAAAGTCGGTACCTGGTAGACGTACTTCTGTTGAAAATCCATATTGGTGAAAAACTAAATAGAAAATAACAGCAATCATTAATTGCCCAATCAGTTTTTGTTTTGATGTTAAACCTAAATTCCGTTTCATTACAACTTTAATAAAATCATCAATAAACCCAAGCAATCCATAACCAAGTGTGACAAATAGTAGTAAGTACATTTCAACGCTTGGTTTGGAAAATTTATTTGTCATAATAAGTGTTGTCACCAATATGGAAGTAATAATCATGATTCCTCCCATTGTTGGTGTTCCGGATTTTTTCTGATGAGATTTCGGTCCTTCATCTCGAATACTTTGCCCAAATTTAAGTCTTCTTAAGAACGGAATAAAGATCGGTGAAAGTAATACACTGATTAAAAAGCTCATCACTATTGTAAACAAAATAACTTGTTCAAGCATGAGCCATTCCTCCTTTCACCGATTGATAAATATACTCGTTTCCTTTCATTTTTACCATATGATTTATCATCAAAAACCATTCCTCTTTCATTTCTCCTCTTCCTACTCTAATTTTTGATTCAATTATTTCATTTTAAGTTCCTTAATCGCTTTTATTGCCACTTTTTTATCATCAAATTCGTATGTTTGATTTCCTATTTGTTGATATGTCTCGTGACCTTTACCAGCAATTACAACAACATCTCCCTCATTTGCATTGGCAATCGCAAAATAAATGGCCTGTTCCCGATTGGAGATGGAATGATAATACTTTCCTTCAACACCTGATTCCATATCTTTTAATATAGCAATCGGATCTTCACTTCTAGGATTATCTGAAGTAAAAATCGGTTCATCGGCGTACTTGACTGCTACATTTGCCATTAGCGGTCGTTTTGTTTTATCTCTGTCCCCTCCACAGCCAATGACAACAAACACTTTTCTTTTAGCAAATTGTTTAACGGTTTTTAAGACATTTTCTAAACTATCAGGTGTATGAGCATAGTCGACAATAACTGTAAAGTCTTGCCCAACATTTACAAGCTCAAAGCGGCCTCTAACACCTTCTATTTTTTCAACCGCTTTTAAAACGATATCCATAGATACTCCTGAAGCAATTGCTGTCGTTATTGCAGCAAGTACATTATAAATACTAAATTTCCCTATCAACTTTAGCTTAATTGGGTACGTTTCATTAGGTGTAACTAAGTCAAAAGAAGTACCATTTGCATTCATATTGATGTTTTTTGCCATTACATCACAATTTTGATCAATTCCATATGTTAAAATATGAGCGCTTGTCATATGTTTATAATACTCTGTAGCTGGGTCATCACCATTTAAAATAGCAAATTTCGGTTTATTTATGTTAAATGCATTTCCTAGTTGCGCAAATAATAACCCTTTCGCATTACGATATTCTTCCATCGTCTTATGGTAGTCTAGATGATCTTGACTTAAGTTAGTAAAAACAGCTATATCAAAATCACAACCATGAACACGTCCCATATGTAGTGCATGTGAGGAAACTTCCATAACGGCATGTGATACTTTTTCATCAATCATTTTCTTAAATGTTTTTTGCAACGTAATGCTTTCAGGTGTCGTATTTTTAACATCATATTTCTTTTCATTAATTTTTATGTACATTGTACCAATAAGCCCTGTTTTTTCACCGGCTTCTTGAAATATTCTTTCTATAATATGCGTTGTTGTTGTTTTTCCATTCGTTCCTGTAACGCCAATTAATTTTAGCTGGTGAGTTGGTTGTCCATAAAATATATCGACTAATCGTGCCATAGCTCTTTTTGTATCATTGACAATGATAACCGGAATATTATCCGATATTTCAACTTTTCGTTCTGCTAAAATAGCAACAGCACCATTTTCAATGGCTTGCTGTACAAAATCATGTCCATCAACAGTAAAACCTTTTATACACACAAAAAGGCCCCCTGTCAAAACCTCACGAGAATCCATTTCTATGGAAGTTATCGTAGGATTTTTCTCACCATAAACATTATATTGATATAAATGTTTTAGTAAAGTGCGCAGTTTCATATCCTTCAATCCTCTCAACTACTAGGTTATTATCATCATGATGTACGTAAACATTTTAGCTTAAATATATAAAAAGTGCCATAAGGGCTTTTTAATCAATTTATTAGCTTAATTGATTAAAAGCCCTTTTTATCATATCATAACTTTTTAATATAAATGCTAATCATGTTGATGTTCTTCTTCCTGATTCTCAAAAAAGACTCTTATGGTTGATCCTTCTTTTACTTTTTTTCCTGGTGATGGAGATTGATCTACAACTATGTTCCCTTTTCCATTGGTATCTAGCTTTAAATTTATAAGTTGCTGTGTTATTTCACTTTTTGACATCCCTATAAGGTTCGGAACTTCTACTAATTTTGTGTCAAACCAAGTATATTCTCTTTCAATTTGTTCCTTTCTTGGTTCAACCTCTAATTGACGTAAACTATCTTCAATAATATTACCGACAATTGGTGCTGCTACAACACCACCAAATTGTACAGTTCCTTTCGGGTTATCAACGGCAATATACACAACAATTTTCGGATCATCTGCAGGAGCAAAGCCGATAAAGGAAACGATATGATTGTTTTTTAAATAAACGCCATTTACTGCTTTTTGCGCCGTTCCTGTTTTTCCACCAACCCGATACCCATCTACATATGCTCCTTTACCAGTACCCTTTGCCACAACACTTTCTAATGCATAGCGAACTTTTTTTGAAGTTTCTTCGGAAATAACTCTTCTTTTCGCAGTCGGAGTTGTTTTTTGAACGACTTCCCCTGTGATCGGATCGATCCATTCCTTCGCTATATATGGTTTATATAAAATTCCTCCATTGATAGCGGCTGAAACGGCTGCTACTTGTTGAATCGGTGTAACTGAAACCCCTTGCCCAAAAGAGGTAGTTGCTAATTCAACGGGACCAACTCGATCTTCAGAAAATAAAATTCCACTCCCCTCACCTTGTAAATCGATTCCCGTTTTTTCACCGAAACCAAATTTTTTAATGTAATTAAATAAAACCGACTTACCTAACCGCTGCCCTAATTCAACAAACCCAGGGTTACAGGAATTTTGAACAACTTCTAAATATGATTGACTACCATGTCCTCCTTTTTTCCAACAACGGAGCCTTGCTCCACCTACTTTTACAAACCCAGGATCATGAAAATGATCTTCCTCTAAATTTACTTTGTTTTCCTCTAATGCTGAAGCTAGTGTAATAATTTTAAAAGTCGATCCAGGCTCATATGTACTCCAAATTGGTAAGTTTCTGTTATAAACCTTAGGGTCAACACTTTGATAATTGACAGGGTCGAAGTTAGGACGGGATGACATGGCTAAAATTTCACCATTATTTGGGTTCATAGCAATAGCAATCATTCCGTCTGGTTTATATTTTGCTTCAGCAAGGTCTAGCTCTCGTTCAATAATTGTTTGGATTTTAGCATCAATCGTCAACTTTAAATTTAAACCATCCTTAGGAGGAGTGTATTCCTCTCCCTCTCCAGACATCCTTTGACCTTTTGCATCAGAATAAAATTTCACATATCCTTGTTCACCTTTTAATTTTTCATCATAAAATAGTTCAAGTCCAGCAAGTCCTTGATTATCAATCCCTGTAAATCCTAGTACATGTGATAAAAAACTGCCATACGGATAATAACGTTTTGTATCTTCTGCAATATATACACCTTTTAAATTTAAATTTCTTACCTCATTCGCTTTTTCATATGAAATTTTCCTACCCTCTGGCTGCATTCTTACAATGGATTCATTTTTCGTGATTAATTGATAGGCCTTTTCAAGTGACATATTTAAAACAGCTGCCAGTTTTTCTGCTGACTCTTGTGGGTTTTCAATTTGTCTAGGTACGACATAAACGGTTGGGGCACTAACATTGGTGGCAAGCTTTTCCCCATTACGATCTAAAATTTCACCTCGCATCGGCTCAAATGGTACATTACGACTCCACAGGTCTTTTGCCATTGACGTTAATTGATTTCCGAGAAAAAATTGAACATATCCAAGTCTAACATCTATGACAAAAAAAACGAGAAGGCCTATAAACAAAACAGTAACAAGGCGTTTCCGTACTGTGACGTTTGAAACACGCATTTTTAACTCCCCTTATTGATATTCGTTACCGAAAATATATGCTTGACCAATTAATGTTAGAACAAGCTATTACTGCATCATATACATACAAGAATTACATTCATATGCTATACACAAATTTTCCCAGCTTTCCCCTATAGGCGGACGCTTTCAGCGGACGAGTCGCAAATCTCGTTTTCCCTAAAGGTTAGCCACCTTTCGTTAAAACACATTTATCAACATGTTAGATCTGTAAGAGATTCTATTTGAACAGAAAAAAGCTGTCCTATATCTCGTAAATTTATCATCTAATAGGACAGCTTTCATTGACAAATAAGGGGGTATTTATTTCACATAATCGACTACCATACTTCTTTATTCTTCATTTTGGACATCTTGTTCTTCAGTATTTTCACGATCTTCTTCCTCTTTATTTTCTTCTTTATGGCTTGAAAAAGTAACGGATAAAGAAAGACCTTTTCGAATTTCTGTACCTGCTTTTATACTTTGAGAAGTGACAAAACCTTTTCCTTCGTATTTAAAATTAAGCTCCATTATAGTAGAAAGCTTTAAAACATCACGTAACGACCATCCTGTTATATCAGGCATAACGACTTTTCCTTCAGTTTTAATTAGTACTTTATCATTAGCTATTACACGTGTACCACTAAAAGGATATTGAGACGTAATTGTCTTTCCATCTCCCAATATAATAACATCAATTTTTTGCTCTTCTAACTCCTCTTTTACCTTTTGTACATTTTCATTTATAAAGTTTCGTAATAAGTGTCCCATATTGGTTTCTGATTTTTGTAACGGCTTTGTATGATCTGGTTTTACTTTTAAATATTCTAAACCGTTTTTCATAACGGTTGTAAAAATCATAGATACCGGTTGTGATCCTACTTCTGTCGGCTCTAACTCTGGTTGCTGAACAGCGATATAAACAAGTAGCTCCGGATCATCTTTCGGTGCCATTCCGATAAAGGAGAAAATATAATTTTCTCGTCCAGTCAAATATCCACCACCTGGTCCAGCGATTTGAGCTGTCCCTGTTTTCCCGGCTACTTCATATCCTTCTATTTGAAAAGACTGTCCTGTTCCATTTTCAGAGCTGACCACCGTTTCTAATATGTTTCGAACCTCTTTAGCCGCTTCCTTTGTAATCGGTTCACCTACAACCTCTGGCTTGTGATCAAGTACAATTCGATTCTCATTAGGATTAACAATTTTATCAATAATATAAGGTTTCATCATTTTTCCGTCATTTGCAACAGCTGTTGCAGCTTGAACTAATTGGATTGGAGTAACAGCAGTTCCTTGTCCAAATGCTGTTGTGACTTTTTCTACTTCGTAATCATAGTTTATTTTACTTGAAACCTCATTCGGTAAATCTATTCCAGTTTTCTCCGTAAAACCAAACAGCTTTAAATAGTGATAAAATTTATCAAATCCTAATTTTTCTTTCGCTAATATAGCAAAAGCAACATTGGAGGAACGCTGTACCCCTTCATTAAACGTAATTGTTCCCCACCCTTTATCGTTATGATCCCGAATTATTTTACCTGGTACTTTATAAGATCCTGATTGATACATTTCTTTTCCATTATAAACTCCTTCATTCACAGCAGCAGCCAATGTAAATACTTTCATCGTTGATCCAGGCTCATAAGAATAGGATATGGCGTCATTGTAGTAATTGGAAATGTTTCGTATATTTGGATCAAAGCTTGGACGCTGTGACATCGCTAAAATTTCACCAGTCTTTGGATTAGCAACAATTCCAATCATCTTTTTAGGTTTATATTTTTCTTCTGCTTCATTTAAAGCATCTTCTAAAAATGTTTGTATTTTCTGGTCTATGGTTAAATAAATATTATCTCCATTATTGGGTGGTTTGATAAAATCGTCACTATTTGGAAGCTTAAAACCATAATTATCTTTTCTGTATTCCACGTATCCATCAGACTCTTTTAAATGATCATTTAAATACTTCTCAATTCCTAACATTCCAACTGTTTCATTTTCTGTTTTTTGAGCAAAACCTATCACATATGAGGCAAAATTTCCATTTGGATAGAACCGTTTTGTGTCACGAATAAAGCCAATTCCAGGGAGATTTAATTTTTCAATTTCTTGTTTTTTCGAAAAGCTTAGATTCCGTCCCTTAACCCCAAACTCGACCTGCTTTTTATCCTTTCTTAAAATCTTTAATACTTCTGATACTTCCATATTAATTATTGGAGCTAGCTTTTTTGAAGTTTCTTCTGGATCAACAACATGCCTAGGGTGATCGGGATCTGTCGTCAAATTTTCATCTAATACTGCAACTAATGTATATGATGCTGTATCTTGAGCTAGTACTTCTCCGTTTCGATCTAAAATCTTTCCTCTCGTTGCATCTAATGTAATTCTTTTTTCATATCTTTCTTCAGCTTTCATGGCTAAAACTTGACCATCAATTTTTCCGGTTATTTGGATGAATAAAAATCTTCCTATTAAGACAAAAAAAAGGAAGGCAAATATTATCGATAATATCGCTGCTCCTCGATTCATATTTTTGCTTTTTTTCATACCAATCAGTCCTGTACACCCTTAACGTTATTTGGATTTAAAGTTAAACCTAATTCCTTTGCCTTCGACCAAATTCTCTCAGGATTACTTAACTCTTCCTTTTGAATTAAAAGGTCGTTATTTATTTTTTCTTGTTTTTCAAGCTTTGCTTCTACTGCTTGGATATCCATATGAATATGATACAGTTTGACGTAATTCGAAATAATAAAAACCGATCCGACTAATACCATAAAGAGAAATGCTACAAATAATACTCTTTCCCCTAAAGTAAACGGAGATCTTTTCTTGATGATGACTCTCTCACGTTGAATTTGTTTCGTTTGTTCTTGCTGTCTTTTTTGCTGGATCTTGACGGCTAAATTACTCACTCATATACCCCCTACTCTAATTTCTCGGCTATACGAAGCTTTGCAGAACGAGCACGATTATTTTCCATTAACTCTTCTTCATTAGGTACAATTGGTTTTTTTGTTATAATTCGAACAGTTGGCTTAAATTCATCGGGAATGATCGGTAAATTAGGAGGTAATTCTTTTGGTTTGGCTGCTTCTTTAAATATGATTTTACAAATCCGATCTTCTAATGAATGAAATGTAATGACACAAACTCTACCTTTTGGATTTAATAAATCTATCGCTTGTTCTATCGCTTCCTCAAATACTTTTAATTCATCATTGACAGCTATACGAATCGCTTGGAAAATCCGTTTGGCTGGATGTCCACCTTTTCTTCTAGCTGGTGCCGGTATTGCTTCTTTAATAATATCGACAAGTTGTCCTGTTGTTTTAATGGGTTCTTTCTTTCGTTCAGCTTCAATTTTTCTAGCAATTTGTTTAGAGAATTTTTCTTCCCCATATTGAAAGAAAATTTTTACCAAGTCTTCATAAGCCCATTCATTGACGACATGATATGCCGTTAGTGTTTGATCTTGATCCATTCGCATATCAAGAGGTGCATCATGATGATAGCTAAACCCTCTCTCAGGAGTATCTAGCTGAGGTGAGGAAACCCCTAAATCAAAAAGGATGCCATCAACCTTTGTTACTCCTAGCTCATATAGTTTTTCTTTTAGATAACGAAAATTACTTTTAACAAATGTAACTCGGTCCTCATAAGGAGCTAGTTTTTCTTTTGCAAAGTTTAATGCATGTTCATCTTGATCAAATGCTATAAGACGTCCTTCTTTTGATAATTTCGAAGCAATAACAAAGCTATGACCAGCTCCTCCAAGAGTACAATCAACGTAAATGCCATTCTGTTGAATGTTTAATCCATCTACTGCTTCATTTAATAATACTGTTTTATGCTGAAACATGATGTAACCACCTTTAACCATTCCATTGTTTAGGAAAAATAGTTTCTTTTTCATCTATTATCTGTTTAATTTTGAACTATATATCAAAATCGATCATTTTTTCCGCTATTTCTTCAAATGAATCTTCTTGTTCTTCTACATATTTCTCCCAAACTTCCTTGCTCCATAGTTCGATTCGGTTTGAAACACCTATGACAATACATTCTTTTTCCAATTTTGCATATTTCAACAAAGGAGAAGGTATGTTAATGCGACCTTGCTTATCAAGCTCACATTCAACAGCACCTGAAAAGAAGAATCTAGTAAATGCGCGGGCATCTTTTTTTGTAAGGGGGAGAGACTTTAGCTTATCTTCGAGAATTTTCCACTCGTTCATAGGATAACCAAATAAGCATTGATCGAGGCCTCTTGTTAAGACAAATGTCTCACCGAGTCCTTCGCGAAACTTAGCTGGTATAATCATACGGCCTTTCGTATCAATCGTATGCTGGTATTCTCCCATGAACATGTCCAATGTCCCCACTTTCTTCCCCTAACTCACCACTTTCCCCCACTATCCTCCACATCTTTATTGTACTACCGATACAAATAAAAAAAAACCCTGTATTTAACAGGATTTTTTTTATTTAACTTCATATTTTGACAACTTTATGTTTTTCATTAAATTGAAATGTCTTCTTTTGTAAGTATTCCAAGAAATTTCCACCATATTTATTTAAGTAATAATAAATGTTCCATACACGCTCCTGAGGTAATCCATTTGGTGCAATGGAATGTTCTATTCGCTGAAATTTTTTTAGCTCTACTTCATATCGTTCATAGATTTTCCTTTGGACTGCCTTATGAATAAAATCTATTTGTGTTTCAATAAACTGTGCATTTTTCTGAAGCATGGGCTCTAAACCTCGATCAATTTCAAGAGCAGCTCTTTGCAGTGTTTGATGAAGCTCTTTTATGTCCTTTTTAACTTTTTCTACAATAGGTTCAAAAGTTGAATTTTCTTTTTCCTTTAACCAATCTTCTTTTAATGATTGAACGTTTTGGTGAAAAATATCAGAGATAGATATTTGTAATTCTAGTAAATCAGTTTCAATATGACGTTCTAAAATGGTGATATTTAACCTTGGTATGACTGGTGGCATATTTATGCCACACACATGAAAGGCTTCTTTTAGTTCTGCCCAATATGAGATTTCTCCTGGTCCTGCAATAAATGCTAAAGTTGGTAGCAAATATTCTTGCATAATCGGCCTTGTAATCACATTATTACTAAAAGCTTGGGGTTTGTCTTCTAATGTATGAAACAATTCTTCTTTCGTAAGCTTTAGTTCAATTTCAGGAATGTAAAACAAGTCCTTATTTTCCTTTAATAATAGAAAACGTTCTTCTTCATACTCCAAAAATAAATTGGTACTATTTTGCTTCATTTCAACCATTGTTTTAAAGGAGCACTCATTCAAGTAATTTTGCTGTTTTAAAACGGCATTATAAATATGATCACTGTTTTCAATAAGATGACGAAAATAGTTTTTTTCTATCTTCCTAAGTTCATTTGATGCAGAATTAATAAGTACAAGTCCTTCTTCACGAAATAACGACATGATTAATTGTTCAAAAAACTCTACATACGTTTTCGATTGATTTAATAATAAATGTAGTTCTTCCAATAGTCCTCTCGTATGGTCTGTTTCACCATAAGTTTCAAATACTTCATTCAACCACTTTGAGCATAACTCCTTATCGATTCCTATTTTCGATACCATCTTTTTTTGCATAGATTTTTGAGATATCGACTTCTTTTTAATTTTTCCATTTTTCACAACATGTACATGATTGATTTCATCAAAGTCATGGTCCTCTCCAGCAATCCAAAAAATTGGAATAACAGGTACCCCAAGCACTTCTTCTTGCTGTTTTGCTAATTGTAAAATGGAAATTACTTTATGTATAGTATATAAAGGACCGGTTAATAAACCTGCCTGCTGTCCACCAACAATGACAACACTTTTTGGATCTTTTAATTTTTTTATATTTTCTATTGTTTTTTCTACTTGTTCAAACCGACTATGGTAATTTATTAAATGGTCGACAAGCTGATTACGCTCAAAGCTTCTTGATTGAATCTCATCATACCTCTTTTGAAAAACATCTTTTTGATGAGGATTATAATCAAAGAAATGTTCTATACTTAATCGATTGTTTATATAGTCTCGAACGAATGGATTATTAATAGGAAGGGAGACTTCACATACCTCCATCTTTATAACTTCCTTTCTTCATAAAATCAACCTACCCGAAAAGAGTATAGCATGTATAAACGCTAAACAAAAAAACTTTGCTTCATGTTATGTAAATTGTTTAAAAATATTCATTAAAACACCTATTGCTCCCATTCCGATCCATAATACAAAAAATAATAAAAATGTTAAACGCCAAAAGCTCTTCAATGTTTTCTTCAAGTGAAATTCTTTTTTGACAAAATAAAACATCATTGCTGATAGAACAAATAAAATAAGAAGAAGCATCATGATAAAAGTGAAATGAATATTCCATATTGATTTTAAAATAAAATAAACCGATAAAATAAGAAAAATTGTACCGAAATCAATTGCTAGAAATAATGATTGTTTTCTATTTATAGATTTAAAGCGAAAGCTGCATATAAAAATAATAAACATCGCTAAAACCGGAAACATTATCAATACTGACATAATCCACGTAAGAAATGAAGTCATTCTCCTTCCTCCCGCTCTATCTCAATCCCTTTAATCGATTGGTACAAAAATTCAACAGTTGGAGCATTTAACGTTTTTCTCTCAGCTTCCAATAATATATATCCAAGAATGGCATCTACTTCTGTTTTCCGTCCATTTTGAAGATCTTTTAACATAGAAGATTTGTTATTCGCTGTTTTCAAACAAATATCTTTGACATATGCCCAATGTTCATTTTTATTTTGTAAATTTAAAGCTTCCCACACTTCCTGAAACAGTTTTTCGGCCAAACGATAAAAGTGTAAATTGGTCACCAAAGACCCATTTGACACGTTGAATAAAGCTGTTAAAGGATTAATAACGGCATTTGCTAATAACTTTTTAGCTAAAATGTTATACCAATTCTCACTAAACTCAATTGGAAAGGATGGGTCATGAATATTTAAATTGTTTATGTATGATAAGTCTTTGTTATTAAAAGAACTTATAATTGTTCTCCCTATACCAGAATGGCAAATTTTATGATCATTTATTTTCATAACTCCGTGTTCTACAACACCTAAGTAGACATCGTGCATCGAAAGCTCTTTAACTTTTTCAATATGTGACATCCCATTTTGCAGAAAAATAATTATACGAGGAGTTAAGGATTTTATTAATGGAATCAAATTTTCTAAATGATACTGTTTGACCGAAATAATTAATACTTTTTCTTGGTATTTAACACTATTAGTTGCATTTGATAATTTAGCTTGAAACGGCTCTTGCCCTTCTACTATAACCCCGTTTTGAATTAACATGTGAGCTTGATTCTTCGTGCGTGTATAGACCGTTACATCATGCTTTTTGCTTAAATAAGCAGCAAATAATAGGCCTATTGCACCACCACCAATAATTCCTATTTCCATTCTTTTCACCTACTTTTCTACGGTAATATTAACAAAAGTTTAAAAATAGTGCCATGAAAGATATGTAAAAAAGGTGACCTATAGTTTAGGCCACCTTTATATGTTGATTAAACTGGGTAAACCGGATGTTTTCTTTCGCTAAACAATAATTGTTTTGATAGGTAGTGCTGCAAGCGTTCTGTTAATTCTTCACGTAAATCATTTGCACTTACGATATCATCTACAATTAACTCAGATGCAAGTTTATAAATATCAATATGTTCTTTATATTCCTTCTGTTTTTCTTGTACAAATGCCATCTTTTCTTTCGGATCTTCAATTTCATTAATTTTATTAGAGTAAACAGCATTAACGGCAGCTTCTGGACCCATTACCGCAATTTGTGCTGTTGGAAGGGCAATACATATATCTGGTTCAAAAGCTGGCCCTGCCATTGCATATAAACCTGCACCATATGCCTTCCTTACGATAACAGACATTTTAGGAACTGTAGCAGAACTCATAGCCGCAATTAGTTTTGCCCCATGTCTTATAATACCAGCACGCTCTACCTTTGTTCCAATCATAAACCCTGGTACATCAGCTAAGAATAGAAGTGGAATATTAAATGCGTCACAAAGCTGAATAAATTTAGCTGCTTTATCGGAAGAATCGACAAATAATACGCCACCTTTTACCTTCGGCTGATTAGCGATAATTCCAATAACTTGTCCGTTTAAACGTCCAAGGCCTGTAATGATTTCAGGAGCAAATAATTTTTTTATTTCAAAGAAAGAGCCTTCATCAATTAATCCATCAATAAATTCATACATATCAAAAGGAACATTTTGATTTTCAGGAACAATTTCTGAAAGCTTCCTTCCTTGCTTTGGCTCCTTTGCCTCGATTTTTAAAGGCTTTTCTTTATAATTATTCGGGAAATAACTTAAATAACTTCTTGCTTTTTCAATGGCTTCTTCCTCTGTTTTAACTAAAATATCGCCACAGCCACTTACAGTGCAGTGCATTCTTGCACCACCCATTTCCTCTAATGTAACCTTTTCTCCAATAACTTTTTCAGCCATTCGAGGTGAGCCAAGGTACATAGAGGCGTTTCCATCCACCATAATTACAATATCACAAAACGCCGGTATGTAAGCTCCCCCTGCTGCTGAAGGACCAAATAATAAACAGACTTGTGGAACCTTCCCAGAAAGTTTAACTTGATTGTAAAATATTCTTCCCGCCCCTCTTCTGTTTGGGAACATATCAATTTGGTCCGTAATTCTTGCACCAGCAGAGTCAACTAAATATAAAATTGGCACATTTAATTTTTCAGCTGTTTCTTGAATACGTATGATTTTCTCAACAGTTCTCTGTCCCCAAGAACCAGCTTTAACAGTTGAATCATTAGCCATGACACATACAGTTTGCCCGTTAATTCGACCGATTGCTGTTACAACACCATCTGCTGGTAAATCACCTGCTTGGTAGTTTGCAAAAAGGCCATCTTCTTTATATTCTCCATTATCAAATAAAAGCTTTAATCGATCACGAACAAATAGTTTATTTTGCTGCTTTAATTTTTCATGATATTTCGGATGTCCACCTGACTTTACTTTTTCAATTCTTTCAATCAATTGTTGTTCGAGTTGTTCGGTCTTTAACATTCTGACAACCTCCATTAACTTGATAAAATAACTAAAACATCACCTTCATTGACAAAATCGCCAGCTTCCACTTTAACTTCTTCAACTTTTCCTGAATATTCACTTTGAATTGGAATTTCCATTTTCATCGACTCTAATGTAATAACATCCTGCCCTGTTGCAACTTCATCTCCTTTTGATATCATTACATTTAAAACTGTTCCTGCCATGTTTGATCTAATTTCTTTCATCTTTCATTCCCCCAATTATTTTTATGATTGTTGTTTAGTTCGTTCTTCTAAAAATTTAGTCGTATACTTTCCTTTTATAAATTCTGAATCCTGTAATAAATCCAAAAATAGTGGTAAGTTCGTTTTAATTCCACTAATCTTCATACCTGACAAAAATGTCTTCGCTTTTTCAATGGTTTCCTGTCGATTACGACCTTTTACTATAATTTTTGCAATTAGTGGATCATAAAAAGGAGTTACTGTATCATCTTTTTTGTATGCCCAATCAACAATAATATCATCGATTGAAGAATATGAAAATTCAGTTATTTTCCCTGGAGATGGTAGAAATTTAACTGGATCTTCAGCATATAATCGAAATTCCATTGCATGACCATCTTGATATAGTTCGTTTTGAGTTAAAGATAGCTTTTCCCCACTTGCAATACGAATTTGCCATTCGACTAAGTCCAAATTTGTAATCATCTCTGTTACTCGATGTTCAACTTGAAGCCTTGTATTCATTTCAAGGAAATAAAATTGTTCTTGTTCATCTACAACAAATTCAATCGTTCCTGCACCTTCATATCCCACATATTTTGCAGCTTTTACAGCCGCTTTACACATTTTTTCTCTTGTTTTTTCTGAGATAAAAGGAGAAGGCGATTCCTCAATAACTTTCTGATTGCGTCGTTGAATTGAACAATCCCGTTCAAATAAATGAATGACATTTTTATAACTATCCCCAAGTAACTGAATTTCAATATGACGTGCTTTGGGAATAAATTTTTCAATAAACACTTTATCTGAACCAAAATAAGCTTTTGCTCGATTTTTCGTTGATTGAAAAGCCTTAATAAGCTCATCTTTATTTTGGCAGCGTTGCATCCCAATACCACCGCCACCACCACTTGCTTTTAGCATAACTGGATATCCAATTTCATCAGCTATTTCTAGTGCCTCATCAACCGATGAAACACCATCTAGGCTCCCAGGTATTATTGGGACACCTGCGTCCTTCATTACTTTTCGAGCCTCTACTTTATCTCCCATTAAAGAAATTACTTCTGGAGAAGGGCCTATAAAAGTAACACCATTTTCCTTAATTTCGCGGGCAAATTGAGCATTTTCTGATAAAAATCCATAACCTGGATGAATTGCATCTACTTTTTCCTTTTTAGCAATATCAAGAATAACTTTTGTTTGTAGGTAGGATTTAGATACAGGGTTTTCCCCTACACGATAGGCATATGTTGCTTCTTTTACATAGTTTAGTTCTTGATCTGCATCAGAATAAATTGCAACCGTTTCAATCCCCATCCTTTTACAGGTTTCAATAATTCTTGCCGCAATTTCACCGCGATTTGCAATTAAGATTTTTTTCAATCTCATTCCCCCTTTGTCATTCAAATCCATCCCCTAACATCATGTACCATTCGACAAAAGCTTAATAAATTCCTTCTTTATTCAGAAAACGCTTTCTATATTTTGAAATTTCTAATTTTAACTGTAAAACATTTTAATTTTCTTGTATAATGAATTTGCAAGAATATTTTATTATTTACGAAAGCTCTGTTGATAGTACCCGCTATTTATGCAGAAAATGTGGAAACAATACTCATGTGAGACCCAATAAAGAGGATTTTGGGTTGCCTTTGAAAGCGAGTAAATCATCACGATTGTCTTGAAATCCTAAAACAGAGTTATTCCTTTAAATATTTTGATTATCTTAATAAATATCTAGCTAAAATAAATGCAGACTTTATTAATTGAAAAATCCTGGCTCTTAAGGGGGAATGAAAATGATTCAAGTTGAACGATTGCTCGTTAACTATAAAACACTTGAAGAATTTAAAAAATTTAAAGAATATGGTTTACAAGAATTATCAATGTTAGAAGATTTACAGGCTAATATCATCGAAAATGATAGTGACTCACCTTTTTACGGCATTTATTATGGCGATAAACTAGTTGCTAGAATGAGTCTTTATCGTATAGATAAAAAATTTGACCAATATTTTGAGCCTAAACAAGATTACTTAGAATTATGGAAATTAGAGGTCTTACCAGATTATCAACATAAAGGATATGGTAAAGCTCTTGTAGACTTTGCGAAATCTTTCGGCCTTCCAATTAAAACAAACCCTAGAGTTAAATCGGCCGATTTTTGGGAAAAGATGGGCTTTCAACCGGTTAAATATGATGTGGAAAGAGACCGTGGTGAAAATCCTCTCGTTTGGTATCCTGAAGGAGTAAGTGAACAGAAATAAGACCAAGACCTTTTAATTCGGTCTTGGTCTTTTTATTTTTCAACACGTTCTAAGTTACCATTCTTATCCATTTGAAATTTAACTTTCTGCTCTCTTTCCTCTTCATTTAATACGACCATTCTTCTAGCTCGTTCCATAATTTCTATTAATGCATGGTAATCGGACTCTATTTCTTGAATTTTTTCTTTTAATTCATGATTTTCTTTTTTTAACTCTACAATTTTTTCCTCAAAATTTTGAACTTCTTTCTGTAACCTTTCATTTTCGTTTTGTAATTCATCTACTTTTACGCTTGTATCCAGTTGCTGTAAAAAGTGAATGACTTCATCTAAAGTCAAATTGTTTGTCGAGATTCTAGAATAGTCAGAAGTTTGTTGGGGAATTGATTTTGAATTGCTTTTTCTTTTTTTACGATGTTCTTTCCGTTGTTTCTTTGCAAGCTCGATCCCTGTTTTATATTGTTTTCTAACATATGAATTCCACCGAAACCCACAAGCAGCTGAGGTTCTTGAAAGTTTTTTAGCTACCTCTTCAAAGGCAGCTAGTTGGGTTCCTCCTTCACGAATATGCCGTAAAACAACTTCAGCTAATAATAAATCTTCATCCTGAGTCCAAGCATCTTGACGAGTCGCTGTCATGAATTCTCCCCCTATCAGGTTAGTATACTTTCACAAAATTCTTTTTTTAATTTATCCTATGCACCTGATAGAGTAGATAGAATCATTTTTATGAATTTAAAAAGTGATTGACAGCATTTATATGTTCTTCTTTTTCCCATAGAACAGAGCATCTTAAAATTTCTTTCTTCATTTTCTCTTTTAAGCCATTTTCCCATTCAGATATTTTAATCTGTTTATATGCACGAAGAACTTCAGCATTACACTGAATCGTCTCTTTTATAAATTGGTAGCCTTCATTATAAAAGTTCTTTTCACTTACTAGCTTTGATATAAAACCTAATTGATATGCTTCTTCAGCTGTATATTTTTTTGCTGATAAAAGCATAGTTAATGCTTTATCATATGGGAGCTTTTCATATAGCATAGAAGCTCCTCCCCACCCTGTTGTAATAGCTAAAGTTCCTTGAATAAAGCCTACTGAAATGCTTTCTTTTGCAATTCGAAAATCACATGCAGTGGCAATTTCACAGCCTCCACCGACTGCTGTACCATTTAATAAAGCAAAAGTAGGCTGTGGTAATAGCATCCACTCATAAAGTATATTCCCCATTTTTGAAAGCATCTCATAGGCAGCTTCTTGTGTAGTAAGCTGGTGAAATACGGATAAATCTCCTCCTGAGCAAAACGCTCGTTCACCTTCTCCTGTAATAATTACTCCCTTAATTGTACGATCTGCTTTAATTTCCTTTATTGCTTTACTTAACTTATCCATTACTTCTAAATCAATTGCATTACGAATTTCAGGTCGATTTAATTTTATTTCAACAATTCCTTCCCCTTTATTTGATACAATGACTTTTTTCATCTAATTCCTCCTTTATTCCCCTTCTATGAGCAAAAGTATATCAGTAAAAGTTTTTAAAAGGAATGTATGTATATAAAAAACACGCATGATTTTTTACTTATAACCTGAACATAAAAACTTTTTCGACTTCACTCCAGGCAGGCTTCTATTCCCGCTGAAGTCGCTTCCTTAGCTAAAAACAATTTCTAATATAAGTGGAGGATTATTTAATCGTAAGAAAAAAGCGCAAGGACCCATAGCCTTGCGCTTTTATCAATTATTTATTTACAACTTCTTTTCCTTTATAAGTGCCGCATGCTTTACATACGCGGTGAGCTAATTTCATTTCGCCGCAGTTAGGGCATTCTACCATACCTGGAACTTGAAGCTTGAAATGTGTACGACGTAGTCTTTTCTTCATTTTAGAAGTTCTTCTAAAAGGTACTGCCATTTTTCCCACCTCCTTATAGAGATTTAAATACCTATTATTGATTATCTTCTTTTTCGAAAAATTTTGCCAGACCTGCTAGACGTGGGTCAATTTTATTTTTTTGTTCTTCTTCCGTCACTATTTTCCAATCTTTCCCTTCTTGAGGTGCGGCATGATCGCTGAACACTTGTAATGGAATTTCAAGGAGAACAAGCTCTCGAATTACTGGAATTAAATCCACCATTTCTCCTTGTACTTGGTGTGTGTTTTCATCCATATCAAATTCTTCTGACTGTAGCAAAAATGTTTCTTTTGACTGAATTTGAAATGGATATTCAACATCTTCAAGCGTTCTGGCACATGGAAGCGTCATGACACCAGATAATTGTAAATGAAAAGTGACTTTTTCAGAGCTGATATCCGCCTTTCCTATTACATGGATTGGCGATAATTTAAGCAAGTCTGGGTGTGATTGGACTAACTCGTTTAATTCAACATTTTCATCAATCGTTAAACCTTTAGCCTGCAATTTAAATAATTCATGAACAGACCATTTCAAATGGTATCACCTCAAGACAACAAAGGTAATTATAGCTTTCAATGAAACATTTGTCAATATTTTTTCTTGACGCTATAATAAAGGAAATATATATACAATGTAACACGAAAATATGAAAAAGCAAAATTGGATAAGGGGGTGTTTGTTACTTTGAAGGCAGTCGGTATTGTTGTAGAATACAATCCTTTTCATAACGGACACTTTTACCATCTTCAGCAATCAAAAGAAAAAGCAAATGCGGACGTTGTCATTGCGGTTATGAGTGGTTACTTTTTACAACGTGGGGAGCCTGCTCTTGTTTCAAAATGGGCTAGAACGAAAATGGCTTTAAAAAACGGGGTCGATCTTGTTGTCGAATTACCTTATGCCTTTTCTACACAATCTGCCGAAATATTTGCAAGAGGGGCAGTTGCCATTTTAGATAGTCTTTTTTGTCATTCTTTGTGCTTTGGAAGTGAACAAGGAAAAATAGAGCCTTTTTATAAAGCATTGGAACGAATAAAACAAAATAAAAATGAATATGAAAATTGTTTAAAAGAGGCTTTGAATGAAGGGTATAGTTATCCGAAAGCAAAATCAATTGCGTTTCTTTCTCTCATCAACAACAATGAAGACATAGTCGATTTATCAAAACCAAATAATATTTTAGGAATTCAATACATACAGGCCATTCACGATTTAAAAAGTAGCATTACCCCATTAACTACAAAACGAATTGGTGGAGGATATCACGATCAAAGATTACATGAATCAACCATTGCAAGTGCCACTAGTATACGAAATACTATATTTTCAAAAAAAGAGTTACATACTTTACACTCATATATGCCAAAATCATCCTACGAAGAATTAATCTATTATAAAAAGACCTTTTCAAATTTTCATCAATGGGAGGACTATTTTCCATTTTTAAAACATGCTATATTAACCAAATCAATTAATGAGCTATCCGAAATATATGAAATGGAAGAAGGACTTGAATATCGATTTAAAGAAAAAATAAAAAATGCAAAATCCTTTCTAGATTTTGTACAAAGTGTAAAAACAAAAAGATATACTTGGACAAGATTACAACGAATTTGTGTACACTTATTAACCAATACGAAAAAAGACGAGATGCTTCATGCATTGACTATTAAAAGTGCACCATATATCCGATTGCTAGGAATGAATAAAAGAGGACAAAGCTATTTAAACTTTATTAAAAAAGAAGTGGAAGTACCTCTTATAGCAAAATTATCATCGTATGATTCTCCATTTTTAGAATTGGATATTAAGGCAGCAAATGTTTATTCTTTAGTGTTCCCTGAACCAATTTCTACCGATTTTATGCATCTAGAATTTTCAACACCACCATTAAGATATAACGAAGAAAATAAATCTTTTATTAATTAAGAAAAGCGCAAAGTGCCCGTATCGGCGAAGGGCTCTGGAGGACCCGCGAGGAGGACCTGAGCCGCCACAGCGGTGCCGAAGTGCCCAAAGCCGATGTCGCTTTTTGCTAGACAGCAAAATACCTACAAACAAAGCACTTTAACACTTTATTGAACTTAAACTTTCTGTAACGATAAATAAGAGGCCCCCACAATGTGTGTTAGCACTCTCCTAGTAAAAAAACGAGGTCTAACAATTATTGGGGTGCCTCTAATTCATTTAAAAACTTAACAGCATCATCAAAAGTATCAACTGGAACAATTATCATATCTGAATGAATATCTTTTGCTGTTTTTACTGCTTCTCTAAAGTTGGAGTTTTGGGCTCCCATTTCATTAGGAGCTAAAAAAATATCAATTCCTTCTTCATCCGCTGCTACTACTTTTTGGGCTATACCTCCTATCGGACCTATCTCACCTTTTTCATTTATTGTCCCAGTTCCTGCTATTTTATAGCCTTTTGTTAAATCTTCTTCGGTTAATTGATTGTAAACCTCAAGCGCCATCATTAATCCAGCGGATGGACCACCTATATCCTCTGTATCTAATGTAACAGAAGGTGTCGTCATTAACTCACGGTTTGTGATTAAACTTATCCCAATTCCCACTTTATTAGGTTCATTCGGAAAGGTATCTAATTGGATTTTAAGCGTTTTTTCTTTCCCATCTCTTTTTAAAGAAATCGATACTTCTTCCCCTTTGTTTTTTGATGAAACATACTGGATAAATTCCTCAGCTGTTTTCATTTGCATCCCATCGACATGTGTAATGATGTCCCCTACTTGAAGTTTACCATATGAAGGCATATCAGCAATGACACTTATGACTATTACACCAAAATATTGTACTTCAATCGGTTTATTTGCTTTTTTAAAGGCTATTTCGATAGCTGACTCTTGAGAAGCTTCCATCATTTGAATTTGCCTTTCAATATAGTCCTGATCGGATTCCCCTTCATATTTGACATGATCTAACGGGAAAACCTCATAATATTTCTGTGTATTTGCCCATAAATATGTAAATGGATTGGCCCTTCCAATTTGTACTGTTGTTAAAGAAAAGCTTCCCTCTTCGTTATAGCCATTTTCAACTTCTATCATTGGTTTTAATTCGGTAGCCATTCCTGGTTTAGTAACATAATATGGTAGCTGAATAAAATTTAAAAGAATTAAAAGAGCAATACTAAATATAAATAGTCCTGTGGATTTTTTAAATTTCATCCTTTTCTTCCTTCCATTTAGTAATTCGTTGTTGTATATCATCAATATAAGCTTCTGCCTCTTCTTCACCAATTTTTATTATTTCTTCAATATTTGTAAACTCTCTAGAGCTATATTGCTCAACATGAGGTCGAATCATAAAGTCAGATGCAATTTCCCTATGATGAACGAGCTCATCCTGCATAATATCTAAGCTTTGCATAATGACATCAAAAATGGAAGTAATTTGTTCATTTTTTTTAACTTGAGATACATCAACAGCAATAATAATATCAGCACCCATTTCTTTTACAACAGAAACAGGTACCCTGTCAACTACACCTCCATCAACTAGCAATTGATCATTTATTTGTACAGGAACAAAAATACCAGGTATTGAAATGCTAGCCCGAACTGCTTCGGATATAGGACCACTTTTAAAAACAACTTTTTTTCCCTTCTGCAAATCTGTAGCAACAATCGCAAGTGGGATCTTTAAATCTTCTATGTTTTTATTATGTGTAAAGGCTTTGATTAAGTTTTTTACCCGATCTCCCGTAATAAAGCCCATTTTCGGAACAGTAAAATCTAAATAATATTTTCGTTTAAATGCGGTGGCCATTTTATAAAGTTGATCAATATGAATTCCTGATGCATATAAACTTCCAACAAGTGCACCCATGCTGCTTCCAGAAATCATATCAATCGGGATATGGTTTTCTTCTAAAACCTTCAATACGCCTAAATGAGCAAACCCTTTTGCACCACCAGAGCCTAATGCAATTCCAATACGCGGTCTTTTCCCCATGGGTTCCTCCTAATTTTATCATTGTTTGTTAACTATCTTATGGTCTAATTTTAGCACCTATACACGTATATTTAGTTATATAAGTTGTACGAAATAAAATGCAATTTATTTTATCAACTTTTTAGTAGACATTTTCCATGTATTCATTAAAGAAGCGAAAAAATACTTTGTACAATTCAAATATTAGGGGGCATTTTTCTTGAACCGAACGAAATATCGAACAATGTTTTATGCATCAGCTTTATCTCTTTTGGCCGTTTTAATTATTCTATTTCCTAAAGCTTCCCTAGAGGCATCGAGAAACGGTTTAGATATGTGGTGGAAAGTTGTATTTCCTTCTTTACTACCTTTTTTTATCGTATCAGAACTTCTTATGAGCTATGGAGTTGTCCGGTTTATTGGCTATTTATTAGAACCAATTATGCGTCCCGTTTTTCGTGTGCCAGGTGTAGGGGGATTTGTTTGGGTTATGGGGATGGCCTCAGGCTTTCCAGCAGGAGCTAAGTTGACTGCTAGACTAAGACAAGAAAACCAAATAACTGCCATAGAAGGAGAAAGATTAGTTTCTTTTACAAATTCATCTAATCCTTTATTTATATTTGCTGCAATCTCCGTGGGTTTTTTTCATGATGAGAAAATAGGGATATTGTTAGCAGCTTCTCACTACTTAAGTAATATTTGTGTTGGAATTATTATGCGATTTTATAAAGTTCATGAAGAAGTTATTTTAAGAAACAATAATACAAACTTTTCAACGGTCAAAAATATTTTTCACCGAAGCAATCTTTTCATAAATGAAAACCAGCCATTTGGAAAAGTTCTTGGTGATGCAGTTATGAACTCCATTCAAACATTATTGAAAATCGGTGGGTTTATCATTTTATTTTCCGTGATGATTAAAATGCTCTCTATGATCCATGCAACTGACTTACTTGGAAAATTAATTTCTTACTTACTTATAACGATACACTTTCCTGAAGAATTAGGTATTCCGTTTATATCAGGGTTATTTGAAATTACTTTAGGCAGTCAGTTAACCAGTCTTGAAGAATCTAGTTTATTACATAAAGTCATGATTGTAAGCTTTATTTTAGCTTTTAGCGGCTTTTCAGTACAAGCACAGGTGGCAAGTATATTAGCCGAAACAGATATTCGCTTTAAGCCATTTTTCTATGCAAGAATTATACAAGGCTTTTTATCAGCCCTTTTCACATTCTTTTTATTTAAACCTCTTTATATTAATACAAGTATCACAAGAGAAGCTCTTCCTGTTTCGATTATAAAAGAGTTTTCAAACCAAGGGGCCGTTTGGTGGAATCATTTATTACAAGCTGGACCAATCATTACTTTAGCAGCATTAATGGTTTATATTTACCTTTATTGTCAAAGAATGATTTGGAAACATTAAAATATTTTTATTTGTTAACAAAGAGGTGAGATGTTTCTCACCTCATGTGTTTTGAAATTTTTTCTTTAATGCTTCTTCAACTGGTTTAGGTACAAGTTCAGAAATATTTCCACCATACTTAGCAACTTCTTTTACGATACTAGAGCTAAGAAATGAATATTGATTATTGGTCATCATAAAAAAGGTTTCAATTTCTTCCTCTAACACACGGTTAACAGAAGTAATCTGCATTTCATATTCAAAATCTGAAACAGCTCGTAAACCACGTAATATCGCATTTGCTTTTTTACTCCTTGCATAATCCATTAAAAGTCCTTGAAACGATTCAATTTTAACATTATGTATATCACTCGTTACTTCTTTTAATAATTCCATCCGTTCTTCTGCCGTAAATAACGGATTTTTCGATGAATTGTTTAAAACACAAACGTAGACTTTATCAAAGACATTTGCCCCTCTTTTAATAATGTCTAAATGTCCATATGTTACTGGATCAAAGCTACCTGGACAAACTGCAATACTAGCCATTTTCATTCCCCCATCCCATCTTTTATGCTCTCGTAAATTGTAATGACTGAATGTCCATATTGTTCGCTTTTTTTAACAATTAATGATCCAATTTGTTCTGGAAGATTAACATCACTACTATGCTCACATATAATAACACCCTCTTGATTTAACAAGTGATGTTCATAAATAAAGGTAATGAGCGTTGAAAGCTTTTGTTTTTTATAGGGTGGATCTAACAATATTAAATCAAATGTTAACTGTCTTTTAACGATTGCACGTAACGCCCTTTCTGCATCCGTTCGAAAAACTTCAGCTTGTTTTTCTAAATGACAGATTTTTAAGTTTGAGTAAATCGTTTGTATTGCTTTATGATCTCTATCGATAAAGATGCAGTGATCCATCCCTCTTGAAAGCGCTTCAATGCCAAGCCCCCCGCTCCCAGCAAATAAATCAAGTACTTGTCCTCCTTCAAAATAAGGACCAATCATATTAAAAATTGCTTCTTTAACTTTATCTGTTGTTGGCCTAGTATTCATTCCTGGAACAGCTTTTAAAGCTCTTCCTTTACAGCTACCAGATACTACTCTCATATTATTCACCACAACTTTACAAAAATCCTCTTTTTTCGCATAAATATGGTATCATAGTAGTTATGATGAAACAACAATCATTCAATTTTAACACTATATAAAAAATTGTTTAATTAACGTATAAGGTTTATTGTTTTGGCCATAATGACTACTGACAACATCGTTTGCAGATGTTGTTGCCAACCGCGGAGAAGACTTACGTTTCCCCATAAGTTCTTCCTCCGGTTTCTCCTCTCCCTTTGCCTTCTTATCTTGAAGAATTTCTTCAAGATTGGGAAGGAGCCTGCAGATAGAATCTGCAGGCTTTTTTTTGTCGTTTCAGAAAGTTTAAGTTTGTTCAATTGTTAAAGTGACTAGATTGTAGATTTGGTTTGTAGCTCCAAGCGCCATCGGCTTGGGTTTCTTTAGCCCTGCGGTGGCGGCGGAAGCCTCATCGCAGTACCTCCAGTTTCCTTCCCGATAGGCGGGTGCTTTGCGCTTTCTTAGTTTTATCTTAGCTTTTCTTATTAATGTCACCTTTTTTTCAGCTATCATTCATGGTAATATTATAGGATGAAAATGAAACAGTGGGGGAAACCAAATGATTCAACGATTTATCGAATTAGGAGAAGGCTATTCTGATATATATGAGCTTTTCGAAATAGCGAAAGTTAATAAACATCGTCTCGAGCATTTGATGGCTTTTTATACAGCTGTTAATGGAAAAGCTGTTACATCATTAGTTGTCGTCTTAAAGCCAACAAATGAAGGAGAGTTCCAGCCCCTTTATATATGTCGTGAAGGGATACCAAATCCACATGTTAAACCCAATAAGCGATTTGACTTATTTAAACAACTAGCAAATGAACTAAATAAAGAAATTATTGAGCTAGAAGTTAAGCCATCAACAATTTATCCAGAAAAAGAGTTGTTTTATCAACACTTAATTGGAATATTAAGAATGAACCGTTATATTCCACCAATGCAATAACTTTTTAGTCGAAAATAATCATCCACGATACTGTTATAATAAGAAATGCGAAACCTTTACGGATTTCGCATTTCTTTCTTTAAAGACCCATCTTGTAATCGTATTCTTTTGCTTTATCTACTTTTGATTCAAATTCGAGCTTTAAAAACGGTTTATATGACGGTTCGACTTGTTTTACAAAGGAAAAAGAAGATAACTTTTCCGAAATTTGTTCAATTAGTTCCATATCGCAATATAAAACAACATATTTCATTTTTTTAGAAACGTAATGTACATTACCGTATTTTCGTAATAATTTAACGTGTTTTAATGAATGGAGCCATACAATTAATCCCTGTCTCTTTTCAAACATTTTCATTCTCCTTTAATAAATCCATGGATTGTCTTTATTATTTTATTATTATAATGGAGGAAAACAGTCTTGGACATCAATTTCTTATATGACGAGCTATTAGATAGGTTATCAAAAGAAAAAACTATTCAATTTTGTAAAATGACAAAAGTTACAGGTATTCCATTTTTATATATCTATACATACAAATTTATGGATGAATATCATTTAACAAAACGTATTGAAGAAGCTTCTTCTATTATTATAAAAAATAAACGAATAACTTATCAAACAATGTTCGTACGAAAAGAAAATGAAAATTGCTATGTATATAGACACCGTTTTTTTGTCCCACAAGAAAAAATGTTTTGCTGTGGAAACAATTGTATCGACTGCATTTTTAAAAAATAAGGGTCGGAATCAGAGATTTTTAGAAAAGAGCATAAAAAAACAAGGTTTTTCACCTTGTTTTAACTTATGTCATAGAACAGCCACAGCTTCCTCCTGTACCGCAGCCTCCACCACAGCTTCTTTCAAAGTATGGATTGCCAGTAGGAACTTTTATTTGTTCAGAAACAGAACGACCAATACAAACACTTATTTCATCAAGCAATGTTTGTAAATTTCGTTCAGCTTTTTTAAATGCGGCAACTTTTTCATTTAAGTCAAGCTTTTTCTTGATTTCTCTCATTTCATTTGTGATGCTTTTATAATCTGGATGATATTTCCCAAATCTTCTAACATCTTCGTATAGTTCTTTTATTTTAACAAATTTTTGAATAATAGCTTGTGCTTCTTGATCGTTTTTTAATTTATATAAAGAACGTCGATAATGTTCAGCAATCTCAGAATGAATAATCATATTTGCAAGCAATTCTGCTTTATCTATAATTCGAACATTTTCCGAAGTAGTAATCATAGAGAGACACCTCCATACATCATTCTATCATGATGTCTCTTTTAATGAAAACATTTGTTATTATATATCAATGGTGAACTGCTTTTTAAGATGGTAACGAGTGTGATCATGATGATAAAGTTCTAATTGAATGACATGCTTTCCTTCGGATAAGCCATCAATGATAAAAGCCGCACTATTGATTTTTTTCTTTTTTTCACCATCAATAGTAAGAATTAAGTAACCTTCACCATCTTTTTTTCCTTTCTGACTGTTTGAAAACGTGAAATTTGGAATAAACAATTCAACATATACCCGTCCTTCTTTTACATGATATCGAACTGACATTGTTCTATTCATTGGCTTTGTAACCTCTTGTACGTTCGACTTTTGTAATTGAATAACTTCAAGGGGTATAATGGAGTCTATTTTGTTTGTTTCTGGTGTTGGCTTCTCATTGTTACATGCAGTCATGACTAATAAAAGTGACACAAATAGGATTTTTTTCACTAAATATCCCTCCAATTATTCAACTTATTTATTCATTATCTTATGGCTGTTTTCCCACAGGAGTCGTCGCCTTCCGCTACCAAAACCCAATAAAAAGCTACAATGTCTACGAAATGAGCCTTGCTTAAAAATGATGGGTTTGTGAACTGGATTTCAAATAAGAAATAATGTTTCATAATAAATCCTTTATCATCTTGTATATCTTCCCCTAGAACTGTTTTAGTTATCCTAAAAAACAAAAAAACTTGGCTGTAGCCAAGTTGTTATGGTCAGTTAATCTTGCTGTCTCATTGCGTCCATCATCCCTAGCATCATTGATACTAATTGAAGAGACTGAGAAAAACTTGAGACTTTATGTGGTATTGTTTTTTTATAATAATGCATCATGTCGATATGCATATTTTCTAATTGGCCTGGATTTCTACTCAAATATCGATACCAAATTGGCTTTTCTCTTAAAAATCTTTTTAAATCATAATTAGCTTGTATATATTCATAAACATCGCTTCTCATTTTCTTAATCCTTTCGGAACATAAAAGGTTTTACGTTATTATTGTTAGTTGTTACTTGGTTATTTTGCCCAAATTGTTGAAGTAGCTCTTGAATGGAGGAAATAGCATTGTTCATTTTATATAGGTTTTCATTTACTTGATCCATATCTAAATTTTTTACAGATGAAACTAAAGTCGTTAAAAAAGAAGTTTTTTCTTTTTTGGATTCACCTTGAACATCTGTTTTATATTTATTCCATGAGGGGTCTTCATTCCCTAATAAACGCCAATCTTCAAAAATGTCTTTCCATTTTTTTTCACCTTTTTTCACTTCATCAATAAGCTTAGGATGTTCACGTACAAATTCCTTAAAGTCTTCAATGATTGGATATTTAATTCTTTTCGACACTTTCTTCACCCCATTCATTGCTAATGCCTACTAACTAATATATATAAAATGTTTGAAAGGTGTGAGCCTATTCTCATAAATGTTTTTTTGTTTGATTTTAAAGCTTATATTCCTAACTTCCTAATGTGATATTTTAATTTTTCATAAATATTTATGAGAGATCAAAAAAAACAAGCACCGTTATGATGCTTGTTCCCATAATGCAATAAAGTTTTGGGTATAATATTTATCAAATACACCAATTCCTAAATGAGTATAATCTTTTTGAAGCAATGTTTTTCGATGCCCTTTGCTGTTTAACCAACCTTCTACTGCCTCAATTCCATCTACATATTGTGCTGCAATGTTTTCTCCCGCAACAGTAAAAAGAATCTCTCCCTCTTCTAATCGATTAGCTAACGTACCATTAGTTGGAGATACATGTGAAAAATATTCATTTTCTTTCATATCTTTACTATGATCATATGCTACTTTTGACGTTTGATCGTGCCAGTTCAATGGATTTAATCCGTGCCGTTTTCGAATTATATTTGTTATATCAAATATTTGTTTTTCTTGTCCTTCTTCGACTTGTCTTTTTTCCTTATCCGAAATTGGTTTACTTGAAATTAATTGTCCTCGATAAATAAGTTCATATGGTCTCTGTTTAATTAATGCTTCTTTGTCTAATAACCGAATACTAGATACCTTACCTGTAAACTGGTCAATATATACTTGTAAATAGTTACCATTCATTTCGAATAAAGGTCGGGTATTTAAATCTTGTTCAGAAAGCTCAAACTGAAAAGAGTTACCTTTATAATCGATTGAAATAGTTGGTTTTGGGGACATCTTTGAAAACAATTCTTGAACCGGCTGACCAATATAAAAAGGAGAAATATCAACATTTTTTCCAATTACATAAATAGTTACAACTTTTTCATTAAAAATCCCAATTTGTATATAGTGATCCAAATCCTTATTATAAATCCACCATTCATAGTCATAATAGGACGGATCTATTCGATCTGGTTTTCCATAAATACTTAGAATGGATTGTTCTGACTCTCCTATTAAGGACATTATATCCATCTCTATCGTTTCTTTTTGAATTTTCACTTGTATATCCTCATTTATTGGATCATTTTCTTCACCCATAAACAAATAAAAAGAAGCTATAAAAACGATTAGAATAATTGTAATTCTTAATAATGTTTTCAGTGATTTTCCCCTCAGCTTTCTTTTTCTTAACATATAACCATTTTATGTATGTATTGGAATAATATATTTATCTAATTTAATAGTAGTATAGTAAAATCATTATCGCAAATTTTATCTTTCATTAAAAAAGAAAAAGGCGCATAAAAAACGCCTATGGATGATCATGCTTTGAAATATCACTTAATGCTTCTCCTGCTCTTTCATCTGATTGTTTATTTATAGAAATATCTCCCAGTGACACAATTCCGACTAATCGTCCATTTTCAATAACGGGTAGTCTACGAATTTGATGTTCAGCCATCAGCTGTGCCGCATATTCTACTGAATCATCAGGTGAAGCTTGAATAATTTGATTACTCATAACATTTGTTATTTGATAGGAACCTGAGCGTTTTTCAGCTATTCCTCGAATTACAATATCTCTGTCTGTTACCATCCCAATTACTTTATCTTGTTCAACAATAGGGATTGCACCTACATTTAAGTCCTTCATTTTTACCGCTGCTTCATAAACATTGTCAAGCGGTGTACAGTATTGAACATTTGTAGACATTATGTCACGAACCTTTTGCATAAAATTCCCCTTTCCATCTAAATGATAGTTTTAGTATGTCCATAAAAATAAAATATGTGTCAAAAATCGATTATTTTTTAAAACATCAAGAGAATTCTTTTTATATAATTGAAAGTTTGTCTTATTCATACTATTATTAAACAGTAGAGATTTATCTTTTGATATCTTTTTTTATGGAAACAATAAGCATATAAAGCTTAGGAGGTAATACATATGAAATTCGAAAATATTGGATTAGAAGGTTTAACTATTGAATTATCTTTATTAGATGATGTTTTGGAAAATTTAGGGTTTGTTCGTGCGGCTCAATGGGATTATGAACGTGTAACATACGATCGTAAGTTTGAATATAAAGGTGATGTATTTTATTTACGTATACAAGGGTATGCCGTTGAAGGTGATGTTGGCGGTCGTTATGCATTAATTAAATTAATTACTCCTCTATTAGGTAAGCACTATTACCCTCACGGAGTAGAATATGGAGAAGGAGAGAATTTCCCTGCCAATATTCTTGAAAATAGTGAGCAATTATTAAAAAGAGCAAAAGAAGAAATTGAAAAAATTAAAGGGTAATTAGGTAAAAGCAAAAGCAAATGCTTTTGCTTTTTTACTATATTTGTAAACAGTAACCTTTCATTTATATATGTATTATTCAAAACAAAACTCTTTGTTTTTCTATTCTTACATAATATAATTTAAATGAATATGTACGTAGAAAGGGGCTTTGGGTTGAGAGCTTTTTTTCAAAAAAAACCTGTTATCATTACTATATACATCTTGTTTCTTCTTTTAATCGGGTATTTCATACTACCTATCTCAGTCCCTCTTGTTTTGGCATTTTTAACAGCTATAATGCTTGACCCAATCGTACGTTTAGGCCAAAACAAGTTAAAACTAAAGCGTAATTTATCTGTTATCATTGTTTTTTTACTTTTTATGTTATTAATTACGTTTAGCACGATGTTTGTTGCAACAAAAGTTGTAGCAGAAGGGATTCAAATTGCAGAAAATTTACCAATATATATAAACGAAATTACAAACATTTGGTTAAGTTTTGAAAAAACATTATATAATACAGCTGAAGATTTACCTGAAGAATTTGTTAAAGAAGTGAGTGATCAAGTAGAGCAATTTTTACAAGGTGTCAAAGAATATTTAATAAGTGCAGTAAATATTGAAAATATTAAAAGCTTGTTTACAAATATCCCAAACTATTTAGTAAACCTACTCGTTTATCTAATTGCGCTCTTTTTATTTTTACTTGACTTGCCAAGATTAAAGCACCGCTTTTATTCTCATTTAACAGAAGGTACTGCTCAAAAAGTAAAGTTTATGTTTTCACGGTTATCATTTGTTGTCATGGGATTTATTAAAGCCCAATTTTTAGTTAGTATTGTCATTTTTGCAGCATCATTAATCGGACTATTATTAATTGCTCCTGACGTTGCTTTAATCATGTCCATCATTATTTGGATTATAGATGTAATACCGATTTTAGGATCTATTATCATAATGGGACCATGGACTCTATTTTACCTATTATCTGGTAATATGGCCATGGCTACCCAGCTCGGTATATTAACAGCCGTTTTATTGATTATTAGAAGAACGTTAGAGCCAAAAGTAATGGGAAGCCAAATTGGCCTCTCTCCACTGGCAACTTTAATTTCAATGTATTTAGGATTAAAGCTTTTTGGTGTTCTCGGATTTTTTATTGGTCCGCTTATTTTAATCATTTATAATTCGGCTAGAGAGGCTGGCATTATTAAGTTAAACATAAAAATTTAAGTAAAAAAAGGGGTTGTTCGATAAGTCCCTAAATTAAAGAGCGAGGAGAAAAACACGCGTTTTTCTCTTCGCTCCATTTTATTCTTTCGGTTTTCATCTGAAAGGACAAGTTACATTTTACTAAAAAAGGGAATTTTTTTGTGCTTTTTTTGGGAATATTACAGGGTCTGTAATGGAGATTGGTTAATTGAAGAAGGTGGCGGCGACTCCAGCGGGAACAGCACGAGCCGAAGACCCACAGACGAGCTTGTGAGTCGAGGAGGCTGAGGCCGTGCCCGCGGAAAGCGTCCGCCACCGAAATGAAATTTAATATACTATGAAAGAGGCTGTACTTTTTAGACAGCCCTTTCTTTCTATTTTAAAATTTCAGGAGAGTAATCCATATTCACTTTATCTTTTTCCCGTTCTTTGCGCGCCCATTCATAAAATACATATGCTAAAAAGCTGCCATAAACAATTTCCTGAATAATCTTCATAATAATTCCACCTAGTTGCTGATCTTCCATAACTGGCATACTTGAAAACATTTCAGGCCCTGTAAGCGATAAGCCCGAAAGCATTTCAGATGGAACACATAAGCTTAATGCTTGAATCCAAGCTTGTGGGTTAGAGTAAGTTTCAAACAGTGGTGATGAAGCAAAAATAATTAATCCACAAGCTGGTGTAATTAAAACACTATTTCCAATAATATATGCAATTTTCTTTAGACCATTAATTTGTTTCCAATTTGGCAGTTTGTTCAATAATGGCCAGTACATAAAGAAAGCAGCAACAAAAATAACGGTTGTTACAATCGAATGATATAGAGGGTTTGTTTTAACAACATCAAAGATCATTGGTACATGATATAAAGAGAAAAATGTATTAAACAAAAGTAATGCAATTATCGGTTGTGTAAAAAGCTTCATGATAGGATGAATAATTGGTAATGAAACGAAAGCTTGCCACATCCAAATAGGTATTCCAAAAATAAGAAGTGGTGGTACGATTAAAAATAATATAGCCATTGATGCCATATGTCCAGAAAATGTAATATGTCCAAATAAATCTAGCGGACTACCTTTGCTTATATACAGTGAAATCATTGCAAGTAGAAAATAAACTTTTTGTTTCAATAGTACTGGTTCAGGATTACGAAAGTGTTTACGTCCTGGTCCGGTTAAATAAAAATAGAGAATGGTTAACAAAACAAGAAAAATAAAAAAATAAGGACTCCACATTGCGCGGAAACCAAATATATTTAAACTCACTGTACTTCATCTCCTTTAAAATAAGGGCTGCTTTCTAATAGTTTGTAGTTTTTCTTTTGAAAAATAACAATTTACGAAAAGAGCATAAGATAAAGACCTAAAATGATGCCTTTTCTACATTATTATACTACTAGTCCTTCCAAAAACCAATGAACGTTCTATGACAGTTATTTGATGTTAATTACTACTATTTTTTCAAAAGGAGATAAAAGTTAAACATTATAATAAAAAATTTCCCTTAGGATTTTTAAAAGTACAATATTGGTTTTTTCTTCGTAATTCTTTCTAAGAATACTAAAGTATAACTCAATTAATTCAACTTACAATAGCTAAATAGAAAAAAAACAATCGGCTAAATAGCCGATTGTTTTTTACCACCATACTATTGTTGAAAACGCAAGTACTGTTAAGAATGCTACGAATACACCAGAGTAAATAAATAGTTGTGGTGCTTCGTGCCCTTTATGACTCATGTGCATGAAATAGTATAGCTGGAACACAACTTGAACACATGCAAGTAATACGATAAATGGTACTTTAAACCATTCTCCTATTCCTTCATAGCCTACTGCAATGAAAGCTACGATTGTTAAGAAAATCATGAGAGCGAAAGAAATGACTTGATATTTCATTTCTTCCTTATTCTTTTTACGACGGAATTCAATATCTACTTTTGGGTTTCCTGAATTTTGACTATTTGCCATCAGTTCATCCCACCATTCCCATTAAATATACAACTGTGAAGATAAACACCCAAACTACGTCAATGAAGTGCCAGTAAAGGCTTGCAACGTAGAATTTTGGTGCATTGTATAAATTTAATCCGCGTTTTGCATTGCGGATCATTAACGTAAGAATCCATAATAAACCGAATGCAACGTGTCCACCGTGTGTACCTACTAGTGTATAGAAAGCAGAACCCAATGCACTAGATGTAATCTTAAATCCATATTCATGCACATAATGATTAAATTCATAAATCTCTAAAGCAAGGAATGCAGCACCTAAAAGAACTGTAATCCCAAGCCAAAGCTGCATTTTGCCAAAATTAAAGTTTTTCATGTGATACATGGCATACACGCTTGTTAAACTACTTGTTAATAAAAGCATAGTCGCAATAAATACAAGCGGCATATCAAAAATTTCTTGAGTTGAAGGTCCACCCGCAGTGGAATCCTTTAATGCAATAAATGTTGCAAAGAGAGTCGCAAAAAGAACAGTCTCTCCACCTAAGAATAACCAAAATCCTAAAAATTTATTTTTCCCTTCGAGGGTGGCTTTTTCCGGATGAGCTGGAAACGTCTCAGCCGTGAATTTTTCTTCCACGTGCATTATGCCTTAACCCCCTTTTCATCTTCCTTTAATAGATCCTCTTTATGAATATGATACCCATAATCATCAATAATAGAACGGAAGAACATAGCACCTAACGTAATGGCTAAACCGATAAGAGCTACTGCTAATCCCCATGAATAGTCTGTTCTATACATTAATCCAAATGAGCCGACGAATAATCCAATGGAGATAATAAATGGTAGAATCGATCCGTTCGGCATGTGAATGTCACCAATTGGTTCTGCAGGAGTCATTCCATTTTTACCTTCCATTTTTTCAACCCATAATGGATCTAATCCACGTACAAGTGGAGTTTGTTTAAAGTTGTACTCAGGTGGTGGAGAAGCAATCGCCCATTCTAGTGTACGTCCATCTTCCCAAGGGTCTGCACTAACTTGAAGATTAGTTCGTTTTGCATTGATTGCTGAAACAACAACGTTAATAACTAATACAATAACTGCAACTGCCATGAAAACAGCGCCAATTGAACTTACCAAGTTTCCTGTATCCCAGCCTTGGTTTGGTAAGTAAGTGAACACACGGCGTGGCATTCCCCATAATCCTAAGAAATGCTGGATAAAGAATGTTAAATGGAAACCGATAAAGAATAAAACAAATGTTATTTTACCTAATTTTTCACTTAACATATGACCAAACATTTTTGGATACCAATAATGAGTTGCTGCTAATAAAGCAAATACAATACCACCAACAATTACATAGTGGAAGTGAGCGACAACGAAATAAGAATCGTGATATTGATAGTCAGCTGCACCTGATGCAAGCATGACACCCGTTACTCCACCAAGAACGAATGATGGAATAAAACCAATTGCATAAAGCATTGGAACTGTAAAACGAATGCTACCGCCCCATGCCGTTAATAACCAGTTAAAGACTTTAATACCTGTCGGCACACCGATTGTCATTGTTGCAACAGCAAAAATTGCGTTTGCTACTGGACCAAGACCTGTTGTAAACATGTGGTGAGCCCAAACCATGAATCCTAAGAAACCAATTAATACAGTTGCAAATACCATTGAAGTATAACCGAATAAACGCTTACGAGAGAATACTGGAATAATTTCTGAGAAAATACCAAATGCCGGTAATACTAAGATATATACTTCTGGGTGTCCAAAAATCCAGAAAATGTGCTCATAAATAATTGTATTACCACCTAATTCAGGTACAAAGAAACCTGTGCCAAATAAACGGTCAAACATTAAGAATGCTAACCCAACTGTTAAAGGTGGGAATGCAAATAAAATAAGTGCAGACGCAACAAATGTCGTCCAAGTAAATAATGGCATACGCATAAAAGTCATGCCTGGTGCACGCATGTTAATAATTGTAACAAGGAAGTTAATACCGGATATTAATGTACCTAAACCGGAAATCTGTAAACCTAATAGATAGAAGTCTACACCATGACCTGGTGATTCTAACGCAAGCGAAGCGTATGATGTCCATCCAGCATCAGGAGCCCCATCTAAAAACCAACCTAAGTTAAAGAATAATGCTCCAAAGAAAAATAACCAAAAACCAAGAGAGTTTAAAAACGGAAACGCTACATCACGAGCTCCGATTTGAAGTGGTACAACAGCGTTCATAAAGGCAAATAATAACGGCGTTGCAGCAAAGAAAATCATTGTTGTACCATGCGTTGTTAATAATTCGTTAAATGTTTGCGCGCCAACTACGTCATTTTCCGGATACATAAGCTGCCAGCGCATAAGTAATGCTTCAATCCCACCTACAATTAAATAGAACGTTCCTGTAAGTAGGTAAAGGATCGCGATTTTTTTATGGTCTACTGTTGTTAAGTAGTCCCATAAAGTTGCTCCGAATCCTTTTTTCTGAGCTAACGTACTCACATTGCTACCTCCCTTTTTATCAAATCATTTATTTGTTCTCGACAGAAAGGCTTTGTAAATATTCAGTTAATGCATTTAATTCTTCATCTGTTAACTTTGGATACGTATTTGTCATTTTATTTCCTGGCTTAATTGTTTCTGGATCAGCTAGCCATGCCTTAATGTTTTCGAAATTATTTTCTAAAATTCCAGCTACACGCTCACGATCACCAAAGTTCGCTAAGTTTGGAGCTGTTCTTGCAGCTTCTGGTCTATTATCAATTGGAGAAATAGCGTGACAGCCAATACAGCCTTTTTCTTGGAATAATTGTTCACCCTGTTTTGCAGAAGCTGTTTGAGCTACACCTTCAGCATCATAATTTTCCATTTTGCTAATCCATTGATCAAACTCTGCACGTGAAACGGCAACTACTTTAAAGTCCATTAAAGCATGTGATGGACCACAAAGCTCTGCACATTTTCCGTAGAAGAGGTTTCCTGCTTCTTCGGCACGTTCGGAGTCAATTTTTAACCAGAATTGGTTTTCGTTATCTGTATTTGTGTCCATTTTACCTCCAACTGAAGGAATCCAGAAGGAGTGCTTAACGTCAGAAGCTTTTAAGTTGAAATAAACCTTCTCATCGGTAGGTAAAACTAAATCTTGTCCTGTAATGACCCCATATCCTGGGTATTCAAATTCCCACCAATAAAGATTTGCTCGAACATTTACAACAAGCGGATCCTTTCCACCATTTTCTGGATCAGCTAATGCCTCTTCCATCGGTTCTACATCAGCTAGTTTAAATGTAGCAGCAACTGTTGGTACAGCTAATATAGCTAGAAGGATGATTGGGATAACAGTCCAAATAATTTCAAGTTTATGACTTCCTTCTACCTGTACTGGAATTTTGTCACCAACTTTAGACCGACGGAATTTAACAATAACATAGATGAAAATAACTGTTACGACTGCAACAACAACCACCATAATTAAAGTACTCAACATCATTAATGAGAACTGTTCATCTGCCACTTCACCAGCAGGTGTTAGTGTGGAGATAAATGGTTTGCCGCAGCCAGATAAAATTAGCGTCAATAATGCAAAGAGCGAAAATAGACGCCATTTTGTCAGCCACTTCTTCATAGCTAAATCAAACCCCTCTTTCTACCATAATGTACAAATAGTTGTGATGAAGAAAAAATAATGAATTCCTTCTATATAAATAAACTTATTAGAAAGAATTACAAACATAGTTATTGAATGGTGAATATGACCATTGCTACAAATAAAATGGTTAAATAGTTTAAGGAATAAACAAACATCCATTTAGCCCATTTTATATCGTCTTTTACTTTAAGTCCAGATAGGGCCAAAATTAACCAACCAACATTTAATAGTGTTGCAAGAATAATAAATCCAATACCTAAACTGTATAAATAAAATGGGAGAGGCAGTAAGCATGCCACCCATACCATCATTTGACGTTTGGTAATTTCAAATCCATGTACAACTGGAAGCATAGGAATATTGGCTTTTCTGTACTCCTCACAACGCTTCATTGCAAGAGCAAGAAAATGAGGAGGCTGCCAAATAAACATTATCAAAAATAATACCCATGCAACGATAGATAAATCATCAATTGCAGTCCAACCAATTAGTGGAGGAACTGCTCCTGATATACTTCCTACAACAGTATTTAGCGTGTAGTGGCGCTTCGTCCACATAGTATAGAGTACTATATAGGCAAAAACGCCGATTAAGCCAATAATGGCAGATAAAATTGATGCTAACGCAAGTAAAATTGTTCCAAATAATATAAATCCGATACCAAGTACTAAAACTTGCATTGGGTTTATACGTCCTGTAACTGTTGGACGTGATTTTGTTCTTTCCATTATGTGATCAATATCACGATCATAATAATTATTAATGGCACAAGATCCAGCAATAATTAATGCAGAACCTAAAAGAGCAAGAATTACCCGATCTATATTAACAAATAAACTCTCACCGCTAAAATATAACGCTAACCAAACACCCGTAAATGCTGTAATTAGGTTAGAATTAACAATACCAATTTTTATTAATGAGAGGAAATCTTTCCAAACCGTAGATGCCCCTTCAAGCTTTCGGGGTTGATCATTTTGAATAGCTATTTCACCCCTTGTATTTGCCATCTGTTTACCTCCTCTATATCATGTTGTCACCACTTTTTTGAAGGCGGTTCCAACAATCAAACATAATACATTATAATCATATAAAAATTAAACAATCAATTAAAGATTCAATTAGTATTAAACCATATTTCGTCAATTTTTTGTGTACATTTCGTGAATAAAGTTTGTCGAAATTGTGAAGGGATACAAATAAAAAAAAGATGACGTTATAATGAAAACATAATATTTAAAACTATTACTAAACAACAACCTTCCCTCTACTATTTCTAGCAAACTCACCAACAATATTCAAGTTTTTTCAAATAACTTTTTTATTTTATCGTTAATTTACACTATAATAATTGGGTAGAAAATCTTACGGCAACCAAAGGTAAAATACTCTCTAAGAAGGTGAATAAAGTTGCAACGATTATTAAAGGTAATTTCAGTTATCACTTCCATTGTCATGTTATTTGTTTTAATAGGAGGAGCACTAGTTACAAAAACAGAATCGGGTTTAGGATGTGGTAGATCTTGGCCACTATGTCATGGTCAATTAATACCTGATCCGCTAACATTGGAGACTGTTATTGAATTATCACATCGTTTAGTAAGCGGAATAGCAGGTATTCTTGTATTACTATTATCTATTCTAGCATGGAAGGTTATTGGACATATTCGTGAAACAAAACTTTTAGTTTTCCTATCCTTATTTTTCTTAGTTCTTCAAGCATTAATTGGAGCTGCAGCTGTAGTATGGGGACAATCAGATGCAGTATTAGCATTACATTTTGGAATTTCTCTTATTTCATTTGCATCTGTTCTATTATTAACTCTTTTAGTATTTGAAGTAGATCGCAAATTCGATGCTAAGAAGCTCGTTATCGGAAAAACAATGCGCTTTCATATTTTTGGCATTATTATTTACAGCTATATCGTCGTATACACAGGGGCTTATGTTAGACATACTGGCTCTAGCTTAGCATGTCCTAATGTTCCATTTTGTAGTGATCGAAGCTTATTACCTACAACATTTCACGAACTTGTTCAAATGGGACATCGTGCTGCCGCAACTATTATTTTTATTTGGATTTTAATTGCAACAATTCATGCAATAAAGCATTATAAAAACGAGCGAGTTATGTATTGGGGCTGGATTATTGCCTTTATTTTAATCACACTTCAAGCAATAACAGGAATATTATCAGTTTATACTAAGTTAAATTTAGTAGCATCTTTATCTCATGCTTTGTTTATCTCATGCCTATTTGGAGTTTTGAGCTATTTCGTTCTCCTTGTTACTAGACAAGGTAAAAGTCGTGAAAACAAAATTAATCATGAAACAACAATTTCATAACTTTCAAACAGAAAGGGGCTGTCCAAAAAGTCAGCCCCTTTCTTTGTAACTAAATTCTGTTGATTTTATTTCGGTGGCAGACGCTTTCCGCGGGCACGGACTGTCTAGCTTCGGCTCCTAGCGTCTAGCGAACGATTCTCTCCCTTCCCTACGATAAGTCGATATCTGCTCGTTTTACTCGCAGTATCTCCTTTATCTCAGTGCGGGAGAGTCTCCCGTTCGTACGACGCTGGACAGTCGCCTCCGCTTTTCTATCAGCCTCCTCGACTCGGCAGCTCGTCTGTGGGTGTCTTCGGCTCGTGCTGTTCCCTAAAGGATAGCCGCCACCTTCATTTCAATCAACCGATCTCCATTATATATCCTGTAAGTATTTCAAAAAAACGAGTGTTTTTTCTCCTCGCTCTTTATTTTAAGGACTTATCGGACAGCCCCTACTTTTATAATTGATATATAGATTTATATTTATTTTCAAGATATTCAATTAAATAATTTGGATTTAATGTTTCACCTGTTACATCCTGAAGTATTTCTAGCGGCTTTTTCATCTTTCCATATTGATGAATATTTTCATTAAGCCACTTTTTCACGACATCGATTTGACCTTCTTCTAATAACTGATCAAAATTTGTAATTTCCTTAATCATTTTATGTTTAAACTGAGCAGCATACATATAACCAAGTGCATAGGAAGGAAAATATCCAAAGCTGCCACCTGACCAATGAACATCTTGTAGGATTCCTTCTCCATCATGAGATGGTCGAACTCCTAAATATTCTTCATATTTATCATTCCATAAAGCAGGAAGTTCATCTACTTTTATATTACCTGAAAAGATTTCTTTTTCGATTTCATAACGAATCATTACATGTAATGGATATGTTAATTCGTCTGCTTCAATTCGTATTAATGATGGCTTAGATTCATTTATCGCTCGATAAAAATCATCTAGTGATACATTATTAAATTGTGGTGGGGAGAATTGTTTAAGAATCTCAAAATAGCGCTTCCAAAAAGCGTAGTTTCTTCCTATGAAATTCTCATAAAACAATGATTGCGATTCATGTATTCCCATTGATGTCCCCGTAGATAGTGGAGTACCCTTTAGTTTTGGAGAAATATTTTGCTCATATATCGCGTGTCCACATTCGTGAATTGTACCAAAAATAGCCGTACGAAAATCGTTTTCGTCATACTTAGTTGTAATACGTACATCTCCTTGGTTTAGTTCAATTGCAAATGGGTGAACTGTTTCATCAAGACGACCTGCTTCAAAATCATATCCTAATTCGCTTAAGATAAAATGAGAAAACTCTCTTTGTTTTTCTTTTGAAAATTTCTTGTACAAAAATGATGTCTCAGGTTTATAACGTGATTCTTTTATTTCATGAACGAGAGGAACAATTTTTTCTTTTAGTTGTGAAAACACATTATCTAGTAGGTTGACGGTTACCCCAGGCTCATATAGATCTAGAAGCGTATTATATTTATGACCTTCATATCCCCAATAATTAATAAATTTATGATTAAAATCAATAAGTTTTTCTAAATATGGGGAAAACAATTCATAATCTTTTTTATCTTTTGCCTCTTCCCAAATAGTTTCTGCTTTTGATTGTAAAATGACATATTCTTTATGTTCTTCTTGTGGAATTTTAATGTTTCGATCATACTCTTTTTTGCACTCTTCTAATGCTTTTTTTGTAATACCGGATAACTTCGTATAAACATTATCATCCATCAGCTCTTCTAAATATGTACGCATTTCATCAGATGTAGATAACGAAAACAGTTCAGAGGATAACATTCCAATAACTTCCGAACGACCTTCCACTCCCTTTTTTGGAGCATGAGTTCTTAAATCCCAGTACATGACATTTATGGCTTCCTCGTAGCTTTTCATTTTTTGTAAAAATTCATGAAATTGTTGCTCTTTTTCCTTTATTTCCATACAATCACCTCTAAAACATTTACTATAAATTCAGATTACTTGACCTAATAGTATCACGTCAACAAAAATGGAAAGACGTGCCATTCCGCACCAAAAAAGCACGTCTTTTTTTGTTTACACTAACAAATTTCAATCATTAGATATTCAATTTTTTTAAGTAGAATCTTTCATTTTCAAACATTATAAATCAAAATCTCTTTCAAATAACCTGTGGTTTAACAGGTAAGACTTTTTCAACCTCTTTTAATATCTGTTGATTGATTTCTTCATTAATAAAAATGGTTATAGATCCCTGATCTTTCTTCGATCGAATTAACCTTCCTATACCTTGTCTTAATCGAAGAATCATATAAGGTAGATCCACTTCTTTAAAAGGATCTTTAACTGACTTTCTTTTTGCCTCAAAAACTGGGTCATTTGGTGGAAATGGCAATGACCAAATGATTACCTGTGATAAAGATGGGCCAGGTATGTCTAATCCTTCCCAAAGATGAACAGCACTAAGGACACTGGATTCATCATGTTGAAAAATATTGATTAATTCACTTATTTCTTGATCCCCTTCATATAGCATTTGATATGGCATATGTTTTACAAGATGTTTAAAGTATTTTAAATCCTCTCCCGTACGAAATAAAACAAGAGTTCTTCCTTCATATTGATGAATGAGCTCTAATGTACGGTTTGTCTTTTCACTTTCATTTAATTTTTCTATCATTATTTTCATTTGTTTTTCATATTCAAATGGGGAATCTACAGAAAAGGATAAGAAATCTGTAATCCCTAAACTATTGGCTAAATAGGTAAAGGATTTATTTTGGTCAGATAGTGTGGCAGATGAAAAAATAAACGGCTTTTTCTTTGAAAATACATGCTCTGATAATATTTCTTCAACTGTTCTTGGCATAATGACTAATGAAATGTCTTCATGTCCTTCAACCCAATGAATCGCCTTTTGATTGTTCAAAAATAGGTGTAATGATATTTCCATTTGATCTAAATATTCAGCTACGATTGACAATTCATATTGATCAATTGTATACAATTCACTTTCAAATACGAGTGCTTCTCCAATTTGGGTTATTTGTTCAAATAAACGCTTTCCTATTGTAATAACTTCATTATTTATGAGTATCGTTTTTCGTTCAGATCCTTTTATTTTTTTTGCATGTTTTTGCAATACATCAAAAAACTTTTCATTTAGAGCGAATGTTTCTTCAACTAACGTAGCAAACTCTTCCCGAATATCATTTACTAAAAGTCTTTCTAAAAAGAACTGAAGGGTATCTCTTTTTACTCGATAGGTTAATGCCTTTTGAGCTGCATATTCTAGTAAATGACCTTCATCAAAAACAACACAACTATGCTCTGGTAACAACGGAAGCTGTCCTTCACGTTTCCTTTTTTCCATTGTCCAAACATGCTCCATATAAAAGTCATGTGAGCAAATAATTAAGTCAGTCGCTTTTCGGTAATGTTCACGAGTTAAAGTTAAGCCACAGCGGTGTCGTTTGGAACAAGAAAAACAATCTTTAAAAGGATCCCAATTAACTTGATTCCATTCTTCATTCGTAAGCTTAGGAAACTCTTTACGATCTCCATAAGGATAAAATGATTGCATTCCTTTAGAATCATGTGCAAAGTCTGGTAAAGATTCATATATCTGATAGAACAAATCTTCTCCTTTTCCCAGCATTTTATCTAGTTTTTCGATACACAAAAATTGGGAATTTGATTTTGCTAAGCGAACGTCAACAGATATATTTAAAGCCTTTTCTAGCTTCTTTATATCTCCTTCTTTTTTGACAAGCTGCTCAATTAAGGCTTCATCTGCACAAGCAATCACGGCTGGCTTTCCAGTATATCTGGCATAGCATATTGCATAAAGTAAATATACAATGGTTTTCCCTGTACCAACACCAGCTTCAGCAAACATGACTTTTTTTTCTTTAAATACTCGATCTAATTGAAAAGCCATGTAAATCTGTTCATCTCGTAATTCAAATCCTTTTTCGGGCAATATGTCATATAAGACATCCCCAATCCATTCATTTAATGCTTCATAAAAGTTTTGTTCTTTTGATATCGAAAAAGGTAATGCAGTATGCCCCATTTTTTACCTCCACAACATACACTTAAGTCTTAAGCAAACCTATTATTCCATGTAATAAATTGGACGTCAAATATTAGAAGTACTAAATTTAAATGAAAATGAAAAAGGTTGATTGGGAAAACATCTGTTTCCTCATCAACCTTTCTTGTCTTAATAAGGCAGTCCAAAAACGTTTTCTATTCTTATTCGTATCGTAATTGTTTAACATGCTTCATTGCACTTTGTAGATTTTCTTTAGCCTCTATTAGGTCATATAAAGCATGGTTTTTCGTTCCATCTTTCTTAAGCTCTGAATAGGCATTTTCAATAGCTTTCGAAATTAAATGAAAATCTAAACTTTCGGATAACACATCGAACCACTCCGTTTTCAAAATTTCGGAATGGTCTTATTATATGCCATATTTTTATTCTATATACTTATTTTTTGGGTGGTCTTGGTCCCCAATATTGATAATAATCTGTTCTAATAAACCCGTTGAAAAGCTTTCTTTTCTTTGTGGCCCTTTTGCCATAAAATTTTTCAAATTCTTGATGAGAAGTTAGCATATAAATTGACCAAGTATCTAATAACGAAAATGTTTTTCCCATATCACGGTACATATTTTCTACTTCTTTTCTTTCTCCTATTCTCTCACCATATGGTGGATTTCCTACAATGACACCATATTCTTTATTCGAACGAAAATCCTTTACCTGCATTTGTTTAAATTGTATGAGGTCACCTAATCCAGCTTCAATAGCGTTATCTTGAGCAATTTGAACCATTCGATGATCAATATCCGTCCCTAGTATATCAAGAGGTTGATTATAATTTGCTAAATCCTCAGCTTCTTCTCTAGCCTTTTGCCAAAGCTTATCGTCAATCCATTCCCAGTTTTCCGAAACAAATTCCCGATTAAACCCTGGAGCAATGTTCTGGCCAATTAATGCCGCTTCAATTGGAATGGTCCCAGAACCACAAAAAGGATCAACGAAAGGACGGTCTGGTGTCCAGTTCGTTAACATGACTAATGCTGCAGCCAACGTTTCCTTTATTGGTGCATCTCCTTGACCAACACGAAATCCACGCTTATGTAATCCAGTTCCACTTGTGTCAATCGTTAATGTGGCAACATCTTTATGTAATGCGATTTCCACACGATAAAGTGAATCTGTTTCATCTAACCAATCAGTCACTTTATTATATTGTTGCTTTAATTTATCAACGATTGCTTTTTTCACTATTTTTTGACAATCAGGTACACTTACAAGCTTAGATTTTACAGATTTCCCAACGACCGGAAACTGGCCATTTTCAGGAATATACCTCGCCCAATTAATCGCTTTTGTTTGTTCAAATAATTCTTCAAACGTTGTTGCCTTAAATTCAGCAACTTTTATTTTGACTCGATCTGCTGTTCTAAGCCATAGATTTGTTCGACAGATTGCTTGTTCATCTGCCTCGAATATAATTTTTCCATTTTCAACCTCACATTCATATCCTAAAGAACGAACTTCCTTTGCCACTAATGATTCAATTCCCATTGCGGACGTCGCAATAAGTGTAATAGATTTTGACATGATTTCACCCTATCATTTTTTCATTTAACTCAACAATAACTTTATTTAAAAATTTTTATATTAAAGAAAAAACTCTCCTTTTCGGAGAGCAGCGTGTAAAACCAAAGCAGCTTTCGTTAAAATAACGTTCTGTAAGCCATGTTTTGTACCATCGTACTGCAAACGGAATTGCACCTCGTACTCCGGCGGTAATCATCTATCTACAGAAGAAACATTCTTCTGTCCTTCTCCTCGTTCATTTCCTCAGAGAAGGTGCCCCTACCATCATTTGGGTTTCTCGCTCGTGGGGTTTACCGCGTTCCACTCTTATGATTTCTCACAAGACTACGTCACTGTGGCACTTTCAGGATACTTATGCCATATCCAAGAGGACTTAGGCATGTTCTCCGCCGTCAGCCAAATTCTTGGCTGCCCTAGCTTATGAATTCGCTAGGCACGATCACTACAGGCCTCTCAGCACTGTGCGAGCATGGACTTTCCTCTACAAGCCTTGTGCTTGCAGCGATTACCCGAACGTTATTTTAAACTGCATTTAGTAGTATAGTAAAATAAAGCAAAGCTTTCAAGTGTAAATTCGATACATTATTCGTATAATTTACTTCCAAAAACATGTTTTTCTAAATTTGACAATCTTTTTAAGATATCAAAGTTTGTTGTATTGCCATATGTTTGATTTTGTTTTTTTGTCGCTTCATCCAACTGCTTTTTTAAACGTAAATTTTCTTGTTGAAGTTCTTCTATAATTTGATGAAATGTTTCGTAGTCTTTAATAATAACATCTAAAAATTTATCTACTTCCTCTTGTTTATATCCACGCATTGATGATTTAAATTCTTTTTCAAGTATTTCTTTTGCAGTAAGTCTAATTCTATCTGAAATCACTATACTTCACCTCATTACCGTGAGAAATATCCTATCATTATTTTTCCAAACTTCTTGTCTAATGTCAATTTATTGTCCATCTTCAACTAATAATTGGAGGTCGTAAAAATTGATTTGATAAATTGGATATTGAGTCGCTTCACTTTTTTTCGTTGCCGCTTGTAATTGATATTTTGGTGAACCTTCTTTTTCTTCATCATACACAATTAATAATCCATCCGACTTATTGGTAATAAATTCGTTTTTCAACCGAAATTGATACGGATTTTCATATTCTTTTTTTGTAATGCTTTCGACAAAATCTGCTTGAGCTACAATCAATTCATAAAATTCTCGATTGTTCTCTTTCCAGTTCTTTTCTTGATTTAAAAAAGGGGTGAGTATAGCCAATTTTAAGCCTTCATATTCTAACTGTAAATCATACACCACCTCAGCAGCCCAAAGCTCCACTCCAAGCTGTCCACTAATAATGACCCATTCGAGTCCATTTTCAATTAATGGAATAAGCTCCTTTTTAATCGCTTTTTTTATGTAATAAACAGCTGGATCTTTATTCGTAAAAATTTGTAATTCATATGGTTTATATCCTGTAACAGCTATAACCTTCACAAAAAAACCCCCTAAAAAATAGAGAAAAGAGGAACTGAAAAAATTCAGTTCCCTGAAACGCTAGCTATCTAGGCATCGGTCCTGGACCCATGCAATTATAATGCTGGTGATACGTTTCATTCGCAAAAGATTGAGTTTGTGGATAGTAATGTAAATGTTTGTACATTTGATGATGAACATTTGTCGTATGAGTTGGATGAATATGAGGTACAACTGTTGTTGAATACGTGTTGTTAACACAGCACTTTGTTGGATAAACAATCGGTGCTACCATATTTGGTCTACAATGCATAAAAGTAAAACTCCTTTCTTTCATATCTGCCTTACATTAACAGCCTATGAAGAAAAGAGTGTACATGTACTAATATAAATACCTATTTTTACAATAAAGCATAGAAGCTATCCTTAAAATTAACAAAAACAAATACCGTTAAGAATAAAACAATGAAGAACAAGTAAAAAATGGCCTTATACATGTCTTCTCCCTACTTTTATCAATTTTCACACAAATTCTATTTTATAATGTAAAATGAAGTTTGTCATTTCTATTTTTATTCCATTTAAAATTTTATATTTAATTTAATTTCTAGACGTTTTCTCCTCTTTTCTAAATCACTTTGATATTTTTCTAATTTCTTCTTTGGAATATCCAATTCAGTTAACAAATCTAGCGCTTCATTTGTTTCAACTAATGCTAAATCATATTTCTTTTCCTTATGTTCATAGTGTTTTGCTAGTTCTATTAAAACATTTACCTTTTGAACATCATTCAATTTATTTTTAAGGTCTTTCCATAACTCAATAGCGGAAACTAAATTGCCAGCTTTCTTTTGTAACATAGATAGCTCATATTTTGCTTCTATATCATTTTCTGACATTTGTTCAAATCGTTTCATTGCTTCCTTTTCATTTTTTGTTACTTTATACCACTTGGCAATTTGGAGTGACTCATTTTGAGAGGACGAACCTTCCAAAATCATTTTTGATATATGAATATATAACGATATTAAAGAAAGTAAATCCTTTTCATTGTGTAAAAAAACCCCTTTTATTATATTGGGACTCGGGTTTTGCAAAAAGTGAAAATATAGCATTGGAGCTAAATATCCAGGTGTATCATCATTTCTTTCAATGTTCAGTATTTCTTTTTCTATAATAGATAATCTAACGGAATCTAATTGATTTTTCCATAACCTTCTAGCGGCATGATATAAATCAAAATGTCCAAAAGAAGGTAACTTTGGCACTTGGTTACGAATGAATGTATGTCTCGTTTTTACCCTTGGCCAATCAAAAGCTTTTCCATTATAAGTAACTAATGTTTGAATGTTTACCTCATTTAAAAAACTTTTATATAACGCTACTTCATGACCTGGACTTGGTAAGAAATGTTGTTTAATTAAAACTTTATTATTTTTAAAGCGAGCATGTCCTAATAAGAAAATCATGTTGCCTGCTCCGCCTTTTAAACCAGTTGTTTCTGTATCAAAGAAAAAGAGTTCTTCTGACACATGACCATGTGCGGATAGTGGATGATTCATTTCTGTTTTATTCCACTTATTAATAACCTCTAAAAATTCATAAAATGGATAGGTTCCATGCTTGTAAGATAAAGGGTATTCTACTTGACGAACAATACAATATTGTCCGTCAAAATAATAAGGGCTAGCATCTAGATTGACCCATTCTTCCATAAAAGGAATGGTTGAATTGATTTGCTCTTTTTCTTCAATCTCAATCTTTGAATCTATTTTTTCTTCATTAACCATATGCTTTTTTAATCGATTTAACTTACTCCTTAGTGACATGAAAACGCCTCACTTAATTTCTTTAGCATTTGAATGGTTCTCTCCTTAATTGATGAATCATTCCCATCAGTTCCTATACATGATGGACATCCATCTGCACATTTACAATTTTCAATTAATAAAGATGTTTCTATTAAAATTTGATCCATATCTTCATAAATTTTTTTCGATAAACCAATACCTCCTGGATATCGATCATATAGAAAAATAGTAGGCTTTTGATCATGAATGGATTTAATTTGTGGAACTACATGTAAATCTACTGGATCGCACATTACTTTAAAGGATGCAACATAGCGAATAGCATGTGATATAGCTAACAATATATGTTCTAACTGTTTTATTCCAAAGTCACTAATATAATTTTTTTCAAAACTTATCCAGCTAGCGGATGTATGAAGCTCTTCTTCTGGTAAATGAATCGGTCCTGATCCAATATTTTCGTGTGTATCAAACTTAATTTTTTTAAAGATAGTTGCTTTCGCTAAAACCATGACATCTCCGTAGCTTATCGATACATGTTCATTATATTTTTTTTGATCTACTTCCAAAACTTTTAATTCAACTGCTAAATTGGCATCCGTAAAATAATCAACCTCCACTTCTCTAACGAAAGCCTTCTTTTCATCCCAATCAAGCTTTTCTACTTGATATTGAATCCCTTGATGTAAATAAATAGCTTCTTCATGCAATAAAGTCATTGCACTAAACCTGTCCATTTCACCAATAACTTGAACGTTTCCAGGGACGGAGTGATCAATAATTACAATATTTTCTTGCGAGGCAGAGCGTAAACTAATATTATGAGCTGGAAACGAATCATTCATCCAAAACCATTTGGACTGATTATAATATAAAACTTGTTCCTCTGATAAAAATTCTAAAACATCTTGAATATCAACACCGTCAAATGTTTCTCCACTTTGAAATGGCAGCTCAAATGCTGCACACTTCACATGATCGACTAATATAATTAAATTATCGGGATTAATAATTCCTGTTTCAGGATTTCGATTTAAAACATATTCTGGGTGATTCATAATGTACTGATCAAGTGGACTTGCACTTGCAACTAAAATGATAGCTGCTTCCCCTTTTCTTCTTCCAGCTCTCCCTGCTTGTTGATAAACACTTGCAATAGAGCCTGGATATCCAGTCATGATACAAGCTTCTAGCTGTCCTATATCAATACCGAGCTCAAGTGCGTTTGTACTGACTACCCCTTTGATTTTTCCTTCCCTTAAGCCTTTTTCAATGGTTCTTCTTTGATTCGGTAAATATCCACCGCGATACCCTTGAATGGTCTTATTACCAATTTTCTTACTGGTAAGCTCCTGTAAATACTTTAAAATAATTTCCACACGAACACGACTTTTTGCAAAAACAATCGTTTGTACATCGTTTTTTAAAAATTCTTTTGCTAGCTTACTAACTTCAAATGTAGCGCTTTTTCGAATATTAAGCGCTCGATTGACAATTGGTGGATTATAAAATAAAAAGTGCTTTTTACTCCTTGGTGCTCCGTTATTATTAACTAAATTCATCTTTGTTCCAGTTAAATGTTCAGCTAGCTCTTTCGGATTCGCAATGGTGGCTGATGTACATATAAATTGAGGATTACTACCGTAAAAATGACAAATCCTCTTTAAACGACGGATAACATTTGCTACATGACTTCCGAAAACTCCACGGTAAGTATGCAATTCATCAATTACAACAAATTTTAAATTCTCAAAGAAAGATACCCACTTTGTGTGATGGGGTAAAATGGCTGAATGAAGCATATCAGGATTTGTAATAACGATATGTCCAATTTTACGAATCTTTTGTCTAATACTTGGAGATGTATCACCATCATACGTATCAGAATAAATAGGCTTGACACCGATAGTATTGATAATTTCATTAAGTTCTGATTTTTGGTCTTGGGCTAAAGCTTTTGTAGGAAAAATATATAGAGCACGGGAATGGGAATCATTTAAAATTTGTTCTAAGACAGGTAAATTATAGCATAACGTTTTTCCTGAAGCTGTTGGGGTAACTGCAACAAAATTTTCTCCTCTAGATGCGATATCATATGCTTCCTTTTGATGTATATAAAGTTTTTGAATCTCTCGCTTTTTTAATGCTTCAATTAAATTAGGGTGCATTGATTCTGGAAATGGCACAGTTTTTGCCTCTTTTTCCTCAATTGTATGCCAATACACGATATTTTGATTAAACCATTCGTTTTCTTTAAAGAAATCCAATACCTCTCCTATTGATTTTTTTGATATCATGTGAAGTCCTCCCCCAAAACTATTCTAATCTATTTTAGCGAATAAACGTTCGAGAAAAAAGTATATTATCTTTTACATAAGAAACACACATGACTTTACACTCACACCCCGTACATGAAAATTTATTCTTCCCGAGGTTTTTTCTTTCTACCATCTACCTATCATGATAGATTATTCAGCTTAGGTAATTTTTATTTTCATAGAAAAAGCGCAAAGCGCCCCAATACGACGGTGCTTTGCGCTAGACATCTATTTACAAAATGTATAAATTAAATCCTTTTTTTAAACATGATATTCATTGTTATGATATAGAAAAAGCTATCCCAAATTGTCAAAGAAAAAAGTCTTTCTGACAAATTGAGATAGCTTGCCTTTTACAATTATTTAACTTTTATTTCAAATACTTTTGATGTTCTTTTCTCTACGTTTTGTGGAGCTTCTTTTTCTAATTTTTCAATAATGTCACCATTTGTGATTACCATAGGTGTGATTGTGCTTGCCGCTTTTTCTTTAATTAAGTCTAAATCACATGTGATTAGTTTATCTCCAACATTTACTTTGTCTCCTTCTTTCACATGTGCTTCAAAACCTTCTCCATTCATATTAACCGTTTCAAGTCCAATATGAATTAAAATTTCAGCACCTGATTTTGAACGAATGCCAATAGCATGCTTCGTATGGAATAGCTGAATAATTTCACCTTCAACAGGTGATACCACAACTCCTTCATTTGGTTCAATCGCAATTCCATCACCCATCATTTTTTGAGAAAATACAGGATCTGGAACTTCCTCGATTGAAATCATTTTTCCAGATAGTGGAGCAAAAGCTACCTCTTCTTTTACAATTTCTTTTTTGTTATCTTTGCCTAATCCAAATAATTTTTTAAACATATCCATTTCCTCCTTAATACGATTATTAAATTTTGTTTACAAAAAAAGGCATGGTGAAACACCCCAAATTATTTGGGGAAATTTTCACTCATGCCTGATCGAATCAGTAACACGTGAATATTCATTTTACAAGTTCATTAAAACATATGTCTATTTAAATATCAATAAAAACAAATTCATTCTTAGCTGCATAACATAAAACAGAAAATTCAACAATATGTAAGGAGGTTTTTTGGTGAGTAAAGATGAAAATTCGAAGGATAAACTTCCAGAAATGATTCCTGAGATAGAGCATCTCGATCATTTTTTCAAACAATTTTTTCAATCAACCTCTCTAAAGCCTTTATTTGATCAGTTTGAACAAATGTTGCAACATGCATTTCCATTCCCACACGTATCGATTGAATCGTTTGAAACTGAAAACGAGTATATCATTAAAGGGAATCTACCCGGGATTAAAAAAGAACAAATTTTGATTGATTTGTTTGAGCAGTATATTACGATATCCATTACACATAAAGAGGATGTTTCACAGTTAGATGAAAACAAACAAGAGGCTTACAAGGCTTTTTCAACGGGAAATTTATCGAAAACATTTAGACTTCCTCATCCAGTTTCAGATAAGAATTTAAATATTTCATTTAAAAATGAAGAATTATTTATCATTATTCCTCTAAAGCGAAAAAGAATTTTAATTGATCAAGACTAAAAAGTAAATAAAAAGAAAATAATAGCGGATCATAACGTATCCGCTATGAATTTTTATGCGATTTGTTCCCATATTTTTCATTCACTTCTGGTGTTGGGTCATTTTGAATTTCTTTTGATTTGTCCGGATATTTATTCTTCTGTTTACGATTGTTATTTCTGTTAGTCAATGTAAATTCCCCTTTCTACATTTTCATTACATATTTTGTTTTATTTTCACTTAAAAAATTCCATCTATATATTTTCCTAATAAGATACAAACAATAATGAATGGGAGCTTATGTAGATAAGTTTCTAATCCATTTGGTCAGGTGGTTATATTGGAAAAAACACTAGGCTATTTACGTGAAGCATTATCCAATTATCATGATCGTGATGATATGTCCAAAAGTATTACACACAAAATATTGACGAATCAATTTAATGGCGAAGGTGATTTTGTTAAAGCATTAAGTCAATTGGAAACCAATTATTTAGAACACTTGTTAACATATGAAATTCAGCATGCAATGAAGTCAGGGGATTATCAACGAGTTTATGAGCTTAACGAGGTATATGAATTACTTTAAAGGAGCGTTTAAAGTGGCATCAAACATGAACAGAAACCATTACATTCAAATAAAGTTTCAAGAAGGTGCTATTGATAAAGTTGGTGTTAATGGCTGTCAAGTGGAAGATGTCATTGACATTTTAATTAAAAAGCTTAAGTCTTATCAAAACGGTGAATTTCATTCAATGGAAAATTCCATTGCGATTAATAATTTACTATGTGCAAATTATTCGTTACATTGCCGAAGAGAACGTGTTGAAAATAAAAAAAGATAAAACAAATGGCTGTCCTCAAGTTGTCAAAAAATGCTAGACACTTTTCGGACAGCCATATGATTTAAATGACCTTTCTTTTTTTTACATTTGAAGTAATTTTCTTTAGTTGATGGAAATGAATCATTTGATTGGACTGTTGAATCCAAGAATGTTTTTTATACATTGTTGCAAAACGATTTTTTAACCCATTTGCTAAAAGGCTAAAAGAAACTGTTAACATTAGTAATGTAAAAAGCAATACAAATAATACATACTGATATCCAAATATATGCCCTCTAGCTTGTCCAACTAGTCCAGCTATTTCATTTGTGGTCGACAAAAATATAAGCGGATCAAATTGAATAATAGTTCCTCCAACAAAAACATTAAAAATGGCTAATTGTCCCATTAATGTAATGGTATAAACAACTTCCAACAAAACTGCAATCATGATGGATTCCTTTAATTGCGGAAATATATGCTTCCAAACAATACGATGCTTAGATGCACCTAATATCTTAGCTGACTCTATATACTGCTTTTTATATATTTCTTTTGACTTTTGACGAATAGAAGAGATGATACTAGGCATCCCAACAATAGTCGATATGATGATAAAATAAATCGTTAACGTTAATACATTCGGCTTTCCTTCTGGAATAAGACTAACTGGTGCCAGTAAAAAAAATACAATTAAAATTTGTGGAAAATAGCTAAAAGAGCGCTCAAAGCTAACGAGCATAAACGGTTGTTTTTTCAAAACCCCCACATACATACCGATAATGGAGCCTAAAATCATCCTTAAGATAGCAACAATAAGAGAAATAAATAACGTGAATCTCAATCCATATAAAATTAAAGATAGTAAATCAGCTCCCCACATCGTCGTACCGAGTAAATAACTTTTCACTTCAAAAGGTTTAAGTGGAGGTGCTATAACTTTTGCCCCTTCATCTGTCTCAATATACTCAACATTTAATCGATCATCAGGAGTGTGTGGTGCTATAAAAGGACCGACAATAGCTAATAAAACAAACAAAATAACGAGACTTCCCCCAATATATAGCTGCCAATTTCGTTTATTCATAAATAATCCCCTTTTTCAATAAAAATAACAAGAAGTTAATGATCATATATACTATAATGGACATTAAAAATAATAAGAGCAATATGATAAACGTTAATTGAAATTGATAATTTACTGCAAATAAAAATTTAGTTAATCCAGGTACATTTAATAAAAACTCAACAATAAATAAGTTTCCTACAGTCATTGAAATTACCTTTGTTAAATCTGCTTTTAAGAATGGCTCAATGTTTTTATACATATGTTGAAAATTGATATAAGGAACAGATAAACCTTTTGCAACGGCTGTTAAAATATAGTCTTCTTCACTTATTTGTCTATAGCGAACCGTTAAAAGCTTAAATAGATATAATGTTGGTGCAATCGATAACACGACAATTGGAAACCATAAATTAATAGGGTCTGTATCTGGTCTTAACGAAATGACTCTGATGCCCGTCCATTGATAAATCTGTACAGCAAACGTAATAGAAAACAATATTAAAATAAAATCAGGTACTATCGTAAGGGTATGTAAAGCAACGCTTAAGAATCGAGTTCCGAAAAAACGATTTAAAAAAACTGCAAAAATCAAACTAAAAAATATTCCAATTACGACACTTGATAAAAGAATAATAAAAGTATGAGAGGCAAAATGAAATAAATCAGGTAAAATTTCCCTTTCTGTCGCTCCAAGTGTATAGGTACCTAAATTTAAATTTGTAACCATATTTTTTAATGATTCAAACCCAACTAAAATGTTGTTTAAATGAAACGTTATGGTGTTCTCATTCCATGTAATCAATAATGGTGATATTGAAATGATGAAAATAAAGAAAAGAACAAAAATGGATTGTTGTAATATTTTGGCCATCACTATTCCTCCAAATTATTCATAAAAAGTAGATTATATCATTTTTAGTATTTTTCAAATATTCTATATTTAAATGATGTTATCTTTAATGATACACAAAAACGGTGTATCAAGCTACACCGTTTTTATGATTATTTATGTCTTCTTACGTGCTTCCACCGTTTGCTTAATCATTTGATGTGAAGTTATAGCAGCTCCTGCGGCAATAATACCATTAGCAATCCCATTAATAGAAAACCCTATGGTTACAATACTTGCTAATACACCTGCAAAAATGATAATCCAAATAATCATCCAATTTTGAATAAAGGGGGTTTTTTTTAAGGCATATCCAAGAATCATTAATGCCGGTACAACAATAACTAATTGAGGATGAACTACAACCTGCTGAAAGATATGATCTAACATCCTCTTTCCTCCAAATCAATTATGTTTTAAAGAATTGAGACACTCCCTTAAAGAGAGAGCTCATTTGATTCATCGTACTCATCAATTGTCCAGCTGTATCCATCATTTTGTTAAAGTCAAAATTCCCATCTGGCTTTTTAAAAGAGTTCATAATGGACTGAATTCCTGGTTGTGGGGGTGAAATAAAAGGAGTCGGTTTTGGATATGGTGTTGGATAAGGAGTGGTATATGGTGAATAAGCATTAGAAACATAAGGATAACCATTGGGTTTAGAATAATAAAACGGCATAGGACGATAAGTATATGACCTTCTATAGTTATACACTCTTCTCATTTATACTCCTCCTTATATACTTTTGACTATTTATAAAGTATGCAATCATTTCAATAATAGTGAATCATCTAAATTTGTCGAAAGTTTCAATTTTGCGAAAAATAAAGATATAAAAAGAACATGTTAACATAATATTAAAAGGTTCAAAGGGGGATGTTTAATGAATTTTTCAGATTTAAAGGAGAGATACAAAAAGGAGAAACAAAATAATCCTAAATCCGTTAATGACTTACTTGATTATGTCAAAAAGCTTTATATTGCTAATGAACTTTCGATACGCGAATATCGGCAACTAGTTAAAGTGTTGGAGCAAGAAGGTGCATATAACCCTGAACGGGTTGTTTAAGCCGTTAAATCACCATAAGGGAACTTAGGGAGAGAAAATTAGGTAAGAAGATAAAATTTGATTAAAGACTTCCTAAAAGGTAAATATAAATCAGCTGTCTCAATAAAAGAGTTTATCCTCACAATACGATCTTAGGGATTTTACTAATATTTGTGAGGGCAAATGATTTGAGACAGCTTATTTTTTGCATTTATATTGTATTTTAAGGTTACATTAACTAATAGTCATTAGACTATTTCATTATTATTTAAATTATTGCAGCAAGGAGGAGTATGATGGGTAGAGGAAAAGAGTTTCAGCATAAAAAGAAAGGTCATAAAATGCAACCACCAAAACAGGGTAAACCGGTACAAAGTAAACATACTGAGGATGTAGAATTTTCTATCGATACAGTTGGTAAGGTAGATCAAAGACCTATTTCAATAGAAGTAGACGATGATTCAAAATAGAAAGAGGCTCCATTTTATCGGGGCCTATTCCCCCTTTAATGAACGAACTATACTATTTAAAATGAACAATACAGACTCCTTTTGATCCTTCATTCGCTTCCTACTTGTATCACCATAGAAGGACTGTAAAGAAATTTGTTCAATGTGCTCACTTGTATTTTTTATTTGAATTTGCGTTAAATATTTCGGCCTTTCTTTCTTAATCCAATGAATCACTCCACTTTCCCATTCAATGAGTAAGTCATTCAAATAATCACAATAAGGCTTTACATCTTTATAAAAGTCATAATTTAACTCTTTTTCCTTCGTTTTCTCAAAGCGAAGGTAACTTTCTTCCACAAGATTCATTAATTGTTCTGACAATAAAGTAATTTTTTCCTTCTCCACTATATTCACCTCGAACCGTATCATAACATAAAAATTCGAGATGATAAAATTCTTTAATAGCTAGGGTGAAAGGAGACTTTATTTGATTTTACGATCGGTTTGACATTAATATCCTTTAAACACTTCTCAAATTCTTTCATTGTTTCTTCATGAACAATTATTTGATCAATTAAAGCGTGGTATTGTTTTTCTTTATGGTATTTTGTTTTTTCGAAAACCTTTTCTTCTAGCTCACCTATTTTCCTTTCAAGCTCTTCAAGCTTCCTCAACGCGACGACCTTCGCAATCATTGAATTCATTCAATTACCTCCTTTTAACCTAATAATTCTTGTAACCAATTTAAATTCCTTCACGTATGACAAAACTAGTCTATTTTCGGCAAAGAAAGTGCAAAGGCTTTAAAAAAAGATCATCATTTCGACATAAGAATGGGATGAAACTATATAGTAAAACATAATCTCTAGGAGGTGAAAACAGTGATCAAAAAGAAGCAAGAGAAAAACAAGGAATCAAAGAAAAATGAATCATTGACTGGATATGGGAATAAAAAATTAGAAGGTCCCAATCGTCCGTCCACTTAAATTTTCAATAAATTTGAATATAATTCTTCATAAAGAAACTTCATGTAGAAGTTTCTTTATGAATTTTTAAATATTCTTCAAGCATACAGATCATTCGCAATTGCTGTCTTTTTCTCATATACCAATTTGTTAATTCTAAATGTTTTGGTCTTTTGATTGGTTTAAAAAGTTTTGTTAATGATTGATTGTGAAACCAATCCTCTTTTCGTTCGTCTATATCATGTGAAATGATGGAATATGTTGTTCTTAAATATGGAGTATCTCTATTTAAAGTATTAGGGAAAAATTTTTCGTAATCATATCTTGAACCAGTGTGAGTTACCAATTTTGAAAATTGGAAAAACCTCTCATAATACAGTGGATGAAATAGGATTGATGCTAGGCATTTGCCTAAATAAATTCGCTTTTTTAAATCACGAAATTTAACAACGGAACAACCATAAAGATTACCATCTAATGTAGGAAAAAGAACTGTACTAAAGTGAAAAAAATCTTGAAATCGATAGGGAAAGGTATGAAAAATATTTTTTACAAACTCTTTTTGTTCAAGAACTGGCTTTTGTATCACATTTTGTTCATTAATGATCAGTGCCATTAATAGATGTTCATGATTTTTTTCGACAAAGTACCGGTTCCATTCTTCTATCATAAACTTAGAAACGTTGAAATGCTTTAATAAAAAAAACAATGGTTTTCTATATTTTTTTGAGAGTTCATAAATTAACAATTGAGGATAAGCATCCGAAAATATGAGCCAATTTGCCTTTTCATACGTAAGAAATAGAGACTCCCTAATATCACTAGCTAGAGCTTTTTGATACCAAATCCCTGCTAAATCAGTCATCGACCAGCCAGCATTACGAGATACCATACTCGCTAAAAATGACCATTTAATTTCAGGATGCTTTTCATAAAAAGAGGCATAGCTTTGTGTCCTAGAAATATTATCGATATTTCGCTTTTTCGTCTTTCTTTTAATACTATCGACAATATATTGATAAAATTTTTCTCTAGGCATAAGCATTCTCCTAATAATATTGATTATGATATAATTGTTAATTTAGAGGGAGGGGGTACTTTGATTTTTAAATATCCAAATGGAAAAGCCTTTATACCGAAAAACGAGAAATTAGCATATAAAAAGGAAAATAACGTTCAATATAGTAATCGGGGCATGACCCTTGAAGAAGACTTAAATGAAACGAATGAATATTATCGAGAGAGACAAATTGCTGTTATTCACAAAAAACCTACTCCTGTTCAAATCGTATCTGTCGATTATCCGAAAAGAAGTGCAGCTGTTATTAAGGAAGCCTATTTTAAACAGGCATCAACAACCGATTATAATGGTGTTTATAAAGGAAAATATATTGATTTTGAAGCGAAGGAAACGCGTAATCATACATCCTTTCCACTTCAAAACATACATGAGCACCAAATAAAGCATATGGAAGCTGTATTAAAGCAAAAAGGTATTTGTTTTCTTATTTTACGATTTACTAATTCGGATGAAATATTCTTATTGGAAGCCGAAAAATTATTACAATTTTGGAATCGAAAGAAAAACGGTGGGAGAAAGTCTATATCTCGGCAAGAAATTGAAACAGATGGGTACAAAATCCCTCTTGGCTACCAGCCAAGGATTGATTATATTAAAGTAATAGACCAGTTATATTTTTAATTTCAAACGTTTCATTTTACATGAAAGGTTGGAAAAAACATGAGTGGAAAGTATAAATCACGTGTTGAGCGAAAGAAATCAATGCAACATAAATCAAAGAAAAAGAAAAAAAGTATTGTTTGGAAAAAATTATTCATCGCCTTTTTTATCATTGGAATCATAGGAATGATTGCGGGTGGTGCTACACTTGCATTTTATGTATCTTCAGCACCTCCTTTAAACGACAATGAATTAAAAGGAAATTTATCATCCAAAGTTTATGATATTAACGGTGAAAAAGTTTATGAAATAGGAGTTGAAAAGGCTACCTACGTCCCGATTGACGAAATTCCAGATGTCGTAAAAAATGCTTTTATTGCGACAGAGGATATACGTTTTTACCAGCATAATGGAATTGATTTCATCCGATTTGGGGGTGCTGTCATCACTAATATTCAGGAAGGATTTGGGGCTGAAGGAGCAAGTACGATTACTCAGCAGCTTGTTAAACTTTCCTTTTTATCACCAGAAAAAACAATTAAACGTAAAGTACAAGAAGCTTGGCTAGCTATTCAAATCGAACAAAAATATTCAAAAGATGAAATTTTAGAGATGTATTTAAATCGGGTTTATTACCCTGGTAACTATTATGGTGTTGCACGAGCAGCTGAAGCATTTTACGGTAAAACTTTGGATGAATTAACAGTAGATGAAGCTGCTATGCTAGCTGGAATGGTTAAAAACCCAAATGGTTATAATCCACGTAAAAATCCAGAGGCAGCTGAAAAGCGTCGTAACATCGTATTAACATTAATGGAAAAGCATGGATTTATCACAACAAAAGAGGCTGAAGAAGCAAAGAAGATTCCTGTTACTGAAACACTTATTGAACCGAAAGAAAAATCTAATCAATATTATGCTTTTATAGAGCAAGTAATTGATGAAATTCGTAACAAGCTTGATATGGATCCAAGTGTTGCAGGGTTAAAAATATATACTACACTTGACCCAGATGCACAAAAATATGTTAATGAACTTTTAAATGGAGATATTCTATCTTACTCTAGTGAACACTTACAAGTAGGAGTTGCATTACTTGATACCCAAACAGGTGAAATTAGAGCGATTGGTGGTGGTCGTAACCAACCAATTGGTGGATTTAACTATGCAGTCGATACGAAACGACAGCCAGGTTCAACAATAAAACCGATTTTAGACTATGGACCAGCCATTGAACATTTAAAGTGGTCAACGTATCATCAGATTAAGGATGAAAAATACACTTATTCTGACCCACAAAAAACACCTATTAATAACTTTGACAATAGTTATAAAGGCTGGATGACGATGCGAGATGCGTTGGCCTACTCACGAAACATCCCAGCTTTAAAAGCCTTTCAGGAGGTTGGAAGTGAAAGAGCGAAGGAATTTGCCATCGGTCTTGGCATTGACTTAAAAGAAATTTATGAATCATATTCCATAGGTGGATTTGGTGGAGATACAGTTGGTGTTTCTCCACTTGATATGGCCGGAGCCTATAGTGCGTTTGGAAATAATGGATTTTATATTGAGCCACATGCTGTTAAAAAAGTAGAGCTAGTCGATGGCACAACAATTGATCTCTCCCCTGAGCCTGTAGAAGCGATGAGTGATTATACAGCATTTATGATTACTGACATGCTCAAATCCGTTGTGAAATACGGAACAGGTAAACAAGCTTACGTAAGCGGAATAAATATTGCAGGTAAAACAGGTACGACCAACTTTGATGAGAAAGAAAAAGCAAAATATAACGTAGAACCAGGTGGTGCCAAAGATAGCTGGTTTGTCGGATATACACCGAAATATACAGCAGCTGTTTGGACTGGATTTGAGAAAAATGATGAAAGAATGTATTTAAATTATAAAGATCAACAAGTTCCAAAAACTATCTTTAAAAAATTAATTAATCATGTTTCAAAAGGTGATCGCTCTGACTTTAAACAACCGAAAAGTGTTGTCAAAGTAGCCGTTGAAAAAGGTACTAATCCAGCTAAGCTTCCAAGTGAATTTACACCAAGTGATAAAATTACCTATGAATACTTTGTAAAAGGAACTGAGCCAAAAGAGGTTTCTGATCAATATCAACAATTAGAGAAGCCATCAAATCTTCAAGTTCAATACAATGAGGAGGAACAATCTGTAACACTAACATGGATTTATAATGAAGAGCTTTTAGAGAAGGTATCTTTTGAGGTAATTGAATCACAAAATGGTGGTAATTTTGAGCCTATTATGACAACGAAAGATATGTCCGTTACACTAGAAAATGTCCAGCCTGAAACATTATATCAATTTCAGGTAGTGGCATTTAGTGATGAAAATGAAAATAATCGAAGTGATGCAGCAGCAGCTATGATTGAAATTCCAAAAAAAGATGAAGATGAAGACGAATTAGAAGAAATTTTCCCTCCAGGCTTAGATAAAGGCAAAAAAAATAAAAATAACAAAAAGAAGAACGAAGAAAATACAGATGAAGAGCAAAATAATGATGAAGAACAAAATGATAGTAATCATCCAGATGAAGAATTAGATGATTTAATTGAAATTCCTGAAATAGAAGGTCCACCAATGGATGGAAACTAAATAGAAAAAAATTTGAGGCGATTACTTTTCTGTAATCGCCTTATTTTGTTTTACCAACACTTTTCGTTTATGAAAAAGCTTTTCTGTTTCTTGAAATAATTGTTGTAATTGAATAAATGAATGGTACTGTTGCGGCTTTTGTTTAATAAACAAAATTCGGTCATCTAAATTCATCGGTTGATAAGTAAAATTAGAGAACGACTCCTCCTTGAATGGAAGATTGTTAAGCCAGTGAATAAATAATACATATAGTCCAATACTATATAACATTTGATCTCGATTAGCTTTTCCTTTTCGATTTTGAAAGGTTAACGATATAATTTCCCTTTTTTCTTTCCATTCTTCTAATAAAATGGGAATAGTTGTTTCCCATTCTTCCCATGGTTTTATAGGGGGATTTTCCAATAAATCATATAAAAATGGTTTAGACTTTAAAATTTCCTTAACATTCATTATGCTATTCATTTCAATTAGTAATGAGTCTTGTGTTAAAAAATAACGCTTAATATGAACTGGTACTGTTACTTTAAACGATTTATTCATTTACGATCCTTACCTTTCATCCTCTTCTTTCCTTCACGACATAGATAAAGAAGTGGACATTCTTCACATTTTGGTGATTGAGCTTTACAATGATATCTTCCGAAGAAAATCAGTCGATGATGAGTTATTCCCCATTCTTCTTCTGGGACCTTTTTCATTAATGCCTTTTCAACCTCTAACACAGAGTCTTTATAACGACAAATTCCAAGGCGTTTACTTACTCGTTCTACATGCGTATCAACCGCAATAGCTGGCTTATTAAAGGCAACTGACATCACGACATTTGCTGTCTTTCTTCCTACTCCAGGGAGCTTAACTAACTCTTCTCTCTCCTTTGGAACTTCACCATTATAATCTTCTAATAACATTTGACATAGCTTTTGAATATTTTTGGCTTTATTTCGATATAATCCGATAGAACGAATATCTTGTTGTAATTCTTCAATAGGTACAGCTAAATAATCCTCTGGTTTTTTATATTTTTGGAACAAATCTTTCGTTACTTTATTTACTAACGAATCTGTGCATTGTGCCGATAACACAACAGCTATGATTAGCTCAAAAGGATTTTTATGAACTAGTTCACAATGGGCATCCGGAAACATTTCTCCAATTGTATCTAAACATTCACGAATTTGCGTTTTTGTTAACATATAATTCACCTTCTTCCATTTTCTATACCAATGAAAATGGAGAGTTATCACTCTCCATCTAACCAGTTATAAAAAGGAACGATTCGTTTATATTCCTTATTTGATTGAATATTTTTCGTTTTTTTCATTGACTCACGGAATCGCTTGGCAAATTGTTTTGCTTGATCAATTGTTTGAATTCCGTTTTTCTTCCACTCAAATAGTATACGATCAATATATCTAAAATTTAACTTTCCAGAAATAACAGCTTCCCTTAAGGCTGCAATAATAATATCAGGGTCATGATGATCTTGGTCAATCCAAATGGACAAAGTTTCACATTCAAATGGAGATAATGGTCTTCCAAATTCCTGTTCAAATATCGTATATAAATTTTTCTCTGATTCTTTCGATTCTATTTTCTGATTTTGCTCTTTCATGCTGTCATAGAGTTTTTCCCATAATGGTGTTAAGGAATATTTTTCATACATAATGGAATTTTGTTCAAACTCTTCAATATAAAGAAAACCTCGTTGTATTAATCCTCGTAGTAAATTTGTACAAGTTGAGGTTGAAATCGACATATGCTCGGAAAGCTCAGTTGGTGTCGGAAAATACTTACCTCTTTGAATATAAGAATATACAAGTAAAATTAGCGTAAACTCCTGTTCACTTAATCCAAGCTTATGATATTTCCATAACAATACATTTGGAATTGAAATATTACCTTTTTCTTGAAAGGCTACAAACTCCTCTTTGTTCATGATAGACACCTCAAAAGATAGTATATCATGTCCACAACCAAAAATGTGAACGAAAACATGAAAAGGAAAAGCCTCCATATAACTGGAAGCTTTTCCTTTTGATTATGGATATAAACGATTTAATAAACGAGGGAAAGGAATGGTTTCTCGGACATGTTCTACACCGCTAATCCATGCAACTGTTCTTTCTAATCCTAAACCGAATCCAGAATGAGGAACTGAACCATACTGACGTAATTCTAAGTACCATTTATAAGCATCTAAATCTAAATTGTGTTCTTCAATTCGTTTTTTCAATAGATCATAATCATGAATCCGCTCTGAACCACCGATAATTTCTCCGTATCCCTCAGGTGCAATTAAGTCAGCACATAACACAACTTCCTCACGGTTTGGATCTGGTTGCATGTAAAATGGCTTTAATGAAGTTGGATAATGTGTAATAAATACAGGTTTGTCGAATGATTCAGCAATCGCTGTCTCATGAGGAGCACCAAAGTCATCTCCCCACTTAATATCATCGAAGCCTTTATCGTGTAGTAATTGAATAGCTTCATCATAGGTGATTCGAGGGAAAGGTGCTTTTATATTTTCTAAAACAGATGTATCACGACCTAAAGTTTTTAATTCTAATTGACAGTTTTTAAGAACACTTTGAACGATATGAGAAACATACTCTTCTTGTACCTTTAAGTTATCCTCAAATTCATAAAACGCCATTTCTGGTTCAATCATCCAAAATTCAATTAAGTGACGACGAGTTTTAGACTTTTCGGCACGGAATGTAGGACCAAAAGAGAAAACTTTTCCTAATGCCATCGCAGCTGCTTCCATATATAGCTGTCCACTTTGAGAAAGATAGGCATCCTCGTCAAAGTATTTCGTATGGAATAATTCTGTTGTACCTTCTGGAGCACTTCCTGTTAAAATAGGTGGGTCTACTTTCACGAAACCTTCATTGTTAAAAAATTCATATGTAGCTCGAATAATCTCATTTCTTATTTTCATTACAGCGTGCTGCTTTTTTGAACGAAGCCATAAATGACGGTGATCCATTAAAAATTCTGTTCCATGCTCTTTTGGTGTAATTGGATAATCAACTGATTCATTAATTACTTCGATATTCGTTACACCTAATTCATATCCAAATGGTGAACGTTGATCTTCACGGACAATTCCTGTTACGTATAATGAAGTTTCTTGTGTTATAGATTTTGCTTTATTAAACACTTCTTCTTCTACTTCAGATTTTACGACAACACCTTGGATAAATCCTGTACCATCTCTTAATTGTAAAAAAGCTATTTTTCCACTAGAGCGTTTATTAGCCAACCAAGCACCAATGGTCACTTCTTGATTAACATATTTATGTACTTCACAAATAGTTGTCTTCACTTTGAATGTTCCCTCCAAAATCCAAACTACTTTGTCTATGTAAAAATTCACACTTATTTATTATACAATTGTCATTGTGTGGATTCAAACATTGATTACAAAAGGGTTGACATATTTCATTTTATTTAAATCTTTTAACGGTGACATCTGTTCAAAAAAATATGACATGATGGAGTTTTGATTCCAATAACATGGTAGAGAACACTTACAACAACCTGGTAAATTCGTATTAGAAGTGAGTGAACATGAAAAAGGTTGATTCGGAATATATAAATTCCAAATCAACCTTTTCTTTACAGAACTTATCAATTTGCTCTTTATGATTATGAATTGTTTTTGACAAAACGAGCAATTCTTTTTACTGCTTCCTCTAGTTGCTCTAATGAAGTAGCGTAAGAAAGTCTTACATTATTTGGTGCTCCAAATCCTGAGCCTGGAACAATTGCAACTTTTTCTTCTTCGAGTAAAGCTTTAACAAATTCATCTACATTTCCGAAACCAGTTAATTGAGCTGCTTCTTTAACATTCGGGAATAAATAAAATGCACCTTGTGGCTTTACACAGCTAATACCAGGAATTTGAATAAGCTTTTCATAAATAATATTTAAACGCTCTTCAAATGCTTTTCTCATTTCCTCAACTGGCTCTTCTGGACCATTGTATGCAGCTATAGCACCATATTGAGCGATGGATGTTGGGTTTGAAGTGCTATGACTAGCTAAATTAGTCATTGCTTTAATAATTGTCTCATTTCCTGCTGCATACCCAATTCGCCAACCAGTCATGGAATGAGATTTAGATACACCATTTATAATAATTGTTTGCTCTTTTAATTCTTTAGAGATTTGAGCAATTGAAACATGAACATTTTCCCCATAAATAAGCTTTTCATAAATTTCATCTGATACAATTAATATATTATGCTCAAGGCAAACATCACCAATGGCTTTTAGTTCTTCTTTTGAATAAAGCATACCTGTTGGGTTACTTGGTGAGTTAATAATAACTGCTTTTGTTTTTTCTGTAATCGCTTCTTTTAATTGTTCTGGTGTAATCTTAAATTGATTTTTCTCTTCTCCTTCAACAAAAATTGGTTTTCCTCCAGCTAATTTTACTTGTTCAGGATAGCTTACCCAATAAGGAGTAGGAATGATGACTTCATCGCCCTCATCTAAGAGTACTTGAAATAGTGTATAAAGTGCATGCTTTGCTCCTGTACATACAATGATTTCAGATGGCTTATATTCTAATTGTTGATCACGATTAAATTTCCCAATAATTGCGTCTTTAAGATCTAAAAGTCCTCCTGACGGTGTATATTTTGTATAACCTTCATTCATTGCTTTGACTGCTTCTTCAATAATATGCTGTGGTGTATTAAAATCCGGCTCCCCTGCACCTAGACCAATCACATCATAGCCTTTAGCTTTAAGCTCTTTTGCTTTTGCTGTTATCGCAAGCGTAGTGGAAGGTGTTAAAGTCGATACTCTTTTCGATAATTTCATCGTCATATCCCCCTTTATTGTTGAATGCTGTAGGCCTTATATATTTTCGGATCTGTAAAGCTTACAAAAAAATATGTATAACGGTTTTGTTGGTCAATATAGCGAACCTCCCAAACCGGTATATCCCATTTTGGAGATTTGGAATCATCATATCCTATTTTTACGGAAATAATTTCTTTCGGCTTTTTATCTTGATCATAAGTGTTAACAAGATTTAATACTTCTTCTTTCGTTAAGCCATCCTTTTCGTATACAGTTTTTATATTTTCCGTATTTTTTTCCGGAATAAATACAATAACATTTTGATTATTCTCATTTTGTCCTTTTACAATATAATATACGTGATCACTATGATAAGTCGATACCTCTTCAATAATTTTTATTCCATTTTTTTTGGCTACTTCGCTTGCAATTGAATGTCCTTCTGTCTTATCGTTCATAAGTGAATAATACATCCATCCACCTAAAATTAAAAATACAAGAGTGAAAAAACTTAATAATATGGTGATAATTGCTTTTATTTTCATTCAAACCACCGTTTCGATTATGTTCGATAAATAGTAAAAATGGCTTTACTTTTATCATTTTCGTCTAAAGCTAATCCAAACATTAAATCCTCTCGTTTTAATGTTCTATTAAGTAAATCAACAATTTTATATAAATCATCAGAATGCTCTACAGTAACAGTTGATAGTACTTCAATTTTGCTTTCCATGACATATTCCTCCTACTTCAAACAAAATTTGTTACTTATACAAAAATGTTTGTTCGTTCAAAATAAAGATACAACAAATTATTGTTGTATGTTAACGATGCAATAACCTATTGAAAATATTTCTCCTAGTCCACACCTTAAGCTGGCTGTCTCAATCAAAAGGGCCAGATAAATATCACTTTTCATTGTGTTATTAGTCCCCTTCGAGACAGCCTTTTTTATAGTCTAATCTGAAGAAAACATTATGGAACAAAAGATGCACTTTCATATGAAATTGGAATGACTTCATAAGAATTTTTATTTAACTTAATGGAAATATTCCCAAACTGTTTTGTAGGATAAATATCAATCCATGTTTGGTAAAGCCTTTCTATAACAGCTTGTGATGGCCATTCATTTTTCTTTCTAAAAATAATCGCGACCTGTGGGTCAACATGATCAATAAATGTCTTTGATGACCCACGTTCATCAGCAAAATGAGAAACCTTTAATATATTGACATCTTGAAGATTTCTTTTCATTAGCTTTTGTTCAACATTCTTATCTGATGAAGTCATATACAAAAGAACGGTATCATGAAATTTAATCCTAAAATCAAGCCCAATCGGCTTGGTTGGTACATTATAATCATGTAGCACATCTACAAAAAGTTCAGGTAATAGTTCAAAGTGGTCATTTGTTGTCCATACATCCCATTTTACAACATTTAATTTTTGTTTCAATTGACTTTTCAACAATATTTGCTGACCAGTAATATATTTTTTAATATGATAATTTTTAATTAAAAACTGTGTATTGGCTATATATTGTTCATCATCTGATGTAATGATAAGCATATCAATTTTCTGTACATCAAACATTTGTAATACCTTTTTTAATTCATGCTCCGTTTCGGGACCGCCATTATTGATTAATATATTTTGTCCATTCCCATGCTGGATTAATGTTGCTTCTCCACTTGTTAGATCTATAAACGTGATGCCGACTTCATCTTCGTTTAGCTGTAAATCCACTTTTTCAATATCTGTTTCCACATTTTGATCCTTTTCGTCAAATCCCATTATTATACCGGAACTAATGATGAAAAAAATAAGAATGAAATTCCGCAAAATGGCTTCCTCCAAATTATTCAGCTTCAACGCTCTGTTTATTAGCTTTTAAAATTAAATCATTTATTGATTGTTCAACAACTCCATCTACTTGTATGGAGTGAAGGAAGTAATCACCATAATTAGCTTGTATAATTCGCTTATCGAAAACAAATAATGTTACGAATTGTTTTGAAAGAGGACTTAGCTGAGCCAAGCCTTGCTTGATACGTTTTACAGCCTCAGGTAATGAATAGTGATAAAATGAGCTTTTCCCCAACTGAGTTAATCGTTCACAATTTGCCGAAACAATTGGGTCATCTGGAGAATAAAAAGGCAGCTGAGCAATGATTATATTATGAATATTCTCAATTGGATATTCAATCATGTTCCAAAAATTTATCGTACTTAAAAAAACTCCTTCTTCAAATTGCTGAAAGCTTTTCATCACTTTCGATGGGCTTCCGCTATTAATTCCTTGACCAAATATAAAAAAGTCTTTATCAACAAGCAAATCCTTTAGCTTTTCATATGTATTCCTTAAAAGTTCATACGACGAAAATAGAACAACGGTTTTTCCATTTAATTCATTAGCAATTTTAAATATATGATTTGTAATTTCCGAGGCATATTTTTCTGGTTTAACTTTTTGTATGAATGGAAGATCATTTGGTACGAATAATTGTGGCTTATTAACATTTCCAAGTAAAGAATTTAATTGAATCGTCATTGGATAAAAATCATTTAATCCAAGTCGCTCGATACAATAATCAAACTTCCCAGAAACCGTTAAAGAATTCGAAATTAAAACAACGCTGTTTTTTCTTGAAAAAAATTGATCAGCCAGTAATGTTGAGACAAATATCGGTTGGGAATATATTGTTACGGCATTTTTGGCCCCTTTTGTTTCAATTTCAATCCACGTCACTTCTTCAGTTGTCGAATGGAAAAATAGTTGTTTTAATTGGTTTTGTAATTCTGATAAGAAATCAAGATAATTAAAATAATCATTAAATGTTTCTTTATGAGTTACTGTTAAGTCATTACTTATTCTTTCAAAAAGTCTATATTGTTTATACATCATATGGACGAAGTCATTGATTAAAATATTTGTTTTCCTAACAAGCTCAAGTATAGCGGACCATGCTTTCCCTTTTTCTTGATCTACCTGTAGACGATAACGGAAAATAGTCATATGCTGTTTATCATTTTTCTTATTAACGAAAGAATGAAGAATACTAAATAATTCATTAACCTGCTCGTGTAATTCCTGTAAAAGTTTTTGGCTACTTTGAAAGGAAGTATCTTCAAAATGATTAGTTTTATGAACATTTTTTAAAATATTTAAATGTTCTTGAAGCCGTTGAAGATGCAAATGAATATGAGAATATTCTAGCTTCATTCCGACAAATTGAGAAAATGATGTTTCTACTAGATGTGCTTCATCAATGATAACATATTGACTATCTGCAAAAACACTTTCTTCACGATTTGAATTTGCCATTAACATCGCATGATTTGTTAAAACAATATGGGCATTTTTAGCTCGTATTAAAGCCCGCTCATAAAAACAATATTCCTTCCAAAAATCTCTTTTGTATCTTTTATTTTTTAAGTTCACATGGAGCCTATCCCACAGAAGCATACCGCCAGATGATAAATTTAATTCATCGACATCACCTGTTTCTGTTTCTAATAACCATACTAAGATTTGTGCTTTCGTTAAAATCATATCGTACCTTTTATCATCTTCTCTTAAAACTTTTTCAAATTGATCAAGGCTTAAGTAATTTTGACTTCCTTTAAGTGTAACGATATCGATTGTTTTATCGAACAACTTATCAAAGTATGGAATAATTTCATTTTTAATTTGATCCATCAAAAAAAGAGAAGAGGTAGCAATTGTCACCTTTTGATGATTAAATAAAGCATAGTAAATTGCTGAAAAAAAATAAGTACGTGTTTTTTCAATTCCCCTGTCTACTTCTATTAATGCATGCTGATTGGTTTCAAATGCTTCATATACTTTGTTTGCTAAAATATCAAATGTTACATCACTCGGTTCACTCTTATGAAACCTTTGATAAAAGCTAGAAAAACTTTTATCATATGTTAACTGATGATTAGATTTTGCTTTTGGAGTCATTCTCTTAATAGCTAGATTTCGATAAACCGTAATTTCATTTTGGCGTTTTTTATGTATATGCCTCTTTTTTTCAGCTAATTGTCTGATTATCTCCTCAACATCACTGATAAATCGAGGAGATAGCTTTTCTAAATGAGTAAGTGTTTCAATCGGTAAACCGTTTAGTTTTTTTAATATATTTTGAAATATACGAGCAGTTACATAAGCATCACTGTCTGCACGATGTGGGTTTTTATGCTTAATTTTTAATGAATTGGCTAGATCCTGCAACTTATAACTTCGTATAGTTGGAAATACAATTCGAGATAATTCTACTGTATCAATGATTGGATTTAACAAATTAGGATATTTTAATCGTTTAAATTCCTCTTTTATAAAAGAAAGGTCAAAAAACACGTTATGCGCAACAAAGTAAGCTCCTTTTAGCAATGAAAAAATATGTTCTGAAACTTGTTCAAATGTAGGAGCATCTTTTATTAAATCGTTAGAAATACCCGTAAGCTGTTCAATAAACGGCGGAATATTCATATTTGGATTAATAAATGTTGAAAATTGATCTACAATCGTTTCATTTTCCATTACGACAATGGCTATTTGAATGATTCGGTCTCCATTTTTTGGTGAGTTCCCTGTTGTTTCAATATCTACTATGGCAAATTTATTATTCATCTTTTACACCTCAAAACAGAAATCATAAACTCATTTTAACATGAAATAAGTTAAATCCCTTTCTTCATGAATTAAGAGAAATTTCCGCCTATTAAGAAAAGTGCAAAGCGCTCGCCTATCGGTGGAGGGCGCTGGTGGACCCGCGAGGAGGACCTGCACCGCCACAGCGGTGCCGAAGCGACCCAAGCTGATGGCGCTTTTTGCTAGACACCAAAATACCTACAACTTTATTGAACTTAAACTTTCTGTAACGGTAAAAAATAAATAAGGCTGTCCCAATCAATCAATGTCTTCCCCCACAACAAATACTAGATGTTAAATATCCGATTCGTATCATCGTTGCGTGAGGTAGATCCTTTTAGGACAGCCTCATTCTTATAAAGTGCTTTATATCTTTATAGGATTGTAGCTGGCTCCTCTTCCTTAATGAGCTCTACAATTTCATTATTCTCGTTCATAATTGCAATTTTTGGCTTATGTTCATGAATTTTTTCTTCTGGTACAAGCTTATAAGAAATAATGATGACGACATCTCCTTCTTGGACGAGGCGAGCTGCTGCACCATTTAAGCATATGACACCACTACCTCTTTCACCAGAAATGACATATGTTTCAAAACGAGCACCATTATTATTGTTCACAATTTGAACTTTTTCATTCGGTAGAATCCCTACAGCATCTAGTATATCTTGATCAATTGTAATACTACCGACGTAGTTTAAATTAGCCTCCGTTACTCTTGCACGATGAATTTTCGCACTCATCATTGTACGAAACATGATAATCCCCCTTATTTGTCCACTTTAATTGTCAAATTATCAATCAATCTAGCCTGTTTAAAACGAACAGCTAATGCAATAATAATGTTCCCTTTTAAAATATCAAGTGATTTTAACTCTGGATATGAATAAATTTCAATATAATCAATTTCTCCATTTACATGTTGTTTTAAATACGATTCCATTGCATGTATAATAGCTTCTCTATTTCGTTCTCCATCCTCAATTAATTGTTTAGCTAAACAAAGTGATTGGTATAAATGAGATGCTTCTTTACGTTCATCTGGAAGAAGCCTTACATTCCGAGAGCTTTTGGCTAATCCATCTTCTTCTCTTACTGTCTCGACAGGAACTAGTTCAATCGGAAAATGAAAATCATTAATGAGTCCATCTACAACTGCTACCTGTTGAGCATCTTTCATTCCAAAATAAGCTCGGTCCGGTTGAACAAGGTTAAACAATTTTGTTAAAACTGTCGCTACTCCATCAAAGTGGCCTTCTCTTTTACTTCCACATAAGACATTAACACGATCTTTAACAATTACTTTAACTGATGGCTCATGTGGATACATTTCTTCAACAGAAGGAGCAAATAAAAGGTTAACTCCATTTTCTTTTGCTAATTGTTCATCCCGTTTTAAATCTCTAGGATAGGTGTTAAAATCTTCATTTGGACCAAATTGCAATGGATTAACAAACACACTTAAAACGACAACATCATTTTGTAATTTTGCCTCATGAACAAGTTTCAAATGACCTTCATGTAAATAACCCATTGTTGGAACAAACCCTATTGTTTTTCCTTGTTTTTTAATTTGTAGGATTTCTTGTTTTAATTTTTTGATGGATCTTACTATGATCATTTTATAATTCCTCCATATAAGGTTGAAAGCGCTTCATCATTCATCGTAAATGAATGTTCAAGTTGTGGAAAGTTTCTCATTTTAACATCGCACACATATTGTTGTATAGCGGCTGTTATATCAACATTTACGTTTGTATATTGCTTAACAAATTTAGGTGTTCTGTCAACGCCATATCCGATAACATCATGAAATACGAGTACTTGTCCATCTGTATCCTTACCTGCACCAATTCCGATTGTCGGAATATCGATCGTTTCAGTAATCACTTTCGCTAACTGATGTGGAACACACTCTAATACAAGGGCAATTGCACCAGCTTTTTCAACTTCTTTTGCATCTTCTATTAGTTTTTTTGCACTTTCAGCATCTTTACCTTGTACTTTATATCCGCCTAAAACACCTACAGCCTGTGGGGTTAAACCAAGATGAGCAACAACAGGAATACCTGCCTCTGTCAAGTGTCGAATAACTTCAACAACATGTCCACTACCTTCCACTTTTACAGCATCGGCACCACTTTCCTGCATAATTTTCCCTGCATTTTTCAATGCTTCTTCAATGGAAACATGGTAAGACATAAAAGGCATATCAGTAACGATAAATGTATTTTTGGCACCACGTTTTACAGCTTTCGTATGATGAATCATATCATGGACGGTAACTGGAATGGTAGAGTCATATCCTAAGACGACCATTCCTAAAGAATCTCCTACTAAAATTAAATCAACATTTGCTTTTTCGACTAGCTTGGCTGATGGATAATCATAAGCAGTCATCATGACAATTGGTTCTTTTTCCTTTTTCATTCTAACGAAATCATGTCGTGTTAACATCGTTTTTTCCCCCTCTTTTAAATGTTAGAGGAGATAAAAACCGATTGCACCTAGATTTTGAAAGTGTTTTGAAAATTAAAAAACCTTCTTCGCTGAGAAGAAGGATTTACTACAATGCTTATCGGTTTTTCATCCCTCTGTCCCAGTCCCCAAACGGATCAAGGCAGAACCTTTTTGTGAACATTTTTAATCAAAAATGGTGTAGTTCCAAAAGGATACTACCCAATGCTAGTATAACAGAAAAATAATAGAAATAACACTAAAAGAAGGTTTGTAAAACGCTAATTTATTATTTTCATGAAAAAAACGATTGAACAGACGCTAAATATTAGTTATTGATTTCAATATCTGCCGAATAAATATGTTCGATTTTACCTTCATCTGTTTCAATTAAAAGAACACCTTCATCATTAATACCGATTGCTTTCCCTTTAATTGCTCCCGATAACGTACGTGCAGTAATAAATTTGTTTAAACTAATCGCATAGCTTTCCCAAAGTAATTTAATCGGTTTAAATCCATGCTTAAGATATTGAAAATATAATCCCTCAAAACGTAATAAAATTTTTTGAATCAGTTCTGCTCTTGTAATAGATTGTCCTTTTTCAATCGCTAAAGAAGTAGCAATTGACAAAAGGTGTTCAGGAAAATGATCAACATTTTGATTAACATTAATCCCCATACCGATAATGACTGAGTGAACTTGATCAGCTTCTGCTTGAAGCTCCGTCAAAATTCCAACTACCTTTTTCCCATTGATTAAAATATCATTCGGCCATTTTATATGAGGAGAGAGACCCGTCACTTCTTCGATCGCCTGGACAATGGCAACTGCAGCAATTAATGTTAATTGAGGTGTACGTTGAATAGAAATTTTTGGACGTAAAATAAGACTCATCCAAATCCCTGTTTCTTTTGGTGAATACCATGTACGAGCCATCCGTCCTCTTCCACCTGTCTGTTCATCCGCTACAATAATCGTCCCTTCTGGAACTCCTTTACTTGCTAACTCCTGAGCGATTGATTGTGTGGATGTTACTGAGTCATAATAATAAATCTCTTGTCCAAGCTTTTCGGTTTCCAATCCAAGTCGAATTTCATTTGATGTAATTTTATTTGGTTTCCCAACAATTCGATAACCTTTTTTTCTAACAGCTTCTAATTCATAACCTTCTTTTCTCAACTCTTCTATATGCTTCCAAACCGCAGTTCTAGAACAACCTAATAAATCACTAATTTTTTGTCCAGATACATACCCACCTTGTGCTTCGGAAAATGCCTCTAGTAGTTTTCTTCTAATTTCTGATTGCAAGTAAAAAGCCACTCCTTTATCTTTTGTTTTTCATTCTGTAGTTTTCCTAACAAAATTTGATCTTCGAGTAATGATAATGTATCTGAAAGCCATGGACCAGGCTTTTTATTTAACATCGTTATTAAATCATTCCCATTAACACATAGCTCTTTTCGACTTTTAATAGGTAATTTTTCATACATTTTCTTTAATAATTCTTCATGTCTTTCTCCCTTTTGGATTGCATATCTGACTCGTTCAAGCTTGTAGGCATTCTCTAAACCGAGTTCATACAATATTTTTTCATTCCAGCCATTTGATCGTATAACAGAAAGATGCTTAATAGCAGTCTGTACATTCCTTATTAATTTAACTGGTAATCTCCATTCTCGTAAGAATCGTTCTACATTTTTTATTTGAAGTATGTAAGCTAGCAATGTCCAATATTCTTCTTGGTGACACAAGTGTTTAAAAGATAATTTGGATAGATTTATAAGGTTTTCCTTCTGATTTAAAAGGCCAGGGAGATGTCGATAAATTTTGGTTTCAACTAATAGGTTAATTGCTTTATTTGTAGATTTTCCTTTTAACAGCTTTTCAAATTCAATGGTTTTGCGCTCTACAGAGATATTTTTTAATAATTCATTGTTTTTGACTATTGCTTCTTTTGTGTTTGGATCAAGAGTAAAGGAAAGCTGACTGACAAAACGTACAGCACGTAGCATTCTCAATGCATCTTCTCTAAAACGATCGTCTGCATTCCCTACCGTTTGAATTAATTTCTGTTTGATATGTTCTTTCCCATTAAAGTAATCCTTAATATTACCATGTTGATCCATAGCAATTGCGTTTATCGTAAAATCTCTACGCTTCAAATCTTCTTTTAATGAACGGATAAACTGAACATTACTCGGTCTTCTGAAATCTTTATAGTCGGACTCGGTACGAAATGTCGTCACTTCAAAAGGATTTCCTTGAAGTAATACGATAATGGTTCCATGTTCACTTCCAACATCAATTGTTCTTGAAAAAATTTCTTGAATCTCATTTGGTTTTGCAGAAGTGGCAATATCAACATCTCCAATTGGTCTTCCAATTAAATAATCACGTACTGCTCCACCAACAAAGTAAGCCTCAAAACCATGTTTATGCAGTTTTTCAATAATGGGCTTAGCTTCTTGAAATGGATGCTCCATGACAAACACCTTCACTTAATAACTCGAAGTATATTTTTTCGTATTGTGAAACGATTTTCTCAGAATGAAATTTTTCTATCACAGTTTGAACGGCACAATCGGACATTTTTTGATGTAATGATGGATTTGATAAAACTTGCAACGATTTTTCAGCTATTTCATGAATATTTCCTAACTCACATATAAACCCTGTTTTTCCATTTTCAATAACTTCGGGTATTCCTCCAATATTCGTTCCAATACACGGCACTCCACAAGCCATCGCTTCAATCAAAACAAGACCAAAGCTTTCTTTTTCAGAAGGAAGTAATTTCAAATCACTAATCGAATAAAGCTCTTCTAAGTTTTCTTGTTTTCCAAGTAATAAAACGTGATCCTGTAGTTTTAATTCCTTCACAAGTTTAGTTACAACGGTCATTTCTGGGCCATCTCCAACAAGCAGCAACTTTGATGGTATTTTTTCATTTATAAGTTTGAATGCTTTAATGACGTCTGGAACTCTCTTTACTTTACGAAAATTGGAAACATGGATGATGACTTTTTCATCCTCTTTAATTCCATACTCTTCTTTTAAATAGCCGACATTCTTTTTTTGATAAACACGTTCATCAATAAAATTATAGACGGTATCAATCTTTTGGTTAGGCTCTAATAATTCATAGGTTTGTGCTACTAATGACTTTGATACAGCTGTCACTCGATCGGATGATTCGATACCAAACTTAATCGCATGTGATAATGATTGATCATACCCTAAAACGGTTATGTCAGTTCCATGTAAAGTCGTTAAAATCTTAATGTCTCCTCCAACCATTTGTTTAGCTAACGATGCACAAACGGCATGTGGAACAGCATAATGAACGTGCAAAATATCAAGATTATAACGCTTAATAATTTCAGCCATTTTACTAGCAAGAGCAATATCATAGGGTGGATACTTAAAAACAGAATATTGATTAACTTCAACTTCATGAAAATAAATATTACAATACACTTTGTTTAAACGAAAAGGCATGCTTGAAGATATAAAATGGATTTCATGTCCTCTTTCTGCCAGTAGCTTTCCTAATTCAGTCGCAACAATTCCTGAACCACCGACAGTAGGATAGCAAGTAATTCCTATTTTCAGCTTCTTCATTGTTCATCACCAAACATGTCATGATTTAATAATAAAGGTTTTTTCGTCATAAATCCTTCCGCAAAGTCTAGTCCCCTTTCTTTGCCAAATAGTCTCTCTCTTGATTCAACTGATTCTATATATCCATTCGTTAATGGTGTTTCAACAGAATGATTACTTTTGATGAACTGGCTTTTATAGGCACGTAAACTTTCTAATTTATCATTTATCGTCTCCGAAATATCAATAAGAAAGTGAGGACGATAAAATCCATTGATCATATAATAATATACTTCATCTACCTTATGAGGCATTTGTTTGTTTTCATCTTCATATTTGTGTATACCAGCGGAAAATACTGCTTCATCAACTAGTCTCGCACAATTCCCGTGATCTGGATGTCGATCTTCATAATAAGGAGCACATACAACTTTCGGCCTGAAAGCTCGAATTACCGTCACGATTTTTTTAATGTATTCATCTTTCATTCTTAATCCGCGATCAGGTAGATTTAGTTGAATACGTGTGTTTACTCCGAGGATTTTTGCTGCGTTTTGAGCTTCTTTTTTTCTTAATTCGACTGTTCCGTTTGATGAAAGCTCTGCCTCTGTTAAATCACAAATAACAATGTTGTAGCCTTTTTTCGAAAATTTAGCAATGGTTCCACCCATACCAATTTCCACATCATCCGCATGGGCACCAAAAGCTAACATATCACATTTATCCATGAACTACTTCTCTCCATTGGAAATCTCCTCGCTCTAATCCTCGGATTAAAATTTCTGCAGTTCCCATATTTGTAGCAAGTGGAATAGCATATACATCGCACAATCGAATTAAAGCAGATACATCTGGCTCATGTGGCTGGGCTGTTAACGGGTCACGGAAAAATAACACCATATCCATATCATTATTAGCAATGAAAGCTCCTATTTGCTGATCTCCACCTAGTGGACCCGACTGAAATCGATGAATGTTAAGTCCTGTGGCTTCCATTATTTTCAAACCGGTAGTTCCAGTCGCATAAAGTTCGTGTTTTTCTAATACATGTTTATAAGCAATGGCGAATTGTACCATATCATTTTTCATTTTATCGTGGGCAATTAAGGAAATTTTCATAAGACATATCCCCTATTCTATAATATTTTCTAACCCATAAACTAATATATCTAGCTTCATGACTGTTTCAACCGATAGTTTTACTCCCGACATAAAAGAAGCACGGTTATAAGAGTCATGTCTTATTTTTAAAGACTGCCCATCCATACCAAAAATTACCTCTTGATGAGCGATAAGCCCTGGTAGGCGTACACTATGTATACGCATTCCGTTAAAGTCAGCACCTCTTGATCCTTGAAGAGTTTCTTTTTCATCTTGATGGCCCTGTTTTTTATGCTTTCTTACTTCTGAAATCATTTCAGCTGTTTTAATACTCGTTCCAGAAGGTGCATCTAACTTTTGATCATGATGTAATTCTATGATTTCTACATCTTCAAAATATTTTGCTGCCATTTTCGCAAATTTCATCATTAAAACTGCACCAACAGCAAAGTTTGGAGCAATAATTGCACCAATTCCTTTATCTTCAGCTAAGCGAGAAAGCTCCTGTAAATCATCCTCACTAAATCCTGTCGTTCCAACAACAGGTCTTACTCCATGCTCTAATGCAAGCTTTGTATGAACCTTTCCTGATTCAGGTGTTGTTAAGTCAATCAATACATCGGGATTAGTTTCTGTAAAACATTGTACTGGATCTGTATATGTATAAACATTTTCTGAAAACATTTCACCATCTTGAATACGGTCAATAACACCCACTAATTGAAAATGTTCTGTTTCTTGTACTAGCTTTACAGCTTCTCTTCCCATTTTTCCACGTGGTCCTGCAATAACAATTTTAATTTTTTCCATTCATCACACCTCTTTTTCCTGTTCTTTTCTTGTCCATCGATTTTTATCTCTTGTATTAAATTTTTCCATAACCATATTATGAGATGTTTCAAGATCAATATCTAGAGAATTAGCTAAACAAATCAAAACAAATAATAAATCTCCCAGCTCCTCTTCAATTGTCTTTTCTTTTTCCGTATTTTTCTTAGGTTTTTCTCCATAGTAATGATTAATCTCTCTTGCTAGTTCTCCTAATTCCTCTGTTAAGCGTGCAAGCATAGCAAGAGGACTGAAATAACCTTCTTTAAACTGTCCGATGTAAGCATCGATTTCTTGTTGCATTTGTTTCATCGATTTATGACTCATAACATCACTCCTTCTTCTTACTCTTAAATGTTAGCTAATTGAATGGATTTTGACAAATTAAAAAACTTTTTAACATTGCTTTATCGTTGAAAATCTCTCTCTTTCCTTCAGGCGTATTTCAACATTCTTGAGGATTTTAACAAAAAGGCTGTTTCTAAAGGTTGTTATTTTTTTAATAAATATCCTTGTATTCGCTTCAGGCGGACGCTATTTGCGTGTAATCCCGATTCACCGTGGGTTACAACAGGATCACTATTCCCAAAGGATCGCCTCCTTTCGCTACTAATTCCATCCAAAAGCAACAATGTTTACGAAAAGAACCATCATAACCTAATAGATTATTGTTATTTTAATTGTTTATTAATTTATCGATGTTTGTCATTCATTATAAATTCATCTATAATGTATCTCGTTGTAATAGATTGATGGGGGTGAAGGTATTGATTTCTATTAAACCAAAAAATATTCTTTTTATCCTTTTAGGATCAGCTATTTTTGCATTCGGACTCGTCCATTTTAATATGCAAAACAATTTAGCTGAAGGTGGATTTACCGGTATAACGCTATTATTATATTTTCTTTTTAAAATTGATCCATCTATTACGAACTTACTATTAAATGTACCTATTTTCTTCATCGGTTGGAAGCTATTAGGGCGTACAACCTTCTTTTATACGATTATAGGAACGGTAGGACTATCACTATTCTTGTGGATATTCCAAATTTATCAAATTGATATACCGTTAAATGGTGATTTAACCCTAGCGGCACTATTTGCAGGCGTTTTTATTGGTGTAGGATTAGGAATTATTTTTCGATATGGTGGAACAACTGGTGGGGTCGATATTATAGCTCGACTTGTGCATAAATACATTGGATGGAGTATGGGTAAAACAATGTTTTTATTCGATGCCTGTGTCATTATATTATCACTAATCTTCTATTTATCTCACCGGGAGGCTATGTATACATTAGTTGCTGTCTTTGTCGGTGCACGGGTTATTGATTTTATGCAAGAAGGTGCATATGCAGCAAAAGGAGCAACGATTATTTCGGATCAATATGACGAGATTGCCAATCGAATATTAAAGGAAATGGACCGAGGTGTTACGATTCTAAAAGGAAAGGGTTCCTTTACAAATCAAGATCGTAATGTTCTTTACTGTGTTGTTGGAAAAAATGAAATTGTGAGGTTAAAGCAAGTGATTACCTCCGTTGACCCCCATGCGTTCGTTGCTGTAAGTGATGTTCATGATGTGTTGGGTGAAGGATTTACACTTGATGAAAATAAAAACCCAATTGAACGTTAAAAAGAGGCTATTAAGCCTCTTTTTTTCATTAACTACTTTTCCTGTTCCCTCTTCTTTATTTTAAAAGTTTTTTCTCCTTTATATTTTTTCCATCCAGTATACGTTAATGTTAATAAAATAATACTACCTGTTGTAATAATAACCCATAAAAGTGATGGGTCCGTATCATCTTCCTCCGAGTTGTCAAAAATATCTTGAAGTGCCTCTTCCATTGCAATTAACTGCTGAAGCCTCGTATGGCTTGATACTTCTAAAAACATATTTTCTTCAATTGCAGAGATATGAGTTTCCACTCTTTTAATATTTTGTTCCTTCACATCAATGACGAGGCTTGGATATATAAGATTATATAAAGATAAAAATTTATTCCACTCATGCTGAAAAGCTTCTTGATTTCCCTCTTCCATATTACTTTTTAATTGAGAGAATGTTGTCATAATTGGTTCTTCCATCGTACCCCAAAGAGGTTGATGCTCTGAAACAATCGCATCCACTACTAAACGGAATTGAGTGACTGCCTTCATTTTCTCTTCATCACTTGCTTTTTTCTCTATAAGTGTGTCAAGAGCTTTTTGATGGGAAGAACTGATCACATGAAGCTCGTCCACTGACATATCAGAATCTGTTAGCGGAACCTCTTTAAATTTTTCATCAAAATATTCTAATAACTGTTTGGATTCTTCAAATCGCTTTTGTTTAGAAAGCTGCCAAGCATAGCTTGATATTTCGTCTAAATTAGCCCAGCTAGTTGAAATAGATTGTTGTGCTACTATTGAGGTAGGTATTATAAACAAAATAAAAACGAATACAAGTGTTATAACCTTTTTCATTCTTGTCCCTCCTATTACTTCTAGTAATAGGTATGTTAAAGTGGACAAGATTAGACCAAACAATTTATTCAATCGATAACTTTTTACTTTTTGGATGAATGACTAAATAGTATGCTATTCCTATAGAAATCAAGCTTAACCAGAACGTAAAGTACCCAATAGGTTCCATAAATTCATTTAAAACACTATAGCGTGGCATCATATTAAATACATAATCAATAATTTCATTATGAATTGTCCATATGGCGACAATAATTAAATGACGAGTGTTAAATCGATAATAAGGAGCATATAAAATCCCTTGTATTGCCATACCTAAATGTGAAAATATGAGCATATAAGCATATATATTCAGCTCTCCTGTAACGAAATAAACTAAGAGATTCATGACAACAGCCCATATTCCATATTTAAATAATGTGACAATAGCTAGTGCTTCAAAAAGCTTAAAATTTTTATTTAATAAAAAACCGATTAACACAAAAACAAAGAATAAAGAAGCAGTTGGACTATCTGGGACAAATGGCAGAAAGTGAAGAGGTGTTTCAGACAATTGATACCCATACCAAATATATCCATATATAGTCCCGGCAATGTTAATTGTTAACATCAAATATAAAAACATAGGCTGTTTAATTAAATAATGGATCCAATTCATTGTCACACACTCCGATACGCTTCATCAACTACTTTTATTCCGTAGTAAACCATGAAATATATTCTAATATCACAAAAAAAGCTGACAAAAATGTCAGCTTTACTTGGAAGTTACATTTGCAATAAACTCGGATAATACTTGTAACTCTTCCTCCGTACCTTTAAAGATACCGCCTGGCATTGATCCTTGTCCTTCTACTGCAATTTTAGCAATTTCTTCAGGAGTTAAACCTGTATCTACTAATGATGGAGCTGCTGCTCCGCCTTGAAGGTTATCTCCATGACAAGAAAGACATCCTTGCTCAGAGTAAATTTTATATCCATCTGATTCCGTATCAATTTCAGCTTCTGCCTGGATTTTTCCTTGTTCTGCAGCTTTTTCCCAGTCGTGTTGAACAACAGATTCCCAAGTTAAGTATACAGAAGCTGCAATAGCAAGTAGCATCATACCTACAGCAACTGGACGTTTATGTGGACGACGCTCTGGACCTCTGTCTAAAAATGGTGCTAATAACAATGCTCCGAAAGCTAAGCCTGGCATTATAATGGCACCGATAACTGTATATGGACCAGCCGCATACGTATATTTTAATAATTGATATAAGAATAAGAAGTACCAGTCAGGTAATGGAATATATCCAGTATCAGTTGGATCGGCAACACGTTCTAAAGGCGAAGGATGAGCAACAGTTAAGCAAAGAAAGCCAATTAAAAATACCGAACCTACTAGCCATTCTTTTAATAAAAAGTTGGGCCAAAACGCTTCTGTCTTTCCAGGGTATTCTGAATAATCTTTTGGGATATTTGGCTTTCTTTCAGCTGGAACACGGGAGTCCCCGACAAATTTCATACCTTTTCCACGATGCATAGTTTCCCCTCCTTTGTTAGGTGGTAACCGGTAACAATCCACCGAAAATGTAAATCTTACAGTGGACCAGAAATACCTTGCTTACGAATCATTAAGAAGTGAGCAGCCATTAAGCCAAATAATGCTGCAGGTAAGAAAAATACATGAATTGCAAAGAAACGAGCTAATGTTTGTGCTCCTACAATTTCTGGATGTCCAGCAAGTAATACTTTAATTTGTGTACCGATTAAAGGTGTAGCTTCTGCGATTTGTAGACCTACTTTTGTTGCAAATAATGCTTTCATATCCCATGGTAATAAGTAACCTGTGAAACCTAAACCTAACATAACAAAGAAAATTAAAACTCCAACAATCCAGTTAAGTTCACGAGGTTTTTTATAAGCACCTTGGAAGAAAACGCGTAACGTATGTAAAAACATCATTACGATAACAAGACTTGCTCCCCAGTGGTGCATTCCACGTACAATTTGACCAAATGCTACTTCATTTTGAAGATAATATACAGATTCCCATGCATTTTTAATATCTGGTACATAATACATGGTTAAGAACATACCTGAAAGCACTTGGATAACAGTAACGAAGAAAGTTAAACCCCCGAAACAGTATACAAATGCTGAGAAGTGATGAGCTGGGTTTACGTGCTCTGGTACTTCATGGTCTGCTATATCGCGCCATAAAGGCGTAATATCTAAACGCTCGTCCACCCAATCATACAGCTTGTTTAGCACTTATTACGCCTCCCCTCTTGGTTTTGCTTTTCCTAAATATAAGAAACCGTCTTTTACTTGTAAGTCATACACATCTAAAGGAGCTGGAGGTGGTGTTCCTGGAACATTTCGACCATCTTTGTAGTACAATCCGTTATGGCATGGGCAGAAGAATTGGTTTGGATTAGCAGGATCACTATTCCAGTTAACCGTACAACCTAAGTGCTTACAAATTGGCGATAATGCAACAATATCACCTTTTTCATCTTTATAAACCCATGCAGATTTTGGCTCCTCAGATTCATACCAAGCGTCTTTTTGTTTAACCGTAAAGTCAACACGCAATGGCTCACTAGTCAATTCATCAACTTTTACGTTTGTGTTTACGTATTCTCCACCTTCTGCAGTCTTTAAAACTGGATCTACAGCAAAGCGTACCATTGGCATAAGCATACCCGCCGCCATGAAACCGCCTACACCAGTTAGGGTATAGTTTAAGAATTGACGCCTTGACACCCGGTGTTTTTTCTCGCTCATTTCTTTTTCCCCCCTCTATCTTAGGCTAGTCCCTACGGACGTACGTATTACATATAAAACTAGGACATACTCATGATATATCAATCTGTAAGATAGGTCAATATAATCCTAGCTGTCAAATCACTGTAATGAAAAGGTTTTTATGAATGATTCCAATATTGTAATAAAATGTTCAAAATTTGTTCGATTTGGTCTTGTAAGAGCTTTCGTTTTAAGTCTGTATCCATGTGCTCAATTGGAATTGAAGGAACCCAAATAATATGTTCTTTTTCCTCCTTTTTCCAACTTTCATCACTAGTGAGAAAGATTACATGTTTAAAGTGATAGTTAATCGTATCTTTCCACTTTTTAAGGGCTTTATCCATATTATCTTCACTATTTTTTAAATATGTAAAAGGTGGTAAAAGAAGGATTCTACCTTTTAATTGGCGTTCTAATTCTTGTACTAATGTCAGGATAAAATCTCCTTTTGTCACAATTTGTTTAATGTCTGATTCTAACGATATTGGCACTAGTGGTACGATTGCTGTATCAACATAGTCCTTTGCTTGCAAATATTGTTCAATATCTTTCGCTTCCCATTTCAAGGTATCTCACTCCTACTTTAGACTTCTTTCATTATATACGTTTTTTCTGCTCCTGATAAGCAGCAATTACTTGATATTGTTATATTTTAAAAAATAAGGGTGTTCCATAGTTTGGAACACCCTTTTAAAAGGAAACGGTTATGCATTTAAAATTTTTAGTTGTTCTGTTAGCTTTTCAAACGCTTCACGATCATTCCGATCAAGTGCCTCATCAATTTGTCGTAGAAGCTTTTCTTTTTGGAAAGATCGGATAGACTCCTCTAAAATTTTTTCAGCAATTAAGCGATCCTTTTCATTTACATTTAAATTTCTTGGCGTAAACGGGTTTTCTTCTAATACTGCAGCATATTCTGGAGAATTGTAGGCGAGACGGAAATTAAGTTGTATATATAAATCTTCATCTTTGTTTAATCTAATATCATGGAAGGATTTTTCAGCATCTGTTGTCATGACGTTTTCTTTATAAAACCGAAACGGTACCTCATCTACGCAATGAGTAGACATGATAATCCCCCGTGGACAATATTGAGCATGCTCTACAAAGTGAACCTTTTCCATCAATGAATCATGGCTCATTAAATAATTTAAAATCCAAACACACTCTCTTCTTTTTAACTGGTAGTGATTTAAAAACCACCGGATAAAATCTTTCTTTTCATTCACAGATACAGGGGTCGTCATGCTGCATCCCTCCTCTGCTTTATCAAATATCCTATACTTGACAAATTCAACAAAGGCACCTTAAATCCTGCTTTTTATTATGAAAAATTGTCTTCCAATTGCATCATAATTTCTTGAATTTCGACATTTGTAGAATCTTCTTGTAAAACCTTCTCAAACAATTGTTTAGCAAGCTTTCTATCACCTTCTTCTAACATAAAGAAGGCGTATTCCTGTAAGAAGTCAATATCTTCTTTGAAAAAAGTATATGCACGTTGGTAATGGTTTAATGCATCAGAATATTGTTCTGTTTCATGATAGGCCTTTGCCAAGTTCCAATGAAATTTAGGGTCAAATTCATCATATTTTGTCATTATTTCCGTTAGCGTATCAATCGTTTCATCATAACGCTCTGTAGCGTTATAATAATTCGTTAAGATTAGAGCTGCTTCAATATAACCCGGATCGAGTGCAAGCGCTTCTTTTAACATTTGAATGGCCTCTTGTTCTTTCTTCATTTTTAATGCAACTTTCCCACCATACAAATAAAGCTCTTTATTAAATTCATCATATTTTAGCCCATCTTGAATGGATTGATAACATTCCTTTAACATTCCTTCATGTTCATAACTTTTGGCTAAATATAAATATACCGATGTATATTCAGGGTCGATTGCTTTGACTTTTTCAAGTTGCTTAATCGCTGTTTGGAAATATTCAGCTTGTAGAGCAGTAAACCCATAGCTAAAAGATGTGTGTAAATCATCATGCTTTTGAGTTCCTTTTTCATAATAAGACAATGCTTCTTCAAAATAGCCACATGCACTTAGACATTCCGCAATTCGATTGTAAATGTTTACACTTGATATTTCATCATATTCTGTTAAAACCAGTTCATATGCTTCAGTTGCCTTTTTATACTTTCCTATATGAAAATATAATTCCCCTAAAGCGAAATCAATTACTTTTTCATTTGGCAAAATCTCTTTTGCTTCTATAAGCTTCCTTTCACTTACTTCCGGTAATCCTTGTAATTGATATAAATCAGCTAGCAAAAGTAAGCTTTGTGGATATGCTGGATCATTTTTATCAATTTGGTTTAAAAATTGTATACTTTTTTCTTCTTGATCCATTTCCATATATATTTCTGCCAACAATAGTATGATATCTGTTTCCTCAGGATACAATTCATGTAAATCCTCAAGAATGTTTAATGATTGATTAATCATCCCCCATTTGAAATAATATTGTGCTAATTGATATTTTTCTTCATCATGCAAATGTTTCTTCAATTTTTCAAGCTTTTGTAATCCTTCTTCTGTTTTCCCTGATTCAACAAGCTCTATAGCACCTTTTAAAGCTGTATTCACGATACAACGACCCTTTCTAGAGTGGTTTCTGTATTGGAATGGAATCTGAACGGAATCTACCTGGTATAGAAGGTGTTAATTCTTCTCCATTTCCTGATTTATACGAAATTTTTTCACCAGCTTTTAATACAAATCCATTGTGAACAATGATTTGAGGAATATGATTATAATAATCTACATCCTTAAAATCTTCAACTATCATGCCTTGTTCCAATGAATATAAGTTGTAATTGACTTTTGCTCCTTGTCTAATAGCACCAATTTCTGGGTATAGACCGATTTTCATTAACACTTCTATAGGTAAGGGAGTATGCTCATTTGGGCATACTAATACAGAAGAAAATTTATGAGTATCTATAATCTTTTCCCATTTTCGTTTAAAATTATTTTTCGATATTGTTTTATTGACTTTTGGAAATATAGGAATTTGAAGAGGAAATAATGCATCTCGAATCCATCCCCACGGGACTTCATCAAGCTCACGTATATCGTCTATAGATACGATTACTAAGGGGATTTTCAATCTCTTAATGTGACGAATAAAACTTGGAGTCAACTTACGTAATGGTATACAAAGGCCAATAATATAGTCTATAGGGGAATTCAATAAATGATTTCTTTGCTGCTTCAGACGATCTTTAATCTGTCTTTCATACTCAACATTTACAATCGAAATAAAAGTCGTACACCCTTTGAGAATAAATTTTTCTTTTATGAGTTGTTTAAACTGTTCAAAACTTTGAGCTTTTTCTAAAGTAAAGTCTAAAAAGACATAGCTAGGGGTTATCAAGTAAGAAGAGCCTTCCATACGCATAAAAGATAAGTGATGGACGCTTTTTTCAATTTGCCGAAATTGATTTCCTTCAACAACGATGGAGCAAGTATGCGTTTGACCGTTATTCTTCATTTTAACTCGGTCAATAATATAAGGCATTTCATTCACACCCTTTTAAACTTGTCTTAACACAAGCTATGAATGAAATGCCTTTTATATGATAAAAAAGTCATTATCGTTTAAAAGAAAGTGGGATATGTTTATTTTAATGAATCCAAATGCTCAAAGAACGTTGGATAAGAAACATTAATGGCCTCCACACCTTGAAGCTGAATGCTTTCTTCACATATTAAGCTTGCGATTGATAACATCATACCGATACGATGATCCCCGTGACTTGAAACCACAGTACCTCCCTTTAAAGAGGTTTTACCATAAATAATCATTCCATCTTCCGTTGCTTCGATATTAGCTCCTAGTTTTCGAAGCTCATTTACAACGGTATCGATACGATTGGTTTCCTTTACTTTTAATTCTTCTGCATCCCTAATAACGGTTTTGCCTTTTGCTTGAGTTGCTAATAGGGCTATAATTGGAATTTCATCAATTAGACGTGGAATGATTGCTCCAGAAATTTCTATACCCTCTAATTGTGACGTTTCAATCGTTAAATCAGCTATAGGTTCGAAGGAATTATCCTTTTCTTCAATTGAAATAGAAGCTCCCATTTGTTTTAAAACATCAATAATCCCTGTCCTTGTAGGATTAATACCAACATTTTTAATGGTAATTTGACTATTCGGTACAATCGCTCCTGCTACTAAAAAAAACGCCGCTGATGATATGTCACCTGGAACATAAATATCAGTTGCTGTTAACGATTGTCCCCCTTTTATAGAAACGGAAAGACCATTTACCTGAACATCCACTCCAAAGGCTTTTAACATTCTTTCAGTGTGATCACGTGATAAATGTGGTTCCTCAACAGTTGTTACACCATCTGCTTGTAAGCCAGCTAAAAGAATAGCTGATTTTACTTGTGCACTGGCAACAGGTGATTTATAGTAAATTGGTTTTAATTTTCCACCTCGAATAGATAACGGTGTAAACCTGCCATTATCTCTACCATCAATTTGTGCTCCCATTTGTCTTAATGGAATTGCCACTCTGTCCATTGGTCTTTTCGCAATTGATTCATCTCCAATAATACAAGAATGAAAAGGAGCACCAGATAAAATTCCTAGCATTAAACGTGTTGTCGTCCCAGAATTCCCTACATCGAGTATATCTTTGGGTTCCTCTAATCCTGCTACCCCTTTTCCATGTATGATGACTGTATCATTTTCTAATTGAATTTCAACCCCCATTTTTCGAAAGCAAGAAATGGTGCTTAAACAGTCATCACCTGTTAAAAAGTTTGTAACTTTTGTTGTTCCATTTGCAAGAGCACCAAACATAACGGAGCGATGGGATATAGATTTATCACCCGGAACTTGAATTTCTCCGTTTAGTGATGAACTTTTCGTAAGCTTTTTCATGCTTTTCACCTCTATTTATTGAATAAAAGTTTCATAGTTTGTGTAGTGTCGTATACAATTATTTGCTTTTTCACGATCTCGTTCTGATTGAAAGCTTATTCTTAAAACTCCATAAATTTCTTCTCTCGTTTCAATAATTTCTATGTTAGTAATACTTATATTTTCTTTTGCTAAATAGCCTGTAATTTCAGAAATGACACCTGGATAATCAGGAACGTCAACATATAAGTCATAAAATGAAGGGATTGCTCCTTTTTGCTTTTCAGGAAGGTGATCCCGAAAGTTTTTGGCTTGCTCAAAGTATGTAAATAACTCTTCAGCTCTCTCTTCTTGGACAAACCTTTTTAATTCTTTCATTTCTTCAATCCAATCGTCGAATAAATTTGTAATAATCCTCCTATTATGTAGTAAAATATCACGCCACATCGTTGGATTACTAGAAGCAATCCGGGTTATATCACGAAAACCCCCTGCTGCCATTCTTTTAATTAATGGAAAGTGATTTTCACTTTTTTCAGCTTGGTGTACGAGACTAGCTGCAATAATATGAGGAAAATGGCTGATCACACCAGTAATAAAATCGTGCTCATCCGGATCCAATAAAATAAATTGTGCTTTTGTTCCCTTTAATAAACCTTTTAAATATTCAATCTTTTCACTTTGTTTTATTTCTGTCGGTGTTAAAATATAAAAAGCATTTTCAAACAAGTGAGCCTTAGCTGCCGTTACACCTGATTTATGTGAACCAGCCATAGGATGCCCACCGATAAATGTGACATGTTTCGGTAACATTTGTTTGGCATGTTCAACGATTTTCTTTTTTGTACTTCCAACATCTGTGACAATTACATTTGGCTTTAGCTGAAGTTGTCCAAGTGTTGTTAAAATGTGTAATGTTTGTTCAACAGGTGTTGAAATAATGATAATGTCGGCTCGTTCAGCACCTTTTTGAATAGAAGGTATCTCTTCATCAATGACATGTAATGTTTTAGCTATTTGTCTTTGTTCTTCTTTAATATCATAGCCTAGGATATTGATATGTGGGTGCTCTTTTTTAATTGATAAGGCAATGGACCCACCTATAAGCCCTAGACCAATTACAAAAACTTGTTGCATCTGTATCACCTGTTCATTTAAATAGTACTATTTAGAAAAGCGTAAGCGCACGCTTAGCGACGTATGAACTGGACGCTCCGCATGAAATAAAGGAAACACGAAGAGCAAAAGCGTGTTGTTTGATTTATCGAAAAGGAGGAGGTAGAAGTTCACTAGTCACTGGGCGCTGGAGCTAAACAAATAACATAGAAAAAGGTTTATTTCTTGAATTTACAGATATAAATTCTGATATGACAAAAAAAGAGGTGAGGACAAGATTCACCCCTTCTTATCTAATATCTCTTTTAAATGATTAATAATCTCTTCGTTTTGTTCCTTTTTGCCTACTGTAATTCTTAATGATGTTGGATAGCCTAATGCTTTTCCAGAACGAACAATATATCCTCTTTTTAACAGCTCTTCAAATAATTCATTAGCATCTCGATTAAAATCAATTAATATAAAGTTCCCTTGAGATGGGAAATAAGTCAAATGATATTCTTCACAAAACTCATAATATTGCTTTAGGCCTTTTTCATTTTCTTTGCGGCAATAATTTATAAACTCTTGATCACTTAGAGCTACTAATGCAGCTTTTTGAGCCAATGCATTTGTGTTAAATGGCTCTCTAGCTGGTTCCATTTCTTTAATAATGTTAGGATGACTAATTCCATAGCCAATCCGTAAAGATGCCAGACCATATGCTTTCGAGAAAGTACGAAGAATCATAACATTTGGATAAGTGTTTAATAGTTGAATAGAGTTAGGATAGTCATCTTTCGTTACATATTCATAATAAGCTTCATCTAATACAATTAGTACATGTTTTGGTACTTGGTCAATAAATTCAACTAGCTTCTCTTCTTTAATGTATACACCTGTTGGATTATTTGGGTTACAAACCCAAACTACCTTTGTATGATCATCAATTGCTTTTAACATATTGTTTAAATCGTGTTCACCATTTATAAGAGGAATTTCACGAATTTCTGCTCCCTCGATGACAGCATTATGTCGGTATTGTGGAAAGGTCGGTGTTGCCATAACAGTATTTGTACCTTTATGCAGATATGAGCGACAAATAATTTGAACGACTTCATCAGATCCATTCCCAAAAATAAGTTGATCTTCATTAACATTAAGATGGTTTGATAACTCAGTTCGCAATTCAGCAGCATATCCATCTGGATAAACAGCCATTTGGTCAAAATAATCATGCATCGCTTTAGGTACAAGCTGTGAACAACCAAATGGATTTTCATTTGAAGCTAGTTTGACAACTTTCGTTAAATTGTACTCTTTCTTTACCATATCAATCGGTTTTCCCGGCTGATATGGCTTTAATGTTTTCAACTGTTCTTTGACCACCATCATCGGCACCTCTTTCACCAGATCTTACAAGCTCATGAATAAATTGTTCAAATCTCTTTACCCCTTCATACTTCAGGGAAGAATGATTTAATAGTGGGAGCAATTCCTCAATTTTTCGAATAATGGCACTTCCAATAATGACCCCATCACAGATTTGATTGAATGTTTCGACATGTTCTCTTTTAGAAATTCCAAATCCAACAATGACAGGTACTGAACTATATGTTTTTACTTGTTGGATAAAGTTTTTAATTTGTTCATTAAATTTAGCCCTCTCTCCCGTAACCCCCAAAGAAGAGACACAATATAAAAAGCCGATTGCATTCTTTGCAATCTTTTCAATGCGATTTGTTGATGTTGGTGCAACCATTGAAATCAAATCAATGTGATGAGCTAAACATTTTTCTCTTAAATAATAACTTTCTTCAAATGGTAAATCGGGTATTAATAACCCATCAAATTCATTTTGTTGCATTAAAGTAAAAAAGCGATTTTCTCCTAATTGTAACACAGGATTAAAATAAGTAAAGAGGATAATTGGAATTTTCACCCCATTTTTTCTTAACTTTTTTCCTAAACAAATAGCTTTTTCAATATTCATTCCGTTTTCCCTTGCACGAATAGAGGAACGTTGTATGACAGGTCCATCCGCAAGTGGGTCTGAATATGGAACACCTAGTTCAATGGCTGTTGCACCATATTTTTGCAGGGAAAGAGCTAAAGCTATTGTTATCTCTTCATTTGGATCTCCAGCAATTATAAAGGGAATAAAATGTTTTTTATGGCACATGAATTTGTTCTGTTTTTGAACCATTTGAAACCCCTCCGCTTAAAATTTCCATTAATGTATTGACATCCTTATCTCCTCTTCCCGATAAACAAATTAATACCGATTGATCTTTATTTAAAGTTTTCGCTACTTTCAAGGCTTTAGCCACTGCATGTGCTGATTCAATAGCTGCTAAAATTCCTTCTGCTTTATTTAATGTAACAAGTGCCTCTACTGCTTCTTCATCCGTAACATGATCATATTGGACTCTACCTGATGAAGCTAAATAAGCATGTTCAGGTCCGACCCCTGGATAATCTAATCCAGCCGATATCGAATATGGCTCAGTAATTTGTCCATATTCATCTTGCAATAAATAGGTCAGAGAGCCATGAATTACTCCTTTTGTTCCTTTTGTAATTGTTGCAGCATGTAACGATGTATCGACCCCTTTTCCACCTGCTTCAACTCCAATTAGTTTTACATCTTCCTCTAAAAAGGGGGTAAACATACCAATAGCATTACTTCCTCCACCAACACACGCGACTACTACATCGGGCATTTTTCCATGAAGGGATTTCATTTGTTCCTTTGCTTCGTCACCAATTATACGTTGAAATTCTCTTACTATATATGGATAAGGATGTGGTCCAACAACTGATCCAATCATATAAAAATGATCCTCACAATGTTGTACCCAATATCGAATTGCTTCATTTGTCGCATCCTTTAATGTCTTATTTCCACTCGTAACAGAAATAACTTCCGCTCCTAAAAGCTTCATCCGAAACACATTTAGACTTTGTCTTTTGACATCTTCTTCTCCCATAAAAACCTTACATTCTAATCCGAACTTTGCAGCAACCGTAGCAGCAGCTACCCCATGTTGTCCTGCTCCCGTTTCTGCAATAATTTTCGTTTTTCCCATTCTTTTTGCCAGTAGTGCTTGCCCTATTGCATTATTAATTTTATGAGCACCTGTATGGTTTAAATCCTCCCGTTTTAAATAAATTTTAGCTCCTCCAATTTGTTTCGTTAATTGGTCCGCATACGTTAAAGCAGTAGGTCTACCTGAATATTGCTTTAGCAAATTTTTATATTCTAAAAGAAACGTATCATCTGACAACGCTTCTTGAAAAGCTTCCTCTATTTCAAATAAAGGCTGCATTAACGTTTCAGGTACGTAACGACCACCAAACTCTCCAAATCTTCCAAACTGGTCAGGATATTGATTCATATCCATTCACCCTTTCTACTAGCATTTGCATTAACGTTCGACATTTACGATTATTCTTTTCCACTCCACTAGCCAAATCAATACCTGTTACATTTTTTTGTAATAATAATTCCACATTTTCTGGATGGATTCCTCCTGCTATCAAGCAGTACTTATTGTGCTCTTTAGCTAATTTTGTGTATATAGGCACATCTCTCCAGTCGAAGCTAATTCCAGTTCCTCCCCATTGACCATTAACTTTACTATCAATGACAAAACCATCAATAAATGGCATGTATTTTTTCATTTCGTCCAAAATTCCTTGATAATGATGAAGAGCTTTCCATATTTCGAGTGGAAAATTTTTTCGCACTTCATTTAAAAATGAAGGGGCTTCATTTCCATGTAACTGGATAACATCTAAATCCACTTTACTTAAAACATCATCTAACTGTTTTATACTCGGGTTAACAAAAACTCCGACAAACTTTGATTTATGCTTCGATTGAATTTTTTGAATCCAACTTTGAACGTCAATTGGTTGAACATTTCTTTTACTATCCGCAAAGATAAAACCGATATAGGGAATATCTAATTCTATACATGCTAATACATCTTCGAAACATCGATTACCGCATATTTTAATGATGGTTTTCATAAACCTTTTCCTCTCCAAAAAGTTCATATATAGCGTTTTGTTGGTTGTCTTTTCTCATTAAGGATTCACCGACTAATACAGCTTTAGCTCCATAAGAATTAACAATATTCAAATCTTCTTTCGTGAAGATACCACTTTCACTCACTAACAGTACATCATTAGGTAAATGCTTCTTTAGTCCTTTTAAATGATGAATATCCGTATGAAACGTTTTTAAATCACGATTATTTACACCAATGATGTTCGGGACAAATACATCTAATAATTGATTTAAAGCTTTTTCAGAGTGAACCTCGACCAATACGTCTAAATCAATCGAAACGGCTAAATCGTATAGCTTCTTTAATTTTTTTACAGATAAAGCTTCTGCAATTAATAATATGGCATCTGCACCAATTTCCCTTGATTCAAACACTTGCTTTTCATCAATGATAAAATCTTTTCTTAATACGGGAATATCAACAATTTCCTTTATTTCTTTTAAATACGCTTTATCACCCTGAAAAAAAGTCCGATCTGTTAACACAGAAAGACAATCTGCTTTACCTTCTTCATAGCTTTTGGCTATTTTTTTATGATCAAAATTTGCTTTAATGATTCCCTTTGATGGTGAAGCTTTTTTAATTTCGGCAATGAGACCTAAAAACCTTTTCGGATTTTTTAATGCATGATAAAAAGATCTAGTCGGAATACTTTCATCAACATTCGTATTAACCTTTAGTTGTTCTACTTCTTTTTTCTTTACTTCAAGAATTTTTTCAAGCATATTGCTCTTCCTTTCGAACTTGTAGTGCTTTTAACTGTTCATATGCAGTACCATTTTCAATGGCATTAAGAGCCAGTTTGACTCCTTCATGTAAACTGTTCACCTTACCTGCTACATATAATGCAGCTGCAGTGTTTAATGCAATGATATTTCGAACACTTTCATTTCCCATATTCTGAAGTGAAAGGTCTATTAATCTCGCGCTCTCAAAAGCATTATTTACTTGAATTTCTTTCATGTTTCCTCTTTTTAAATGAAATTGTTCTGGACTAATCGTATATTTTTTTATTTCACCATTTTGTAATTCAACAACGTCTGTTTCATCAGTGATTGTAATTTCATCTAGGCCATCCCTTCCTGTAACAATTAGTACATGTTGAGCGTTAAATTCACGTAATACTTTGGCCATCTTTTCTGCATACTTCGTGGAAAAGACACCTATTACTTGCCTTTTGGCTTTTGCTGGATTGACAAGTGGTCCTAACAAATTAAAAATCGTTCGAAATCCAATTTCTTTTCGTGCTTTTGCCACATGCTTCATCGATGAATGATAAAGTGGAGCAAATAGAAAGCTCATATTTGTATCCTTTAAGGCCTTTTCTGCTTCCTTTGGGGTGGATTGAATCGGAATGTTTAAACATTCAAGTACATCCGCACTTCCGCTTTTAGAGGAAACAGCTCGATTCCCATGCTTTGCTACTTTTACACCAAGGGAAGAAGTGACAATAGCAGATGCAGTGGAAATATTAAAAGTTGAAGCTCCATCACCACCGGTTCCACATGTGTCAATAATATCTTCAAACCCATTTAGCTCTGTCATATTTTTTTTCATTGCTTTTACAAATCCGATCAATTCTTCAACTGTTTCCCCACGAAAACGCAATATTGATATAAAACTAGCTATTTGGCTATCTGTCATTTCACCGCTCATCATATGATTCATGATTTCTTCCGCTTCGTTTATCGTTAACGTATCTCCTTCAATACATTTTTTTAATACATTCTTCATCTTTTTCTTCCTCCCCCTATATGGAAATATTTTTCACTTTTTCGGAAAATAACTGTTCAGCGAGTTGAATAGTTTGAATTAAAGCTCTTGCTTTATTTCTTGTTTCCTTCCACTCTAACTGTGGCTTTGAATCAGCAACTATGCCAGCACCTGCTTGAACATATGCTTTATTCTTTTTTAAAGAAATGGTCCGTATCGTTATACAAGAATCAATATTTCCGTCAAAACCTATATAAAGAACACAGCCCGCATAGCTTTCTCTAGGCGTCGGTTCTAGCTCATGAATAATTTCCATTGCACGAATCTTTGGAGCTCCTGATACTGTACCAGCTGGAAAAGCCGAAACAAGCGCATCAATTGGATGAACATTTTCTAATAACTCACCTGTTACCTTCGATATTAGGTGCATAACATGTGAAAAATAGGTTAATTCAACTAAAACAGGTGTCTGAACTGTTCCATATTTGGATACTTTTCCAATATCATTTCTCGCTAAATCAACTAGCATGTAATGCTCTGCCAGTTCTTTTTCATCCAATAACAGATTTTCACCTAAACGTTGATCCTCTTCTTTCGTTATTCCTCTTCGTCTCGTTCCGGCAATTGGATGAATTTCTAATTTTCCATTTTGAATATGAATAAGCCTTTCTGGTGAGCTTCCGATTAACTCTTGTGATGAAAGCTTCATGTAAAACATATATGGTGAAGGATTGACAATTCGCAAAACACGATATAAATCAAATCCTGTTGTGGTTACTTCTAATTCAAACCGTTGAGACAGTACAGCTTGAAAAATATCACCTGCACGAATATATTCTTTTATTTTTAATACATCATTCAAAAACTTTTCTTTCGTATAATTCGACTCAACGCCTTCAAATGATACTTCCTGTTTCATAGAAGAAATGAATGTTTTCTCAAGAGGCTTTGATTTCTTAATTTTTTCAACAAAACTTGAAATCTCTTGAATTGCTTGATCGTATTTTTGCTTTAACTCTCGTTCATTTTCATTGCCTAATAAAAAAACGTGATATATAAAGGAGATTTGTTTTTGGTGGTGATCATAGGCAATAACGGTCTGACAAACAACAAGTTCACATATAGAATTATTTAGATTTGCTTTAGGATGTACTGGAACTTTTTCAAACAAACTAATGCTATCATAGCCAATTTGACCAACTGCCCCACCTGTAAATGGTATATCTACATTAATTTTCTTCACTTGTAAGTGCTGTTCATATTTTTTAAACAAACGAGATAAGCTTTTATCTCCCATTACTTTACGATTTTTTTCATCTAGTAAAGCAAATTCACCCATACACTCTTTAATAAAATATTTAGGATGGATCCCAATAAAAGAATAATTAGACCATTTCGATTGTTCATCATTACTTTCTAAAATATAGACAGCTTCTTTTTGAAAGGCATTAAAAATTTGAATCGGAGTTAATGTATCAATATAAAATTGATTAATTATAGGGATGGTTTTAAACTTTTTACAATCATCTAGGAATTGTTCAAAAGAAGGTACATACATAAGCTCACTCCTCCATTTTTAAATGGAGAATGAGTCATTTGAGGATTTTAAGTAGATTATAAAAGAAAAATGTACAAGGAAGAATTTCACCTATAGCTCTGATTTAAATTTGTACTTTTTACATACATGAGTCATATGAATAAAATTACTTTTTAACAGAGCCATTTTGAGAAAATGTAATTATGTTTATATTATTCAGTACAAACTTCTCTTTTACTGTTCATATAAAAAGCCCAAAAACGAGATGTTTTTGGGCAGTTTTAATCAAGGAATATCTAACCCTCAACTCAACTGACTCATTCTCAACTACCCTAACTCAACTCTACTCTTAACTAAACCAATATTCTCCAAGTATTTAGTGATTATAATAATAAACATTATGCTTGTTTGTCAATTAAATCTGGACGTAAATTTTTAGCCTTTTCTAAATATATATGACAAATGTCTTTTTGAGAGCGATTTGTTTCGATATGAAGCATAATACGAATGCACTTTTCCAGACTTCCTGGAACAGCCATTTCTTGCATGCAAGTGACAGGAACGTAAGTCCATCCTTCTAACCTTCTTAATGCTTTGGCAGGAAAAGCCGAATTTATATCATGAGTGGCCGATATAAAAACGGAAGCCACTTTTTCAGGATGAATGTTGTTTTTTATTACCATTTCCCGTAAAAGCTTTTCCGTTGCCTCGATAATTTGACTAGGCTCATTTCGTTCAACAGTAATGGCTCCTCGTACTCCTCTTATCAATCTGACCACTCCATTCTCCATTGATTTAAATGGTGGTAGATTGTTTGATCATCAAAGGTCTTAATGGTTGGCTCACCTATTGATTTTAGAAGAACCATTCGAATCTGGTTGTTAACAGTCTTCTTATCATTTTTCATACGGCAATATAAATCTTCCGTGCTTATTTCTTTTGGTATTGTTGTCGGAAAACCGATTTGGTGAAACCATTTTCGAATGGATTCAGAGCCTAAATGAACAGAAAATTGTTTTTCACTAAGATATATAGCAAACAACATTCCAGTAGCAACAGCATCACCATGAGAAATGCCACCATAACCTAATACTGACTCAATCGCATGTCCTAATGTATGACCAAAATTTAAAAACGCTCTTTTTCCAGCTTCTTTTTCATCTTCTGATACAATTTTTGCTTTTATTTCAATACCTTTTTTAATAAAGGAGTGGAGTTCTTCTTCCTTCAGTTCCTGTAAATTTGAAATATTATCAATAAGCCATTTTACAAACTGAGGATCTTGGATGAAACCATGTTTAACGACCTCTGCAAATCCAGAACGAACTTCTGTTATAGGTAAGGTCTTTAAAAACTCCGTATCAAATAAAACGGCATCAGGTTGGTGAAAGGCTCCAATCATGTTTTTTCCTAACGGATGGTTAATGGCAACCTTTCCTCCAACTGCACTATCATGAGCAAGCAATGTAGTTGGTATTTGGATAAACGGTATTCCTCGCATATATGTAGCAGCTAAAAAACCAGTTAAATCACCGACTACTCCTCCACCAAAAGCAATCATTAAAGATTTACGGTCAAGCTGATTCGTTAATGCTACCGTCATTCCTTCATAATAGTTATCAAATGATTTAGATGCTTCACCGCTTTTAATAACATGAATAAAAGATGGCACCGGGATTTCTGCTAACGTAATTTTTAGATTCTCTCCAAATAATGATTCTACTGTATTATCGGTTACAACCATTATTTTCGTTGGTGATAAATGAAGCTCATTTAATAATTTAGGTAAATAGGAGATAATGTTGCTTCCGATTTTAACAGGATAAGATTGACTTTTTGTTTGAACTTTGATTTCATCCATTAGAAATCCCTCGCATACTCTTTCATGCGTTGAATGTTTTCTTTAATGAGATCCATTCGATCTACACCAAATTGCTCAACAATAGCTTTCGCTACTTCCCATGCAACAACTGCTTCAGCAACAACTGCTGCCGCAGGAACAGCACAGCTATCTGATCGCTCAATGCTTGCTGAAAAAGGCTCCTTCGTTTCAATATCGACACTTTGGAGTGGCTTATATAAAGTTGGAATAGGTTTCATTACACCTCTAACTATAATTGGCATTCCTGTAGTCATACCGCCTTCAAATCCACCTAAGTTATTTGTTTTTCGATAATATCCTTTATCCTTTTCCCAAGCAATTTCATCATGCACTTGACTACCAAATCGTCTTGCTGCTTCAAATCCTACTCCAAATTCAACACCTTTAAAGGCATTGATGCTTACAATAGCTTGAGCAATCTTAGCATCAAGCTTTCGGTCATAATGTACATAGCTTCCTACTCCGGCTGGAACCCCTTCAACGATAACCTCAACAATCCCACCAATAGAATCGCCGTTTTCCTTAGCGTTATCAATAGCATCTTTCATTTTCATTTCTATATTTTTATCAGCACATCTTACTTCTGATTGCTCTGTTTGTTCTTTTAATTGATTCAAAGAATTGTAATTAATGTTTTGAGCACGTACACCACCAATTTCTAGTACATGTCCCACAACTTGAATGCCTAACTCAGATAAAACCTTTTTAGCAACTGCACCGACTGCTACACGAACAGTCGTTTCTCTAGCTGATGAACGTTCAAGGACATTCCGCATATCTCTATGGCCATATTTTATAGCACCATTTAAGTCTGCATGACCTGGACGAGGTCTTGAAATTTGTCTTTTCACTTCCTTTTCCTCATCAGGACTAATCGGCTCGATTCCCATAATTTTTGTCCAGTGCTTCCAATCTCGATTCTCAACAACTAAAGCGATAGGAGAGCCCAAAGTTTTTCCGTGTCGAACTCCTCCTAAGATTTGTACTTGGTCTTTCTCAATTTGCATTCTTCTTCCTCTACCATAGCCTTTTTGCCTTCTCGCTAAATCTTGATTAATATCTGTTTCTGTAAGCGGAAGACCACTAGGTACACCTTCAATAATTGCAGTTAATTGTGGTCCATGTGATTCTCCAGCTGTCAAGTACCTCATTTTCTCTCTTACTCTCCCTTCAACCCTTTAACGCTTTTAAGTAACTATAACATAAAAATGGTAAAATGAATAGAAAAATTAAGAAGTAATTTTTTGATAAAAAAATGTTTCTACTGAGCTTAAATGATAGTTTTCTGGATTAAAAATTTGTTCCGTACTGCCGACAAATAATATTCCGTGTTCATTTAGAGCATTTGAAAATTTTGAATAAATCTTTTTCTTAGCTTCTTCTGTAAAGTAAATTAGTACATTTCGACATACGATGATGTCAAAATCTGAATCATATGTATCTGCAAGCAAGTTATGCTTTTTAAATGTAACTGCCTTTTTAATATCATTATTCAGTTTAAATTGTGCGCCATCTTTCGTAAAAAATTGTGCTTTGAGATCACTTGGTACTTCTTGAAGTGATCTTTCAGAATATACTGCATTTTTCGCAAAAGAAATGGCCTTTTCATCTATGTCAGTAGCTAATATATGTACATTTGAAAGAGATAAGTATTTCGATAATATAATGGCAATGGTGTAAGGTTCTTCTCCTGTTGAACAGGCAGCACTCCAGATTTTTAAGCTTTTCTTTTTTTCCAAGAAAATAGGTAAAATTTTGTTTTCAAATACTTTCCAGCGATTTGAGTTCCTAAAAAATTCGGAAACATTTATCGTCATCCGATCTAAAAACTGTGCGTATAAATCATTATTTTTTTCCATTGCCGAATAAAATTCTTGAAATGATTTAAAACCGTACTTTTCGTATAAAGAAGTTAATCTTCGCTTCATTTGGGCCTCTTTGTATAGAGCTAAATCAATGCCTGTTTTTCGATTAATTTTTTCTATAAATTGACTGTAATCAATATCTGTCACTTTACCTCAACTCTCCCACAAATATTATTAATACCTATAGTATATAATATAAATCTTTTGAACAACCAACTGATTATAAGAAAATAAAAATGACAGCCTATTGTGGAAGGGCGATGGAGGGACTGTGGGGAGGCTTCCTCCGCCACAGCAGGGCCGAAGCGACCCAAGCCGATAGTACTTAATAGACATCTATTAATTCCTTAATGTACATAATATACACTCTAATATTACGATGAAAAAACGCCAACCAAAGCGGTTGGCGTTTTTTTAATATACCCAAGTTTCAATTTCGCGATTATATGTAACTAATTCTTCTTCTTTAAAAAATAGGTTAATTTCACGTTCAGCACTTTCTGGTGAATCTGAACCATGGATTATATTTTTACCAACAATCATTCCATAGTCACCACGAATTGTTCCAGGAAGAGCTTCTTTTGGATTTGTTTTGCCCATCATTTGTCGGCAAATTTCAATTGCATTTTCACCTTGCCATACCATAGCAAACACAGGACCGGATGTAATGAACTCAACTAGTTCTCCAAAGAATGGCTTCCCCTTATGTTCACCGTAATGTTGTTCAGCTAATTCCTTTGAAATGGTCATTAATTTTGCACCAGCAAGCTGCAACCCTTTTCGTTCAAATCTTGCAACAATTTCACCAATTAATTGACGCTGAACTCCATCTGGTTTTACCATTAAAAACGTTTTTTCCATACTTTCTCCACCCCACTAAAAATATGTATGGGCTTTCATAACCTACCCAACAAAATATTACCATTATTAGAACAGCGATGCAAACTTAAAATTTCCTTTTTCCAATATACTTTGCAATTTTAAGTAAAGTCGCTTTTGCCTTACTCTTAGGTAATGGTTCAAGCATATTTAAACTTTTTTCTAGATAACGATTGCTAATATGGATAGCCTTTTCAATTGCACCGCTTTTTTTCAAATCATCAATAATTGACTTCACTTCTTGCGGGGTGGTATGTTCATTCACTTGTATAATTCTTTCTCTAAGCTTTTCATTCTGCATTGCAAAAAGGACAGGTAAAGTTATATTTCCTTGTAATAAATCACTTCCTACTGGCTTTCCTAGCTCTTTTTCTGTAGATGTGAAATCTAAAATATCATCAACTATTTGGAACGATAGACCTACATAATAACCAAACCAATATAAGCGCTTATGCCATTCTTCTTTTACCCCTGCACTAACGGCTCCTATTTGGCAGCTTGAAGCAATTAATAAGGCTGTTTTTCTTTTAATTCTTTTTAAATAAGTTCGATAGGATTGTTGAAAATCAAATTTATCTTTAATTTGTTCAATTTCTCCCAAGCATACTTCTACAATTGTTTTCGATAATATTTGGTGTGCAAGTGGATTTTTAATATCAGTCATAAGCTCTAATGATTTGGCAAACAAATAGTCCCCTGTGTACATAGCGATTTGGTTATCCCATTTCGCTTTAATTGTTTCTCGACCGCGACGAATCTCCGCATCATCAATCACATCATCATGTACAAGTGAAGCCATATGTATTAATTCTAAAGCGACGGCCGCTTTTTTAACAGAATGGATATCATATTGGCCGAACATAGCAGATAACAAGACAAAAACAGGGCGAATTCTCTTCCCCCCGGCTTGTAGAAGATGTAGCCCTGCGTCACTTAATAATGGATCATGAGATTGAACATTTTTTTCCAATTCACTCTCAACTATATCTAAATCTTGTTCTAAAAATGAATATAAAGCTTTAAACTTCATTCAAGTCACCTTATTGTTCAAGTTTCGGTTTATGCCCTAAATGCATGGCCGCTACTCCTCCTGTGAATGGCTTGACTTCTACATTCACAAATCCGGCTTGCTCAAACATTTTTTTTAATTCCTTCATTCCTGGAAAATCACGTGCTGATTCTTGTAACCAGGAATATTCTTCATAGCTTTTGGCAAATATTTTACCAAAAAGAGGCATAATGAACCTAAAATAGAGAAAATATAATTGGCGGAATCCTATCATTGTTGGCTGAGAGGTTTCTAAACAAACTACCTTTCCCCCAGGCTTAGTCACACGATACATTTCTTTTAATACTTGCATGTAATCTGGAACATTTCTTAAGCCAAACCCTATTGTAACATAGTCAAATTGATTATCTTCAAATGGAAGTTCCATTGCATTTCCATGGATTAACTCTACATTGTGTAAATTTTGATCCTTAACTTTTTGTTCCCCTACACTTAACATATTTTTACTAAAATCAAGACCAATTACTTTGCCATTTTGCCCTGATGCTTTTGCAAGAGCAATGGTCCAATCAGCCGTACCACAGCATACATCAAGGCAACATGAACCGGGTTGTACATCCATTCTTTTCATCGTTTCTCTCCGCCAATGCAAGTGGCGCTTAAAGCTAATGACTGAATTCATCCGATCATAATTTTGATAAATGTTCTCAAATACTTTATGTACTTTTTGTTCTTTTGATTGTTGCATATTTTACCCTTCTTCCACCATTTTGTCTAAGACTTTTTCTTGTGAAAACTTAATCGCATGAATTCTATCGTATAAAAATTGTTTCACAAAAGGAGAGCATCCTTCTATTGTCTCTAATAATTTAATCGTTTCTACCATGTATTTTTGACTAAATGACAATAGGTTGGAACGAATAGTTTCCATTTCACTCTTTGAGAAATGTTCAAATCCATTAATAAAAACTGAATTTATACCCATATCTAAGTTTTTTGCTTCTTGACAAATACGTTTGAACGTTAAAAATAATTTCGATAATTTAGTCATATGGTCAATCCGAAAATGATTGCCAATGAGTTGATATAAAGCAGTTTCAACTTGAATGAAACATTCAATTATCATTTTTATATCTTGATTTAGTTGATATAAACGAATTTTATGCTCATTTATATCTCTTATAGCTAACGCATAGATTTGAATCATTTCAACATCATTCATTTTGGCTAATATATCGTAATATAAGCCACTGAAATAGTCACCTGCTAAAACAGTTAATTGTCGTTTAACAAATTCATTTCGATTTTTGCATTTCGTTACGCCAACTGAATCATGGGTATCAAGGGCTATTTGTACAAGCATTGCGGTTACAACATACTTCTCAACATCCTCTTTTGAAACATCAGCTTTTTGAAACAACTCATAAAATAGAAGTATTTTGTCCTCATCAATATTAGGGAGTTGAACATGTTTCAATAAATAAGGATGTGATAATTTTTCTTCTATAACTTGTTTAAAATAAGATAATTTATTTCGTAACTCTTGCAAAAAAATCACCCTTGTCCCTTTCATTCATATGGAAGCCATACGTACTAAAGTTTATATGTATAAACAAATTTTATTATAACACAAAAAAATACAACTGTTCATTATCTTCTTTTATAATAAAATTAGAAATACTCGGCAGAACCCGAGTATTTCTTTAAGTTAATGATAGAAAAAGTTTTGGATAAAATCTTAAAAAATTATTTACGAGAATCACTTTGAATTTCACCATGTCTCGTTTGGATTATTGCTCTTCCTCTTACTTTAATGGCAGAAGTATGCTCAGTAAATTGAGCAATCATTACTTCACCTTTATCCAGTTTTTCTGAATGATGAAACCTTGTATCAGAACCACGTGTTAATCCAATTACATTTACACCATCTTCAATGGCCTTAATTACGACAAAATCGTTTCCATTTGTATTCATAAACTGTCACCTACCAATTAGGTATTATGCTTTAATAAGAGCTAATACTTCACTCCGAGCTGCTTCATCTTTTAAGAAACATCCTCTAACTGCAGACGTTACTGTTTTAGATCCTGGTTTTTTTACTCCACGCATTGTCATACACATATGCTCTGCTTCCACAATAACCATAACCCCATGTGGCTGAAGTGACTCAACAATGCTATCAGCTATTGTTGAAGTAATTCGTTCTTGTAGCTGTGGTCGCTTTGCAACTGCTTCAACTGCACGTGCTAATTTACTAAGACCTGTTACTTTACCACCTTTAGGAATATAGGCAACATGCGCTTTTCCATAAAACGGTACAAGATGATGTTCACACATTGAATAAAAAGGGATATCTTTAACAAGGACAAGCTCCTCATGGTCTTCACCAAAAACTGTTTTAAAATGTTCTTTTGGATCTTCGTTTAATCCAGAAAAGACTTCCTCATACATTTTGGCAACTCTCTTAGGTGTATCTAGTAACCCCTCTCGATTTGGATCCTCGCCAATCGCTTCTAAAATCATTCTAACCGCTTGTTCAATTTGTTCTTTATTTATATGTGACATTTCGCTTTCCTCCTGAGACTAAAGCATTCGTATACCCGATTCTAGCACAAATGCATAAAAAAAAGCAAAACAAAAGAGATATGTACATTTTACTATGGAGTTGATTAGTGATAAAAGAAGAACACATAAAGTTTATCCACTAACACTGAATTATTTTAAAAAATTTGACAACAGGTTTCCAATATGAAACATAAGAAAAGCGCAAAGCGCCCGCCTATCGGCTAAGGGTGCTGGAGGACCTGTGAGGAGGACGTGTGATCCACCACAGCAGGCCCGAAGCGACCAAGACGATGGCGCTTGGGGCTAGACATCAAAACAATATGTATAGATTAATTTCCTTAGTGAAAATGATATAAATTCCGATATATTAAGAAAAGCCCCTTTATTAGGGGCTTTAACTGTGAAGAAATGATATATGTATGTGATTAGATCCCATACATTCGGTTTAAAAACCATTACTTACCAGCAACTGCATCTTTAAGAGCTTTACCTGGCTTGAATGCAGGTACTTTGCTAGCTGGGATTTCGATTTCTTCACCTGTTTGTGGGTTACGACCTTTACGAGCCGCACGCTCACGTACTTCAAAGTTTCCAAAACCAATTAATTGTACTTTATCACCATTTTTTAACGCTTCTAAAATCGTATCAAAAACTGCATCAACAGCTTTTGTAGCATCTTTTTTGGATAATTCACTTAGTTCAGCAACTTGATTAATTAATTCTGTCTTGTTCATTCGTTTCACCTCCTCCCAAGGAGTTGAGATAAAAACTGTTATTATTCATTTCTTCACAGTTCTACAAAATTATATACATTTTCATCAAAAACAAAATCTCAACACGCTTATATTAATCGATAAATAGTTGGATTTCAATGCTTTTTCACAAAAGAAATGGATATTTAGGAATAATAGACCATTATAGAGAAGATTTTCTGATAAAAGATTAACACAATCATTATTTAATTATCAAGCATCTCTTCAAGATAAACCTTTAAAAATCAGTATTTTTCTTTAAAAAAGAACATTTGTTCCTTTTATTAGTATAAAAAATAAGCCCCTTTATAGAGGCCTTTTCTTTATAAGATGATAGCGATCAGTCCGCCTGAACCTTCATTGATTATTCGTTCTAATGTTTCTTTTAATTTATACCGTGCGTTTTCAGGCATTAAAGACAATTTTGCTTGAATTCCTTCCCTAACAATAGAGCTTAAGCTACGTCCAAATATATCAGAATTCCATATAGATAGTGGATCATCCTCAAAATCTTGCATTAAATAACGTACAAGTTCTTCACTTTGCTTTTCTGTTCCAATAATTGGGGCAAATTCACTTTCGACATCGACCTTAATCATATGAATGGATGGAGCAACTGCCTTTAAACGTACACCAAATCGAGATCCTTGGCGTATGATTTCAGGTTCATCTAAACTCATGTCAGATAAGGCTGGTGCAGCAATTCCATATCCAGTTTGTTTGACCATTTTTAATGCATCAGCTACTTGATCATATTCTGATTTAGCATGCGCAAAATCTTGCATAAGTTGCAATAAATGATCCTTACCTCTAATTTCTACACCTACGACTTCTTTTAAAATTTGGTCGTATAAATCATCTGGTGCAAACAAATCAATTTCAGCAATTCCTTGACCCATTTCAATTCCAGCAAGCCCTGCTCTTTCGATAAATTCGTATTCACTAAATTGTTCAACAACTTGATTAACATCACGTAATCTTTTAATATCTTTTACTGTATCTTTAACGGTTTCTTGATAGCTCTCACGTAGCCAATGATCTTCTTTTAAAACCATTACCCAGCTTGGAAGGTTTACATTCACTTCTAAAACAGGGAATTCATAAAGCGCTTCTCTTAGTACATTCATAACATCTGATTCTCGCATACTTTCAACACTCATTGCTAAAACTGGAATGTCATATTTCTCGTTTAACTGCTTTCGTAAGCTCTCCGTTTCCGGATGATGTGGGTGAACGCTATTTACAATCATAATAAATGGTTTACCTACCTCTTTTAATTCCTCGATGACTCGTTCTTCTGCTTCCACATAATCTTCCCTAGGAATTTCCCCAATGGATCCATCTGTTGTAATGACGACACCAATCGTTGAATGCTCTTGAATAACTTTTCTTGTCCCGATCTCTGCTGCTTCATGAAATGGGATTGGTTCTTCATACCAAGGAGTATTAATCATTCGAGGGCCATTTTCATCCTCATAACCTTTCGCGCCAGGTACAGTATAACCAACACAATCAACCATTCTTATATTGACGTTAAGCCCCTCATCAACATGAACCGTAACCGCTTGATTGGGGACAAATTTAGGCTCAGTTGTCATGATGGTTCTCCCAGCAGCACTTTGCGGGAGCTCATCTTGCGCACGCATTTTATCTGATTCATTTTCAATATTAGGAAGAACGACTAACTCCATAAACTTTTTAATAAATGTTGACTTACCAGTTCGAACCGCACCAACAACTCCTAGATAAATATCACCGCCTGTTCGTTCAGCGATATCTTTAAAAATATCTACTTTTTCCAAGTGATCCCCTCCCGACTTATTAGACCTTGGATTAAGACGCTTATTACATATAGTTTTATGACAATATATGTTTATGATGTTGTCCGATTAAATTATGACTATCTAACAATAAAAATTCTTCTTTTTTTAAAAGTTGATAAATAATGAATTATAAGCGATATAACGATTTTTTAATGATTCGTAAGAATAAAAATGAACCCTTCTCTTTCAATGTATGATGAAAGAAAAGGGTTCATGACTTTAGTCAATCAAAAAGATTGGTTCATTGTTCTCATTAACAGTATAAGGTAATGAAAACGCAGGGACGAATGGCGAGTTTTTAACTAATATATTTCGAATATCATCACCTTTTTCAACGGTCATGTTTTCCTTTTGAAGCTTTTGATATAAATCAATACGATAATCAACATATATTTCGCCATTCCCGTCAATTACAAATGGTAAATATTCATTTGAAAAGGGACTTAAAACTTGTGGTGGCTCTTTATAACCTAATTTTTCAAAGTCTAAAGTAAAGACACCTCTTGAAATTTGTTCCTTAAAAGGAGGATATCCATTTGATTGAAGATAAGCATTTATTCTTATTTTAATTTCACGAATTTTTTCTGCCATTCTTAAATCAATTAATTTTACAGTTGGGTCGTTTTCAACATCAACAAGTACATATAAATAAATACCACCGTTTTCAAATGATGTACCAGGTGGTTCAGCTAAATATTTCGGTACTAATAAATTAAAATCAATTGGATATTTTTGATAGATTGGCGTGGACATATCACGAGTTTTTATCGGTAAAAGTCCTCCGCTATCTTTCTGATAAGAATCGACTGCAGACTGAACCGAAGTAATTTGTGTTTCATATGGAATTTCATTTTTTTTCAAACGTTCCTCTGGATATAAACATCCAGTTAATAATGATATGATGATGAATACAAGAAATGCTTTAATAAAAATTCTCATTTGACATCTTCCTTTGATTATTCATTTACTGGCCCTGAGAAAACAACAAAGAAAATAATGATACCTGCTAATAACATAAATATGTAAGCTATAATCGTAAATAAAACTTTCCAAAAGCTGTTTTTTAACTTAAAACGACTTAAATAAATTGAAAATACCGCAATGAACATAAACCCCATAGAGGCCAAAGCAATCCACATTTTAATTAAACCTTGTGACATCTCTACCACTCCTTTTTCTCGAAAAACATTATATCATAAACATTAATCCGTTCAATTTATTATATTAGAAAAAGCTGAAGTAAAAGAGGGGCTTCCCTTACTTCAGCTTCATATCGACTAATTTATACCCGATCATTATAGAACAACTCTAGGATGAAAACGTAATAGATTTACTTATAAGAAACTTTGCTTGTGCCAATTCTTCTGATAGAGGTAACTATCTGCTTAGAAGTAAAATTGATTTAATTAAATAATTGATATATTTTTTATACAAATTCATTTTTGGATTCATTCGGTCGATACCTTCTTATTTTATTCTATAGTTTTAAAAATGGTTCCCATATCATGTATTACGAGCTTCTAAGATGTTCACTAAATCTTCCATTTCATGAGTTTTTCCACGTGCCATTAACGATTCAACAGCTTTTTTTGGAGGCTTTTTATTAAATAACACATCATATAAAGCACAAGTTATTGGCATTTTAACCTCATATTTTTTTGCAAGCTGATAAGCTGCTTTTGTCGTACGTATACCTTCTACCACCATACCCATATTATTTAAAACTTCCTCTAAAGGCATACCTTTCCCTAACATATTACCTGCTCGCCAATTTCTTGAATGGACACTTGTACATGTAACAATTAAATCCCCTATTCCTGTTAAACCAGAAAAGGTAAGTGGATTGGCTCCCATTTTACTCCCAAGGCGTGCAATTTCTGCTAGTCCTCTTGTAATTAACGCTGCTTTCGCATTATCTCCATAACCTAATCCATCACTAATTCCAGCAGCTAAAGCAATAATATTTTTTAATGCTCCCCCAATTTCTACTCCAATCACATCAGGATTAGTATAAACACGAAAATATTGATTAATAAATATATCTTGAACATACTCAGCAGCTTTTATGTTATGACTTGATGAGGTGACTGTTGTAGGTTGGCGCAAGCTTACTTCTTCAGCATGACTTGGACCTGACAAAACAACAATATCTTCTAATAAATCTTCAACCATTTCCTCTTCTATAATTTCTGATATTCTCTTTAATGAATCAGGTTCAATACCTTTGCTAACATGAACAATCAATACACGGTGTGTTAAATGCAATTGTAAATTTTTCAAAACTTCACGAATCGCCTTTGTAGGAACAGCTAATACAATTGTATGTATATCCTTTACCGCTTCACTTAAAGCATGATATAGTTCAATACTTTCAGGTAGCTGAACATTAGGTAGATATTTTTCATTTACACGCGCTTTTCTTATAGCATCGATATGTTCTTTACGATGCCCCCATAGACGAACTTTATGCCCATTATCACTTAAAACAAGTGCTATTGCTGTCCCCCAGCTTCCTGCACCTAAAACCGAAATTTCACCCAACCTAATCAACCTCCATCTCTTTCTTAAAGCAAATTCCTCTTACCTATGAAAACAAAAGGTGAGTAGAATTTTCACCTACTACCCACCCAAAGACTCTTATTTCCTTGCACGAGCGATAATTTTTATTGGTGTACCTTCAAAACCAAAAGCATCACGAATTCGATTTTCCAAAAATCGCTCATAAGAGAAGTGAAGTAATTCTGGATCATTAACAAATATGATAAATGTAGGTGGTTTTACGGCCACTTGGGTCGCATAAAATATTTTTAACCTTGTCCCTTTATCAGTAGGAGTAGGGTTCATCGCTACTGCATCCATTATAACATCATTCAACACGTTTGTAGGGATGCGCATAGCGTGGTTTTCACTAGCTTGAATAATACTAGGCATTAAAGTATGAAGGCGTTTTTTTGTTTTTGCAGACAAGAACACAATAGGAGCATAGTCTAAAAATAAAAAGTGGTCTCTTATTTTTTGTTCAAATTGTTTCATGGTTTTTTCATCTTTTTCAACAGCATCCCATTTGTTAACAACAATCACAACCGCTTTCCCTGCTTCATGTGCATATCCGGCAATTCTTTTATCTTGTTCAATAATACCTTCTTCACCATTTAATACGACTAAAACAACATCTGATCTTTCAATTGCCTTTAAAGCTCTTAGAACACTGTATTTTTCTGTTGATTCATATACCTTCCCTTTTTTTCTCATTCCAGCCGTATCAATGATAACGAATTCTTGTCCATTAAATTTAAATGTTGTGTCAATAGCATCTCTAGTTGTACCTGCTATATCACTAACAATGACTCGATCTTCACCTAAAATAGCATTAACTAAGGACGATTTTCCTACATTTGGACGACCAATCAATGAAAATTTTACTACATCATCATCATATTCTTCTTCACTTCGCTTATTAAAATGTTTAACTACTTCATCTAACAAATCTCCAAGACCAATCCCATGTGACCCGGAAATCGGGAACGGATCTCCAAATCCAAGTGAATAAAAATCAAATATATTTTCACGCATATCTGGATTATCAATTTTGTTAACTGCTAGTACGACTGGTTTATTCGAGCGATATAATATTTTTGCTACCTCTTCATCTGCAGGTGTTAATCCTTCTCGACCATTTGTAATAAAGATAATAACATCAGCCTCATCAATAGCAATTTCAGCTTGATGACGTATTTGTGCTAAAAATGGTTCATCCCCAATTTCTATTCCACCCGTATCAATAATATTGAATTGATATGTTAACCATTCTGCAGATGAATAAATTCGATCACGAGTAACACCTGGAATATCTTCAACAATTGACACTCGCTCTCCAACAATTCGATTAAAAATCGTAGACTTCCCCACGTTGGGGCGTCCTACTATAGCAACAACAGGTTTTGGCACAACACAACATCCTTCCTTTATTTATCTCTCTATTGATAAATTCACTATTCATCGAAAACAAATATACTAAGCTGATATCTTTTTAAAACAGGGAAACTAGCTTAGTTTTCATAATCGTTCAAAAATAAATTTTAATTAGTTAAAAGAGACCCTTCTTCACAAGAAGAGGGTCAACTCTCATATTATATAGTAGTTTCAAGGAATCGACAATATTGCTTAAAAGTGCTTGACAATAACATATAAATCTTCTCCAATGGCATGAGCAATTCCATCTAAAATGGCTTCTAAATTTTTCGCAAATAGATCCATTTCCTCTCGATCTTTGCAAATAAAAACAGATGCTGAACCTTTTACTTTCGATGAATCTGTTGTGATAACGGCCAATATTGTTTTTTCTAGAATCATTTATAAAACCGTCCTTTCTGATTTGCATCGGACTCAGTCGGCATTCGAATAGCATTTTCAAGTGTAGGTACATTTCCTATAACACGTATTGCTTTATCTATATCCTGACTTTGTGGTAAAACAAATACTCCTACACGACCATCATCTAAATCTCTTTTAGCTAACGGGACTAATGAAGGTTCACCACTATCTCGTATAACCCCTAATGCTGTTGAAACATCATGAAGGATCGCTTGTCTTTGTCCTAAATTAGCAATCGTTGTTCTTGCATCAAATGTTTTTGGTTTTAAAATAAATCCCATCCCATATTTCAATACGAGCTCCTGTTTTTCTGGTATTCCAATATTCATAATGTAAATATTATCAACATAAAGTCCAGGACCATCAAAATGAGGTTCTACAAATTGAATATCTACTATATCTTTTAGTTTTCCCCCTGACATTAGCTTTTTGGCAATTAAAAGACAAATGATAGCTACTAAAATACTTACCCATGCATTAAATATGAGATAAGCAAAAGTAACTAATAAGGATGTAAAAATAACAAGATAATTCCGGCTTTCAAAGGCAATAGCAATTCCCTCTATATACGTATTTCCTCTAGGCACTAGTTCAAATTTGTCTAATTCTGTTAACGTATTTCGCTCCATATTTCGGACTTCACGGAATTGGGAAGCGGCTAATGTTAAAAAAGTAACTGCTGTGAATTCTTTTTCCATAATGGCCGGAACAGCTACTGTTCCAAGTCCGGCAGCTATAAATCCAAGTGCAATATGAATAATTTTACCGTGCAAATATGTAGGGTATTGTCGATAATCTGTCTTTAACATATATAATCTTGCAATTATTCCGGCTATTACACCAATTAAAATAGGATATGTATATTCATTCATTTTACCCTTCCTTCTCCTTTGCGTTTTTTTCGACTATTCCCTCTAACGAACTTGTTATACTTTTCATCGCTATCCAAATATACAGAAAGCATGTAGCAAATACCATTGTCTCTAGAAAAGATGCATCTCCTATCGTTACTGGTTTATAGATGGATGAAATAACAATCCAAAATATAAGCTCCCCATAGCATAAACCTATTAAAAGACATGAAAATGAATGAACGTAATCTTTCCCAAGGAACAACGCAATTACAAAAGCAACAACTGAACTTACGACCTTTACATCTGCTATAAACCAAACAGGGTCGTAAACAAAAAACAATTGTAATGAAGAATAGGATAAGGCGATTGTAAAAGCGGTCATTACAGTATGAATATAACGCTTTTGTTGAATTGACCCTAAAATACCTGCTAAAGTAAAAAGAAAAAACGATAAACCGATATTAAATTCAAGAAGTTGAACATACGTTTGACTTACAAATATATTTAATAATATAAAAAATGAATACCAAAATCTTTGCGTTCCTTTTTTCATCCAAAATGTCACAATGATCCAACACGCCCACATAATCCAGTAATAAAAAATTCCTTCCATCCCATCACTCTCCTACTATTTCCATTATGGGAAAAAAATATTTACCTTAATCAAAGATTATCGAATGTATTTTCCTCACATATTAAAAGAGTAGGGATGAAAGGGGGATTTAAAATGGGCAAGGACCGTCAAGAAAGAAAATTAATGAAAGAAAGAAGAGTTGAGTCTGATCGTGATCAATCCATTACTTTTCAAGGAAACACTAAATTAGAGAGTCCTGGGGATTCAAGAAAAAGAAATGAATAATATAACAAAAAAAGAGTAGTGCTACCTTAGACAGATTGCACTACTCTGCTTTATGTAAAGGCTCCTTCTAAAAATGTTACATTTAGTAATCCTATAAATACCCTTGCAATATAAGTTTCGCTTTCAGGCGCACTCTTTCTGCGGTGAAGCTACAAACTACTTCCCTCGTTTTCAGTTAGTGCAGGGTCTTGACTAACTTACTATTCCCACAGTAGTCGAGTTTTTCGCTCTCCTAAAGGTAACAATGTGTAAGAAAACAGCCATTTTACCAAACTATATTTTTATAATCTTTTAGCATATTTTGTTGTATCAATATTTCTTTCGTTTAACCAATGATATGTATCACCGTAAATAACAAGTGGAGCTTTCTGCAATTCTCGAATATTTTTTGTTCCTAATGCCGTCATGATAAATCGTAAATCTTCATGAAGAAGCTTTAACTCCTCGATTAACCCTTCAACATTCTGTTCTTTTAATATTTTTAATAAATAACCAGCCATACCTACCGAGGATGCACCTAAAGCAATGGCTTTAGCTACATCTAAAGCACTGTCAATTCCACCAGTTGCTATGATTGACATTTTGTTTACGGTATTTGATACTTCAGCTATTGCACAAGCAGTTGAAATTCCCCAGTCATTAAAAAAGCTTTTCTTTCTCAATTGACGAAAGTTTTCAATTTTTGAGAAGTTTGTGCCACCAAATCCACCAATATCAACAATTGAAACACCTATATCATTTAATTGGCTAGCACATTCTTTACTTAAGCCAAATCCAACCTCTTTGACAATAACAGGAACTTCTAATTCCTTGACTATTCCTTCAATTCGTTTAATCGCATTAGTAAAGTCACGATCTCCTTCTGGCATAACAAGCTCTTGAACTACATTTAAATGAATTTGTAAAGCGTTCGCTTCAAGCATATCAACAGCTCGCTTTGCATCTTCAACAGTTGCTTCGCTCCCTAAATTAGCAAATAATATCCCTTTAGTATGAATTTTTCGTACAATTTCATACGTATATCGTTCATCAGGGTCTTTTATAGCAGACATTTGTGAGCCAACAGCCATCGGCAAATTAAGCTCTTTTGCCACCATTGCAAGACTTTGATTAATTGTAAAGGTTTCAGAGCCGCCTCCACCTGTCATTGCATTGATAAAAATGGGCGAACTAAAAGTTAGTTCGCCCATTCGGGTAGTGATATCAACATCTGAAACCGATACATTTGGTAAGCTGTTGTGCACAAACCGAATGTCTGATAGACCGTTATATACTTCTTTACGAGTTTGTAATGCATAGTTAATGTGGTCAATTTTTCGTTGTGCTCTATTCAAAATACATCACCAATTATTTTAATTTATTTAGCTTATCCCCAATCATTTCTCCTAATTGGAAACCAGTTGATTCATCTTTACGTTGATATTTTTGATAATCTTCAGCTTCTGTCTTTGGAGCTTCCTCCAGTTCTTTCATGCTTAAAGAAATACGTTCATCATTCTGATTTATATCGAGTACCTTTACTTTAATTGTTTCTCCTTCTTTAAGCACTTCATGAGGTGTTCCAATATGTTTATGTGAAATTTGAGAAATATGAACGAGACCTTCTACCCCTGGTAGCACTTCAACAAACGCACCGAAAGAAACAAGACGCTTCACTGTACCTTCCACAACATCACCGACATGAAGCTTTTCAGTTACTTGCTCCCACGGACCAGGTTGTGTTTCTTTAATAGATAATGAAATTCGTTCATTATCACGGTCAATAGATAAAACTTTTACTTTGACAGTTTGTCCTTCTTGTACTACATCTGAAGGCTTTTCAACATGTGAATGGGAAAGCTGGGAGATATGTACAAGTCCATCAACACCACCGATATTGACAAAAGCTCCAAAATCCGCAAGGCGCTCTACAGTTCCTTCTAAAATATCTCCTTCTTCAATTTTATTTAAAACTTCCTGTTTCTTTTCTTCTTTCTCTTTTTCAACAACAGCACGGTGGGAAAGAATCACTCTGTTTTTATCACGGTCTAGCTCTACGACCATTAAGGATAGTGTTTTCCCTTTGTATTCAGAAAAGTCTTCCACAAAGTAAGTTTCAACTAATGAAGCTGGTATAAACCCTCGAACTCCTATGTCTACAACTAATCCACCTTTTACAACATCTTTTATTTCAGCTTCAAATACTGTTTTATTCTCAAATTTTTCTTGTAAATCTTTCCAAGCTTTTTCAGCATCTACTTTACTTTTCGAAACAATTATTGCTTCTTCCTCAAGTTTTATTACTTTTAACTCAAGCTCATCATTTTCTTTTACAACATCTGATGCTTTTTCAATATGTAAGCTTGATAACTCACTAATTGGGATAATTCCAGGCAGCTTGCAGTTTTCTATTTCTACAATTACCTGCTTATCTTCCACTTTTGTAACAGTTCCTTTGACATGGTCACCAACCTGTGGTGAATATACCTCCATTTGATTCATTTCTTCTACCATTCCATTTACCTCCTTGGTCAAGCCCTCTACAACTCAACATTAAAAGTTTATGCAACATTCTATTTAGCATGCATTAATCTAAATAGAATGAAAAATACTTCTTTTTATTAACTTCTAATAAATCATACTTTTTGTCAAGTCAAACGTATTTTATTGATAGGGATCCAGTAACTTTTGAATTTCTTTCATAATAATTTCTGTCGCTTCTTCCGCTGAGATTTTATTCTCCCGATGACTCTTAAAGTCTACCGGCTTTCCATATATGACTTTTACTTTACGAAATGGCTTATACGGCCCAATGATAGCACATGGGATAACGATAGATGGTGAACGTAAGGCAAAAAAACCAGCGCCAGCAAGACCTTTTCCTAGCTTTCCAGTCTTACTTCTTGTTCCCTCAGGAAATAGTCCAAGAACCTCACCATCTTTTAGTATTTTTAACCCCGTCCGAATCGCATCTCGATCAGCAAAGCCTCTTTTCACTGGAAAAGCTCCAAGATTTCTTATAATCGTGCCTAGGATGGGAACTTTAAATAATTCTTCTTTAGCCATAAAGCGAACACGTCTTGGTGCAGTAATTCCTAATACGGGAGGATCTAAATTATCAATATGGTTTGAGCATAATAAGACAGCCCCATCTTTCGGAATATTTTCCTTCCCAATCACTTCGATACGATATAACGGCTTTAAAATCGAATAAACAACATATTTTGCTATGATATAAAAGGTATTCATAGATTATAGCCTTCCTTTAACTAATTGTTTAATTTTCTCGACAACTTCATCAATCGTTAAAGAAGTTGTATCGATTTCAACCGCATCATCTGCTTTTTTAAGCGGTGCTACTTCACGCTCAGAATCTAGTTTATCTCTTTTTCTGATTTCCTCTTTTAATTTCTCTAAATCAGATTCAAAACCCTTTTTTAAATTTTCTTCAAAACGTCTTTTTGCTCTTTCTTCAACAGATGCTTTTAAGAAAATTTTTAGTTCAGCATTTGGCAATACATGAGTTCCAATATCACGACCGTCCATGACGACTCCACCACCATTTGCCATTTTTCGTTGGCGTCTAACCATTTCTTCTCTTACTTTTGGATGTTTTGCAACAATGGATACATTTCGTGTAACTTCATTTGAACGAATAACATCTGTGACATCTTCATTATTAACAAATACAAGCTGTCCTTCTTGAACAGGCTTTAAAATAATATTAATGGAAGAAAGCATATTTGCTAATTTTTCTTCATTTTCAATATCCAAGTTTTGTTTTAATGCTATATATGTTAACGCACGATACATTGCACCTGTATCAATGTAAATATAGGATAAATCTTTAGCCACAATTTTCGCCACTGTACTTTTTCCCGCTGCCGCAGGGCCGTCAATGGCAATCGATATTTTATTCACCATAAGTTCCCCCTCTTTTATTTTTACTAGATATAGTAATCTATTGAAGCTATTTCAAGAAGGTAATGGAAGAGTCCGCTCGATTATATTAATATGTTTCTGGATACGTGGCAATAGAATAAAGGCAAAAAGATTTTTTAGGCTGTTTTTTAATAGAGTGATGCTTTTAGCATTGATATAACTCAGCTACAATTTTTACGAAAACAATTTTACTTACAGAGGAAAAAATAAAAGCAGGAGTTAACCTGCATAAAGGTGTCTTATTGACTAAACGTTTCAAGCCACTCTTGGACAGTAATTTTCCCTACACCTTCATAACGAATGACTTTTGATAAATGAGGACGAACCTCATCATGCTTCAAGAAAAACTGACCTATAATTAAAAGTATAAAATGAATAATTAAAAGCTTCATTAGTATTCGCTCAATATGCTTCATCACTATCCGTTCCTATCATTTTTATTACTTATTATGTAATGTTTTCCTTATTGTTATTCAACGATTCCTTTCTTTTTATGCTGCAATTGAGTTTCAAAACAAAATCGAATAATGTGTTGTAAGCTGTTATTATCAACATTTAAAAATTTTAATGAAGCTTTTTGAATATTTGAATTACTAACTTCGGAAACACGGACAACTTCTGCATGGAGTCTTAAATACTCAATCGTTCCATCTTCAAATGGTAGGACAACCCAAGCCATGACTTCCATGCCAACAGGTAGTGTTGTTTTTTCTGGAAAAAGGATGGCAGCCCCACCACCACTTATATCCTCTGTAACGGTACAAAAAGGATCAAATTCATGATTGAAAGGGTGAATGGCAACATCAATACTCGTTTCGACCCGAACAAATTGTCTTCGTTGTACCTGTTTAAATTCTTCCTTTTTTGGCTCTTTTAAAATAACCATCGGAATATTGTCTCTAAATTTTCCGATGACTTTTGTTTTAAATCGAAAGACTTGATCATTTTCATTGACAAATGTAACTAGCAATTCCGTATTATTATGTAAAAATGTCGTTTTCCCTGTTTCTTCATTAACAGGGAAATCGATAAATAGTTTTCCGTCCATACGGTCTAACAGTTTACACTTTAACCTTTCTTTTTTTCCATTGAGAATCTCTAACATTAAAACAGCACCAATGTTTACCACGACGAATCACTCTTTCATTATTAACATTTTGAGTTTATTTCTATTTTTATTTAATCAAAAATAACAAAAAAGGAAAAGTCATAAATATACAACTTTTCCTATACTTTCATTGTATGAAAATTTTGATTTAGTTGTCATTTTAGTATTATATATCACGAAAAATTGGTTCTGGATTTTTTAGCTTTTCAATTTTTTCTTCTGTTCCGCTTTTTGCGTTAATAAAGATCCGATACGTATCGTTATCAATTGTTCCTAAAAATTCATAACATAATACTTCTTCTCCAAGATCATTCGTTATGACAGCAAGTCGATCTTCTTGAATTTGTACATTTGGATTTAATTGCTTTTTAGCTTGCTCCATTACAATACCAGGTTTTGGAATATCTCGTTCCTTTAATGCAACGAGATAATCTCGCCCTGAATATCCAATAACCTCTCCATTATCAAGGGCAACCTTCATATGAATTGAGTTTGGGTAAAATCGTACATTATCAATTGATCTGACAAATGTAAAAATACCAACATTATCATATTGTGCGCTTTCATAGAGTTCTAAGTTTTCAAATCCTTGTTCTTTTAAAAACTGTACTGCTTTATTAGAAGCTTCATTTAAGCTAATTTTTTGATTCGCTATTTCTCGATTGTGAAGTAAATAAATAGGAAATCCACCTTTTTTCGTTATATCCATATACAAATCATGTTGATTTTCTTTATCATGCATAGTAATACTGTAAAAGCCAAATGAAGACCCTTCACCATTTTCTGTAACGTCCATTCTTTGTATGTTATTCGGAGCAAATTGTCGTGCAATTTTTTGAACTTCTTGTCTTGAAATCGTTTTTCCTTTTAAATGCTCAAATGATTTTTTTGATTTTTGTAAAGAAGTAAATGTTGGACCAAAATCTGATTCAGAATACCCTTCTGCATTTTTTTCAATCGTTTTTAATCCGTCAATAATCGTATTATCCATTTGCTTTTGTCCAGAGGCTAAAGCTAGCTCGACATCCATCCATCTCAAATTATTTTTTAAAATTAAATGCTGAACATTCCTAAGCTCATTTTGTATTTCTGCTGCATCGGAATATAATTTTTTTAATGTAGAATATTCCTCTTTTGTTAAAGGATTTTTCGTTAAATCCCTCACAGCAGTTTTATAGCTGAATGAGCCAATATTCGATAAAAATTCTTCAGTTTTATTAAACGGAAGTAATGTTAAAGGTAATTGGCCTACATCACTATGTGCTTCAGATGTAATCCGCCAAACTTCGGCAAGAGCAGGAGAAAGAGATTGACGGGAGTTCATGGCAAGTGTGGCTCCAATTTTGTCATGTAGCTGATCAATTTGATAGGTTAAATCGTGAAAAGCTCGTTGATAGTTATTTTCAGCTTTAATTAATATTGCATTTTTTTCTTGATGCTCTTTATATCCCCAATAACTTGTACTCACAACGGCGACAGCTAATACGGTTATCAATATCCCTCGAAACATTTTTTCACCTCTCTATTCACAGAAAATATGTTTACCAATCTTTTTAATTTGTGGTCTTGACCAAATCCAAGCACTTGTTGCAGTATTTGGATTAAAATAGTAAATCGCATTCTCAGAAGGATCCCAACCATTAATCGCATCTAATACTGCTTTTCTAGCTGTTTCATCTGGAGTTAGCCAGATTTGTCCATCAGCTACTGCTGTAAATGCCCCCGGTTCAAAAATTACCCCAGCTACTGTATCTGGAAAGGAAGGGCTGTTTATTCGGTTTAAAATAACTGCAGCAACTGCTACTTGACCGATATATGGCTCACCACGTGCTTCACCATATACAGCATTTGCCATAAGCTCTATATCATTTTGAGAAAATCCGCTTGGCATATTTACTGCCGTTGGTTTCCCTTCTTGTTTCGCTTGTTGGTTTTGTTGTACTGTGTTTCGCTTTGGAGTTTCTCTTGTTCGATCTTGTGCTTGTTGTTTCGGTTGTTGTTGTGGTTGTTGTCGTCTTTGTTCTGATTGTTTTGGTTGTTGTACTTGCCCTTCTTGACGTCTTCTTGCTTCAGCTTTCTGTTTCCATTGAGCTTTTAATTCTCTTGTTGGCTCTGTTTGGATTTTTAACGGGATTCCACCATAATGAGTAAAATCCTTCCCTTGATGAATTTGACCATAAACAAATTTCTTATAAAACTTAGTAGACCTAATTAACATTTGTTTCGTTTCTGGTCCCACAAGGCCATCTACTTCTTTTAATCCAAAATTGTGCTGAAAGTTACGAACAGCCCAATATGTTCCCCATCCATAAACACCATCTATGTTTCCATGGTAGTATCCGTTATATTGTAGTCTTGCTTGAAGTTCAATGACATCATCACCGACAGCTCCCCTTTGTATCACCTGTTCTGAAAATGCATAGGAATGATTCACATTCATAATAAGTGTACTAATAAAAACGATTAGGATAGGAATCAAATTTAGCCGGAACCTTTTTGTTAATTTCATTATGCTGCCTCCTAACTAAATCTTTCGTTATATGTATTTTTTGTTGAGATTGGTATTTTATACAGGTTTACAATTAGTAAAAGTTCCCTCTACGTTTGTGGATCGAAGCTAGGAATAATAATTTCCAATAACCTTTAACAGCTCTTATTCTTTCTAAAACGCTAAAAATCAAAAAGGTTGATGAGTATTTTTCTCATCAACCTTCTTCTCAGAATTTTCATAAACCCATATATAATTTTAAATTCACTGTTCTATCCTGAAATCGTTTCAACCTTTTGCTTATGAATCATTCTAGCTTTTTTCGCTTTATATAAGGCAAAGGCCCACAACAATATCATAAAAGGTGTAACATAAAACTTCCAATCAACATACGTAATTAAAATAAAATCATACACTCCATGTAATAATACAGGTAAAAATAAGGATAAAAAAATCCATTTAAAACGTTTTTCTTTTCCGGAAAATTTCCCTTTCCCAAAGTAATACCCCATAATGACACCAAATAAAGCATGACTTGACACAGGTAATAGAGCACGGCCAATTGCATATTCAATCCCATTTGCAAACAAATATAATATATTTTCTAATGTCGCAAACCCTAGAGAGATAGAGACACCATAAACAATTCCATCATAATGTTCATCAAAGTGAAAGTGTGAATAAATCGTAAAATAAAAAATAAACCATTTAAAAAATTCTTCAAGTAGAGCCGTTGCAATGAAAGCTTTCAATAAAGGAGACGAAACAACCCCTTCTACTTCGAGAACATATTGAATAAACATGAGGGGAAAAACGAGTAGAGAACCAAAAATAAAGGAGCGAAAAACCATTGAAATCGGTTCGACTCCATATTGATCCTTCAAATAAAAATAAGAGAGGATTGCTAAACCTGGTGCAATCCCAGCTGATATAATCGCAAGCATATATGTGCCTCTTTTCCCATTTAATCCTTTCTTTTTTAAATGGTAACATGGAAAATAAAAAATGAAAATCACTAATCATTGATAAAATAATGGATAGTAATGTTTTAGGGAGGACGAACATGAAAAATATATTAATTATTCACACAGGCGGTACAATCTCTATGCAAGAAGATGTTAGTACTGGTGAAGTAAAACCAGGTTCATCTCATCCATTGACAGAACAAATAATCCCTTTAGAAAATGTATCTTTAACGGTTAAAGAGCTTTTTCATATCCCGTCTCCACACATAACTTTAAAAGAGATGTTAGAGATAAAAAATACAATTATAAAATTTTACAAAGCCGAACAAATTGACGGTGTTGTGATTACTCATGGTACCGATACCCTTGAAGAAACAGCCTACTTCTTAGATTTAACTCTAGACATTCCGATTCCCGTTGTTGTCACGGGAGCGATGAGGTCTAGTAATGAACTAGGTTCTGATGGGTTATATAATTTAATTTCATCCATTAAAGTAGCTACTTGTCAAACAGCCCGTAATTTAGGTGTTCTCGTTGTGATGAATGATGAAATACACACAGCTAAAAATGTCACAAAAACCCATACAAGTAATGTTGCTACTTTTCAAAGTCCACAATACGGACCAATTGGTATTGTCAATAAAAGAGCTGTATCCTTTCATCATAAACCGATTGAGCGTCAAGTATTTAACATCTCTCAAATATCAAAGCATGTCATTTTACTTAAAGCGTATGCTGGGATGGATGAACGAATAATGCATGCGGTTGAACATATTAACCCCGATGGAATCATTATTGAAGCATTAGGTCAAGGAAATCTCCCTCCACAATTAATTCCAGGGATTAAACATTTTATTGAGAATCAAGTTCCAATTGTCATCGTTTCTAGATGCTTTAATGGTACAGTTCAAGATGTTTATGGATATGAAGGAGGAGGTAGACATTTAAAAAGCTTAGGTGTTATTTTTAGTAATGGTTTAAATGGACAAAAGGCAAGGATAAAGCTTTTAGTCGCTTTGGAGCATACAAGTAAACTGGAGGAACTAGAGCAAATTTTTTCAAAATAAATGTAATTGAAAGCTGTCTCATAACTCACAAAATAACAAATCACCATATTATGAGACAGCGTTTTTTTATCTTCTAAATTTAATAGTTTCAGCAATAAGTCCACCATGAAAACGACCATTTTCTATAAAAATTTCATTTGCATTATTTCCCGCTGCTATAACTCCAGCAATAAAAACCCCTTTAACATTTGTTTCCATTGTATCTGGATCAAATGTTGGTCTTCCGGTTTCTTGATCAATTCCAACCCCTATTTTCTGAAGAAATTTATGGTCTGGATGGTATCCAGTCATTGCAAAAACAAAATCATTTTTAATCGTTTTTTCTATTTCATCATTTACGATATAAGTAACAGAATCTTCTTTTATTTCTTTAACAATTGCGTTAAATTCCATTTTAATAGTTTCTTTTTTAACTAATGAATCAAACTCGGGTAAAATCCACGGTTTAATACTAGATGAATATTCACTACCTCTATATAATACCGTTACGTGGGCACCTGCTTTAACTAATTCAAGCGCTGCATCGACACTGGAATTTTTACCACCAATGACCACAACATCCTTATCAAAATATGGATGGGCTTCTTTAAAATAATGAGAAACTTTTGGTAAATTTTCTCCAGGTACATTCATATAATTCGGATTATCATAGTACCCTGTAGCAATTACAACAAAACGAGCTTCATACAAATCTTTTGATGTCGTAACAATAAACTTTCCATTACGATTTTTTTCAACCTTTTGGACCTCTTCGAACGCATTAATTCTCAGCTTTTTCCTTTTTACAACTTCACGATAATAAGCTAACGCTTGATTTCGAACAGGCTTTCGATTTTCAGTTATAAAAGGAACTCCTCCAATTTCTAGCTTTTCACTAGAGCTGAAAAACGTTTGATGAGTAGGATAATGATAAATGGAATTTACAATATTTCCTTTTTCAATAACAAGTGGTTGAATACCGATTTTTTGTAATTCAATTGCTGCAGAAAGACCGCACGGACCTCCCCCTACGATAATAACCTCTTCTTGTATCATATATGTTCACTCCTATTATGGAAACAAGTTTCATTCAATAAAAAATCTCCTATCTTATGATAGGAGATTTTAGTTATGGTTGCAAATATTAAATCCAGCCTCTAAAGCGAGAGGCCTCAGCCATTTTACGAACACCCACCATATATGCAGCTAAACGCATGTCAACACGGCGGTTTTGAGCTGTTTCATATACATTATTAAATGCTTTAACCATCACTTTTTCAAGCTTTTCTTCCACTTCTTCCTCAGACCAGTAATAGCCTTGATTATTCTGTACCCACTCAAAATAAGATACAGTTACACCGCCTGCACTTGCTAATACGTCAGGTACAAGTAACACACCACGGTCTGAAAGAATTTTTGTCGCTTCTAAAGTTGTTGGTCCGTTAGCTGCTTCAACTACAATTTTCGCACGAATATTATGTGCATTTTCTTCTGTAATTTGATTTTCAATTGCAGCTGGAACTAAAATGTCACATTCTAATTCTAATAATTCTTTATTTGTAATTGTATCTTTAAACAGCTTTGTTACAGTTCCAAAGCTGTCACGGCGATCTAATAAGTAGTCAATATCTAAACCTTCTGGATCGTACAAGCCACCATATGCATCAGATATTCCAATAACCTTCGCTCCAGCGTCATGCATGAACTTTGCTAAATAGCTTCCTGCATTTCCAAAGCCTTGTACAACAACACGAGCACCTTCAAGTGAGATCCCCTTCTTTTTAGCTGCTTCGCGAATACAAATCGTAACACCTTTTGCTGTCGCAGACTCACGCCCATGTGAACCACCTAAGACGAGAGGTTTACCAGTAATAAACCCTGGATTATTAAATTCGTCTATACGACTGTATTCGTCCATCATCCATGCCATAATTTGTGAGTTTGTAAATACATCAGGAGCTGGAATATCTTTAGTAGGTCCAACTATTTGGCTGATAGCTCTTACATACCCCCTACTTAACCGTTCCAATTCTCTAAATGACATATCACGCGGATCACAAACAATTCCGCCTTTTCCCCCACCGTACGGCAAATCAACGATTCCACATTTTAGACTCATCCAAATAGAAAGCGCTTTAACTTCTCTTTCTGTGACATTAGGATGGAATCGTATACCTCCCTTTGTTGGTCCTACAGAATCGTTATGTTGTGCCCGGTAGCCTGTAAAAATCTTTACAGAACCATCATCCATGCGTACGGGTATTTTAACGGTTAACATACGCATCGGTTCTTTTAAAAGTTCATACACTTCTTCGGGATATCCTAGCTTTTCTAAGGCTCTATGTATCACCGTTTGTGTAGATTTTAGCACATCGTTTTTTTCATTGCCATCGGCTACCATATTAAGTTAACCTCCTACTTATTCGTTCAGTAATAAAAAGTGAAAGTCCACCTTTCATGACATAGTATACACCTTCCGCTAATTTATGCAAAGATTTTTCTTTGTTTTATAAAATTTTCTGAACGTAATGAAAAGGGTATTGTTTTAACAAATTCATAATTCTTTTTATTTAGTATCTCTTAACGACATTTTCACATTCAATAACTTAACGAATAATTTAAAAAAAGCGGATAATCTCCGCTTTTTTTATTGTATAAAATTAGTTCCCTCAACTTTTTGGTTTTGTCTAGCTCCAGTTCCTAGCGTAGCGAAAGACCCTCTCTTCCCTGCAATAAATCGACATCCGCTTGATCCGTAGCGACATGTTTATCTCAGTTCAAGAGATTCTCCCGTTCCTTCGATTCTAATCAGTCGCCTCCACTTTTTTAGTTTAATGAAAATATTTTTGAAGTTGTTCCATGGCATTACCGTTCATAATGGTTTTTCCATATTCTTGAAGTCTATGAACAGTGATTGGAGTTGGTGTTCCATATTCCGCCAATATAGCAATTAATTCATCAATGGATATTGGTTGCAACTGATCAAATAGTAAATAATATCGTCCATTAAAGGAGTATAATGTTCCACCCCAAACATTTAAACGAGACAGTGTTTTGGAAAGATGAATAACATCTTCAAAATCTAAAAATTCATATAAAACATCTTGACTTTCATCAACCTTTACTTGCATTTCGATGTAATCATCTAAATATTCATCATCTATATCTTCATCATTGCTATGTTTTGTTACAATGATGACCATTCCTTGTGCTTGTAATGAGTATACCTCAACGGCTATCGGACCGTTTGCATTAAAACCTAATTCCTCGCTTGCTTCGTTCATCATTTCACGGAAAAGCTGATGAACTTTGAGCGAGTCTTTCCAAAGATCTTCTTTTGTCAGCCCTCGATCCATTAAGTCATCCTGCGTTAAAAAAATTTTAATTTTATTATAGTTTAGACGCTCAAGTCGCATCCTTTTCCCTCCTGCCGTCAAACCCTCATACGTTCATATAAATTATTGTATGAAAGTCTGAAAAGATGGTTCGTTAGTTAGTAATCAGTTTACAATGAGTTGATGAGGAAGACAAGCAGAATATATTAGAAAATTGTAGAATGAACACGATTTTTGAAGGGAAATGGTCTCACAACTTAAGCGAATTTAATTTAAAGTCTTTCGATTTCGATTTCATGATTGGAATTTAAGTTTAAAGATAAAAAGCAGTAGAAAATTGAAAACATTAGTAACATAATGGTTTGCCAAAATCCTTGAATGAATAATAAATAAAAAATGAGTACAACTGAGTAGCTTAATATTAAATGAAACCACTCAATTGACTTTTTCTTCAATAAAAAATATGTTTCCTCCATCCCTGATTTTAACAAGTGGGCATTCGCTAAGAAACTTATAAAGAAAAAAACCATCCCAACAAAAAACTGAATAGGATGTAATACAAGTTCAAGAATAAATTCAGTTATTTCAAATGGCTTTTCTATTGGAATTGATCGGATAAATACCAATCCAGCCACGTAGCCAGCTAATATGCTTATAATTTTTGATAGCATAAAAATCCCCTCCAATTACACTATATGTAGGAGAGGGTAGTTCATGACTTCTCCTATTTACTTTCAAAATATAAATTTATATCATACACCCTCTTCATCATTTCAAATACTTTTTCTCTTTCACGCCAAGCGTCATCATCATTCCATAAATCTGTACTTTTATCAATTATTTCACATCGTAATTCATGAAATTCTTTTTCTTTTTTGTCTTCTTTCTTTTTATAAAACAAGGTAGCACCATAACTTCCTCCAATCATTAAAAGGATAACTAGGTGGAAAGAACGATCAAAAAATTCTTTAAGAATCATGTCAAATTGATCTTTATATGGTAAATAAATCCATATATATAAATAAGTTAGGAAAAGAAATGAAAGAATAATGGTTATCATTCTCCAGAACAAACCTTGCTTTTGTACTTGTTCATATTTTTGCTTTCGGTCAACCAATTCTTGAAGCATTTTTTTGGTGGGTGTATCTGTATGTATTAATTTCTCAATTGGTTTATCCATCCCACATTTCTCCAATCTTTTTTGTACAAGGTATGCAAAAGTAAAAGGAATTATGATAAAAAAGGGTTGCAAGAAAGGTTTCGAAAAAAATTAACCTTATTGATTTTCACTCAATACAAATAAGTTCAAATCCACTGTTATAATTTAAAAGGGTGTCCAAAAATCGTATCTAAACCATTTTTGGACACCCTTTTTAAGCTATTTTTCTTGACCATCATGTATAAGAGGAATTTTTAGCACTTGTCCCTCATAAATCTCATTTTCATTCAAATTATTATAATCTCTTATAATTTTTTCTCCATCACGACTTTTATAATATTTCATTGAAATACGAAATAATGTTTCCCCTGGCTGTACGATATGTGAAACTACTTTATATTGGGGAGATTTTTTTTCATTTTGTTTAGCATTTTGTATATTTTCTTCAGTTTTACTATTATCTTGATTTTCAGATGACTCACGATAAGTTGATTCTTCCTTTTTTATTTCCTCATCATTATTTTGCTTCTGTTCACCTTCATTTACCTCATTTTCCTGATCATTTTCTTCATCATTATTTGAAACATCATCATTAGGTTGTTCCCCTTCATCTTCAACATTGGAGTTTTCACTATAATGAACATTCACTTCTTCAAATTCTGTTGGATTGGAAACGTAAGACTTATTTTTATGTTCTAAATAATACATGATGGATAGGACCATTAAAGGTAAAAAGATAAACGTAATGACTAAAAGTCGAAGTAATGGATATTTCACCTTCAACTTTCTTTTACTTCTTTTAAGTTTATGTACTTCACTACGTGGTGGATATGATGTAATATCTTCAAAATCATTAAATTTTTCCCTTAATGATTCTGCTTGATCTCGACCAACCTTTTTCGTCATCATTCACCGTCTCCCTTGTTATGGTCTAAAATATATTGATAACGAATTTGTAAAGCGAAAACAAAGTCAATTACGAAATGAATAAAAATGGTTGTCCACAAATTTTCTGTCCATTCATATACGACACCAAGTAAAAAGCTAACAAGAACAACCATGGTAAACAAAAGCCATTTTGTTAAATAACGAATATGTAGAATGGCAAATATGATACTTGCCACAATTAAACCAAAATGGGTTTGTAACACTCCCCGAAATAATAATTCTTCACAAAAAGCAATTAATAAAGTTAGAGAAATAATTTCTAAAAGGTTTCTTTTTTGAAATAATCGTTTATTAATACCACCATCATCAAAAAAAGAAGGAGGAAATACATTCATAAGTATAAAATCTAATATGATGATACTTAATGCAACAAAAGCACCTATCAAAAAAACTTTTTTTGTATTCATCTCAAAAATTGATATAAATGCATTATAAGAATCAAATAAAAAGAAAGCTAAACAAATAGAAATGATGAGAATAATAATTTGAGTAAACAAAAGTTGGCGTAACAATTCTTCGTCTGACATTTTTTTTACGATATCCTGCTGCTTTTTAAACAAATGAATCACTCACTTAAGGCAAACATTCTTTTTAATTCTTTTTCCCATGATAAAGTTTGCTCCTTATTTGTCATTTCCTTATTCTTCATATAATGAGAAAAATTTAATCCACAAATGTCACAACAATTTTCGACTGGCTCCACATGTGTCTCATGAAAATAATGTAAAAGTGATTGCCTACGACATTTTTTTTCATGAAGCCATTTTAATAAATTTTGTAACTTTTCTTGCTTTATATTGATACGATTTTCAATTTTTTGCGTAACATATTGAAACATTGATTCTTTTGTCCTTTCTTCCGATTCAGCTAATACATGCTGAAGAAATCGCCATTGTGTTTCAGAGAGTCCTAGTGTATTTAATTCTTCTTCAGTTAAATGTATCGGAAGTTTTTTTTCCTTCTTAGAGTAAAAATATTGAATCACACTCTGAATAATCGAATTCGGTGGGAATTCAGACTCTATTAACGCTTTTGGAATTTTCACATCACTTTCAGACCAAAAAGTAACTGCTACACTGTCTAATCCGTCTCTTCCAGCACGACCTATTTCCTGAACATATGCTTCAAGCTGAGACGGGATATGATAATGAATAACAAAACGTATATTCGGTTTATTAATGCCCATTCCAAATGCATTTGTCGCAATGATAACAGTTAATTCATCATAAATAAATTGCTGTTGAATTAACATACGCTCTTCATTAGTCATGCCTCCATGATAAAATGCAATTTGTTGAATTCCTCTTGATTTCATAATCTGAGTCAAATCTTCTGTAAACATTCGGCTTGAACAATAGACAATTCCTGGTCCCTTTAATTGTGACAAAAGCTCATACAATCGTTCAACTTTTTCCTCTGAATAATCAAATCTTTCTAGTGCAATCGCAATGTTTGGTCGATTCATTGAATAAATATGATATTTTGGATCGATTAAATTTAAGGTCATTTTAATGTCTTCGATTACTTCCTTTGTAGCTGTTGCCGTTAATGCAAGACAGGTTGGGTTACCGAGCTTCTCTTTTATTTCTCCTAACTTAGAATAATCAGGTCGAAAATCATGTCCCCATTGGGAAATGCAATGCGCTTCATCAACTACAAAAAGTGATATATTCAGCTGTTTTAATCTATTAATCACTTGGTTAGATTGAAGAATCTCAGGAGAAAGGTAAATAAATTTATATTGATGTATATTTTCTATAGCCATTTTTCGTTCATGTGGTTGTAACATGCTGTTAATAGCCACTACACGCTTTTCTCCGTTTGTTTTCATTTGTTGAACTTGGTCTTGCATTAACGATAAAAGAGGAGAAATAATAATAACTGCTCCTTTAAACAAATAAGCTGGTAATTGATAACATAGTGACTTCCCCCCACCTGTTGGTAGAAGTCCAATCACATCTTTATTCTTTAATATATCTTGTATAATTTCCTTTTGTCCCTTTTTAAAGGAGTGATAACCAAATTTATTTTTCAACAGCGCTTCGATTTTGGTAATGATGATTCCTCCTTTCAACAGCTATAGCAAGACGAATTTGAAAATAACTGTATTCATTATTCAATGCTTCTTTAATCGCTTTAAGCTTACTTGTTTTCAGTTCCTTTATTTTTGAAAGAATGACTTTTATATCTTCAGCTTTTATGTACGGTGATATATCAAAAGATGGTACATTTAACGTTATTTCAACAATATGGTCTTGTATCGTACTTACTTTCAGTTTTCTAACTGATGCAATCTCATCTATATTAAAACCATTTTGAATGTAACGAAGTGTAACATGTGATGAAGTAGTCAATGTATGATTTTTAAGTATGTCCTTTATAAGTCCAAAAAGGATTGAATAAGCTTTCGGATTTCCTATTATTTCAAACAAAATAAAATGAACTGTTGAAATAAATAAAACTTCAATATAATACTTGTCATCTTTTAAAATTTCTCCGAGCTGATGTTTCGTTAGGCCTGTTCGGTTATAACTAGATAATTTCAATAGAAAAATTGTTGCCTTTTTTTCACCAAGCTTTTGCAATAAATCTTTTAATTCGTTATAAGTCTTTTTTACTAATTCCTCTCTTGATAAAGGTATCGAAAGAATATAATTTTTGACAAATTTTAGGATTAAATATTCTTGTGAAAGAGGAATATAAGATGAAGAGTGATGAGATAAATGTGATACTGTTTGTACAAATTGTGATAACCTTTCCCAAAATATTTGGCTAATCTCGTTATACTTCCATCCATTAAGCTCTTTAGGGAGTGGCTTTTCTGAAAAAAGCTTCTCTAAATAGCTTTCTCCCTTATCGGTAATACCGTATTGCTGCTCATTTTTTTGTATGATCAAATTCAAGTTGCACAATGAACGTAAAATTTGGTCAAATTCTCCTCTCGTAATCGAAGGATACAATCCAAATAAAGGTGACAATTGAAAAATAAAGGCATCTTGAATTGTTTGGGAAGATTTTTTCCCTTTTAGTAAGTGGTATACAGCTGAAATGGTTCGTTCCTGACGAAATTTTTTTACAGCATATAATGTTATTGTATGAGAATAATTAAATTCCATTTCATCACCCTACACAATATGACACAATTCGATCTATGAGAATATTTTATCAGATTTATTCCGAGAAATGGTGACAAACTATATAATATATCTTGTCAAACACTTTTAACCCTTTGTGTGATAAGGATTCTCAAATGACTTTTCTATTGAAATGTAGTGAAATAAACTTTACAATATTTATAAAGATTTCCGTTTAGGTTTTCGGGAAAGACATCATTTTTGTTGACATAACTTCTAATTGTGTATAGAATGCGCAGGGGGTTCATTTAATATTTTTCGGGAGGTTTTATCTATGCCAAAGTATACAATTGTTGACAAAGAAACATGCATTGCATGCGGTGCTTGTGGAGCAGCAGCTCCAGATATTTATGATTATGATGATGAAGGAATTGCTTTTGTTACGTTAGATGATAATCAAGGGATTGTAGAAGTTCCTGAAATCTTAGAAGAAGATATGATGGATGCATTTGAAGGTTGTCCAACTGATTCCATTAAAATCGCAGACGAACCATTTGATGGTGACCCATTAAAATTTGAATAAAGTTACAAAAGGATGTTTCTCAATAATGAAACATCCTTTTTCATTTGTGACAACATTGCCAAGATATTTCAATTCCTCTATAATAATAAAGCATACATACAATAAAGGAGGAAAATGGGGTATGGCAAATAAAGTTGTAGAAGCATTTATTGAAATTCCAACTGGAAGCCAAAACAAATACGAATATGACAAAGAAAGAGGCGTATTTAAGTTAGATCGCGTTCTTTTTTCACCAATGTTTTACCCTGCTGAATACGGATACTTAGAAAATACACTTGCATTAGATGGAGATCCATTAGATATTCTAGTTCTTGTAACAAACCCAACATTCCCTGGTTGTGTCATTGATACGCGTGTTATCGGTTACTTAAATATGGTTGACGGTGGAGAAGAAGACGCAAAATTAATTGGTGTTCCAGTAGAGGATCCTCGTTTTAATGAAATCAAATCAATCGATGATTTACCAGAACATAAATTAAAAGAAATTGCTCACTTCTTTGAGCGATATAAAGATTTAGAAGGAAAGAAAACAGAAATCGGTTCTTGGGAAGGACCTGAAGCTGCAGCTAAGTTAATTGATGAATGTCTTGCACGCTATAATGAAAATAAATAAAGTTTAAAAAGCTGACTCTTCATTGAGTCAGCTTTTTTTATAATTTTATATAAAAATAAAGTAAACGCTTTCACGCTGTAAAGTTTTAATTCTTGACAAAGTGAAGATTATTAAGTTAAAATTATCAGAAATTTCATTATTAGCTAAACAGTTTTTCATAGGAGGATCCAAAATGTTTCATGTTCTAGTTTCCGATTCTATAAGCTCAGTAGGTTTAGCACCACTATTAGATTCATCTGATATTGAAGTCGTTCAAAGAAATGTAAATGATGTCGAGGATTTAACGCTATATGACGCCCTACTTGTGAGAAGTGCAACGAAAGTAACTGAAGATTTAATATCTAAAATGCCAAATTTAAAAATTATCGGAAGAGCAGGTGTCGGAGTCGATAATATTGATGTAGAAGCTGCAACGAAATATGGAGTCGTAGTTATTAACGCACCTAATGGGAACACGATTTCTACAGCTGAACATACATTTGCAATGATGATGTCATTATTAAGACATATCCCACAAGCAAACGTATCCGTTAAATCTGGTGAATGGAATCGTTCTGCCTTTATTGGAACAGAATTATATAAAAAATCTCTTGGTATTATTGGTTTAGGTCGTATCGGTAGCGAATTAGCGAAGCGTGCGAATGCATTTGGTATGAATGTCCTAGTGTTTGATCCATTCCTTACAAAGGAGAGAGCTAGCAAAATTGGAGTCAATAGTTGTACATTAGATGAATTGCTTGAAAGTGCTGACATTATTACTGTACACACTCCACTAACGAAAGAAACGAAAGGTCTTTTAGGAAAAGAAAACTTAGAAAAAACAAAAAAAGGTGTTTATTTATTAAACTGTGCCCGTGGTGGAATTATTAATGAAGAAGATCTTATTGAATTTTTAGAAAATGGCCATGTAAAAGGTGTGGCTTTAGACGTATTTGAAGTAGAGCCTCCAGTTAATAATAAACTTTTATCTTATGAACAAGTTGTTGTAACACCACATTTAGGAGCATCTACAAAGGAGGCACAGTTAAATGTAGCCGCGCAAGTTGCCGAAGAGGTGTTAAACTTTTTAAATGGAAAACCTGTTTCATCATCTATCAACTTACCAACTTTAACAAAAGAAGTATATGAAAAAATTCAACCATATTATAAATTGGCGAAGAAAATCGGAAAGCTTGCTTCACAGTTCATGAAAGAACCAGTTTCAGAAATAAAAATCAATTATGAAGGATCGGTTGCAGAACTTGAAACATCTTTTATTACGAAAAGCTTCTTGTCAGGTTTTTTAAATGAGAGAATTGCATCAACTGTTAATGAAGTCAATGCAGGAATTATTGCAAGTGAACGAGATATAAGCTATAGTGAAAAAATCTCAACAAATAAATCAGGTTATGATAATTGCATTAGTATTGCCGTATATGGTGAGAATAATTCATTTAATGTCAAAGCAACCTATATTCCTCATTTTGGAGAACGAATTATTGAAATTAATGGCTATGATATTGATTTTTATCCAACTGGAGAATTACTCTACATCCAACATATCGATAAGCCTGGTGTCATTGGTCGGGTTGGTAACGTTTTAGGAGAACATGATGTAAACATCGCAACGATGCAGGTTGGTCGTAAACAAGTCGGTGGCGAAGCAATTATGATGCTTTCTTTTGATAAACCTCTTGATCAAAGCTTAGTAGAAGAATTAAAAAAATTCGATGATATCGTATCTATTCGAACGATTCGATTATAACGAATTATTCGTGTGTCAGACCTCAAACCCAATTTTTGCTTGGGGTCTGACACTAAGACATTAGAAGCCATATTATATGTATAAATCATAATTTCTTGTTTTGGATAAATTACATCTGATTCTAAATTATTCCATCTTTTTATTTGTTCAACCGAAACATCATATTGTTGAGCATAGCTCCATAACGTGTCGCCTTTTTTCACAATAATAACTTCAGCGTGATTGGATACCTGTACATTTTTATCGTGCATAAAGTCGCCTAGTGAAAAGACTAGAAAAGGATCAAATGCATTATTCTTATCAAACGTCCATTCACCTCTATGTACTTCAAAATGTAGATGAGGCCCAGTTGAAATGCCAGTATTCCCCACAGTACCAATGACTTCTCCTTTTTTTACATTTTTCCCTTCTTTTACAAAACGTTCCTTTAAATGAGCATAAACTGTTTCTAGCCCGTTAGAATGCTCTATAAAAATAACATTTCCGTAGGATTTAGAATAATACGATTTTTTCACGATTCCATTATCAACAGCCATCACTTCTGTTCCTTCAGGTGCTCCAATGTCTATTCCTTTATGTTTTCCATTACGAGTTCCAAATTCATCGGTAATTACCCCAAAAACTGGTACTACCCATTCTTCTGTTTGTTTATCAACATCCATTTGTGCACTTGGATTCAAATTAGGTATAAAAAGGCTTATTAAAGCTCCAAACATGACAATAAAACATAACTTTATCATAGATTTCATAACTAAAAGAATCCTCCTAACAGTGAATGTATGCTTGTACATTTATACAATATTCATAGTGTGTAAAAAAAATGACATTTCATACATAAGAAATACATATGATTTTAATTTACACAATATGGAAATTTATATATTTGACTCCGCTTTAGTTAAACGCTTTCCGAACTTCCACAGAACGTGGCCGCTTTTAGCATAGGTTTATTCTATCTCCTAATCGCTCAAACTTAACTGAAGGTTCTCACCATTTTCGCTTATTCTGCACAATTCACCATCTTCGTAAATTTATAAAAATGGGGATTTATTTTAACTCATAAGACAATCCTTTTCACAAAAAAAGCAGAAAAGGAAAAATCCTTTTCTGCTTATGAGGAACTAAATACTGTTATTGGATTAGGAGAATAGGGTACTTCAACCGGTTTTGATAAGTCTAAGTAACCTATTTTTTCATCGTTCATTCCTTCAAATTGAACATATTCATAGCCAAATTCTTTAGCTGTTAATAATATCGCCTCAAGCATAATTAGTGCAGACTTGGGACTAGAGGTTTCTAAGCTTTTTTGAAATTCAATCGTTAAGGTACCATTGTTTTTTACAATATCTTTTATTTCGACATCATTTAATATAGTCGGAGATAAACTTTTGGATTCAACACCATGTTTCATCGCACTTAAAGCCTCTTCAATAGTATTATATGTTTGTTTTGATGGTACTAAAAATGATTTACCTTCTATTTGGGGTTCAAGAACAAAGTAGGCTTTTTTCAATAGTTTATTAATTGGCATTTCAATTTCGGTATTTTCATTAGCAGTTATATAAATTTTATTATAACTTTGCCATCTAAAAGTTTCTTGAATAACTCTATTAAACATTTCTTGGTCATTTTTTAATAAATCAAAATTATTTTCTCCAAGATTTAATTGAACTTTCTTGTTTTGTTCATCGGTTACTATCATTTCAATGGACTCTAGCTTATTTGTTTTAAGTCCATATTTATGATTATTGAAGTTCTTTAAAATACTTTGAATTTGTACGGGAGCTGGTTCCACTCCATTTCCAATAAAACTTACTGGAATGACATAATTTTCACTAGACTCAAGAAAACCGATTGTCACAATTTGTGTGGATGGCTTTGCATAAATGACGTGACTTTCCTCTTGAAAAATTCTGTTTGTATCTTTGAATTCCGTGGTATTTCTTTGTACATCTTCTTCAATGGTCAAAGGTGCCTTCTCTTCGACACTTTCTTTTCCCTCTATTGCCAAGTCATGACTAAATTCCGTTGATTCACTAAGATGATCATTGGTAGGAAGCTGAATGACTGATATAAAAAAGATTACTGCTACAACAGAAGTAATAGCTGGAATTAGCCAAAAAGCTTTACGCTTATGCCTTTTTCTTTCGATACTAGCCCATATCTCTTCTTTAGGTCGTGAATCTTCAATTTTAGGGAGCTCTTGAATCAATTGTTTAATTTCATCTTCATTCCATTGTGACTTGTTTTTGGTCACTAGAGTCCACCTCCCTTGTAGCTTTAATCCGAGCCATTTCCTTTTTTAATACTTTTAGAGCTCGATGCTGTGTCGTTTTAACTTTACTTTCCGTCCACCCTAAAACTTCTGCTGTTTCGGCAATGGATAAATCTTTTAAAAATCGTAGAATTAATACGGATCGTTGATTCATATTACATTTATCTAATGCTTTATATAAAAGCTGAATTTCTTCTCGTTCAATCGCTATTTCTTCTGGTAATGGTTTTTCATCAACTAATATAACGTTATCTAAATCAAATTTTTCTAATATACGCTGACGGAGAGTTTTTTGTTTTCGAAAATAATCTATTGCAACATGTCTAGCAATTGAAAAAAGCCATGTTTTTTCACTGCTTCTTCCTTCAAATCGGTGGTAAGATTTTAACACTTTAATATAAACTTCCTGTACTAAATCCTCAGCTAAATCCCTGTCTTTCACCATATATAAAATAAATTGAAATATGTCTTGGTGATAATTTTCATATATTTTATGAAACGATTCCTCCATGTAATTTACCCTCCGTTCATCATATTTGTCGAAAAAAACATGAATTTTGTTACAAAAGGATAAATAATTCAAAAAAAAAGAAGGGGTAAAAACAACCCCCTATTACTTTTTTGTACGAAAAACGATGGCACTCCGCTCATATTCAATATCCTTTTTTCCTGACCGATAGTTAATTACTCTCGCAATAGCAAATAAATAATCAGATAATCGATTAATGTATTTTAAAACAGGCTCATGAATTTTTGTTTCTTTTTGGAGGGACACAATTAGACGCTCTGCTCTTCTAGCAATTGTTCTAGCGATATGAATAGAACTTGCAGCTTGAGTACCACCAGGTAAAATAAATCGTTCTAAAGGAGGAGCTTCCGATACATATGCATCGATTCGCTCTTCTAAAAATTGAACCATTTCTTCTGTTGTTTTAAATGGATTTTTTTGTTTTTCATAGACGACGGCTAAATCACCGCCACAATCAAATAATTCATGTTGAATTTTTTCTAGTTCCCGATATATATCTTGAAATTTTTCATCCTGTAATTGGGTCATCGCTTGTCCTATAAAAGCATTCACTTCATCAAGTGTCCCATATGCTTGAACACGCAAATCATCTTTATCGACTCTAGCCCCAATAATACTTGTTTTTCCCTTATCTCCGCTTCTCGTATATAAATTCAAATTATGGACCTCCCCCATCCATTTTATAACTATATTTTATATAAAGATTAAACAATTCAAAAGTCGAATTTGTTCCTTATGAAACAAAAAAGTTCGCGAAAAATTTACTTTTTTCGTGGTAAATAGATACTAAATGTTGTCCCTTCATTCAGCTTACTATGAACATGGATATTACCATTATGAGCATCCACAATATTTTTGACAATTGCAAGGCCAAGCCCAGTTCCTGATCTTCCTCTCGTTCGAGCTTTATCAGCTTTGTAAAAACGCTCAAAAACAAACGGCAAATCGACTTCACTAATACCACTACCACTATCCTGAATATCCATCTTTAATCCATTTTCTGTTTCTTGTATCGATAATTTGACAAATCCACCTTGGTTTGTATGTCTAATTGCATTATCGATTAAATTGGTCAAAACTTGTTCAATTCTATCAGGGTCAAAAGTTGCCATGTTCGCTTCATTTTTCCATTCTGTTAATAAATTGATTTCTTTTTCCTTTGCTGGTTTGTGGAATTTTCGTACTACTCTTTCAATAAATGGATGCAATTGAACTGTTTCATAGTTAAGCGAAATATGTCCTGCTTCCATACGAGCAAGATCTAGTAAGTCGTTAACAAGCCGCCCCATTCTAAGAGATTCATCATAGATGACTTGAACAATTTCTTTCCGTTCTTCCTCACTTGCTGCTATGTCATCCAAGATTGCTTCACTATACCCTTGAAGCATAGAAATAGGTGTTCTTAATTCATGTGATACGTTGGCAATAAAATCTTTTCTTAGTTTGTCAAGCCTTCTCTCCTCTGTCATATCTCGTAATACCACAACGGCTCCTCTTACATTTGATTGATTGTAAAGAGAGCTCATAATCACTACCCATGTTCGCCCTTGAAGCTTTATTTCTGCAATTTGTTCTCTTTGTGTGGATACAACTTGTTGAAAAAGTTCACGAAGCTTTGGTGGTAATTCTTCTCCTTTTTCAACATTCATACCTTGCTCATAGTACCAAGCTTGTAAAAAGCGCTCTGCTGGGGGATTCGTCACCAGTATCGTACCATCAATATTTAAGGTAATCACACCATCAGCCATACTTCTTAATATATTCGATAATTGCTCTTTTTCTTGTCGTAATGCATTAATATGAAATTGAACTTGTCTTCCCATTTGATTAAAAGCAACTGCAAGCTCTCCTATTTCATCGTGCGTCAATTTCGGGACTTTTGTATTAAACTTTCCATTAGCCAATTCAATTGCCACTTCTCTCATTTTCCGAAGTGGATACGTAATTCTTGATGATAAAAAGAATGCAAATATCGTTGTTAGAATGATGGCAACCCCGGCAGCTAAAAAGATGTAATTGGTCGTTTGTTTTGTTGTTTCATTAATGGCTAAAAGCGATCGAGCAACAAATACAGCCCCAACTTCCGAATCCCTCTCATAAGGAATTCCAACAATAATCATTGCGTTATTTTCTTGATTGGTTACATTTGTTTCAGGACTTTTAACTAGACTAATTTCCTCATGATTATAAAAGGCTTCAGAGAGAATTTGATCCTCAAAGATATCACTGACAGTAAATTTTGGAGCTAAAGAGCCAAGGTTTGAAGATTGCCAATAGCGTTTTTCATCTTCAACAATTAAAATATTAGTCTGCTCGTCTGACAGTTCTTCAGTTATGGAACGAGCCAATTCAAAATCTTCATGATTTTGTAAAATAATCGAAACTTTATTTCCAATCGATGTAAGCTCTTGTTTGGCATCTTCAATATGATAATTCTCCATAAACTCCAGTAAGAGAATAGTTAAAATAAACAAAACAAATGAAACGAGAAGCAAGATTGTCAACCAAAGCTTCCCAACAACACTTTTCCAAAACATCATTCATCGACTACCTCAAATTTATATCCTACGCCCCATACTGTTACGATCATTTTGGCTGCTTCGCTTGAAACTTTATTTAATTTTTCACGTAGTCTTTTAACATGTGTATCTACTGTACGTAAATCTCCGAAAAATTCATATTGCCAAACTTCCTTTAAGAGCTTTTCACGATCATAAACTTTATCTGGTGTTTTCGCTAAAAAGTATAACAATTCATACTCCTTTGGTGTTAAATTAACTTCTTTACCATCAGCTGTAACTCGATGAGCATCATGATCAATTGTTAAATGAGGAAAAACTAAAATATTTTTGGCCGTTGTATCCGTTTTTAAATAAGATGTTTGGGAAGATCTTCTTAAGATTGCCTTAACACGTAATACCACTTCTCGTGGACTAAATGGTTTTACAATATAGTCATCTGCACCAGCCTCTAAGCCTTGAACACGATTTGCCTCTTCCCCTTTAGCTGTGAGCATAATAACTGGTGTTGCCTTTTTTTCTCTAAGTTTTTTACATACTTCAACACCATCAATTCCCGGCATCATAATATCTAAAATAACTAAGTCGTAATCTTTGCTAAGAGCCATTTCTAGTGCTTCGTCTCCATTTTCCGCTTCTTCAATTTGATATTCTTCTCTTTCTAAATACATTTTTAATAATCGGCGAATTCTTTCCTCATCATCTACAACTAATATCGTAACTTGGCGATTATCTTCCATTGCTAATCCTCCTTTATTTACAGAAAACCTATTAATAACTATATTTTGTCAAAAAACCTTCACTTTTGGAAGTGAAGGTTTAAATTACAATTAAATCTATTAAAGAGAACTGTTATTCGCATAAAATAATGGCTTTCAACAGATGAAGTCAACCGTATTATACCGCTATAGTCACCTATGCATATGAGTGCAAGCCAGCAATGACTAAGTTTACAAAGATAAGATTAAACATGATGATGGCAAATCCAATGACCGCTAGCCAAGCAGACTTTTCTCCATGCCATCCTCGATATAATCTCAAGTGTAAATAAGCAGCATAGAAAAGAAATGTTATTAATGCCCATACTTCCTTTGGATCCCAGCCCCAAAAGCGAGTCCATGCAATTTGAGCCCAAATCATCGCAAAAATAAGAGCTCCTAATGTAAAAACTGGGAATCCAATTGCAACTGCACGATAACCAATTTCATCTACAACGTCTAAATTAACATTTTTTACAAACGGTTGTAACGACTCTGAAATTCGTTTCCGTAAAATAAGACGAATAAGTCCATATAAAATGAGTCCAACTCCAGTAGACCAAATCACTGTATTAAGTTTTCTCGCAGAAATAATAGCCGGAAGTGCGATTAAAGCTTCCATTCTACCCTCTGTTAACAATTCACCTTCATTTGGACCGACAAGTGATGGCAAATGAAATACCATTTCAGATTCTAATCCATTTTTATCAATCCATTTGTATACAGCTTCATAATCCATTGCTCTAAACGTACTTGTAACAAGAACAAAAGCTAAGGTTGTAACAAGTATAAACATAATACATTCTAACCAAAATGTCTTTTTACTTGGTTTTGTTTGATCCACTACTTTTACTAAATATAATACACCCGCTACAAAGCTAATGGCTAATATAGCTTGTCCGGCAGCAGCTGTTGTCACATGTATTTTTAGCCAGTCACTCTGTAAAGCAGGAATTAATGGACTAATTTCCGTTGGGAACATGCTTGCATATGCAATTAATAATAATGCAACTGGAAGAGTGAATAATCCTAGCGCCGAAGTGCGATAAATAAGATAAAGAATGATGAACGCTAAAACGAGCATCATACCAAAAAAAGTAGTAAATTCAAATAAATTACTAACTGGTGCGTGCCCAGCTGCAATCCAACGTGTTATAAAATATCCTAATTGAGCAATAAAGCCAATTATCGCAAGAATAAAACCAATGAGTGCCCATTTGTTTTTTCCATCCTGCTGCTTACGTTTATCACGAATGGCACCACCAAAGAAAAATGTTCCTAGTAAATAAAGAATAAACGATGCATATAATAAATTACTACTTAGCTCTGCCACGTCACTACCTCCCATCATTTAGGACTCTTTTAGCTGCTTTTGATCGACGGGCTTTTCAATAGAGGTTCCTTCTATAATCATTTCAATTTCATTTTTTAAACCAAACCAGTTTTTATTTGTATGGGCAGCTAAATGAAGTGTATCTCCATCTAGTTTAATCCAAATTCGGCGATGATGCCAATATGAACCTTGAATGAGACCAATCATAAAAATGGCACCGCCAATACCGAGAACCCAAAGTGTTAAATCTTTACGAACAGTTAAGCCTGTTACATCAACAGTTTCGACTCCAGTAAACTTCATTTTATACTTATTATCCCCATTTGGTTCAATCGTTTGTTGGATGGCAACAAAACTTGTCTCACCTTCTGGTCGGTCTGGTGTAATCATTTTAAAAACAAAAGCGGGGTTATTAGGCAACCTCGTTTTCGTTGAAGGTTTTCCATCTTGGTCAAAATAAAAATCTGGTAAATAGCTTGAAATTTCGACTTTATAGCCATTTCCTAAATCATAGGTCTTTTTCGGATTTAATAAGTCAATCGTAATTTGCCCATAACTTGATTCTGTTTCTTTATCGATAAGATCAAATTTCATCTTATCTAATTGATTAAGACGGTAATCAACTTGGTATAAAGCAAACGATTCAAATTTTAAAGGTTCGTTGACACGAATGGAAAAATCCTTTTCTTTTACTAATTCAGATTCCTCTCCTGGAAGAGTTTTTTCACTTATTTTATAAAGGGTTACATTTGATTGATAATTTTTAGCGACCATTCCATCTCCAACTCTTGAGATCGCTTCCTGAAACACTTCCTTTTCATTTTCTCTTTGATACGTTTCATAGATGAAGTCATGGTTTTGTAAATAATACATATCATCTGTTCCTGGAATTTTTTTTGTTTCTCCTTCTCGTAACCATAAAACTTCATCTACATACATACCTGGTACGTAACGAAGCATCACACCGAATAAAAAAATAATTAATCCGATATGATTGACATATGGTCCCCAACGGGAAAAGCGATTCTTTTCAGCAAGAAGATTTCCATTTTCTTCACGGACATGATATCGTTTTAATTTTAACTTTTCCTTTACTTCATCAAATGTTTTTTCAACGTTTGCGATCTTTGATTCACTATAAAATCGTTGACGCTTTAAAAACGATTCGTGCCTTGTAACACCTTGCTTTTTTAATGCGCGATAAAGCGGTATTACTCGGTCTAAACTACATATAACAAGCGAAACTCCAATTGATGCAACTAGTATCATATACCAAAATGAACTATATAAGTTATGAAAACCTAACAAATAATAGATTTGTCCCAAAACACCGAATTCATCTTTATAATATTCTTTTGGTTGTATATTTGGTGGAATGTACATTTCTTGTGGGAAAATTGTACCAATTGCAGAAGCAATTAACGTGATAACAATCAGCCAAACCCCTACTTTTACAGAGGAGAAGAAATTCCAAATTTTATCGATAATCGTTCTATTATAGGTTTGTGACCTACGAGCACTTCCATCATAGCGCATATCGTGAAGTGATTGATCTCCATTCTTTTCCTCACCAATCACTCGACCACAGCTTTCGCAAAGAACTGTTCCATGAGGATTGACATGGCCACATTCACATTTTACTTCAATCATGTTGAAAACTCCTTAATCTAAGGTTTAATTAGTTCCATATAATCTCGAATATCTCGTTCAGTCATGGGACCTGTAATAATTTTTACGACCTTACCATTTTTATCAATTAAAAAAGTCGTTGGCAGCGGATCGACACCATATGCATTCAAAACCTCTAATTTTTTATCTAATAATATAGGAAAGGTGAGCCCATACTCTTTCGCGAAATTTTCAACAGCAATGTTTGATTCACCAACATTTACTGCTAAAACTTCGACTCCATGATTTTTATAATATTGATATTGTCGTTCCATATACGGCATTTCTCGCTTACAAGGTTCACACCAAGTTCCCCAAAAGTTTAAGAAAATCCCTTTTCCTGCATACTCCGAAAATTGATATTTATCACCGTTTAAATCCTGTAAAACAAAATCCGGAGCATCTGAACCAACTTTTACTTTATCTTTACTAACAAAAAAGTTCGCATAAAGGGTATATCCTAATGCACTCAGTAATATGATTAGAATGACAGTACGCATAATGAAACGATTTTTCTTCATATGCTTGTCTCCTTTTTATTTCATTCAATTGTCATTATAACATTTCTAATCGTTCACTTTTTTTACACAATTTTGACGGTTATGTGAAATTAGAACGCACTCTTCCCAAATTGTGCCAACGTACGTAATTGTTTGACCTCATGAGGACTAAGCTCTCGGACATCTCCTGGATTTAATCCTCTTAAGTCTAAAAATGCGTATCGCTCACGCTTTAATTTTAATACGGGGTGACCTATTTTTTCGAACATTCTGCGAACTTGTCGATTTCTTCCTTCGTGAATTGTAATTTCAATAATGCTTGTTTTTTTCTTTTTGTCAAGTGATTTCAATTTTACTTTTGCAGGAGCAGTCATTCCATCTTCTAACATGACTCCCCTTTCTAACTGCTTAAGCTCTGTCTTACTCGGAATACCTTTTACTTTTGCTATATACATTTTTTCAACTTGATATCTTGGATGCATAAGGAGATTTGCAAATTCCCCATCGTTTGTCAGTAATAGTAGTCCTGACGTATCATAATCTAATCGACCAATTGGATATACTCTTTTATCAACTTCCTCTAAATACTCTGTTACAACTTTTCTCCCTTTATCATCTTTTACACTTGAAATAACACCTCTTGGCTTGTACAGCATAAAATATACGGGTTCTTCTTTTTCAATCGGTACTCCATTTACTTCAATTTCATCTTGATCGGACACTTTTATTCCAAGCTCACGAACGACTTTCCCGTTTACTTTTACTTTTCCATCTTGGATAAGCTGTTCTGCTTTCCTTCTTGATGCAATTCCTGCATGCGCAATTACCTTTTGTAAACGTTCCATCTTATTCACCTCATTTTATATACTTTTCTAAAGACTTTTTTCGTAAACATTGTTGCTTTTGAATGGATTTTGAGCAAAGGGCGGCTATCGTTTAGGAAAAGCGATTAAGAAGAGACCCCGAAACGAAGTATATGAGAGCGATGAGCTCTACAATAAAAGTGTAGTCGACTGCCCAGCGTCATACGAACGGGAGAGTCTCCTTTACTGAGATAAAGTACCTACTGCGATTCTTTTGGTTAAATATCAGTGTTTCGCTTCAGACGGATGCTTTCCGCGGGTCCATAATCTGCTTTTAGCGTCTAGACGTATTCTGAAAATCCCCTACGAAAAGTCGTATCTGTTCGCTTTTTAGTAACAGTCTTTGAAGAATAATAGCTTTCTTCATCTATACACAAAAATACGCCTTTTCAAACAAGGCGTTACGAAAAAACGATCGAAACAATAAATATTGCAGCAATAACCCCGATTAAATCAGCTAAAAGGCCTACCTTTAGAGCATCACCCATTTTTTTAATACCGACTGCACCAAAATAGACGGTTAAAATATATAATGTCGTATCCGTACTACCTTGCATCGTGGAAGCAAGGCGTCCAATAAAAGAATCAGGTCCATAGGTTGAAATAATATTTGTCGTCATTCCTAATGCAGCAGTGCCTGAAATCGGTCGAATGAATGCTAGTGGTACAATTTCTGGTGGTATATGTATAGCGAAAAATAATGGTTTTAAAACTTGAATTAAATAATCAAGAGCGCCCGATGCACGAAAAATAGAGATGGAAACAACCATTCCAACAAGGTAAGGAATGATTGAAAATGCAATTTCAATCCCTTCCTTTCCGCCCTCTACAAAGGCTTCATACGTTTCCACTTTTTTTAACGTCCCGTATAATAATATAAACGCTATTAGCAAAGGTATCAACCATAATGAAACAATACTTAGAATCCCCATTTACCTTCCCGCCTTCCGTTTTCTTACGTAATAGAAATAACGGTCGATGAGGATGGCGCCAAATGTTGAACAAATGGTAGCAAAAAGAGTTGTTCCAACAATTTCAGTAGGACTGTGTGAACCATAAGTAATTCGTATGGCAATAACTGTTGTCGGAATTAACGTTAAACTTGATGTTGTAACCGCAAGAAAGGTAATCATACTTCTAGATGCTTCTTCTTTTTTTTCGTTTAATTGTTGGAGCTCATTCATCGCTTTAATTCCTAATGGTGTAGCCGCATTTCCAAGCCCAAATAGATTTGCAATCATACTTGATAAAATATATCCAATTGCTGGATGATTTGACGGAATTTCCGGAAATAGTCTTATCACAATCGGTTTAAACATTTTACTTATTACTGCTAGGAGTCCAGATTTCTCCGCAACCTTCATTAACCCTAACCAAAAAACGAGTACACTAATTAACCCAATACAAATTGTGACGGCCTCTTTCGCTCCTTCAAATACAGCTTTATTCACTTCCTCTATTGTCCCATTAAACATCGCAAACACAATTCCAACAAGCGTTAATCCAACCCATATTAGATTAACCATCTTCCGTTACACCTGTAATTAATGAAAATAAATCTTGGAAGGTTTCTAGAAAACTTTTTCTCTCTTTTTCAAATTTCTGATGATCAAAGTAAATGGGAACCTCCTCTATTTTTTCATCATGAAGTGTCACAATGTATTTTCCTACAATATCAGGAATTTCCCCAGATTGATCCCAGTTTTTTTTAGGTGTTAAAAGCGATATATTCACTTTTATTTCATCTTCTTCCTCTTCTGTTAGAGGATAAATGATATGGCGGTCAATATAAATTTTATTTTTATAAAATGGATCTTTAATATCTTTTATATAACCTTCCTTTTGAATCATTACTTTGTCATATTCATTAAAGCCCATTTCAAACAAATGAATATGGTCATTCCAATCATCTGGATCATTTAAAGTAACTGTAATTAAATGAAGATGATCATTTGATGCAGTCGATACTAACGTTCTTTTTGCACGTTTCGTATATCCAGTCTTTCCACCTGTACTATACTTATATAACTGAGTTAACAATTTATTTTTGTTTTTCCAAACATACTTCCCATCTTCAGACTTATATATTTTTGTACTTGACACATTTTGAAAGACTTTATTTTGCATAGCATATTTTGTTAATAAAGCCATATCGTAAGCTGTTGAATAATGGTTTTCATGATCATCTAAACCATGAGGGTTACTAAATTCAGTATTCATCATACCAATTTCTTCTGCCTTTTGATTCATCATGTAAACAAATCCCTCTAAGCTTCCTCCAACATGTTCAGCAATTGCAACTGCTGCGTCATTCCCAGAACGCAGCATTAATCCGTAAACTAAATCCTTTAGCTTTATTTTTTGTTTTGGCTTCAAGTATAATGAAGATCCTTCTGTATAAGCAGCGTTTTGACTTACAATGACTTCATCCTCCAAATCACCATACTCGATAGCTAAAATGGCTGTCATGATTTTTGTAATACTAGCAATCCTCATTTTCGTATAAGCATTCTTTTCATATAAAATACGTCCAGTTTCCTGATCCATTAGTATTGCACTTTTTGCTTGAACATTGATTTCTCCATTTGATTTCTGGGGAAATAAAGTAATAACGATGAGTAAAACAACAAGTATTTTGAACCTTCTTCTAACAATCATTCGAGCATTCACGTCCCTCTGTCTAAACTTTAGATTTAAAGAATAAAATAAATAAAGACTTATTTCACATCGGGCGGACACTTTCTGTAGTAAGTAGAGAATAGCTCTGTCAAAAGTCTTACTTAGCTTACTATTTTTTAAGAAGTCAGCCGCCTGCCATTTGAACCAAATTTAAAAAATAATGCTTACAAAAACATCCTAAATGAAACGAATTCCACAACGACTTTGTACAAGTTTATGCACGAAGTAACACCTTATGAATGGAATTTGAACAAGCTTAGAAAGTTTGTTCATAAAGATATTGTTAGTATTTAAGAAAATAAATGGGTTTTACCAACAACAAAGAGACTGTTTGAAAGTAGGGCTAGTCCCTAAAATAAAGACCGAGGAGAAAAACACACGTATTTCTCCTCGGTCCATTTTATTCTTTCGGTTTTTCCGGTCTCGCTTATGATTCATCTGAATGATCCAGATTTATTGTTTCATTAAATTTTTCAAAAAACAAATCCGCTTCTTCCTGAACAAATTCTTCTTCAGTTCCTTCAGATAAAGAAGGTAATTCTTCAATTGTTTTTAATCCGAAGTGGTCTAAAAATTCTCTTGTTGTACCATATAATATTGCCCTACCTGCCCCTTCTTTTCTTCCAACATCTTGAATTAAACCTTTAGTCATTAATGTTTGTATAGGTCTTTCCGACTTTACACCACGTATTTCTTCAATTTCGAGCCTTGTTATTGGTTGCTTATATGCAATGATTGCCAATGTTTCTAACGCTGCTTGAGATAGTGATTGATTATAAGATGATGCTACCAATCTCTTTAAATAAGGAGCATGTTCCTTTTTCGTCGTTAGCTGATAAACACCCGCAACCTCTACTATAGCTATACCACGTTCTTTTTTTTGATATTCTTCCTTTAAATCCTCGATTATTTCTAGAGCTTTCGGTTCATCAATTTCAAGAACAGAAGTCAATTGTTTTAAGGAAAGCCCTTCATCACCAGCTGCAAACAGTAGGCCTTCCAAAATTGATTTCCATTCAACAATCGAAAAGCTCATCTATTTTTTCACTCCCGTAAATAAAAATATCTGAAAAGTTCTGTTCCTGCTCAATATAAATATACTGTTTTTTCATTAGCTCTAGAATCGCTAAAAATGTAACCACTAAGTATTCTTTATTATTCGATGGAAACAAGTCATTGAAATGACGTCTTCCACGATTATATTTCAAGTCTTTTAAAATCTCATTCATTCTCGTTTCAATAGGAATTTCCTGTCGACTAACACGAGTTGAAAGAGGCTTTTGAAGCTTTTTTCGTCGCATCATTTTTTGAAAAGCACCTATCATATCATAAATAGAGACATTCAAATTTTGTGTTTGAATATTTTGATCTGTCAAATACTCACTCAAATCACTAGGAGGTTTCGTAAAAACCTGCGCTCTTTCTTGTTCTTTTTCTTTTAATTTAATTGCAGCTTCTTTAAATTTCCGGTATTCAATTAACTGATGAACAAGCTCTTCTCGAGGATCTTCTTCTTCAAAAACGATATCATCTTCTACTTGTTCCTCTTCATGTCGAGGTAGGAGCATACGACTTTTTATCGATAACAGTGTAGCAGCCATTACTAAATATTCGGAAGCTACATCAAGCTCAAGCTCCTGCATCGTATGAATATACGAAACGTATTGCTCAGTAATTTCTGCAACTGGTATATCATAAATATCAATTTCTAATCGATTAATTAAATGTAGTAAAAGGTCTAGTGGACCTTCAAATGCATCAATTTTCACTAGGTATTCCACTATTGATCCCACCATCTTAGAATTGCATAAAAGTGCGCTAAATTTTAGTATAGAACAAATTTCAAACTTCTCCAATACCATTTTATATAGAAACCAATTTTTCAAAATAGTTTTTCAAAAAATGACAATAGCCCAAACATAACTTTTGTTTGTTCATATGATACAAATATATATAACCATAAAGGAGGAAAACACTGATGAGTGGTTACAATTACGGTGCAGGGTTTGCGTTGATTGTCGTTTTATTTATTTTACTCATTATTGTAGGAGCAGCTTGGTTATATTAATGTAAAAAAACAATAACGAAAGAGCGTTCTCTAAAGCGGCGTACAAACTAAGTTCTTTCAGTAGGAGATAAAGGAAACTCGTGCGAGGAAGTGAGTCGATATTGACTAATCATACAGATGAAATGAAAGTTTGCTAGCCGCTAACGCCCGGAGCTAGAAGTAAACCAGCTTTGAACAAAGTTGTCCACAAGGTGTAACCTTTTAATTTCCTATAAAAAACTAAGAGGCTGTCTCAACTAAAAGGTTTAACTTTTATGAGAGAGCCTTTTTGTTATTTTTTATCAATCGTTTATGTTTTTAAGATAACCGCACAACCATCTTTCTTAAGCGATGATTTTGATTCCTTTTAAGAAACAGTGATGTTGAAATTATCACCATGTTTTCGTTCCAAATTTCATATGCTAAACTGATTGTAAACTATTAGGCGAAGGAGTTTATCTATGTATCCAAAAGCTTTTATTGAATATTTGTATCAATTTCATTGTGAAAGGGATTATTTTGAATGTCATGAAATTTTAGAGGAGCATTGGAAAGAAGATCCACCAGAACAACGTAAAACCATTTGGGTTGGTCTTATTCAAGTGGCTGTCGCTTTTTATCATTATAGAAGACAAAATTTCAATGGAGCAAAACGTATGCTTAATAATGCAATTAAGCTCATTCGTCAAAACAAAACCGAAATGGAATCATTAGGTTTGGAATATCCTTTACTTCTTTCAATTTTAGAAGAACAACAACTAGCTATCGATAACCATAATCCATATGTAAGTATCAATTTACCTATAAAAAGCTCAGATTTAAAAGAAAAATGCTTAGAATATGCAAAAAAGAAAGGGAAGGTATGGGGAGTTCCTAGTGACTTAAATAATGAATTTCTTTTACATAAACATAAAAAACGCGACCGAACAGAAGTTATTTTGGAGCGAAAAAAACAGTTAACATTAAGGAAAAAAGCGAAGTAAGATAACCCTTTATAATCGTATCATATAGACGCTCCCTATAAATTAAGCAGGGGTTCATTCCCCTGCTTCCTCTACAAGACATTTTTCAAAAAAGGATGCAATCATTTCATTTGGTACGATATCTTTATCTTTATAAACTTCTCGAACAGCGTTTAACATTTGTTTACCAATTCCTTGGTACCGATGGGATGGATTGACGCATAAATGATGAATTTCAATTGTTTGCTCATCCTTTACTTCAACGCCTATAACACCAATAATATCTTCTTCTTTCCACAAAAAGAGCTGCCAATTTTCTTTTGTTTCATACGTTTGAATGGTTTGCTGAAGAACTTTTAAATCTTTTTCACTTGGCATAAATGACAATAAACCCATCGCAATTTTTTCAAACGCTTTTTTGTAACGTACTAACATATTGATCCCTCATCAATGAAATAACTTTCCAATTAGAGAAAGTAATAATAATCCTCCAATAACAATGTTTATCTTATTCAAAACTTTTTCATCAATTTTTTCATGTTTAACATTTATATCACTCTTAAACATTATATACAGTTTTGAACATAATTTAAACCGTTTTAAACAATTTTACTCAAACGATTTCATTAAATTGGCCATTTCAATCGCTGATAATGCTGCTTCATAACCTTTATTTCCAGCCTTTGTACCAGCTCGTTCAATCGCTTGTTCAATGTTTTCCGTTGTAATGACACCAAATATGACAGGAGTCCCTGTTTGAATGGAAGCATTCGCAATTCCTTTTGCTGCTTCATTACATACATAATCATAATGAGTTGTTGACCCACGAATCACAGTACCTAACGCAATAACAGCGTCATATTTTTGTGTTTCAGCCATTTTTTTCGCAATGAGAGGTAACTCAAATGCACCTGGAACCCATGCTACTTCAATATCTTGATCTGATACACCATGACGAACTAATCCATCTTGTGCACCACTTAGCAATTTACTTGTAATAAATTCATTAAATCGTGCTACAACTATTCCAATTTTTAACCCTGTTCCAACCAAGTTTCCTTCATATACTTTCATCATTATTCCCTCCATTAAAAGTGTAGTAAATGTCCTAGCTTCGATTTCTTAGTTTTTAAGTAGCGTTCATTTTCTTTTTTGATAGGCATTTGTATTGGAACACGCTCATAAATGGAAAGACCATATCCTTCTAAACCGGCAATTTTTCTTGGATTATTCGTTAACAAGCGCATTTGTCTTACTCCAAGATCTTTTAAAATTTGGGCCCCAATTCCATAGTCGCGTAAGTCTGGAGCAAAGCCTAATTGTTCGTTCGCTTCTACCGTATCAAACCCTTTTTCCTGTAGTTTATAGGCTTTCATCTTATTAATTAAACCAATTCCACGACCTTCTTGGCGCATGTATAATAAGACCCCATTACCTTCTTTTTCGATTTGCATTAATGCAGCATGAAGCTGAGGTCCACAATCACAGCGATTAGATCCAAAGACATCACCAGTTAGACACTCCGAGTGAACTCTAACTAAAATCGGCTTTTCTGGGTCAATGTTTCCCTTCACCAATGCTACATGCTCTTTTCCATCAATAAGACTAGTGTATCCAATTGCTTTAAATGTCCCATATTCAGTTGGTAAATCAATTGATACTTCCCGTTTAACCAGTTTATCCTTTTTCGTTCGAAAGTCAATTAAATCTTTTATAGTAATCATTTTTAAGTGAAAGCGCTCAGCTATTTTTTTCAATTGTGGAACTCTAGCCATCGTTCCATCTTCATTCATAATTTCACAAATAACACCAGCAGGTTGTGCATCAATTAACTTTGCTAAATCAACAGCTGCTTCTGTATGTCCAGCTCGTCGTAAAACTCCGCCTTTTTTAGCGATTAACGGAAAAATGTGTCCTGGTCTTTTAAAATCACTTGCCTTTACTTCAGGATCTAAAAGTGCTTTTACCGTTTCAGATCGTTCAAATGCACTGATACCAGTCGTAGTTGTTTTAAAGTCTACACTTACCGTAAAAGCTGTCCCATGCGGGTCGGTATTTTGCTCTACCATCGGTTTTAATTCAAGTCGTTTTGCATTTTCCTCAGTAATCGGTACACAAATTAATCCTCGACCATGCGTAGCCATAAAGTTAATCATATCTGGTGTCACATATTCGGCTACTCCCACAAAATCCCCTTCATTTTCCCTATCTTCATCATCAACAACAATTACTACTTTACCTTGCTTTAAATCTTCGAGAGCTTCTTCAATTGAATGAAACATTCGATTCACCCCTTTATAGGTCAAAGCCGTGTTTTTGTAAAAACTCAGCATTTATATTCGATTTTTTTTCAGTTTTTAACGGCTTTTCGACATATTTTTTAATATATTTTCCGATCATATCACACTCAATGTTGACAATATCACCAACTTCTTTTTTTCCAATAATGGATTCAGACATTGTATGTGGAATTAAAGAAATGGTGAAGGTTTCATCTGAGAGGCCAAATATTGTTAGGCTTGTACCATCCACCGCAACTGATCCTTTATAAACCATATAATCTAACAATTCACGGTCAATTTTAATTTTGTAATAGACAGCATTTTCTTCTTTTCTTTTATCAACGATTTGACCGATTCCATCTACATGTCCCGATACAAAATGCCCTCCAAAACGACCGCCTGCTGCCATTGCTCTTTCCAAGTTAACTTGTGAGCCGACCTTAATATCTCGAAGTGATGTCGCCTTCATTGTTTCAGGCATGACATCAACTGTAAATAAGTTATCACTGTAGCTTGTTACAGTTAAACAAATACCATTAACAGCAATACTATCTCCTAGTTTTACGTCAGATAACACTTTTTTCGCCTTAATTGTTAACGTTATAGCTTTATCATTCCCTTTTATTTGAGCAATGTTTCCGATTTCCTCAATAATACCTGTAAACAATTTAGCACCTCCTTTATTGAAAAATTAGTATGAATTAAAAAATCCCTAGGATTTATATATCCTAGGGCATTATATCGATCACTGAAAGAAAGCATAGTGAAATAAGAGTATAATTTGTTATATTTTTCCAAACACAAAATATACTCTTTTCTTTCGTGATCCTTCTCCCATCCAGACTATACTGTCGGCTCTGGATTTTCACCAGATCCTGCCTATAAGGCTCGCGGGCTTAGAAGAAATACTTCATCACCGCCGGTCGGGAATTTCACCCTGCCCCGAAGGATACAGAAAAAATATTCTGTTGTCCTTACTCATATTGTAGCGAACGTCATTCAATGGTGCAATGAATAAACTGTTACATTACAATAAATAACCAATATCCTATTCCCCAAGCTAAACAAATGAAAGCAAGGATTCCTAACACAAGCCAATTGCTTTTTCTCATGTTAATCCTCCTATTTTCATTATTAAAAAAGGGAAAAGGTCTTAACCCTCTCCCTGACGTAATGATTATTCTTCGTCGTAAACTTCAACTTTTTCCATGACGTCTCCATTTCTCATCTTTAAAACTGTATCCATACCACTTATCACTTGTCCAAATACTGTATGTACACCATCTAAGTGTGGCTGTGGTTCATGTACGATAAAAAATTGACAAGAACCAGTATCTTTCCCAGCGTGCGCCATCGAAATGGCTCCAACAATATGTTTATGTGGATTTCCTTCCGTTTCACAAGGGATTGTATAGCCAGCTGAACCTGTACCATTACCATTTGGACAACCACCTTGGCTAACAAAACTTGGAATTACACGATGGAATGTAAGCCCATTATAAAAACCACTATTTGCTAATTTTTCGAAGTTTTTCACTGTAATAGGTGCTTCATTTGGATAAAGTTCAAATTCAACTTTTTCACCATTTTCCATTAAGATATAACCTTTTTTCGTCATTTTTTCGCTCTCCTCTTACATCAAATTCTTTTTAATCATACCATAATAGACTTTTTACATAAAAACTTTTTACATATATTGAAACGAAAAGATTATCTCATTCGTCAATAAAAACGTATTTACCCAATAAATTTCATATTGGAGGCTTGTTAGATGAAAAAATGGATTATGATTTTCTTTGCTGTTATGCTTTTCTCCATGCCGAAAATAAGTTTTGCAGATACAGCAGTAGGTGACATTATTATTACATTGGGCAATGACTTAACAGAACAGCAAAAACAAAATTTATTAAATGAAATGAGTGTACCTGAAAATGCCCAAATTGTAACTGTAACAAACGAAGAGGAGCATCAATATTTAGGTAAGTATATTTCGAAAGCCCAAATTGGAACAAAAGCGATTTCCTCATCCAAAATTACCATTGAGGAAAAAGGATCTGGATTAGAAGTGAAAACGAATAACATAAATTGGGTAACAGATGAAATGTATTTAAATGCTCTTATGACAGCAGGTATAAAAGATGCGAGCATCTACGTAACAGCTCCATTTGATGTTTCAGGTACTGCTGCTCTTACCGGTTTAATCAAAGCTTATGAAATTTCAACGAATGAAAGTATTCCAGAGGAGATTAAACAAATCGCCAATAAAGAACTAATTGAAACAGCAAAGCTAGGAGATAAAATTGGAGCAGAAAACGCTGCTGCTTTAATGGCTAAAATTAAAGAAGAAATATCCAAAAACGGGTTACCACAAAACGATCAAGAGTTAAAGGTAATGATTGAACAAGCTGCTAAAGATTTAAATATTACCTTGTCTGATGAAGATATTCATAATTTAATGATTCTTTTTAATGATTTTATTGATTTAAATATTGATTGGAACCAGGTTGGTGATCAATTAACAAAGGCGAAGGATCAAATTACAAAATTTTTAGAGTCAGAGGAAGGGAAAAATTTACTATCACAAATTCAAGATTTCATCAAATCATTATGGGATACAATAATGTCTATATTTTCAAAGTAAATAATAAACTGTCCCAATAGGTGATCACACACCTATATGGGACAGTTTTTATTTTACGGAAGCTAATATTTCTGAATGAAGGGGTAAATCTAGTTTAATTAAATCTTCATAGCTTTCTCTTTGAATAACTAGCTTTGCCTCACTATTTTCGACAAATACAACCGCAGGACGACAAATACGATTGTAGTTGTTTGCCATCGAATATCCGTAAGCCCCTGTACAGAAAACAGCTAAAATGTCTCCTGTCTTAGCTTTTGGTAATGGTAGGTCCCAAATTAACATATCACCGCTCTCACAGCACTTGCCTGCGATTGAAACCTTTTCATTTGGATGATCGTTCATTCGATTTGCTAATACAGCTTCATATTTTGCCTGGTATAAAGCTGGACGAATATTATCACTCATTCCACCATCAATAGCTAAATATTTTCGAATATTTGGCACAACTTTTTGAGAACCAATAGTATATAAAGTTGTCCCTGCATCACCAACTAATGATCTTCCGGGTTCAATCCAAATTTCTGGAACATCCATATTTAGTTCATCTGCATATTTTTTAACGACCTCTACCATTTTTTCAACATAAATATTCATTGGTAGCGGATCATCATCTTTTGTATATCGAATACCAAATCCTCCACCTAAATTTACAACCTTTGGAACATAGGAATAACGGTCAATCCACTCTTTAAATTTATGAAAAATTTTCTCTGTTGCTAAAACAAATCCTTTTGTATCAAAAATTTGCGAGCCGATATGACAGTGAATCCCTAACAGCTGAATAAACGAATGGTTTTGAATAAGTTCAATCGCTTTTTCAATTTGTCCATTATGAAGATCAAAACCAAATTTAGAATCTTCCTGACCTGTTGTAATATAATCGTGTGTATGAGCTTCAACACCTGGAGTTACACGAAGTAAAACGTTTATTTCTTTTTTATGCTTTTCTGTTAGCTCTTTTAAAATGTCTATTTCATAAAAATTATCAACTACAATACACCCGATATTCGCATCTAAAGCCATCTCCAATTCATCAAAACTTTTATTATTTCCATGAAAATGAATTTTGTCAGTTGGAAAGCCAGCCTTTAATGCTGTATATAGCTCTCCACCAGAAACAACATCTAGAGATAGTCCTTCTTCATGTGCTAACTGAAACATGGCAATAGATGAAAAAGCTTTACTAGCATAAGCAACTTGAGCTTTAATCCCCAGTTCTTCAAATGTTAATTTAAATTCTCTAGCTCTTTTTCGAATTAATTCTACATCGTAAACGTATAAAGGGGTTCCAAACTCCTTGGCAAGCTCAATTGTATCAACACCACCGATTTCCAAATGACCTTTTTCATTCACCTTACTTGTACCGTGTAAATACACCATGCTGCCCCCTTTTGTCCAAACATCGCATACTCCTTAATCCTTTAAATAGTTAAAAATACATTATCACAAATCAGGTATCGTTTCAATGGATTTCTATGTGTTTTATCAACACTTCTATTTATGAAGGCTGTTTTTTTACATTTTGCGGATGTACGATGCTTGGTCTAAGGTTGGCTCCGGGTACAGATGTGCGAACAATGATTTGCCACAAAGCAGTTGGATTAAATGGTATAAAGGGCCATAAATAAGGTGTATTTAATGATTTGATACTAGCTAATAAAATAAAATAGAGTGTAGAACCTATAACAAAACCAGGGACATGAAAAATGGCAACTAATATCAATAAAAACAATCGAACCATTTTATTGGCAATACTTAATTCATAGCTAGGTGTGGTAAAAGTTCCAATTGCTGCGACTGACACATATAATATAACTTCAGGTACAAACAAGCCTACATCAATAGCGATTTGACCGATTAAAGCTGCTGCGATTAAGCCCATAGCAACCGAAAGTGCAGTAGGTGTATGAATAGAAGCCATTCGTAAAAATTCAATTCCTATATCTGCTAAGAATAATTGAACAACAAGAGGAATATTTTTTTGTTCATTAGGTCCTATATATGCTAAATTTTCTGGAAGTAAGGAAGGTTCGAGAACAAATAAAAACCAGAGTGGAAGCAAAAAAATAGATGATGCGATACCTAAAAAACGAACCCACCTTAGAAATGTTCCAACTGCAGGTGCTTGTCTGTATTCTTCTGCATGCTGAACATGGTGGAAAAATGTTGTTGGCGTTATAATCACACTGGGAGATGTATCAACCATGACGATGACGTGTCCTTCTAGTAAATGGTTCGCTGCAACATCAGCTCTTTCCGTATATCGAACTAAAGGAAAAGGATTATATCCTTGCTTAACTAAAAATTCTTCTACTGTTTTATCAGCCATTGTTAAACCGTCAATTTTTATTGTATTAAGCTCCTTTTTTATCACTTCTACTAAATTCGGGTCAGCAACATCTTCAACATAAGCTAGACAAATATCTGTTTTTGATCTCTCTCCAACTTTTAATATTTCATATCGCAAACGTTCATCACGGATACGTCTTCGAATTAACGCTGTATTGACAATAATGTTTTCAACAAACCCATCTCGAGCTCCACGAACCACTTTTTCCGTATCTGGTTCCTCCGGTTGTCTTCCCGGATAACTACGAACATCAACAACAAAACCGAAATCAGAGCCTTCAACAATAATAATGATTAATCCTGACAACAGTTGATCAACAGCTTCATCTAATGTTTTAACTGTACTCACTTGTTGATGTATTAAACGATTTTCAACAATTTCCTTAACTTTAAAGCCTTCTTGCTCGTGATCATTAATTTCCGTTAATTGTTTTAGTATTTCAATAATATATTGACTATCACATAATCCATTTACATAATATAAATGAAATTGCTTACCGATAATTGTAAACTTTCGAACCCCTAAGTCAAAGCTTTCTCCTAATCCTATATGTTTTTTAAAGAAACTTTCATTTTCAGGGAGATAAGAGGAAATGGGGGTTTTATCTTTCGTCATAGAATCCACTCCTTTCAAGGATAATCTCAGTAGCCTTCATCGTAATAGGTGCACCTTTTTCAACAATATCTTTCCCATTCATTTTTCCAATATCACCAATTCCTACAATGATCGGTACTTTTAATTGATCTAAACAATAAACCGTATCACCATTTAATCTACCGATTTCGATATCTTGAACTCCAAATTTATCGACACCATATGGTGTTAACTCTCCATATCGATCAATCGATACATCCACCTTTGTCCATTCTCTATGGTTAGATTTTGATGCGACAGCAATGATGCCTAATACTTCAATTTGTGGGTGGTTGGCTACGTACTTTAGCGCTTTTTCTCCAGCTCCTTCCCCTTCTAATCCACAATCATCAAATAATACAAATACAGGATCATATGGTGTATTTAATATAAGTTTTACAAGCTTAATTCCATTTAAAATAGATGGATTTCCTTGGGATTTTGATATACATCTTCCACCTATTTTCGTTGCGACATATTGCACAGCTTGCAATGCATATTGATCTCCATCTGTTACAAGTATGACCCTACGACTCTTCATACCATCTTATCCTTTCGGCTTAAAAATAATAGCAATAATAAAAGCAAATAGTATAGAAATTGAGATACTAGAGGATATTCCCATTCCTAATCCTATAATCCCATGCTCCTTCGCTTCCTTTAAGGCTTGATGCATGAAGGAATGCCCTAAACTTAATATCGGAACCGTTGCACCTGCTCCTGCAAAATCGATAAAATGATCATACAAACCGAAGCCATCTAAAATGACACCAAATACGACAAAAAGGCTCATAATATGAATGGGAGATAATTTCAAAACGTCTAACAATAATTGTCCAATGACACATAGAATTCCTCCAAAAACAAAGGCTATGATATATTCCACTTATCATTTACACCTCCGCTTTACCCGTTCAAAGACAACTCCATGAGCAATTGTTGGTATAGACTCTTTTTGTTGAATCATCAGAGGGCTAAGCAGAGCTCCTGTTGCGACCATGAATACACGGTTAAGCTCTCCTTTTTTTAACAAGTCAAAAATATAGCTATATGTGACAACAGCAGAACAACCACATCCACTACCTCCTGCCAATACATTTTGATCTTGGTTATAGATCATTAATCCACAATCATCATGTTTTTCATCGATATTAATATTTTCTTCTTTTAACAATTCCTTCAGAATTGGACTTCCAATTTGTGATAAATCACCTGTTAAAAATAGATCATAGTCATCAGGTGTTCGATTTAAATCCTTTAAATGTCGCACTATTGTGTCAGCTGCAGCTGGTGCCATTGCTGAACCCATATCAAAAGGGTTTTTAATTCCATAATCAATCACCCTACCAATTGTTACAGATGTAATTGCAATATCACCATATTCCTTGCTTATTAAAACAGCACCAGCTCCTGTTACCGTTGTTGTTGCCGTTTGTGGTTTTTGTCCTCCATATTCAGTTGGATACCGAAACTGCCTTTCAGCTGTTGCGTTATGACTGCTAGTTGCTGCAATCACTTTATTGGCATAACCACCATCTATTAAAACGGAAGCTAGAGCCACTGTTTCCATTGATGTTGAGCAGGCACCAAATATACAAATCATCGGTATCTGTAAATATCTTGCAACATAATTTGAGGTTACATTTTGATTTAATAAGTCTCCAGCAATAAAAAAATCAATGTCCCTTACTTCCGATTTTCCTTTTATTAAACATTGCTCGATTGCTTGTTTCATTAACCGCCTTTCGGCAAGCTCCCAGTTTTCCTCTCCACAATGAAGATCTTCATGACATATATCAAACCCTTCCCTTAAAGGACCAGATGCTTCACGAGGCCCAACTGCTGTTCCACTTGAATTGATATAAATACGATTTCGAAACGTCCAAGATTGCGTTCCTGTTAACCCCATTTATATTCACTTCCTTTCTAGAGCAGCTAAAATGTAAGGGAGAAGATGTAGCGGATCATACCAACTATATATGTTGTTACAATGGCAAAGACGATGACACTTCCTCCAACTTTAAACATATTGGTTGCTACTCCTAATACAAATCCCTCACTCTTGTATTCCATTGCTGCACTTGTCAATGAATTAGCAAATCCTGTAACGGGAACAAAAGAGCCTGCTCCGGAAAATTGACCGATTTTATCGTAGACACCTAATCCTGTTAACACGGAAGCTATTAAAATAAGAGTAGTAATCGTAAAGCTTTCTACATTTTCTGATGAAAGGTTGAACAAGTTTATATACATATTTTGGATCCCTTGCCCTAGCATACAAATTAATCCTCCAACGATAAATGCTTTTAGACAATTTGTCATATATTTTGTTTTAGGATAAAACTTCTTAATTTTATTTACATATTCATCTTTTATCTTATTATTGGACATTTCTTACTCCTTTCAAATTAGTGGTCAACAAAATAGAGCCAATGAAATAAAGAGCCAAGTACCTTACCAAATACAATGGCCATTAATAATAAAATCATATTGTTTTCCATTCCAATTCGTTTTGTTAAGATTGGTAAAACATTCAAAACTTCAGTTAGAGCGGCCGCAAGCATACCAATAAAAATTCCATCTAATAGCCCAATTGGTATTAGCCAGTACGCTGAAAGTGAAAATAAAGAATTGCTCAAACTAAGCCAACATCCAACAAAAGCCCCTAGTACTACACCCCATTCGTAAAAATGAATAAATGATAAAGTTTTGGTCAATTGTGTTAGCCTTGGAATAATTCCTAAAACTGTTAGAAAGGCAACAAAACCTGCTCCCACAGCCAATCCGCCTGCAAAACCAGTTAATATGATAAATAAGATATTAATGATCATCGATTTCTTTCATACTCTCTTTGTTTTCATTCATGGCGACATACTTATCAAGATCCATTTGATAATTAAAAATCTCCACTTCAAGCGGACTGGGTTCTTCATTAATTCGTTTTCTAAATACATGATTAAAAAATAAAATCATTCCTAACCCTAGCCCAATCGAATATGGGATTTGTAATAGAAGAGGCTTATCGATGACTTTTCCAGTTATTATGGTGTAGAGTCGAGCATGAACCTCTTGCATGCTAACATCTTCGTGAAAGTTCATTATGGCTAATGCTGAGCCTACAAATAAGAGAAACCACACAAAAAGAAATAAGATTGGTGAAAGATTTGTTTTTTTGTACACAACTTCAACGATTGTCTGATTTGGACCTACCGTCTGAACATCAAGAGTATCATTCAATTTATGTATTTCTTGAATGATATGAATAACATCAATAACGATAATCGTTTTATCCTCATTTTTAATATAACGAATAGTGCGATTTTCGATTTGTTCTTTTAGCTTTTTTTCACACACAACTGTTGCAACTTTACCAATTGTTATGGGCTCATTGGGCTTCAACTGAATTCTATGCCTTAGGCGTAAATAAACAGATTGAATCATATCGCCTCACATCCCATAAAGAAATAAAATCATGTCATCATTAGTATGGATTTATTGTCTCAACATCATGCAACTGTACAAGTTACTATTTGTTTCCACATAATCCTACAAAGCGCAAAGTGCCCGCCTATTGGTGAAGGGCGCTGGAGGACCTGCGAGGAGGACGAGAGCCGCCACAGCGGGGCCGAAGCGACCCAAGCCGATGGCGCTTGGAGCTAGACATCTATTAACCATATGTATCGATTAATTCCTTAGTAAACTTGATATAAATTCTGATATCATTACAAAAGACCGAATGAGTAACTATCCACTCATTCGGTCTTTCATTTGCTTTAATATCTTCTTTTCTAGCCTCGATACTTGTACTTGTGAAATACCAAGTCTTTCTGCAACTTCAGATTGTGTTTGATCTTTAAAATACCTTAAATAGACAATTAAGCGTTCTCTATCATCTAGTTCTTCAATGGCATCCTTTAAAGCAATTTTATCAAACCACTTATGTTCACTATGATCGGCAATTTGGTCTAAAAGGGTAATAGGGTCACCGTCATTTTCATAAACTGTTTCATGGATGGAAGATGGTGTACGAATAGCTTCTTGTGCAAGAACGATATCTTCTGGAGGAATATCTAAGTAGTCAGCTATTTCTTGTACAGTCGGCACCTTCCCTAGTTTCTTAGTTAACTCTTCTCTTGCTCTGCGAATTTTATTTCCAAGTTCCTTTAATGAACGACTGACTTTTACTGTACCATCATCGCGAATAAAACGTTGGATTTCTCCAATAATCATTGGGACTGCATAAGTAGAAAATTTCACATCATACGATAAATCAAATTTATCGACTGACTTAAGTAGTCCAATACAACCTATTTGAAAAAGGTCATCTGGTTCATAGCCACGATTTAAAAATCGTTGTACAACAGACCAGACAAGTCGCATATTTTTTTGAACTAGTAAATCACGTGCTTCTTGATCACCTTGCTGACTTCTCTCAATTAATTCCTTAACCTCATGATCCTTTAACTGCCCATTTGAAAAATCGTTCTTGACCTCCACATCCATAGTAAGTCTCCTTAATTACATAAAGCTTTACTTTTTGATAAATGTTTTGTCAACCTAACCGTTGTACCTTTTCCTTTTTCTGATTCAATTTGGATTTCATCCATAAAGTTTTCCATAATGGTAAAGCCCATTCCTGAACGTTCTAATTCCGGCTTTGTTGTAAAAAGTGGTTGTCTTGCTTCCTCAATATTTTCTATTCCTTTACCTTCATCTTTAATGGTGATATGAACGATATGCTCTTCAAGAGTACAAGAAATATATACAATTCCTTCTGGATTATGCTCGTACCCATGGATAATCGCATTAGTTACCGCTTCAGATACAACAGTTTTAATTTCTGTTAATTCATCCATTGTTGGATCTAATTGAGCGATAAAGGCTGCAACTGTAACTCTGGCAAAGGACTCATTTTGGCTTAATGCTGAAAATTGAAGATTCATTTCATTTTTCATGATGCCACCCCCAATGCTTCAAGAGCAGCACCTTCCGTCTCCTCTAGACGAATAATTTTAAATAGTCCTGACATATCAAATAGTCGTTTTATTGGTGCAGATAAGGAGCAAACAACCATTTCTCCTCCAATGTTTTTAATCTGCTTATATCTACCTAAAATGACACCTAAACCGGAGCTATCCATAAATGACACATCTTGAAAATTAAAGACCATATGCTCGATTTGATTTTTTTCAACGATATGATTAACTTTATTTCGAAGCTCTTCAGCTGTATGATGGTCCAATTCTCCAGCTAAACGTACTAGCAACACCTTTTCTTTTACTCTCATGTCTATTGAAAGACTCACTAATATTCCTCCCTTAAATTAAGGATAATGAGTCTTTCGTGAAGACATGGTAAAATTCCTGCTTTATGACAAAACTAGTGTAATTTCGCTAAAATTAACCAGCTTTCGTAAATTCACCGATCACCCGTTTAAGCAAAGTCCACCAGCTAGCCATATCAATATCTTTTTCTGCAACAAGTGGACTTTCATAAATGACATTTTCACCTTTTTTGAGTGTTAAAGTCCCTAACTCATCTCCTTGTTTAATTGGGGCTATTACATTTTGCTTAAAAACAATCTCTTGTTTCATATCTTCAATTCCTTCACCTTTTTTCGTTAATATAGAAATGGGCTCAGAAGTCATTAAATGAACTTCTTTTTCATTTCCTTTACTTAACTCTAACTTTGAAACTTTCTCATTTCTTTTAAATAAAGGATGTGTCTCGTATTGACTAAATGCATAATCTAACATTTTAGATATTTGTGCATTTCGATGCTTAGGTGTTGGAGCCCCAAATACAACAGCCACAACACGCATATTGTTTTTTTTAGCTGTTGCTGTTAAACAGTACTTCGCCTCATTTGTATATCCGGTCTTCACCCCATCAACACCTGGATAAAATTTAACGAGACGGTTAGTATTGACTAACCAAAATTTTTTATCCGTATTTTGTCTTAAATAGTCTTCATATTTTCCAGTATATTTGGTTATATCTTCGTATTTTAAAAGTTCTTTTGCCATGATGGCCATATCTTTTGCAGAACTATAATGCCCTTCTTCAGGTAAACCTGTTGGATTTTTGAAGTAAGTATTTTCTAATCCAAGCTCTTTTGCTTTTTTATTCATCATATCTACAAAAGCTTCCTCAGAACCGGCAATTCGTTCTGCCATTGCAACTGATGCATCATTACCTGAAGCGATTGCAATTCCTTTTAATAAATCTTCTACTGTCATTTCTTCTCCAGCTTCTAAGAAAATTTGTGAGCCTCCCATTGACGCTGCATTTTCACTTGCTCTAACTTTTTCATTTAGTTTAATAGTTCCTTTATCTAGCGCTTCCATAATCAGTAGCATTGTCATAATCTTTGTCATACTAGCTGGAGGCAGTTTTTCATCTGCATTGTGTGCATATAAAATTTGTCCAGTATCTCGTTCCATAAGTACGGCTGATTTTACATCTTCTACTAATGTGATCTTATTTTCTTCTGCCTTTGTCCAATTTGTCATTCCAAAAAAGATTGAAATCGAAGTCATGATGACCATTAGTTGTTTCATGTCAACACCCTCCATTCTTTATACCTGACATTTTTTCCAAATCCTTTACTTTTCATACAAATGTTTATAATAAAAACGAAAGGAATTTTTTTTATTCAAGGAATGGAAGAAATAAGAGGGAAAATTGAAGGGAAAAGAGAACTTCACTTCATTCGGACGCTTTTTGAGGATAAAAAAGCGCAAAGCCCCTCCTATCGGTGAAGTGCAATGAAGAGACCTGCGAGGTGGACAAGAGCCATTACCAGCGAGGGCGAAACGACCCAAGACGATGGCGCTTGAAGCTAGACACCAATTCCTATAAATAAAAGAACTTTAATACTTTACTGAACTTAAACTTTCTGAAAACGATAAAAAAGAACCGAGGATTTTTCCCCGGTCCTATCTTGTCATTATTCAGTAATTGTATCGTAAATGAGTGTAGGTTTTTCTACTTTATTTTTTGAAATGGTAATGCTCTCATATAGCTTTTGCATGACTTCCTCTACATCTTCTTGATTACTGTAAATGGTAACAAGAGATTCACCTTTTTTCACTTCATCACCAATTTTTTTGTTTAATACTAACCCAACAGCTAAATCAATGGAGGACTCTTTTGTTGCTCTTCCAGCCCCTAACCACATAGCAGCAGTTCCAACACTATCAGCAACAATTTCAGCAACATATCCATCTTCTTTTGCCTCTAACTCGAACATATATTGAGCTTGTGGTAATTTTTGTGTATCATCTACAACGGATGGATCTCCACCTTGTGCTTCAATAAATGTTTTAAATGTTTCAAGAGCTTTTCCACTTTGAATCGAATGAATTAATTTTTCTCTTGCCTCTTCTAAACTTTCAGCTTTTTTAGCTAAATAGACCATGTAGCTTCCTAATGTTAAGCAAAGCTCTTGTAAATCTTCAGGACCCTTTCCTTTCAATGTATCAATTGCTTCTTGTACTTCAAGGGCATTTCCGATAGCTCGTCCTAGAGGTTGACTCATATCAGATATAACCGCCATTGTATTTCGACCGACAGCATTTCCGATTTTAACCATTGCTTGAGCAAGCTCTTTGGAATCTTCTAGTTTCTTCATGAATGCACCGGCACCGGTTTTGACATCTAACACAATGGCATCAGCACCTGCGGCAATTTTTTTACTCATGATTGAGCTTGCAATGAGTGGAATGCTATTTACTGTACCAGTAACATCTCTTAGTGCATAAAGCTTTTTATCAGCTGGTGTTAAGTTACCGGATTGTCCAATGACAGCAATTTTATTTTTATTAACTAGATTGATAAATTCATCATTATCAATTTCTACATGAAAACCTGGAATGGACTCTAACTTATCAATCGTACCACCAGTATGTCCAAGTCCTCGACCACTCATTTTCGCTACCGGTACTCCAACTGAAGCAACTAGAGGACCTAGAACTAAAGTTGTCGTATCACCTACACCACCTGTTGAATGTTTATCAACTTTAATACCTTCGATTGGATCTAAATCAATCGTTTCACCTGAATGAACCATTGCCATCGTTAATTCAGCACGTTCAGTTTCAGTCATTCCTTGAAAAAAGACTGCCATAGCGAATGCACTCATTTGGTAATCAGGAATATCTCCATTTGTGTATCCTTTAATAATGTATTGAATCTCCTCTTTTGTTAATTCTTTTCCATCACGCTTCTTTTCAATTAAGTCCACCATTCTCATTATTGATCACCTTTTTTCTACATTTTTTCCACAATTGATTTAACAAGGCTTAAGAAATTGGCTTTAACCATTTCTGTTGTTTCAATTACTTCATCATGCGTTAAAGGCTGATCTAATATTCCAGCAGCCATGTTTGAAATACATGATATTCCTAAAACCTTTAAACGAGAATGCTTTGCTACAATTACTTCTGGAACAGTGGACATGCCAACCGCATCTCCTCCGAGTATCCGAAGCATACGAACTTCAGCTGGCGTTTCGTAGCATGGACCACTATTGGCAACATATACTCCTTCTTTCACCTCAATATTTAGTTGTTTTGCTACCTCTTTAGCAAGTTCACGTAATTTTTTATCGTAAGCTTCCGACATATCTGGGAAGCGAACACCAAGTTCAGGGTCATTTGGTCCAATTAATGGATTATCTCCTAGGTTATTAATATGATCAGTTATAATCATTAAATCCCCTGGTTTAAATGATTCATTAATTCCCCCAGCTGCATTTGTAACAATGATTTTTTCTACTCCAAGCTCTTTCATAACACGTACTGGAAATGTTACTTTATCTAAGCTATATCCTTCATAGTAATGAAAGCGACCTTGCATTGCTATGACTGCTTTTCCTTTCAGCTTTCCGAACACTAGCTGTCCAGCATGACCTTCAACCGTTGAAACAGGAAATTCAGGTATATCCTTATAAGGAATTTTGATAGGCTCTTCAATTTCCTCAGCTAAAACTCCTAGACCTGAGCCTAAAATCAATCCAATTTCAGGCCTTTGATTAAACTTTTCCTTTAAAAATGCTGCGGCCTCAGCTATTTTCTCTTTTAGCATCATGTAATGTCCTCCTTTTATTTCAAGTTAATTAAAAAGCTTGTACCGTGCTTTGGCATTTTGACGTTAAAGTTTTCAGCAATGGTTGCTCCGACATCAGCAAATGTTTTACGTAATGGTAACTCCTCTCCAACTTCCATTTTCTTGTTGTAAACAAGCAATGGAACATATTCTCTTGTATGATCAGTACCGTGATGAACTGGGTCGTTTCCATGGTCTGCTGTTATGATTAATAAGTCATTGTTACGTAGCTTTTCAAACACTTCTTGAAGCCTTACATCAAACTCTTCTAATGCTTTTCCATATCCAATAGGATCACGTCGATGACCATATTTGGCATCGAAATCAACTAGGTTTAAGAAAGCAAGTCCTGTAAATTCTTTGTCTAATGTCTGAATCAATTTATCCATACCATCCATATTTGAAGTTGTGCGAATCGCTTCTGTTATCCCTTCACCGTCATAAATATCTGAGATTTTCCCAAGAGCAATAACATCTAAGCCAGAATCTTTCAGTTCATTCATAACCGTTCTTTCAAATGGTTTTAATGCATAATCATGACGATTTGGTGTTCTCGTAAAGTTACCAGGCTCTCCAATAAATGGTCGTGCAATCACTCGTCCAACCATATATTTTTCATCAAGAGTTAAATCACGAGCAATTTTACAAATGTTATACAATTCATCCAGTGGAACAACTTCTTCATGTGCAGCAATTTGTAATACCGAGTCTGCTGATGTATAAACAATTAAAGCTCCCGTTTCCATATGTTCTTTTCCTAGTTCTTCAATAATTGCTGTCCCGGAAGCTGGTTTGTTTCCAATAATTTTACGACCTGTTTTTTCTTCGAGCTTGTCAATTAGCTCCATTGGGAATCCTTCAGGGAATACTTTAAATGGCTTTTCGATATGTAACCCCATGATTTCCCAATGACCTGTCATCGTATCTTTTCCATTTGATGCTTCTTGCATTTTTGTGTAGTAAGCAAGCGGCTTTTCTTGAACAGGAATTCCTTTAATTTCTCGAATATTACTTAACCCAAGCTTACTCATATTTGGCATAGTTAAACCGTTCATTTCTTCAGCTATATGTCCTAACGTATCCGCACCTAAATCGTTAAATTTTTCAGCATCAGGTGCCTCACCGATACCAACTGAATCCAAAACAATTAAAAATACTCGGTCATATGTAAAATGCTTCATCCTAGGTCCTCCTTATGTCAGCTTCATTAATAATATATACTAAATCTATTGGAAAGTAATGTTAATGACTACTTGTCAGAAGTCTGACAACAAAATTATAAACCGTTTTCATTTATCTTCGCAACAATAAGACTAAAAAATTCAAGAATTCTCTCATTCTTCCCTTTTCAAAGGTTAAATCTCTATAAAAAAGAGTGCTTAAAACAAAGAGTGTAACTTTACTATCATTAGCAAAGTTACACTCTTTGCAGCACACTCATTCTTATTCAGTCATCCAGCTATCAACAAGATCACGGTTTTCTTCAATCCATTTTTTAGCACCTTCTACTGGATCACCTTCATCTTCAATCATTTTCATTAAAGATCCAAGGGTATTATCATCCATATCCCAATTTTCAAACCATTGTTTTACTTTTGGAAAATCTTCTTCAAAGCCTTTTCTTGTCATATAGTAGATATTATCTGGCTCACCATATACTCCTTTTGGATCTTCTAAATATTTAATGTCAAAGGCTGAAAATGCCCAATGTGGGTTCCACATTGTAATAGCTATGGATTCTTCATTGTTAAAAGCTTCTTTTAATTGGCTTAACATTGCTGCCTCTGATGACGGAACAAGCTCAAATTCTAAGCCGTATTCTGTCACCATTTTCTCGGACAAGTTCATTAAACTAGTACCTGGTTCAATTCCAAAAATTTTTCCGTTAAATTCATCTTTGTATTGATTTAAGTCTTCGATAGAATTAACATTCTCCATATATGTTGGAACAGCGATTCCAAGGCCTGTCCCTTCATACCACGCATCACCTTTTACTACATCGTCTTTATACTGATTCCAGAAAGGCTCGTCTGTAAATGGAAGCCAAATTTCTGGTGCTACATCAAGATCTGACTGTGCAACACCAGTCCATACAGCAGCTTTTTCTAACTCTTTTAATTCAACTTCATAGCCCTTTTCTTCTAATAAAATTTTCCACATATTTGAAACAGCAATATTTTCAGCCCAAGCATTAATACCGAACGTTATATTCTTTTTCTCGTCCTGTCCCCCCTGCGCACAGGCACCTAATAGAAATACGATGGAAATGAGTGCTAAAATAACTCTTTTTCTCATAGTTCCTCCCCTTCCTTCTTTTTATCAACATAAATCCATTACCCGAATAAAAACATGTTTAAACATTTTTTTTAAATTTTTTCGACATAACTTGTTTAAAAATGATAAAAAGCGGGTAATAGACATTGGAACTCAATTTGTTAATGAAGGAAGGAGTGAAACAATGGACGTACAAATTAAAGTTGACAATGTTAGTAAAATATTTGGCAAAAATCCAAAAAAGGCGATGGATTTGTTAAAAAAAGGGAAAACAAAGGAAGACATTTTACAGGAAACGAAAATGACAGTTGGTGTCAATCGAGCCAATTTTACTGTATACAAAGGGGAAATTTTTGTCATCATGGGTTTATCTGGTAGTGGTAAATCCACTTTAGTCCGAATGTTAAACCGATTAATTGAGCCATCATTTGGTCAAATCTACATTGATGGTGAAGATATCGTTACTATGAAGGAAGAGAAGCTTCGTGAAGTAAGAAGACAAAAAATTAGTATGGTCTTTCAGCGTTTTGCTTTATTCCCACATAAAACAGTACTAGAAAACACAGCCTACGGACTTGAAGTTCAAGGGATAGAGAAAAAAGAAAGAGAAAAAAAGGCAAAGGAAGCATTAGAATTAGTGGGATTAAAGGGCTATGAAAATAGTTATCCAAGTGAACTTAGTGGAGGGATGCAGCAGCGTGTTGGTCTCGCTCGTGCTCTTAGTAATGATCCAGATATTTTATTAATGGATGAAGCGTTCAGTGCTTTAGATCCATTAATTCGTAAAGATATGCAAGATGAGCTTTTAGAATTACAGGAGAGCATGCATAAAACCATTGTGTTTATTACACATGATTTAGATGAAGCTTTAAGAATTGGAGATCGAATTGCTTTAATGAAAGACGGTCAAATTGTTCAAATTGGAACACCAGAAGAAATTATGACAAACCCTGCAAATGATTATGTAAAACGATTTGTAGAAGATGTGAACTTATCAAAAGTATTAACTGCAGAATCAGTCATGACTCGTGCTAAAACAATTACGATTGACCGTGGTCCTCGTGTTGCACTGAAACTAATGAAGGATGAAGGTATTTCAAGTGTATATGTTATTGATAAGAAAAAGACATTTAACGGCATTGTAACGGTTGATCATGTATCGAAAGCGATTAAAGAGGAAAAACCAATCAGTGATTTCATCGAAAGTGATATTCCAAAGGTTCAGACAGACACAGTCTTGGAAGAGATGTTTGACAAACTTGCTCAAACTCGCTTTCCTTTACCTGTTGTCGATGAACAAAATCGATTAAAAGGAATTATTAAACGTGAAAATGTCATTGAAGTTTTAGCAGGGATTGAGCAAGAAGAGGTGAGCCATCATGAGTAACTTACCGAAAATTCCAATAGGAAAATGGGTTGATCAATCTGTTTCTTATTTAAACTCGACATTTGGATATTTTTTTGATTGGATTGCCTTCATTATTGGAGGATTTGTAGACTTTTTAGTATTTATAACTTCAAGTATACCTGCTATCATTTTCATTTTATTATTAAGTATCTTGACGTATTTCGTTAGTCGAAAGATTGGGTTAACCGTATTAACATTAGTTGGGTTATTGTTTATTTGGAACATCGGTTACTGGGAACAAACACTTAATACGTTGGCACTTGTTTTAACTTCGGTTATTATTTCCATTATTATTGGTATTCCACTTGGGATTATTGCATCTCAAAACGACGGGTTTTCCAAATTTATTACACCTATTTTAGATTTCATGCAAACAATGCCCGCTTTCGTTTATTTAATTCCTTCTATTATATTCTTTGGAATTGGTGTTGTACCTGGTATTATTGCTTCTGTCATTTTCGCTATGCCACCTACGATTCGTTTAACGAATCTTGGAATTAGACAAGTACCGAGTGATTTAATTGAAGCTGCTGATGCTTTCGGCTCTACTACACGTCAAAAGCTTTTAAAGGTGCAATTACCTTTAGCAACGAAAACCATTATGGCAGGTATTAACCAATGTATTATGCTGGCATTGTCAATGGTTGTTATTGCTTCTTTAGTTGGAGCACCTGGTCTTGGAGTAGACGTTTATCGTGCTGTCACACGAATTGAAGTTGGTAAAGGATTTGAAGCTGGTTTATCCATTGTTATTTTAGCCATTATTTTAGACCGTATTACGCAAAACTTGCGATTAGGTAAAAATAAAGAATAATTAATATTAATGGGGTGAACCTTTTGGTCACCCCATTTTATTAATAATAATAGGTTTAAGCACGTGGATGAAATTGTTTGTAGACGTCCTTTAGTCTGGTTTTTGTAACATGTGTATAAATTTGAGTTGTTGAAATATCAGCATGACCAAGCATTTCTTGTACTGCACGTAAATCAGCACCATTTTCAAGCAGATGTGTAGCGAATGAATGCCTTAATGTATGTGGTGTTAATTCCTTTTGAATTCCTGCTTCCTTTGCAATCTTTTTTAAATTTTTCCAAAACCCTTGCCGTGAGATTCTTTTGCCGTGATGATTTAAAAACAAAGCCTCTGTTTTATGCTGTTTAGCTAGCTTACTCCGTCCTTTTTTGAGATATTGTTCAATTGCATTTGTCGCTGTTCGACCAATTGGGACAATTCTTTCTTTTCGTCCTTTACCATAACAACGAATAAATCCCATCATTAAGTGAACATCCGATACATTCAGTTGAATTAATTCACTTACACGAATTCCTGTTGCATAAAGTAATTCAAGCATTGCTTTGTCCCGGTAGCCAATCGGTGAGGTCAGTTTTGGTGTTTCTAAAAGCTTTTCAACTTCTGCTAAAGATAAGACATTTGGCAATTTCCGTTCCACTTGTGGAGTTTCAATATGTACGGACGGGTCTTCATTTGCTCTTTTTTCTCTAAGTAAAAATTGATGAAATGATCGAATAGAGGCAATATGTCTTGCAATGGTTTTACTAGATTTCCCTGTTTCTTTTAAATACTTTAAAAATTGTAAGATATGAACTCGTCCAATTTCATTTACAGTTTGAATACTTAGCTGTACTTTTAAAAATGTAGAATATGCTTTTAAATCTCTTTCATAGGAAACGATTGTATTATTTGAAAGCCCTCTCTCTACAACTAAATAATGAATAAAATCTTGAATTTGATCGTTCAACCTTCTCTACTCCCCATGTAAATAAAAGAAAATTAGTCGATTTAGAAAATTTTCTTCTTTTTCTTCTAGCATTTTCGTTACTTTTAACGCTGCTCCTTTAGGTTGATCGTATTTATGATATTCTTCATATTCTTGGTTAATCAATATAATAGCATAGTAAAATAAAATCGTAAAACCCGTAAATAATACAAATACTTTAAGCATTTCCCAAAATGTTTGAATCCACCTTTTCATAGTTGTCCTCCATATCTTCCGTACATTTTTCTTATTAGAAGATATGCCAGTTTGGACAATCTTTATACGTATATGTGTTTATTTTTATAAAAAAAGCGCATAGCGGCCCGACTATCGGTGAAGGATGTTGAAGGGCGCCTGCAAGGAGGATTTCGCCACCATAGCAGGGCCAAAGCCACCCAAGCCGATGGTGCTTGGAGCTAGTCATCAATTCCTATAAACCAAAGAAGTTTAACACTTTAATGAATTTAACTTTCTAAAACGACAAAAAACCTTCTCCCTCATTGTGGAAAAGGTTTTTTACTCCGCATCTCCTTTTTTCTCATCGTCTTCTTTATCTTGACAACGATGGCAAATTCCATGAAATGTTAAGCGATGGTCTTTTATTTTAAAATTCCAATCTCTTTCAACAATTTTTTCGACATCTTCTAGTAAATCTTCTTGAATTTCATCAACGCTTCCACATTCCATACAAACTAAGTGGTGATGAAAATGAGTGGCTCCTTCTTTTCTTAAATCATAGCGAGAAACGCCATCACCAAAGTTTATTTTATCTACAATTTTTAATTCTGTTAGTAACTCTAACGTACGATAAACAGTTGCTAAGCCAATTTCAGGAGACTTTTCCTTCACGAGGAGGTATACATCTTCTGCACTTAAATGATCCTCTTCATGTTCAAGTAATACGCGAACAGTAGCTTCCCGTTGTGGTGTTAATTTATAGCTAGCAGAGTGCAACTGTTTTTTGATACGCTCTACGCGACTTTCCATGACACTTTCCCTCCCACGCTACATTCCTCAATTATTATAACAAAATAAAAGAAAGTGTCCAACTAAAATCATTTTAACTTAATAAAAATAAATGATATTATGTTATAATTATTATTTTTTAAGAAACTAATTTTATAATTCCCTTCATTAATATTGGAGATGCATATGCTTCAAAAATAGCAGCAACAGCTGTTAACACCATAATGATAATAAAAATAATCGCATATCGAGCAAATAATCTCATTGGGGATTCTTTTAACCTTTTCATAAATAGTTGTTTAATGAGCTTCAATGAAAAGACAATAGCTGTTGCGCTAATAATGATAAAGGAAGGAATGAGAAGTAAATTTTGTGGAAGAACGGATACAAATGATAGTAAAAATCCGTTCCAGCCCATTTGATTGACAAGAAAGCCAACAGTAAATCCTATAACCATACCTTTTAAAAAAAGCATGATTAATATAACCGGTAAACCGATAATGGAGATACCTAACACCCACATAAGTCCTAAATATTTTAAGTTATGAAAAAAGCTTTGTTGAAACATTTCAGATGAACTAGCCAAGTTTCCTTCTGATACTTGTCCAAAAAATAAGCTTAAATAATAATACAAATCTTCTTTTTGAGTTGTGTTCATACTGTTGACAATAATGGCTCCAAATATAACTCCCATGACAAATAATACAAATACAAATAAGTATGTTGACGAGTGCTCTTTTATATGTTCAATGAACAGCGTTTTGATCCCTTGTTTTCTCATTGCTTTTTCCTCCCAATTTGCTCTTAATAGATTGTATGAGAGGATAAAGCTACTATTCCTATGTATTCTAAAAATTTTTCATTTACTAGATTTCAACTTTTCCGTAAATGCCTCCCCCACCTGATTTTATTGTCAATTTCCCTTCTCGTTGTTTTACAATAAGGCTTGCTATTTTATTTGGTACTACCTCACATAATTGCTTATAGGTCACATGGTGTAACACATTCATTTCTGTCCCAAAATGGTCTTTTAATTTTTCTAATGTTTTCTTTCCAACCCCAGGGAGAAATGGAAGAGGAACTTGATGGATATATGGTGGCCTTATTTTGAAATTAGTCGGTTGATCGGCTAATTCCGCTAAACGTTGTTTGACACCTTTGATCACTTTTTTTCCTTTACAATAAGGACAACTTTCGTGAAAGTTACTGATTGTTTTTAAACAAGCATCACAAAAGGTCTCATAATATTTACCAAGACTGGGATTTAAACCGTAATTCGCTTCAATTTTTCTTCCGTCTTTATTTTTTAACGCTTTTTTAAATTCTGTAAAAGTAGGTTCAGCTAACAAAAGCTTCTGGTATTCCCGACCAATGTTTTGTAGCGAATGAGCATCTGAATTCGTTAAAAACGGATAGTGATTAAGTTCTTTGATTCGTGATGCCATCTCTGTATCTGAGCTTAAACCTAATTCAACCGCATCAATGAATGTTGGGTCAAATACTTCCGTTAAGCTTTTATGAACACCTTTTCCGTATAGACTTTTAAATGGGGTAAAAATATGAGCTGGTATAAACAATCCATCCAGCTCTTTTACTTTTTCCTGTAGCCCCTTTCCCTTCGTATAAATCCTTTGAGAGCTTAAATTTATATTCTTCACATTTTTTTCGAACCATTTTGAGAATACTTTCATCGTTTGTAAAGAGGGGAGATAGATAAGTACATGAATAGGACCTTGACAATGTTCGTCATAAATTTCTATTTCACTACCTAAAAATAATGTCGTATTGTTATACCTAATTCCACCATTTGGTTGTTCCGTTAATTTACCTTTCATGATGTCTTTTTCAAGACTTTCAATTATTTCTGGCACATGACAATCAATAACACCGATTATATCCATTCCTTTATGTTCAGATGCCTCATAAAAAATGTTCTCAATAGTTAAACTTTTCGCTCCTGTTATTTTGACAGGCTTATTCGTTTTAGTTCTACCGATATGAATATGTAAATCTGCAAAATAAGTATACATTTTTTTCACCAATTTTTAATTTAGTGTTATTGTTCAATGTTGAACTTTACTCGTGTATCTTTTAAACCTTTATAATATTCAACAAATCATTTAGCAAGTTTTAAATTTAAATATAAAACTGCATAGGCAGTTTTTGCATCATATATTTCTCCCGATTGAACCAGTTGATTAGCTTCTTCTAACGTAACTTCTAATAGGTCCATAAATTCATCTTCATCTAAATCTTTCTTTACATCTAATTTTTCCAAACCTTGTGCTAAATATAAGTGAACAAGCTCATCCGCAAAGCCTGGTGATGTATAAAAAGAAATAAGTGGTTTTAAATGTTTACAGGTATATCCTGTTTCCTCCTCTAATTCGCGCTTAGCCGTTTTGAACGGCTCTTCTCCTTTTTCAAGTTTCCCTGCAGGAATTTCAACTAAAGTTCTTTCTAGAGCTTTTCGATATTGACGTACCATTAAAATTTTCCCTTCATCCGTAACAGCAATAATGGCTACTGCTCCAGGGTGTTTAATAATTTCTCTCTTTGATGTTTTACCATTTGGAAGTTCTACATCTTCTACATATAAATCAATAATTTTACCAGAAAAAATTTTTTCTTTTCCTATCGTTATTTCTTTTAAATGATCCATATCTTCATCAACCCCTTATTGGTATCAGCATATTCCACATCATTTTATCACAATTATATAGCTAAAAAATGGATTGTTTGCAATTTTCACTTGAATGTACTACCTTCAAAATGGAAGGATTATGTAGGGGAGTGTCAAAGGTGAAAAAAAGAAAATTAGGTCATTCCAATTTATACGTAAGCGAAGTTGGCTTAGGGTGCATGTCACTTGGTACAGATGAAAAAAAAGCTCTTTCTATCATTGATGAAGCAATTGACCTTGGAATTAACTATTTGGACACAGCAGATCTTTATGATTACGGATTAAATGAAGAGTTTGTTGGAAAAGCAATTAAAAACCGGAGGCAAGACATCATTTTAGCTACAAAAGTAGGGAATCGCTGGGAGGCCGGAAAAGAAGGCTGGTATTGGGATCCTTCAAAGCAATATATTAAATTGGCCGTTAAAGAAAGCTTACGACGCTTACAAACTGATTACATTGATTTATATCAGCTACATGGTGGAACGATTGACGATCGAATCGATGAAACGATTGAAGCGTTTGAAGAGCTAAAACAGGAGGGTGTCATTCGCTATTACGGAATTTCCTCCATACGACCGAATGTGATAAAAGAATATTTAAAACGTTCGAACATTGTTTCGATTATGATGCAATATAGTCTTCTTGATCGTCGTCCAGAAGAATGGTTTGATTTAATAAACGAACATAATGTTCATGTGATTGTTCGAGGGCCTTTAGCAAAAGGTCTTTTAACTGAAAGATCACTTCATGACGCTAATTTTAAAGTGAAAAAGGATGGATACTTAAACTACTCATACGATGAATTAAAGAATGTCCTCCAAATAATAGGCGAAACATGCAAAGAGCGTACTAAAACCGAAACGGCCATTCAATATTGCCTTTACAATTCTGTTATCGGTTCCGTTATTTTTGGAGCTTCTAGTATAGAACAACTACGAGAAAATGTAGAAGCCTCTCAAACGAAAGCTCTATCCATAAATGAATATAATACCCTTCAAACGATAACGAAGGCTGATCTTTATACAAACCATCGCGACTAATAAGGGGCCAGGCCCCTCCTTTTTACAAAATTTTATTAATATTGAAAAAGTTATCTATTTTCTACTAAAATATAAATATATTTGAAAACCCTTTCAAAAAAGGAGGAGCTCCAAGGTGAACATTCCAAATCATGTTACCATTATTGAAGTAGGCCCACGTGATGGCTTACAAAATGAAAAAAACATTATTGATACCAAAACGAAAATTAACTTTATTCATTCCCTACAGAAAGCGGGATTAAACGAAATGGAGATTACTTCATTTGTCTCTCCAAAATGGGTACCTCAAATGAAAGACGCCTCCGAAGTTGTCCAATCATGTATGAGAGAAGACGAACGTGATATCGTTTTAGTTCCGAATCAAAAAGGTAGTGACAGAGCTCTTTCAGAAAATTGCCAAAATCTTGCTTTCTTTGTAGGTGTTAGTAATACGTTTAACCAAAAAAATATAAACAGGACAACAAAAGAAAGTATGGAAGCCATTTCTCCTCTTATTGAACAGTTAAAGAAACAAGGTGTTTATATACGTGCTTGTATTTCGACTGCTTTCCATTGTCCTTATGAAGGAAAGATACAAGAGAAGGATGTTCTCACACTTTGCCAACAATTTGTTGAGCTCGGGGTCGATGATTTAAGTGTAGCTGATACAATCGGCAAAGCGAACCCTAAGGAAGTATACCAGTTATTTTTACAGCTTAATCAGGAATTTGGTCAGGATGTCCTCCTCACCGCTCATTTCCACGATACTCGCGGTATGGCTTTGGCTAATGTTGTAGCAGCTTTAGAAGCTGGTATTAATCGATTTGATTCTTCAGCTGGAGGTCTTGGCGGCTGTCCATTTGCAAAAGGAGCAAGCGGGAATGTTGCGACAGAAGATGTTGTTTATATGCTTGAGTCAATGGGTGTACATACAAATGTTCATCTAAAGGGAATTTTTGAAGCTCTGTCTCTTCTTGAGCCACACCTTTCTCGAAAGATTGAGTCCAAAGCTTACAATTTATTTAAGCTAGGGCATATATAAGCAATGTATAGCTTCCCTTTTATTTTGACAAATTAATAGGGAATAATTTGAGAAAGGAAGAGTTAAATGGCTGAATCGAATCGTGGTCAAAAGGGGAAACCAAATGCTGAAACGACAAAAAACGTAATTTCGAAAGAAGAGCTTGACCTTGCAACTTCTCCAACAAAACGACAAAACGCAAAGCAGTAAGACTGTATTATACCTCCCCCCTTATGATAAACTGGAAATAGTTAGGGGGGATTTTTATGAGGAAATTATGGGCTACCGTTCCATTTTTGTTTGGATATATTTTATTTGTCGGAATCTTTTTTACGAATCGACTCATGTTCATTAAGAAAAAAAGTGACGAAGAAATTATTGAACGTGAGACGAAGGATGGACACTTTAATCAAAAAGAGTTTGATTCGCTAAAAAAAGACCTCATTTCCATTCCTTCCCGATTTGGCTATGACATTAAAGGCTACTTAATTGCTCCTTATAAAGAAAAAAAATTTATGATTATTTGTCATGGTGTCACAATGAATCATATAAATTCTGTAAAATATATGAACCTCTTCTTAAAAAGAGGGTTTAATGTCATTATTTATGACCATCGTCGTCACGGTCTGACTACTTGCGGAAAGACAACAAGCTATGGACATTATGAAAAAGAAGATTTAAAGGCAGTTGTCGATTGGGTAAAAAATCGTTTTGGAAAAGATGCTACGATTGGTATTCATGGTGAATCAATGGGGGCTGTTACAACTCTTTTATATGCGGGAATGCTTGAAGATGGGGCTGATTTTTACATTGTTGATTGTCCTTTTTCTGATTTTGAAAAGCAGCTTCTGTCTCGTTTAAAAGAAGAATACCCTAACCTTTCACCTGTTTTGGTTATGCCGATTGCGAAACTTTTTTTAAAGCTTCGTGACGGTTATCGCATAAAGGATGTTTCTCCTATTCGCATTATCAATAAAATTCAACACCCGATTTTGTTCATTCACAGTGAGACAGATGACTATATCCCTGTTGATATGACAAAAGAATTATATGAAAAGAAAAAAGGTGCTAAACAGCTTTTCATCGCACCAAAAGGGTTACATGCGATGTCTTATACAGACAATAAAAAAGAATACGAAGAAGCCATTGATCGCTTTTTAGGGGGCCTGGCCCCCTAATATAAAATGTCCTTCATATTTTCCTTTATCCACTTTAATGCATCATCGATTGTGTCAAATTCTTTTGCTTCAAATGTTACTTCATCCTGCAGTAGCCAAACGTTTTTCTGACTTTTGTCTATTCCTCCTATGGACCAGTGCATTAAACTATATGGGTGATTATCGCTTAAAAAGGAAACCCATGTTTTGTTTAAGGCTATATTTTTTAATGATTGCAACGAATTTTCCATATTTCCTCAAACCTCTTTCAACACACAACTCATACGCGGATTTAATATTTGCTGTGGACTTGTTAACATGTATGTATGATAGGCTTCATTAAAATCGATTTTCATTTCCTCATCCATAAAAATCATCTTTGACTTTTCGACGTATACAGGTACAAAATTCGTTTGAATACATATATCATCTTCCTCAACATTTTGGACAATCCACAAAGCCGTTACACCACTAACAACACATCCACAGCCATCTGTATCATATTTCAATTTTATATGATACCCTTCTTTATCTTCTATTGTTTTGGACAATTTTGAAATGGCTCGTTCCGTAAATGTTATTTTCATGATCTCACTCCTAACCTATCTGTATTTTAGCATATTGATTTTCATCGTCCTATTCAGTTATTTGCTTTTTTATAATCAAATGATTACCATATTGATGAGGGAATTCTATAAGGAGGAATGCAAGTTGTCAAAGGTACAAATTAAAGTTAATGATAACGGTTCACTTCGTGTTACAGGCGATGTAGAACTAATTGATATGGAAGGAAACAAATTCGAAACTAAACAAACATTTTCTTTATGCCGCTGCGGGCTATCCAAGAAAATGCCATTTTGTGATGGTTCCCATAAAGGTAAATTCGAATCGGTTGTTCGTGCCAATTCAAATGAATAACAATACTTGTGGGCAAGAGAGAATTTCTTGCCCATTATTTACACTCTTTCTCCCTCTTCAATATCAACAATCACATCAAGCCCTAGTTCCTTTTTTTCGTTTTCTGCTAAAATTCGAAGCTTCCCTGAAAGCCTGTTGATATCTATCACATAACCTTTTATTTGGTGAAATGTGTGATGCTGATAGTAAGTAAAGATGAGTTCCTTTTTTTCATGGAAAGAAAGCTGAATAAGCTGATTCAATTCTTCTAGCCTTTGTTCATCAAGCTCAGGCTTTTTTTTGTGATGATCTTCCTTTGCCCATTGTCTTAATAGCTCGACATGCTCTGGAAGCATCATCGCTGTCCATTTGATGGAACCTCGGTCTCGAATCATTTAACACCACTCCTTTAATTCGCTTTGTGGCCACCAATGAGCTTACTTCGATGAAGACTAGTTCCAGCATTTGTGTAGGAAACCGCACGTAAAAGTGCCTTCGAACCATATTTTTCACGAATCTGATCCATGACATAGCCCAACTGATGCTGTTTCGTTCGATTTGGCTGAAACAAATCAAGCTGTAAGCTTTCATCGTCTTCGATATTGGAAAGAGCAATAGAAATTTTCCGTACCGTTTTTCCTTCATAAAATTGTTCAAATAATTGAAGGCATACCTGATACAAGTCCATCGTAATATTCGTTGGCTGTTCAATCGTTTTCGAACGATAAAATCCTCCTCCCCATTCATCCTTGCTGTAGCCAATTCCAAGACTGATGGTTCTTCCTACCTTTCGATGGCGTCTTGCTCGCCTTGCAACTTCTTCACACATTTCTAACATGACACACTTAACTTCTTTTGGATCAGGATAATCACGCAACAATATTTGACTTTTTCCAAAGCTAATCTGTCCATTTATAATAGGGGCTCCAATATCTGATAAATCAATTCCCCATGCGTGGTAATAAAGCTGGTTTCCCATAATTCCAAACTTCTTTTCTAAAAGGGAAAGTGGATATTGAGCGAGTTGACCAACCGTAAAAATTCCCATTCGATTTAATGTTTTCTCAAGCCGATGCCCAATCCCCCACATTTGACTTAGGGGCTGTACTTTCCAAAGTTTTATTTGAACATCATCATACGTCCATTCGGCGATTCCTTTTTTTTTCGCTTCTAAATCTAAGCAAAGTTTGGCCATCAGCATATTAGGTCCAATTCCTATCGAGCAAGGTAATTGAAATTGTCTTTCTAAATCTTCTTTTATTTTCTTAGCAATCATGTTAGCCTCTCCCCATATATGCTCGACACCATCAATTTGAATAAAGCTTTCATCGACTGAATACGTATGAATGGACTCTTTCGGAACATATTGGTTTAAAAGACGTGTAATTTCAGTTGAAATTCGAAGGTACATCCCCATCTTTGGGTGAATAATATGAATACGTGGATCATTTGGAACTTCGTATAATCGAGACCCTGTTTTAATTCCGAAGTCTTTTTTTAATTTTGGGGACGCCGCTAATACAACACTTCCTTGCCTTTCTTTGTCACCGACAACTGCTATGTATGACTCAAGGGGATGAAGTCCTGACATAACAGCTGCACAACTCGCATAAAAGCTTTTCATATCAATACATAAAATCTTCCTCTTTGGAAATTGTCTGTAATCGACCATAATTCCCCCCTGATACAGAATATATGTTCGGTTATTATTTTTTATTATTATATTATCCGAATATACGTTCGATATCAATGGTAGTTATCACCAAGCTTGGCAACTCTACAAACTAACCTTATAATGAATAAGAAAAGCGCCCGCCTATCGGCTAAGAGCGCATTAGGACTGAGGCTTCGCCGCCACAGCAGGGCCGAAGCGACCCAAGACGATGGCGCTTTTTGCTAGACATCAAATAACAATATCTATAGATTAATTCCTAGTGAAGATGATATAAATTCTGATGTATTAAAATAGAAAAAGGATTTTTGTATTACCATATTTTGAAACCTAATGAGGTGAACAATGGAGAAAAAATTACTTATCAAAATGATTCAAAGCTCGTTTTATCAGTATGAACGAGACACCAACGAATTTCCATTAAAAGAAGAAGAATATGACGAAATGATTCAAAAAATAATGGAGGAAAAAGAAAGAGACAAGGAAAAAGAATGGTTTGAAATTATTGAAGATATTGTATATGAATATATGACAAAAGCGTAAAAGGAAAAAAGCTCAGTTTGTAAACAAAGTCTAAATTTAACGATTTATCAAACTGAATGAAATCTCATGTTCTCGAGGCACGAGCCCAATGAGGAGCGGAGTTACCTTAGTAGGTAATGAAGCGCCATTCGAGCGAAGAAAGAATACAATCGTTTTGCGGGCAGTCTGAAAAGGCTGTCTTTTAAAGTCTGACCCGAATCATTTTAGTTGAGGGATCAACCTTTTTACAGACAGCCTCTTACTTTTTGTGAAACGCGCTTTCTGCCAACCGTTCAAATAAAGAAGGCATAATCCGATAGATAACACTTCCAAATTCCATCCACCATGGAAGATTTAATTCCCGTTTATTTGTCATCATGATACGGACAATTTTTTCGGCAACATCATCAGATGATAACATATAACGACTAACATTTTGCACATATTTCCCTGATGGGTCAGCAAGCTCGAAAAAATCCGTTTTTATTGGACCGGGATTCACAGCTGTTACAAAAATAGAGTGTGTAGAAGCTTCCATGCGCAAGCTATTGGTAAAACCTAAAACAGCATGCTTGGTTGCAGCGTACAAGCTCGATTTTGGTGTTGAAATTTTTCCAGCTTGTGAAGCAATGTTAATAATGTGCCCTTCCTTTTGTTCGATCATTTTTTCAAGAACCATTTTCGTACAAGCAATCATCCCATATACGTTAATTTCAAACATTGCTTCCATCTCATCTAAAGACGATTCTAAAACGGAACGGAATATGCCCATACCTGCATTGTTGACTAAAACGTCAATCCGCTCATGGTCCTTTAAAATCTTCGAAAAGGTTTTTTCTATCATTTGAAAATCTCGGACATCCAATTCATAAAATTGACAAAAGACATGATACTTTTGTTCAATTCGTTCGGAAATAGCTGAAAGACGATCTTTCCTACGCGCTAAAAGAATTAAATTTCCACCACTTTCAGCTACTTTATATGCCATTTTCTCTCCGATTCCACTGGAAGCTCCTGTAATAATAACAAGGCGATCATTCAAACGCTGATTCAAATCAAGCCCTCCCGTATATACGAACACCATCAACATTTTTATAAGTAATTAAATTTAAGTCTTCTAAATAATCAAGCTGTCCAATCGTTTCAGACATGGTAAGCATTAACTCTCGCTCATAAACAGCAGGAAATAGCTTTTTACAGATTTCAAACGCTGTCATATCCTCTTCGTTTAAAAACGATAATACACTCATTGCTCGTTCATGCTGACGCATAAGGCGATGCTCAATTAAATTATGAGCATTGTAAACTGGCTCACCATGTCCTGAATACACAACTGAAATTGGGATTTCGAGTAATTTTTTAAGCGACTCATTATATTGCAAAAGTGGTTTTGGACGTTTACTTCCGGAAATCGGCGGCTCTAATAGAGGGTTAGAGGAAATATGCTTTAATAAATGATCCCCTCCAAGCATTTCACACGTTTTTTCATTATATAAAACGATATGACTTTGTGCATGACCTGGTGTTTCAATTACTTTCAGCCCAGATAAGCCCTTTATTTCTTCCCCTTCTGTTATTGAAGAAGTTAAAGGTCTCTTACAAGAAAAAACAAGCGTTTGATCAATGTTTTTTAACAGATAAAAGTATTTATTATCAACTCCAAACACCTTAAAAAGCTCAGTAAAAAATTTTCTCCTTTCTTCTAAAAACGATTTTTCCTGTAAAAGCCAACGTTCATTATAAGGGTGGCCTAAAACAGGCAAATCTTTTGGGAAAAAATCTAATAGACCGACATGATCCGGATGATGGTGAGTTAAAACAACTTGTTCAATGTCTTCTGGTACATATCCTAATTCCTTTAGTTTCTGCTTAAATACATTCCATGCTTCTTCTGTTTTCGGACCTACATCAATAAGTGTAAGGGCATCTCCTTTTATCAAGTAGACATTCACATCTCCAACTGAAAAAGGAGTCGGAATCGTAATGGTTTCCATTCTATTTTTTAGCAAATTCACTTTTAATTACCGCCTTTTATATATTGTAAAAACAATAGTTATTATATATGAACATATTTTACACGCAACAGCTTTATTTGTCATTATATTCAAATAATTTAAGAGAATTCAACTAAAAAAAGCACTTGACAAACACTTGTCCACAATTGCATAATGGTGAAAAATATTGATTGCATCGTAAAAATTTGTTTTTAGGTCATTATATGAAAGTAGCTATGATTAGGACTAGTAAGCTAGAAATGACCAAAGAGAGCAAAACCCTAAGGCTGAAAGGTTTTGCGGTCCACTGTCTTGCTGAACCTACCTATGAGCTGTTAGGCAAACCTAACCGTTACTCGCGTTAAGAGATTGAGATGGCTGCTAATTTTAGCAGCAATAAAGGTGGTACCGCGGATGCCTGTCCGTCCTTTCACTTGGGACGAACAGGCATTTTTTCATTACTAAATAAAAAGGAGGAGTCAGCATTGAAAAACATCGGGATAATTGGAGCCGGTTCGATAGCCGAAGCGATGATTTCAGGGCTTGTTCACGAAGGGATGTACGAGCCAAATCGTATATATGTTTCCAATAAATCAAATGTTGAACGCCTAAGTTATCTTAATGAAAAGTATCAAGTAAACGTTTCTTTCAATAAACAAGAAATATTTAGAAATGTCGATTTCATAATCCTTTCAATGAAGCCAAAAGATGCTCAGGAAGCACTATGCTCCATTAGGCAATATATTAATAGCAATCATCTAGTCATATCAGTTCTAGCGGGTATCTCTACGACTGCTATTGAAGAAATGTTAGGAGAAAATATTCCAGTTATTCGGGCAATGCCAAATACATCCGCTTCCATTCGCCTTTCTGCAACTGCAATCGCAAAAGGTACTTACGCAACAGATGAGCATTTGTTCATTGCAAAAAAATTATTTGAAGCGATTGGAATTGTTGAAATTGTAGAAGAAGAACAATTAGATGCTGTTACAGGGCTTGCAGGAAGCGGTCCAGCTTATATTTACTATTTAGTTGAGGCAATGGAACGGGCCGCAAAAGAAATTGGCTTAGAAGGTGATACAGCGCGCTCCTTTATTATTCAAACATTATGTGGTGCTTCAGAAATGTTAAAGAAATCAAATAAGGAGGCCTCCATTCTCCGCAAAGAAGTAACAAGTCCTGGTGGCACAACAGAAGCAGGTATCAAAGTGCTTGAATCAAATGGATTTGAAGAGACAATCGTTGAATGTGTTAAACGAGCAAAAGAGCGTTCCAATGAATTAAAGCTTTCGTTCCAAGAGAGGCTGTTAAAGGAAAGAGCCTAACCTCCTTCCTTTAACAGCTCTTTTATTGTATACTCTAATAAGTCTGGATATTTAGAAAAACTAAACGGAAGGTGAATCCGTTCCGTCCATTTATGTGCATCTTTTCCATATGGACCGACATTTACAATTGGTATATTTAAGTTCATCAATTCTTGAATGGGCATATAATATCCTTTTCCGTAAAGCGGCATATTCGAAGTAAGTGTATATAATGATTTTTGATCCTCTTTTAGCTTTAAGAAGCTTAAATCAGATAACCCTGGAAAGTAATGTTGCCTTGTTAATTCTAATTGATGTTTATCTATACTATATTGCTGTAATTTTTCCACCGTCTTCTCAATTAACTGATCATTCTTAGATGAAACAGCTGGGTAAAAAGGAGGGCTATAAAAAAGAACAATCATCGGTGCGTATTGCTGACAAAGAGAAGCAAGATCAGCAACAAGCTGTGTAGAAAAATCACGATCTCCTAGTTCATTTCGGTTGGACTGTAAATAATCGATTCTTCTTCCTACCTCTGTTTCACCATATAACTCAATTGCCTTTTGTAATAACTGTTGATAAGTAAAAACGTTGACCTTGACATCCTTTTTCTGAAATTGTACATATTTCTGAAAAGCTTTTTGCCTTTGTTGATATGTCTTTTCAATTTCCTCAGCTGCTTGTTTTGCCTTTTCACATAACATTTCATGTAATTCTTTTAAAGAACGATTCATCATAAAAACATTAAACATTGATACTGATTCATGAGGAATCTGTACAGAATATTCCTTCTTTAAATCCTTTTGCATTAAATTAGTCGGAGGTGGAGTCACTTCCTCAGAAACTAACTCACAAAACTCGTCATTTAGTTCAATGAGTCGATTCAGTTCTGAAATCATTAAGTTGGCATTGAGTCCGGAAAAAGGCTCCCCAACATGCGTTTCAATTCCTTTACAAAGAAAACCAGCTAAAATTTTTCCTATTGAACCAGTATACACATAATAATGGTCATCATTTGGATATTTTGAAAATACAGGCTCACTATTTACACAAGCCTTTATATTTAACCCATATTTTTCTTTTAAATCATGAATCGTCGGAATAGCAGAAAGCATCCCTTCTGAATTCGCTTCTTCATCCGGAACGGTTAAAAGTAAGAGGTTTCCATTAAACTCACCATTCATTGCTCTCTCAAGCATCGAAAGCTGGACAGTAAGACCTGCTTTCATATCCATCGTTCCCCTACCGAATAACCATTCATTACTTTCTAAATCCTTTAGCACCTCTTTTGGAATTCGGTTCTTTAATGTTTTCAATTCATTGGTTAACTCTCTAGGTCTAAAAGCAAGGTGCTCTAAATGACCATAATCTTCAATATCGACAACATCAAAGTGACTTAACAACATAATTGTATCTTTAAAAGTATTCTTTTTGACAAGTGCCGTTAAAAACTGTCTCCCATCACGTAAGGAATGTAATTCAAGATGATCAGGATTTTGAATATAATATGGAAAGCTTTTTAATAAATAAAAAAGATGCTCTGCAAATGAAACTTCTCCTTTTGTCCCTGTGATAGAAGCATGCTCGACAAGCGTACATAGCAATTCCTTCATTTGCTCACTTGTTTGCCAATTCAAAAACATTCACTCCTTTGCCGAATCAACCTCATCCTTTTGAATGTTTCCATATTTTATCATAGTTTTAAGCATAAATATATGACACTAACGTTAAACATTGATATAATTTCTAAAAAATCATAAGGAGGCCAAACATTGAATCGAAAATTATTCTCTCCATTCACCATCGAAAACATCACCTTAAAAAATAGAATTGTCATGTCACCGATGTGTATGTATTCTGCAACAAATGAAAAGGGATTTTTAGAAGACTTTCATTTTACTCATTACATATCCAGAGCAGTTGGTCAGGTTGGACTAATCATAATTGAAGCAACAGCTGTTACTCCAGAAGGAAGAATTTCATATCAAGACCTTGGGATTTGGGATGATGAGCACGTTATAAAGCTAGCTGAGATGGTTTACAAAATAAAGCAATATGGGGCAAAAACAGGAATTCAGCTTGCCCATGCTGGAAGAAAAGCGATGGTTGAAGAAGACATCTATGCTCCTTCATCAATTCCATTTGATGAAAATATGAAGACGCCAATTGAAATGACAAAAGAAGATATTCAAAACACAATCGATGCATTTCAAAAAGGAGCAAAAAGAGCGAAAGAAGCTGGTTTTGACATTATTGAAATTCACGGGGCTCACGGGTACTTAATTAATGAATTTTTATCTCCTTTATCCAACATTCGCGAAGACGAATATGGAGGTTCGATTGAAAACAGGTACCGCTTCCTAAAAGAAGTAATTCAGGCAGTGAAAGAAGTTTGGAGTGGGCCATTATTTGTACGAATTTCAGCAAACGATTATCATCCAAAAGGATTAACCATTTCAGATTATATTCAAATCGCTCAATGGATGAAAGACGATGGTGTAAGCCTTGTTGATGTAAGTTCAGGTGCCATAGTGAAAACGCCAATAGAAGTTTATCCAGGCTATCAAGTTCCATATTCAGAAGCTATTCGAAATAAAATAGGAATTCCTACAGGTGCTGTTGGAATGATTACAAGTGGAATTCAAGCTGAAGAAATATTAAGAAATAATCGAGCTGATTTAATTTTCATTGGTAGAGAACTACTGCGAAATCCTTATTGGCCGTATACAGCTGCAAAAGAATTAAAAGCGGAAATTGAAGCACCTAATCCATATAAACGAGGATGGAAGTTTTAAAATAGCTGAGTAGAGAAAAGGTTGTCCTAAAAGTCATGCCGTTTCAGGAAAACACTTTAGGACAACCTCATTTTATAAATCCCATATTCTTTTCACTTCAAAGGTACCTCTATCTTTACAGATTACTTGAAAGACATCCGGGTTTGTTAACTTTAATAAATGTTCAAATCCATAACTGTCATCAAAGTATTTTAATAATAATGTTGTTAAATTTCCGTGACTAACAAGAACAATATGCTGTGAAGATGACGAGAGTAGCTCTTCAATAAGTGACTTTGCCCGATCAAACCCTTGTTGGTTCGATTCCCCACCTTCAAACGTTAAAGAAAAATCTTCAAAGCTTTTCTTTAATCTTTCTTTCCAATCTGAAAAACGTGTTGTACTTAATACACGTTCACCTAAACGGTCATCAAGTTCAATGGTTAGACCCATTTTTTTAGCATAAGGCTCAATCGTTTCTTTTGCTCGAACAAACGGACTTGAAATAATTCTCTCAATTGGAAAGGAACTTAAAAATTTTGCTAGATTTTCTGCTTGTCTTTTCCCTTCATCAGTTAAGCGTGCATGAAATGGCTGTCCCTCGGCTTTCGCATGACGCACTATATAGAAAGTCTTCAATTTACTCTCCCCCGTTTTTTGGAATATCGACCTGCCATAAATCCTTCGCTAAATAAGTTTCTTTAAATATCTTTCTAGCTTCTGTTAAAAGCTTCTGTTCATCACTTTCACCTTGATAGCGTGAGCTAATATGTGTTAACAACAGCTTTTTAGCATTGGCTTTTTTTGCTACTTGAGCTGCTTGTGAAGTCGTTGAGTGATAGTATTCATATGCTAGATCTTCTTCGTCTTTTGCAAATGTTGATTCATGAATTAAAAGATCGGCATTAGCTGCTAACTCCATACTAGCTTGACAAAACCTTGTGTCACCTATAATAGTGATAATTCTACCTTTTTTCTTTGGGCCTAAAAAGTCTTCTCCTTTTAATGTTTTTCCATTATCTAAAGTAACCATTTTCCCTTCTTTTAATTGCTTATAAATAGGGCCTGGAGGAATCTGTAATTGCTTTAGCTTCTCAACGAGAAGAGTACCAGGTAAATCCTTTTCAATAATGCGATATCCAAAAGATAAAATACCATGTTCTAATCTTTTGGCGACTACCTGAAACGTATCATCATTAAATATAATACCGTCCTCTTTCAATTCTTTTATATGAAGATCATATTTTAAATGGGTTGAGCTTAAACGTAAAGAAGTTTCAATAAATTCCTTAATTCCAGGAGGGCCATAAATCGTTAATGGCGATTCTCCTCCTTGAAAGGACCGACTTCCAAGTAAGCCTGGAAGGCCAAAAATATGATCTCCATGTAAATGAGTGATAAATATATTTTCTATTTTTCTTGGTTTAATAGAAGTATGTAATATTTGATGCTGTGTTGCCTCTCCACAATCAAACAGCCAAACTGATCGTCTTTCTTCTAATAGCTGTAAAGCAATGGAAGAGACATTTCTTGTTTTTGCTGGAACTCCTGCCCCTGTTCCTAAAAAATAAATGTCCAACTTTCATTTCCTCCAACTTTGAAATATCTTACCAATAGAATACATTACAAATGTTTAAATGTGAACCTCTTGAACTACCCCCACCTAATCAGCGATATAAAGTGGGGGACTCCTCGTTACACGCTCCTACCATTCCTTGAGGTTGGAATCTTTTCGCTTATTACGATAAAATCATGAATATTATTTGCGTTACAGCCATTTTACCTTTAAAATTAAGTATTTAGACAGGTACTTTTTTAGACGAAAAATAATTATTCATCCTTTTGAAAAACGAAAGACTAGATAAAGTGAGGTACGTTCAGTGATTACACAACAAAAACCGAAAGCAATTGTGGTTATCTTTGGAGCGACAGGAGACTTAGCAAAACGAAAACTTTATCCTTCTATTTACCGACTTTATAAAAACGGCAAAATTGGTGAAGAATTTGCTGTTGTTGGTGTTGCTCGTAGACCATGGACAAATGATGTATTTAGAGAAAATGTTGAAAACTCTGTTCGTAAAGCTGTATCATGTGACGAAAAATTAGATGATTTTAAATCCCATTTCTACTATCATCCATTCGATGTAACAAACCCATCTTCCTATCATGATCTTAGAAGCCTTTTAAACGACTTAGACGGAAAATATCATACAGAAGGAAATCGAATCTTTTATTTAGCAATGGCACCAGAGTTTTTCGGTACAATTGCTAATAGCTTAAAAGATTTCGGGTTAAAGGACACAGATGGATGGACTCGTCTTGTCATTGAAAAACCATTTGGTCATGATTTAGAATCTGCAAAGAAGCTAAATGAAGAAATTCGCTCTGCTTTTGATGAAGAACAAATTTATCGTATCGACCATTATTTAGGTAAAGAAATGGTTCAAAACATTGAAGTCATCCGCTTTGCAAATGCTATTTTTGAACACTTATGGAATAATCGTTTTATTTCTAATATTCAAATTACATCAAGTGAATCCCTTGGAGTAGAAGAAAGAGCGAGTTATTATGAAAAGTCCGGAGCTCTTCGCGATATGGTTCAAAACCATATGCTGCAAATGGTTTCATTACTTGCAATGGAACCTCCTATTAAACTAACACCAGAGGAAATTCGTTCTGAAAAAATTAAAGTGTTACGTGCACTGCGTCCAATTAAGGAAGAGGAAGTTTCTCAATATTTTGTACGTGGTCAATATGGAAAAGGAACTGTAAAAGGCGAAGAGGTTAAAGGTTATCGTGAAGAAGCAAACGTGGAAGAACAATCTAATACTGAAACATTTGTTGCCGGTAAAATCATGATTGATAACTACCGCTGGGCCGGTGTACCATTTTACATTCGTACAGGAAAACGGATGAGAGAAAAATCTACGAAAATCGTAGTAGAATTTAAAGATATCCCAATGAATTTGTATTTTAAAAATAAAGATGAAAATAATCCTAACTTACTAATTATTAATATTCAGCCAGATGAAGGAATCACCCTTCATTTAAATGCTAAAAAGGTAAGTACAGGTTCGATTGCAACCCCAATAAAGCTTTCCTACAACAATAATGGCATTGACGGAATGAACACTCCAGAGGCGTATGAAAAGCTTATTTACGACTGTATGCTCGGGGATGCAACAAACTTTACACATTGGGATGAAGTTGCTTTATCATGGGCATTTGTCGACCCTATATCTAATGCTTGGGCTAAAGAAAAAGCTGATTTTCCAAACTATAAAGCTGGAACAATGGGACCAGATGCTTCTGATGAATTGCTAGCTAAGGATGGTTTCCATTGGTGGTCTGTCACGAATGAAGAAAAATAGAGGTGTTGAAAATGAAAATATATGATGTAACAGCTCCAATATATGAAGGAATGCCTGTTTATAAGAATAAGCCAGAAAAACAACCAAAAATTCATACTATAACAAACGCACATGTAACTGAATCACGGATTGATATGGACCTACATACAGGAACACATGTTGATTCTCCACTTCATATGATTAACGATGGAGAGACAATGGAGTCCATTTCAATTGAAGATTTAGTTGGTCATGTAAAGCTTTTTGATTTAACAAATGTTGATGATCGAATTACAAAAAAGGATATTGAGAATCTAAATATTGAAAAAGGAGATTTTGTTTTATTTAAAACGAAAAACTCCTTTGATGAGGAGTTTAACTTTGAATTTATATTTGTTGCTGAAGATGCAGCACAATACTTAGCAGAAATTGGCGTGAAAGGTGTTGGAGTTGACGCTCTTGGAATTGAAAGAAGTCAACCGGGTCATCCAACTCATCGTACGCTGTTTCAACATGAAGTAATCGTTGTGGAAGGACTAAGATTAAAAGACGTGTCACAAGGAGAATACTTTATGGTAGCTGCTCCAATTAAAGTACAAAAAACAGATGCAGCACCTGCACGTGTTTTATTATTTGAAGGAATTAAATACTAACAAAAATATAGGGGCTGTCTAATAAGTCCATAAAATGGAGCAAGAGGAGAAAAATATCCATTTTTTTCCTTTTGCTTTTTCTATTAATAATTCTATTTTTTCTAAAAGTAATTTACTATGAAATAATAATGGGGCCAAAAAGCGAAATAAGAAAGTGCAACGCGCCCACCTATTGGCGATGGGTGCTTTGGAGGACCTGCGAGGAGGATATCGCCACCAAAGCGGGTCTGAAGCGATTCAAGCAGATGGCGCTTGAAGCTAGATAACAAGATCTACAAAGAAAGCACTTAACACTTTATCGAACTTAAACTTTCTGAAATGATAAAAAAGAGGGGACCCATATGGCCACCCTCTTTAGCATTACTTACTTAACCAATCTGTATGGAAGATACCTTCTTTATCAACACGTTGGTAAGTGTGCGCACCAAAGTAATCACGCTGTGCCTGAATTAAGTTTGCCGGTAATGTTTCTGTACGATAGCTATCATAGTAAGATAGCGCAGCAGAGAACGATGGAACTGGAATACCTCTTTCAATAGCTAAAGTTAAAACTTTGCGAAGAGCACCTTGATAGCTTTCTACAATCTCTTTAAAGTATGGATCTAATAATAGATTTGATAGTTCCGGATCACGGTCATACGCTTCTTTAATTTTCTGTAGAAATGCTGCACGTATAATACAACCACCACGGAAAATCATCGCAATATCTCCGTAGTTTAAGTTCCAGTTGTATTCCTCTGAAGCAGCCTTCATCTGAGCAAATCCTTGTGCATAAGAGCAGATTTTACTCATATATAATGCTTTACGTACCGCTTCAATTAATTCTTCTTTATCACCATCATATGGGTTAATTTCAGGTCCAGAGAGTACTTTGCTTGCTTTTACACGCTCTTCCTTCATTGCAGAGATAAAACGTGCAAATACGGATTCTGTAATAATTGGAAGTGGAACTCCTAAATCAAGAGAACTTTGGCTTGTCCATTTTCCTGTTCCTTTTTGACCGGCTGTATCTAAAATCACATCAACAAGTGGTTTACCTGTTTCCTCATCTACTTTTGTGAAAATATCCGCTGTAATTTCAATTAAATAACTATCTAGTTCACCTTTATTCCACTCAGCAAACACTTCATGTAGCTCATTTGCACTTAAACCAAGAACATGCTTTAAAATAAAATAGCTTTCAGAAATTAATTGCATATCTCCATATTCAATACCGTTGTGAACCATTTTTACGTAATGTCCTGCACCATCTGGACCAATATAAGTTGTACAAGGTTCACCATCTACTTTTGCGGAGATTGCTTCAAAAATTGGGCGAACAAGCTCATGAGCTTCCTTTTGACCTCCTGGCATGATAGAAGGACCTTTTAGCGCTCCTTCTTCACCACCTGATACACCAGTTCCTATGAAATGGATTCCATGTTCTTGTAGCTGTTTATTGCGGCGAATTGTATCTTTAAAATACGTATTTCCTCCATCAATTAAAATATCTCCTTCTTCAAGGTGTGGAAGAAGCTGTTCAATTGTCGCATCTGTTGGTGCACCGGCTTTTACCATTAATAAAATTTTACGTGGCTTTTCTAACGACCCTACAAATTCTTCAATACTATAAGTTCCAACGATGTTTTTTCCTTCAGCTTCTTTTAACATTTCATCCGTTTTTTCACGAGAACGGTTGTAAACAGAAACTGAATATCCTCTTGATTCAATATTTAGAGCAAGATTTTTCCCCATTACAGCTAGTCCGATAACTCCAATTTGTTGTTTTGACATTTTTAAAACGTCCCTTTCTATCAAAGATACTTTTTTACAAATCTGAAAATACCATAACTTAAGTCAATATTTCAAGTTAGATGTTAGAATCAATCATGATCTTGTAAAAAATCTTTATTAAAACTCGTTTCGTTCATCTCTTTACCCTCTAATTGATTTAATCCTCTCTTTATCGAATTGTCACCATACTTTTCTTTTATTTTTAATAGCGCTTCATGGAGAGGCTCTTGTTGTGCATCTTTTTCAAATGAAAATATGTCAAGCTGTTTAAAAGCTTCTTTTCTTTCGATAACATCTTGTCCAGTAATTCCTAGCAAACGAATGAATTCACCATTCCAATGCTTTTGAAAAAGGTAAATAGCCTTTTCATATATTTTCTTCTTTTCATCTGTAGGATTGTCCAACTTTAAACTGCGAGTAATCGTTTGACGATTTTTATATCGAATGGTAAGCGCTATTTTTGTCATAAGTACTTCTTTTCTTTTTAATCGAATACTAACAGATTCCGAGAGTTTATTTAAAACTCCTTTAATTTCTTCTTCGTTATTTAAATCATATGGAAGTGTCGTTGAATTTCCAACACTTTTAAAATCAAAGATAGAATTAGGGTCAACTGGTCGATTATCTATTCCATTTGCACGTTTTTTAAGTCTTTTTCCGTTAATACCGAGAATATTTTCTAATTGGATATCATTTCCCCTAGCTAGATCTCCAATAGTAAATATCCCAATAGAATGAAGCTTTTCTTCCGTTTTTTCACCAACGCCATGCATTTTTCCTACTGAAAGGGGCCAAAGCTTTTCTTTCATGTCTCTCTTTCTTAAAACTGTTATCCCGAGAGGTTTTTTCATATTGGATGCCATTTTAGCCAAAAATTTATTTGGTGCGATTCCAATACTACATGGTAAAAGAAGTTCATCTAGCAACTTTTTTTGAATATTTTTTGCTAATGTTAAAGGATGCTCAATGACGTCTGTAACATCTATATACCCTTCATCAATCGAAACTGGCTCTACAATCTTAGAATATGTACGAAGCAAATCAAACATAGCTTTCGATGCCTTTTTATAACGATCAAAATTAGGAGGTTTAACAATTAGTTGTGGACAAATTTTTTTAGCCTCCCAAACGCTCATCGTTGTTTTAACACCGTAAGCACGCGCTTCATAGCTGCATGTAACGATTATTCCTTTTCGCTCCTTTGGGTTTCCTGCAATGGCAAGAGGCTTATTTCGTAACGAAGGGTCAAATGCTGCTTCTACCGATGCATAGAAGCTATTCATATCAACATGAAAGATAACTCTTCCCTTTCCGAGTTGGCTCATTTTCATCACCTAAAAGATAAAGCATATATACCCTTTTATTATAAAATAAAAAGCTGTCAGATGGTAACCGACAGCTTCAAAATGAACTTTATGGAAGAGTTGTTGTGCCCATTAAATAACGGTCTACTTCACGTGCAGCTTCACGGCCTTCATGAATCGCCCATACGATTAAGCTTTGACCTCTTCTTGCATCACCTGCAGCAAATACACCATCGACATTTGTCGTATATTTACCATATGGAGCATCTACTTTACGATTTTTGATTTCTACTCCAAATTGCTTTAATACAGGCTGTTCTGGCCCTTCAAATCCAATAGCGATAAACACATGGTCACAAGGCCATACTTTTTCAGTACCAGGTAATTCTTTAAAGGTTACTTTTCCATTTTCATCAATAACTTTTTCCATCTGAATAGTGTGTAATTCTTTTACACGACCGTTTTCATCTCCGACTATTTTCTTTGTTTGAATACAATATTCACGTGGGTCTCTTCCGAATTTAGCCTTTGCCTCTTCATAAGCGTAATCTAATGTGAAAACTAGAGGATATTGCGGCCAAGGGTTTTCAAGCTTACGTGAATTTGGAAGTTGAGGGTGCTTACCAAATTGGACAACACTTTTACATTTTTGTCTTAATGCTGTTGCGACACAGTCTGCACCAGTGTCACCGCCTCCGATCACGATGACATTTTTCCCCTCTACATTTAAGCACTGACCATCTTCAAAATTAGAATCTAATAAACTTTTTGTCGTACTTGTTAAATAATCCATTGCAAAATGAACACCCTCAAGCTCACGCCCTTCAATCACTAAGTCACGCTGCTTTTGAGCCCCTGTGCAAAGAATAACAGCATCATATTCAGCACGTAGCTTACTAGCTTCAATATCTTTTCCAATCTCAGTATTCGTTATAAATTGAATTCCTTCTTGTTTGAGAAGCTTTACTCTTCGTTCAATGATATCTTTTTCTAGCTTCATATTCGGAATTCCATACATTAATAAACCACCAATACGGTCTGCACGCTCATAAACAGTAACGGAATGCCCTGCTTGATTTAATTGATCCGCACAAGCTAGACCTGCAGGACCACTTCCAACAATCGCAATCTTTTTACCAGTTCTTGTTTTAGGAACTCTAGGTTGAATCCAACCTTCTTCAAACCCTTTATCGATGATTGCACGTTCGATTCCTTTAATCGCTACAGCTGGGTCTGAAATCGCAACGGTACAGGAACCTTCACATGGAGCTGGACAAACACGTCCAGTAAACTCCGGAAAGTTATTTGTCATGAGTAGACGGTCTAATGCCTCTTTCCAACGACCTTTATATACAAGGTCATTCCATTCTGGAATTAGGTTATGAATCGGGCATCCAGATGTTAACCCGTTTAATTCAATACCCATATGACAGAATGGAGTCCCGCAATCCATACAGCGGGCTCCTTGTCTTTGTAACGTTTCATTTGATAAACGTTCGGAATATTCTTTCCAATCATCAAGGCGGGAAAGAGGATTACGTTTCTTTTCTTCTTCACGAACATATTCCATAAAACCTGTGACTTTACCCAATTTCTCTCCCTCCTTAATTTGCAACTGGCTGTAGTTTTGATGTTGATTTAGGTTTTTGACTCATTGAATTTGCTTCAAATGCTGCTAAAGCTGCTTCATCATCAGATAGTCCTAACTGCTTCTTTTGGTCAATGGCTTCTAACATTCGCTTATAGTCTTTCGGAATGACTTTTACAAATTTATTTACAAATTGATCCCAATTTGCTAGAATGTTTGCCGCTTTTGGACTATCTGTATATTGATAATGCTTTTGAATCATTTCTAAAACTTCTTTTTGTTCATCTGAATCTTCTAAAGTTTCAAATAAAATCATTTCTTTATTACAAAGCTTTTTAAAGGATTCCTGATCATCAGTAAATACATAGGCAATACCACCGGACATTCCAGCTGCGAAGTTTTTCCCCACAGGACCAAGAATGACGACACGGCCACCTGTCATATATTCACAGCCATGGTCTCCTACACCTTCAACAACTGCTTTTACTCCGCTATTTCTGACACAGAACCTTTCACCAGCACGTCCTTGGATGTAAGCTTCACCAGATGTAGCACCGTAAAATGCTACGTTACCGATAATGACATTTTCTCCAGATGTGAAGGAAACTTCTTTTGGATTTTTAACGATAATTTTACCACCTGATAAACCTTTTCCAACGTAGTCATTGGCATCTCCAACTAAATTTAACGTCATACCGTTAGGAACAAATGCTCCGAAACTTTGACCTGCTGAACCAGTAAAATGAAGTTTAATTGTATCTTCTTCAAGTCCTTCTTCACCATATCGTTTTGTAACTTCACTTCCTGCTATTGTTCCAACAACACGTTCTATATTCGTAATCGTAAAGTACTCTTCAACAGGTTGTTTATCAAGAAGGGCTGGTTGAATAGCTGGTAATAACTTGTTTACATCAAAGGATTGGTCAATTTTATGATTTTGTGGTGTACGGAATGTACGTGGTCCTTGAATCTGATATAGTAAGCGAGTTAAATCTAGATATTTTGCCTTCCAATGGTTTTTCGCTCTTTCACTTACCCTTAATACATCTGTACGGCCAACCATTTCATCAACCGTTCTAAATCCAAGCTGTGCCATAATTTCACGAACTTCTTGTGCTACAAATAGCATATAGTTTACAACGTGTTCTGGCTCACCCATAAACTTTTTACGAAGCTCAGGGTTTTGTGTAGCAACACCTACAGGACACGTATCTAAGTGACATGCACGCATCATGACACAACCTAATACAACGAGTGGAGCTGTAGCAAAACCATACTCTTCAGCTCCTAAAAGAGCGGCCATAACGACATCAAGTCCAGTCATAAGCTTTCCATCTGTTTCTAATACAACGCGATCACGAAGACCATTAAGCATTAATGTTTGATGAGTTTCTGCTAATCCTAATTCCCATGGAAGACCAGCATGTTTAATACTTGTTTTTGGTGATGCACCTGTACCACCATCGTAACCACTAATGACAATGACATCAGCACATCCCTTTGCCACACCTGCAGCAATCGTTCCTACACCAGCTTTAGATACTAGCTTGACACTAATTCTAGCATCACGATTGGAATTTTTTAAATCATGGATTAATTGTGCCAAATCTTCAATGGAATAAATATCATGGTGTGGTGGCGGTGAAATAAGCCCTACTCCTGGAGTTGAACCACGAACTTTTGCAACCCAAGGATAAACTTTTTTCCCTGGCAATTGTCCACCTTCACCTGGTTTTGCACCTTGTGCCATTTTAATTTGTAATTCTTCTGCATTTACTAAATAATGACTTTTTACACCAAATCGACCAGATGCAATCTGCTTAATGGCACTTCTTCTGAAATCACCATTTTTATCAGGTGTATAACGATCTGGATCTTCTCCACCTTCACCGCTGTTACTTTTCGCACCAAGCTTATTCATAGCAATAGCTAGTGCTTCATGCGCTTCCTTACTTAAAGCACCAAATGACATTGCCCCTGTTTTAAAGCGGCGCACAATGGATTCAACAGGTTCTACTTCGTCGATCGGGACTGGCCTTAAGTCACCTTTAAATTCAAATAAGTTTCGCAAAAATGTCATTCGTTCTTCATTTGCTAATTTTGAGAATGTTTTGAATAAGTTGTAATCATTTTTGCGACATGCCCATTGAAGTGTATGAATCGTTTTTGGATTAAAGGCATGGTGTTCACCATTTTTTCTCCATTGAAGCTCACTACCAGTATCAAGTATTTGATCCTCTAATAAACCTTTAAACGCTTTTTCATGACGAAGCTTTGCCTCTTTTGCAATAACATCTAACGTAATTCCACTTAATTGTGATGCAGTACCTGTGAAATACTTTTCAATGACTTCTTCACCGATACCAATTGCTTCAAAAATTTGAGCACCACGATAACTTTGGATAGTGGAAATTCCCATTTTAGACATTACTTTTACAACACCGTCTGTTGCAGCCTTTAAAAATTTCTTCACTGCTTCGTTGTAGCTAATTGATAATGTTCCATCTTCAATAACTTGGTGAATCGTTTCCAGAGTTAAATATGGATTCACGGCATCGACACCAAAGCCAATTAATGCTGCAAAATGATGTACTTCTCTTGCTTCACCAGTTTCTAAAATAATACTTGCTTTCGTTCGAGTGCCTTTTCGAACTAGATATTGATGAAGCCCACTTCCAGCTAGCAATGATGGAATCGCTACATTTTCATCATTGACACCACGGTCAGATAAAATGAGAAGACTTGCTCCATTTTCAATTGCTTGATCTGCTTGTTTGAAAACATCTTCTAAAGCTTCTTCTAAATCATCTTTAAACAATATTGAAATAGTAGCACTTTTAAATTCTGGATATGGATTGTTTTTAAGTGCTGCTAATTGTTCATTTGAAATAAAAGGTGTTTCTAAACGAATTCGACGGCTAGCTTTTTCGTCTGGATGTAGAATATTTCCTTCTTGACCAAGCAATGTGAATGTTGAAGTTACTAGTTTTTCACGAATAGCGTCAATTGGTGGGTTTGTTACTTGAGCAAATAGTTGTTTAAAGTAATTAAATAAGTTTTGAGGACGGTCAGACAATACGGCTAATGGAGTATCATATCCCATTGAACCGATCGGATCCTTTCCTTCTTCAACCATTGCTACAATTGTTTTAGAAACATCCTCATATGTGTATCCAAATGCCTTTTGAGTTAAAATTAAATTGTTTGTTTTCTCTTGAACTTCTGCATTTGGTAATTCATTAATTGAAACAATATTTTTAGAAACCCATTTTTGATACGGCTTTTCACTTGCCATTTCTTCTTTAATTTCTTTGTCCGAAATAATGCGTCCTTCTTCCAGATCAATTAAAAGCATTTTTCCAGGGCTTAAACGATCCTTATATAAAACATTTTGTGGATCAACGTCAATTACGCCCACTTCTGAAGAAAAGATAATGTAGTCGTCTTTTGTAACATAATAACGTGCAGGACGTAATCCATTTCGGTCCAAAATTGCTCCAATTTGTTTTCCATCTGTAAACGAAATAGCTGTTGGTCCATCCCATGGCTCCATGAGACAGCTGTGATATTCATAAAATGCTTTTTTCTTCTCTTCCATGTCCACTTCTGTCCATGGCTCAGGAATTAACATCATAGCTGCATGAGCTGGCTTTCTTCCAGCTAACACAAAGAATTCAAAGGCATTATCTAGAATAGAAGAGTCGCTTCCATTCATATCTAAAATCGGGGTTACCTTTTCTAAATCACTTCCGAAAGCTTCTGATTTAAATTGCATTTCACGCGCTTTCATCCAATTCACATTACCACGTAGTGTATTAATTTCACCATTATGAATAAGATAACGGTTTGGATGAGCACGCTCCCAGCTTGGGAATGTGTTCGTACTAAAGCGTGAATGTACAAGAGCAAAAGCTGATGTAAATCGCTCATCTTTAAGATCTAAATAAAACTCATCGATTTGCTCTGGTGTTAATAGCCCTTTATATACAATGGTTCTACTTGAAAAGCTAGCAAAATATAAATAGCTATCTTCTGTTACTTGATTTTCAATTTGTTTACGAATAACATAAAGTTTACGTTCAAAATCTATATCATTTTTAATTTCGTCACTTCGTCCAACAAAAACTTGACGAATAAATGGCTGGCTTTCTTTTGCTTGTTTTCCGATTTTTCCGACATTTACCGGTACCGTACGCCAACCTAGCAGCTTTTGTCCTTCTTGAACGATGACTTCATTTATTAATTCTTCAAGCTTTTGACGTTCATTCTCATCTTGTGGGAGGAACATCATCCCAACACCATAATGCCCGCTTTCTGGAAGTTCAATGTTAGAGCATGTATACTTAAAATAGTCATGTGGTATTTGAACCATAATTCCAGCACCGTCACCCGTTTCCGGATCACTTCCTTGTCCGCCACGATGCTCTAATTTACAAAGCATATGAAGACCTTTTTTTACAATGTCATGTGTAGGCGTTCCTTTTAAATGTGCATATAAGCCAATACCGCAAGCATCATGTTCAAATTCAGGACGGTAGAGACCTTGTGCTTTAGGTAGTCCATTATATTTCATTGTCCTCTCCCCCATTCCTTTTATCCGTTAAAGTCGTTACTTATAATTGTAGATTTAAAAAATAATATAAACAATATATAATTTAGATTAAATCTATCTCATTTTGAGAACAATTAGTTTAGGGGGGATAAAATGGAGCTTCGCCAACTACGGTATTTTGTTGAAGTAGCTAAGAGAGAGCACGTGTCGGAAGCTGCTGAAGCCTTACATGTCGCGCAATCAGCTATCAGTCGGCAAATTTCTAATTTAGAAGACGAACTGGGGGTCGAGCTTTTTATTCGAGAAGGGAGAAATGTAAAACTTACCCCAATTGGAAAGCATTTTTTGCAGCATGTACAAACAGCATTAAAAGCGATTGATTATGCAAAGCAACAAATTGATGAATATTTAGATCCAGAAAGAGGAACGATTAAAATCGGATTCCCAACAAGCCTCGCTAGCCATACATTACCAACTGTTATTTCAGCATTTAAAGCTCGTCACCCTAACATTTCTTTTCATTTAAGGCAAGGCTCCTATCGTTTTTTAATTGATTCTGTAAAAAATAGAGAAATTGACTTAGCTTTCTTAGGACCAATTCCAACCGATGAAAATGAGATTAAAGGAGATATCCTGTTTACCGAATCGTTTGCTGCTTTACTTCCAGCTAATCATTCTTTAGCGAACCGACCAAATATTGATTTAAATGAACTTCGAAATGAATTATTTGTGATGTTTCCGAAAGGTTTCATACTACGCCAAATTGTCATTGATGCATGTAAGCAAGCTGGATTTACTCCGAACATTACATCAGAAGGGGAGGATTTGGATGCAATCAAAGGTCTTGTATCTGCAGGAATTGGGGTTACACTTCTACCTGAAAGCACCTTTTATGAAACAATGCCTCGCTTTACGGTTAAAATCCCTATACAAATTCCACAAGTAAAACGTAATGTCGGAATTATTATTTCAAAAAGTCGAGAGCTTGCACCATCAGAAAAAGTATTTTATCAATTTGTAAAAGATTTCTTTTCTGTATTAGAAAGATATCAGTAAAAAATTTTAATAATAATCAATATATTCATTATAAAAGGTTCAAATCATGATAAAAGAGGCTGCCTTTAAAGACAGCCTCTTTCTATTATTCTCCTGCTACCTCTTGCACAATCGCTACAACCATTTCCGCTGTTTTAACGAGCTCCTCGATTGGCATTTTTTCATTTGTTGTATGAATTTCTTCATAACCTACGGCAAGGTTTACTGTTGGAATTCCGTGTCCAGCAATAACATTTGCGTCACTACCTCCACCACTTTTTAATAGCTCACTATCACGACCAATTCTTTTTGCAGCTTTTTTCGCTATCTCAACAACTTGGTCACCATCACCGTATTTAAACCCTGGATACATAACTGTTACTTCAACTTCTGCTTTTCCACCCATCTCTTCTGCAACGGTTTCAAATGCTTCTTTCATCTTCTTCACTTGATCCTCCATTTTTTCAGGTACAAGTGAACGGGCCTCAGCTAATATATCTACACGATCACAAACGATATTTGTTTGAGTTCCTCCTTCGAATCGACCAATGTTAGCAGTCGTTTCTTCATCGATTCGACCAAGGGGCATTTTAGAAACAGCTTTTGCAGCAATCGTAATAGAAGATACACCTTTTTCAGGTGCAACACCTGCGTGAGCAGTTTTTCCAAGAATCGTCGCTTTAATTTTCGCTTGGGTTGGAGCAGCGACAATGATATTTCCTACTTTTCCATCACTATCTAATGCATAGCCATATTTTGCTGTCATTAAGGTTGGATCAAGAGCTTTTGCTCCAACAAGCCCAGACTCCTCTCCAACCGTAATGACAAACTCAATTTTCCCATGCTTAATATTTTGCTCTTTTAAAACTCGGATAGCTTCTAGCATCGCAGCTAAACCTGCTTTATCATCTGCTCCTAAAATCGTTGTTCCATCACTGACAATATAACCATCTTGAATAGATGGTTTTACATTTTTCCCAGGAACAACTGTATCCATATGGGATGTAAAGTAGATTGTGTCTACCTCTTCTTTTGTTGCTTCAAGTGTACATATTAAATTACCTGCACCATGCCCTGTTACATCTTTCGTATCATCTTCTATAACTTTTAATCCTAAATGTTCAAATTTTTGCTTTAATACCTTTGCAATTTCTGCTTCATGCTTTGTTTCGGAATCTACTTGAACAAGTTCCATAAATTCTTGTACAATACGTTCTTTATTAATCATCGTAAAACCCTCCAACTAAAGTTTCCTTTATTAGTATAACATTAAAGAGGGATATTTCCGTGTTTTTTATGCGGTCTCGTTTCTTTTTTTGTTCTTAACATATCCAGGGTTTGAATAATTTTAATTCTTGTATCTCTTGGATCAATGACATCATCAACCATTCCTTGGCTTGCTGCAACATAAGGATTAGCAAATTTACTTCGATATTCCTCAATTTTTTCAGCGCGTGTTTGCTCTGGATTCGGACTATTTTGTATTTCTTTTGCAAAAATGATATTAGCAGCACCTTGTGGACCCATAACGGCAATTTCAGCATTTGGCCAAGCAAATACAATGTCAGCACCAATAGCTTTACTATTTAAAGCAACATAGGCCCCGCCATATGCTTTTCGCAAAATAACCGTTAATTTTGGAACCGTTGCCTCTGAATAAGCATATAAAATTTTGGCCCCATGACGGATAATTCCCCCATGTTCCTGCTTAACTCCAGGGAAAAAACCTGTTACATCCTCGAAAGTAATAATCGGAATATTAAATGAATCACAGAATCGAATAAATCGTGCTGCTTTGTCTGATGAGTCTATATCTAAACCACCTGCCATATATTTCGGCTGGTTACAAACAAGCCCAACAACTTCCCCTTTTATTCTAGCAAAGCCAACAACAATGTTTCTTGCAAAATTTTCGTGGACTTCAAAGAAGGATCCTTCATCAACAACCTGTTCAATCACATTTCTCACGTCATATGGTCTAACTGCATCAACTGGTACAATATCAGCTAAGTCTGGTCGATAATCATTGTCTTCATTTGTTTCATATACTGGTGGTTTTTCTTCATTATTTTGAGGTAAGTAACTTAATAGCTTTCGAACTTGAGCAATAACTTCTTCCTCTGTTTCACCTTTAAAATGAGCATTACCACTAATCGTACTATGAACTCTTGCTCCTCCTAAATCCTCTTGTGAAATTTTTTCACCAGTAACAGTTTCGATTACTTTTGGACCTGTAATAAACATTTGACTCGTTTTTTCGACCATAAATACGAAATCCGTAATGGCCGGCGAATATACTGCTCCACCTGCACACGGACCTAAAATAACGGATATTTGAGGAATAACTCCTGAATAAATAGAATTACGATAGAAGATATGGCCATATCCATCAAGTGACAATACTCCCTCTTGAATACGAGCACCACCAGAGTCATTTAATCCAACAAATGGTGTTCCATTTTTCACTGCTAAGTCCATTACATACGCTATTTTTTTCGCATGCATTTCTCCAAGTGCTCCACCAAATACGGTAAAGTCTTGTGAAAATAAATAAATAGGACGCCCATTCACTTTTCCAAATCCGGTTACAACACCATCACCAGGTCCTTTTTTATTTTCAAGACCAAAGTCTCTTGAACGATGCTCAATAAATGGATTTAATTCCACAAAAGTTCCTTCATCAACCAATAAATCAATTCGTTCACGAGCAGTTAATTTTCCTTTCTCATGCTGTTTTTCGATTTTTTCATCTCCACCACCAAGCTCGACCTCACGACGTTTATCATAAAGTTCATTAATTTTATCGTACATATCCATTATTTATGACCTCCTCGTTTTTCACATAGTTCGAATAATATGCCTCTCGTTGATTTTGGGTGCAAAAAGGCTATATCTGCTCCCCCAGCTCCCTTTCGAGGAGTTTCATCTATCATTTGAATACCCTTTTCTTTTATCTCTTCAATTCGCTTTTTAATGTCATCAACACCTAAAGCGATATGATGTACCCCTTCTCCACGCTTTTTTAAAAACTTGGCAATTGGACTTGATTCATCAGTTGGTTCAAGAAGCTCAAATTTCGTATTCCCTACATCTAAAAAAACAACCTTTACTTTTTGTGATGTAACCACTTCTTCACCTATGAATTTTGCACCAAGCTTTTCAGTGTAAAAAGGCAAGGCTTGTTCAATCGATTCAACCGCTATTCCAATATGATCTACTTTTTTTACCATGAAAAAATCTCTCCCTTTCTTGTTGTAAGCGTGTACAACTTTAAAAATATTCTACACTTTTTTAAATTTTCCTGCCATATTAAAGACAAATCTTAAAATTTATAATTGGAAATTGAACATAATTTTCCATTAACCTTTAATTCATTCTTAAAGATACTTGTCTCATTTATAAATTCTTTATAAAATAATCTTAGGATGTAACAGGAGTGAATGATTGATGACAAAAAAAACACAAAAATTTGTTGTTTATTTAATGATCGGTTCAATGCTCATTACAACATTACTAGCAGGCGTTAGCATGTGGTTTTAGTTTTAATCATCGCCTCTCATGTGCCTCTGATATAGGGGCACAATTTTATTTATGAACATTCTTAGGGTAAACAAAAAAGTGACAGCAACATACTGTCACTTTTTTATGGATGAATGGCTCCATATTGTACCCCTATTTCTTCAAAGCTTACATGATCGTTAATGATAACAACTTTTGTCCCAAGCGGAACTTTAGAAAAAAGTTCTTCTACTTCTTCATTTTTAAGACGTACACATCCGTTTGTCATTTTTCTCCCAATAGATTCTGGGTTATTTGTTCCGTGAATTCCATATGTTCGTCCATCTGTTCCTAATGCGTCAAAGCCAATCCATCTTGTACCAAGAGGATTTTTAGGTGTACCACCGGGAATATTTTGTTTTCGATAGTATGGATTTATTGCTTTTACGATAACTGTAAATTCACCTACAGGTGTTAATTCTTCCGTCTTTCCCGTAGCAACTGAATAAACATTCTGCACTTTTCCTTCATTTATAAATGCTAGTTCATTCGTTTTCTTATTGACAACGAGAAAAGGATCACCTGGTAAAGGATTTTGTCCTAACGGCCAAATTGGAGAAAATATAAAAAGTAAGAGAAGTACCCCTTTCATCTTCATACCCCTTTTTTCAATATTATTCGTTTAAAAGGGTATTTTTATCATACGGTAGTCCTTTAAATTGACTTTTTATGATTAAATATTGCTCCATTTCATTTAAAAAGTGAAAAAGAGCTGCTCTTGTTTCAAATTCTTCACGTGTCTTTGGTAATGGCATTTCCTCAATTTCCCTGGCTAATAGGTGCAATTTACGTAAATATTTTCTTGCAGTATTTCCCGGGTGAATATTCGATCTTAAATCTTCAATAAATTCGGCTATCAGCTTTGCTTGTTCTACATTTGTCGAGATAGAAGCAACGGTTGGAAGAACTCTTTCAATAATTTCAAATTGTTTTTCTCTCATTTTAAAATAATGATAATATAAGTCCTCATGACGCAAAAAATGATTTTCTATATTTCTAAGTGATAGAATTTTTGCTTTTTCTAAAAGCTCGGCTGTTTTCGTTATTTCCTTTCCATCCCACGTACTTTCTCCATTTAATAAGAAGTTTATAATCTCAGAAAAAATGATTGAAAAATTATGCTCTAATTCCATACGATATGCCCTTAGTTTATTTTCTAGACTAGGCATATAAATATTCATTAGTAGAGCAACACCAATTCCTATAATGATAAGTAAAAATTCATTGATAATTAAGTCAATTGTAATGTCCCCAGCTGAGTACAAATGAAGGATAATAACGGTGCTAGTTACAATTCCTTCCTTTACTTTTAGCATGACGGTTGTCGGAATAAATAAAATTAGTAACAATCCGATACTGATCGGTTGAAATTGAATACCTTCAAAAAATAGGAACGAGTAGACCATGGCAATCGAACAAGCTAAAAAACGGGACCATGCACTTTGTAATGATTTTTTCTTTGTAACTTGTATGCATAAAACCGTAATAATTCCTGCAGATACATAGTTCTCTAGCTGTAATAATTGAGCAATAAAGATGGAAATAGGTGTCCCTAAAGCAGTCTTAATTGTTCTGTATCCAATTGAAAATTTCGGCATACTCTCTCTCCTAAGTATATTTTCTATATTATGTATTCAAATGAAAGGGGTATTTTATACACAATATGGTATCGATATGTCATCATAATGACAACTTATTCCTTTATTTTCACAATTTTCTTTTTAAAATGATTATTTATAGTTTCATGTTAATAGTATAATTTTTGAGACTCCTACTGGAAAATCAATCACACAGCTAGGATACGAATAAGGTTTTAAGAAAAGCGCAAGCGCTAATCTATTGACGAAGGGTGCTGAAGGACCTTGAAAAGGACGAGAGCTGCCAGAGCGGGAACGAAGCAAACCCAGGTCGATAGCGCTTAGGAGCTAGACATCTATTAACTATATGTATAGATTCATTCTTTAGTAAACATAATATAAAGTTTGATATTATAAAGAAAAAGGTCCGCTTACCTATTGGTTTGCGGACTTTCTATCATATTAGACTTCATCACAATATTTTTCGAATGCATTTTGTAATTTAGTGACAACAGACATTGGATCATGACCTTCAATTTCATGACGTTCAACCATTGTCATAATTTTCCCATCTTTCAAAAGTGCAAAGGATGGTGAGGATGGTGGATATCCAGTAAAATAAGATCTTGCCCGTTCTGTTGCTTCTTTATCTTGCCCTGCAAATACAGTAACAAGATGGTCTGGACGTTTATCATAATGAATAGCATGTTGCGCTGCTGGTCTAGCAATTCCTCCAGCACAGCCACAAACAGAATTAATCATCACTAATGTCGTCCCCTTTTTTTGGAAGGCTTCATCCACTTCTTCTGGTGTTTTTAATTGTTTATAACCTGCCGCTTCAATTTCTTCACGAGCTTGGCGAACGATGTCATTCATAAAGAAGTTAAAATCAATATTCACAAATCTCTCTCCTTTATTTATCATTTTCAGGAAACAAACTTTTTAGTTCTACTGCTATATTACAATGCCTAATATCATTTTAGCAAATTTGAAAAACTTTTAACTAATTGATAAACAGTAGAAGAAACAGGCTTTTTTCCTGTCAGTACATCATTCTCAAGCTGAGGAAGAAGCTTTTTAATTTCATGATGTTCATAAAACATACGTAAAAGCTGCTCTTTTATCATGTCATGCATCCATTCAAGCTGTTGTTCATTACGGCGTTTTTCAAAGAGTCCTGATTGTTCAATTTTTGTAAAAAACTCCTTAATTAAATCCCATATTTCATCAATACCTGTTTCCATTAAGCTTGAAGCTGTAACTGCTTTTGTTTTCCAGCCTTCTGTATAAGGTGTTAAAAAATGGAGCATCGTATTTAATTCATTTTTTGCTTTTTTCGCTTTTTCTATATTATCTCCATCTGCTTTGTTAACAACAACTAAATCAGGAAGTTCCATAATTCCTTTTTTCATCGTTTGGAGTTCATCCCCGGCTCCTGTTAACACAACGAGCAAAAAGAAGTCTACCATACTTCGTACGACGAACTCTCCTTGTCCTACGCCGACTGTTTCAACTAATATAACGTCATAACCAGCGGCCTCACACAACAAAATCGTCTCGCGTGTTTTTCGATTAACCCCTCCAAGAGTACCACCAGAAGGAGAGGGGCGAATAAAGGCAAATTCATTACGAGCCAGTCGCTCCATTCTTGTTTTGTCCCCTAATATACTCCCTTTCGATACTTTACTTGAGGGGTCAACCGCTAGAACAGCAACTTTTAATTTTTTATTTGTTAAAAAAGTGCCAAATGTGTCAATAAACGTGCTTTTTCCTGCACCAGGAACTCCAGTAATACCTATTCTCATTGCTTTTTTCCGATGAGGTAAAATCGCTTCTATAAGTTGTTGTGCTTTTTCAAAATGACGTGTTGAGTTACTTTCAACTAAAGTAATTGCTTGTGCTAATGTTACACGATCTTCATTAATAATTCCTTCAACAAATTCTTCAATTGATTTTTCCTTTCGCTTAAAATTTCCTTTCATTATTCAGGCACTTCCTCATAGCCAAGACGCTCATAAATACGATCTAATATTTTCATAGCGGCAGCAGGAATGACCGTACCTGGACCAAATATTTCATCAGCACCATGCTTACGTAAATATTCGTAATCCTGAGGTGGGATAACTCCTCCCACAATAACGATAATATCTTCTCGTCCTAAATTTTTTAACTCCTGAACAAGTTCTGGTAAAAGTGTTTTATGTCCACCTGCTAATGAACTCATACCAACAATATGAACATCGTTTTCTACTGCTTGTTGTGCTGTTTCCTGAGGTGTTTGGAATAATGGCCCGATATCAACATCAAAGCCTAAATCAGCATAGGCAGTCGCAACAACTTTCGCTCCTCGATCATGGCCATCTTGTCCCATTTTTGCAATTAATATACGCGGTCTTCTTCCTTCTAATTCATAGAATTGATCCGTTCTTTTTCTAACAGCTTCGATTTCTTTTTCGTTCGAATATTCTGAACCATACACTCCACTAATAGAGCGAATAACCGCACGATGACGCTTGGCTGCCTTTTCAACAGCATATGATATTTCACCAAGGGTAGCTCGGCATCTTGCAGCATTAACAGAAAGTTCAAGTAAATTCCCTTTTCCAGTTCTAGTAGCTTCTGTAATTGCATCTAATGCTTCTTTTACTTTTTCGTCATCTCGGTTTCGTTTTAATTCCTCTAAACGATTAATTTGTTTTTTCCGAACCTCTGTATTATCAATACTCAATATATCAATCGCTTCCTCTTCTTCAAGACGGAATTTGTTGACACCAATAATTGCTTCTTTTCCTGAATCAATACGTGCTTGTCTTCTTGCAGCAGCTTCTTCAATTCTCATTTTTGGCAGTCCTGTTTCAATCGCTTTTGTCATCCCACCTAACTCTTCAATCTCTTCTATATGCTTCCATGCTCGATCTATCAATTCTTTCGTTAATGATTCTACATAATAGGAACCAGCCCACGGATCAATGACACGGCAAATATCCGTTTCTTCTTGAAGATATAGTTGTGTATTACGTGCAATACGTGCAGAGAAATCAGTTGGTAGAGCAATTGCTTCATCAAGCGCATTTGTATGAAGTGATTGTGTATGCCCCATAGCCGCAGCATGTGCTTCAATACATGTACGAACAACGTTATTAAATGGATCTTGTTCTGTTAAACTCCACCCTGATGTTTGACAGTGAGTACGTAATGCTAATGATTTTGGATTTTTGGGGTTAAACTGTTTCACTATGTTCGCCCACATAAATCTTGCCGCACGCATTTTCGCTACTTCCATGAAATAGTTCATACCAATTGCCCAGAAGAATGATAATCTCGGTGCAAATTGGTCAATGTCTAAACCAGCATTTAATCCTGTACGAATGTATTCCAAGCCATCCGCTAATGTGTAAGCAAGCTCTAAATCAGCTGGTGCACCAGCTTCTTGCATATGGTATCCTGAAATACTAATGCTATTGAATTTTGGCATGTGCTTGGATGTGTATGCAAAAATATCCCCAATTATACGCATAGAAGTTTCAGGTGGATAAATGTACGTATTACGAACCATGTATTCTTTTAAAATGTCATTTTGAATCGTTCCAGACAACTCTTCTGACTTAACACCTTGCTCTTCAGCCGTTACAATATAAAAGGCCATAACCGGTAAAACAGCACCGTTCATCGTCATTGAAACAGACATTTTATTTAAAGGAATACCATCAAATAAAATTTTCATATCTAAAATAGAATCAATAGCAACCCCTGCTTTTCCAACATCTCCGACAACACGAGGATGATCAGAATCATATCCTCTGTGTGTAGCCAAATCAAAAGCTACAGATAATCCCTTTTGTCCCATTTCTAAGTTTCTTCGATAAAAAGCATTACTTTCTTCTGCTGTTGAAAACCCTGCATATTGTCGAATCGTCCACGGACGAGAAACATACATCGTCGCATAAGGACCTCTTAAATAAGGAGGGATTCCAGGGAAGGTATGAAGATGTTTACAATCTTTAACGTCTTCTTTTGTATAAATCTTTTTAATATCAATTGATTCATTCGTTGTAAATACATCTTTTTGTTGTACCGATTGTTTTTCGTCTTTATAATCAATTAATGAAATATTAGTAAAATTAACCTTCCTCATCCTTCCCTCACCCCCAACAATTGTTGAACATCCTGTAACCATTCATAAGCATTTAATTTAGCATGTACTGTTTTCTCAATTCTCCATTTATCTGCATATTTATTATCTGGACTTGCAACAATCCAAAGGTGTTTTGCCTTATTTTTCAACGAATCAATAAACGTATTATCTAATTGGTCATAATCTTCATCTCTACCACATAAAATAATCATTTGATCATCAATATCTTCATGATCTTGGGCAGACAGAACTTTTACATCCATTCCACCTGTTGCTAAAAGCCCTTTAACAAAATCAAGACGTGGTTTATAATGCTTTAGCTGTCCAATAGTAACAATCGTTAAAGTCGGATAATAACCATTTAATTTTTTAAAGTTTTCTGCATTGAATCTTAATGTTTCAAATGGTTCACTTAGTCTATTTCGAATTAGTGGGGCTACTTTCGCATTGTCTAATAGGGTCAGTTCTTCTCGTAACGATAACGCATTACCACCATTTTGTTCGATTCTGTCTAAAGAAGCTTCAAAGTCTTTAAAATTAGTAAAATATAATGGTTTAAAGTCTTTTTTATGTTCTGAAATGATAAGCTCTTCTCCTAAATTTGCATAAACATTTGTTCCAATTAATATTCTTTTCTTATACTCAATATCTTTTTTCTTTAAAAGGTATATTTCTTCAATTTCTTTTTGTACTTTCCCTTCTTTGAGTGCCTTAATAAAGCCACCGTCTTTTTCGTAGGACTGAATCATTTCCCAAACTTTTTCAGCTAAGCTATTCGTTAAAGAATCAATGTAATATGAGCCTCCTGCTGGGTCTTGAATTTTATTTAACAAACTTTCTTCCTGCATAATAAAATGAGTATTTCTTGCAATTCGTTCTGCTAATTCACTTGATTGATTGACTTCATCAAAAGGTGTAATGGTTAAGCTGTCTACTCCCCCTAACACAGCAGCAAAGGCTTCACCAGTAGTACGTAGTAAATTAACATGGGAATCAAGCTTAGATTTATTCAATGTAGATGTTTCAGCATGAATGGAAATTTTTTGAGCGTCTTCTTTTCCTCCATATGCTTGAACAATCGTTGCCCAAACTATTTTAGCTGCACGTAATTTGGCAATTTCCATAAAAAAGTCTGAACCTATCTGGAAGGAAAATTGAATTCTTTTTGTAATATCTTCTACTGAAATCCCTTGATCCGTAAGCGTTTCCAATAATTCGATCGCTTTTAAGAATGTAAAAGCTAATTCCTGTACAATATTAGAGCCAGCTTCATGAAATTCTTTACTATTGAGTAATGCAAGGTTCAAGTGAATATCATTTTGAATACTCCACTTTATAGAACTTAACAAGAAGTCACTTGCTTTCTGAAATGCTTTTTCATCTTCCCCTAAACGGACCATTTCATAAAAAGGATCAATTGCAATCGTACCGTTTAATTTTGAAGTAGAAATCTGTTGTTTTTCACAATAATGTATAAATAACGGTAAAAATACTCTGTTTCTTGTCGCATCAATATAAAGATGAACTTCTTCGATATGAATATCTTTTAATATTGTTGATAAATGGTCAATATGATAAACTGGATCGACAGAAAAGTAGAGACTGTTTTGGCCTCGATTTAATGCTTTTTTCAAATTTTCATTTAATTTTTCAAAGTCCTCTCCACTTATAAATTGGTTAACAAGCCAGCTTGAATCTTCCTCATTTGTTCCTCTTACGAATGGTACTTGCCCTGGAAGAGGGAAGGAATTTTCTACGTCTTTGGCTTCATATAATGGTTTAATCGTAATTCCCTCATACGTTTTTGAAAAAAGTTTATCAAATGGTTTACCTTTCAATTGAGCTTCTGCTGCTTTTATCCAATCTTCATAAGTTACTTCTTGAAACTGAGTCCCCATTTTCATGACCGTGCTCCCTATTTGGAAGCCATCCCCCTTTCGATTAAAAACAAATCAACATTTTTGAAAAGACAAAAATATTTAACTATTTTTTATTTTATTATATATCGAGCGCTCGTTCAATGCCTGTCATACGATGGTAATATTGAAGGAAGTAGAGTGAATGAACAAGGTTGTTCATTCAAAACTCATTTTTTCAGGATTAATAATAAAGAGAAAATAGTGATTCTGATAAAATGAGTGATCAACTTGCAAATAACCATCGGAAAAATGAGGAGAAAAATGGTTGTGTTACGATTTTTACTCACTTCTATTCATTTTTCCAATAGGGCTGACGCTTTCCGTGGCCAAACCTCAGGGCCCATTCCCTCTCATCGCTCACTCCAGAGTCTTGCCTTGCTTGCTGTCTCCTTAAGAGTCCCCGCTACTCCAATAACAATATAGAATTCGATATTTTTCATATCAAAAGTAAAAAGGTTGATCAGGAAAACGGAGAGTTTCCAAATCAACCTTTTCTTTCTGGAGCTTTTTTAAAAAGCTCCTTTTTCATACATTAATATACAGATGTATTTTCCTTTGTCATGTTTTCAAGAATTTGTTTTACACGTTGTAAGAAGCGACCGCAAATGAGACCGTCTAATACACGATGGTCTAAAGACATACATAGATTTACCATGTCACGAACAGCAATCATGCCATTATCCATTACAACCGGACGCTTAACGATAGACTCAACCTGTAAAATTGCTGCTTGCGGATAGTTGATAATACCCATTGATTGTACAGAGCCGAATGAACCAGTGTTGTTTACTGTAAATGTTCCACCTTGCATTTCTTCCGATTTTAATGTACCTGTACGTACTTTGTGAGCTAATTCGGAAATTTCACGTGCAATTCCTTTAATTGTTTTTTCATCTGCGTTCTTGATAACTGGAACAAATAATGCATCGTCAGTCGCAACCGCAATCGAGATGTTAATATCTTTCTTTTGAACAATCTTGTCTCCAGCCCACATAGAATTAATTTGTGGGAATTCTTTTAATGCTTGTGCAACTGCCTTAACAAAGAACGCAAAGAATGTTAAGTTAAAACCTTCTTTCTTCTTGAACTCGTCTTTAATAGAGTTGCGTAATTCTACTAAGTTTGTTACATCAACTTCCATCATCGTCCAAGCATGTGGAGCCTCATGCTTACTGCGAAGCATGTTTTGAGCAATTGCTTTACGAACACCTGAAACTGGAATTTCCACATCTCCAGGATAAACCGGCACATTTGGTGCAGGTGCCGCTTGCTTAGCAGGAGCTGGTTGAGCAGGCTGTGCTTGAGTTTGTGGAGCTGCTTCTTGAGCTGGAGCTGCTACCACTTCCTTATCGCTTGCTTTTGGAATATTTCCAGATTCAATAAGTGCTAAAATGTCTTTACGAGTAATACGCCCGCCTTTACCAGATCCTTCGACTTGAGATAAATCGATATCATGCTCTTGAGCTAATTTTAATACAGCAGGAGAATAGCGACCTTTATTTGCTCGGTCTTTTGCTGGAGCAGCTTTTTTCGGTGCTTCTTCTTTAGTCGCTTCCACTTTCTCCTCTTTCACTTCTTCAGCAGGTGCTTCATCAGCTGAAGAGCTACCTTCCACTTCAATTGTACAGATGACTTCACCAACTGCTAATGTTTGTCCTTCTTGAGCTACTAATTCTTTAATAACACCTGTGAAGGAAGAAGGTACTTCCGCATTTACTTTATCGGTCATTACTTCTGCAATTGGGTCGTATTTATTTACTTTATCCCCAGGTGAGACAAGCCATTTTTCAATTGTACCTTCTGTAACACTCTCACCTAGCTGAGGCATCGTCATTTTTTCTATTGCCACTTCGAATTACCTCCTTGTGTGATCCATTCGTTCAGATTAAAATTCTGCTAACTCACGCATCGCTTTTTCAATTTTATCTGGATTTACCATAAAGAATTTTTCCATTGTTGGCGCATATGGCATTGCTGGTACGTCTGGACCTGCAAGTCTCATAATAGGCGCATCTAAGTCGAATAAGCAATGTTCAGCAATAATCGCTGAAACTTCACTCATAATGCTTCCTTCTTTATTATCTTCTGTTACAAGAAGAACTTTACCAGTTTTAGAAGCAGCTTCAATAATGGCTTCTTTATCAAGTGGGTAAACTGTACGTAAATCAAGAATATGGGCAGAAATACCATCTTTTGCTAAACGCTCAGCTGCTTGTAATGCAAAGTGTACACATAAACCGTAAGTGATAACCGTAATATCATCACCTTCGCGCTTCACGTCAGCTTTGCCAATCGGAAGTACATAATCATCTTCAGGTACTTCTCCTTTAATTAAGCGGTAAGCACGCTTATGTTCAAAGAATAATACAGGATCGTCATCACGAATTGCTGCTTTTAGTAATCCTTTAACATCATATGGTGTTGAAGGAATAACAATTTTTAAACCTGGTTGATTAGCAAAAACCGCTTCAACTGATTGGGAATGGTAAAGCGCACCGTGAACACCGCCACCAAATGGTGCACGAATTGTAATAGGACAGTTCCAATCGTTGTTAGAACGATAACGAATACGTGCAGCTTCAGAAATAATTTGGTTCACAGCTGGCATAATAAAATCTGCAAACTGCATTTCCGCAACAGGTCTCATTCCGTACATTGCTGCACCAATTCCAACACCCGCAATAGCAGACTCAGCAAGTGGTGTATCAATTACACGTTCTTCACCAAACTGTTCATATAATCCTTGAGTAGCTTTGAATACGCCACCCTTTTTACCTACGTCTTCTCCTAAAACGAAAACTCTTTCATCGCGCTCCATTTCCTCACGAAGCGCCATCGTAACCGCATCGATATATGAAATTACTGGCATTCAAATTCCCCCTTACTCAGCGTATACATATTTTAATGCATGCTCAGGTTCTGCATACGGAGCATTTTCCGCATATTCTGTCGCTTCATTTACAATGTTCATTACTTTATCAAGAATTTCTTTTTCTTGTTCTTCTGTCATAACTCCAACTTCTTTTAAGTAGTTGGCAAATTTAATAATCGGATCGTTTTTCTTCGCTTCTGCTACTTCTTCTTGCTCACGATAGCTTCTATCGTCATCGTCAGAAGAGTGCGGTGTCAAACGGTAGGATACAGTCTCAATTAGAGTTGGCCCTTCACCACGAGCACCACGATCTCTAGCTTCTTTTACAACTTTATAAACTTCTAGTGGATCGTTACCATCAACAGTGTATCCAGGCATTCCATATCCGATTGCACGATCAGATACTTTTTCACATGCTAATTGTTTTTCTACTGGAACTGAAATTGCATATTTGTTGTTTTCACACATAAAGATTACCGGTAATTTATGTACTCCGGCAAAGTTTGCACCTTCATGGAAGTCTCCTTGGTTAGAAGATCCTTCACCAAAAGTTACAAATGTTACTAAATCTTTCTTTTCCATCTTACCAGCAAGTGCAATACCTACTGCATGAGGTACTTGCGTAGTAACTGGAGAAGATCCTGTTACAATTCGATTTTTCTTTTGACCAAAGTGTCCAGGCATTTGGCGTCCACCAGAGTTCGGATCTTCTGCTTTTGCAAAACCAGAAAGCATAAGCTCTTTTGCAGTCATACCAAAAGTTAATACCACTCCCATATCACGATAATATGGAAGAACATAGTCTTTTTCACGATCTAATGCAAATGCAGCTCCTACTTGTGCTGCTTCTTGTCCTTGACAAGAAATAACAAATGGGATTTTCCCTGAACGGTTTAATAACCACATACGCTCGTCAATTTTACGAGCTAAAAGCATTGTTTCATACATTTCTAATACATCTTGATCAGTTAATCCTAATTCCTTATGACGATTTTCAGCCATATGAAAACCTCCTTAATCAAAATTAGCTGTGAATTGCTTTTCCATCAACCGCTAAAGCGGCTTCACCAATAGCTTCAGATAATGTTGGATGTGGATGAATCGTATGTCCAATTTCCCAAGGAGTCGCATCTAATACACGTGCTAACCCAGCTTCTGAAATCATATCCGTTACATGTGGGCCAATCATATGCACACCAAGTAAATCATCTGTATCTTTATCTGCAACCAACTTGACAAATCCATCAGATTCTCCAAATACTAATGCTTTTCCTATTGCACGGAAGTGGAACTTACCAACTTTAACATTATATCCTTTTTCTTTCGCTTCTTCCTCAGTTAAGCCAACACTTGCAATTTCAGGGCTTGAGTATACACATTTTGACACAAGTGAATAATCTATTGGAGATGGATTTTGACCAGCAATATGTTCTACTGCAACAATTCCTTCATGTGAAGCAACGTGTGCGAGCTGTAGTCCACCAATTACATCTCCAATTGCGTAAATATGAGATTCTTTTGTTTGGAAAAATTCATTTGTTACAATGAATCCTTTTTCAATTTCAATATCTGTATTTTCTAGTCCAATTCCTTCAACATTAGCTTGACGTCCAACAGATACAAGGATTTTTTCAGCTGTGAACGATTTTTGTTCTCCTTTATGTTCAGCAGAAATTGTGACGCCATCACCTTTTTGTAATGTTTCAGGAAGAACTTTCGCACTTGTAACTATATTGACACCTTTTTTCTTCATAAGACGTTCCATTTCTTTGGAAATTTCACGATCTTCAGTTGGTAGAATACGGTCTGCATATTCTAGCACAGTTACTTCTACACCAAAGTCATGAAGCATAGAAGCCCACTCGATACCAATTACTCCACCACCAACAATGATAATGGATTTTGGTAATTCTTCCATTTGCAACGCTTCATCAGAAGTCATTACGTATTCTCCATCAATATCAAGGCCTGGTAATGTACGAGGGCGAGATCCTGTTGCAATAATAACATTTTTAGGTATTAACATTTGATTTTCTTCGCCACTATTCATTTCTACAGAAATCGTCCCAGGCATTGGAGAGAAAATCGAAGGTCCTAAAATACGTCCAGTTCCTTCATATACATCAATTTTCCCTTTTTTCATTAAGCCTTTAACACCGTTATGAAGTTGATCGATTATTTTTTGTTTACGTTCTTGCACCTTTAGGAAGTTTAGTTGAACACCGGAAGTTTCAACTCCATATTCTTCACTTCTTTTTGCTGTTGCAAAAACTTCTGCACTACGTAAAAGAGCTTTACTTGGAATACACCCTGCATGTAAACAAGTTCCCCCAAGCTTTCCCTTCTCTACAACGGCAGTTTTTAAACCTAATTGTGATGCGCGAATAGCAGCGACGTAACCCCCGGTTCCACCGCCAAGGATGACTAAATCGTACTCAGTTGCCATGATAAGAACCCCTTTCTTTAGCTAAGAACTTTTTCAGTTACACGGCCATTAGGATATACTTTGGCCTCCTCTTCACCACGCAGAACACGAAGCGCGCCTTCTGCTAATGCCTGTAATTCGTTTTCTCCTGGGAAAACAACTACATCTGCAATCCAATCGACATAAGAAGAAATTTCTTGAACAAATTCTTTACCGTATGCAAGTCCTCCTGTTAAAACAATGGCATCCACTTTACCTTTTAAAACAGCACTTGCAGAACCAATTTCTTTTGCAATTTGATAAGCCATAGCATCATAAATTAGTGTTGCCTTTTCATCACCGTTTTCAATCATTTTCTCAACGGTAACGGCATCGTTTGTTCCTAAATAGCCGACAAGCCCACCCTGTCCAACTAGCTTTTTCATTATTTCATCACGATAATATTCACCAGAGAAGCACATTTCAACAAGTGCCCCAGCAGGTACTGTACCAGCACGCTCTGGACTAAATGGACCATCACCATGTAAACCGTTATTTACATCGATAACTCGTCCATTTTTGTGGACCCCAACGGTAATACCACCACCCATGTGGGTAACAATTAAATTCATTTCTTCATATTTTTTGTTAAACTTTTCTGCTACTTTTCTAGCAACTGCCTTTTGATTTAAAGCATGGAAAATACTTTGACGCTCTATTCCAGCTACTCCAGAAACTTTAGCGATTGGTTCCATTTCATCAACTACAACTGGGTCAACAATATAAGAAGGGATATTTAAACCTGTTGCAATTTCATAAGCTAATATCCCCCCAAGGTTTGATGCATGCTGTCCGGCATAACCAATTCTTAAATCTTCAAGCATTGCATCATTCACTTCATAGGTTCCACCTTCGATTGGACGTAATAGACCACCGCGTCCACAAACAGCACTTAGTTTAGAAATATTGATGCCTTCTTCATCTAATGTTTCTAAAATGGTTTGTTTGCGGAACTCATATTGATCAATGATAGATGGAAATGAATTGATTTTATCTGCATCATGGCGAATTGTTTTTTCAAAAATTGAACGTTCACCATCAAACACACCAATTTTTGTTGATGTTGAACCTGGATTTATAACAAGAATTCTATAGTCTTTTTCTTGCAAGTCTAAACCCTCCATTTTTGTAAACATGGTTTGAAGTAGTAACTTCAAAAGTTACTACTTCAATTGAAAAGATTCCTTAACGAGAGCGACGACGGCTTAAAATATGTTGACCATTTTGTAAGAATTGGCTACGAGATTTACGCATAGTTTCAATACGTTCTTCAGCAAGACGGTCAGCCGCTACGTATGTCGGAACGTTATCACGTTTAGCAATTTCAAATACTTTTTCGATGTTATTGTAAATTTGTTCAACTTTCTTCATTGCACGCTCACGGTTGTATCCATATAATTCATCTGCAACGTTAATAACTCCACCAGCGTTAATAACATAATCAGGAGCATATGCAATACCCATCTCATGGATAATGTCTCCATGTTTCGCTTCACGAAGCTGGTTGTTTGCAGCACCTGCAATTACTTTTGCCTTTAATTGAGGGATTGTTTCATCGTTAATAATGCCTCCAAGAGCACATGGAGCGAAAATGTCACAGTCTACACTATAGATATCATTAGGGTCAACAGCTTTTGCACCAAACTCTTCAACTACACGTTGTACTGCTTCTTTGTTGATATCCGTAACAATTAATTGTGCACCTTCTTCATGTAAGTGACGGCATAGGTTGTAAGCAACGTTTCCAACACCTTGTACTGCAATTACTTTTCCTTCTAAAGAATCAGTTCCAAACGCTTCTTTCGCTGCTGCTTTCATACCACGATAAACACCATAAGCAGTAACTGGTGATGGGTTTCCTGATGAACCAAACGCCGGTGAAATACCTGTTACATAATCTGTTTCTTCATAAATAATGTCCATATCAGCTACTGTTGTACCAACATCTTCAGCTGTAATATAACGCCCGTTTAATCCTTGGATAAAGCGACCGAACGCGCGGAACATTTCTTCATTTTTATCTTTGCGTGGGTCACCAATGATAACTGTTTTACCTCCACCAAGGTTTAGACCAGCTGCTGCGTTTTTGTAAGTCATACCTCTTGCTAAACGAAGAGCATCCTCAATCGCAGCTTCTTCAGAGTCGTATGTCCACATACGAGTACCACCAAGAGCTGGTCCAAGAGTTGTGTCATGAATCGCAATAATTGCTTTTAAACCAGATTTTTCATCTTGACAAAATACTAATTGTTCATAGTCATATTTTTCCATATATTTGAAGATTTCCATTTATGATTTCCCCCTTAAATTTTAATTAGATGAACATATAGCTAATGCTAGAGAGTATAGCTTGCTCTCAGCAGTATCAGCTCGACTTGTAAGAACAATTGGAGCTTTAGCCCCTGCAATCACAGCTCCAACTTTTGCTTTGGCAAAATAGATTAAAGATTTATACAGAATATTTCCTGCTTCAATAACTGGGACTAATAAAATATCAGCTTGGCCCGCAACTTCACTTTCAATTCCTTTATGTTCAGCTGCTTTCATTGAAACAGCATTGTCTAATGCAAGCGGTCCATCGACAATACAGTTTTTAATTTGTCCCCTTTTATTCATTTGAGATAGTGCTGCAGCATCTAATGTTGCTTGCATTGCAGGATTAATAGTCTCTACAGCTGTGATCGGCGCAACTTTTGGCATTTTAATTCCAATTGCATTTGCAATACCAACAGCATTTGTTAAAATTTGAGCTTTTTGCTGCAAATCAGGTGCTATATTCATCGCAGCGTCTGTTACAATAATGAAACGGTCATAATCTGGAACTTCAAAAACTGCAACATGTGATAACACGTTACCCGTTCTAAGACCGTATTCCTTATTGAGAACAGCCTTTAATATGGTAGCGGTTGGGATATTCCCTTTCATTAAAACATCTGCTTTCTTATCTCTTACGGATTTAACTGCCATTTCAGCAGACATTTCTTTTGATGAAGTTGCTACAACTTCAATTCCATCTTCTTTGACATCTTTTTCTTTTAATAATGCACGAATCTTTTCCTCATCTCCAAATAACAAGAAATGAGCTAACCGCTTATCAAGTGCAGCTTTTACGGCTTCAATTACTTCTTCATCTTCTGCTTGTGCAACTGCAACCGCTTTTCCTTCCATTTGGGCTGCTCTTGATAGCAAATCTTCTAATTTCATGATTGCCTCAACCCTTCCGAAGTTTTGTTTCTCGTATGTTGAGCACCCATTAAATATATAAGCAAAAAGCGTGCCAACTTTATAATCTTGAAAACGTTTTATTTCACTACAATATGCTTGCAATTTTTTTCATAACCATGCAATCTATTGCGTGATATTTTTTGCAAGGTTGTACTTTTCCATTTTGTAATAAAGATTTCGTAATGAGATTCCTAATCTTTGAGCTGTTTTTGTTCGATTGAAATTATTATGTTCAAGAGCCTGCTGAATAACTTCCGCTTCGTATTGCTCCATTAAATCAGATAAAGTGACATTATTAGTATTATCCAAAATTTTTATTTTTTTCTCTTGTTTTTCAGTTTGTTTTGTATCTAATGGAGGCAGATGATGTAATTCAATAACAGTTTCATTATGGTTCATAAAAATAATAGCCCGTCCCAAAACATTTTCTAATTCCCGTACATTACCAGGCCAATGATAGTTCATAAAGGCTTCCATCACTTCATCACTTATTCCTTCCACATTTCTCCCATAATCCTGATTAATTTTTCGAATTAAATAGTTACATAAATCAGGAATATCTCCTTTTCTGAGCCTTAGTGGCGGAATAGAGATTGGATAACGATTTAAACGATAATATAAATCCTCCCGAAACTTTCCTTCAGACATCGCTTTTTCCAAATTAACATTTGTTGCAGCTATTACTCGAACATTGACTGGAATAGCTTTTGTTCCACCTACACGGATAATTTCTCTTTCCTGTAATACTCTTAATAATTTCGCTTGCATATGTGCAGATAGTTCACCAATTTCATCTAAAAAGATACTTCCATTATTCGCCTCTTCAAAATATCCTCTTTTACCACCTCTTTTTGCTCCAGAAAAGGCACCTTCCTCGTATCCAAAAAGTTCACTTTCGAGCAATGTTTCAGAGATTGCAGCACAATTCACTCTAATAAATTTATTATATTTTCGATCACTCGCATTGTGGATAGCGTGTGCAAATAACTCTTTACCCGTTCCAGACTCTCCTCTTAATAGAACAGTTGCAGGAGTAGTTGCTCCTAATTTAGCTTGTTCTATAGCAACCTTCATTTCTTCACTTTTTCCAATAATATCTTCAAACGAATATTTAGCCTCTAATGTGCGAATAATTTGCCTTGCTCTGTTTAGCTCTGTTGTTAATGTTTGTATTTCTGATACATCATGAATTACACCAACACTCCCCTTTAATGTTCCATCAACAATAATTGGAGCAACGTTTACAACAACATCTTTTTTATTTGGCCCTACCTTCATTCGAGCACCACGTACAGGCCTGCGTGTTTTTAATACTTTCATGTGCATACTTTCACCCTCAGAAATGTCTATTTCTGCAGGCTTGCCTATTACCTCTTCTTCCGTTAATCCAGTTATTCTTGTATATGCCCGATTTATTAATAAACCTCTTCCCTTTTCATCGACAACTGAAATGGCTTCATCAGAAGATTGTATAATCGCTTCTAACATTGTCTGAATTTCTTTTAAATTTGTAATTTCTTCTGCAAGACGCTCCGCTTCTGTAATGTCTTTAAAAATAGATAAAGCACCGTATAACTTACCGTTTTCATCCATTATAGGAATTCTAGTTGCAATAATAGATACTCCATTATCTAATACAAGCTGTTGATTTACTTCAATTGCTCTTGTCGTAAGAACTCTTGGCAGTCCGCTTGATGGCATAATTTCTAATATAGGTTTGTTCATGGCATTATTTCTGTTTATTCCTGTTACTTTTTCAGCCATTTTATTAAAAAGAAATATCCGTTCATTGACATCAATACCAATCATTCCATCATTTGTGGAATTAAAAATCGTCTCTTGGATATATGTTTCTTCTTCTAGCTTCTCAATTAATATTTCTTTTTCTTCTATTAATTGAGACATGACATGAGCAATAGATCCAGGTATAATTACCGTATGTTTTTTCTTTTCCTTCACTAATTGTTCGAAAACATTTTCATCCCCTGTTGTTTCAATAACAATATCTATTTGATCCGATAAAATCGGCTTCCAATCCGAGCTTGTAATAATCCCCAATGAACGCGCTAACTTTATTCCAGGTGCATTCGGATTAATATCTACAACTGCAACAATTTGCAACATTTTTAATCCATGCAATTTTTTTAACAAAGTTGTTCCACCTTTACCAGCACCAATGAGCATCACGTTTTGCATAATGTTCCTCCTCAATATGAAAAGAATTGCATACTTACATCTTACCATGTTTTAAAAACTTGACAAACTTTGAGAAGAGTTTGAAAATAAACTTGTCTTGAATTTTAACGAAGGGATTTATTTGTCATGGTACGATTAATAGCCTTAATTATTATGGTTATACCTGGTATATTTGCTGCTTATGGAATAAAGCTAATGAGAGATATGCTTTTTGGTATATTACAACCACCTTTCCCTTTTCTTTGGATGCAATTTTTAGCAGGCCTTCTTTTCTTTCTTGCTGGCCTTGCCTTTATTGGAGGATTTATCCTACATCGTGATCGGAAACGAAATAAAGTACAACCTCGATTTGCAAAAAAGAAGTAGCCAAAGAGTAACTTTGACTACTTCTTTTGGAGTATTTCATTCTTAATTTCTCTAGCTTTTTTGGGGATATCAGTGATAATTGCGGCAATTTCTTGTTGAAAAAATTTTTTCATTACCGATGCTTTATTCACCGTGTATGCACGAACTGAAATATGTTCAGTTTGAGCCATTTGAATGATCGGTTCTATTAGAAGTGATTTATATTGTGGATGAATGGAAGAAGCTCCTAATTTTTTTGCATATGTCCATGGTTTATATAGACATTCACTATATAGTATAGCTGTTTCAATCTCGTCAGTTATGGTTTTAATGTGAGCCAAGCTATAATGATTAAAAGATGATATAACGACTCGATCTTCTAGACAAAATCGCTTAATGAGCTCTATTGTTTTTGCTTCTAAATTATCATATGGAATGACATTGTTTTTTAATTCAATATTTACATAAAAATTTTCTTTCGGTTGAGCCCAATTTAAAACTTCCTCTAAGGTAGGAATTGGGCACATACCAAAGTATTGAGGAAATTTATATGAAGCATCTACAAAACGTAATTCTCGATACATGTAATCTTTTACGTAACCCTTTGCATTTGTTGTTCGGTCTAATGTTTCGTCATGAATGACGACAAGCACGCCATCTTTTGTCATTTGAACATCCAATTCAATGCCATCAGCCTTTTCTCTGTAAGCAGCTTCAAAAGCTAATAATGTATTTTCAGGAAAGTATTTACTAGAGCCTCGATGAGCAAAAATCTTACTCAATGAATGCACCCGCTTTTTTATTATTTTTTAACCACAAAAAACACCTTCTTTCATCCGAGATTCCGTTTTTAGAAGGTGTATTTTAACAATTTAGGAAGCTTTATGTTCTAATCGCAATTTATCTGCTACCATCGCAATAAATTCTGAATTCGTTGGTTTTGCTTTTGACATACTAACAGTATAACCAAATAAGTTGGAAATGGATTCAATGTTTCCACGACTCCAAGCCACTTCAATAGCATGACGAATAGCACGTTCTACACGAGAAGCAGTTGTATTATATTTTTTCGCAATATCTGGATACAATACTTTTGTAATAGAACCTAATAGCTCAATATCGTTGTATACCATTGAGATGGCTTCTCTTAAATATAAGTACCCCTTAATATGTGCGGGTACACCAATTTCATGTATAATGCTTGTAATGCTTGCATCAAGGTTATTCGCTTTGTCTTGAGATTCATTTTTTGTTGGATTTTGATTCGAGCGTTTTAATACCGGAGAAGCCTTACCACTAACTTGTCGAATGTGACTTGCCAAGCTTTCCATGTTAAAAGGTTTTAATATAAAGTAAGATGCACCAAGATCAACTGCTTTTTTCGTTACATCTTCCTGTCCAAAAGCCGTAAGCATGATTACATTTAATTTGTTCGGAATGCTCATATCACGCATTTTTTCTAAAACAGCCAAACCATCTAAATGTGGCATAATAATATCTAATAGAAGAACGTCAGGTTTTTTATCATTTAACATTTTAAGGCAGTCTTGACCATTATACGCAACACCAATCACATCCATATCATCAAGATTGGATAAATACTCTTCGAGTAGTGATACAAGCTCTTTATTATCATCAACAATACATACTTTTATTTTTTTCACAAATAACTTCCTCCCCAGTATCTTACTATAAAGTTACAAGTTACATATTTGTCTCTAAAGAATGTTTTCGACAATCCCAGAAAGATTCCTCTAAATTTTTTATAAAAAATTCAAAAAATATTAATTATGACAATACTGGTTTATTTTTCTATTTTATTCCTCACATTTCTATATTATACAGCAAAAATTATTGTATTTGTCGAAAAATCTTTATTTATATTTTAACGAAAGATTTCAAATTAGAAAAGTGCAAAGGTCCACCTATTTGAAAAGGGTGCAAAGGACCTGCGCGGAGGACGATATCTGCCATAGCGTGCGGAAGCGATCAAAGCCGATGGCGCTTTTTATCTAGACAGCAATACCTGCAATCATCTTACTTTAACGAACTTAAACTTTCTGAAGCGGTAAGAAAAGCGAGCATTTTGATTAGCTCGCTTTTTCCTTGTTATTGTATAAATCAATTCCTGCATCTTGAAGCATCCACTCTATATGAACACCATAGCCTGAGGTTGGATCATTTACAAATACGTGCGTAACAGCTCCAATAAGCTTTCCATTTTGAATTATTGGGCTTCCGCTCATACCTTGAACAATCCCACCGGTTTTATCAAGTAGCTTTTGATCAGTTACCTTTATAACCATTCCTTTTGTAGCTGGGAACTTTTGATTTACTGTACTGACAACTTCAACATCAAAAGCCTCCACTTTGTTTTGATCAACAACTGTTAAAATTTTCGCTGGTCCTTTTTTAACTTCATGAGACAAAGCAATTGGAAGTGGTTTATCTAATACACCATTTTCAATTGGTTTATTTAACTTTCCAAAAATTCCAAAAGGTGTGTTTTTGGTTATACTCCCAATTTCATCTCTTTCAGTAGAAAACCTTGCTAACTTTTCACCAGGACTTCCGTTACTACCTTTTTCAATTGAAGTAACAGTTGAGCGAACGATTTTTCCGTCATGAACAACAATTGGCTTTTTCGTATCTATATCTGAAATTACGTGTCCTAATGCACCAAATTTTTTCGATTTAGGTTCATAAAAAGTCATTGTGCCAATTCCAGCTGCCGAATCTCGAATATATAAACCAATTCGATAGGAGTTTTGGTTTTGATCTTGGACTGGAGTTAATGTTGTCTCAATTAAATCATCATTTCGTTTTAGAACGATTTGCAATGGTTTACCAGTTTTACCTGCTTCCTGAATAAAAGGATTTACATCTCCCATTTTTTCAATTTTTTTACCATTAATTTTTGTAATAATGTCACCTATTTGAATACCAGCAATTTCTCCAGGTGATTTTTTTCCTGTTTTTGTTTCAATTTGATGATATCCAACCACTAAAACACCTAACGAATTTAATTTTACACCGATTGATTGTCCTCCTGGGATGACTTTTATTTCAGGAAGAACTTGAACGGAAATATTTTTTATCGGAAATCCTCCGATATTATATACCACATCACTTTGCCCAATACTTTTACCCGTTATTTCAAGTTCTTTTTCAGATTCAGCCATTTTTAAGGCTGTTGTTGTTGGTTGTACATTTGCTAGGACTGGAGTAATACGATTTATGGAAAAACTTTCTTTTTCAAACAAATTAATTTTTTGAGGCATTAAAACATATTGCTTCACTGAATTGGAAAATCCTAAGCTTATTAAAGAAACAAGGAGAATTGCACCAATTATCTTTCTTATTAAATCAAATTTCATTTTTTCACTCTCCTCGCTCCTACCCCACACCATATGGTTGAATCACATGGCTACATTCATTAATTTTTCCTTGACAAAGATTATTTATAACTATAAATAAAAGAAATTGTTACCTTTCTTATAAAAGCTTGTTCTGTACTTGAGCATGAACATAAATTTATTAAGTAATACATTTTTTGAATATTTATAAATAAAAGGCTTTGTTTTAAAATATTGTCGTTTTTTTTCTAATAATAATACGTGTATTACACTTTAGGCGAGTCACTACCTTTACACCAAAATCCATTTAAAAGCAACAAAATTTATTAAAAGAACCTAAAAAAAATGCTTGTCACTTAGTATTTAGACAAGCATTCAAAAAGATTAATTTTTCACGGCATGGGCCATTTCCAGCAGTTCTTTTGCATGCTTCTTTGTTAATTCGGTTACTTCTATACCTGAAATCATTCGGCCAATTTCTTTAATCTTTTCTTCATTATTTAATGGTGTAACTTTTGTTTTCGTTCTACCCTCATCTGTTTCTTTCGAAATAAATAAGTGCGTATCAGCCATTGCAGCTACTTGTGGTAAATGGGTAATGCATAAAACTTGAGATCCTTCAGAAACACGATAAATTTTTTCACCTATTGCCTGAGCTACACGACCACTAACTCCTGTATCCACTTCATCAAATATGATGGATGTAATCCCTTGATGCTTAGAAAAGATGGTTTTCATTGCCAGCATAATACGAGACAATTCCCCACCTGAAGCAACCTTTGCCAATGGTTTTAATGGTTCACCTGGATTGGTAGAAATATAAAATTCTACTTGATCAATACCTTCTTTAGTAAAGTTTATTTCTTCGGCTTCATGTTGAGCAAATTTTATATCAAATGTTGTTTTATCCATATATAACGCTTTTAATTCTTCCATTATTTTTTTAATTAAAATCGCCGCCCATTTTTTACGTATTTTTGTCACGTTTTTGGCTTCTACAAGCAAATCCTTCTGTATAGACTCAAGCTCTTGTTTCAATGTATGTAAATGGCTATCGCGGTTTTCAAGTGTTTCGATTTCTTCTTCTATTAATGCAGCATATTTTAAAATTTCTTCTACTGATTGACCATATTTTCTTTTTAATTTATTAATTTCATTAAGTCTTTGTTCAATAAAGTTTAAACGATCTGGATCAAATTCTAATTGATCTAATTCACTTCGCAATTGAAAAGCCAAATCCTCAATCATATAATAATGATTACTCATTGTTTCAGACATTTCATTTAATTTTTCATTTAAACTCGAGACATCTTCTAAATGACTCATGGCAAGAGAAATCCAATCTAACCCTCTATGTTCGCCTTGAAGCGCGTCATAAGCATTTTGTAGAGCTTTATATACCTTTTCGAAATTCAGAATTTGTTTACGTTCTCCCTGAAGCTTTATATCTTCGTTTGGCTCTAAATTAGCACTTTCTATTTCTTTTAATTGAAATTGGATTAAATCCAATCGATGAGCCATTTCTTGTTCATTTTCAGTTAGAGCACGAAGCCTTCCTTTTAATTCTATATATTTTTCATATAATTCTTCATAAATTTCCTTCGCTTTTTTTATTTCTTCTCCACCATATTCATCTAACAAATGTAAGTGTCTATTTTCATCCATTAATTCTTGGTTATCATGTTGACCATGAATATCGACAAGAAGTCGGCCAATTTCTCGAAGAATAGCTATAGTGACAAGCTTTCCATTAATTCGACAAATACTTTTACCATTAACGGAAATATCTCTTCTTAATACAACCATTCCGTCTGTTACATCTATTCCAAACTCACGACATTTCTGAAGACAAGGATGATCTTCTTCATCAATTAAAAATAAGCCTTCTAATTCCGCCCTTTTTTCTCCAAAGCGAACAAACTCTGATGACCCACGTCCACCTGCTAGAAGCGATATGGCATCAATGATAATCGATTTTCCGGCACCTGTTTCCCCAGTTAAAACGGTTAATCCTTTGTCAAAGGATACAGTTAACGATTCAATAATGGCAAAGTTTTTTATGGATAATTCTGCTAACAAACTTTTCACCTCTCCCAATTGGGATTAAAGCATTTCTAAAATCCTGTTTGTTAAAACTTCTGTATCCTCTGAAGTACGGCAAATAATTAAAATCGTATCATCTCCACAGATAGTACCTAAAATTTCATCCCAATCTAAATTATCAATAAGTGCTCCAATTGCATGAGCATTACCTGGCATTGTTTTCATTACAAGCAGGTGACCGGCCGAATCAATTTTGACAAACGCATCCATTAAAGCTCTTTTTAATTTTTGCAAAGGATTAAAGCGTTGGTCAGCTGGCAAGCTATATTTGTATCGGCCATCTGGCATCGGTACTTTTACTAAATGTAATTCTTTTATATCACGGGATACTGTTGCTTGTGTAACATTAAAACCCGCGTTTTTTAACATATCAACTAATTCATCTTGTGTTTCAATCTCAAAATTTGTAATGAGTTCTCTAATTTTAATATGTCTCTGCCCCTTGTTCATTACAGCACCCCTTAACTCCTTATTTAATTTTATGTTATACAAAATAACAAAAAAAGTACATGCTAAACTCTTTTTACTTTTCTAATGACCTACTTTACTAAAGGCAGTATTAACCACAAACAACACCTTTCAATAGGACATTTTTTGACACACAAATAGGAATAGCATATAATGCTATCCCTGAATCTTTCGTGAAAAATTGTTTAATTATTTTTTACAAACCCAACATAAAAAATTTATTGATCCTCATTTAGCTCTTGATGAGCTTCTTTAACAATATTCTCAAGGGTAGTATTAAATTTCATGTTACCTTTTTCTTTTGGATCATCAAAAAATAAGTGAAGTAAAAATTCGATATTCCCATCTCCACCTGTTATTGGAGAAAAGGTGAGATTCTTACAATCAAATCCTTCCTCACAGGCAAAGGTTGTAATGTCTTGCAAAACTTGAAGGTGGATTTTTGGGTCCCGAACAATCCCTTTTTTACCAACATTTTCTTTACCTGCTTCAAATTGTGGTTTTACTAGTGCCACAACATCACTTTTGGGGACCAATATATTTTTTAGAACAGGTAAAATAAGCTTTAATGAAATAAATGAAACATCAATTGAAGCAAATTCAGGCATGCCATAAGTAAAATCAGCAGGAGATACATAACGAAAATTCGTGCGTTCCATTACAATCACTCTATTATCTTGCCTGAGCTTCCATGCCAATTGATTGTATCCTACATCAATTGCGTATGACATTTTTACTCCGTTTTGTAAGGCACAATCGGTAAATCCTCCTGTCGATGAACCGATGTCGACCATAATTTTATGTTCAATGTTTAATTGAAACTCCTTAATCGCTTTTTCGAGCTTTAATCCACCACGGCTTACATATGGCATGACATTTCCTTTAACTTGAAGGGGAATATTTCTGTCTACCTTTTCACCTGGCTTTTCAATTCTCTTTTCATTACTATATACAAGACCTGCCATAATCGATCTTTTAGCTTTTTCTCGAGATTCAACAAGCCCTCTTTCTACTAGTAATACATCTATTCTCTCTTTTTTACCCATAATTCATTCCTTTTTCTTTTGCTGGAGTTAACGTTAAAATTTGTTCAATTATTGAATCTTTTGTTAAATTAACTTCTTCAAGTAGCTTTGAAACACTACCATGTTCAATAAATGTATCAGGTATACCCATTCGCTTTAGCTTTACTTGGTCATAATTATGGTCAGATGAAAACTCTAAAATAGCACTTCCAAATCCACCTTTTAATACTGCTTCTTCAATTGTTAAAATTGGCAATTGTTCCGTGAAAATTTGATGAAGCATTTTTTCATCGAGCGGCTTAATAAAACGGGCATTGACAACCCGTACGGAAATATCTTTTTCTTCTAATTCTTCTGCTGCTTCTAAAGCCATTTCAATTGTTGTACCAAATGTTAAAATTACTACATCTTTACCTTCTTTTAAAACTTCCCAAGTTCCAATTGGGATTTCTTTCAGTTCATCATCCATAGGTACTCCTAATCCTGTACCGCGTGGATATCTCATCGCAATTGGACCATCATCATATTTTGTAGCTGTATAGACCATATGTTGTCCTTCATTTTCGTCTTTTGGCATCATTAAAACAATATTTGGAATATGGCGTAAGAAGGCAATGTCAAAAACACCATGATGGGTTTCGCCATCTGCACCTACTAATCCAGCACGGTCAATCCCAAAGAAAACATTTAAATTTTGACGGCATACATCATGAACAACTTGGTCATAGCCCCTTTGTAGGAAGGTTGAATAAATCGCTAGAAACGGTTTCATATTCGCTTGAGCAAGACCAGCTGCCATCGTAACTGCATGCTGCTCGGCTATTCCCACATCAAACATGCGATCAGGAAATTCTTCTCTAAATCCTTCAAGCTTTGAACCTACCGGCATTGCAGGAGTAATCGCCACAATTCTCTCATCTTTTCTTGCCAATTTTCGAACGGTTTCACTCACAACACCACTCCATGATGGAGGTGAATTTTTCGGTTTAACAAAATCCCCTGTTTCGATTTTGTAAGGTCCTGTTCCATGCCATGTACCAACACGATCTGACTCTGCTGGTAAGTAACCTTTACCTTTTTTTGTAATGACATGTAATAAGACAGGTCCCTTTGTTTTTTTCGCATAACGTAAATTTTCAAATAAGTCTTCAAAATTATGACCATCAACAGGACCTAGATACGTAAACCCTAATTCTTCAAAAAACATACCCGAAACAAAAAAATACTTTAAGCTATCTTTTAACCGTTCAGCTGTCGTTGCTAATTTACCACCAACGGCCGGAATTTTCTTTAATAAATATTCTAATTCATCTTTGACCCAATGATATTTACCAGCTGTGCGCAAACGACCAAGAACATTGTGCAATGCTCCTACATTGGGTGCTATTGACATTTCATTATCATTTAGTATGACAATGATATCTTTTTTCTCATGACCAATATGATTTAGAGCTTCAAGTGCCATACCACCTGTTAAAGCACCGTCACCAATTATAGGAATAATAAACTCATCCGTACCTCTTAAATCTCGAGCAATAACCATTCCCATTGCAGCCGATAATGATGTTGAGCTATGCCCTGTTTCCCAAACATCATGTTCACTTTCTAAACGCTTCGGAAAACCCGATAAACCTTTATATTGTCTTAATGTATCAAAATCTTTTGCACGTCCGGTTAAAATTTTATGAACATATGACTGATGTCCGACATCCCAAATAAACTTATCCTTTGGGCTATCAAACTCCTTATGCAGAGCAATCGTTAGCTCTACAACCCCTAAATTGGGACCAATATGACCACCTGTAATGGATAGTTTTTTAATTAAAAAACTTCTAATTTCTGCACTAAGTTTTTCTAAATCATTATTAGAAAGTTTTTTTAAAAATTTTGGGTTTTGTATCGATAAAAGATCCAAACGGACCACTCACTTTCAACTCTGATTTCGATTCTTATTGTTCTTATTGTTTTTATTATTTTTTCCTTTATTATCTTTTAACACTACAATATTAAAACGATTCTCTAAAAAATAAAATAGTTTTCCTACTTGAAAAATTATATCTTTGGAATATGTGATTGCAAATGTTTTTCCAAAAGCTTTTCCCCCAACCGTTAATGCAGCTACAATACTTGTAAAAATAACGGAAATAATGAATTCATAGATCGAGCCTTGACTGTACTTTAAACTTATGGTTAATTGAACAATTACAATTGCAGATGCTGTACCGCTGATAATCCCAGAAATATCCCCAATGACATCGTTACAAAAGTTAGAAAAGCGGTCTGCATTCCGAATAATTAATATCGAGTGCTTGGCCCCTTTTATTCGCTTTGAAGCCATTGAATGAAAAGGTACTTCATCTGCTGCGGTTGAGGCAATTCCAAGCATGTCAAAAAAAATACCAACCAAAACAATGAGTAGGACAATTAACATCCCTAGTGCAACACCAACCCCACTGAGTGTGGCAGTCGATATAATTGAAAAAAGAGCCGCTAACACAAATGTGATAACGGCTATTGAAAAGCTCCATTTTATTGATTGACGAAATAAATTTTTCATCTTTTATATATACACCTATTTCCATTTCTAGTATGTATTCGGTGGGATGGTCATATATAGAGTAAAAATTACGGCTTAGGTCCAGTAGGTTTTCCCAGCCGGGTACCGAGCGTTGCCACTCTGGCGGTTTCCCTTTAAACCCGACTTAGCAGTGTCACCACTTGCTAGACTGGATTGCCACTTAGTCCGTACTATAATCCTCTATATATGTCGCCGGTGCGAACAGTCTAGGAGTTTTCCTCAACAGTCTTTGACCAGTTCCTAGCCTCTTTTGCAGAGCTGATTTCATATGGCATACAGTAGCCCTTTCATTGGCCATATGAAAAGGTTACTACAAAACCATAATCCCCTCAGACTCCACTCAAGGCAGGCTACGCTGTCCGTGTCTCTTTACGAAACACGTAAACAGGTTCATACCCCATCCCATACCACAAAATGTGATACGAAAATGGGCCTCCGCGGAAAGAGGGTCAACGCCCACATGCCTTTGTGGATCGCCCTCTAACCTTAACTCCCAGCATCAACCCAAGGCTGGGCGCCTCAAGCCAACACAAGGAACTTCATCGATGTGCCCTTTAGCGGATTTTTAGGCCCGCCTTCAGAACTGGAGGACTGACTAGAATACTGCACCACCCCATAAATGGTACTATTAATTATAGCATAGCGACCTATTAAACTCAATAAATAACAATTAGTGATCTCTTGATGCAATAAGGTCACAGAAGTTTTCCAGTAAAGTTGTATTAATGGATAATGTATACAAAATTTCTTTTGCTTTATTTATATGTTCTATCAATTTTTCTTTAGCACCATCCATCGTTAATAATGATGGATAGGTTGTTTTTTGTTTAGATGTATCCGAACCAACTGGCTTACCGATTATTTCTTCCTTTCCTTCAATATCTAATATATCATCCCGAATTTGAAAAGCGATTCCAATATGATAGGCAAACTCAGCTAATTTTTCAATCTCCTCTTCTTTTGCATCAGCTAATATAGCTCCAGCCATAATACTATATGCTAATAACTTAGCTGTTTTATGATGGTGGATATATTCTAACTCAGAAAGAGTGAGGGATTTCCCTTCCCCTTCTATATCAACAGCTTGTCCACCAACCATCCCTTCTGCACCTGCTGCTTTTGTTAGTTCCTCAATTAATCGAACCTTTTTTTCTGCACTTAATTCTTTTTGCTCCGCTATAACTCGAAAGCTTTCCGTAAGTAAACCGTCACCAGCTAATACTGCCATTGCTTCTCCAAATACTTTATGATTCGTTGGCTTTCCTCGTCGTAAATCATCATCGTCCATACATGGTAAATCATCATGAATAAGCGAGTAAGTATGAATCATTTCTATTGCACAGGCAGCAGGATAACCAATTTTTTCATCCTTTTCATATGAATGTAAAACAGCTAAAACAAAAATAGGACGAAGCCTTTTTCCACCTGCATTAATAGAATATAGCATCGCATTTTTTATAGTGGCTGGTGCATTTAATTTTTCAATAAACTCTGGAAGAATTTTATCAATTTGTTCTTTTCTTTCTTTAATAAAACTTTCTAATGTTAAACTCACAATTAGTCTTCCTCCTGAATATCAAAGGACTCTAACTGCCCATTTTCTTTAAGTATATAATCCATTTGCTTTTCAACTTTCTCTAATTTTTCATGACATAGCTTAGAAAGCTTCATTCCTTCTTGAAAATAATGAATCGCTTTTTCAAGAGGGACGTCCCCTTCTTCTAGCTTTTCAACTATTTTCTCAAGTTCTTCCATAGCCTGTTCAAAAGACAATTCTTTTTCTTCGCTCACAATTATCTCTCCTCTATCCCAATTACTTCACATTTAACATGACCATCTTGCATTTCTACATTGATTTTATCACTCTTTTTTACTTGATTAACACTTTTAATTAATTTATCTCCATGATAGACAACGCTATACCCTCTTTCCATGACCTTTAATGGACTTAAGGCATCTAGTTTAGACAGCTGATGTTTTAATTTTGATTGATATAGCTCCAAAACAAATTTCATTTCACGAACTAACTTCTTGTTTATTTCTTGATGTTTTTCTTTTGCCCTTGTCACTTGATCATAAGGATGTTGATTTAATAATCGATTATGAATAGTACGATGTGCATCTTTTTTCAATTTGATATAGCGACGCACCTCTCGATCGAATCGTGACATCATCAGGTCTAGCTGTTGTTCTTTTTGATGATACAATTGCTTTGGATATTTAAAGGCATACGATTTTTTTATATCATCTAGCCTTCTTGTTTCATACTTAATTCGATCTTTTAATTCCTTCATGAGGCGCAATTTTCTTTGTTGGATTCTTTCTTTTAACTCTCTTACATCTGGAACCGCTAACTCCGCCGCTCCTGTTGGTGTTGGTGCTCTAAGATCAGAAACAAAATCACTAATTGTATAATCTGTTTCATGCCCAACAGCAGAAATAATAGGAATAGATGATTGAAATATTTCACGTGCAACTACTTCTTCATTAAATGCCCATAGTTCTTCAATTGACCCTCCGCCTCTTCCAACAATTAGAACATCTAAGTACCCTAGTTCATTTGCTTTTCGAATTTGCTTTGCTATCGATGAGCTTGCTTCAACTCCTTGAACAAGCGCAGGTAATAACACCACTTTACATAATGGATATCTTCTTCTTATTGTCGTTAATATATCTCGAATAGCTGCACCTGTTGGTGAAGTAATGACCCCAACATAGGAAGGATATTTTGGTATAGGCTTTTTATACTTTTGGTCGAATAATCCTTCTTTTTCAAGGTTTCGTTTTAATTCTTCATATGCTAAATATAAACTACCGACTCCATCCGGCTCTATTTCCTTTACATACACTTGATAAGTTCCGCTAGGTTCGTAAACGGAAATTTCACCTCTTACAAACACATTCATTCCATCTTCTGGACGGAATTTAAGTTGACGATTATAAGTTTGAAACATAACGGCTTGAATTCTTGCACCTTTATCCTTTAGCGTAAAATAAATGTGACCTCTTGTATGTATTTTGACGTTTGATAATTCTCCTTTTATCCATATATCTCCTAAATGAGGGTCCACATCAAACTTTCGTTTAATATATTTAGTTAAAGCAGTGACGGTCACATATTTTTTATTGCTCATGGATCAAAAACTCCTTTATTTTATAAAAAGTGTAAAATGAGGCTGTCTCACAAGGAACTACCCTCACTTAAATAACACAAAATATAGCCTATTTACAATAAATTAAAACGCTATATATTGTATAGTGGGGACTTGCCCTTTAGTTTTGAGACAGCCTCTTCATATCATGAAAGTCTTTTTTTGGCGGATAAAACGGTATTATAAACGAGCATCGTAATCGTCATTGGACCAACTCCACCCGGAACAGGTGTAATATAGCTAGCTTTTTCTTTTACTTTGTCAAAGTCTACATCTCCAACAAGCTTTCCTGATTCTAATCGATTCACACCAACATCAATGACTACAGCATCTTTTTTAATATATTCATCTGATAAAAAGTTTGCTTTTCCAACTGCAACGATTAATATATCTGCCTGATTCGTAAATGATTGTAAATCTTTTGTTTTTGAATGGCAATATGTAATAGTGGAATGTTCATTTAATAGAAGTTGTCCAACCGGTTTTCCTACAATATTACTTCTTCCAACTACAACAACATGCTTTCCAGCCAAATCGATATTCGCTGATTTAATTAATTCCACAATGCCAGCAGGTGTACAAGGCAAAAAGGCTTCTTGACCTGTCATCATTCGACCAACATTAATTGGGTGAAAGCCATCGACATCTTTTTCTGGTGAAATTTTTTCAATAACTGCTTTCTCACTAATATGCTTTGGTAATGGCAGTTGAACAAGAATTCCGTCAACCTCTTTATCTTGATTGTACTTTTCAATTAGCTGTAATAATTCTTGTTCTGAAGTACTCTCTTCTAAATGCTCTAACTTAAATTCTACCCCAGTTTCTTCTGATGCTTTTTTCTTTCCCTTAATATAAGAGATAGAGGCAGGATCATTTCCGACTAAGATAATAACAAGTTTTGGGATAATTCCTTTTTCTTTTAAACTTTCAACTTCTTTTTTAAGCTCCATTCGTTTTTGATAGGCTAATTTTTTCCCGTCAATAATCGTTGCAGTCATTTGTTATCCTCCTTATGGTCATTATTCTTCTAGAGAATTTTTCACACTTGAGAGGACACCGTTTACAAACCGACCAGAATTTTCATCACCAAATGTTTTCGCTAACTCAACGGCTTCATTCAATGTAGCATTTGTTGGGATATCTCCTTCATATTTCATCTCGTAAGTTGCCATGCGCAAAATAGTTCGATCAACATTCGCTAATCGTTCAAGCTTCCATTTAACAAGGTGCGGCTTAATCATTTCATCGATTTCTTCTATGTGTTCAACCGTTCCGTTCACTAAAGAAGATAAAAAACTGTCAACTTCTTCTCCATCTAATACATATTCAATCGCTTCATTTGGTGGAATATCCGCTAAATCAATTTGAAACAGTGCCTGTAATGCTTTTTCTCTTGCTGTTCTCCGTTTCATTTTTTTACTCCTTTTTCCTCAATATTGGTCATTGTCGAATTGTCATAAAAGAATAATATCACATTTATATTAAGGAAGCATATAAAAGTAAGATATAAAATAAATTCTGAAATTTTAAATAATTAGAAGAAAAGCGTAAAGCGCCCGCCTATCATCGAATGGTGCTGGAGGGAGGCTTCCACAGCCACAGCAGGGCCGAAGCGACCAAATCCGATGGCGCTTTGAGCTAGACAACAACACTTACAATCAAGTCACTTTAACATTTTAACCAATTTAAACTTTCAGAAACAAAGATAAAAAGGCGGGGTTTTCCCCGCCTCTTCATATTACATTTCTTCTTCTACTTCTACCTCTGGTTGTTTTACGTCGAATTGAACTCCGACAACATGTATGTTAATCTCGTTAATTTCAAGAGCTGTCATATTTAATAAGGCTTGACGAATGTTATCTTGAACCTTTTGTGCTACTGTTGGAATTGACACACCAAATTCCATAACACAGTATACGTCAATTACAATGCCTTCATCTGTTAAGTCTACTTTAACACCTTTTCCGTGATTTTTCTTACCAAAGCGCTCGACAACACCTGTTGCAAAGTTGCCTCGCATTTGGGCAACTCCTTCAATTTCAGATGCAGCAATACCAGCAATAACTTCAATCACTTCTGGAGCAATTTCAATTTTACCTAGACCTGATTCTCCTTGATTCATTTCTAAAACACGATTTTCGTTCAAGAAATTCACCTCCAAATGTTACTCCATAATATTATGGAGCTCTAAAAATTTCGTATTAAACTCTCCGCTTACAAATTTTTCATGTTCTAAAAGCTTAATGTGGAAAGGAATCGTTGTTTTAACTCCATCAATGACAAATTCACTTAAAGCTCTTTTCATACGGGCAATTGCTTCTTCTCTCGTTGCACCATAAGTAATTAGCTTTGCAACCATTGAATCATAAAATGGCGGAATACTATACCCTGTGTATACTGCTGAATCAACACGTACTCCAAGGCCACCTGGTGGTAAATACATATTCACCTTTCCTGGAGATGGCATAAAGTTTTTCTCAGGGTCTTCGGCATTAATACGACATTCAATGGCCCATCCTGTAAATGTAATATCTTCTTGTTTGTATGATAGTTTCTCATTAGACGCAACTTTTATTTGCTCTTTAATTAAATCAATGCCAGTTACCATTTCCGTTACAGGATGCTCAACTTGAATACGTGTATTCATTTCCATAAAGTAAAATTCATTTGTATGATAATCAAAGATAAATTCAACAGTTCCTGCACCAGAATATGAAACGGCTTTTGCAGCTTTAACAGCTGCTTCACCCATTTTTTGGCGAATTTCTTCTGTTAAAGCTGGAGAAGGTGTTTCCTCCAGAAGTTTTTGAAGACGACGCTGTATTGTACAGTCACGCTCACCTAAATGAATAACATTTCCAAAGTTATCTGCTAAAACTTGAATTTCAACATGGCGGAAATCCTCGATATATTTTTCTATATATACACCCGGATTTCCAAATGCTGTAGCGGCTTCTTGCTGAGTTATTTGAATTCCTTTTCTAAGTTCATTTTCGTCACGAGCAACGCGAATTCCTTTTCCTCCGCCACCAGCTGTCGCTTTAATGATGACAGGATAACCAATGTTTTCTGCAATTTCCATTGCTTCTTCTATACTATTAACGATTCCTCGGGATCCTGGAACGATTGGTACACCTGCTTCACGCATTGTTTCTCTTGCAATATCCTTTGTTCCCATTTTCGAAATCGCTTCAGGACTAGGTCCGACAAAAATAATGTTACACTCTTTACATAACTCTGCAAAATCTGCATTTTCAGCTAAAAATCCATATCCTGGATGAATTGCATCTGAATTTGTCAATTTAGCAACACTAATAATATTTGTAAAATTTAAGTAACTTTCCTTTGAAGCTGTTGGTCCAATACAATAAGCTTCATCTGCAAGTTGAACATGTAAAGCATCTTTATCGGCTTCTGAATAAACAGCAACCGTTTCAATTCCCAATTCTTTACATGCACGAATGATTCTTACTGCAATTTCTCCTCTATTGGCAATCAACAATTTTTTAATCATATAACCGCTCCTTACTCAGGCTTTACAAGGAATAATGGTTGTCCATATTCTACAAGTTGTCCATTTTCAACTAAAATTTCAACAATTTCACCTTTTACTTCTGCTTCAATTTCATTAAATAATTTCATTGCTTCTACAATACATACAACTGTATTTTCTTGAACTTTAGATCCAACTTGAACATATGGATCAGCGTCTGGATTTGGAGCTGCATAGAACGTTCCAACCATAGGAGAAGTAATTTTATGTAAATTTTCAGTATCAACTGCTTTTGGCTCTTCTTTTACAACCTCTTGTTTTTCAACCGGAGCTGATTTCTCAACAACTGGTTGAGCAGCTTCTTCTTTTACTTGTTGTACAACTGGCTCTTTAACTACTGTTTGCACAACTGCTTCTCCTTCTTGTCCACGCTTTTTAAGTTTAATTTTTGCACCTTCATTTTCATACAAAAACTCATCAATAGAAGATTGATCAATTAGTTTGATGATTTCTCTAATTTCCTGTATTTTCAACATATTTAGCACCCCTTGTTTACAATAGCTAAGTTTAATTCATTTTGTCATCAAGTACTAAAAGTTAGTACTACATAGTATCATACGACAACATTTAATTAAAATTCAATATACTAGGATAAACCGGAAGGAAAGTACAAACTAATTTTAATTATAAAATAATTCAATCAAATTTAAAACGCTTTCTTTTTTATTTTTCTAAAAAACAACAGTGCAGAAATTTTTTTATCATTTTTTAGAAAAATTAAACTACCCCACCTAATCAACGATTTGCGGTAGGGGATTCCTAGTTACATGCTCCTACCCTTCCTTGAGGTGGGGGTCTTCTCGCTTATATCGATAAAAAAATTCCCCGAAAATAAACGGGGAATCCAGTCTATTCTACTGGCTGAAAACGAACAGCCACTTCTTGCATATCACTAATTTCACTTCTAACTAGATGAATGATTTCATTCGCTTTCTTTTTAGAGTGCTCCTTTGCTTTTACTGTAATGCGGACTTTACCACCATCTGCTTGAACTAAAGCATCACCATAGCCTTTAGATTTTATTAATGTTTCTAACACTTTTTCCTTTGCAGCAATCGTAGAAAGCTCTCTCATTTCTTCATAAGCTTTACTTTTTTCCTCTGCTGAAACTTCATTCGAGCCAATGATTGCTTCTAATTCTTGCTTCCGCTTGTTTCTTTCATCTTCTAGCTCCATACGAATGGCGGTAAATAAATCCTCATTAGATATGCTTGAAATAACAGTTCCATCTTCCATTTCTTCTGTTTCTTCTTTTGGTTCTTCCTTTTCATCTTGGTTTGTATTTTCATCTTCATTCATCGATACTGTTTCCTTACTTGATTCATCTTCAGTTGTCATCAATGTTACATCCGAATTCATGCTTCCGTCAGGAGAGGTAATGTAATAAACACTTAACACAACTACTAAACTTAGCATTGTTAATAGCCAAACCGTTTGTTTTTTCAACATTTTTTATTCCTCCTTCGTTTTTTTAGGTAATACAGCTACTTTGTGACTCGGAACATCTAGAACTCTTGTAACAGCATCTATAATCATTTTTTTAATTTGAACATTTTCAGCTCCTTTTGCCACAATTAGCACTCCCCGTATTTCTGGCTTTTCCGTTTTAATCACAATCGGAGCTTCTTTGTCACCTTGCCTAACAATCACAACTTGCTCATCTATTGATTGATCTTCAACCTTCCTCGTACCACCTTCCCTGTCTGTTTCATTTGTTTTTTGACTTTGAATAACTTTGTTTTTCTCAAGAACTTTTTCAGAGGTAGATTCAACATTAACAACAACCGTAACATCATCAACCCCGATCATTGTCTCTAATGCTTCTTTTAATTGGTTCTCATATTCATCTTCATATGAACGTATGGACGAGTTGTTTGAATCCTTTTGTTTAAATACTGCTTGTTCTTGATTTTGATTAGTCGTATTCATTGTCTCAATTGTTTGTGATTGATTACTGGTTACGATATTACTGACTAACATAAAGGCAATTCCAAGCACTAATATAACGATGACATATTGAAGGGTTGTCGGCTTTTTCTCTCCACCAGGAAAAAAAGATGTAATACGTTGTATTAAGCTTTTCTTTTCATTCATTACCTTGGATCCTCCCCCCCTTCCAATTCGACTGTAATTTTATCTGTTGGAATTCTCCATACATACGATAGTTGTTGAATAATTTCCTGTTTTTCTTCTATGATCTCTTCTGGCTCTTCTATTCTTTCAAATGGGTTAATTTCAATCGGTTTGATTGTTTCAACAACTTCTTTTGAATCTAATTTTGCAAGGGTTACAACCACCTTTTCTAAATCCTGTTCGGATTGGATTTCTATATTTTTTTGTTTGGTGGAAAGAAGGATATCTTTAATTGTTAATCCATACTTCTCTAAAAGCTCCCCTTCCGCTGCAGATTTCATTTGGACAGCCATTTGTTCTAAAATATATGCATGTTCCTTAGCTTGTATTTCACTTTTCTTCATTTCGATCTCATTTTTTATCATTTCTTCATTTTTCACTAGCGGATTACGAACCTCTGTTAATAATTCTGGTAGGTTTAAAGAAAAAATACGAAAGATGGGTGTCATGATGACAACCATTAACAAGAGACTGACTACAACTTTGGCATATTTTTGCATCGAGGAGCTCGGTAATAACATATCGACAATAAGAGCTAGTAAAATAAATAAAATGATATTCGTAATCCATTCAGTTAGAAAGGACAACACGATCACCTACCTAACCATCATCGTGACATTTCCCGCTGCTATGATGACTGTTATACTTAAAAAGAACATAAAGGATACAATAGCGAGAGCAGCAAAAATATACACTACACATTTACTAATAATGTCTAAACATTCAATGACAGGTCCTCCTCCAATCGGCTGTAAGATGGCTGCAGCTAATTTATAGATAAAAGCTAATGCTAGTACCTTTATTGCAGGAAATAGAGCAATGACAAGTAATATCCCAGCCCCAATTAACCCAATCGTATTTTTTAAAAGCATAGAAGCACTAATAACAGTGTCTGCTGCATCTGTAAACATTTTCCCTAATACTGGAATAAAACTACCCGTAACAAATTTCGCAGTTCTTAAAGTGATTCCATCAGCTACAGCTGCTTGGGCACCTTGAACAGAAAAAACTCCTAAGAAGATGGTTAAAAATGCTCCTAATAACCCTATTCCGATGTTTCTCATTAACTGTGCTAGTTGTGTAACTTTATACTGACTTGATAAAGTACTAACAAGATACAACAATGCTGAAAAAAACAGTAATGGGAGCACAAATTTTTCAATTAATAGTCCACTCATATTCATCAAGAAGATAATCACAGGATGGAAAAATGCTGCGGAAGCAATACTACCTGATGATGCCATTAAAGCTAATAATAGAGGTAATAATGAGAGTAAAAAGCTAGTCATTCCTTGGATAGCTTCTTTTGTATACGAAATAGCAACATGAAAGCTATTTAAGGCTAAAATAATTAAAACCATATAAACAATGGTATACGCAACTTTACTAACCGTATTTTGTTCAAAAGCATTTTGCAGATGTTGAAGGAGAGTGCTAAAAACGGTGAGCAAAATAAGGGTGCCTAAAAGCTTCCCATTGGCCAAAATTTCGTATAGCAAAAACTTTACAATGCCCATTAACCACTCTTTCATTGAAAATTCTTTTTCACCTTCGATAAATTGATAGAGCGACCCTTTTTGACTTTCCGGAAGGATCCCTCCATACTCTGACATGATATGGTTCCAATAATTCGTGATGTCTTCTAGCCCTAAATTTTCAATTTGATCATGAATATATTGTTTTTGTATATTTTCTTGTTCATTTTCCTCAATATTCGGTTGTTGACTGGAGGCTTGTACCAAACTTGGCCATAAAAATAGAATAAATATACTCCAAAAAAAGTTTAATAGAATTCGTTTCTTCACACTCTCCCTCCTTTTTCTTAAATATTTGGTAAAAGCTCAATGATTGTTTGTATAATAACGGATATAATTGGAATGGCTAATGCGAGTATTAATATTTTCCCACCGAGCTCAATTTTTGAAGCAATTGCTCCTTGCCCAGCATCTTTTGTTATTTGGGAAGCAAATTCTGCAATATAAGCAATTCCAATAATCTTTAATATCGTTTCTACATAAATTACGTTTACATTGGCATTTTGAGCAATCGTTTCAATCATTCGAATAATCTCAGCAATTTGATCAATTAAAAATAAAAAAATGACGCATCCAACAAAAACAACGAGCATGAAAGCAAATGTTGGTTTTTGCTCTTTTACAATTAAAGAAAGAAACGTCGCAATTAGTCCTAGTCCGGCGATTTGAATAATTTCGATTGGAAAGCCCTCCTTTATCCTTGGAAAAGAAAGACCGATTTAATTTTTTGAAAAAGGTCATCGACAATTGTTGCTACCATAAATAAAATGTAAATAAATCCAAGGAGTGTGACCCACTGTGCATATTCTTTTTTTCCCATTTGATCTAATATCGTATGGAGAAATGCTACAACAATTCCGATCCCAGCAATCTGAAAGATCGTATTAACATCAACACCCATTTTTTTGTACTCCTCCTAGTTATTGACTACATCAATAAAATGATAATTAGTAATCCTGATAAAAAACCTAAGCTTTTTACCATCTTTTCGTATCTTCTTTGTGTATCAAGAGCCTCTTCCTCTTCCCTTTCTAAATGAACAAGTGCTAATCGTATGTGCTTTTGCTGAGAAATGAGATCATGTTGTCCAAGTGTTTCCCCGAATTGCTTCAACACTTCCAATTCACCTTGCTTTAAAGCAGTAAGCTTCCATATTTCCTGTAAGCTTTCCTCCCAAGCTTCTTTAACTGTAGTATGGTCACTTGATAGCTTTCTTGAAAAGTATTCAAATAACCAGGATAATGGTTTATCCATTTGCTTAGCGATATGTTCAGAAGCATCTCTTAAAGGCGTATGTCCAAACATGATCTCAGCTTCTAACATTGATAGAGCAACTTTTAACTGTCTTAACTGCTTTGTTCTTTCGCTTAAGTGCTTAGATGCTTCAAAACCTGTCCAAGTTGTTGCAAGTAAAATAAAAATAGCTCCTATTAATTTCATCATCGGGTTGTCACACTCGCTTTTAAAGGTATTTCTTTTCCATCTTGATCAAAAACCTTTAAAACCGTTCCAGGACCTTTCTTCCTTGACAGTTGAATATATCGTTCAAATATCCCAGAATTCAGAAGAGATTTTAATGATGGACGCATTAACAAGTCATCAAATTGTTCACCGTGTGCACTTACGAACACTTGAACTCCAGTATTTATCGCTTCCATTAGTGCTTCTGTGTCTTCTTTTCTTCCAATTTCATCGGCTACTATGACATTCGGACTCATCGAACGGATGAGCATCATCATTCCTTCTGCTTTTGGACATCCATCTAAGACATCTACTCTTATTCCAAACGGGTGCTGCGGTATTCCTTTCACACATCCAGCAATTTCAGATCTTTCATCTACAATCCCCACTTTTTGAGGAGGATTATTTTTCCATCCATTGCTTATCAATCGAGCGAAGTCACGAAGCAATGTCGTTTTTCCCGTTTGGGGTGGTCCAAATAACAACGTATTTAACCATTTTTTCTCAAATACATAAGGGGCAATGGGTTCCGCTATCCCGACTAATGCTCGAGCGATACGAATATTAAAAGAAGTGACATTTCGAATCATTTTTACCTTTCCATTTTCAGTGATTACTTTACCTGCAAGACCAATTCGGTGGCCTCCCTCGACCGTAATATATCCACGTCGCAACTCTTCTTCTAACGTATAAATGGAATATTTGCTTATTTTATTTAAAATAGCTAAGCTATCTTCCTGTGTTGTCGTATAATTTAAAAATACCGGTTTACCTCTAGCCACTACTTCCAAAGGCCTTAAGACCCGGATTCGAATTTCTTCTAAGTCATTTAAAAAGGAGGAAGGCAAGCTTTTAATTTCCTTAGCTATTGATTCTGGAAAAATAAAAAATATTTCGTCCATCTCCCTTCCCCCTTTTACATATCGTTATTTTCAATTTATGCCTGCTTGGACACATTATGACTATTTCTCTACTTGAAAATTCCATATAATATAAAGCAAACTCCTAAAAAAATAAAGATTAATTTGGAGTAAGACAACTGATCAGCTATTTGAAAAACACCAATTGCCATTGTTATTAAAAAAATAAATGGCCCAATAATAGCCAGTAATGAATTAATCGCTATAGCTTTTTTTATATCATTTGTTGCTAGCATTAAAAGTGCAGCTAAAAGCTCCAAAAAGGAAGACAAAAAGCGTAAGCCTGCCATTGATAAGACGGTTGGATTCCATTTGTTCATGAAGGCCCTCCTGCTTGTTTACTCTAGTAAAATGTATGTTCGTTTAACTTGATTCATGCAGAAATTAATACAAAAGGAAATATAAAAGGGTGCCCTAATATAAGGACACCCTCTAAAAATTTTATGGAATTTTAATGAATGGTAAATTATGCACGAGACACGTATGTGCCATCTGCTGTGTTGATTACTAGTACATCGCCTTCATTAACAAAGAATGGTACTTGTACAACAAGTCCTGTTTCTAAAGTAGCAGGCTTTGAACCTCCAGAAGCTGTATCACCTTTAATACCAGGCTCTGTTTCTGTCACCGTTAATTCTACTGTGTTAGGAAGTTCAATACCAATCGTTTCACCTTGGAACATCATAATGTGTACTTCCATATTCTCTTTTAAGAATTTTAATTCATGTTCAATTTGAGATGCACCAAGCTCAATTTGTTCATATGATTCAGTATCCATAAATACGTGCTGGTCACCGTTTGCATATAAATACTGCATTTTACGAGTATCGATTTGTGCCCGTGCTACTTTTTCACCTGCACGGAACGTTTTTTCTTGAATGGCTCCAGTACGTAAATTACGTAATTTGGAGCGAACAAAAGCAGCACCTTTACCAGGTTTTACGTGTTGGAAATCTAATACGCGCCAGATTCCTCCATCCACTTCAATTGTTAAACCTGTACGAAAATCGTTTACAGAAATCATCTTATGTCCTCCTATTATGTCATTTTACTGTAAAAGCCTATCAACGAATGTTGAAAAGCTATTTTATTATAAAATAATTAGCTCTTTTGTCGAATGGGTAAGAGATTCATTGCCAGTAGACGTAATGACTGTATCATCTTCAATCCGCACTCCACCTTTTTCAGGAAGATATATTCCTGGCTCTACTGTTACAACCATCCCTTTTTCTAATACAATATCAGAACGAATGGATAATGCTGGACCTTCGTGAACTTCTAAGCCGATTCCATGGCCTGTGGAATGACCGAAATAATCTCCATAACCATTTTCTTTTATGTAATCTCTCGTTAAAGCATCTGCTTCACGACCAGTCATTCCTGGTTTAATCCCATTCATACCACGGAGCTGTGCTTCTAATACGATATTATAAATTTTCTTCATTTCTTCTCCCGGATCACCAATTGCAATGGTTCTTGTAATATCCGAGCAATATCCTTTATAATAAGCTCCAAAATCGAGAGTTACAAATTCTCCCTTTTCAATCACTTTGTCACTAGCAACACCATGTGGCAATGCAGACCGATATCCAGATGCAACAATCATGTCAAATGACGATGAAATCGCACCATTTTTTCTCATAAAAAATTCTAGTTCATTTGCAACTTCAATTTCTCTTAACCCTGGACGAATAAATTTTAAAATATGTGAGAAAGCAGCATCTGCAATTTCAGCAGCTTCCTTTAATATCTTAATCTCTTCATCTGTCTTAATCAAGCGTAACTTTTCAACTGCTCCTGAAACTGGTACAAACTCTACTTCTTTTAATACCTTTTGATAATTTGAATATTGAGCATAAGACATATCTTGTTCTTCAAAACCAAGCTTTTGAACTCCCAGTTTATCGACTTCCTCAGCAACTTTTTCCGTAATCATGCCTTTATGTTCGACAATTTTAAAATCTTTCACTTGGTCTTCTGCTTGCTTCACATATCGAAAGTCAGTAATAAAAATGGCATCTTTCTCTGAAATTAAAACAACACCACTAGTACCAGTAAAACCTGTCATGTAACGACGATTGTAGGCATTCGTTACAAGTAATCCATCAATTCCAATCTCCTTCATGTGTTCTCTAATTCTTGTTAATTTCATATTAGTTCCCCCCTAAAAAGCTCTTTAATGCATCAGCTGCAAGTTTATACCCTAAAAAGTTAAATCCAACAATTTGCCCAATTGTAACCGGAGCTGTAACCGAATGCTGTCTAAAAGGCTCTCGACAATGAACATTTGAAATATGTACTTCAACAACAGGTATGGATATGCTTGCGATTGCATCTCTTATCGCATAACTATAATGAGTAAATGCACCAGGGTTCAAAATAATTCCATCAAAGTGTTCCTCAGCGTCATGAATAGCATCAATAAGCTCCCCTTCATGATTCGATTGAAAAAAACCGAACTCAATACCGACTTTTTTACCATATTGAATTAAATCTTGTTCTAAGTCTTTTAACGTTTTGTTTCCATATACACCAGGTTCTCGTTTACCCAGTCTATTTAAGTTGGGGCCATTTAAGACAAGAAGCTTTATCATAATTATTAACACCCTTCAACAAAATAATAATCTTCTCACTAAATAGGAAAAACGGAAAGCGCCCGCTTATCGGCGAAGTGCGCTGGAGGACCTGCAAGGAGGCTTTCGCCGCCACAGCAGGGCCGAAGCGAACCAAGCCGATGGCGTTGGAACTAGACACCAGTACCTACAATCAAGTCACTTTAACCCTGTAACGGACTTAAACTTTCTGAAACAACGATAAAAAATAGAATGTTCAGTCAATGAACATTCTATCATAACATCCTTCTTTAAACACCTCTATTTATTTACTTTCTTTTAACTCATTGTATTCAAATGAAATGGAATATCCGACAAAAACTCCAAATAAAATATATATACAAATCATTGTGACGTTTGTATTTAAATCCAATTTTTGGACAGATTTTATGTTCGGAAAAATAGGTGTTAATAAGTAAAAAACGACAGCCCACAATGCTACTCCAAATACAATACTGCTCCAAAAAGACTTAAAATTTTTAAAAAATGCATAATATAACAGTGCGACGATAACGGCAACTAATCCATTAAAAAAAACTCCAATAATATTTCCAATTGTGTCATACTTCCAATCCCCAATAGCAAAAGGTGTTAAAACTAAATTAGGACTAATCGTAGTGAAGTTAAATATGTAAGCCAAATAACCAATTAGACTCCATAATATCCCACCTACAAATCCTGTAATCATTACTTTTGCTAACATGGACATTGGCTGTTCTTTTTGATTTTGTTCTAATTCTTCATTTTCTTTCGCTTCGTCTCTAGTTTCATGTACTTCTTTTTTATTAGTCATAGTATCACCTCCATTTCTATTTTTCCCATTGTTTCAAAAATGATGTTTTAAATGTGAAAATTGATTAAAAATGGGAAATGAAGGGTATATTGAATGATAAGGAACAGTTAACAAAATTAGGTGAATAAAAATAGCATCAACCTAGAGGTTTTCTTTACTTTTATGTAGAATAAATAAATATAACTGAAAGAAATAAAATATATAGCTAGGTAGGTTGATGTATATGACAACAGAGAAGAAAGCAACATATGGTGGGCAAGCAGTTATAGAAGGAGTTATGTTTGGAGGAAAGTATCATTACGTTACGGCCATTCGACGAAAAGATCATTCACTTGATTACTTCCATGTTCCACGTAAGCAAAATCCCCTATTAGTTAAGTTAAAAAAAATTCCTTTTTTACGAGGGATTGTTGCCATTATAGAAGCAAGTGCAAACGGTTCAAAACATCTAAACTTTTCTTCGGAGCGATATGATGTTGATCCAAAAGAAGACGAGAATATAGCTCAACAACAGCAAACATCAAAACTAACAATGGTCTTAGGAGTAGCCACAATTGGTGTATTATCATTCCTATTTGGAAAGTTTATTTTTACTCTCATTCCTGTATTCCTTGCAGAGTTATTTAAACCATTTGTATCAAGTGACTTAGGTCAAGTTTTATTAGAAGGTTTTTTTAAGCTAATGTTACTTTTGCTATATATTTATATTATTTCATTAACACCTTTAATAAAGCGAGTATTTCAATATCATGGTGCTGAACATAAAGTCATAAATGCTTATGAGAATAACGTACCGTTAACCGTAGAAAACGTGCAAAAACAATCTAGATTACATTATCGCTGTGGTTCAAGCTTTATCTTATTTACAGTCATTGTTGGGGTTTTTATTTATTTACTTGTTCCTACTGAACCTCTATGGTTGAGAGTTTTAAACCGATTAGCACTTATTCCAATTGTTCTAGGTATTTCTTTTGAGGTTCTTCAGTTAACAAATAAGGTCCGGCATATACCAGTACTAAAATATTTTGGCTATCCAGGTTTATGGCTTCAGCTTTTAACAACAAAAGAACCTTCAAAAGATCAAGTTGAAGTTGCCATTGCAAGTTTTGAAAAATTATTAGCCCTTGAAAAAGAAGCTGAAAAAGCAAAACAGAATATCAAGGAAACGGCAACTATTTGATTTTGGCTTAATACACTATTGTAAAACGATTGGCGGGAGGTGGACTTTGTTGAAACGTTATCGTAACCATCCACTTTTCTATATTTTAATTAGTTTGGCGATTTTCGGGTTTGGTTATAAATTATTGGTACAGCCTAGCCAGTTATTTAGCCAAATGATCATTTGGGCTATTGTGATTGGTGTAATTTTTCTCATTTACCAGTTAGTAATGAAAAATAAAACAAACAATGAATATTCTGCATTTGTAAAGGCCGCCAAAAAATCAAAAAGAAGATATAAAAATAAAACTGTCCATACATCCTCAAATCGATTAAATAGCACGAAAAAATTAAATGGAAAAACAACAAAATCTGCTCTTTCGAAAAAAAGACGGGACCATGTACATTTAACTGTAATTGAAGGAAAAAAAAATAAGAAGAAAAATCGAGCATTATTTTAATCGTAAAATGGGCCATCGATTAAAAAATTGTTCAGTTCTCATTTCACCTATTTGAATGAGTTTATTCTTTTTTTCTTCTGTTAAGTTAAATTCAGTTGATAGCGCATGCTCAACAGGAATAAAAATAATATTTTGCTCATGTTTTGAGGCAATGTGACGTGCATCATGAGCATCCTTCATCGTTTCAAACAAAGCTCCAAACATTTCAATACCGTTGTTAATTTTATTTTTAGGCCTTTCCTCACTATTTGGACTAAGCTTAACTCCGAGGACAGGTCTTTTTTTATTTTTTGTATCAAATAACCATATTGGAAAATTACTCAAGACTCCACCATCTACGACAAGATTTACACCTTCTTTGCTATATAATCGGACAGGTTCAAAAAAGTAAGGCAAACTACAACTCATACGAACAGCTCTTGCAACTGAAAAATAACGAGGATTTATACCATATTTTTCGAGGTCATCAGGAATTACCATCATTCTTCCATTTGTTAAATCTGAGGCAATGACTCGAAGTGCTCCTTTTTTTAAATCTCCAAACGTTTTAACTCCCTTTGCCTTTAATTTTTCATGAATCCAGTTTTCAAGATTTTCTCCTTTATATAATCCTAATTTCCAGTAAATTCTTAACCACTTTATAAACATTAGAGGAAGGATAGATTTTCGTTCATCTAAAAAATATTTTAAATCTACATTGTCCATTATTTCTAAAATCTCATCACTTTTATATCCTGCTGCTATAAATGCTGCTAAAATAGAGCCGGCACTTGTACCTGCTACACGAGCAAAACGAAAACCGTTTTTTTCTATTGCCCTATATGCCCCAATTAAAGCAAATCCTTTAATTCCTCCACCAGAAAATACTCCATCAATGAGCATTTACATCCCCCTTATTGAAACTCTTTTATACATTTTAAGGGAATTATACAGACATTAGACCTAATACATTTATTATATGAAGATCTTTTCTAAAGAAGGGGATAAAGAAAATAAAATTTAAATAAAAAACGCTTGGGTTACAATTTTCCCCAAGCATTTGGATATATTATGAGTTTTCTTCTTCATTTCGTCTTTGAATTTGTCGTAACGTTTCAATTCGTTCCTGACTTTCTTCAAAATATTGAACTAAATCACCAATTCGGTCAATCGCGTTCCAGCTTAAATGATGTTCAATACCTTCTACATCATTGTATATTTTATCTTCATCAACTCCAATAATCCGTAAAAATTGTTCTAAAAGCTCATGACGATATACGAGCCTTTTTCCAATTTTCTTTCCCTTTGAAGTTAATACGAGCCCACGATATTTTTCATAAATTAAATACTCATCTTTATCTAATTTTTGAACCATTTTTGTAACTGAAGAAGGATGAACAGACAAGGCTTCTGCTATATCTGAAACGCGTGCATAGCCTTTTTCTTCAATAAGTATGTATATTTGTTCAATATAATCTTCCATGCTTGGTGTTGGCATGTAGCTTCCTCCAATACTTAACTTACAATAAAACGTTCATTTTAGGAAATCATTACAAGTGTACACTAGTTTTCATGAAATAGCAAGGTTTTAGAAGTTAAAGCTCTAAAAGCTAAATGAGGCTGAAGACAAGACTTCAGCCCCATTCAATTAAAGACCACATTTAAGTTGTGCACCACATTTGGAACAAGTGTTACAACCACCGATTTCTTTAACAGTTCCTTCGCGGCAAACTGGACATGTATTTCCAATTTCATTACCAAATGTAACATCAGTTGAACGTATATCCTGAACCGTATTCATTAGTACGACTTTTTGATTGTTTTGTTCTACATCTGCTTCAATGTCATCTTCAAATGTATTTTCTTCTGCTTTTAGGCTTAGGACTTGCGTATCACGACTTCCATCAACATATACTGTTCCACCTTTTGCTCCACCTTTATAAAGTCTCTCATATACTTTTTTCACTTGGTCAACAGTATACCCTTTTGGAGCGTTTACCGTTTTACTAATAGAACTATCAATCCAACGTTGAATCACACATTGAACATCAGCATGAGCTTCAGGTGATAAATCCATTGCTGTTACAAACCAATGTGGTAAATTATTCGGATCAGCTTCAGGGTGCTCATTTAAATATTCTTGTACAATTTCTGCTTTTACCTCAATAAACTTACCGAGACGTCCACTTCGATAATAGGAGAAAGAGAAATATGGCTCTAAACCAGTGGACACTCCAACCATTGTTCCTGTACTTCCAGTTGGTGCAACTGTGAGTAAATGTGAATTGCGAATACCATACGTTTTAATGTCATCTCGAATATCTTTAGGCATCTTTTTCATATAACCTGTATTAATAAATGCTTCTCTTAAACGAATTGTTTCTTCCTCAGTGTTTCCTACTAAATATGGGAAGCTTCCTTTTTCTTTTGCTAAATCAATGGATGTTCGGTAAGCAGTAGTAGCGATTGTTTCAAAGATTTTATCAACGAGTTCATTTCCTTCTTTTGAACCATACTCTGTTTCACAATAAATAAGTAAGTCATGAAGCCCCATAACTCCTAGGCCAATTCGACGTTCTCCAAGTGCTTGCTTTTTGTTTTCTTGAAGGAAGTAAGGGGTGGAATCGATGACGTTATCTTGCATTCTTACTCCAACTTCAACCGTACGTTTCAACTTTTCAAAATCGACGGTTTTACTTTTCTTATCGGCCATTTGTGCAAGGTTTACAGCCGCTAAATTACATACACTAAAAGGTGCAAGAGGTTGTTCACCACATGGGTTTGTTGCCACTACCTTTTGACCATATGCACGTGCATTTGTCATATCATTTGCATTATCAATAAAGAAAATGCCAGGCTCAGCTGAATAAGTAGCACAAATATTTATTAAGTTCCATAGCTCTTTAGCTTTAATTTTTCGGTATGTGCGAACTTTATAACCCATTTTCTCCCATTCACGCACATCTCCAACCTCATGCCACTTCTCATTGTATATCTTCATTTGTTCTTCATCATAGTTTTCAACATCTGGGAATCTTAATTCGTACTCTTTATCTTCTTCAACAGCCTGCATAAACTCTTTCGTTAAACATACTGAAATGTTTGCACCTGTTAAGAATTCTGGATTGTGAACTGAATAAGTACCACCTAAACGAAGCTTTAATTCTGCCTCTTTAATAATTTTTTCTGAAAAACCACCGCTACCAGGCATGTTTTTATAGTTAACAATGCCTTGATACATTTCACGCTCTTGTTCTGTTAGTGGAGTAAACTTTAACTTATCTTCCGCTGCTTTTTGAATTCCTTCATCATTTGTATTTTCAATTAAATAGCGAAGAATTCTCGGGTTTTGCATTTTCGAAACGATAAACTCAATAATGTCTGGATGCCAGTCGGCTAACATGATCATTTGTGCGCCTCTGCGCGATCCACCTTGTTCTACTAGGTGAGTAAGTTTGGCAATATCATCTAACCAAGAAACCGATCCTGATGATTTTCCATTCACACCACGTGCTAACGTGTTTCGCGGACGTAATGTTGAACCATTTGTACCAACACCACCACCGCGACTCATAATCTCCATTACTTGTTTTCTGTGTTCGGAAATTCCTTCGCGTGAGTCTTTAACAAAAGGCATTACATAACAGTTAAAGTATGTAACTTCTGTACCAGAACCTGCACCATATAAAACACGACCAGCCGGAATAAAGTTTAGATTTACGAGTTCCTCATAAAACTTTTCAAACCATTCTTTTCTTTTTTCTTCCGTTTCTTCAACGGATGCTAAACCTGTAGCATTTCTTTTCGCAATTTGTTCATAATAAACTTCAAGAGGCTTTTCAATAACATCTAATGAGCGCTCAATGACACCAGTTTCTGCTTCTTGGGGATTTTCTAGTGTATATCGATAGTCTTCTTCTACTTGAACCTTCGCCTTTTTACTCTCCCAATCGATATCTAATATATATCCTAACCCTCGAGCTGGAAATTTTGGATCTTCTTTAACCGTTAAAACAACAAAATCTCCTTTTGAAAGAGTAATTTTTTCTGTGTCTTTGAATGCATATCGATCAAGCATAACAAGACGGGATACACCCTTATGTGTAATTTTCATATCCTCCGTTATAGGATGGACTTGAGGGAATAAGCGAATATCTTTATTTATCTTTTCAATGTCAATCTTTAATTCTTCGTTTAGCCCAACAGCCATTTCCACAACTCCCTTACTTTTTATGTACTTGATTAACTTACCACAATTAAACAACAAATTCAACTATATATTGTGTTATGGAACAAATGTTCTAACTATATGTTGTATTTTAGAAAAGTTATTCTGAAAAAGTCAAATTGAGAACTTAATAAAAATAAAAGAATAATAAAGAAAAAGGAAGGAAAACTACAATATTCGACTTATTTCAATGAATTTCGAACTTGCCAACAATTGCCTCTAAATCAAATGTACCATTTGATTTAATTACAATAATTTTTAGTTTTTTCTCAAAAATAATAAGACTGTCTTAAAACTAAGGGTCAGACCCCACAACAATATATAGTACATAGGTATAAAGGACCATATATTGTGTTTATTACGTGAGATCAGCCCTTAATGAGACAGCCTTATCTTCTAAAGTTCCATTCATTAGACTCATATTTTTGCATCGCAAGCTTTTCAACAAATTCATGTTGTTCATCTGTAAGCTTAAACGGCTTTAATTCAATATTTAGCCCCTTTTCAAAGCCTTTTCGAAACGCTTCCCACGCTTCTTTTATCGACACAGGAGATCTTAAATGGTTGATAGCTACTGCTTTGTTTTTGAAGTTCTTCTGCAACCTTTCTTTTACTCGTTCATTTGGATATTTGAATAGACTAAATAATAGGTTCTCATCTAAATCTAATAGAATCGATCCATGTTGCAGAATTACACCTTTTTGTCTTGTTTGAGCACTACCAGCAACCTTTCGCCCTTCAACCACTAGTTCATACCATGATGGGGCATCAAAGCAAACCGAAGAGCGTGGATTTTTTAAGCCTTGCTTTTCTTCTTCTGTTTTTGGAATAGCAAAATGGGCATCTAAATCTAGAAAACGGAATCCTTCTAAAATTCCTTCAGAAATCACTCGATATGCTTCTGTTACAGTTTTTGGCATTCTAGGGTGATCTTCTGAAACGATTACACTATAAGTAAGTTCCTTATCATGTAATACGCCTCTACCACCAGTTGGCCTACGGACAAATCCTAATCCTGCTTTTTTTACTGCTTCTAAATCAATTTCTTTTTCTACTTTTTGAAAATATCCTATAGAAAGTGTTGGTGGATTCCAACCATAAAAACGAATGGTCGGCTCAATTTCACCTTTACTATGCCATTCTAACAAAGCTTCATCCAGTGCCATATTAAAGCTTGGTGAACAGAAACCTGAGTCAATAAAATTCCAAACTTCTTTTGTCATAATCAAAACCTCTTTACTCATGATGTCTGCTACCTTAGTCTATCAAATTACATGAAGTTTGCAAATGGATACATACTGTTAAAAGAATGACAATTTGTAAAAGCTTTATTATAATAGACTTTGTCGAATTATGAATTCGTTTTTCTATCACAAATTATTAAATAAAAGGAGTCGAATACAGGTGGAATGGATTCTAATTATACTTGGGGCAATTATTGTTTATTCAGTTGTAACCTATCTTTATCAACGTAGCATTATGAAAACATTAACAGAAGAGGAATTTAAAGCAGGTTACCGAAAAGCTCAATTAATTGATGTTCGTGAGCCAAATGAATATGAAAGTGGTCATATATTGGGAGCAAGAAACATTCCACTTTCTCAATTTCGTCATCGCTATAAAGAAATTCGCCCAGATAAACCAGTATATTTATATTGTCAAAATAGTGTCCGTAGTGGACGAGCAGCACAAATGTTAAAACGTAAAGGCTACAAAGATATTTATAACTTAAAGGGCGGATTTAAAAAGTGGACTGGTAAAATAAAGGTTGGAAAATAAATTTTAATATTTATATCTTTTAAATTCGCTCGCTTTCGGCGGGCGACCAGCGAGCCTCTCGAGGTATTGCACTGCGGGGTCTCGTTTAGCTCGCTATCCCGCTGGAGTCTCGCGAATTTCATTTTTACAAAACAACTTGCAAAAATGAAAGAAAATGCTAGCGTCTATGTTGCCTTATTAGAAGGAGAAAGGGAAGTTAAAACTAGTTGCTGGTTTCCTTTCACTAGACACCAAAACTTACAAATAAGACACTTATAAATTTAAACATACTGTATCGATAAATTTTAAGAGAGGGGTCCTCATTGGGACACCCTCTCTAATTTTATTCTTCTTTTTGATATCTTAAGATAGGCTTACGAGCTGCCGTTGTTTCATCGAGACGCTTAATAACAGTTGTATGAGGAGCTTCTTGAACAATCTCTGGATTTTCCTCTGCCTCTTTGGCAATTTGAATCATGGCATCTATAAATGCATCTAACGTCTCCTTTGATTCAGTTTCAGTTGGCTCAATCATGATACACTCTTCTACGTTTAACGGGAAGTATATTGTTGGTGGATGATATCCAAAGTCAAGAAGACGTTTGGCAATATCTAATGTACGAACACCAAGTTTTTTCTGACGTTTACCTGATAAAACAAACTCATGTTTACAATGACGATCATAAGGCAAATCATAATATGGAGCAAGCTTTCTCATCATATAGTTTGCATTTAATACAGCATATTCAGTTACAGCTTTTAAGCCATCTGGCCCCATTGAACGGATGTACGTATATGCCCTTACGTTAATACCGAAGTTACCATAGTAAGGCTTCACACGACCGATAGCTTGAGGACGATCATAGTCAAACATATAGCGTTCATCACGTTTAACAAGAACTGGCTTCGGTAAGAAAGGTATTAAATCTTCTTTAACACCAACTGGACCTGAACCTGGTCCGCCGCCACCGTGTGGACCTGTAAATGTTTTATGAAGATTTAAGTGAACAACATCAAATCCCATATCCCCTGGGCGTGCTTTACTTAACACAGCATTTAAATTTGCGCCATCATAATATAATTTTCCACCAGCATCGTGAACAATTTTCGCCATTTCAATAATATTTTCTTCAAATAAACCGAGTGTATTTGGGTTTGTTAGCATTAAAGCTGCTGTATCTTCACCTACTACACGCTTTAAATCCTCTAAGTCAACAAGTCCATTTTCATCTGATTTAACTGTAACCGTTTCAAATCCAGCGACTGTTGCAGATGCAGGATTGGTTCCATGGGCAGAGTCAGGGACGATTACCTTTGTGCGTTTTGTATCCCCGTTTGCTTCATGAAATGCACGAATCATCATTAATCCAGTCCACTCACCATGAGCACCAGCAGCAGGCTGGAGCGTTACTTCATCCATACCTGTAATTTCTTTTAAATGCTCTTGTAAATCATACATAAGCTCCATTGCACCCTGAACCGTATCTTCATCTTGTAACGGATGAATATGAGCAAAACCAGGCATACGTGCTACATTTTCATTCACTTTTGGATTGTATTTCATTGTACAAGACCCTAGTGGATAGAAGCCAGAATCCACACCATGATTTCGCTTAGATAGCGCCGTATAATGACGCATAATATCTAATTCTGAAACTTCAGGAAGCTCAGGTTCACTTTGTCTTAAATATTCATTTGGAATTAATTCTTCAATCGATGTTTCAGGAATGTCAAGCTCCGGTATGCTATAGCCAATTCGTCCAGGTTTACTTAATTCAAAAATTAACGGTTGATCTTGTTTATGCATGGCGATCCCCCAATTCTTTTACAAGTGTGTCGATTTCTTCTTTTGTTCGAAGTTCTGTAACAGCAATTAACATATGATTTTCAAGCTCTTGGTAATCACGACCTAAGTCATAACCTCCAATAATTCCTTTTTGTAAGAGATTTTGATTTACCTCTTTAATTGGTTTATTTAAACGCACTACAAATTCATTAAAGATTGGACCATTAAAAGCAACTTCTATTCCGTTATCCTTCATTAATTTCTTGGCATAGTTCGCTTTTTGAATATTTTGGATGGCCATTTCTTTGACACCTTTTTTACCAAGCGCTGTCATACAAACAGATGCTGCAAGTGCATTTAATGCTTGATTAGAACAAATATTAGATGTAGCTTTATCACGACGAATATGCTGCTCGCGAGCTTGTAATGTTAATACAAATCCGCGACGTCCTTCCTCGTCTGTTGTTTGTCCGACTAAACGACCAGGCACTTTTCTCATTAACTTTTTTGTTACCGCAAAATACCCGCAATGTGGTCCACCAAATGAAGTAGGGATACCAAATGGTTGTGCGTCACCAACAACGATATCAGCACCAAACTTTCCTGGAGGTGTTAATGCCCCAAGTGCAAGTGGATTAGCTGACACGATAAACATGCTTTTACCTGTATGAGCAATTGGTTCAATTTCTTTTAATGGTTCAATTTGTCCAAAGAAGTTCGGATATTGAATAATAACAGCCGCGACGTCTTCTGACATTTGGCTTTTTAGTTCATTTAAATCTGTTAGACCATCCTTTACAGGGATTTCTACCACTTCAATGTTTTGTCCCTTAGCATATGTTTCTAGAACAGCACGTGATTCAGGATGAACAGCCTTGGATACGAGCACTTTTTTCTTTTTCGTATGTCCAGCCGCAAGCATTGCTGCTTCAGCAAGAGCCGTTCCACCATCATACATAGAGGAGTTCGCAATTTCCATACCTGTTAATTCACATATCATTGTTTGGAACTCGAAGATTGCTTGAAGCTCTCCTTGTGAAATTTCAGGCTGATAAGGTGTATAAGCCGTATAAAATTCAGAACGTGAAATCACGTGATCAACAATTACTGGAATATAGTGATCGTATACCCCAGCTCCTAAAAAGGATACATGACTTTTTAAATCTTTATTTTTTGCCGCTAATAAAGATAATTCCTTTATTAATTCAGTTTCGGATTTTGCTTTTTTGATCTTGTATTCACCTTTAAAACGGACCTCTTTTGGAATATCTTCAAATAATTCATCTATACTTTTAACACCGATTGCTTCTAGCATGGCAGTTCTATCTTCTTCAGTCATGGGTAAGTAACGATGTTTCATACAATAACCCCTCTTTCTGTTTAGTTTCTTTCACGTTTATAAAAAGGTGTTTTCACAACTTTTGCTTTTAGTCGTTTTTTACGAACTTGGACTTCTACTTCAGTACCTAATTCAGAAAATTCTTTTTTTATCAAAACTAAACCAATATTTTTCTTTAACGTTGGTGATTGAGTACCTGTTGTTACTTCACCTATTAACTCTTCACCTACATAAACTGGATAACCGTGGCGCGGAATTCCTTTATCAATCATTTCAATTCCAACTAGCTTTCGTGGAGCTCCATTTTCTTTTTGCTCATTTAACACGCTTTGTCCAATGAACTCCACTTCTTTTTCCGTTTTAACCGCAAAGCCAATTCCAGCTTCAATAGGTGAAATATCCTTTGAAAGCTCTTGACCGTAAAGCGCTAAATTAGCTTCAAAGCGTAATGTATCCCTTGCTCCTAATCCACAAGGGAGAACTCCTTCTTCTTGACCAGCATCTAAAATCATTTCCCATAAAGTAGTGGCGTCTTTTGATTCACAATAAATTTCAAATCCGTCCTCTCCCGTATAACCGGTACGAGATACTAATGCTTTGACACCATTTATATCAACATTATCTTGAAATTTAAAAAATTTAATATCAGATAGATTCGTTTCTGTTAATTTTTGTAACGTTTTTTCAGCTAAAGGCCCTTGAAGCGCAAGCTGAGCAATTTGATCTGAAATATTTTTTATTTGAACATCCCCAAATTGATGGGAAGTTAACCACTCATAATCTTTTTCAATATTGGCCGCATTGACAACAAGTAAGAAGTCATTTTCTCCTTTACGATAGACAAGTAGATCATCAACTGTTCCACCGTTTTCGTAGCACATCGCGGTGTATTGAGCTCCGCCATCTTTTAATTTAGAAACATCATTTGTCATTACTTTTTGTAAAAATAGTAGGCTATCTGTTCCTTTAACTTCAATTTCCCCCATATGTGATACATCAAAAAGTCCAGCTTTTGTTCGAACAGCTTCATGTTCTTCTTTAATAGAGGAAAATTGAACAGGTAATTCCCATCCACCAAAATCAATGGTTTTTGCTCCATATTTTTCATATACCTCAAAAAGAGGAGTCCGTTTTAATATCGTCATCTTTTAACCTCCTATACTCCGGTAATCGAAGAACATCCAATATCATTTTTTTCTAATTCAAAAAAAGAAAACCAGGACAAAACAACCAACACGAATCCTTATGGTTTCGTGTTCTAGTCGTCTCTGTCCTGGCACCTGAAAGTTTACCTTTAATAAGGTTTGCCTCTTTGGTGGTTTGCATTTTGCAAACACTCTCCAGAGTTGCGTCAAACAAGAGTCTTTTTGCCTGAGAGATTCACATAATGTTTGCTCCTTCGGCGCCCCATAATCGGAGTCTCTCCCCTTGTTCTCATTCGCACATATTTTTTTGTTTATTGGGAAAGGTAAAAAGAAAATAGACAATTCGACCATATAAATAATGAACGGAAAACAGAAAAGTAAGCATTTTAATAAATTTCTTACTTATTTACATCCTAACATCTTATGCCGAATTGAGCAATCTTATTTTTTCTTAACAAAAAATTTTTTTTACAAATAATCGTTCGGTTTTACATATATTTTAATCTTATTTTCAAGATATAACAATTAATTTTTCACCAAAATAAGAACATTATTTTTCCATATTCTTTTTTTGAAAGGGCTGTCATGAATGGATGTTGAAATTCGTTTTAATCAAAATTGGCAAGAAGAGTTTTTAAAAAGACTAAAGGAGGACGGACCTTGGGGAAGTTGGGAATTATATAGGCTGGCTAGTGCAGTTTCACATCATTTAGCTATACCTACTTTTGAAGGACTTCAAGCACCAATGCACCTTGAGAACTTCACACCGTTACCTCATCAATTAGAGGTAGCGAAAACCGTCGTTGAACAAATGAATGGAAAAGCTATTTTAGCGGATGAAGTTGGGCTTGGAAAAACGATTGAAGCTGGACTTATATTAAAAGAATATATGATTCGTGGATTAGTAAAAAAGGTTTTGATATTAGTTCCTGCTTCCCTCGTTTCACAGTGGGTTCGAGAATTAAATGAAAAGTTTTACATTCCAGCTGTTGAGCAAAAGAAAAGTTACGTTTGGGAGCAATATGATGTCGTTGTTTCTTCTCTAGATACAGCAAAGCGTGATCCTCATAAATCGATTATCTATCAACAAGATTACGATATGGTTGTCATTGATGAAGCCCATAAATTAAAAAATAGAAAAACAAAAAACTATGAATTTGTTCAAAGCTTAAAAAAGAAGTTTTGCTTACTTTTAACGGCAACACCTATTCAAAACCGAATTGAAGAGATCTTTAATCTCGTTTCTCTTTTAAAACCGGGACATTTGGGAAATGAAGAGTTTTTTACAGAAGTGTTTTCAGCTAAAAATCGCCAACTTGAACAAGATGATTATTTACGTGAGTTAATCAATAAGGTCATGATCCGAAATAGAAGAGTAGATACTGGTATTACTTGGACAAAGCGACATGTTGAAAGTGTTCTGATTGAACTTTCTAAATCGGAACAGGATTTATATGATGCTATTTCAGCTCTTAAATATCAATCTTCTATTTCTTCGAACGCATTTGCTATTATAGCTCTACAGCGTGAGGCATGCTCTAGTCGTGAAGCTGTTTATATGTCTTTAAAAAATATGCTAGATAAAAAAGATGAAAATGGATTACACCTTCCAGCTCACCATGTTGAAGAATTAATGAATTATGTAGATCAAGTAAATCAAAATTCAAAAGCGATGAAAGCTCTTGAACTAATTCAGCAAATAAATGATAAAGTCATCATTTTTACCGAATATCGAGCTACACAACTTTACCTACAATGGTTTTTAAAGCAGCACGGAATTACGTCTGTTCCTTTTCGTGGAGGCTTTAAACGAGGGAAAAAAGATTGGATGAAGGACTTATTTAAAAATCATGCACAAGTTTTAATTGCAACTGAAGCGGGTGGTGAGGGTATTAATCTACAGTTTTGTAACCATATTATTAATTATGATTTACCTTGGAATCCAATGCGATTAGAGCAAAGAATTGGTCGGATTCATAGACTTGGACAAGAAAAAGATGTCTTTATTTATAACATGGCAACAAAAAATACAGTAGAAGAACATATATTATCTTTACTTTATGAAAAAATACAGCTATTTGAACGTGTCATTGGCGAACTTGATGAAATTTTAACGCAGCTTGAAATTGAAAACTTAGAAGATCATGTTCAAGATATTATGCTGCATTCACGTTCTGAAGGTGAAATGAAAGTGAAGCTTCAAAATTTAACATCTGTTATACATTTTGGTATGAATCTGAAAAAACAAGACGCATAGAAATGAGGGGTTATTTTGCAGCAATCAGAAATCAATCAATTTTTAAAACGTTTTTTTACTGCAAATGAATGTGAGGTCACAGAAGAAGGAACAGGATATTTTACTGTTCAGTTAACGGTTGATATGGATAAAGAATTAATGAATCGCCCCTTTTATTGGCATTACTTAGAAAAAACAGGTGGTACTCCTAATCCAATGAAGCTTTCTTTTATTACAGATCCTAAATTGGCTCCTTCTGACTTAAATGGTGAACAAATACATTTCGGCTCACCGAGACTACATCAAATTTTTAGAGTGTCTCAAAAACTTGGAGGGTATATTCGATTATATGAAAATGCGGTTCCAACAACAGGCCATATACCACTTCATCCATGGATTGGTGTTAACATTATGATTTCTTATGTATGTGACAAAAAGAAAGATGAAGTTCTTTCATTAGGTTTACATTTAATTAGTGGAACAATGGTAGATGGGTTTCAAGAAAAATTAGAGAAATTAGCCTTAACACCGAAAATTCCAGATTATTGTTTTACCATGTCCCCCCTAATTAAACCCCAAAGCGGACTTAAACGCATTGAACAATATGTTAAAGGGAGAGTAGAAAAAGAAAAACATGATTGGGCAGACGAAGCAAGACAAAGATTAAATCGTGATTTAATGCTTTTAAATCATTTTTATGAAGGATTAGAAGAAAAACCAGAGGTCTATTGGAATGAAAAAGAAGCATTAAAAGAATTATATGAACCGCATATTGATATCCAAATATTAAATGGAGGAATTTTTTATTTGACTCCAAATACAATTTGGAACGTATAATAAAGTTGATTTTATTTCGACCTTTTAGAATAAAAAAAGCTGTCCAACAATAAAACATTTTGCGGACAGCTATTAGTTATTTTCTTTTATTTCGTTTTTTCATCGACATGGCGATTGCAAATGGAATAATACCAAACCACCTGCTTAAAAATGGTGCTCTTTCATTTTTTCGTCTTTTTCTTTGTTCTTTTCTTTTATCCTTTGGTGTATCAATGTATTTCACAACTTCTTCAGTTACAAATTTTAGATAATCATTTGTAGACACAAATAATGACCTCCGAGTTCTTTTTACTTTATATATTTTCCTAATAGCCATTTTTTAAACATTCCATCACTTTCTCTGCCACTTCGTTCGGTGAGAGTGAAGATGTTTTTATAATATAGTGTGCTTCTTTGTATAACGGCTCCCTTTTTTGATACAAGTCCCATATTTCTCGTTTCGAATTATTTTTAGCTAATGGTCGGTTTTCATCATCGTAAATTCGTTGATATAATATTTCGAAATCACAATGTAAAAATATGGTCAATCCATTTTCATTCATCCATTTACGGTTTTCTTCTTTTATTACAATTCCGCCACCAGTTGTGATAATAGCATCCACTGTAGGCACTTGCTTTAAACATTCCGTTTCGATTAAACGAAATCCTTCTTCCCCTTGTTCTGAAAAAATTTGTGGAATCGTTTTTCCTGTTTGGCGAACAATTTCTTCATCCATATCAATTACGGGTAATTTCATTGTTTCTCCAAGAATTTTTCCAACCGTTGTCTTTCCACATCCCATAAATCCTGTTAAATAAATGGCTCTCATATGTATTTCCTCCAATTTCTATATTGTTTTTACACTAACATAAATGTTTTTTATTTGTGAAGACTAATACTCGTTCCATTTAACAATTTCTTGATCAGTCATATTATAGATGTAATAACCTGAATACTTTAAGTTTCGTTCCGTAATACATGTATAATTTACTTTTAAATTCCCATGATCTAAAGAATGTATTTGATATGATATGGTCCCTATTGGAAGTGTAAAACTATCACTTTTTCCTTCGATTAAATTATCCGATGAATGCTGAACCATTACTAAAATTAAATTTTCCATTATAAAAAACTCATTCGTATTTTGATAAAGCTCCATATCCCGAATATAGATGTTAACACTCGTTAGGATAACTAATAGAGAAAAGAAAACAAGAGAAAGAGTTAAAGGATAAACAAATCCCCTTTCATTTCTCACTATCTATCAACCCTTTATGATCTCTTAACGTCGCTTCATATGTTATATCTCTTAAACTCTTTATTTTCATAAATACTCCATCTTTTACTTTTTGAAAATTAGCTTCTTTTACATGTTGTAGCATTACGATATGACCTTGACCTTCGACTTGATATCGAATTATCTCACCGTATTGACTTATCATTATTTTTCTATTATTTAAATCTTGATAAGATAGAACATTTGAGTTTACTTCAATTTGTTTTGCATTTTTAAAGTCTTTGGTAAGTTGTATTAAAAATACATGCCATTCGTTTGGATTAAGATCTTTTGTATAATAGGAGGTTTTAAGTAAGTAAGAAAATAAAATGGAAAATGAAGATATAATCATGAGAGAAATAGATAAACCGATAAGAAGATGAATAAATGTATATCCCTTATGATGATAAAGAATACCCACACACTTTGTTCTCGTTATCATCACCCCACTTTACACATAATTTTTCAAATTCACCTTCAGTAGTCCAATTTAAATCATATCGGTTATTCCCTTTAATGATTTCACCACTTTTCTTTACTTTTTCATGAGCGTATGCTTGTAGGGATTCCATTACTAATTGATGTGCTTCTGTTTGTCTTTTAGCCTCTTGATATTGAACCAACATTGAATAGGATAGAGGTATAATAGACATAGTGATAAAACACCATAGGGAAAAAGAAAAAAGAGTTTCTGTCATAAAACTCCCTCTACAACTTTTCCAAACGAAATCTCCCTTTAACAATGGAAAATATAAGTTTATACGTTTCATTTTGACCATCTATCAGAATTGTTCCTCCTCGCTCAATCGATCCATTTGGTTTATAGACAATCGGAAACTTCATTGTCAACGTATTTACTTTAATAGTAGAATGATATTTTCTTTCAAACAAATCCTCTCCAAAAGTACTTAATTTCGCCTCATAGTAAGACTGATTCGTATTCCAGTAAAGATAAACGGTCTTTTGGTGTACCATCGCATAGTGCTGAACAAATAGTAGGTCATGCTGTAATTGTCGAAGAAATTGATCCATCACCTTTTTTTCATATACCTTTGATGCATTAATCCATATAAGTGTACTCATTAAGGTTACAGATGCTAACACAATTAATACTTCTGTTAATGTGAATCCTTTGTTACGGTTGTGAGACTGAACCATTTTCTTGAACCTTTCCTTCACTATCAATCGTAAGTGTATTACCATTTGGACATTTTGGAGCTTCAGGTAAATATTCATTGTCAATTAAATCTTGAATCGTAGGAGTTGTTTGAAATTCCATTTCGAAGGCTACTACTTGTCCTTGAACCATATCTTTTAATCCTTCACAACCTTTTTCTTGAATATTTTTGTTATGAGCTGCAATATTAGGAATTGTAATCAGTAAAAGAATTGATATGACTAGTAAGACAACTAACATTTCAACGAGAGTAAAACCATATTCATTTCTCATGAAAATCCTCCTTTTACACTTTTTCCATGATTTGATAAACAGGTAATATAATTGATAAATATACAGCTAATACGAGTAAACCAATCGTTAAAAAGATGATTGGTTGTATCAAACTGATCCACTTTATTATTTTTCTCTCTAAACGATCAATCATCATCTGACTATAAGTGTACAGCTCTCGATCTAATTTACCGATTGCTAGTCCATGATGAACAACTGCTGCTAATTCCTGTTCAAAAAATGGTCGTTTTATTAATAGTTCATCTAGCTTTTCTCCTTTTTTTAATTCACCCATTAACCATTTCGCTTCTTCTTGATAAAAAGGAATTAAGTTTTGTTCACAAAAAAGGACTAAACTTTCAAAAATGGATAGTCCTCCTTTTAACAAATAGCTCATTTGAGAGGAAAAATAGTAGCTATGATAGAGAGTTAAACCTTTCCTTAAAATAGGAATTCGAAGTAAAAATCGTTGTTGTTTTGTTGGGGAGTAATTTCGAAACAAAAGATAATAATAAGGGATTAGAAAAAGGAAAAGAAGAAAAAACGTAATTAATATGAATTTTAAAAGATCAAATAAAGATAACAATATAAATAAAAAGAACGATGTTGTCATATTCATCGATTCATACATTTGGATAAACTGGGGTGCAACAACTGATTGCATTGCATATAAAATAGCACCTATTAATAGAAAAAGAAAAATTGGGTATCTTAAAGCCTGTTTTGCCTTTTCCATATGGAGCATTTGCTTTTTTAGCATTCTACTACTTTCTTTTAATGCAAATTTAATATCTCCATGCCTTTCAGCAAAATATAAATAGCTTAAAATACTTTTTTGAAAACCGAGCATTTCTAAAACTGAACGAAATGAATGGCCTTCTGCTAGCTTTTTGACACATATTTCAAGGTCTTGTTTCATCTTTAATGGTAAATGTAGCTTTGTGAACATTATAGCCTCATTTAATGAATAGCCTTGTTCAAGCAAATCACTTAATCTTTGCAAAAATTCAGTTTGCATCTTTTTGTTCCATTTACTTTTGTTGTTCATATTCATACACCCAACGTTCATACGTTTGCGGATATAAATAACCGAGGGCAATTCCTTTTTTAATAACATCCTTCAGTTTTTTATAATCGAACGTTGCCTCTTCTCCTTTTGCTTCCCGTATAGCAGAAGATAAATTCCGTCCATACAACAATTCATAAATGCTAGTTCTCCTTGTTTTTCTAAGTGTTTTACAATATGGTGAACATTCACCCTTACAATATGGACACGTGATATCCACTAATCGCTGTGCAACTAATGCAATTAATGTTTGTTCAATTTCAGATAAAGTAGCTCCAAATTCTAATAAACGATAAATGGCTCCTTTTGTATCTTTCGTATGCATTGTTGAAAGCACTAAATGTCCTGTAAATGCAGCTCTTATCGCAATTTTTGCAGTCTCAGCATCGCGGATTTCTCCGACCATAATAATATCTGGGTCATGGCGTAAAATAGCTTTTAATCCAGAAGCATACGTAATACCAGCCTTTTCGTTTACCTGTACTTGTAATACTTGTTCAGATTTTGTTTCAACTGGATCTTCAAGAGTAATAATATTCCTTTTAAATACTTGTTTTGTATAGTGGAGCAAAGAATAAAGTGTAGAGGTTTTACCTGATCCAGTAGGTCCAGTAAAAATAATTAATCCATGCGAATGTTTAAGGAATGATAAAATTTTTTTAGTTGAATCCTGAAAAAGAGAAAGCTTGGAAAGGGGTTGAAAGGATTGTTGAGGTAAGATTCTGATTACTAAGCTTTCATCGTAAACGGTTGGTAATGTGGACAATCGTAAATTAACAAATTGACGATTTGTTTTAATAGTTAAAGCTCCATTTTGAGGTCTTCTTTTCTCACCAATATCCATTGATGCTAAAAACTTTAAATGTGAGATTAATCGTTCACCATACGATTTTGGAATCATATGTTTATCAATCATATCTTCATCGATTCGAAATTGAATGAGACTATCCTTTTCTCGAGGAATAATATGAATATCGGAAGCAAACAATTGACAAGCATCTTCAATTAACTTTTCGCTAAATTGCTCAACAGATATCATGTTAAACCCTCCTTCATATCTCGCATTCATCGTATATCATAGAAAAGAAAAAAGCGAATTAAAAAAATTAAATTTTTTTTAACATTTTCGTATAAAAAATTTGATTTTATTAATACTAAAAGTAAATTATGAAACAAAAAAAGAGTTCAAAAAATGAATTTTAAAAGTTACAAAATTTTTTAAACATCACTTCGATATCTTGAATATGTCGGATTATTTTCTTGTAGTTGTTTCTCAATGATGTTATTTCATTACACGAAAACAATCCTGCGGTGCGTATTCACGTAGCTTACTCGATGATGTTTACTCATGATGCTTCTCAATGGGCTATAGCCAAGTGGTAAGGCAACGGACTTTGACTCCGTGATGCGCTGGTTCGAATCCAGCTAGCCCAGCCATTTTTATTTTTGAACATTTTTTAACATCTGATTTTATATATATATGTAATCCATTTGTTATGTAAACGGTATATTTACAAGTTGTGTTTAAGTCCTTTATAATAAAAAAAGTGATGGACTTGAGGCAAAGGAGGGGAAGCATAGATGGATCGTATGTTCCGTGTTCTTGGTTTCTGGACTGGAATTTTTGCGGTTATGTTTTATTTAGGAGATATGCCAACTGCATCACTTCTATTCTTCGGACAAACTGGATTTTTCGTGCTATTATCTTATTTAAAATTATCTGAACGGATGTACATTTATATTTTCGGTGCATATTTGACCATTTTCTTCGTTGGCTTTACATATTGGACAACGTTTATGATGGTACCTGGTCAAGGTGGGCACTAAAATAACAGGCAATTCCTTATAGTTAGGAATTGCCTGTTTTCATGTTTAACAAATGTTGTTCGTTAATTTCTAAGCCTTTACTATGCATAATCACATGAAACGATTCACTTATACTTCCAGGTATAATTAGCGACCTGATTGCACGATTATGTTTAGCTTCTTCTGAAAACGGATTTGGATCATAATGCTCCTTAAGATATTCTAATATTCCAGCATCTAATAAAAATTGATCTTGCCTCTTTGACAATATTTCTTTCCATCCTAATGATAAACATTTCTTTTGATAAAGCCCAAAATGGACATGTGATGTAATATCTATTTCAAATGGATAATCTAATACTTGATAAATCAATTGATGATTCATATAGCCACGCAAAGTTCCCTTTTGAACATTTCGATTTTTATACTCATCCGAAAAATATCCATAATCAATCGTTGTCACAATCGATTGTTTCATTCTCTTATCTATATGTGTTAAAAATTCAAGCATGTCTAATGATATTTCGATACGTTGATTTTCCTCAATGAAAATCCATTTGTTCCCTAGCAATGATAATATTTGTTTGTTTTTTAGAGGTTTTTTTACTTCAAATAATTTTCCAGTTTGTTCATCAATAGATATAAAAATTTCATATACTATACCGTTTTGTTTTTCAATCACATGGACAGGAAACGCGTCAAATAATTCATTTGAAAAAATAAACCCATTCATGTCCATTTCGATGTTCTCAAGGCTATCATAAAGATATACGAAAGATTCTCTAATTTTTGTTTTAATGTTTTCACGATGAAACGAACTCTTTTCGACTAAGAACACTTTAAGGGGAAGTTTCTTGTCATCTTTTTGCCAAGCCTTTAAAAAGGAAATGAAAAAGTTACCTTCTCCAGCACCTAATTCTACAAAAGTTGGTTGAATAATATTTTGTTTAACAAGTCTTTTAAATATCCGATAAAACATTTCCCCAAAAAATGAAGAAACTTGACTTGTTGTAATAAAGTCCCCTTTTTTACCGATTTTCTTTTTTCTATTCATATAATAGCCGTATTCTGGATGATAAAGGACGAACCTTATGTAATCTGCATAGGATATAGCGCCGCCTTTTTGTTTAAAGAAATTTTTTAAGATATCTTTCATTTATATCCCAAATGAAAACCCGTTTAAAAATGGGTTTGTCTCCATTTCTTCAATAATTGTTGTCTCTGGACCGTGACCTGATAAAACGACTGTATCTTCAGGCAGTGTTAGTAATTTAGCATGAACACTTTGTAAAAGCTCTTGGTGGTTCCCACCAGGTAAATCAGTTCGACCAATACTTCCTTTAAATAGGGCATCACCTGAAAAGACGGCACCTGCTTTTTCACAATAAAACGAAATACTTCCTGGAGAATGGCCAGGTGTTTCATATACTTCAAATTGAAAAGAACCGATAGTTAACGACATTTCATTTTTTATAATTTCATCAGCCTCTTTTGCAGTAATCATTTGTGACATAAAAAATTGTGAACCATTTAAAGCTGGGTCCTTTAACCATTCTTTTTCGTTTTCATGAATATAAACTGGCACTTGAAAGTGTTCTCTCACAATATCAACTGCTCCGATATGGTCAAAATGGGCATGAGTAAGTAAAATAGCTAGAGGCTTTAATTTTAATTCTTCTATTTTTGTAACCAATTTTTCTCCTTCACTACCTGGATCAAAAATGAGACATTCATTCTGTTCATTTATTAAAATATACGCATTTGTTTGCAGTGGACCTAATGGAATACGAATCCAATTCATATTTGGCACCTCTCATTGCATTCTTAATTTTTTCCAATTAGACTGAAAGTAAATCTAAATTTCATCATACAGGTATTTTATTACAACGTCAAAGAACAAGGGGGATTATGAGTGAGAAAACGTTATGGGATTGAATTAAAGTTTATAAACGAAAAAACATTACAAGAAATAAAAAAATGCCCTATTTCAGACTATACGGATACAATTATTATTTTACCTTCAAAGAGAGATTTCGAACAATTAAAGGAAGTGTTAATAGACAAAAATCTTTATGAAAATAGTTATGTATTATTTGAATTAAATACCCCAACTTTGACCAACCTATCAAATGACTATGGGTTTCAATCTTCACAAAATACTTTTTACTTATTCTTAGATTTGGTATCAGCATTTACAATTATAGATGGTGATAAAACAAGTAAAGAAATGTTTGTCCTACAATTAGATGAATATATCGTTGCCAAATCAAATAATATTTACTTTGTTGATTCACAATTTAATGAGCTTGTTCAAAAAATTGCCACAGCTTATGGGGTGAAGATTACATATTCCACCTCGACAAAATAAAAGAAAGCGATTAAAATATTAAAAGGAATTATTTTTGATTGTAATGTATAGTGATTTGATGATACATAGTTAGGGGGCTATATAATGGGTTTAGTTATTATCTTTTCATTAGTAACATTGCTCGGAATTTATGGTATGTTCCGTTCATTAAAAGAAAAAAATTTTCTTGGGGTATTCTTTGCTTTAGGAACAGTGGCTGTTTTCGGTTGGTTTACTGTCATGACAATTATTGACCATGGTTTTCCTCAAGCACATTAAAAAATCAATAAAAAGGGGCTGTTCAAAAACTAACAGCCCCTTTTTTATGTATTTAAATGTTTTTCTACACTTTTAATTTTACTTTCCATTGTAGATTTTTTGTCTCGACGATCATCAATTCGAATATTGGTAGCTACACGAGACATACCTTTTTGAAATGGTGATTCATGTATAGCTTTTATTACTTTAAATAAATTATCTAAATCTCCTTCAATAATTGTACTCATCGGAGTTAACTTGTATTTAATTAATCCTTTTTCTTCATAGTCCTTTAAAATATTTTGAATCTCAGCAACATATTGACTAACACTAGGGCCCTCAGATCCAATAGGTATAACCGTAATGTCTACAATTGCCATAATTCCTCCCACCTTTCTTATTGAATAATATTTTTGATTGACATGTCCTTTAAATGAATTAATTTTTCAAATCTATATCCATATAACATAAACTCTCCATTTGGAGATAACAACATTGGTTCGTTAAAAACTTTACTTTTTATCGTTTGGATTTCACCAGAATGGATTTCAACTTTTACTAAATCAAACGTTATTTCTTCATCAATACTTTTCGATGGAAAGAAGGTATAAAATTCCCTTTGATCTTCCAAAATCGTATTATAAGGATATAACCATTGTGAATATTGTGAAATAAGTGGTACATTAATTCGTGAAATTTCATTGAAGTTTTGTTGATTTAAAAATATGAATTGACCTTCTCCTTTTACTTCTTTATTTTCCTTTAAATATATCAAAAAGGAGCCTGAATTTACAAACCCAATGACATCATGGGCTATCTCTTTTTCAGTTTTCTTAATTAAATCATATAAATAAAGTGAAGTGCTTAATTCAGGCTCTTCTTCATTCCATTTTAAATACAATATTTTCTCATCTTCAACCCAACGAACAAATGGTGCTGTAACAATACTATTTGTTATACTTTGTGTTTTCGTATCTATTATATAGCTCTTATGAGACCAATCATCATTAAATACTGTAATATAAGCCTCAGTCTCCTTAAATGGATTCCAAGTAACATGGACCTCATAGGCAGCTATTTCCCATTTAAAGATTTCATTACCTTTTTTATCCACAAACAGTAAAATAGCTTTATATTGGTTAGGACTTAAATGAACAAGGAAGATGTTACGATTTTCATTTGGTACAACTTGAATAATTGGGTTTTCCGGTGATAGAAAAGTATCAGTTTCGCCTGTAAAAATGTTATACCGAACAATTTCTGAACTACTCTTCTTATTCATAATGTATAATAAACTTTTGGAATCATACCAACCAATAACATTTTGAAAAAATTCCTCTTCTATATCAGCTGGCTTTATGATTTTCTGAAGATGATTCTCCTGATTAGTCCCCTTTTCATCCTTTTGGTCCTCAGATAGTTGATGAGATTTTTCACATGCCAATACAAACAATAGAAAGAGAATTGTTATTAATCCTTTATACACTCTCATCAACTTCATCCTCACCTTTATCTATTAACAATTTCCAAAATAATCTTTACATATATAATGCTGCAGCAAAAATTCCTTTAGACTTTTCAAAGATTTCATTAAACTGGGAAAGGGGCAATGGATTAACACCTAAACCAAGTTCAACTGTAAATCCAGGCTTACGATATTGATAAATAAACCAATCTCGAAATCCAGCATGACTATCAATATTTCGAACTGCTTTATAATTACTTAAACGAACAAATTCATTTACGATTTTTTCTGATTCTTCAGGTTCATAATTTAAATAGCCCCAGTAGATCTCTTCTCCTTGTGTATGAAATGCAATAATTCGATCAAAGTTTGAATTTTTCACTAATTGTTCCATCGCAATGGATTCTGGTTCAGTTAACGGCCTATTTCCCGGAAAATCCCTTGAAGCTGGCGACTTTGGTATTTTCCTAGCTTGTTCAATTTCCCAAAAAGCTGGATATTGGTTATTTAAATCAACACCTCGTATATTTGCTTTCCAATCTGAAAAATCATGACTACCATTATTTATTTTAACCACCATTGATTTTATTTTATCATCACCTAGGGAACGATTTAAAACAAGATTTACACCATCTGGATTTACCATTGGAACGAAGGACAAAGTTGTTTCATTATACAAATTTCTAGCTCTATAGCCATTGACTAATTCATCATGAATAATTTTGTTTAAATATTGATCTAACCACTTCATCATGATGGCAGATGTAATCCACTCATTGGCATGAAAGGCACCATTCATATGAACACGTCTTTTTCCTTTACCAATAATGAGCTCATAAATAGGCTGACCTAAAACACTTTGTCCTATCATTCTCTTTTTAACAAAAGGGTAATGAGTTAGCAGAGTTTGTAAATCATTTTGTAAAGCAAAAAAATCATAACATTTTTTAGAATTGATGGTTGAGGAAGGTATTTTTTTAGCAAGTGGTAGATCATTTGGATATTCAAAGTATATTATATTCTTTTTACATTCACTTTGGGAAGAGTTAAGTTCCTTATCTTTTATCCATCCAGGAATTTCAATCAATTCATCTTTTTTTATTATGTCACTAATATTTATATTTGCATCTTTTATCAACTCATTGCTTAAAGAAAAGACTTGAACTAATTCTTCTAAAGGGGTATCTTTTGTAAGAAAAATTTTCAAATTAAAGCTCTCCTTTCCGTACATTCCTTTATAAAAATTATATGTAGAAGAGCTTTTAACGTTATTTAATTCATCTATTAAAATATAATAATCTACCTAATAGCCCATTCATATATAGAAAGTGCCTGACCCCCTTCGTATATATAGCCTTAATCACAATAAGATGTACTATATATTTACGAACGTATAGGCCAGACACTGTTTAAATCTATAAAACACTATTGTACTAACTGTTTTAATTCTGTTTCTTGGTTCGCTCTATTTTCTTTATCGAAAAATCTTAATAAGTCTCCATAGATGATTTCATCTGAGTAATCCAACTCATTTTTCGCTTTTTCCATATAAGGTTCGCATGCATTAGGGTCTTCTGTTGGTTGACCTGTTTCCTTCTCGTAACATACACCACGAGTATAGACAAACTGATCTGTAATAAAGCTGCCATCACGCAATACAATAAATGGGATGCGCTCTTTTGAAAAGACATCTGTACCAAATTGAATATCGCTTTCAATATCGATACCCAATAAATTTAGAATCGTTGGTTTTAAGTCAATTTGCCCTGTAACATGATGGAAAATTTCTGGTTTTTTGTCAGTCACACCTGGAATATGGATAATAAAAGGAACTCGTTGTAACTGAACGGTATCAAAAGGTGTAATTTCCTCTTTACCTAAAAACTGGCTCATTGCTTTATTATGGTTTTCTGAAATTCCATAATGGTCACCATAAAGAATAATAATAGAATTTTCATATAAACCTGCTTCTTTTAGTTTTTCAAAAAATACTTTAACTGCTTCATCCGTATAACGAATTGTTGGGAAATAACGGTTAACTACTCCATCATCTGAGTTAAATTCATCAATTAATTTATCTTCCTCGCCTAATTCAAAAGGAAAATGGTTCGTTAATGTAATAAATTTTGTATAAAAAGGCTGTGGTAAATTTTTTATCATTTCTACAGATTGTTCGAAAAATGATATGTCTTTTAATCCCCAACCAACTGAATTTTCTTCTGTAATTTCATAATCTTTCATTGAAAAGAATCGATCATACCCTAAAGAGTGATACATAACGTCACGATTCCAAAATGTACGGTTATTAGCATGAAACACAGCTGAATAATATCCATATTCCTTTAAAATTTCTGGCGTAGCATAGTATTCATTGTTCGCATTGGTAAAGAATACGGCCCCTCTTCCTAATGGATACATAGAATTATCTAATAGAAATTCTGAATCAGATGTTTTCCCTTGTGCTGTTTGATGGTAAAAGTTATCAAAGTAGTAGCTCTGTTTTATTAAATTATTTAAAAATGGTGTAATTTCTTGACCATTTAACTCTTCATTAATAACGAAGCTTTGGAATGACTCTAATGAAATAATAAATACATTTCGTCCCTCCGCAATACCATGCATTTCAGGGTTGGGTTCTTTTTCATTTGCATTTAAATAGTTCTCTATTTCAACTAAATTGTTACTATCTGCTAATGCACGTTGTGCAGATGTTTTAGATTGTAGTAACGCATCATAGATGTGAAAGTTGTATGCACCAATGTTTTTAACTAACATTTCTCGGTCAAATGAACGAGTTAATAATTGTGGCCTTTCTGCTTCTGCTAAACCTAAGTTGAAGAAGAAAACGGCAGTAGCCATTAAATAATATGCACTAATTTCCTTTTTGGTCATTTTTATAGCTTTACTAAATGCTTGTTTTCTTGAAAGCCAAATTAAAATAGCAACATCTATAAACATTAATAAGTCTACTGGTCTTATTAACTCCGTTATACTACTACCTAAATCACCCATGTTACTTGCTTGAAATAACACCGGGATGGTTAAAAAATCGTTGTAAAAACGATAAAATATCATGTTTGCTAAAAGCACTATTGTCATAATAATGCTCATCGCAATAACCCATCGATTTCGATTTTTTTCTTTCATTAACAATCCGATACCAAATACAAATAATAAAAAACTTAACGGGTTAATAAACAAAATAAGTTCTTGGGTGAAATTTTCAATTTTTATGTCAAAACTAGTTTTGTAGACAATATACGTTTTGAGCCACATTAAAAGAGTTGCAATAAATATAAATGACAATTTTGAAAATGTATTTTTACGCATTCCTTAACCTCCTCTAAACGGTGGAACCACTGCGCATTTAATGAGTATTATTTCCATTTTTTAGGTTCTTTGAGGGCAACTAAATCATATCTTAATACTTCTTTTACAAAAAATCAATGCTTTTATTACAATTGAATAGTAGAATTATAATGTTACCTTATTTATGATTCCATTTCTTTAGACGTAAAACATAAATAAAAGTTTCAATTTTTTTATCACCAATCTTAAAAATTTTTATACATAATTAAGAAAAGTGCAAAGCGCCCGCCTATCGACGAAGGGCGCTAGAGACCCGCGAGGGGGTTTCCGCTGCCACAGCGGTACCGAAAGAACCCAAGCCGATGGCGCTTGGAGCTAGACACTAAAATACCTAAAAAGAAAGCACTTTAACATTTTATTGAACTTAAACTTCTGTAACGATAAAAAAGGCTGTTCTAAAATAAGACTGACCCCAAACAATATAAAGGTTGTTGAGGTCAGTTCTTTTTTTAGGACAGCCTCTTTTCATTTAAGCAGTTGGAACATTATTTAAAATTTTTGATTTTACAAGCCAAGCTCCTCCAATAACTCCTGCATCATTTCCTAGTGTAGCTACCTTAATATCAGCACCTTTAGCAACAGTAGGAAAGGAATATTTTTGGAAGTAAGCTTTCACTTTGGCCAAAAATAAGTCTGCTCCTTTTGAAACTCCGCCACCAATGACTATTTTTTCAGGGTTCAAACCATTAGCCAAATTAGCTAATGCTAGTCCTAAATGATAAGACATCGTTTCGATAACATCCAAAGCTAATTGATCTCCATTTCTAGCTGAATCAAAAACATCTTTGGCGGTTATATTTTCTGATTGACTATATAGATTTTTTAATGGACTATTCACACCATCTTCTTTCAATTTCTCTACAGCCATTCGAACAATTCCAGTTGCTGATGCAATTGTTTCTAGACAGCCTGTCTTCCCACAATTACAAGGAGCACCACCTTCTGGAATAGAAGTAATATGTCCAATTTCTCCACCTGCACCTAATACACCGTGGATGATTTCTCCATTTGCGATGATTCCACCACCAACACCTGTTCCTAATGTAACACAAACAAGGTTTTTAGCTTTATTACCCGCACCCTTCCACATTTCACCTAATGCTGCAATATTCGCATCATTATCGATAATAACAGGAAGATTCGTTTCTCTCTCTAATTTGTCTTTAAGAGGGTAGTTTTCCCACCCTAAATTAACAGCACTATAAATTAATCCAGTCTCTAGCTCTACAGGTCCTGGGGCACCCATACCTATTCCAGCAAGCTGATCTTTTGATAAATTTAATTCTAATACTTTTTGATCTATGGCTTTTGCTATATCTACTACAATCGTGTTATCTTTTTTATTTGTAGGAATTTCCCATTTATGCTTGATTTCTCCATCCAAATTAATAAAAGCTAATTTAATTGTCGTTCCACCTAAGTCAACTCCAACTAGGAATGTTTCTGCCATCTTCTCCACCCTTTATTTTTTATTTCTCTTTTCTCTTTCCCGTTGAATTTCTTGTCTTAATAGCAGTAGGGCCATTTGATAATCTTTAGTTTCGACTAGTTTTGATTGGTATAATTGCTTGAGCTCTTCTTCCATTAACTCTAAATCAGCAAGTCGGTCACCAATATATATAATTGTGCCATACTGCTTTAAGAGCTGTTGAACATCGTAAATTGTTTTCAAAGCTGCACACCTCTAACGAGAAAATGATACTTCTATATATTATCAGTATAAAGGTTACATTTTCACCGTCAAGAAGTACCAGTTTTAATCCACTAAATTGTTAAATATTTAAGTAAAATAAAAAAGATAGGTTAGGAAAAAAGCAGTTTTCCTAATCTATCTTTTCTTTTTGGAACTACTGGCAACCCCTTTTTAACGGTCAGGATCTCTTGGGTGTAGAAATCGTGGTCGCCTATTTTTTAATGGAATTGGGGATCGGATAAAAACGTCTCTTAATGCGCGATAATTAAATGGGATAAACGGCCATAAATATGGAACTTTAAAGGATTTTAGTCGGGCTAACATGATGACCCATATAGTCACACCTATCACATAACCATATACTCCAAAAAATCCAGCAGCTAATAATAGGGCTATTCGTGTTAAACGATTAGCTAATCCTAGTTCATAACTAGGTGTCGCAAATGTTCCAATTGCTGCAATAGATAAATACAAAATTACTTCATTTGATAAAAGACCGACCTCCACTGCGACTTGTCCAATCATTAACGCCGCAATTAACCCAAGTGCAGTTGCCAATGATGAAGGAGTATGAATCGCGGCCATCCTTAATAAATCAATGCCAACCTCAACAATTAAAAACTGAATGAGTAACGGAACAGCTGCTTCTTCCTTTATTCCTATAAAAGAAAGAAGTTCATTATTTAATTCGGGATTTTCTGCAAATAAAAACCATAACGGTAAAAGGAAGATAGATGCTAATACACCGATAAATCGAACAAACCTTAAATAAGCACCTGCAAAAGGCTTATTACGATACTCTTCCATGTGCTGTAGGTGGTGCCAAAATGTTGTTGGCGTTATAAGAGCACTTGGTGAACCATCTACAAAAATGATGACATGTCCTTCAAATAAATGAACAGCTGCTGTATCTGGTCTTTCGGTATATCTAACCATAGGGTAAGGATTCCAATGTCTCCCAGACAAAAATTCTTCCACTGTCTTTTCAGCCATTGGCAATCCGTCTGTATCGATACTTGCAAGGGCTTTTTTAACTTCTTCTACATGATTTAAATCAGCGATATCTTCAATATAACTAATGACAATATCTGTTTTTGATCTTCTACCTATTTGCATATACTCCATTCGCAAAGATGGATCTCTTACACGCCTTCTTGTTAATGCCGTATTGAAAACTATTGTTTCGACAAAACCATCACGAGAGCCTCTTACTACACGTTCCATATCAGGCTCTTCTGGTCCTCTTACAGGATAAGTCCTTGCATCAATAACAATTGCGTATTCTAGACCGTCTACTAAGAGAACAGTGGGACCTGCTAATACATAATCTATTACTTTTTCTAAATTGTTCGTTGTATCAATCTCAACGTATGGAATATAGGTTTTCATTAATTTGTCAAGTGTATTCTCCTCTAAGGTTTCTCTTGTTTGCTCTGCTAAAAATCTCATTAGGTAGTGGAGAATATCGTCTTTCACAAAACCATCAATCATATATAAAGACATATTTCGCTCAGCATACTTAACATCAAGCTGAATTACATCAAAGCTTTTTCCTACACCTAATTTTTCACTTAAGTAATTGCGGTTTTCTTCAATTTTTTGTGAAACTTTATATTGTACCTGTTCTTGTTTCATCTAAAATCTCCATTCCGCCTTTTTATTCTTTAGCCATCATTGACAGTTTGAAAAGAAAAAATACTCATAAAGTTATATTTCGGAAAATTTTATCATATTTCTTAACAAACTTGTCCTTTTCGGAGTGATGATGGTGAATAATTATTGGCGACTTTTTCTGCTTTTATCATTGATTTTAGCTAGTGGTTTATATATTTTAAATCACTTTATTGACGAGAATGCTAGAGAAAGTATAATATTTTTTCCACTGAGTGATACTGTAACTTTTACAGAAACGAGTACAACTTTATCCTTAATAGGTAAAAAAAATGCCGAAGAACACATGTTAGAGTGGGATGTTCATTCTAAAACAAGTGATGAAATTTATCTAAGGCAGGATATTTCCTTACTTTATGTCGATGGAGAATTAAAAGAAACGTTAGCTGAATGGGAGGACCAAAGTCAAAAGCTTGCACAATATAAGAAGGTAACAGGTAAAGACAGTAGCCACTATCAATCTGTTTCTTTTCATTATGGTGAAATTCATGAAAATGAACAAAATATTCAAAGCGTCCAAAAGATGAGTAGTGATCATTTATATGTCATTGATTCTTCTTTTCAACCATTAACTTCATTTCGAAAGCCACATACGAAAGATGAAAAAGAATGGATGGAAATCTTAGATCATATTCAACATCAACATTTAGAATATCGCTGGAATCGACTAATTAACTACTTTCAAATAAATGAATCAAACTATTATAAAATTCCTTTAACTGATCTTCCTTTTTATAATGATAAATCTTTATACAATTTTTCGATAGAAGAAACACAAATCGTAATAGGTAGGTTATGGGAAGGGTTATATAAACAATATTTTCTTGGTTTAAAACGAAAAGACGGATCCATAGAGGATCCGATAGGAAGTAGCTTACCACTCATTTTACTTTCAAAAGATAAAACACATATCATTGTACTAATTGAAGGTAAAAGTGGATTTCCATACAAGCTTTATCAAAAAATTAACAGTATGTAAGCATTCTAGAAAATTCAGTTCGTAGGAGCAATGACAAACCCATAATACGTAAGTACAATAGATAAAATAATGGATAATGAAACACCAATAAGGCGTAAATAGGACTTTGACATTTTCGGTAATTGGACCATTAATGCAGCTACAAATCCTCCAATTAAACCACCAATATGACCTGCATTATCTACATTTGGTATTGTAAATCCTATAGCTAGGTTGATAGCTATGACAATTAAAATATTCGGTCCAATTGTTCGTAGAAATAAACTAGGTTTTAAAACCCCAAGTAAGAGAAGGGCACCAAATAAACCAAAAATCGACCCAGAAGCTCCAGCCGAAATAGATGGACTAAATACAAAGCTTGCGAGGGAACCGATAATACCTGAAAATAAATAAATGACTAAAAATCTCCATGATCCATACATTTTTTCTACAGCCATACCAATAAAATATAAAGCTAATGAGTTCATCAATAAATGAAAAAGACCAATATGTATAAAAATAGGTGTAATAAATCGCCACCATTCTCCAGCATAAATGAGTTCATTTACTTTTGCACCGAATTGAATTAACGTATTAGGATTTGTACTCCCTCCAAAAAGTTCAAGTAACATAAACATAATAATTTGAATGGTGAGGAATACATTGGTGAAAAATGGTTTACCTTGCTCAAAAATTTCTCGTTCTTGCTTTACCTTTCGATTAACATGCGTCACAATGGCTTGTTTGATATAGTGAAGTTTTTCATAATCAAGATTCTGTTCTTCTAAATTTACGAATATGTTTTTGTTATGAAGTGACTCGTTTAAATACTGCTCAAGAGCTGTTAAACGGTCTTGGACATGTTCTTTATCAATTAAAATGGTTTTAAAAAAGGTATTCCCTTTATTTACAGAATTAGAAATTCGATCATTCCAATCATCTACAGGTTCATAGGTTGAAAAATATACATTTAAAACATGTAAACTTCGTTTAAAAGATTGTTTACGTAATAATTCAAATTTCGTTATCGATTCATCGATATCACGTATGATCCAACTCGTCCAATCAATATCAAACCGCTTTAGCCGAATAATCTGATATTGTTTCTTTTGGTTAGGCTCAAGCCAAACCTCATCTTGATTTGGTGTGATATGAATCAATCGAAAATCTTTTTGGATGACAAGCCCCTCAATTATTTTCCAAAAGAAAAAATCTTGTACAATTTTCATTATTTTATCGCTCCGAAATGTTTTTCTATATTATAACAATCCTCAATACACTTATAAAAACATTTGTTTTGCAAAATAAGAAACCTAATACTATGTATTATTCCATTGATAACTATTTTTGTTGAATCAATACCATTGATATCTTCAGGCGGATGCTTTCCGAATTTGCACAAGACGTGCTAGAACCTCAAGTTGGCCACATCATGACGTGGCCACTTTTTACCTTAGTGCATTGTCAGCTTCCTCTCATATTCTTCTCTACGGAGTCTCTTCTATAATGCTATTCCAGGAGGTCGACGACTTTCGCTCAAAATTTCAAAACAAACGGCTGTCTCTCAAATTGAGCCAGCCAACAATTTTTTCTTTTATGATTGAAAACGGAATGCATTTTGCATAAATCGATTTTTCAACAATGGAACTCTTAACGTCATACCGATAAATAATTTCCGAAAAAACCTTTGTCCTAAAATAAAATTGAGTAACCGATAACGATTTTGAATAATCATCATTAAACCAATTAATAAGATTAAAAATCCATTTACTCTTTTCACATTTATCCCTCCTCATACTTAATATTTGTTTAAGATAATTTTTTTATCCTTTCTCTTTTTTATTTCAGGAATAAATAAAAGAAACATGTACTTAAACAAATTGATAATAGATTAACAACATCATTATTCATAAAATAAATTCCTCTTATTTTCTGTGTGGTATTTTCACAATGAATTCCTTTCTCAGTTGATTTACCACAAATTAAACATAGATATTTTGCTTGAACTGTACTTCCTAACAACGTATCAATGAAATTACCTAAAAGGCCAAAAATCGATATCATAAATAACATTTCCACATTTTGTTCCAAAAGTATAAATGCAAAGAGGGAAATAAGGAAAGAGCCAAATAGAGCTGCTATCGTCCCCAATAAAGTAATCCCACCAGAGGTTCCAGTTTCAACTTGCTTAAACGACCAGAATAATCTAGGCTTTTTCCGACTTAATGTTCCAACTTCCGATGCCCATGTATCTGAATTTGCACAAGCAATCGAAACAGCATACAACCATTCCCACTGAGTAAACTCTGGAAAAAATAATGATCCTATTGATATAAGTAGAGGAATCCCCCCATTTGCTAGCACTTGTATACTATCTCTTATTTCACCTTTCGCTATAATTTCTTCCATCGATTTTTTATATTTATTTTTCCATTTACTTAATAAACTCGAAGTAATAAAGAAAACACCTAACAAAATAAGTCCATCCCAATAAAATGCATAATAAATTAGAATGGAAATACAATATGAAACTATTGAGGCGCTAAATGATATAAAACGCATCTTATAAGCTGTTAAAGATAGAAGAAGGAGAAGGCCTAATGAAATCCAATCTATTATAACTGACACAATATCATACCCTGTTCTGTTACAATTTTGGAAACCCGGATGTCATGTTTCTCAGTTGGAACTTTATCAACCATCTGACATGAAAAAGCTAATGATAATGTATTTTTCTCAAATGATGTTAAATACCGATCATAATATCCTCCACCATAGCCTATGCGATAACCGTATTGATCAAAAACAATACCCGGTACTATCAATAAGTCTATTTCATGTTGCTCACAAGGTTCAGTCTCACGAATTATTGGCTCTAATAAGCCAAAATAGACAGATTCAAGCTGGTTAAATGACCGAATGTAACGAAATTTCATTTGTTTATCGTTTGGGTAACATTTTGGAACTGCAATATTTTTGCCTTCTTTCCATGCTTGCTCAATGATTTGGGTTGTATCTACCTCACGTCCTCTAGAAATAGTTATGCCAATTGTATTTGCTTTTTTCCAATCTTTACTTTGAAACAATTCATTTGCAATTTGGCTCGACCATTTTTGATATGTATGTTCATCTATCGTTGATAATTTTTGTTTAATCATTTCACGGAAATTTTTCTTGTCCATCCTTTTATCACCCCTACTCTAGTATTTTATCATTCACTAAACGAATTGTTTAAAATATAAAAGACAAAAGCGCAGGGCGTTCGCCAAACGGCGTACAAACTCAGACCTTTCAGGAGGAGATAAAGGAAACTCAGGCGAGTAAGTGAGTCGATGTTGACTTATCGAACAGATGAAATGGGGAAGTTTTGCTAGCCGCTAACGCCCGGAGCTAGACATAAACAACTATGAACAACGTTGTACACAAGTTCTAAATTTATAATTTCCGATACCATAAAAAAACAGCAGGAAAATGATTTTTCCTACTGTTTACTTAGTTTCACGATGTAAAGTATGCTTTTTATCTCTTGGGCAATATTTTTTTAATTCAATACGCTCTGTATTTGTACGTTTATTTTTTGTAGAAATATAGTTACGCTCACCGCATTCAGTGCATGCAAGAGTGATGTTTACACGCATTATTTTTCCCTCCAAACATCATGTTTTTAATCAGACTTTACTATAATACCATTTTTACAAGTTAAAATCCACTGCTATTTAAGAATTTTGATAGTAAGCGATTTTTTCTAAATAAAATGATGTTGTTTCCTTTGCTTCATGATAAGTTTTTGCTTTTGTTAATATTGTAATAATCGGTTTTTCTAAATGCGGCAAGATCATAGTCCAACATTCATCATGATGACGTATTTTGATACCGTTTTGAAGAGGTGTTACGATCCCATGAAATTCTTCTAATAGCTTACGCATAATAGAACCTCTTTTTTGCCATTGACATTCAACCTGCTCATACATGACATGTTCCTTTTGAATATGTTGTTCGAACGAAGACACTTCTTCTTTTTTTTGGACAAAAAATTGGATAATCGAAAAAAATAAAAAGAAAGCATCATATTGAAGCGAAAATGGTGTTCCTAATTGTTTAAGGGCTGACTTTCTTTCTTTATTAGGGGATAAGTACACTTTTTCATGTTGATTCGATTGAAGGGATAAATACAAGTATAAACCATCCATATACGTTTCATTTAGCAAATTACCGTTTTGATCAAATACATGTAACGTTTCACCAAATCGGTCTAAAATAAATCCTCCATCTAACTTATGTTCCTTTATAAAATCAGAGAATTCTTCTATTGATTTTGTTTCATCAATTAAAGTGAATGAACATGGAAGTGATGAAAGCTTTTTCAAGAAAAAATCTTTAACTGTAGTTTGATTCATAATAGCAAAGTGAAAATTTGAATGGCATTCAAAAATATTTATTTTTTTATTTAAGGCATGAAAATAAGAATCTAATATGAAACGCGGATTCCATTCACATCCAATACGGTCTGCTGCAACTCGACGAAAGTTGTTATATTTTAACGCTTTTTGAATGGAGTACTCATGCTTTGAGTTAATCGGTTGACCATTTCCATCATAAAATTCAATGAACAATTTTAAATTTGTACGATCACTTTGAACAAATACCCCATAGTTGACTCGATTCTTATGACATGCATACTGAAAGATTGGAGTAGCTAATGATTCCTTACATTGCATCGTTTGTACACCCGTTGTTAATAAAGATTGATTTAATATTTGAACAACTGTCTTCGAATATGGAGTTCCATCCGACCCCAATAATACTAATGAATGTTGGGGAATACTACTTCCAAATGCTAATGCAAGCTTTGCTACAAATTCTGGAGTAAATTGTATATGTGCAATTCCAGTAATTCCTCGTTCCTTAAAAAGAGCTTCCTCTTGAAGCTCTCCCCATTTTACATGCTCCTTGGCATAAAAATAGGATGGGATTTGTTTTGATGGCCAAATAAATACATTTTCTCCAATAACAGCATCATGTTTCATATAGACTTTTTCACCAAGGATCGCTCCATTATATATCGTTGAATTATTCTCAAATACACAATTTTCGGCTATAGTTGCACCAAATATTTGGCAATTTTCCATTATTGTTTGGTTGGACCAAAGAATTGAATTTTCGATATAGCTTCCTTGCTGTATATAAGCCCCGCTACCAATGACTGAATAGGGCTTAATATTGCTTTTCCCTGATATCCAACTCTTTTTTCCAATATATATTGGCCCTTCACAAACTGTCTCATCACTGATATATACTTCCTCTTCAACCCATACACCTTTTTTGATTTCACGAGCTTTTAAAGGCAGATTTACTTTTCGCTCTAATAAATCAAAATGAGCTTTACGGTATTGTTGTATACTTCCTATATCAAGCCAATAACCATTTGTTTCAAAATAATATAACGATTTTCCTTTGTCTAATAAATAAGGAAATAAATCGCGACTAAAATCAACAGAAACATTCATTTTAAGATATTGCAAAACATCGGGCTCAAAAATATATATGCCTGTATTTACAAGATTTGTACATACTTCATTCCACCTAGGTTTTTCTATAAAACCTTTAATTTCCTTCGTTTTAGGATCACCAATAATTAATCCATATTCAAGAGGAATATCCACACTTTTCGCAACAACTGTACATAATTGATTGTGCTTTTTATGGAACGTTAATGCATCTGTTAAATTAATATCTGTTAATGCATCTCCACTTATAATAAGAAAGGTTTCATCTAAAAACTGTTCAGCTAATTTAATTCCTCCAGCAGTACCTAAAGGATGCTTTTCTTCAATATATGTTATATTTACTCCCAGAGAATAACCGTTACCAAAATAATCTTTTATCATATGGCCAAGATAATGGAGAGTAACATAAATGTCCGTAAAACCATGATTCTTTAATAATTCAATAATATATTCCATCGTTGGCTTATTTAAAAGCGGAGCCATTGGTTTTGGAAGGTGGCTAGTTAATGGGATTAATCGTTCACCTTTTCCACCAGCTAAAATAACAGCTTTCATCCCGTTCCCCCTCTTAATTTTTTCGTTAATTGCTTTTTTGTTGGATAATACATGATGGATTTTAAATGATGATCAAAGAAGCTATTGAGGTGAGTTGTATCATAATTGAAATCGAAGATGTAAAGAATTTCATTAGTGGAAAAATTTTTATTGAAATAACCCCTTCAAAAAAATAAATAAGGGCGTAATATATAATTAGGTTTGAATATGATTCACAAATATATATGTATGAAATCTGCTGGTTTTCATTCTTATAAATATTTGTAAACCTCTATTTTAACCAATTTTACCATTTACATTTAAAAAGGAAAACTTATTTTTATGTTTTTTTCATGACAAGATTCTACAATTTTTTTAAATACCGTTTTGTTTCGTCATCTTTTGTGATATAAAAGTATAGGGAAAACGAATGAGAAGGTGAGATTTTATGGAGTTTGTCATCATTATATTATTCTTAATTAGTGCTGTTTTATTTGGGATATCATTCTCCCAACGTGATCATTATAAAGAGTTAGAACAGGAAGTAGAGCATTTGTCAGTTTCCGCAATGCAGGAAATTTATAAAATGAAAAAAAAGATGAGAGTGTTTGAGGAAGAATTGTTACAAGGTGGTTCATATAGCCAAAATACACAACCAATTCCAAATTTCGATTATTATACAAAAAATAAAATTTTAACTAAATATGAAAAAGGAATGTCTATTTCTCAAATTGCTAAATCAGAAAATGCCACAGCTGAAGAAGTGAGACTTATTATTGAACAAAGTAAGAGGGAGATTCAATGAATAAACGTGTTTTACAAGCCTTTTCTGCCGGAATCTTTACTTCAACAACTATTTTAACGTTAACGTTTTATTTAGGTGGTTATCATAAACCAGCTGTGGTCAAGGAAAAAGTAACACAAACAGATGTTGAAAGTTATTTAGCTGATAATGAACAAGTTGCTATATCAAAACAAGAATATAAAGAATATCAACAATTAAAAGACGATGCTAAAGAACAAAATATGACGAAACAAAAAGAAGAGGATAAAAAACCGAAACAGGATGAAAAGCCAGTAGAAGAAGCTAAGCCTAAATTGATTTCCATAACTATTAAAGAAGGAATGGCTACAAGTGAAGTTTCCAAACTGCTTGAAAGTGCCGGAATCATTGAGTCGTCTTCTGAATTTACAAAATACTTAATAGAACATGACTACCATACACGAGTACAAATTGGTACATTTGAGGTTCGTGAGGATATGAGCTTTTATGAATTAGCAGAAGCCATTACTCGATAGATAAGAAAGGCACAAGCTTCTAATAGCGAATAGATTCAAACGTATTGATTTGAATCAGAAAAATAAAATAACAAGGCTATCGATTTTTTAAACTACTAAAACACACCAAAAAAAACGCAGAGGTTTTATAACCCTCTGCGTTTAAGTTTTTAATGAAAGGTATTTAAACTAACACAATCGTTGGTTCAACAACTTAAACGTTCAATCCAATATCTAATAAGTTTGAGAAAATAAATATTAAAAATAAATCAGTAAACATATATGTTACATATTTTTTTCTATCAGAGCCCACTCGTAATTCCTAAAGCCCTAACGTAACTAAATACAATCATTACTACGATTATTGACAACAATAAAAAAATATTTATTGTCTCACCTCAATTTTTATTAAAGAGGATTAAATTTAAATTTGTGACAAAAACAATTTAACTTTAATAAGAAAAAAGGTTGATTAGGACAATAATCAGTTACCTAATCAACCTTTTTTATCGGGATCTTTTCAGAATATTACCCCTCTAAACCTAACCATTTATCGGGATACTTTTTATTCATTTAAGTCAAAGTGTCGTCCTTTTACTAAGTAAAAAATGTTTTCGGCAATATTTGTAGCATGATCGGCTGTTCTTTCAAGATAACGTGCGATAAATGCAAGCTGCGTAATTTGGTTAATATATTCACTTTTTTCAGATACCATATTAAATAAATCTCGTATGGTTTGTCCGTATAATTCATCCACTTTATCATCCATATCTGCAGCTTCTTTTGCTTGAATGACATCTTCTTTTTTGAAGGCATCCATTAATTTCACAAGCATTTCTAACGCCATTTTATGCATTAGCTTAATATGCTCAATTGGTTTGATTAATGGTTCATTTCCAATTCGAATTGTCGATTTTGCAATATTAACAGCAAAATCAGCCATTCTTTCAATATCAGCAGCAATTTTAATGGTTGTAACTATTCTTCTTAAGTCAATGGCAACTGGCTGTTGCTTTGCAATTAGTAAAATGGCAAAATCATTAATTTCTTCTTCTAATTTATCAATTTTTTTATCATTTTCAATAATAGATAGTGCTAAGTCTACATTTTGATTTTCTAGTGCTTCAATGGCTTGAGTTAAAGAAACCTTTGTTAATTCACTTAATTCTGCTAGTTTTGTTTGAAGTTCTTTTAAGTCATATTCAAATCTTTCTCTCATATGTACCCCTCCAGAGCTAATAGAATGTTTTCTAACTCCCATCAGTAAAAAGATTAATAATTTATATATATTGAAGTCGTGCACACTTGTGCACGACTTTATCTTATCCAAATCGACCTGTAATATAATCTTCTGTACGCTTATCAGAAGGATTAGAGAAGATTTTATCTGTTTCTGCGTATTCAATTACTTCCCCATTTAAGAAGAATGCTGTTTTATCAGATATACGCGCAGCTTGCTGCATGTTGTGAGTAACAATGATAATACTATAATTTTTCTTTAATTCTTGTACTAGCTCTTCAATTTTTAATGTTGAAATTGGGTCAAGAGCTGAAGTTGGCTCATCCATTAAAATAACATCAGGCTCAATTGCTAAACAACGTGCAATACATAGTCTTTGCTGCTGTCCGCCAGAAAGTCCATATGCATTTTCATTTAAGCGATCTTTAACTTCATCCCAAATTGCAGCTCCACGTAAGCTACGCTCTACAATTTCATCTAGAGTTTTCTTGTCACGTATTCCGTGAATTCGAGGTCCATAGGCAATATTATCATAAATGGATTTTGGGAAAGGGTTTGGCTTTTGGAATACCATACCAACTTGAGTTCTAAGTTCTTCAACACGATAAGATTTATCAAAAATATTTTTCCCTCTATATAAAATTTCACCAGATGTACGTACAATTGGAATCAATTCAACCATTCGATTTAATGTTTTAATATAAGTAGATTTACCACATCCAGACGGTCCGATTATAGCCGTAACTTCATTTTCGTATACATTTAAATCAATATTTTTTAACGCTTGATCATTTCCGTACCATAGGTTTAAATTTCTAGTTTCATATACAACCTTCTTTTCACTCTTCACGTTATTACTTCCTTTTTCATTATTTGTATTTGAGTCATTTTTCATTTGAGTAATCGTCATATGAAAAACCTCCTTCATCCTTGGAACTTTAAGATTTAGTAACGCTTCTGATATTTATTTCGAATATAAACAGCTACTGAATTCATGACAATTAAGAATAGGAATAGAACGATAATACCTGCAGCTGCAACATATTGGAATTCTGCTTGTGGTCGTGCAGCCCAATTGTAAATTTGAATTGGCATAACTGTAAATGTACTTAATAGATTTTCAGGTAAATAGTTAACAAACGCATAAGCACCAACAACTAATAATGGAGCCGTTTCACCAATGGCACGTGAAAATGCTAAAATACTACCTGTTAAAATTCCTGGAATAGCTGCTGGAAGCACTACACGATAAATTGTCTGCCATTTAGTAGCTCCCATTCCATAGGACGCTTCTCGAAGTTCATTTGGTACAGAACGAATGGCTTCTTGAGCTGCTACAACAATTACCGGAAGAATTAATAAACTCATCGTTAATCCACCAGCTAAGATGCTTCGCCCTAAATCCATAAAACGAACAAAAACAGTTAATCCTAATAAACCGAACACAATGGATGGAACACCAGCAAGGTTGGATATATTAGTTTGTATAAATGCAGTAAACTTGTTCTTTTTAGCATATTCTTCTAAGTAAATGGCTGTACCTACTCCGATAATTAATGACACTGGAATAACAACACCCATCACCCAAATGGAACCTACTAGTGCTGCTTTAATTCCAGATGCTGATGGTCTACGTGATGCATAGTTTTGAAAAAAGTCAAGTGATAAGTAACTAATTCCTTGAGTGAATATCCGATATAATAGCACTGCAAGAACTACTAGAGCAAGTGATGTTGCAATCATAAAAATAATGTTAAAGATTCTATTTTTGACTAAACGTCCACCCATACGTTTTGTAACCACCGATTGGTCTATTAACTTCATATTAGTACTCCTCCCTGAAACGACGAGAAATGTATTGTGCAAGCATGTTCATTGCTAAAGTAAATACGAACAATGTTGTACCTACAGCATAGATACTATAGTAAATAGTTGTACCGTATCCAGCATCACCAGAACTAACTTGAACGATATAAGCTGTCATTGTTTGAATTGACTCTGTTGGGTCAAATGTTAGCTTAGGTGTAGCGCCACCAGCTAGTGTAACAATCATTGTTTCACCAATTGCACGTGAAATCGCTAAAACGAATGATGCGACAACACCACTCATAGCAGCAGGTAAAACAACCTTCATTGATACTTCAAATTTTGTTGCACCTAAAGCTAGTGCACCTTCACGCATAGAATTTGGCACTGAGTTCATTGCATCTTCAGAGAGGGAAGCAACCATCGGTATAATCATAATACCAACAACGATACCAGGGCTTAAAGCATTAAAGAAACCTAAGTCTGGAATAATTTTTTGAATTAATGGTGTTACAAACGTTAGGGCAAAGAATCCATAAACAATTGTAGGAATTCCTGCAAGCACTTCTAATATCGGTTTAACAATACGTCTAACTTTATCTGATGCATATTCACTCAAGAAAATAGCTGATGCTAAACCAATTGGAAGTGCTACAATCATTGCAATAACAGCAATTAAAAGTGTACCTGAGATCAAAGCCAATATTCCATAAGATGGATCATGCTCATAAAATGGATACCATTCCGTATCTGTAAAAAAGTCGACAAAAGATACACGAGTAAAAAATGTAACAGTTTCAGTTAATAATGTGAATAAAATACCAATTGTAGTAAAAATTGAGATAAGTGCTGTCACAAGGAAAACCTTTGGAACTGCCTTTTCAACTAGTTGTTGTGCTGATTTTTTTGATTTTTTTTGTTCAATTAATTCCCTTACAGACTGTCCAGATGATAAAGCCATTTTTTGAAAACCCCTTTCCCATTTACATAGGAAGATGAGAAGCAGAATTTGCTTCTCATCATATTAATTTTTTATTATTTTAAACCTTCAAGAGTTTGTAATTGCTCATCATATTGTTCTTGCGGAAGACGTACATAACCAACTTCTTCAGCTAAGTCACCAGCATTTTCTAAAGTGAATTTAACATATTCGTAAACTTGCTCTTTATCTTTAACAGATGCGTTGTTCACATATACGAATAGTGGACGAGAAAGCGGCTCATATGTACCGTTTTCGATTGTTTCATTGTTAGGCTCTACAGCTTCACCGTTAGAGTTTACAATTGGAACAACTTTTAAAGAATCTTTGTTCTCTAAGAAGTAAGCATAACCGAAGTAACCAATAGCGTTTTTATCAGTTGTAACACCTTTAACTAATACGTTGTCATCTTCAGATAAAGTAGCTTCTTTAACCATTGGCTCTTCTTCAAGAACTACTTCGTTAAAGTAGTCGAAAGTACCAGAGTCAGTACCTGGAGAGAAGTATTTAATATCTTCATTTGGCCATTCAGGATTAATGTCAGACCATTTTTTCGCTTCGCCAGTCCACATTTGCTTTAGTTGCTCAATTGTTAATTGATCTACCCAATCATTGTCTTTGTTTACTACTACAGATAAACCGTCAAATGCAACTTTAAATTCTGTTAATTCAATTCCATTATCTCCAGCTTTTGCAACTTCTTCATCTTTAATTGGACGAGATGCGTTGGAGATATCAGTTTCACCAACTACAAAACGCTTAAATCCACCACCAGAACCAGAGATACCAACTGGTGCTTTTACTTCTGGGAATTCTTTAGAGAATTCTTCAGATACAGCTTCCATGATTGGAGCTACTGTAGAAGAACCATCAATTGCAATTTCACCTTGTAATTGTTTGTCCTCTTGTTGTTCTCCACTTTGTTGCTCTTGTTGAGTTCCGTTGTTTTCAGTAGTTGTGGCATCATCTCCATTACCACAAGCTGCCGCAAATGCCATCATAGAACCGATCATGATAGACATTGCTAGGAATTTGAAGTTTTTCATTTCTTAATTCCCCCTAATGTTTTGGTGTTATTTCTTACGAGTATTAGAATAACTGCTGAACATTAACTAGGTTTTAAACAAATGTTAAGGTTCTGTAAATCAATGAAAAAATCCAGAAAAATGAATATGATAATATGTTTGAAAACTAATTTATTATGACCAAAGTTATTATAATAAAAAAATTGAATAATGCAAGATAATTTAATCATTAATTTTTTATCTAGGCTAAATTATAAAGACATGACATAAGAAATTGTCATGTCTTTAAACAATCTATACAGTTGATAAACTGCTTGCTTAAATTAAATAATATATTATCCATTCCCTCCATCGGCTAATGTTGGTTTTCTAATTCTTTTTTCTTGTTCCATCGTCCGATTGTTTTCCTGAAGCCTTACTTTTTTAATAAAAGGGTATATGAGCGCGTGACCTGTGCCTAATATGGCTAATAAATACGGTAAGCTATCCTTTGGGTTAAAGTATTTCACGACTAAGATAAATGATAAAATGGAAACTATTCTCCCTAAATTTAAGAAGATCTCGCGTACAACAATATACTCAATACGGGCCTTTTTTGCATTCCATCCTTTCCCGATTACATCATAAGTCATTGAAATATATGGAACTAATAGAGTTGGATAAGCAATCCCAATTAATACCGCATAAATTAATAAGTTCGTATATGTCATATGAAAAATAACCATATATATCGAAAAATAAAGAGCGAGTCCTCCAATTAAAATAGCCTTTTTTCTCATTTTTTTCGTGATTAATCTTGTAGCAAAGTAGTAACCAAAAAATGCAACTACCGAATTAACCAATCCAAATGTTCCAAGAGCTAATTCACTATTTGTTGTAATATACACAAAAACACTAATAACAAATACAAATGTTCCTTCTCTCAACCCTTGGAAAAAATGTGCATTTGTAATATATCGCCAATTTAAATTTCGTTTTCTTTCTTTATATATTCGTCCTAAAATGTAATCCCCTTTTGCTTGTCTTCTTTTTAAAAACATACTTAAAATAACCGCACAAGAAAATAGCAGGAGAGAAATAGTGAAAATAACGGTATAACCTTTAAAATTTTCTAAACGAGAGATGATAAATCCCGCTACAATAGGACCAACCATTCCAGCTGTTGAAACGAGAATCCCTAGAAATCCGTTAAAAAAATCTCTTGTATCTGGTTCTGTAATCTCAAATGTTAATACATTGAATGCTAACCAATAAAATCCATAGCCTATTCCTATTAAGGACCCTAACAGTACAATGTAATTTGAAGCATTTTCTCCTAAAAAAAGAACAGTGATAAAAAAAACGGCTAAAAAGATTACTCCTAGTCTAAGTACAATGACACGATCAATTTTTTTAGCCCATCTACCTGCAACAATAAAGGTTAAAGGTTGAAAAATAGTGCTAAACAAATTATATAAACCAATATCTACAAATTCACCTGACTGCTTCCATAAATACACATTCACAAATGTATTCGATAAAGCAATACTTAATGAGTATAATCCTCCAATGACCAAAAGTAGAATTAAATCTCTATTTAGTTCAACATCACCAATAATTTTTTGTATTTTTGACATGTCAAAACTCCCCTTTACTTCTAAATGTTATTGTTCCTGTAACAAGGGGAAGTTATGTATTAAATATGTACATAATAAAAAAGGTGGACTATTCAAATAGACCACCTTTTTTATAAATAAGTATTATTTTGCTTCGTTGTAACGTTTTTCAACTTCGCTCCAGTTAACAACATTCCAGAAAGCAGAAATGTAATCTGGACGGCGGTTTTGATATTTTAAGTAGTAAGCGTGCTCCCACACATCAAGTCCTAAAATAGGAGTCATTCCTTCCATAAGAGGAGAATCTTGGTTTGGTGTACTCGTTACTTCAAGTTCACCGTTATTTACAACAAGCCATGCCCAACCAGAACCAAAACGTGTTGCTGCAGCATTGGCAAATTCTTCTTTGAATTTTTCAAAGCTTCCAAATTTTTGATTGATTGCTTCAGCTAGTTCTCCAGAAGGCTCTCCACCGCCATTAGGAGAAAGAATTGTCCAGAATAAGCTATGGTTAGCATGTCCTCCACCATTATTTCGAACTGCTGTACGCTTTTCTTCTGGTACTTGATCTAAGTTGGAGATTAAATCTTCAATGCTTTTATTTAGTAATTCGTCATGTCCACTAAGAGCATCGTTTAATTTGCTTACGTATGTGTTGTGGTGTTTTGTGTGGTGAATATTCATTGTTTCTTTGTCAATGTGAGGCTCTAATGCATCATACTCATAAGGCAATTTTGGTAATTCATATGCCATTTAAATCTCCTCCTTTTATATGTAACAAATAATATGGCTTATATTTCTATAAGCCTCAAATTCAGCTTACCAAACTTACCAAGATGTTGCAATTTTTATGCACAATGAATGAACAAGTTTAATTGTTTCCACTCGTACGAATAATATTCTTTCTCTTTCAACATTTTTCCAAAAAGTGTCCGAAACAAAAGCGAAATAAGAAAAGCCCAAAGCGCCCGCCTATCGGCGAAGGGCGCTGGAGGACCTGTGAGGAGGCTTCCGCCGCCACAGCAGGGCCGAAGCGACCCAAGACGATGGCACTTGGAGCTAGATATCAGGTGACAATATGTATAGGTTTAATCCTTAGTAAAAATTGATATAAATTCTGATATTTCAATGAAAAAAGCGTTGCTTTTATGCAACGCTTCCATTCTGATATTAATATCATATACTTTATGTAATTCTTGTTATGGACCCTGCAGGACTCGAACCTGCGACCGGACGGTTATGAGCCGTCTGCTCTAACCAGCTGAGCTAAGGGTCCAAAAAATTAACGTATATAAAAATTAACATTAAATCAAATTTGTGTCAATATAGCTTATAAAACAGTATAAAGAAAATACCCAATCATGATCAAATAAATAAACACTTTTGCTAAAATACTTGTTAATAAGGCAATAAGTGCTCCAAACCCTACATATAATGATTGCTTCCATGTTTTATGATGGATTAGCTTTTCAGCAATCAAACCACCTAAGAATGGACCTAATATAATACCGGCAAATGGGATAATAAATGGACCAATCATAAGACCAATTATACTTCCCCAAATAGCTGCTTTACTCCCTCCTACTTTTTTTACTCCAATAATATTAGCTAGATGATCAACAATTAAAAGAATAATCAAGAAAATACCTTCAATTATCCAAAAAGAAATGGAAAAATTACTAATTCCATAATAGACACTATAAACGATAAATCCACCAATAATAAATAGTAATGATGGTAAGATTGGATAGATAAGCCCAATAAATGACAAAACAAATAAGGCACTAATTACAATCCAAATCATAATATTCATACCTAAATAATATCCCTCCATAAACGATGCTACATAGACAAAATATAATAGTTTATTTGTAGGGATTTTTTATTAATTTTTAATTTTCTTCATTTTAGTCCCTATAGATACAAATAGAATTAGAATTATAAAAATAGAAAACAGAGGTTGGCTCAAAGTCGGAGTACATGCCCTCCCAAAACTTATAGAGAGCATTTTTATTTAGAGATAATTATTATGTAAAGTTAAATCTTGAGACAACCTATATTCATATTGTATATTTCGATTTCATATCTTTAATGTCGATAGTGTAATACTTTTTCGGCAATATTTACACAATGGTCTGATATACGTTCCAGATTGCTAATTATATCAACAAACACAATACCTGCTTGTCCTGTACATATACCTTCATTTATTCGCAATATATGTTTTTTACGAAAAGTACGTTCCATTTTATCAATTCTTTCCTCTATTCTTAAAACATTTGTAGCAAGTGATGTGTCTTGATCATCTAATGCTTGAATAGCATCTTTAACAGCTTTTATTGTATAATCAAACATAACGTCTAAATCTTGAAGTGCCTGTTCAGTTAATTTAACTTTATGAAATATTTGATAATCTACTAGTTCTACAATATTTTCAAAGTGATCACCTATTCGTTCAATATCTCGTACTAAATCCATTAACATGGAATGTTGATAAGAATCATTTTTGGACAAATCAAAACTCGCTATCTTAACTAGATAATCGGTTATTTTTTTATCCATATTATTTATAGCATCTTCTAAATGTATAGTTGCTTCTGCATGCTTTTTTTCTTTAGTAAACAAATATTGCTTTGTTTCCTCAAGGCCAACTGTTGCTATCTTTCCCATTCTTAAAACTTCCTCTTTAGCTTGACCTAATGCAATCGAAGGAGATTGTTCAATAAATATAGGATCTAAATGCCTTGGTTTATATTCTGTTAATAAATCTTCTCCAGGTATAATTTTTGTAACCAACCATGCAAGTCCACCTATAAATGGAGCTTGTATTATAGTGTTAGTCACATTAAAAATACCATGTGCAAAAGCTATAGTCATTTCAGGATTTAACCCTAAACTTAGTTTTAAAGAACTAATAATATCAGTGAATAATGGTAAAATGATCAAAAAAATTATGGCTCCTATCAAATTAAAGATTACATGAGTTAAAGCTGCTCTTCTAGCTGCAACTGTAGCCCCTAAAGATGCAAGTACCGCTGTAATTGTTGTCCCAATATTATCTCCAAAAAGAACTGGTAAAGCGGCTTCTAAATCCAATATTCCTTGCCCATGAATTTCCTGCAAAATACCAATTGTTGCACTTGAACTTTGAACAATAATCGTAAAAATTGTACCTATTAATACACCCAGAAAAGCATGCTCACTCATACTTATAGTTAAATCTTGAAAGATTTCAAATGAATGGAGCGGATTCATAACGTTTCCCATTAATTCTAATCCATAAAAAAGCGCTCCAAACCCAAGTATTACTTGTCCAGTAGTATTGACTTTTTTATTTTTAAAGAAAAACAATAAAACAGTCCCAAGAAATAAAATTGGCAAAGCATATTCTTTAATCTCAATACCAATAATAAAAGCTGTAATTGTTGTCCCAATATTTGCACCCATAATAACCCCAATAGCTTGACGTAACGTCATAAAACCTGCAGATACCAAACCTACTGTTAAAACAGTTGTTCCACTACTTGTTTGGAGTAAAATGGTTACAATTATTCCTGCAATAATTCCAATGATTGGATTGGAAGTAAACTTATCTAATATATCACTCAACTTTCCACCAGTGGACTTTTGTAAGCCCTCTCCCATATATTTAATACCAAAAAGAAAAATTCCAAGTCCTCCAATAAATTCAAATATCATCTTTTGAAAATCTAATTCCAAAATATTCAACCCCTCATTTTGCCAATGGTACAACAATACTACCTATACCATTATTAACGAACTATTAATTTATTGTAAAGTTATAAGTCCCTTAATAATATATAAATAGCATTATTTAATGCAGAAAGCTTGAGATTGTTGTCATAAATTATTTTCATAGATACAATGGTTAAGGACTTTATTAAAAGGGATGTGTGATATAAATGAACTTTTTCTCAATATTTTTCTATAGTCTTTACTCACCAAAAATGATGGCAAGAATTAGATTTCAGAGAATTGGAAAAACAATACTCTACGCTTTTTTCCTTGCACTAATTGCCTTTTTACCAAATACTATTTATTTTACAAATAATGTGATTCAAGGTTTAGAGAACCTTGAAGAAACAGTGGCCAATGATTTCCCTTCTTTTACGATAGAAAACGGGGAACTTTCTTCAGATTTGAATGAACCTTTAGAAATAAAAAAAGGGGATTTTATTATTATTTTTGATAGTCAAAATATAGTAACAAGTAAAGAATTACTATTAAGAGAAAATGCAATCGGTTTTTTAACAACTGAGTTTGTGTTTATTAGTGATGGAAATATACAAACTTTAGATTATTCAATGCTACAATCCTCGTTATCGAAGGAAGATGTCCTTGATATGCTTAAGCAGATTAATGACTTAAAACCAATTATTATTTCCGTGTTTATTTTCCTAATATATATCGCAACTTCATTTGCAAAATTTATAGAAATTACCTTTTTATCAATCCTTGCAATCTTATTTAAAAATAAACTAAAGAAGAAATTAAATTATAAGCAATTGTGGACATTATCAACATACTCTGTTACATTAGCAACAGTTTTCTTCATGATTATGGATACTTTTCAATTAACTGTTCCATTTGGCTTTTATATCAATTGGTTTGTTCATTTAAGCATTCTGTTTTTAACTTTAAAAGAGATTCCAAGTTCCAGGGAATCTTAACCTTCAAAATAAGGGGGCTGACTCAAAAAAAAGTTCTTGAGTCAGCCCCTTTATAAATTTATGCTATAAATTTTTTAGATGAATCTGTAAGTGATTTTGCTAATTCTGAAAGTGTAAGACTAATAGAATGTGCTTCATGAACTCGTTCAATCTGTATATTAGCGGTAGCTTGCATTTGCTCTGTACTTGCTAGAGTTTCTTGTGATACAGATAAGAAGTCCTCTGCTGCATTTTCCATTTTAGGAATTACTTCATTAAATTTTTGTAAGTTAGATGTTGTCCCCTGTAATACATTATTAACCTTTTTAATTTCTTCCATCAAATCATCAAATGATTTTCTTGACTCTTTCGCAACGGATAAATGCTCTAAAATATTTTGAAACATATTTTCAAACTCTTTTGATGCATTTATTGAGATTTCTTCCATCATCTTAACCGAATTTGTAATCTCTGTTGTTGCCTTTGATGACTGATCAGCTAGTTTTCGTACTTCCTCTGCAACTACCGCAAAGCCTTTTCCAGCTTCTCCAGCTCTTGCAGCTTCAATCGTTGCATTTAATGCTAATAATTTTGTTTGCTCTGCAATGGATTGTATCATTCCAACAACTTTTGTAATTGATAATGAATGTTCTTTTACCCCTCGAACAGTATTGGTTAACTTTTCAAATTCACTTTCAAACGTATCTAGATTAGAAATCATATCTGAAATACTTTGCTCTCCAACTTTAGCAGAATGATTCATATCATTAACACATGTTGAAAGCTGATCCATTTCATCTAAAACAGAATGAATCGTTTCTTTCATATCTTGGAACGACTTTACACTTTCCTCTGAACTCGTTGCTGTTTGTTCAGCACCTTTTTTTACAACTTGAATAGAACCTAACAGTTCTTGATTAAATTGTAATACCACGTCAGAAGAATCTTTTAATTTTTCACTTGTCATTGTTAATTCTTCAGTAGTTGAATTAATGTTACGAATCATCATCCGCATTTGGCCAATCATTTCATTAAAGCTTTTCATTAATGATTGTATTTCAGGTATAGAAGTTTTAACTTGTACATCCTTTTGAATATTTCCTTCACGAATCTCTTTCATAGTAGAGCGTAAAATATTAAGCGGCTTTGTCACACTTCGAACAACTAATATAATGATTAGAGCCATAATTACTGTACTGATAACAACTGTCCAAATTGTATTTTGTGCCAACTGATTAATTGGCCCCATGTAGCTATCTGTCGGTAAAGCTAATAAAAATATTCCCTTTAATTCTTGAATTTGTTTAAAGGATAAGGTATAAGTCTCTCCATTTATTTCTCTATGTATGACACCGTGATCTTTATCAATAATTTCTTTTATTAATTCATTTGAAAATTCAAGCTTTGAATTTTCACTAATCGGTAGTGGCCTTGCTTCGTTGCCAGCAATAACGAAAAAGTCAGTAGGCAATCCATCTTGGATTAATTGAGACGATTGTTTTGGAAGTATTCTTTCATTAAACTGCTTATAAAATGCTTCCTCGTCTCCTACATAAGCAAAAGTTAAACTCCATGCAATATCTGCTGTTGTATTTACTTCCCTAATTAAACGTTCTTCAATCTTTTCAATGGTTATTTCTTTAGCCTTTTGATAGGAGGTAAAACCGACAATACTAATTGAACTAATAAGTAAAACAAGAACAAAGATATTTAATCGAATCGATAAAGGTACTTTTTTCATAAACTCTAGTTCCGGGACACTAAAACGAAATCGACTTGTCCATTTCTTTATTTTTCCCGAAGTAATAAAAGAGGAAGAGTTAAAATTAAATAATTTCTTCACTCTGTTCATTTGAAAAAATCTCCTTAATTTCATAAAAATACACCGATCCTTTTTTAATAACTATTTACTTTACATTATGACAGAAATATATTAACAAAATGTAAATTTATTATTAAGATTTGGGAAAATTGTCGATATTTCCAATAAAATATTATACATATTTTACTAGTTCAAAGCCATTTTTTAAAGATTTTAGAACAAATAATTGTGATAAAAGTAATAATAAGAACGAAATCACAAATAACAAATTTTGGTTTTCTAGAAAAATGCTGAAAAGAATTGGTCCAAAAGCAACTCCTAAAAATCTTGCAATACCATATAACGATACGACTATACCTCTTTCAGCATCACTTACGGATGATGTAATAAGTAAATTTAATGTTGGTAAAACAAAACCTAACCCACCGAAACCGATAGTAATGAAAAATAAAAAGAGTGAAAAAGAATGAAAAAATATCATCATAAAAAAAGAAAAAAACATAAGTAAAAAGCCAATTTTAATATAGGTCGAAAAATAATTATTTTGTGACTTCACACGTTTACCTGTCCAGTAGGAGCTAATTGTAAGAGCACCTAATGGAAAAGAAAAGACAAACCCTTTAAAAAAGCCGTCAATTTTAAAAATCACTTCAATTTGATATGAAAGGTAATAAAGCATACCAAATAATAAAAATAAACCTACTGACCCAAATAAATAAACACTTAATAACAAGGATTTTTTTGTCCACATGACTTCCTTGATTTTAAGAACATATTCACTAAAATTAACAAGATTTTTTCCTTGCGAAGCTTTTTTTATAGATATATGAATACCTATAATTAAAATTAAGCTTAAGATTGGAAAAACGAAAAAGGGAAAGAACCAACTAACTAGTGCTAGCATCGCACCGAAAATAGGAGCGAGTACTTTTGCCGATCCATTAAAAACTTCTATAATCGCTAGCTTCTTAGCCCTCACCTCTTCAGCAAATATATCTCCAATTAGCGCCATTGCTAATGGAGTAGTACCTCCCGTTCCTAACCCTTGTAAAAATCGTCCAACTAATAAAACATAAAAAGCACTTTTTGGTTTTAAAAATCCACTATAAAAACAGATTGCTCCTCCAACAAAGATAAAAAATAAAGAAATTAATATAAGAATCTTTCGACCAAATCGATCCGAAAAAAATCCAACGATTGGAATGATAAAAGCGGCAGGAATATTAAACATCGTTAAAATTAACGTTGATTCAGTTGGAGAGATATGTAGCGCTTGTTCTATATTTGGAAGAATTGGAATTAGCATTGAATTCCCTAAAACCATAATAAAGGGTAACATTCCTAAAAGAATTGTCAGTAGCATAAAAATCTCCTTATAAAATAGTCATATTTATATTGGACAAGCATATTAGTATAAACAAGGTTACTCCTTTATTGTTGGAGGTTTATAATGAAACGTTTAATATTTACTTTATTTATTGTCCTTTTTAGCTATATCATTTATTATGACTTAAAGGTTGGAACATTACTCTTCATTCAACCGACCTACAATATCGAAAGACCCTCTATTGTTGTTAGTAAAACGGTCGAAAATGAATATATAATTGAAGAAGTAAAACAAGGGGATACAGTATTATCCATTGTTGAAAGATTACATCAAAATTCTCTTCCTGTAACTATTGAAACCATTGTTTCTGATTTTGAATCACTAAATCCAAATACGACTGCACATTCTATTCATGTCGGACAAAATTATAAGTTCCCGATTTATAAATGAATTATCCAACAGAACATATCGAACTTTATTTCTTGTCAATTAATCATTCCGATTGTTAAAATATTTGAGAGAGAAATTGATGTATTAAACATCTTTTTTAAGGAGCGATATACTCGTGAATGAAATTATACATCGTACGAAAACTCGTCCAGTTAAAGTTGGAAATATAACGATTGGTGGAAATAATGAAGTTGTTATACAAAGTATGACTACAACAAAGACTCATGATGTTGATGCAACCGTTAAAGAAATTCACCGTTTAGAAGAAGCTGGCTGTCAAATTGTTCGTGTTGCATGTCCTGATGAACGTGCAGCAAATGCCATAAAGGAAATAAAAAAACGAATTAATATACCTCTTGTAGTCGATATACATTTTGACTACCGTCTTGCATTAAAAGCAATTGAAGGTGGTGCCGATAAAATTCGTATCAACCCTGGAAATATCGGCCGAAAAGAAAAAGTAGAAGCGGTTGTAAAAGCAGCAAAAGAAAGAGGAATTCCAATTCGTATTGGAGTAAACGCAGGTTCATTAGAAAAGCGAATTTTAGAAAAATACGGTTACCCAACAGCAGATGGTATGATTGAAAGTGCTTTACATCACATTAAAATCTTAGAAGACTTAGACTTCTATGATATCATTGTTTCGATGAAAGCATCAGATGTTCCTTTAGCGATTGAAGCATATGAAAAAGCAGCTAGAACATTTGATTATCCATTACATTTAGGTATTACCGAATCGGGCACTTTATTTGCAGGAACAATTAAAAGTTCAGTCGGTTTAGGAGTGCTTTTAAATAAAGGGATTGGGAGCACTATTCGTGTTTCACTAAGTGCTGATCCAGTCGAAGAGGTTAAAGTAGCACGTGAAATTTTAAAGACATTTGGCCTTGCATCAAATGCTGCCACTTTAATATCATGTCCAACATGTGGAAGAATTGAAATTGATTTAATTAGTATTGCTAATGAAATTGAAGAATATATAGCCAAGATTAGAGCACCGATTAAAGTAGCTGTACTTGGTTGTGCAGTTAATGGACCTGGTGAAGCACGCGAAGCAGATATTGGAATTGCAGGTGCTCGTGGAGAAGGTCTATTATTCCGCAAAGGTAAAATCGTTCGAAAAGTTCCAGAAGAAATTATGGTTGAAGAACTAAAAAAAGAAGTTGACAAATTAGCTGAAGAATATGCTAGTAAAAATAAATAGTAAAGGGATTGGCTTTACCAATCCCTTTTTTCGTTTTAAAAAGTCATGGAAAATCCATTCCTTTTTATTTAACTAAAAAAATGGCAGAACGAATATACCTAACAGGACTGAAACAATCCCGATACCGACTGCCCAGTTACCTAAAGTTTGAGCACCACGTCTACGTGCCATAAATCCTACAATAATCCCCGCTGCTCCTAATAAAACGGGTAGAACAAATAACGAAATAATCGATAAAGCTAAAGCGACATATCCCATTGTACGACTATTTGCTTGTTCAAGATTTTCTGTCGTCTTTCGATCTTCTTCATTGACGGCTCTTATTGGTGCATCTAACTCTGCTGCTGTTTCTTCTCGATATTGGTCATTATTAATGGCTTCATTATTTTCGTTTTCAAGGGTATTAAACCCTTCATAATCATATTGTCTGTCATTTGCCATCATGATCCCTCACTTTCAGCTTAGGAGCATTTATAGTATAGGCGTGAATGGTAATCAATATGAATGTAAAAGTTTACAGTCATGTTATCATTACTTTGTGATAAAATTTGTTTTAGCTAAAGGTGAGGAGTGTTTTTTCATGAAATTACGACTTGGAATTGATATTGACGGAACAGTAACAGCACCAGAAGCTTTTGTACCTTATTTAAATCGTTCCTTTAATCTGAATATAAGCCTTAAAGATATTAAAGATTACGATCTAACAAAGCTCTTAAAGATTAGTGATGAACAATTTCGAATGTGGATGAATGAACATGAACCAACAGTCTATAAAAATGCACCGATTGCTAAATATGCCAAAAAAGTGCTTGATGATTGGAAGGATAAGCATCATTTAATTTATATAACAGCCAGAAGGAAGCATCTTGAAGAATTAACATTTAAATGGTTTAAAGAAAATAAAGTTGCCCATCATCATATTGAATTAGTGGGTTCACACAATAAGCTGAATGCAGTTAAAAAACACGAAATTAATGTTTTTTTTGAAGATAATCACGATAATGCTGTTATGATTGCAGAGGAATTACAAATACCTGTATTATTATTTAATGCTCCTTATAATCAAAATCCAGTACCGAAAAATGTTGTTCGGGTCAATAATTGGCTTGAAGCTAAAAAATGGCTAGATTTGCACTATATCCCAAATTTTTAAAGGAAATGAAAAAGAGGCTGTCACGTAAGGAAGACTTCACTCACTAATTTAGACAGCCTCATGATTGACAATCTGGACATGTCCCATATATTTCAAATTTATGTCCACTAATTTCATATCCTGTTAACCGTTCCTTTAAAGAGTCCATCGGGCATGATTTAATTTCTTTTGTTTTACCACAATCCATGCATATAAAATGATGGTGATGATCGTTTAAATCACAGCGAAAACGGAAATGTTTTTCTCCAGAAAGCTCCGTCATCTCTAAAATATTTAGTTCTGCAAAAAGCGATAAATTTCGGTATATCGTATCGAAGCTTAACCCGGGATAATCATCCTTCATCTTTTCTAATACTTCTTTAGCCGTTAAATATTTATCGGATTTCGCCATAATATCTAACATTTCCTCACGTTTCGCTGTATATTTATACCCCTTCTCCTTCAAATAATTTAAAGCCTCTTGTACATTCATTTTCCTTTTCCCCTTTTCAACTTAGTCCAAGTAATGGATAAAATGAGTATGAGGACAGATAATACAACAATCATTCCACCAGGAGCTACATCTAAATAATAAGCTAAAAACAATCCAATTAATACAGCTGTTTCACCTAATATGACTGATAATATAGCTGTTTGTTTAAATCCATTTGCAAGTCGAATACTAGCAGCAACTGGTAATGTCATTAAAGAAGAGACGAGCAAAATTCCGACAATTCTCATGGATGCACTGATTACTAGAGCAACAGTTAATATAAATAAAAAATGAACCAATTTGGCTGAAACACCTGATGCTTTTGCGTGTTCTTCATCAAAGGATAATACGAATAATTCTTTAAAAAAGAGAATAATAAACAGTAAAACAAATATTGTTACTCCTATAATAACTGATAAATCGGTCCGCGTCACCGCTGTTACACTACCGAATAAATAAGCAAATAAATCTGTATTAAAACCATCTGCCATTGAGATAAATACAACCCCAAGCCCTATTCCAGCAGACAATATAATAGGAATGGCTAACTCTTCATAATGTTTATAAACACTTCTTAGTTTTTCAATAAATAAAGCACCTGCTACTGAAAATCCCATTCCAAAATAAATTGGATTTAATGTAGAAAACGTCAATATGTTTTTAGATAAAAGTAAACTAAATGCAATCCCCGCTAATGTAACATGGCTTAATGCATCAGCAATTAGCGATAATCTTCTAACAACAATAAACACACCTAATAATGGTGCAATAATTCCAATTAATATTCCTGATAAAAAAGCATTTTGCAAAAACTCATATTGAAATATATGTTCAAGCATGAATTACTCCTCCACCTAATGATGTTCATGTGTTAAAACATGAAGTGAATGCCCATAAAATGTTGCTAGTTGATCTTTTGGAAGATGATCAAATTCATTTGAATCTCCGTGAAAATGTAACGTTTTATTTATGCACGCAACGTGTGTAACCTTATCTGTAATTGTTCCAATATCATGGGTTACTAAAATTAGTGTTATTCTTAATTCTTTATTAAACTTTTCTAACAGCTCATAAAAATTTTGTACTGTTTTTTGATCAACCCCAACTGTTGGTTCATCTAATATTAACAATTCAGGGTCACTAACTAGTGCTCTTGCAATAAACACACGCTGCTGTTGACCGCCCGAAAGCTCTCCGATATTTCTGTCTTTAAACTCATCCATTCCTACTGATTGTAAAGCTTTCATCACTTTCTCATGATGAGATTTAGTAAAAAACTTAAATAAACCTAGCTTTCCTGTTAATCCACTTTGAACAACTTCAAATACTGTTGCAGGAAATCCTGAATTAAAACTATTGGCTTTTTGTGATACAAAGCCAATACGACTCCATTCTCGAAATTCTTCAATATTTTTTCCAAACAATTTAATGGAACCTTGATTATTCTTTAATAAACCTAGGATACATTTTAACAGTGTTGATTTTCCTGAGCCGTTTGGTCCAACTAATCCTAAAAATGTCCCTTTATCTACTGTTAAGTTTATATTTTCAAGTACATTGCTGGAGTCATATCGAAATGAAAGGTTTTTTATTTCTAAAATGTGTTCTTTCATTTATTATCACCTAATTTCTTTCAGAATGATTCCGATTTACCTATACAACAAAAAAGAGTATACAGCAATGTAAAAAGTTTGTAAAGTAAATACATTTCCCTATATTTTTACTGTTAATTAATCACCTAAAATTAATTAAACTTCACTTTATATAATGGATATTTGGAAAAATTTGATTGTTTAAACACATTTGTCTTTCACTCACCATACATTAATTTAGGAAAAGGAGGAGAAAGAGATGATTTTATTTCAAAAAATTGTTAACCAAAAAATTAATAATTTAAGCTATAAAGAATTACTTCATTATGCGAAGCAACATAACGTTTCGATAACAGAAGATCAATCGAAAAAAATTGTCAGACTAGTTCGTGGAAAAAACATCAATATTTTTGAGGATAAGGAACGCTTAAAGCTTTTAAAAGAAATCTCGACAATTACATCTCAAGAAACCGCTCAGAAAGTCAATAAATTATTTTTAGAATTCATTAATTAAAGCTGCCAAAGGATTGGCAGCTCTTGTTTATTGTTGCATAATTTTTTCAAGAAGATTTAAATCAAAAGTTTGGTTGAGTAGCATCTCAATTTCATATTTATATGGAGGCTTTTTATTATTTTTATCTTCTCCAACATATGGTGTTTCAAGGATTTTTGGTAATTCTTTTAACTGAGGGTGATGAACAATGTAATTAAGAGCTTTAAAGCCAATATGACCAAAACCGATATTTTCATGACGGTCTTTTCGTGCACCACAAGGATTTTTACTATCATTAATATGAATAACTTTTAGACGGTCAATACCAATGATTTTATCAAATTCCTCTAAAACTCCATCAAAGTCATTGACGATATCATATCCTGCATCATGTGTGTGACAAGTATCGAAACAGACAGAAAGGTGTTCATTATATGTCACTCCATCGATGATTTGTGCTAATTCTTCAAATGAACGTCCACATTCTGAGCCTTTCCCAGCCATTGTTTCAAGTGCAATTTGAACTTTTTGATCCTTTTCAAGAACTTCGTTTAATCCTTCAATTATTTTTTTAATACCTACATCACTCCCAGCTCCAACATGAGCACCTGGGTGTAGAACAATCTGTTTAGCTCCAACGGCTTCAGTTCTTTCTATTTCCATTTTTAAAAAATCAACTCCAAGCTGGAATGTCGCTGGATTGTTTGTATTTCCAATATTAATAATATATGGAGCATGTACAACAATTTCTTCAATGCCATGTTTTTTCATATGCTCAAGACCAGCTTCTATATTTAAATCCTCAATTTTTTTCCTACGAGTATTTTGAGGAGCCCCTGTATAAATCATAAATGTATTTGCTCCATATGAAACGGCTTCTTCACTTGCTCCTAGTAACATTTTCTTCCCACTCATGGATACATGTGACCCAATTTTAAGCATAAATTAACACTCCTATCTCCCTATCGCTTTACATTTCGATGCTTCTTTTTCATTTTCTCTATTTTTTCTCTCATTTTCTTTTTATAGCCTGGCTTTACTTTCTTCGGTTTTTTTACAAGTCGTTTTGCTAACAAATCTACTTCATTAGCTTGTTTTTGACGTTTTTTTCTGCGATGACGATCTTCAATTTCCTTCCATTCACCGTTTTCAATGGCCATATTTTTAAATGTAATTCCCATTTTTTCGAGCTTCGTTAAAGCTTGTTCATCTCTTTCGTCATAAATCGTATAAGCTATACCAGAATACCCTGCTCTAGCTGTTCTTCCCACACGATGAATATAAAAACTTAAATCCATAGGTATTTCTGCATTAATAACGTGAGAAACTCCTTCAATATCAATTCCCCTAGCAGCTAAATCTGTTGCTACAACGTACTGAAATTCTAGGTCATTAATTTGTCTCATCATCTTCTTCCGTTCACGAGGTGATAATCCCCCATGGATAATACCAACTTTTAATCCCTTGTCGCTTAAAGCATTCGCAACTTCATCTGCCTTCGTTTTCGTATTGACAAAAACGAGTGCTAAATAAGGATTAAAGGATTTAAGAATTTCATAAATTAATTCAATTCGGTTACGGTGACGGGACGGAACTAAAATTTGTTCTACTTTATCAGCTGTTACTTTTTTAGGGTCAACATGGGCATACTCAGGGTTTTCCATATACTTATTTAAAAAAGGCCTTAATCTTTCTGGAATTGTTGCCGAAAATACAAGCATTTGTAATTCTTTAGGCATTCTGCTTGCAATTTGATCGACTTCATAAATAAATCCTAAATCTAACATTAAATCTGCCTCATCAATGACAAGACTTGTTGCATTATGAATTTCAAGGGCTTGTTCATTTACGAGATCTAAAATTCTACCTGGTGTCCCCACTACTAAATGTGGTTGTGAGCTAAGTTTTTCAATTGTTCGAAGTTTATCTGTCCCTCCAATAAATAAACGAGTTGTTATTCTCTTTTCTTTTGGACAAAATTCTGTAACCTTTAATATTTCATGATAGATCTGGCTTGCTAATTCTCTTGTTGGAGCTGTAATCACAACCTGAACTATTTTTTCATCAGCTTTAATTTTTTCGATTAATGGTAAAATATAAGAGTGTGTTTTCCCTGTTCCAGTTTGTGATTGCCCAATGGCACTTTTCCCCTTTAAAACGATTGGTATCATTCTCTCTTGTATTTCTGTTGGCTCATAAAAGCCCAGTGATTCAATTGCATCTATAATAAAAGGCTGAAACGAAAACTTCTTAAACTTCGTTGCCATCCCTTTAAACAACTCCTTACTTGTCTAAATTAATTTAGCCCATTTCTTGATTATAAACAAAATGAAAAAAAAACTCCAATTTCGAATTGGTTTAAACAAACAAATTTCATCATACATGCATATTTTAATTGTAGTGTTATTGAATTAGAAAGGGGGAAGTGTTATGTTTCCAAATCCTATGAGACCTCCATTTCCGCAAAAGCAAATGTTTCCGAGAGTTCCGATGAGAACTCCCTTCCAATTTCCAATAAGACCAAATCCTGCAAATCAAATGATGACTGGAGGGGGAATGAGAACAGGAGGATTGAAAGGATTATTAGCTAGAATTTTTCCTTCAAGTCGGATGCCGATGGGGACTATGAATGCAGCTAATACTGCTGCAGGTGGTTTACAAGGTTTAACAAACCCAACCAACTTATCCAGTATGTTAGGAAATGTACAAAAAGCGTTAGGGGTTGCTCAACAAATAACCCCAATGGTCCAACAATATGGACCACTCGTTAAAAACTTACCAGCTATGATTAAATTATATAAAGAGTTAAAAAGCAATGATGATACGGATGAGGAAGAAAATAATAGCGAACAAGTTAATGAAGAAGAAAGTGAAACACTAAACGTTCAAGATGAAAATCAGGATACCCAAGCAGAAAACACAGATCAAAATCAGAAACATACAACTAAACGAAACCGAGATTCAACTCCTAAAATGTATATATAGCAATTCTTCTTTGTATTCTTTTCTTTTGTCCGATATAATAAAAATAGATATAATTTATGAAAAGCCGCTTGTCGGCTTTTTTCAATATATCAGAATTTATTTCATTTTGACTAAGGAATGAATCCATACATTTTGTCATTTGATGTCTAGCTCAAAAGCGCCATCGACTTGGGTCGCTTCGGCCCTGCTGTGGCAGCGGAAGCCTCCTCGCAGGTCTTCCAGCGCCCTTCGCGGATAAGCGGGCGCTTTGTGCTTTTCTTAATTTTGATTATTTCTCTAGGAGGAACATTAAATGAAAGTCATTAAAATATCACCACGTGGCTATTGCTATGGTGTTGTTGACGCAATGGTAATCGCAAAAAATGCTGCGTTGGATAAAACGTTACCTAGACCGATCTACATTTTAGGAATGATCGTTCATAATAAACATGTTACCGATGCTTTTGAAAAAGAAGGAATTATTACTTTAGATGGAAAAAATCGCTTAGAAATTTTAGAGAAAGTAGACAAAGGAACAGTCATATTTACTGCACACGGTGTTTCTCCACAAGTACGAAAGCTTGCAAAAGAAAAAGGACTTGTCACGATTGATGCAACATGTCCAGACGTTACAAAAACACACGAACTTATTAAGCAGAAAAAAGAAGAGGGCTATGAAGTCATTTATATTGGTAAAAAAGGACACCCAGAACCTGAAGGAGCTGTAGGTGTTGCACCAGATATTGTACATCTTGTTGAAACATTAGAAGATGTTGAAGCACTAAATATCCAGAGTGAAAAAATTATTGTGACGAATCAAACAACGATGAGCCAATGGGACGTACAAGATATTATGGAAAAAGTTAAAGAAAAATATCCACATGTTGAATTCCATAAAGAAATATGTCTAGCTACACAAGTTCGACAGGAAGCAGTAGCAGAACAAGCAAAGGATGCTGATTTAACATTAGTTGTTGGTGATCCAAGAAGTAACAACTCTAATCGTCTAGCACAAGTGTCTGAAGAAATTGCAGGGACAAAAGCTTATCGTATTGCTAACGTAAGTGAAATAAAGCTCGAATGGCTTGAAAATGTAGAAAAAGTTGCTGTTACGGCTGGTGCATCAACACCTACTCCGATTGTCAAAGAAGTTATTCAGTTTTTAGAACAATATGATGCAAATGATGAATCAACATGGGATCGAACATCTAAAGTACCTCTTGAAAAAATTCTTCCAAAAGTGAAAGTGAAAAAGTAAGAACTTATTTCATTTTTGGGCTGACTAAAAAGTTTTGATAAGAAAAGGTTGATTAGGAAACTGGTTATTTTCCTATCAACCTTTTTTGTTTTTTTAAATAAATTTAAACGGTTCTGTAGAAGGCTCTGATGGGAAGATTACAACATTTAATCGTTCCTTTTCACACAATTCCTTTAATTTATTTGCTACTCCTTCTTTCATTACTTGTTCTACATGATGTCCAGGATCTACCACATTTAAACCGAGCATCATTGCATCATGTGCAACATGATAATAAAGATCACCTGTGACGTACACATCTGCTCCCTTCATTTTTGCCTGGTGAATATATTTATTTCCATCTCCTCCTAAAACTGCTACTTTTTTAATTCGATCTGATACATTCCCTACTACACGAACACGTTCCACTTGGAACGATTTTTTTACATGTTCAGCAAACTCAGCTAAAGACATTTCAGAAGGAAGTTCACCAATTCTGCCCAAACCTAAAGATACACCTTCATTATCTAGCGGATAAATATCATAAGCAACTTCTTCATATGGATGAGCTTTTAATAAAGCTCTTATAACTTTTGATTGAATGGATTTAGGGAATATCGTTTCCAAACGTACTTCATTCACTTCTTCAAGCTTCCCTTTCTCCCCAATAAAAGGGTTTGTTCCTTCTAAAGGTAAGAAGGTACCTGTTCCTTCTGAGTTAAATGTACAATGGCTATAATTACCGATATGTCCAGCTCCAGCATTTCCAAGTGCTTCACGTACGGTATTTACATAATCTGTTGGTACAAAAACGACTAGCTTTTTTAACTCTTCTGTATAAGTTGGCACAAGTACCTCTGTATTTAAAAGTTGCAATTTCTCTGCTAATAAATCATTAACGCCACCTTTTGCAACATCTAAGTTTGTATGAGCAGCATAAATGGCAATATCGTTCTTTAAACATTTTTCAATGATTCTTCCTGAAACTGTATCGGTCATAATATTTTTTAATGGTCGAAAAATAGGTGGGTGATGAGCAATGATTAAATCAACTTCTTTTTCGATGGCTTCATCTACTACTTCTTCTAAAACATCAAGAGCGACCATCACCTTTTTAACTGGCTTATTTAAAGTTCCAATCTGAAGTCCAATTTTATCTCCTTCCAGAGCATATTTTTTGGGGGCAAATTGCTCAAATAACTGGATTAGATGTTGACCATTAACTTCCTTAGCCATTACAATACCTCCTTTATATTTGAAATGATTTTCTTAACTTCCTCTTTTTTCTTTAATAACTTGTCTGATTCCTTTGCTCTATTTAACTGACTTAAAACTTCATCCCAATGATTTAATTCATGACTCCATTTTTTTATAAAGGTTGGATTTTTATCTTTTATAAGAAAAGGCCCCATTAATAAAGCAGGTTCGTATAAAATTCCTCCATATGGATTGAGCGGGTTCCCCTTTTCTGCTACTAAAATTTCGTAAATTTTCCCATCTTCCTCTAATATTTTTTCATCTTTCAACTCCCAATCATTTTCTATAAGCCATTTACGAATTTCAATTGCGTGGATATTAGGCTGTAAAATTAATCGTTCTACTTTTTCTAACTTGTCTTTCCCCTCATCTAAAATCGTTTTAATGAGAGTACCTCCCATACCTGCAATAGTTACACAAGTAGCTTCATTGGTAGATAATACGGATAAACCGTCTCCTTTTCGTACAGATATTTGATCTGTCAATCCAAATCTTTGAACTTGATGAATAGCGGCTTTGTATGGTCCTTCATTCACCTCTCCAGCAATTGCATGAGATGCTAAATCATTTAATATAGCATAACAAGGCAAATAGGCATGATCCGAACCAATATCCGCTAAAATCGCTTGTTTAGGTATGTATTTGGCTACCATTAATAACCGATTGGATAGCTGAATATCACTCATTCAATCACCTAATTCATTATTAATTTTTTTGTACTTTTTTCATTTTATAAAATAATAGTAAATAAAAAAAGTCCTCCCAAATGGAAGACTTTTTTCAAATCGTAGCGTTTACATTATTGGATTTCACTTAACCATTGAGTCATTTCATCAAGTTTCTCTTCTGGTACTAATCCACCAGGCATAGCACCTCTACCATTTTTCAGCACGTCTGTAATTTGATCAGCAGATAATCGGTTTCCTACACCAGTTAAAGCAGGACCTACTCCACCTTCATAGTTTTCTCCATGACAACTAACGCAGCTTTGCTGATAAATTTCCTCTGGTGTTGCACTTGCTACATCAGTAGTTGTTTCTCCTTCTCCGCCTTCTCCTTCAGCTAATTCTTTTGCATTATCTAAACCTATGAAGGAGAATGCAAACATTAGTCCAATTCCGAATACCATAATGAGAACGAACGGAATAAGTGGATTTCGATTCATATTGCTACCTCCCTTTATGTATAGACTTACAATGTTGTATAAATAAAAACTTAAACAATCTCTATTTTACTTTAATTTTACAAGAAGTAAAAGCCTTTATGTATAGGAAAAAAGGAATTTCACTTTTTTGACAAAAAAAAGAGACTATTCCCTAGTCTGTACCCACAAATCAAATTTATTTAATATTCTATGTGGACAGTATAAAAATGGGATAGTCTCGTTCAAAGTTATTTGAACAAGCGCTCAATCATTTTAACAGCCAATTTCTCTTGCAATAACAATTCTTTGAACTTCACTTGTCCCTTCACCAATTTCTAATAGCTTAGCATCACGCATATATCGTTCAACTTGATATTCCTTCATGTACCCATACCCACCATGAATTTGCACTGCTTGACTCGTAATTTCCATACAAACTTCTGAGGCATACAACTTACACATAGATGCTTCTTTCGTGAATGGTTTGCCCTGGTCTTTTAACCACGCTGCTTTATATACCATATTTCTCGCTAGTTCAATTTTCATAGCCATATCGGCTAATTTAAATTGAATTGCCTGAAAGTACGTCAAAGGTTTTCCAAACTGCTTTCGTTCTTTTGCATATTTTAATGCTTTTTCATAGGCACCTTGAGCAACTCCAACAGCCATTGCTCCAATTCCAATTCTTCCACCATCAAGTGTCATTAAAAATTGCTTGAACCCTTCTCCTCGTTTACCTAATAAATTATCGACTGGGACACGCACATCTTCAAGAACTAATTCCGTTGTATTAGAAGCATTTAAGCCCATTTTTTCATATTGGTCAAGAACAGTGAATCCTTCAGCATCTGTTGGAACAATGATAGCACTTATTTCCTTTTGACCATTTGATCGGCCTGTAACCGCCGTAAGGGCTAAAAATTTTGCATAAGATGCATTTGTAATAAAGCATTTATTCCCATTAATTACAAATGTATCACCTTCTTGCACTGCTTCAGTCAATGTACCTCCTGCATCTGATCCTGCATTTGGCTCCGTTAAACCAAATGCACCAAGTGATTCTCCACTACAAATTTGTGTTAAATATTTTTGCTTTTGCTCTTCTGTTCCAAATAAATAAATTGGTGCTCCACCAAGGGAAATGTGTGCTGAATAAGTAATACCTGTTGATGCACAAACTCTACTCAATTCTTCAACTACAATCGCAAAGCTTATCGTATCTCCTCCACCACCTCCATATTCTTCTGGAAATGGTAAACCCAAAATACCAAGCGATGCTAGCTTCTCAAAAATCTCTTTAGGAAATTCTTTCGTTTTGTCTCGCTCATCAGCACCTGGAGCAACTTCTTCCTCTGCAAACTCATGAATCATTTTTTGAATCATTTTTTGCTCATTCGTTAATTCAAAATTCATATTATCCCCCCTAAGACCGTGAATACGCTTACAAAACCATTATATAGGAAAACATCGCAATATCACAATATTTAAAATTTTTAGTATTTTCATTAAGTAATTAATATTTAAACGAATGATGTTTGCAAAAAGAATGAACTTTCAGTAAAATAAAAGCAACATAACATTATTTTTATTTGTTTGTTAGCGTTTTCATAACTAAATAAAAAAAGACAGACATTTTGTCTGTCCACGATTATTCAAGGAAATCCTTTAAACGTTTACTTCTACTTGGATGACGCAATTTTCTTAGAGCTTTAGCTTCAATTTGTCTAATACGCTCACGAGTTACACCGAATACTTTACCGACTTCTTCAAGTGTACGTGTTCTACCATCGTCAAGACCAAAGCGTAAACGAAGAACATTTTCTTCACGATCAGTTAATGTATCTAAAACATCTTCTAGTTGTTCCTTTAAGAGCTCATACGCAGCATGCTCAGATGGTGATGTCGCTTCTTGATCTTCAATAAAATCACCTAAATGAGAATCATCTTCTTCACCAATAGGTGTTTCAAGTGATACTGGCTCTTGAGCAATTTTTAATATTTCTCTCACTTTGTCAGGTGTTAAATCCATATCTTCAGCAATTTCCTCTGGAGTTGGTTCACGTCCTAAATCTTGTAATAATTGACGTTGAACACGAATGAGCTTGTTAATCGTTTCAACCATATGAACCGGTATACGTATTGTTCTTGCTTGATCTGCAATGGCACGGGTAATCGCTTGGCGAATCCACCAAGTCGCATACGTACTGAACTTATAGCCTTTACGATAGTCAAATTTCTCAACGGCTTTCATCAATCCCATGTTGCCTTCTTGAATTAAATCCAAAAACAGCATTCCTCTACCTACATACCGCTTTGCAATGCTGACTACAAGACGAAGGTTTGCTTCAGCTAATCGACGTTTTGCTTCTTCATCACCCTGTTCAATTCTTTTAGCAAGCTCAATTTCTTCGTCTGCAGATAGGAGGTCTACACGACCAATTTCCTTTAAATACATACGAACAGGGTCATTAATTTTAACGCCAGGAGGAACACTTAAATCGTTTAAATCAAATTCTTCCTCTTCTTCTTTGGTTAAATCTTGGAGGTTTGGGTCTTCATCACCATTTTCTCCAATTAATTCAATACCTTGGTCACTTAAATATTCATAATATTCATCCATCTGGTCTGAATCAACATCGAAGTTTGACATGCGTTCTGCAATTTCTTCATATGTTAAAACTCCACGTTTTTTACCTAGTTCCGCTAACTGATCTTTTACTTGATCAAGAGTAGAGTCAGCATGGGTTTGTTTTTCAGCCATTGGATCCCCTCCTTCCAGACTCGTAACAACTGATATCTATTCCAATGAAGAAATCAACTTTTTTTTAATTGAATCAGTTCCATGGCAATTTGTGCGGCTTTCACATAATCTTTTTGCCTTTCAGCTTCTTTCTTTTCAGCTTCCTTTTCTTTTAGAATGAGCATTTTCTTTTGATTCGACACATGATGTATATAATCCTTTAATTCTTTCTCTGTTATTTCAGAGTGAATATCAATCATCGCAATGTCAGATATGACACTTCTCATTTGTTCATTTGGAAGCTTACTTAAAAAATGACTAATATTAGGTTCATGTCCTTCTTCATAAAAAGCGTATAAATAAGTGACAATAGCACGGTGTTCCTCGATGTTAAATTCTACCCCAAGTTCATTAAGCACTCTCTCTGAGATGTCTTTACTACGCAACATATGAGCAATGAGCATTCGTTCAGCGTTGTGAAATGCTGGTAGTAATTGTCGAGCTTGTTTTATATGGTTGAACGATTGCAAATGATTATTAGACTGCCTTCTATCTCTTTTCCTAATTTTAACATGATGTTTTAATTGGGATTTTAACGTATCTTTTGATATGGAAAATTCATCGGAAAGCTGACCCAAATATAGCTCTTGCTCTACTTCGTTCGTCAGCATGCTCAGCTCTTTAATCACTTGCTCTATATAGTTTAATCTCTCTGCTTCATCTTGCAGGTTTTTACCTTTCCGGTAATATAACATCTTAAAAGACATTAGTGTCACGCTTGCCCCTATTACATCTTGCCTAAATTTCTCTGCTCCATACTGGTTGATGTAGTCATCAGGGTCATAGCCTTCTTTCACCATCGCAACTCTTACTTTACAGCCTGAGTTTGTAAGAACGTTTGCTGCTCTAAAAGTCGCTTCAATTCCAGCTGAGTCAGAATCGTAACAAATAATAACGGTTCCCGCATTTCGACTCAAAATCTTAGCGTGCTCTTCAGTTAAAGATGTTCCCATTGTAGCAACGGAATGATGGACACCTGCTTTTACAGCAGAGATGACATCAGCAAAACCTTCAAAAAGGACAACCTCTTGCTTTTTTCTTATATGTAATCTAGCTTGATGGAAATTAAACAAAATGTTTCGTTTATTAAAAATTTTGGTTTCAGGACTATTTAAATATTTTGGCTGGTCATCACTATTTAATATTCTTCCAGAAAAAGCAATGGTTTTTCCTTGATGATTTTTAATCGGAAACATTATTCGATCACGGAAACGATCAAAATAAGTTCCATCATCTCTTTTTATTACCAACCCTGCTTTCACTAATAGTTCTAAATCAAAACCTTTTTTTAATAAAAACTTTGTAATGAAGTCCCACTGATTAAGAGAATAGCCAATTTCAAAAGTCTCAATTAACTCTTTAGTAAAGCCTCTAGAAAGTAAATAATTAAGCGCTTTTTGACCTTCCTTTGTATTTACTAGTAAATGATGGTAAAATTTCTTTAAAAGCTCATAGGCTTCAATAATTTTGTCCGTTTCATCATTATTTTTTTTTGAAAAATCATCAATCTTTTTGATTTCTTCGGGTAAGGATAGGTTAGTTCGTTCAGCAAGCTTTAATACAGCCTCTGTAAAGCTATAGCCCTCTATTTGCATTAAAAAAGAAAATACGTTACCGCCTGCCTGACATCCGAAGCAATGGAATATTTGTTTTTCAGGCGATACTGAAAATGAAGGAGTATTTTCCCCATGAAATGGACAAAGGCCAAAGTAGTTCCGACCTTGTTTTTTTAATTGAACATATTCACTAATTATTTCAACTATGTCAACTGATTTTTGAATCGTTTCAATAACTTCATCGGGAATTCGTTTTCCCATACGTAACACTCCGTGAAAGATATATTCGCGAATCTTTTTTATTTTCCTGCATACTTCGACAAAATTTTTTCTAAGCTTTTGATAAAATGATATCGATCTTTATTTGTGAATCGATTCGGACCTTTTGAATGACGGCCGCTTCTTCGTTCTTTTGCTGAAACAAATCGTAGAAATAAGGCCGTATCCATCGTTTCAGAACGGTACTCTTTACCAGTCGGTGCCAAAACTATTACATTTTTGGCTAATAAGACACAAGCTAGACCAATATCATGTGTAATAACGATGTCTTTTTTTGAAGTATGATTTATGATGTGCATATCGACCGACTCTTGTTCAGTATCGACATAAGTCCATTGACCTAGACAATCGTTCTTTTCGCTCATATGAGCATATGATGCAATAAAATGAGCATGGACATTAAACCGATCTGCGAGCTTTTTTATTTCTTTCTTTACGGGACATGCATCTGCATCGACAAAAATTTTCGTCATATTTCTCTATTTCTCCATCATTCCTAAAGATTCCTGCAACACTTTCTAAATAAAACGGAACCACTTTGTCGAATAATCTCATGGTAAAGCCCTTGACAACTTACAATAAATAGTTTATTCGTATTTTTAAAGTCTAAACCTAAAATTGAATAATTTTATCACAATTTTTTATTATAATACAATGCTTTTCAATATTCCATCATTTTTTCTTAAAATTTAAATGGAAAAACCTACTTCTTTTCCATTGACTTCGATGGAAAAAGTAGGTTTTTCGTAAAATGTATTACTTCAACTGGCTACTCATCATATTTTGAATAATGTTTGCCGTTTCCTCAACGGCTTTATTGGAAACGTCTATGACTTGGCAACCAATCTTGTTAACCACTTTCTCAAAATACTCTAACTCTTCTTTTATACGATCAATATTAGCATATATAGCTCTGTCATTTAACCCTAATGATTTTAATCTCTCACGGCGGATGAAATTTAATTTTTCTGGACTAATTTTTAAACCGATACATTTACGTGGTGATACTTTAAACAATTCTTCTGGTGGGTCTACTTCTGGAACAATTGGTACGTTTGCTACTTTAAAGCGTTTTAATGCCAAATATTGCGATAGCGGTGTTTTAGAGGTTCTTGAAACACCAACTAATACAATATCTGCTTTTAAAATTCCCCGAGGGTCACGACCGTCGTCATATTTTACTGCAAATTCTATAGCTTCAACCTTTTTAAAATAGTCATCATCAAGCTTTCTTACACGGCCAGGCTCATATTTTGCTTTAATTCCATATAGGGATTCCATTTTATCCATTAACGGACCAATAATATCATGGTAAACAACACCGTGTTTTTGAGCTTCATTAATTAAAAATTGTCGTAATTCTGGTACAACAAGGGTAAAACATATAATAGCATTATCGAGTTTCGCTAACTGAACAACTTCTTGAATTGTTTCCTTATCTTCAACATAAGGGACTCGTTTGACATTTGCATCGTGTCCTGCCCCATTAAATTGACTTATAGCAGCTTTTACAACTAAGTCCGCCGTTTCTCCTACAGAGTCTGAAACGATATAAATCATTCGATTACTCATCCCATTCCCCCATTTCTACTAGAAAATCTCATTATCTACAAGGCCGACTAAAATTTTTGTAATGTTAGTTTTGGAAATTCGGCCGACAACTTCAAACCCAGCTTCTGTTTCCTTAATAACAGGCAAAGCATCTATTTGTTTTTCTATAAGCGTTTTGGCAACATCTATAATGAGATCATCTTTTTTACATACAGTAATGTTAGGCATCCTTGTCATAATAATATGAACTGGGATGGAGGTTAAATCTTGCTTTCCGATACTTGCTCGAAGTAGATCCTTTCTTGATAAAATACCTACCAATAAAGATTTTTCATCAACAACAATTAGAGTTCCTACATCCTCAAGAAACATTGTACATATTGCATCATATACTGAAACATTCTCATTAACAACGACAGGAATTGACTGAAACTCTTTTACTTTTAGCTTTTTTAATTTATCTGACAATAATTGTGTACCAGACTTTCCTGTATAAAAATAACCAACACGTGGTCGGGCCTCTAAATATCCGGCCATTGTTAATATCGCTAAGTCGGGACGCAGGGTAGCCCTTGTCAAATTTAGTTTATCTGCAATATGTTCACCAGTTATCGGTCCATTTTCCTTTACAATTTGCAGAATTTGCTCCTGCCTTTTGTTCAGTTCGATTGTCCTCACCACCTTATGAAGTAAAGATGAGTTTAAAGAAAGTGGGAATGATATTGCTTTTTCAATTTCATGACTTCCGTTCATTAAAAAAAAAGGTTGTGTTAAAGTTTGTTGTTGATATTAATTGATGGTTGATTGAAACGCAAGGAGGATACTCCTGCGGGAAAAGCAGTTCACGCAAGACCACGAGGGGCTCGCTGATCTTCCGTGGAAAGCGAGATTCTGTAGTGAAAATAATTATTAAAAGAGCACCAAAAAATAAATAGGTTATACTATATAAAAATATTATATACTATTTCTTTTGAATGAAAAGGAAGAAAATATAAGAAAACGGTTAAACAAATGTTATAAAGCATAAAGAATACGAATTTTTTGTCCTAAAACATAAGGAAGACGATTATCCATGGATAATCGTCTCAATATTTTAATGAACTTAAAATAAGTTTACCACTTTCCTACTTATTTTACGATAATCGAATTTAAATTTGCAAAGGATGTAATAATATTTGCAAGCTGTACCATTTGTGATAAACGGTTTTGGCGAATATTTTCATCTTCAGCCATGATCATAATGTGATCGAAATAAGCATTAATATCTTCTTTTAATTCCCTGAACCGGCTAAATAGACCTACATAATCTCCTTTTAATGTTAGGTCGTGATGCACTTCCTTTAATTGAAGATATGCTTGATATAAAGCTTTTTCCTCTTCTTTTTGGAATAAGCTTTCATCAATTTCTCCTTCTTCCCCTTTTTTCGAAATATTAATTACTCGTGAAAGAGCTTCTACTACTTCCTTAAATTCATTTAATTGAGATTCATTTACTAATACATTTGCACGATCAAAATATGAATTAATTTCATGATAAGAAGACTCTAGGATGGCATCAACAATATCATATCGAACACCTTGTTCCTGTAAAACATATTTTATGCGCAATTTAAAGAAAGATATAATTTCTTCTTCTAACTTATGACGGTTTTCTATTTTATATTCATTCATGGCTAAATCAAACAATTCACTTAGTGGTATACGCCAATTTTTCGCTTTTAATGTTTGAACGATTCCACTTGCTTGTCTTCGTAATGCATATGGGTCTTGTGAACCTGAAGGAATCTTTCCAATAGAGAAAAAGCCCGTAATTGTATCAAGCTTATCAGCAATTCCTACAATAGCTCCAATCGTTGATTCTGGAGCTTCATCTTCTGCATGTCGCGGCATATAATGTTCGTTTATCGCTACTGCTACTTCTTCACTTTCTCCTTTTAATCGAGCGTACTTTTCCCCCATAATACCTTGTAATTCCGGGAATTCATAAACCATTTGTGTAACTAAATCAAACTTACTTATTTTTGCAGCACGTTCAACAAGTGATAATTCAGTTTCATTTAGCCCAAGCCTTTCCCCTAATTGTACTGAAAGACTCACAATACGATTTACTTTATTCCCAACTGTTCCAAGCTCTTCATGGAAAACAATTTTATCGAGCTTTTCGAGTGTAGATTCGATCGTTAGCTTTTGATCCTCTTGATAGAAGAAGTTTGCATCAGATAAGCGTGCACGTAAAACTTTTTCATTTCCTCTAGCCACATTCTCTAAATAATTAGAATCACCGTTTCGTACCGTTACGAAAAACGGTAGTAAATTACCAGATTGATCTTTAACAGGAAAATAGCGTTGATGCTCACGCATTGTTGTAATTAAAACTTCATCAGGAAGATTTAAGTATTCTTCTTCAAATGTTCCATATAAAGCTTGAGGGTATTCAACAAGATTTGTCACTTCTTCTAACAAATCTTCATCAATTGGTATAATCCAATTTTGTTCCTTTTCTAGGCTTTGCAACTGTTCTCGAATAAATTGCTTTCTTTTTTCATAATCTACAATAACATTTTGTCCATACAGTGCTTCTTCATATTGAGATGGTTCTGTTATTGTGACTTCAGAACCGATAAAGCGATGACCATATGAAACATTACTTGCTTGAACTCCTGTAATCGAAATGGGGATTACTTCATTTCCAAATAGTACTGTTAACCATTGAATAGGTCTTACATATCGTAAATCATAGCTTCCCCAGCGCATATTTTTTGGAAAAGATAAGCTTTTAATTAATTCTTTTATATCAGTTAACAGTTTTATTGTTTCTTTTCCTTTAATAAATTTTTGAACGAACGCGTATTCTACACCATTAACCTCTTTAAAGTAAATATCCTCAACTGATACTCCTTGCCCTTTCGAAAACCCAATCGCTGCTTTTGTCCAGTTTCCTTCATCATCTATAGCAATCTTTTTCGCTGGACCTTTCGCTTCTTCTTGAACATCCTCCTGCTTTTCAGCAACTTGTTCAACTAAAACTGTTAAACGACGTGGGGTTGAGTATTTCTTTATACCGTGAAAAGAGATTTTTTGTTCCTGTAGCCATTTTTCTACCTTTTCGGCAAGCTGGTTCATAGAATCTGTAACAAATCTTGCTGGCATTTCTTCAAGACCAATCTCAACTAATAAATCTCTACTACTATTCATGAGCCTTTTCCTCCCTTTTGAGCTAACATAGGAAACCCTAACTTTTCACGTTCTTCATAATAAGTTTTTGCTACTCTTCTAGCCAAGTTCCGTACTCTAGCAATGTAGCCTGTTCGTTCAGTTACCGAAATCGCACCTTTGGCATCTAATTGATTAAACGTATGAGAGCATTTTAAAACATAATCATAAGCAGGATGAACAAGTCCTTCATCCATTTGACGTGTCGCTTCCTTTTCATAAATATTAAAAAGATTAAATAGCATTTCTGTATCAGATGTTTCAAAAGTATATTTTGAATGTTCATATTCTGGCATTAGGAAAATATCTCTAACAGTAAAACCATCTGTCCATTCTAAATCGAAAACATTTTCTTTATCTTGAATATATGAAGCAAGTCGTTCAATACCGTATGTAATTTCAACAGATACCGGTTTACATTCAATACCACCAACTTGCTGAAAATAAGTAAACTGAGTAATTTCCATTCCGTCTAACCATACTTCCCATCCGAGCCCAGCCGCTCCAAGTGTTGGTGCTTCCCAGTTATCTTCAACAAAACGAATGTCATGCTTAATCGGGTCAATTCCTAATGCTTTTAATGAATCTAAATAAATTTCTTGAATATTGCTAGGAGAAGGCTTCATGATTACTTGAAATTGATGATGTTGATATAGACGGTTTGGATTTTCACCATATCGTCCGTCAACAGGTCTTCTAGAAGGTTCAACATAAGCCACATTCCATGGCTCAGGACCAATACTTCTTAAAAAGGTATAGGGACTCATCGTTCCTGCACCTTTTTCCACATCATAAGCTTGAAGTAAAATACATCCATGGTCTGACCAATGCTTTTGTAGAGTTAAAATCATATCTTGAATATTCATAATTGGCACCTCCATAAATCATTTTTTTCATTCATCAAAAAACTCCCGTCTCTATGCAATAAATGCATAGGGACGGGAGTTATACCCGCGGTTCCACCCTACTTGCTGATTTATAAATCAGCCACTTTTAAATCTATTGCTCCGGAACGCCCTTCCTTACGGTCCATACCTTAGCTTTCACCATCCTAAGGTCGCTTTTTATGGATAACGTAAGTACTCCTTTCCTTCAACGCAAAAAAGTATGTAGTTATAAGAATCTTAAAGAAATTAACTGACTTTGTCAATATTATCATTTACATGTTCTCTCGTAAATTGTCAAGTTGTTTTAAAAATCTTTTTGATTTGAGATTTAAGCCTGAATACTCTTTGTAATACTCATCCAAAACCTTTTGAAGCTCTTTTTTTGTTTCTTGCTTTACTGAAACTTTTCCTAATCTAGATAAGTCTAAGTAATAGAATAACCTAATTAATTTAACAGTTGCTTGTGAAATAATTAATCTATACGGGTCATTTTCAAAGCATCTATGACAAATAAACCCATTTTCCTTAATAGAAAAATGAAAGGTTCCTTCTTTTTTCTTACAAATCACACATTCATTTACTTCAGGATATAGCCCAAGTACATTTAACATTTTTACTTCAAAAATATTTGTTAAAACATCTGGATCGATGCCCTCAGATAAATAATTCATTGTTTGATAATAAAGTTCAAACAAAAAGGGATTTGACTCATTATTATCCGTCCCTTTATCAAGTAATTCTGTTATATAAGAGGCGTAAGCTGTTAAAAAAATATCTTCACGTATTCTTCGCATCGATTGAACCGTTTCGCCTTGCTGCAGGCTTCCTAATCCAGAAGATTTTTGAAAAAGGAATGTTCCATAAGTAAAAAGTTGGGTAACAGCAGAAAGGCGACTGTTTGGTTTTTTCGCCCCTCTAGCCATTACCCCAACTTTCCCTTTTTCTCTTGTATATATAGTAACAACCTTATTCGTTTCTCCATAATCAGTTGTTCTTATAATAATTCCTTCACACTTATACAACAACTGTATTCACCATCCAAAGGGATATAGCACTATGAAACAGGAAAATCAAGTTCGGTTAACTGTTCTTCCTCTATTTCAGGTCCATTATCTTTTTCTTTTTCAATTTCCTTGAAAAGAAGGTACGTATCTATATTTCCAGTTTGAGCGAATACTTTCCAGGTGAAATCTAACATGTTAACCCACCTTCCTTAATTAAAAGTGTAGCCATATCCATTTATTTATTAGGTTGGCTACTAAAAACCTTTTCATGTGACACAAATTTTTCTAATTGAAAAACTAAAAAACTTAATCAATACTCATCTTCTCTAAAGCCAAAGTCACGAAGCTGCGACAGGCGATTGCGCCAATCTTTTTGTACTTTTACCCATAGTTCAAGGAATACTTTGGAACCTAATAATTTTTCAATATCAACTCTAGCTCGTTGACCAATTTCTTTTAGCATTTTCCCTTGCTTTCCAATAATAATTCCTTTTTGCGAATCACGTTCAACTACAATCGTGGCAGCTACATAAACAGCTTTATTATTCTCTCTCTTTTCAATCGAATCAATTACAACGGCTACAGAGTGTGGGACTTCTTCTCTTGTTAGATGTAACACCTTTTCACGTACCAATTCAGAAATAATGAATCGCTCTGGATGATCTGTCACTTGATCACTAGGATAGTATTGTGGACCCTCTGGTAAATAAGATTCGATTTCCTTTAAAAGAGTTTCAACATTGTTCCCCTGTAATGCAGAAATCGGAACAATCTCTTGAAAGCTGAATTTATCTTTATATTGATCGATGATTGGTAAAAGTTCATCAGGATGTACTTGGTCAATTTTATTGATAACAAGAAAGACTGGTGTATTTGTTTCTTTTAAACGTTCAATAATATATTCTTCTCCCTTTCCAAGTCCTTCTTCAGCATTGACCATAAATAAGATTAAATCAACTTCTTTTAATGTATTTTGTGCGACTTTCATCATAAAATCGCCAAGTTTATGTTTTGGTTTATGAATACCAGGAGTATCGATAAAGATAATTTGCGATTGATCTGTTGTGTAAACACCTTGAATTTTGTTCCGAGTAGTTTGAGGCTTGTCGCTCATAATAGCAATTTTTTGTCCTATTACACGATTTATAAATGTTGACTTTCCAACATTTGGGCGACCGATAATTGAAACAAATCCGGATTTGTACTCTTTATTCATTCAAATCCTCCGGTGAAAAAGCGCCAGGTAGCAAATCTTGAACCGTTAGCTCTTGAAGGTCGCCTTTTAAATTAGATAATATAACCTTCATATCCTTTGGACAAAGCTCTGAAATGACTTGACGACAAGCACCACATGGAGGAACAGGTCTGTTTGTATCTGCCACTACAGCGATGGCTACAAACTCTTTTTCTCCTTCAGAAACCGCTTTAAATAACGCTGTTCTTTCAGCACAGTTACACATTGAATAAGCTGCATTTTCTATATTACATCCTTTGAATATTTCCCCATTTTTTGTTAAAAGAGCGGCTCCTACTTTAAACTTTGAATATGGAGCATATGCTAATTCCCTAGCTTTTTTTGCTTCTTCAATTAGTTGTGCACTCATTCACTTTCTTCCTTTCTTGTGAACTTGCAGCTTATACATTCATTTTACCGCAATTCATTTATTTTTTCTATGCTTATTTTTTGAAAATTCTAACTATTGCCATATATTCATTTTAGGAATAAAAATGAGTAAACCAATTATAACAGAAATAATTGCATAAATAAAAACTGCACCGGCTCCTGCATCTTTCGCCATTTTTGCAAGTGGATGATACTTTTGTGTAACCATATCTACGATTCGTTCAATAGCAGTATTCATTAATTCTAAGGATAAAATTCCTCCAATTAATAGTAATATGACAATCCATTCAAAAACGTTTATTTGAAAAAATATACCAAAAGCGATCACACAAACAGATGCAAGAAGATGAATTCGAAAGTTTACTTCTTTTTTAGCAGTTGTAATAATGCCATTCCAAGCATAGATAAAACTATGAAGGAATCTTTTCATTTTTGATTTAGATCGATCGATGAAGGCCATATTGTTCTAATAGTACCTTCTGTCGTGTAAACATGATTTTTTCTTCTTGTTCTGTCATGTGATCATATCCTAATAAATGTAAAAATCCATGTACGGCTAAAAAGCCAATTTCTCGAAGAAACGAGTGACCATATTCTTCGGCTTGTTCTTTGGCCTTTTCCACGGAAATAATAATGTCTCCTAAAATTGTTGGTAATTCTTCACCAACAACTTCAATCTCTTCTTCACCCATCTCTTCTAATGCAAATGAAATAACATCTGTAGGCTTATCTTTTCCACGATATTCTCTATTAATTTGTTGTATCACTTCATTAGAAACAAATGTAACGGAAACCTCTGCACCTTCTTTAACATTTTCTTTTTCAGCTACAAATTGTAATAGGTCCTCTACCGTTTCCATCTCTTCTTCCATTAAGATTCCCGTTTCATCCACAAGATCCATATTTAATTTCATGATGGTTTCACCTTCTTCTCTGTAAGTTCTGGATATTCAATACGTGAATGGAAAATACCCTTTAAAGTTTCGCAAAGGGATTTTGCGACGATATCAAGCTCTTTAAATGTTATATCACATTCATCAAACTGACCATCTTGAATTTTGTCCTTAATGATGGAGTTAACTAATTTTTCGATTTTATCAGGAGTTGGGTTTTTAAGTGATCGAACGGCTGCTTCTACACTATCAGCAATCATTATGACAGCAGTCTCACGTGTTTGTGGCTTTGGACCAGGATAACGAAATTCCTCTTCGATAATATCCTGGTCACTATTTTCTGCCGCTTTATGATAAAAGAATTTTAAAAGAGATGTTCCATGATGCTGTTCTGCTATATCAATAAATTCTTTTGGCATTTTATGCTTTCTCAACATTTCAGCTCCTTCTGTTGTATGGGAAATAATGATGTTTTTACTTAGTTGAGCTGAAAGCTTATTATGCGGATTTTCAATATTTATTTGGTTTTCAATAAAATAATGTGGTCGCTTCGTTTTACCAATATCGTGATAGTAGCTTCCAACCCTTGCTAAAAATCCATTAGCCCCAATTGCTTCACATGCTGATTCGGCAAGATTTGCCACCATGACACTATGGTGATAAGTACCTGGAGTGTCAGTTAAAATTTTTCGTAATAGTGGGTGATTTGGATTGGAAAACTCGATTAATTTCATTGTTGATAAAATACCAAAACCAGTTTCAAAAAACGGCATAAAACCAATTGTAAGAACGGAAGATACCACTCCAGAAACAACTGCCATAACGAAATATGATCCAATTTCAAGGTTAGAAGTGTTTCCATTTTGTATTAATGTCACAGCAGTAATAACTAAAACGTTTACGAGAGAAACGAAAATTCCAGCCTGTAGAATTTTTGAGCGAACATTATGTTCTCCTAAAAATAAAACAGCTGCAATACAACTGCATAAATAGTAGAGACCGATAATAAAATTAAAACTACTAGTAACATCTTCATTAAAGATTAAGCTTCCGCATATAGCAAAGATTAAACTGGAGACGAAGGCTAATCGACCGTTTATCAACAATTTGATGAGCATGACACCAGCAGATACCGGTACAATAAATCCTATATGATTATAATCCATTTTTTGATACAAGCTAATAATTTTCATAATCAAGAGTGTAATAGAAAAAATAATCGTATACAAAAGTAAGGTTTGTTGTTTACTTATGTAAAAACTTTTTTCTTTTTCTATATAATACACAAGTAACCCAACCATTAATAAAATTAAAACCGTTAAGCCTATAAACGGCTGAAATGTATATCTATTATTTAAAAGGCCTAGCAATTCCAGTTTTCGATATACTTCTCGATCGATAATTTGTCCTTCTTCTACAATAATTTGTCCTTGCTTAATTTGAATATCTTGAACTTCTTCTCTTGCCTGCTGTCGTTTTTCCTCAGTTGCCTCAACATCAAAGGTATAATTCGGGATAATGGCGATCTCCCCTATTTTTGCGGCAGCATCAATTAATTCATTGGATAAATTCACATATTGTAGCTCTTCCCTTACTTTCGCACGAGCCTCTGTTACCTTTTCTACTGTTATTGGCTCGCTCATAATCGTATTAACTGCGGTAATGACAGATCCTTTTGCTAATTTTAATTCAGATGTGTTTGCTTGTAATAATGTTGTTAATGCATTTTTAGGAATTTTTTTATACCCTTGTGTTGCCAATGCCTCCTGTAGTTGATTTAATTTTTCTTCTTCAGATACTGTTTGCCCTGCGTTATCACTGTTAGATTGTTGAGATATATCACTAATAGAATCAAAAATTGATTCAACCATTGAAACACTATTATCTGCATATTCCTTATTTAACACATACTGATCTTCAACACTTGCCGCTGCTTCTTCTTGTTTTTTCCTCGTCATTTCCTCATCGATAACGGTTATAGGAGCATAAATGGTTTGATCAGCAATCGTAAACAACTTAATATCAAATGTATCAGGCTTCACATTACTAAAGAGTGCCACAAACAAAATAACCACTATCACTGGATAAAGAAGAAAGTGAACAGAATAAAATTTATTTTTTTGTAGGTCACCATTTCGATTCTTTCGTTTTAATTTTGATAATTTCATTATTATTTTGACCTCCCCATCACAAATCCCCTTAGTGATGGAATGTTTTTCATGAAAAAAAGAACCCGCATTAAATAACGGGTCATTTAATATTTATGTTGATCATAAGCCTCAATAATTTTGGCAACTAAAGGATGTCGAACAACATCCGCTTGTTCTAAATAAACAAATGAAATTCCAGGTATATTAGATAAAGTATCTTTTGCAATTTGCAAACCAGATGTAACTCCTTTTGGCAAATCAACTTGTGAAATATCCCCAGTAATAATCATTTTCGAACCAAATCCTAGTCGTGTTAAAAACATTTTCATCTGTGCAGGTGTTGTATTTTGAGCCTCATCTAAAATAACAAAGGCATTTTCAAGAGTTCTACCTCTCATATAAGCAAGTGGTGCAATTTCGATTGTTCCCCTTTCAATTAAACGAGCTGTGTGATCAGCACCTAACACTTCATGTAACGCATCATATAATGGTCTTAAATATGGATCTACCTTCTCCTTTAAATCTCCAGGTAGAAACCCTAAATTTTCCCCTGCTTCAACAGCTGGTCTAGTTAAAATTATCTTTTTGACAAAACCATTCTTTAACGCATGAACAGCCATAACAACAGCTAAAAATGTTTTCCCTGTCCCAGCTGGTCCAATACCAAAAACTAAATCCTTCTTTTTAATTTCATCAATATATTTTCGCTGGCCTAATGTTTGAACTCGAATCGATTTTCCTTTTGCATTTTTTGCAATTTCATCATCATATAAGCTTTTAAAATCTTCAAGAGTTCCATTTTGCGCCATACGGATCGCATATAATACATCTCGCTCCGATATATGAACACCTTTACGAATAAGAGCTAAAAGAGATTGCAAAAGATTGTCTACAAGCTGTGCTTTTTCTTCTTCGCCTGATACATATATAGCCTCTCCACGTGTAATAATGGAAACGTTTAACTCTTCTTCGATTCGTTTTAAATGCACATCATGAATTCCAAATAACGCTATTGCTTCATTTGGATTATCTAATTGTTGATTAATGGTCACTAAATCTTCTGGCATTCTCTAATCTCCCTGTATGATTGGTTTAGTTTCAACAATATCTTCAATTACTTGGAAAAGTATTTTCACTTTAACTTTACCATTCTCAAAGCTCTGGTGCAAAACTTTTTCGTTAATGATTTGATCTTTTTCACCTAGTTTTTCCTTAATATCTTTCTTGGCAATTTCAATTCCTTTTTCTCTAGCTTCCTCTTTATTATAAACTCTTATAACAGCTTCAGATTCTCTATAAGTTTCCTTTTGATATGTGATTGGTAACGTCCATTTTAAAAAGCGAAATGAATGCTCAACTTTTTCTGTTTCATATTGTTTATATTCTACCTTATTAAATCCCCATATTGGAAAAGAAATTGATCCAAACGAGATTTTATGTTTTGTCAAGCTTTCTCCAGTAAGGACATTAAATGTCGATTTTAGAGGAACTTCAACTAATGATTGATACCATGTTTCTCCGAATATTTCTCCTTTTGCTGCTACCAGCTTATTTTCTTCTTCATTTCCGATTAAACCTGAAACCAATATTTGTCCTTTGTTAACATACTCATGAACCGATACCATTGGTTGTCCTTTTTCAACGAACATTTTAGATATAACTGCTTCCTTCTTTGCCACAATATGCCGTGGGCTGACATACTCTTTTTCTGGCGGCTCTTGTTTTTCGACAACTTCAATTTGATAGGTCGTTCCAACTAATTCTACACCAATCCAAGTGATATCATCCACTTGATTCATTACATATTTTTGAATTTTTTCAGGCTCTGGTATTAAAAATTGAAAAGCACCTTTTTTGATTCCAATATTCGCAAGCTCCTTTTCAATAAGGTGTTCATTTTCCGGTTGAGCCCCTTTAATTTCAATTTCCCATATCATATTGGATAATATAAACGTAATACTAATAAACAACACAATTCCTACTAAAACACCCATATTTTTGTTCGATCTTTTAATTAAAAATGGAAGACCTTTTCTCTTTTTAAATGTACATGAGCATTCGTTTTTTCTTACTACTTTTCTTAGTGCCTGTACATCTTTAAGGCGAATAAAAAACGATACGTCTCCAGATTTTTTTCGAACGACATTCCATATGATGATGCCGTGCCGAATGCAATCATTCAAAAAACGTTCAGTCCCTTTTCCTTTAATAACTACTTGTACAATACCTGTAAAAAAATAGATCCAACTATCCTTCATTCTGTACCTCCTTACATTACGATTCGATAAATTGAACTTTTTCTATATGCCCCTCTAATAAAATTTCTTCTGGTAAGATAGCTTTTATGACAAAGTTCTCCCCCTTTATTAGTAACTGTCCATGAGATAATAGAAGGCGAACTTCATTTTCTGTAAATGTTAAGAGACCTCTATGATTTTCAATATATATATGAAATTGACCAATCATTGTAATTCTTGGGAGGTCTAACATTACATCAGGAGGTACTTCTAACGTTTTGGTTAACCATCTTGTCATTCTTTGACGCCATTTTTTCACCATAAAAAAGCCCCCCTTTTCATCTCATATTTATGAGATAAAAGGAGGTTCTAACACCAAAAAATTGTTATTTTCTAATATATCGATTATAAGGTCTTTTTGCTCTTGGCTCTCTTAGCACTTCACTCCAAATAATCCCTTGAAGTGGATCGTTTAATCTTACCTTTTTCTTCATCCTTTGCTTTTCCTTTGACAATCGTTTTACTTTTGATATTGGTTTAATCTCTTCCAATTTATTTGTTAATTGAGGCTCTTTCTTTTTTTCAACTTCCTTGAAACGTTTTTCAATCAAATCTTGTGGCTCTTGCGTAAAGGATTTAGTTGCTGTGTTTTTGTTTGTTTCGGTTTTAGGTTTATTTTGCTCTTTTATTTTTTTCTCCTCTTCATTCTCTTTCGCTTTGTTAAAAGCCCCAAAAATTGATGTAACAAACCAAATAAGTGCTGCAATAATGAGTGGATTTTCAAATAATATTTCAACTAGAAGCATCGTTCCATCTCCTTAATGGAACAGAACCAATTACTCATCATCTGGCTCTTCCTTCGTTAATTTTCCTATTGAATCACGCATTTCTGTATCAGCACTAATGTTTTTAATATTCATGTAATCCATTACTCCAATATTACCATTACGTAATGCTTCTGCCATCGCAAGAGGCACTTGAGCTTCTGCTTCTACAACTTTCGCACGCATTTCTTCAACTTTAGCTCGCATCTCTTGTTCTTTTGCAACAGCCATTGCTCTTCTTTCTTCTGCTTTTGCTTGAGCAATATTTTTATCAGCTTCTGCTTGGTCTGTTTGTAAAATCGCTCCAATATTTTTACCAATGTCAACATCAGCAATATCAATAGATAGAATTTCAAAAGCTGTTCCAGAGTCTAATCCTTTTCCTAAAACAGTTTGAGAAATTAAATCTGGATTTTCAAGAACTTTTTTATGGTTATCGGATGAACCAATCGTACTAACAATACCCTCACCAACACGTGCAATGATTGTGTCTTCTCCTGCACCACCTACAAGACGGTCAATGTTAGCACGAACTGTAATACGAGCTTTCGCTTTAACTTCAATACCATCCATAGCAACCCCAGCAATAAATGGTGTTTCAATCACTTTTGGATTAACGCTCATTTGAACGGCTTCTAATACATCACGACCTGCTAAATCAATAGCGGCACATCGCTCAAAGGTTAACTCAATGTTCGCACGTTCAGCAGCAATTAATGCATTGACAACTCTGTCAACATTACCACCAGCTAAGTAATGGCTTTCAAGCTGATTAATCGTCACATCTAGACCTGCTTTATGTGCTTTAATAAGTGGGTTAATAACACGGTTTGGAATAACTCGACGCAATCTCATTCCAATTAGTGTAAATATACTAATACGAACTCCAGCAGCTAACGCCGAAATCCAGAGCATGACAGGTACAAAAGTAAATAATATTGCAAGTAAAATAAAGCCAATTGCAATTAAACCAAGCAATAAGAAAGTTGATGCATCCATTCATTTTCCTCCTATTCATTAATTTCTCTTACGACGATTCTTGAGCCTTCCGTTTTAATGACTTTTACTTTCTTTCCCTTTTCTATAAAGCCACCTTCTGTTACGACATCTACTCTCTCTTCATTAATAATAGCTGTCCCAGCTGGCCTTAATACAGTAAGAGCAACTCCTTCTTTCCCAATGAGATCTGTGCGATTTTGATTTGAAACATAACCTTTTTCAGTTGTTGTTGCATCATTTAAAATAATTTTTCTAAAAAATTTCATTCTCTTTCCAAACACCTTTGTCATTAAAATGAAAACGATAATAGCCACCACAATGGCAATGATTAGTGAAATAGCCATTTGCATCACATTACCAGAAGCTATAAATAAGCTTACAATAATGGATATGGTCCCTATCAATCCAGCTATTCCTCCTGGTATAAAGAATTCTGCGATAATGAGTAAAATTCCTCCAACAAATAAAATAATTGACTCCATTCCAGCTAATCCAGCGACATGATGTCCGTAAAAAAATAATAATAATGAGAAAAGCCCCATAAATCCAGGAATTCCAAAACCAGGTGTATAAAGTTCAAGGACAAGTCCAATACTTCCTATGGATAAAAGAATAGGTACTACAACTGGATGAGTTATAAAACGAGCGATTTTTTCTGCAAATGATACTTCTGATTCAACAATTTGTGCATTTGGTAGCCCAATTTCATCTAAAAGTTCTTGCCGATTAGATACAATTGCTTTTGCATACTTAACCTCAACTGCTTGCTTTGCTGTTAATGTTAGTAATTCACCTTTTTCTGCTCCATATTCCCCCAAATCAACATTTTCATCAACCATTGCTTCAGCAACAATTGGATCTAAGCCATGTGCTTCTGCGGCATTCATCATTTCCGCTTTCCAAAATGAAGCCGCTTTTTTACCTGCTGCATTTCCTTCTAAATCAATAATAGCTGCAGAGCCCATCGTTCCACTTGGATGAAAATAAATACGATCTGTGTTTAATGCAATATAGGCACCAGCTGAAATCGCCTGTTTATTGACATAGGCAATCGTTTCTATATTTGTTGAATTTAAATTTTTAGCGATTGCAACTGCAGCATCAACAGCACCACCTGGTGTGTTTAGCTCTAATACAATTTTTTCAGCTCCTAATTCCTCAGCTTCTTGAATAGAACGATCAATAAATGCTGAAAGCCCTTTTTCTACTGTTTCTTCAATAGGGATAAAATAAACAATTGAATTGTTAGCTCTAGGTTGGCTGACATTTTGGAAAGCCAATAGTAAAAAAGCAATATGAATGAGAAACAAAGAAAATAGTATTCTTTTTACTCTTAACAAATGCCCCCTTCCTCCTCCCTATACATATTTATTTAATTTACGATTAAAGCTATTTTTAGGTTTCACATTTTTTATATTATGTATGAAAAGAAAATAGAAAAGTTAAGACAATGTTCTTTTATTCCTTATAAACAAAAATAGGTGCCCAAAGAAAGGCACCTTTTATATTTATTATGATAGCTGTTGTAGAACTAATTTATTAACAAGCGATCCTTCTGCCTTCCCTTTTACTTTAGGCATAATCGCTCCCATTACTTTACCCATATCAGCCTTTGAAGTGGCATTCACTTCTGCGATGGTTTCTTTAATAATTTCAAGTAATTCGTCTTCAGTTAATTGCTTTGGCATATAATCATTTAAAACTTGAAGTTCTGCTGCTACTTTTTCAACTAAATCAGAACGACCAGCGTTCTCGAACTCTTGGAGGGAGTCTTTGCGTTGCTTTACTTCACGAGAAAGAACGGTTAGCTCTTCTTCTTCAGACAACTCACTTTTACCTAAATTTATGGCTTCATTTTGTAAAGAAGCTTTCACCATACGAATAACAGTGAGTCGATCTTTTTCCTTATTCTTCATCGCCTGTTTCATGTCTTGATTTAAACGCTCAAGAAGACTCATACATACACCCTCTTTTAATATTTGCGTTTTCTTGCAGCTTCAGACTTTTTCTTGCGTCTTACGCTAGGCTTTTCATAAAACTCACGCTTTCTAAATTCTTGCAAAGTACCAGTCTTTGATACTTGGCGTCTGAAGCGACGAAGAGCATCTTCAAGCGATTCGTTTTTGCGAACGATCGTTTTAGACATCTTATTTCCCTCCCTCCAACGAAACCAATCACTATTATGCTTCAATAAAGAAACATGTACTAACTAAGTATAATATAATCAATTTCTTTGGTCAATGTTTTCGTGAAAAAGGGGTCTTTTACATACTTTCATTCGATATACATATGTTGAGGTGACATGTATGGAAGAACTAAAAATTGGACTACTTTTTCTTATCTTTCTAGGACTATTTTTAATTGGAATGCAATTGTTGAAACATGGATTAACAGCGTTGTCGAGCAAGTCTTTTAAAAAAATATTACAGCAATCGACCAACCATCCAATTAAATCGTTTCTTGTAGGGATAGTCGCTACAGCTATTCTACAAAGTAGTTCAGCTGTAATGGTCATGGTTATCGGTTTTGTTACATCAGGCCTTATACCCTTTACTTATACAATTGGTATTATTTTAGGATCGAATATTGGTACGACTGTTACAACCGAAATTTTAGCATTTCGAGTGGATCAAATTATACCTTATCTTATAATATTTGGTTTTGTAAGTATGATGTTCCGAAAGAAAAAAGTTTATTCTGTAGGCTGTGTTATGTTTGGACTAGCTTGCATCTTTTTATCAATGCAGCAACTTGAAAATTTGGCTATACCCATCTCATCTATTCCTAGTTTTAAGGAATTATTCAAAGCATGTGAACAAAATATTTTTTTAGCACTTTTATTTAGTACAATTATGACAGGGATTATTCAGTCATCGACAGCAATGATTGGACTAGCGATGGCATTCTCAGGTGAATTAGGTTTAACACTTAAAACGGGTATCGTATTCGTATTAGGAGCTAACATTGGTACTTGTATTACTGCAATGCTTGCTTCAGTAAAAACAAATGTTGAGGGGAAATATACCGCTTATGCTCATTTATGGCTTAATGTTATTAGCGTCCTTTTTTTCTTACCATTTATCGATTTTTGGTCCGAATTTTCTTCTCGTTTAGCTCACAAATCATCAGTCCAAATAGCTCATTTTAGTTTCCTTTTTAACACAATTAGCTCTCTTGTTTTTCTTCCGTTTAGTTATCAGTATGGAAGCTTTATCATATGGTTCTACCATTTAATGAAAAGGAGATCTTTAAGTTAGGCATTCTGTTTTCATTCAATAAAGTGTTGGATCTTTTTAACACAGAAGTCATTTCATATTTTATAAGAAAAGCGCAAAGCGCCCACCTATCGGCGAGGGGCGCTGGAGGACCTGCGAGGAAGGCTGTCGCCGCAGCAGGGCCGAAGCGTTCCAAGCCGATGGCGCTTAAAGCTAGACATCAAATGACAATATGTATAGATTTATTCCTTAATAAAAATGATATTAATTCTGATATATGAAAGAAAGATCCCTAAAATTGGGATCTTCCTTTCATCTTAATAGTCACTATTAGAAAATTCTCCTTTAACAATAGCCACACCAGAGCTTGCTCCGATTCGTGTTGCCCCAGCTTCAATCATCATTTGAGCTGCTTTAGCGTCACGTACACCACCTGATGCTTTTACACCTACTTCACTTCCTACTGTTTTACGCATTAATTGGACATCTTCAACCGTTGCTCCTCCAGTTGAGAAACCAGTTGATGTTTTCACAAAATCTGCCCCAGCCTTAACGGATAACTCACAAGCTTTCACTTTTTCTTCATCTGTTAAAAGACATGTTTCAATAATAACCTTTGTTAGCGCTTTACCTTTTGCTGCATTGACAACTGCGCGAATGTCTTCCTCTACTATATCATAATTTTTATCTTTTAAAGCACCGATGTTGATGACCATATCAACCTCTGTCGCACCATTTTCAATGGCATTTTTCGTCTCAAATGCCTTTGTTTCCGGTGTTGTAGCTCCTAAAGGAAAGCCAATAACGGTACATACTTTCACATCAGTACCCTTTAATGCTTCAGCAGCCGTTTTTACCCAAGTTGGGTTTACACAAACTGAAGCAAATTGATATTCTTTTGCTTCTTCACAAAGCTTTAAAATATCTTCCTTTGTTAATTCTGGTTTTAGTGCTGTATGGTCAATCATACTTGCAATATTTATCATCGTAATCTCCCTTCTAACATTCAGTTGTCCGTACCTCTTGATTTTACCATTACTTTTGCAAAAAAACGAGAGGTTGTACGTACAAATTTTCAACAGTAAGAATTTTAAAGGAATTACAGTAAATTGGTATTTTATGCTAAAATGTGTAAGGGGGATAATATATGAAACGAATAAACAAAAAAATTTATATATATTTTGGTATCTTTCTAGTATTTGTACTATCAGCATGTTCTTCAGATCCTGACTTTGATTTATACAAAGGTAAATCTTTAACAATTGCAGTAATCGGAAAGCCACCTCAAGTTAGAGAAGAGCAAATCAAATTTAAACAAATTTCCTTTAACCAACTAACAACAGATGAAATGCAACTTTATGACGCTGTCTTTATTGCAAAAGAGCACCTTTATCAAGCATCTGAAAGTAAATATGTTGATATATATTTAAATTCATCCATTCCTTTCTTTTTCCTATCATCGAATAGTCATATTCCTTTTACATTAAAGAATGAAAGGTATGATAAAAAGTGGGATTGGACACCTGGTAAAAGCTATGCTGTTGGTTTTATTGCTCAACGAGGAAGTCAATCATTAAAATATTGGGGATTTGGTCTTTATAATGATAAAAAGACAGACAGAAATTTAAGACAATTGTATTCAACAATTTTTGAAGTAATTGAGGGACAAAATCTTGAATATTAAAACCTTACAAATGATATAAATTTGATCTTTTATCTATAAAAACGGGGCTGTCCGATAAGTCCTTAAAATAAAGAGCGATGAGAAAAAACACTCGTTTTTTTGAAATACTTACAGGATATATAATGGAGATCGGTTGATTGAAATGAAGGTGGCGGCTATCCTTTAGGGAACAACACGAGCCGAAGACCCCGCAGACGAGCTGCCGAGTCGAGGAGGCTGATAGAAAAGCGAAGGCGACTGTCCAGCGGCGTACGAACGGGAGACTCTCCCGCACTGAGATAAAGGAGACACCACGAGGAACGAGCGGATGTCGACTTATCGTAGGGGAGGGAGAGGGTCGTTCGCTAGACGCTAGGAGCCGGAGCTAGACAATACGCCCGCGGAAAGCGTCCGCCACCGAAATAAAATCAACAGAATTTAGTTACAAAGAAAGGGGCTGACTTTTTGGACAGCCCCATTACCTAATACTTTTTAAAATTAAATCGCTTTTTTAAGATGATAATTTAATTATATTAACAGAAGGTTCATCTTCTACTACTCGAACAAATTGACCTTCATTGTATGGGTATCCTGCTTTTGTAATTTTCACTTTTACAATTTTCCCTACCATCTCTTCTGTAGCTGGGAGTACAACCTTCAAATAATTATCTGTATACCCTTCGTATAATCCACTTTCTGGATTTTCTTTATAACGCTCTTCAGGAATGACCTCAAGCACTTCCCCTTCAAATTGAGATGCATATTCTTTTGCCAGCTGATCACTGAGCGTTATTAATCTGTGAACGCGCTCGTTCTTCACATCTTCATCCACTTGATTTTCCATTCTTGCCGCTGGAGTTCCTGTACGTTTTGAATACGGGAACACATGCAACTCAGAGAAACGGTGCTCTTTTACAAAGTTGTACGTCTCCATAAACTCTTCTTCTGTTTCACCAGGAAAACCAACAATCACGTCAGATGTAATCGCTAAGCCTGGAAGAGCTTCACGAAGACGATTTAAACGTTCAGCAAAAAACTCCATTGTATATTTTCTTCTCATTCTTTTTAATACAGTGTTTGATCCTGATTGAAGCGGAATATGAAGATGTCGGACAATTTTATCTGAACGATCTAAAACTTTAATCACTTCATCGGTAATTTGACTTGCTTCGATTGATGAAATACGAATTCGTTTTAATCCTTTTACTTGCTCATCCAAATCCGAAAGCAACATAGCAAAATTATAATCTTTCATATCTTCGCCATACCCACCTGTGTGGATACCTGTAAGAACAATTTCTTTGTATCCTGCATCTACAAGACTCTGTGCCTGCTTAATTACTTCTTTAGGATCACGTGAACGCATTAAACCACGTGCCCATGGAATAATACAAAACGTACAGAAGTTGTTACAGCCTTCCTGTATTTTTAAGGATGCCCGTGTTCTATCAGTAAATGTCGGTACATCTAACTCTTCAAATACACGAGCCTTCATAATATTAGAAACACCGTTAATTGGTTGACGTTCCTTTTTGTATTGCTCAATATAATCAAGCATTTTATGACGATCTTGTGTACCAACAACAATATCTACACCTGGAATCGCCATGATCTCTGCTGGAGAGGTTTGAGCATAACAACCTGTTACACAAATAACGGCATCAGGGTTTTTACGGATAGCACGACGAATCACTTGTCGACTTTTTTTATCACCAGTATTTGTAACCGTACATGTATTTATAACATAAACATCTGCCATGCTATCAAAATCGGTACGCTCATAGCCTGCTCCTTTAAACAGCTGCCAAATAGCCTCTGTTTCATAATGATTTACTTTACAGCCTAGTGTATGAAAAGCAACTGATGGCATTTTTTTATCACCTCTTTAACTCAAAATGATAAGAAACAGCGGATAGAAAATAAAGAGGAGCTGTTTCTGTTCTTAAAATTCTAGGCCCCAATCCACAAGGAATGAATCCAGCTTGTTCGAGAGTATTCAACTCATCCTCTGATATACCACCTTCAGGTCCAAAAACAATAAAAATCGTTTGTCCTGGCTTTAAGGAAGAGAGAGCTTTATGCAATTGACTGGTTTCTCCTTGTTTGGCTGATTCCTCATATGCAACTAACTTTATATCAGCATGGCCTCCAATATCTATCATTTCCTTGAAAGATACGGGTTCAAATACCTTTGGAATTTGATTGCGATGCGACTGTTCTGCAGCTTCCTTAACAATTTTCTCCCAACGCTCTTTTTTCTTTTTTGCTTTCTTAGAATCGATTTTAACAATGGAACGAGTCGCATTAAAAGGGATAAACTGAGATGCTCCTAATTCTGTTCCCTTTTGGATAATAAGTTCAAGCTTATCCCCTTTAGGCAACCCACTCGCAATGATTACATGAACCGGTAATTCATTTTTAATCTCCAACCATTGTATTACAGTACAAATGACTTGTTCATTAGTAATATTTTCAATATGACATTTAGCAGCATGTCCATCTTTTGAACAGCAAATAATTTCATCCATAGGCTTCATACGCATGACACGGGAGATATGATGAACATCATCTCCCGTGATCAATACTTGAGTGCTCATTTCTTCTTTTGTTTGGCTTACAAAATAACGTTGCATGTTTCATCCCTCTTATTTACGAGCTATGAATGCTACCCAGTCTTCCATAACCATTGTTTCTTCTATCGTAAAACCGGCTTTTATTAATGCTTCTTTTACTTCATTTTTCTTATTTTGAATAATACCTGAGGTAATAAAATAGCCTCCAGGTTTTAGAAGTTTGAATGCTTCATGATGGAATCGAATGATTACTTCTGCTAATATATTGGCAACAATCAAATCAACAGACTCTGTGATATCATCTAATAAATTGTTTTGCTTTACTTCTACTACTTGCTGTACTTTGTTCAATTTTATATTTAAACGAGCGCTTTCTACAGCAACTGGGTCTAAGTCAAGGGCGAGGACATTCGAAGCCCCAAGCATTGCACTAGCAACACTTAACACACCAGAACCAGTTCCGACATCAATCACTTTATAGCCATTTTGAACGGTTCTTTCTAGAGCTTGGATACAAAGAACTGTTGTTGGATGAGTCCCTGTACCAAAAGCCATACCCGGATCTAATTCAATAATCAGTTCATCCGTATGAACGGGTTCATAGGTTTCCCATGTTGGTACAATCGTAAATTTCTCAGAGATTTTAACCGGGTTATAATATTTTTTCCATGCAGTTGCCCATTCTTCATCATTAACTTCATTTATTGTAATCTCGTTTCGACCAAGATCAATATCGTAAATTAACAAATTATTGATCGCTTCTTTTATCCCTTCAACAGTTTCTCCTAAAAAGCTATTAATTGGTAAATAAGCCTTAATAATTACTCCTTCTGTCGGATAATCATCTGGGTTTAGTTCATAGATTTCTCCATATATATTATCACGTTCTTTAATCAAATCGTAAGGATCTTCAATAACAACACCACTTGCACCAGCTTCATGTAAAATATTCGAAATGGGTTCTACAGCTTCTTGAGTTGTTTGGATGCTAATTTCTGACCATTTCATTATCCACCAAGCTCCAATCCTGTCTTATTCTCCTTTAAAGGCTCTCTTAACTTTGTCAAAAAAACTTTCTTCCTGTTCATTAGGGCGATTATTTGATATATCAGCAAATTCTCGCAGCAATTCTTTTTGTTTATCTGTTAGATTTGTCGGCGTTACAACTCGAACAATGACATGCTGGTCTCCTTGACCATAGCCTCGCACATTTGGTACACCTTTTCCACGTAATCGAAACTTAGTACCGGTTTGAGTTCCTTGAGGGATTTTTAATTTTACTTTACCGTGTAATGTCGGAACTTCTACTTCATCTCCAAGTGCTGCCTGCGCAAATGTAATCGGCATTTCACAATAAATATCGTCTCCATCTCGTTCAAAAAATTCATGATCACGCACATGGAAGACAACATATAAATCTCCTGGAGGTCCTCCGTTTATGCCAGGTTCTCCTTGTCCAGAAACCCGAAGTTGTTGGCCATCGTCAACACCTGCAGGAATTTTAATCGAAATCTTCTTGCGTTTTTTTACTTTTCCTGTTCCGCCACAAGTAGAACATTTCGATTTGATGAACTGACCTGAACCATTACAATAATGACAAACTCGGCGATTTACAATTCGACCAAATGGCGTATTTTGTTCCGTATTTAGTTGCCCTGTTCCACCACAATGTGTACATTTTTCTGGATTTGTTCCAGGCTTTGCCCCTGATCCATTACATGTATCACATGTTTCTTCCCGAGGGATTTCTATTGTTTTCTCTTTTCCAAACACAGCTTCCTCAAATGATAATGTCATTGTATATTGTAGGTCAGCACCTTGTCTTGGGGCATTTGGATCGCGTCTTCTACCACCACCACCAAAAAACGTGTTGAATATATCCTCAAATCCAAATCCACCAAAGTCAGAGCCAAAATCAGCGCCGCCAAAACCACCAAACCCTTGATTTGGTCCAGCATGGCCAAATTGATCATATTGTGCTCTCTTTTGTTCATCACTTAATATTTCATATGCTTCTTTTACTTCCTTAAATTTTTCCGGTGCATCTGGATCTTTATTTATATCAGGATGGTATTTTTTTGAGAGCTTACGGTATGCTTTTTTAATTTCATCTTTTGTTGCGTTCTTACTAACCCCTAGTACTTCATAGTAATCACGCTTATTCATTTCTTTCACACTCCCGATTTCTCACATAAAGTAAATTCTATCATTGCATTAATAGTGAGGCAACCTCTTACTGATGTGATTTTGAAATAATGATTCATTCCCTATTAAAGATGAAAAGTCAAAGTCAAGACTCGCCTGACTTTGACTTTTTCTAATACGGGATGTGACAAATCAGGCGGGCGATTATCCGCCACTATATGTCACCTGTTAGGATTATTTATCGTCATCATTTACTTCTGTATATTCTGCATCTACGACATTGTCATCTTTTTTGGCTTTCTCGCCACTTTCATTCTGCTGGTTCGCTTGTGCTTGTTTTGCAGCTTCTTCATAAAGCTTCATTGATAATTGCTGAACAATTTGTTGTAATTCATCTTTTTTCGCTTTCATTTCTTCGTAATCTTTTTTCTCAATTGCTTGCTTTAAAGCATCCTTTGCTTCATTTGCCTTTTTCACTTCTGCTTCTTCTACTTTTCCTTCAAGTTCTTTTAATGTTTTTTCTGTTGTAAATACAAGCTGGTCTGCTTCATTAAGAAGCTCTGCTTGTTCTTTACGCTTTTTATCCGCATCTGCATTTTCTTCTGCTTCTTTGATCATACGTTCAATTTCTTCATCTGAAAGTCCAGAAGAAGATTTAATTGTAATATTTTGCTCTTTACCTGTACCTAAGTCTTTTGCACTTACATTAACGATACCGTTTTTGTCGATATCAAATGTTACTTCGATTTGTGGTACACCACGAGGTGCTGGTGGAATATCAGTTAATTGGAAGCGACCTAATGTTTTGTTGTCTGCTGCCATAGGACGCTCCCCTTGTAATACATGGATATCAACAGCTGTTTGGTTATCTGCTGCTGTAGAGAAAATTTGAGATTTACTTGTTGGGATTGTTGTATTACGTTCAATTAACTTTGTAAATACTCCACCCATTGTTTCAATACCAAGTGATAGTGGTGTTACATCAAGTAATACTACGTCTTTAACATCACCGCTAATTACTCCACCTTGAATTGCAGCACCCATTGCTACAACTTCGTCAGGGTTAACTCCTTTATGCGGTTCTTTGCCGATTTCTTTCTTAATTGCTTCTTGAACAGCTGGAATACGTGTAGAACCACCAACTAAAATAACTTTATCGATTTCATCTTTAGAAAGTCCTGCATCTTGTAATGCTTGACGAACAGGACCCATTGTTTTTTCTACTAAATGAGCAGATAATTCCTCAAATTTAGCACGAGTTAATGTTACTTCTAAGTGAAGTGGACCCGCTTCACCTGCTGTAATAAATGGTAAGGAAATTTGCGTGCTAGTTACACCTGATAAATCTTTTTTCGCTTTTTCAGCTGCATCCTTCAAACGTTGAAGTGCCATTTTATCTTTAGATAAGTCAATGCCGTTTTCTTTTTTGAACTCTTCAACTAAGTAATCAATAATAACTTGGTCAAAGTCATCTCCACCTAGGCGGTTATCACCAGCAGTTGAACGAACTTCAAATACTCCGTCTCCAAGCTCTAGGATAGATACGTCAAATGTTCCGCCACCTAAGTCATATACTAAAATTGTTTGATCTTCTTCCATCTTATCTAAACCATAAGCAAGTGCTGCAGCAGTAGGCTCGTTAATAATACGCTCAACTTCAAGTCCAGCAATTTTACCTGCATCTTTTGTTGCTTGGCGTTCAGCATCATTAAAGTATGCAGGTACAGTAATTACCGCTTTTTCAACTTTTTCTCCTAAATATTCTTCTGCATAAGATTTTAAATGTTGAAGAATAATGGCAGAAATCTCTTGAGGTGTATATTCTTTACCTTCAATATTTACTTTATAATCTGTTCCCATATGACGTTTAATTGAGATAATTGTGTTAGGGTTTGTAATAGCTTGACGTTTCGCAACCTCACCCACCTGACGTTCACCGTTTTTAAATGCAACGACAGATGGAGTTGTACGGTTGCCTTCTGGATTTGGAATGACCTTAGGCTCTCCACCTTCTAAAACGGCAACACAAGAGTTTGTTGTACCTAAGTCAATACCGATGATTTTTCCCATGATTACAACCTCCTGTATATTTTGTTATGTACTACTACTGATTTACTTTAACCATTGATGGTCGAATGACACGATCCTTTAATTTATATCCCTTTTGTAATACTTCTACAACTATATTAGAAGGATAATTTTCGTCTTCTACTTGCATAACAGCTTGATGAACCGTTGGATCAAACTCCTTACCAACCGCTTCAATCGCTTCAAGACCTTCTTTTTCCATCGCTTGTAAAACTTGACGATAAACCATTTCCATTCCTTGAAGTAAGGATTTTGTTTGTTCATCCTTTGCTTCTATTTGTAATGCACGCTCAAAGTTATCAAGTGCAGGTAATAAATCGGAAATTAAACTTTGTGCACGATATTTTTGAGCTGATTCTTGATCTAAACGAACTCTACGGCGATAGTTTTCAAAATCAGCTTGAGCTCTTAGTAATTTATTTTCATATTCCTCAATTTTCCCCTCAAGCTCTTTAATTTTTTCTTTAGCTTCTGTAAGCTCATCTTTTTCCGCATTCGTTTCTTTTGATGATTGATTTTCCACTTCGGCTTCGTTTGTTTCTTGTTGTAGATTTTTTTCTACTTGATCTTTTTCTAACTCAGTTGCTTCCTCTTCTTGCGAAAGTTCTGTAACATTCTTTTCCTCCATCATTACTTTCACCTCCCTTAAACAACTGCTTAAATCTTCTCCATTAGAAAAACTTGGATGAACACCAAGTTAAAAACACTTCCTTATTTTACAATTAAAAAAAGTGAAGGAAAAGGGATAGATAAACCTCTATCCTCCAATATGGACAGAATCCTTATTCATGATACAAGTTAGTGAGTACTTGTGACAAGTCATTTGTAAAATATTGAAGCAATCCTATAACACGAGAATAATCCATTCTTTTTGGCCCTAGGACTGCAATTGTTCCAAGCTGCTTTTCCCCAATTGAATAGGTAGCTGTAATTAAACTACAGTTTTCAAGTGCTGTAATTTCATTTTCAGTACCAATTTTAACGGAAATGCCTGCATCACCTGTCTTTAATAAGCGGTAAAACTCCTGCTCTTGTTCGATAATATCTAATAGTTCACGCACTTTTTGAATATCATGAAATTCCGGCTGGCTTAACATGTTTGTTTTACCGCCAAAGTATAACTTTTCATTTTCAGGTAATGTTAGGCTCCCAGCTAATAGCTTTAAAAAGACATCATAGTTGAGAATATGCTGCTGTAATAAAATAGCCACTTCTTTAAAGATTTTATCTTTTAGTTCACTTAATGGCACACCAACCAGACGTTCATTCAAGATATTCACAATTTTTTCTAAATCAGTAGGATTTATATTAGCTGGAAAGGTAATTGGTTTATTTTCAACATGTCCTGTATCCGTTACAATAATAGCTACTGCCGTACGATCATTTATCGGGATAATTTGTAAACTTTTCAATTTATTTTCTATTACCTTTGGTCCTAAAACAATTGATGTATAATTCGTTAAATCTGATAGAATTTGGGCTGATTTTTGTACTAGCTTTTCTAATTCATAAATTTTTTCAGCAAATACAGATTTTATTTTAATAACCTCTTCTGTTGACAGCTTTTGTGGTGATAATAGATGATCCACGTAATAACGATATCCCTTCTCAGAAGGGATTCTTCCAGAAGACGTGTGTGTTTTTTCAATGAAACCTAATTCTTCAAGATCTGCCATTTCATTGCGTATCGTTGCCGAGCTAAACGAAATCGTTTCTTTTTTCGACAATGCACGTGAACCAACTGGCTGAGCAAAACGAATAAAATCATCAATTATAACCTGCAATATCAATAATTGACGATCCGTAAGCAATTATCATCACCTCTGTTAGCACTCATACAAAGCGAGTGCTAATTCTATGATAAAGGTATCAAATGTGATGCTAATTGTCAATTATCGAGAACTTGAAGAAAGGATTGAAAAACTTCGTTTCCTAGAAGTTTTCCTTTATGTGTTAAATAAATATATCCTCCATTTTCAGCTAGTAGTCCTTTTTTCTTTTGTTCATCTATTTGTTTACCAAATACATCTTCTAGTGATAAAGAAAACTTTTCATGAAACCTCTCTTTTGATACTCCTTTTATTTTCCGTAATCCCAAAAACATCTCTTCTTCCATTTTTTCAACTTTTGTTACAGTATGTTCACTTAAATATGGAAATTGATGTTCATTTATAGTACTTATATATTTTTTTAATACCCCAATATTCACTCGTCTAACTCCATTGACATAACTATGTGCACCCGCTCCAAAACCAAAGTACTCTTCATTATCCCAATAGGTAATATTATGCTTACTTTCAAATCCTTTTTTGGCAAAATTACTAATTTCATATTGAGATAGTCCTTTTAATTCCATTTTCTCTATTAATAGTTCATACATTTTCGCTTCCTCATCTTGTGGTGGAAGGGAAAGCTTTCCCTTTCTCCATAAGTTATAAAAAACTGTTTTCGGTTCCACTATGAGCGAATAGGTTGAATAGTGCTGTAAGTCTAAAGATAACGCTATTTCTAGCGTTTCTTTAAAATCTTCAATAGATTGGCCTGGTAGGCCATAGATTAAATCAATACTAATGTTTTGAAAATTAAATTCCCTTGCCTTTCTTAAAGCAGTCAAAACAACTTCATTTGTATGTGTTCGACCAATTTTTTTTAACAAATCCTCATGAAATGTTTGAACACCAATACTTAAGCGGTTAACTTGAGCGTTTTTTAGAACAGATAACTTATCGTTCGTTAAATTGTCTGGGTTAGCTTCAACGGTGAACTCTTTTATTTGTCTCATGTCCAACATTTTATGAATGATGTTCATTAAACGGTCAACTTGTTTAGTCGTAAGAGCGGTTGGTGTTCCACCACCAATAAAAATGTTTTCAACATGTTCATTTGAATACCGCTGAAATGAAGACTCCATTTCTTTTTCTAATGCTGATAAATATTCATCGACAGGCTGATATTGAATATAAAATTTATTAAAATCACAATAATGACAAATTTGCTCACAAAACGGAATATGAATATAAACAGACCTTGGCAAAATTTTCACCTACTTATTAAAAATTAGCCCTGATAAAGTTATTTGATGTCAATTATTAAGCTTTACAAAGCGAAATTTAAGAAAAAACCGCAGTATCTCTACTGCGGCAATCTTTATGTTCTTTATGATTCATCGTCCATTTTTAATACAGCCATGAATGCTTCTTGTGGAACTTCAACAGATCCAACCTGTTTCATACGCTTTTTACCTTCTTTTTGCTTTTCAAGAAGCTTACGTTTACGTGACACGTCCCCACCGTAACATTTCGCTAAAACATTTTTACGCATTGCTTTAATCGTTGAACGAGCAATAATTTTATTTCCAATCGCCGCTTGAACAGGAACTTCAAATTGTTGACGAGGAATTAATTCTTTTAGTTTTTCAACAATTACTTTTCCACGTTCATAAGCATAATCACGATGAACAATAAAGGATAAAGCATCAATTTTTTCTCCATTTAGAAGAATGTCCATTTTCACAAGTTTGGATGCTTTATATCCAATTAATTCATAATCAAAGGAAGCATATCCCTTCGTATTTGATTTTAATTGATCAAAGAAATCGTAAACAATTTCAGATAACGGAATTTCATAAATAATGTTTACACGATTTTCATCTAAATATTGCATGTCAATGAAGTTTCCGCGCTTTTCTTGACATAATTCCATAACCGGACCGACATAATCATTTGGTACCATAATGCTTGCTTTTACATATGGTTCTTCGACACGGTCAATTTTTTGTGGGTCAGGCATATTCGATGGGTTGTCCACTTTGACTAAAGTGCCATCTGTTAAGTAAACATGGTAAATAACACTTGGTGCAGTTGTAATTAAGTCAATTTTAAATTCACGCTCGATTCGCTCCTGAATAATTTCCATGTGAAGCATTCCTAAAAATCCACAGCGGAATCCAAAGCCTAATGCTTGTGATGTTTCCGGCTCAAATTCTAGAGCTGAATCGTTTAGTTGTAATTTTTCAAGAGCTTCACGCAAGTCATTGTATTTAGCTGTGTCAATTGGATACATTCCACAGAATACCATAGGGTTTAATTTACGATAACCTGGTAAAGGCTCATTTGCAGGTCGATCAGCACTTGTAATCGTATCCCCTACACGAGTGTCACTGACGTTTTTAATCGATGCAGTTAAGAAACCCACATCTCCAACTGTTAATTCATCAACCGCAACTGCTTTAGGTGTAAATACACCTACTTCTGTTACTTCAAACTCTTTTCCAGTTGCCATCATTTTAATTTTTTGACCTACTTTTACACTTCCTTCAACAACACGGATATAGGCTACAACTCCACGATATGAATCGTATAATGAGTCAAAAATTAATGCTTTTAACGGTGCATCTGGGTCGCCTTCAGGAGCTGGAACCTTCTGAACAATTTGCTCTAAAATTTCTTCAATTCCAATTCCAGCTTTTGCAGAAGCTAATACAGCTTCACTTGCATCTAAACCGATTACATCTTCAATTTCTTGGCGTACACGTTCAGGTTCTGCGCTTGGTAGGTCAATTTTATTAATAACTGGTAATATTTCCAAATCATTATCGATTGCTAAATAAACATTCGCCAGCGTTTGAGCCTCGATTCCTTGTGCAGCATCCACAACTAAAATAGCTCCTTCACAGGCTGCTAGGCTTCGTGACACTTCATACGTAAAATCGACGTGTCCTGGTGTATCAATTAAATGGAAAATATATTCTTCTCCATCTTTTGCTTTATATTTTAATTGAACTGCATTTAACTTAATTGTAATTCCACGTTCTCGTTCAAGATCCATTGAATCTAGAAGCTGGTCTTTCATCTCACGCTGTGTAACAGCTGCCGTTTTTTCTAAAATTCGGTCAGCTAGCGTTGATTTACCATGGTCAATATGAGCGATAATAGAAAAATTACGAATCCTTTTTTGACGTTTCAGCTTTTCTTCTCTATTCATTTTGTTCTAATCACTCCTACTACTAGCCAACTACACTAGCTTTGATTATATCAATAGCGAAATAAAGATTCAATCTCGAAATGAAATGATACCATTTTCTAAAATAATCTTTATAATAAAAACAGACCTATTTCTGTATGCAAAATGCTTTACATTCATAGGTCATAAAATCACTTTTATTCTTAAATTTTCTCTGAAACAAACTCAATTATAGATGAAACGAGTGTTTGAATCGTATTCGATAACCATTTTCCAAGCTCGGAAAAGAAGTTAAAGGCTTCGATTTGTTCAAGCTGCTCCTGCTTCTGTTTTAAATCATGACTCGATAATTTATTTCCTAGTATAGAGGCTTCAAGCTCTCCTTTTTCTTTTTCACTTAATTGAAAGGCTCCTAGCGTTTCAGAGGTTTCATACCCTCTCATATTTTTGATTCCTTCATTGGCTATCTGCATTCCCATAATAACACCGATAAATAAAACTAGACAAAGCAAAAAACTTTTTAACATAAATCGAACCAATTAACTTCCCTCCTTTCTTAAAATGGTTTATATATTTATTCTGGACTAGCATTGACTTTTTCTGCTTGCCAGTAAAATTCACTAAATATATCAGCTACTGCTTCAGCAGTTCTACTAAGTTCTTCCATGTTATTATCAACACCACCAAACTCAATTAACATGGAATTTTCAGATAAATCTTGGTTATAGACACCATTTACTCCCTCGCCTTTTTTCTCAATAACTCCTCTACTTAAACCAGGATATTTTTTATCAAATAAATCATGAAGTTGTAGCGCTAATTTTGTATTTTTATCAACAATTGGACTATTTCCTCCTACAATAAAGACGACTTTGGCATATTTTTTTCCGTTTATCGTAACGGTTGTATTCTCATACCGTAATGAGTCTCGGTGAATATCAATTAAATATTGAATATCTCGATTTTGAGTCAAAGCACTTTGAACAACTGGTCTTGAGGCATCATAAGACTTCCAATAATTCCATCCTTTTTTCTTTAAAATCGATTGAATATCTTTCTCTTCAAAATGAACACCAATTCCTCTTTCTTCAAGTTCTTCTTTTAGTTTTTTCCCAACGAGTGTAATATTAGCTGTTGAATGAAATGCTGTAGCTGGATCACTCGTATCATCTGTTTTTAAAAACGGAAAATATGACTCTGTATTATGAGTATGATAAATATAAACAACTTTGCGTCCGTTTGTTGTCATAGGTGGTGGAGGAGATATTTTTTTATCTTCCTCACGTTCTTGTAGACTTTCAATCGATGCTTCCCGCTCTTCTAGTAATACTTCTGTTGGAGGTGCCGATTCAATTGGCATATTGGTATAGTTTGTTCCTTCACCAGCTACTAATATTCGGCTATCAAAAAGAGAAAATCCAGGTAATTCCCTTCCTAATAAACTTCTAGGATCATCGGGATTAATACTTGTTGTTAATTGAAAGAACAAAGGTGATAATTCCAATTCAAATGATTTATCTGGTAGTGCTTGAGAAAAGTAGTGGTTTTCTAAACTTAAAAGCTGTAAAAATGTTTTTCCATTTAATTGTCTGGATATTTCATTAAGTGATTCTGATGATGGACGATATTGTGGCTTTAATGATGTAAGCATTCCAGTTAATAAAAAAACAAGTATCAATCCAACGAATAGACCGGCACTAAATTTAAATAAGCTTGTCCCATTTATCGTCACGACCATCCCGTGTCGTCTCATACAATTCCTCCTCCAAGGCTTGTCTATCAAAAATGTATGACAAACCTTGAAGGGTTAGAACATAAAATAACAAAAGGTACTCTTGTACTATTTCAATCTAATGTGTATAGGCTCCCGTGTTTTCTTTATCAATTTGACTATGAAGAGCCATATTTAATCCATTTGCAATAACATTGGCCATATCTTCAATAAAAATATCTACTTCCTTTGGAGTTACCATTAAATTATGTCCTAAAGGTGCTAACACTTCATGAATTAATTTTCTTTTTTCTGTTTCATCTAATTGACCAATTAATCCTAGATACTGTTTTCTTTTCTCACTATCTGGTAAATCTTCATCAGTCAGTTTTTTTCGTTCCCCGAAAGTCATACCAGCAGGTGTTAACGCTTTAGACGGACGATTTCCTTCCCTTATTTCTCTGCCAAAATGCTTTAATATAAAATCAATCGTATCACTTGTAATGGAAACAGCATCAACGACCGTAGGTATTCCTATTGCAATGACGGGAATACCTAATGTTTCTTTACTTAACTCTTTTCTTTTATTTCCTACACCTGATCCTGGATGTATCCCGCTATCCGCTATTTGAATCGTCGTATTTACACGTTCAATAGACCTTGCAGCAAGAGCATCAATGGCAATAACAAAGTCTGGCTTTGATTCCTTTATAACTCCTAATATAATATCGCTCGTTTCAATACCTGTTAGTCCCATAACTCCTGGTGCAAGTGCACTTACTGGACGATATCCCTCTTCCACATTTTCTGGTTGAAGTTGAAATAAATGACGGGTAATCATTAAATTCTCACACGTTAATGGACCAAGAGCATCTGGTGTTACATTCCAGTTTCCGAGTCCTACAACAAGGCAGCTAGCTTCTTTTGGAATATTTAATTCATCCAAAAATGAACTAAATTCTCTTGCAAAGAGTTCCATTACTTTATCTTGTAACTCAGTATCTTTTCTTCGAATTCCTTGAACCTCTAACGTTAAATATTTCCCCTTCTTTTTTCCGGTTGCTTCTACTCCTTCATCTAAAATTTCAACGGTACTTATTTTCATACCATCTTCTTCTTTTTCTTTGTAGATAACTCCATTAACTGCTTGTTCTTTTGTTTTTTCCATAGCTAAATCTCGTGCTTCAACAGCTAAGTCTGTTCGAACTGCATATTTACTTAAATCGAGTGAGTCGCCCATTTGATACATCCTTTCTAATAAATTCTGTTTTCATTTTTTCCAAATAGGGGAAATCTCATTCTTAGATGACTTTCAATGTATTTTCCTTTACAATTGTATTGCAAAAGAAATGTCCGTTTGATAGAATATCTTTTGTTCTCTACTGTTTACGATTTATCGAGTTGGATAGATCTCGATTGTTTTTTAGGAGGTGAAAGGAATGGCAAATATTAAATCTGCTATTAAACGTGTAAAAACTAGTGAAAAACGTCGTGCACATAATGCAGCTATGAAATCTGCAATGCGTACAGCTATTAAAAAATTTGAAGCATTAGTTGTGAACAACGATGCTGAAAACGCAAAAGCAGCATTTGCAGATGCTTCTAAAAAAATTGACAAAGCTGCACAAAAAGGTATTATCCATAAAAACGCAGCTGCACGTTATAAATCTCGTTTAGCGAAAAAATTAAACAGCTTATCTGCATAATAAAAAACGATCCTCAAATTAAGAGGATCGTTTTTATTTCGTGTTAAATAATTTCAATAAAAACAATTCCAATACGAGCTGTTTATCCATTTTGCCTGTTTTCATTTCGTAATCAGCTTCTGCCAATTGCTTCATTATATAGGATAGCTCTTCATTTTGAAATAATTTTGCTTTTATATTGGCCAGTTTTACACGATAAGGGTGAACCTTTAATGTGCTCGCTATTTGTGGCTGACTATATCCAGTGTGTACAAGTTGTTTAACCTGATATATTAATCTAAATTGTGAAGCAAGTAGACTTAAAATTTTAATCGGCTCTTCGTTTGTTTTTAATAAATCATAAAAAAGCTGCAAAGCCTCCCCCTTCTTTTTTTGTACAACATAATCAATAAGCTCAAAAACATTTTGTTCAAGTGTTCTAGCGACAAGCTTCTTTACATCTGTTTCCATAATTGTATTTCCTTTACCTACAAATGTACAAAGCTTTTGCATTTCACTACTAATGATCATTAAATTTCCAACTGTTAAATCAATCAATTTTTTAATTGCCGCTTGTTCAATTTGCACCTCTTCCTGCTCTGCTAATTCCTTAATCCAGGATACTGTTTCCTGTTCAGTAAATGAATTCAACTCGACTACTGTTGCATTCTTTTTCAATAACTTAGTCACTTTTTTTCGTTCATCTAATTTCTCATATGGTGCAAAAAAGGCAAGTATTGAAAAGGGAGCAGGTTCTTCTAGATACGATTCAAGCTTTTTTAGGTTATGCTCGATTTTTTCTTTTTTCTTTTCTGTTGATAAGAAGTAAGGATTTTTGACAATAACTACCCTTCTTTCACCAAGAAAAGGTAATGTTTCGGCATCTTCTATTGCTCGGTCAATTTCCGTTTCGTCCATATCATAAATGGAAAAATTAAAGTCCCGTTCAGTTTCAGAAATCGAATGTTCTTCCAATAAACGCATTGTTTCTGTATGTAAAAATGCTTCTTTTCCAAAAAATAAATAGATCCTTTCAAACTTTTGTTGCTTAAATTTATTCCAAAAATCAATAATCATCGAATTCTACTCCTACAACAAAATTTTGCTTATTTTATCGTAAAGGGAATTCATGAATTTGACAAGTTTCGGGTAAAATGAATGAGGGGATAAAAGATTGTTTAATAAGGCTGTTTTTTAAAAGATTGTTTCACTTAAAGCGGACGCTTTCCACGAGCTTACGCACATATAATTCACTGAGGTTCTCTTCTTTTTCGCACTTCGCGCAAAGTTTGCTTCTTTCGATATTAAAGCTAAATTTAACAGTTGACGAAACAAGCCTATAATAAAGCATAATATAAGGGAATTGGAAGACCCAATTCCCAATCTATATTGAACATTTTTTTTGTAAGCCCGGGATTCTTACAAAAAAAATGGGTATCTAATTATTATCGTTTCCTTAATACGGAGGATTATAGTTGTTAATCGTTAACAAGGGCATATCTGTAACAATGTATAGATTTTTTTCGTAAAATCACTTATACTAATGGTGAAATAGGAGGGGTAACTAGTGAACCAATTTGAAAAAGAAGTACAAAGCAAGCGTAATGACGCTGTTGATTCTGCAGTAGGATTTATTGTTTCTTTTGGTTTTTTTGCCACTATATTTATTATTGCAACGCTTGTAAAATTTTTCGGAGCTTAATCGTAGAAAGGGGCTGCAACAAGCAGCCTCTTTTTATCGTTACAGAAAGTTTAAGTTCAATAAAGTGTTAAAGTGCTTTCTTTGTTGGTATTTGGGTGTCTAGCAAAAAGCCCCATCGGCTTGGGTCGCTTCGGCACCGCTGTGGCAGCGGAAGCCTCCTCGCTGGTCCTCCAGTGCCCTTCGCCGATAGGCGGTCGCTTTTCGCTTTTGTTATTTTGTTGCTATATCGTATGGTGGATATAGATAAAATGTTCCATAACTATGTCGAAAAACATATTGGATAGAGCCCATTTGGTCCGTTCGAAAAATCGTAACTTTTTTTTGCTCTAATCTTGTTAAAACTTCCTGATGCGGATGCTGATAGCGGTTGTTTCTCCCTACAGAAATAACTGCAATTTTAGGGTTAATGTGTGAAAGTAGTTCATCACTTGTTGATGTAAGACTTCCATGATGCCCCACCTTAAGAACATCTATATCTAATTTTGGATAATTTTTCAACATCAAAAGCTCACCCTCTTTTTCTAAATCACCTGTAAAAAGCCATCTTTTTCCCCCGATTTCTGCAAATAGAACTAATGAATTATCATTTTTTGATTCCTTTTCTTTAATTGGAGATAAAACGTAAAATGTATAAGCTAATTGAATTTGATCACCTTCTTTTAATTCATGTATTGGAATATTTTTTAGTTTAGCCGTTTTTAATACCTCCTTTTCTACTGAACCATTTCCAAAGTACTTCGGTATAAATAAATGGCGAACCTTTATGTTTTCTAGTAGCGTTTTCGCTTCTCCAATGTGATCAATATCTCCATGAGTCAAAAATAAACCATCTAGTTCTGTTATTCCCTTTGATTTTAAAAAGGGAATCAATACATCTTCTCCTAAAGAAAAAGGATTTTTTTGTTGTTTCCATTCTTCTTTTTGAATCTTTATCACTCCACCAGTATCAATTAAATATGCACGGCCTATTCCAGGTTCTCGAATAAAAATAGCATCTCCCTGTCCCACATCAATAAACGTAACCTCACCTGGTTGAACAAATTTTGTACCTGCAGTAAATAGAACTAATACAACTAACCAACAGGTGATTATTTTGATAGATTGTTTTATCGTTACTCCATTTTCAAGATACATACATAAGTAAATAAACATGAAAAAGAAAAAACAAACTGTAAAAATGGAAATTTGACCTACAGTCACGGTAAGAAAAGAAGGATAACTAAATAGATGTGTAAGCTTTAATGAATATTGAAACCCAAAATTTAAAACGGTAATAAATACTTCAGCTATTGATTCATTTATAAACAGAGATAAGAATGAAATGTACGAAAGTGGTAAGAAAAAATATACATATAGAGGGATAAAAAAGAGGTTCGCAACAATACTTATTAATGAAAATTCATAATGATAATATAGGATGATTGGTAATGAGCTAAGCTGGGCAATAATCGTTACCATTGTAAATTTCTGAATAGGGTGTTTTCTTTTATTAATTAAACGTTGTGATAAGATTAATGAATAACTTACAACGTATGATAATTGAAATCCAATATGATATATTTCGTATGGATTGATTAATACAAAAATAATAAAACTTATGGAAATACAATCTATCGCTAGAATAGATTTATAAAATAACCGCGCAAGTAAAAAAATCTCTGCCATTAAAGAAGCTCGTAAAACAGATGGAGCTGCACCAGTTAAGAATGAAAAAAAAGGTAAGATTATACATAGGATTATTATGACCTGTTCTTTTGTCAAATTGAATCGTAAAAGAAGCCAATATAAAGAAGCTATGATAAATCCAACATGTAAGCCCGAAATGGCTAGTAAGTGAATAATTCCTAATTGTTGATATATTTTATAATCTTCTTCATGAATGTCTTCTCGATATCCAATAATTAAAGCCTGAACAAAACCGCTCGATTCGGCTGGATAATTCCCTCTAATAAATTGGATGATATCTGAACGAAAGTTGGCCATTATTTCAAAAATATTAGGATCATAGTTGCACTCTAATATAGAATCTACATAAAAGATCCAATGTATTTTTTGATACTTTAAATACTCCTTATAATTAAAACCATTTTCAACTGTATGTTGAATTGGTTCGGCTAAATTTCCTTTAAATAGACAAACTGTCCCTGCCTTCCATTCCTTTAACTTATGTAATTCTTTTTTTTCATTCAAATAATAATAGCTTTTTATCTTTTCATCATGTGCCTTCATCAAAAAGGACATTTTGTTTCCGTCAATCGTTGGGGATTCAATAATTTTCCCATAGACTTGAATCGCACCTTCTTGAAAAGTCGTTACATTTTTATTTTGAACAAAACTTGTATAACAAAAGATGATGACAAATAGAACGAAATAAATTAAAACAGCTGTTATTGATTTTTGCTTTTTTATCCAAAAGAAAAAAATAAGAAATAAGAAAAAGGCAGAATAGGATGCAATAGAAGCCAACAAAACAGTTAAAGCGACATAAGTCCATTGACCTTTCAAATAGATGCCTCCTTTTAGTTTGAACTTTTACAAAGAAAACAGCTCTTTAGCTTCTTCCATCCATTTTTTCAATTCAGTATCAGATGCTCCATTTTCTTTTAGTTCATTTAATATTTTTTGAATAAATCTCCATTTTTCTTGACTTTTTATATCTAAACTAGTTTCTTTTAATACAACTTGTTCAACTTCCACACCAGATTGTTCAAATAATTCAATGGCATAAGAATGATTTTTATAATCATTGGCGTAATAAACACGTTTAATTCCTGCTTGAATGATAGCTTTACAGCACTGAAGACACGGGAAATGGGTAACATAAATTTCAGCACCTTCAGTTGGCACTCCAAACTTTGCACATTGCAATATAGCATTCATTTCAGCATGTATTGTGCGAACACAATGGTTGTCAATAACATAACATCCTTCATCTATACAATGAACTCCACCAGCTATAGAACCATTATATCCTCCAGCAATAATACGCTTATCACGAACAATTGTTGCACCAACTGCTAGTCTTGTACACGTACTTCTGAGTGCTAGTAAATGACTTTGTGCCATAAAATATTGATTCCAAGAAATTCTCTCCAACTTATCTTCCCCTCCGTCTTAACTTCACTCCATTACAGTTTATCTATCTCTGTTAAGTGCCGTCAATGTCTATTGAACGGATATGTCATCTTTAATTTTTTCAAATGACTTTTCACCAATTCCTGTAACATTCATAATGTCTTCTATTGATTGAAAAGGACCATTTTCTTGTCGATAGGCGATAATAGCTTTAGCCTTTTGTGGTCCAATCCCTGTCAAATTTTGCAATTCCTCCACAGTTGCTTTGTTTATATTGATTTTAGGAGTTGATGAATGTTGAAGTGAGTCATAATGTATGCTTTGTTGTGTTTCCTCTTTTGTTGGAATATAAATCATGCTTCCATCTTCAACAATGGCAGCAAGATTAATATGTTTTGTATCAGCATTTTCTTTTAATCCTCCAGCTTTTTCAATGGCTGTCATGACTCGATCGGTTGCTTTTAATTGATAAACACCTGGATGATGAACAGCACCTTTCACATCAACATAAACAATTTCATCATTATTCGTTACTTCCTCCTCTTGTTTTTCAAATGAATCATTCATATTTTCTACTTTTATTTCATCAATAGAAATTTTTTCACTTTTATCAAATTGAAACTGAAAAAGAACATAACCAACGATAATGAACACAACAAAAATTCCGTATTTTTTAATAAGTAATAAAATATCCAAAATAGTCAATCTCCTTTCGACTGTTCTTATATCATAAAATCATTTCTTAATTCATATTTTGTAGGAGAGAAAAGGATTTAGGAGGAGGGGTGCTAAATGAACGTAGGTTTTATTGGAACAGGAAATATGGGGCGTATTCTCATTGAAGCTTTTTTAGAAGCAAGAGTGCTATCTCCCTCATCGATGTATATTACAAACAGAACGATTGAAAAAGCGAAAAGTATTGAAGAAAAATATCCAAATATCCAAGTATGTTTAAGTGCTGATGAACTTGTAAAATATGTCGATTATATTTTTATTTGCGTAAAGCCTTTAGATATTCATCCCCTATTACTAAGGTTGAGGGAACAACTAAATGAGAACCAATGTCTGATATCCATTACTAGCCCTATATCTGTAGAACAAATCGAATCGATTGTCCATTGTCAGGTTGCTCGAGTTATTCCAAGCATTACAAATCGAGCACTTTCAGGCGTTTCATTACTAACGCTTGGAGATCGATGCAAGGAAGAAACGAAAACTACAATCGAAAAAATGTTTTCAGCCATTTCAAACCCAATTTATATAGAAAATAACATCACAAGAGTTGCTTCAGATATTGTTAGCTGTGGACCTGCCTTTTTTAGCTTTTTATTACAAAAGTTTGTCGATGCAGCTGTGAAAGAAACGGAAATCTCAAAAGAACAGGCCATTCAACTTGCTAGCAAAATGTTCATAGGTTTGGGTAAACTTCTTGAATCAGGACATTATACTTTACCAACTTTGCAAGAAAAAGTTTGTGTTAAAGGTGGTGTCACAGGAGAAGGTATAAAAGTCCTTGAATCTGAAACCGGGGAATTATTTGTCCATTTATTTAGAAGTACACACGCGAAATACTTTGAGGATATTAATGAAGTAGTGGAGCAATTCCATATTTAAAAAGAATCGCTCTATATGTTAAACCTTGTCATTAATTATTTTACAATAATTGCTATATTAATCAATATCTAAACATATTAAAAAAGGACCTGTCTCAAAACTAAAGGATCAGACCCCAACAACTCAATATATAGTTATTAATCAAGTGATAAAAAGCTATATATATGTTTGGATATGTGGGGTCAGACCCTTATGAGACAGGCCCTTCATTATTTTGAAGATTTCTTTGCAATGAAAAAGATACGTTCTGCTTTATCGAGCGGTAATTGAACCAATCCAGTTGAAACTTCTACGATTTGAAAGCCACAACTCGTTAACATTTTTTTGTATTCAGATATAGGAAAGGTTCGCTGCTCATGGTCTTCATCATAACGAACATAATGTTCTCCTTCTTTTACAAAAAAGGTTAATTCATGAATAACACTATATTCATAAGGCCCATCAAAACAATTCCAAATATAACTTATATCTTCATTATTATCAGCAAAGGTTTCTCCCTTAAATATCGTTTCCATTTTATAAACTGAATGAACATCAAAAATGAATAAGCCACCTTCATTTAGGTGCTTATATACTTGCTGAAATGTTTTATATACATCTTCTTCTTGTAATAAATAATTAAGTGAGTCACAGCATATAAAAATTTGGTCAAAAGGATGAAACCCATTTAACTCTCGCATATCTTGCTTAAAAAAAGGTGTATGGAAATAACCAAATTTTTCCATTTTCTCCTTTGCCACAACTAGCATGTCTTCTGACAAATCGACACCTGTCACTTGATAGCCTAATTGAGCTAGTCGATAAGAAATTTCTCCTGTTCCACAAGCAAGATCGAGAACCCTCTTTCCTCCATTACCATACTTTAAAGCGCTTTGGTTTAAAAACTTGACCCAATCATCATAAGGGGCCTCTTTCATTAAATAGTCATATATATACGCAAAGTGATAATACATCATGAAAGCAACTCACTATTAATATCTTCTAACGGGGCATCTCCCCAAAGCTTCTCTAAGTTATAATAGCTTCTTTCATCACGATGAAATACATGAGCAATAACATCTCCAAGATCAACAAGTATCCACTTTGCTTCATCAAAGCCTTCCATTCTTTTAATAATTAAACCTTTCTCTTCTGCTTTATCTTTAATTTCTCTTGCAATGGCTTGTACTTGTTTATCGTTATTTCCGTGACAAATTAGAAAATAATCAGCCATTAATGAGATACCCTTCATATTTAAAGCAACAATTTCTTCTGCTTTTTTATCATCTGCTGCTTTAACAGCTAATGAAAGAACATCATAAGATGACATAAATGTTTATTCCTCCTTTGAACGTTTGATAACCAAATCATTATAGGCTTTAAACGTATCAGGATAAATTGGTTGATTTTTTTTCATTAAAAATAAAATAGTATTTTGCATCGACTTAATAAGGGCTGTATTTAAATCTTTTTGAGCTAATTCACGTACTTCTTCTACGCCTGGAAACTGTCGTCCAGGCTCGATATAATCAGCCAAATAAACAACTTTTTCTAACATCGTCATGTTTTCTCGACCAGTTGTGTGATAACGTATAGCATCTAGTACCTCTGAATCTTTAATTCCTACCTCATGTTCAACTAAATAAGCTCCTACTGGTGCATGCCACAGTTCTGAATGATATTGAAGTAAGTCCTTTGGCATATTTTGTTCCACTATTAATTGTTTCATTTCATCTTTTGGACGAAATTTAGCATAATCATGAAAAATAGCCGCCAATTCCGCTTTTTGAACATCAACATCATACTGTTTGGCAAGTTTAATTGCTGTTTCCACTACACCTATAGTATGTTGATATCGATGCTCTGTAATCTGTTCTTTCACAATTTGCAATGCTTCCTCACGATTCATATAATTGATTCTCCTTTATATATTGAATAACCGAATCTGGTACAAGGTAATCAATCGAATGACCATTTTTAATACGATGTCTGATTATAGTTGAAGAAACATCAAATTGCGGTACTTCAACTTCCAAAATGGAATAAGGCGTCTTGACTGAGTAGCCAGGTCTTTTTACACCAACAAATTGAATTAATTGAATGAGTTCGTCAATTTTATACCATTTTGGCAAAAACTCAATCATATCAGCACCGATAATAAAATAAAATTGTATATTCGTATAGCGCTCTTTTAGCAATACCATTGTATCATATGTATAGGAAGGACCCGACCTTTCAAGCTCAATGGTTTCAATCTTAAAGGCCTCATTTCCTTCTGTTGCTAATTTTAACATGTTTAATCGGTGATAGCTTGGACTAATTGATTCTTGTAGTTTGTGAGGAGGAATTTGGTTTGGCATAAACCATATTTCCGATAGCTTCAATGATTGTAAAACCTCATTTGCCATTAACAGATGGCCGTTATGTGGTGGATCAAACGTTCCCCCAAAAATGCCAACCTTTTTCAAAACTTACCCTCCTCTTTTTATTAATGTGGCAACGTGATTTGTTTATTTTCTCTTGACTCCTTATAAAGAACGATAATATTTCCGATAATTTGAACAAGCTCTGCTTTTGCTCCTTCAGAAAGTTCATGGGCAACTGTTTTTTTATCCATTTCACAGTTTTGTAGAACACTCACCTTAATCAATTCTCTTGCTTCAAGTGCATCATTAATTTGTTTAACCATATTTTCATTGACTCCGCCTTTACCCACTTGAAAAATAGGATTTAAATGATGTGCTAATGATCGTAAATATCTTTTCTGTTTTCCTGTTAACATCTTGATGCTCCTCTCAATTTTTCATATACAATTTGTTTCATTCGACTAATATCAGGTTTTACACCAGTCCATAATTCAAAGCTTTCGGCAGCTTGATGAACAAACATTCCTACCCCATCAATCGTTTTGGCTCCAATCTGATTTGCCTCCTTTAGAAAGGCTGTCTCAATGGGGTTATAAATAATATCCGTTACAACAGATTGTTCTGAAATATAACCTTCTAACTCCAATGGCTTTTCTGAGACAGAAGGTGACATACCAATGGATGTTGTTTGAATAACTAAATCATATTGTTTCGTTACATTTTTTATTTCTTCGAGTGAGTAAACATTACCTTGAACATTAAATGGACATATTTCTTTCAGTTTCATTGCCCGTTCTTTCGTCCGGTTTACAATATCAATATGGCTAAACCCTTCTTTAGCTAACGTGTTGAAAATAGCTCTTGAAGCACCTCCTGCACCAATGATCAATACTTCTGTTTTATCATGGTGCTTTGTTAGGTATGGTTGAATTGAGCGATAAAAACCAATTCCATCTGTGTTATATCCAATTAATGTTCCATTTTGGTTAACAACTGTATTTACTGCTCCAACTAATTGAGCACTTTCGTCTATATGGTCTAACAATGGAATAATATCAACCTTATGCGGAACCGTTACATTAAACCCTTTAATATTAAGTGCTCTCATTCCTTCAACTGCTTCACGCAGCTTTTCTTTTTTTACTTCAAAAGCGTGATACCTTGCACAAATTTTATAACTATTTAAGGCATCATTATGAATTTGTGGTGACATAGAGTGTTTTATTGGGTCACCAATTACCGCATATACTTGTTCCATTTTCCTCTCTCCCCTTTATGTTTAACCACATATAATATCTATATTAACGATGGTCTTAAAGTCACATAAACACCTTTAGGGGCATAAGCTACAATTTGTTTGTTGGCATCATTGACAGTTACCCAGCCTAGTCCCGAAAAAACAATATCTGTTTTCATATTCTTAATGGTAAATTCATGTGGAACAAGCTCTGGAATTGAATCTAGCTGCTCTTTTCTAGGTGGTGACAATAGCTCTCCTACATGAGTTTCATAAAGTGAATTAGCCTTGTCAAGCTTTGTTCGATGAATATGTATCTCATTTGGAAGATAACAAACAAAGGAAGTTCTTCCCCCATTTACATAATCTAATCGAGCTAAACCACCAAAAAATAACGTTTGTTTTTCATTTAGCTGATATACTTTCGGTTTAATTTCCTTTTTAGGTGTTAATATCTTTAAGTCACGTTTATCCATATAGTGCGCCATTTGATGCTCATTAATAATACCTGGAGTATCATATAATGCTCTTCCATCACTTAATGGTATTTCAATTCGATCTAGGGTTGTTCCAGGGAAATGAGACGTTGTAATAATATCACCTTCGCCAGTGACCTCTTTAATCATACGATTAATAAATGTTGATTTTCCTACATTTGTACAACCAACCACATAAACATCTTGTCCATTTCTGTAATGGTCAATCGCATTAGCAACCTCTCTTATTCCATGACCTTTTTGAGAGCTAACTAAGAAAACATCTAGCGGCTTTAGCCCATATTCCTTTGCTCGTCTTCTCATCCAGTTTAACAATTTTTGCTTTTTCACTGATTTTGGTAAAATATCCGACTTGTTTCCAACAAGGATAATCGGGTTTAGCCCTACAAACCGCTGAATTCCCTGAATCCAGCTTCCATCAAAATCAAAAATATCAACTATTTTTACAACAAGTGCTTTTTCATTCCCTATATTATGTAAAACCTTCAAAAAATCCTCATTTGACATTGAAACATCTTGAATATCATTATAATTTTTTAAACGAAAACAGCGTTGACAAATAATTTGCTCTCTCTCTAATGCTTGTTTAGGAGCATATCCAATGCCTTTTGGATCATCTGTTTGAATTTTAACACCACAACCGATGCAAACAATCTCACTCAACATTTATTCCTCCCATTTTAACATACCTTTTCTTTTTAAAGTGGATAAAATTTTACGTTCAATCTTTCTATTAATACGTGTTAAGAAACCATCTGTTGAAGCAACTGGAACGACGAGTATCGTTTGAAATCCATTTCTATTTCCCCCAAGTACATCTGTTAGAAGCTGGTCTCCAATAACAACGACTTCTTTTTTAGATAAGCCCATTATTTTAAGAGCTTTAATGAAGGCACGTCCCATTGGCTTTCTAGCTTTTGGGATGAATGGAATACCTAACGGCTCTGCAAAGGATTTTACTCTTTTCTCGTTATTATTTGAAACAACCGTTACTTTCACTCCGTTTTGTTCCATTTGTTTAAACCATTCTATTAATTCTGGAGTAGCATTAGGTCGATCCCATTCAATCAATGTATTATCTAAATCTGTAATAATTCCTTTAATACCTCGGTCTTTTAGAAATTCGGGACTAATTTGATAAATGCTTTTTACATGTATGCCAGGTATAAAAAACTTTAACAAGTAGAACACCTCTTAAATCATTTTCTATCTCTTTTATAACCAAATTACATCATATCGAATTTCCCTTATACTTTCAAAAAAAACTTTATAAATCATCATCAAGTATCAGAATCAAAAATAATTTTTCGACATTTACCGACACTTACAAAAACTGTGGATAAAATTATACACATTATACAATTTGAAACTTTTGCATTTTTTCAAATTATAAACAATATACTAACAACTTATCCACTGAATTGTGTGGATAACAGAACTGTTGTTCTCTTTTATAAATCATGGTAGATTTAGGATACGAACATAAATTATACATTTTATGTAATAAATATAGCATTTAGAACTAAAATTATAAGGAGGTGCGGTCACATAAAGTGACTTACTCAATGAGAAAATTATCTGACGAGCTACTTATTGAATCTTATTATAAAGCGACAGAAATGAATTTAAGCAAAGAGTTCATTGAATTAATTAAAATTGAAATAAAACGCCGTTCACTTAGCCATCTGCTAGAAGTTACTTCCTAAAAATCAACTGAAGTCAACCCACAAAAAACTCCTCTTAAACGGTAATTTCCCTGTTTAACCACTTCAGGATGAACGAAGTGGTTTTATTGTTTTAATATAATGTTCAATTGACAATAACGAATAGTATTGTGAATTAGCTTGTTCTATTTTCAGGGATTTCAGATAGACATTTAAATAAAATAATTGTAATAGCAATACCCTAATCCGATGATTACTAGAAGAATTAATAAAATCACCCAAAATGAATGCCAAAATTGTCCTCGAACTCCATATGGAGAATATTCATTTGAAATATAGGCATATGGATACATTTTAATCGCTCCTTTTTTCCTTCTTCCTACTACACTATTCATACACCTATGAAAAGTTATATTTTTTTGTGATCGTACAGACAAGGACAATCATTTTTATTCATACATTCTAATAATAGACATTTGTCTATAGATCATTTTGTGGAGGTGAATGGATGGCAGGAATTTTAACAGCATTTAGCTTTTTTGTAAAAGAACTATTTTTTTTAGTTTCATATGTAAAAAATAATGCCTTTCCACAACCATTGTCACAAAGTGAAGAAAAAAAATATTTACGTCTAATGGCTAATGGTAATCAAGAAGCTCGAAATATTTTAATTGAACACAATTTACGGCTAGTGGCACATATTGTAAAAAAATTCGAAAATACCGGAGAAGATTCTGAAGATTTAATTTCGATTGGAACAATCGGATTAATTAAAGCGATCGAAAGTTATTCTCCTGGAAAAGGGACGAAACTGGCAACCTATGCGGCAAGGTGCATTGAAAATGAAATTGTAAATTCAAAAGGTTGCATATCGTTCCAAAAACAAATTCTCAAAAAACTTCAAAGCAAACGTCACAGAAACCGTATTCAGAAACCACAGTTTCGAATGTAAGCACCATGAAAAAATTACGGGGGTGACGTTCTCCATGAGTAAAAAAAAGTATATCTCCGCAAACAAACTTTTTCCCGTCTTTATCGACGATAATGCAACCGACCGACCTTTTATCGAATGCTACAACGCAATAAAAGAACTAATTCGAAAGGGGAAGCGACAAAACAATGATTGCAATATACGTCCGAGTATCGACGGAAGAACAAAGTAAACACGGATATTCACTTCGTGACCAAATCGACCAATGCCGCAAAAAAGCTGGCAAGAATGCCGAATGTATTGAATACGTGGACGATGGTTATTCGGGGGAATTTCTCGAACGTCCGGCATTGTCAAAATTGCGGAATGATATTCGGGAAGGGATTATCGACAAGGTTGTCGTCTATGACCCCGACCGTCTATCCCGTAAATTGGCAAATCAATTAATCGTAACCGAAGAAATCGAAAAACGTGCCAAGTTAGTTTTCGTCAATTCAGAATACAAGAATACACCTGAAGGAATATTGTTTTATCAAATGCGGGGGGCATTCTCTGAATTTGAGAAAGCGAAAATCAAGGAACGTATGACCAATGGACGAAAGGCGAAAGCAAGGAAGAACAAAGTCGTCAAGGACGCAAAGGTTTATGGCTACAAATACAACAAGGAAACGCATAAACTAGAAATATACGAACCCGAAGCAAAAGTTGTACGCTTAATATTTGAATTATTCATCAATCCTATGGGACGGGTAGAAGGTATAAATGGGATTGCAAAGTATCTAATGGAAAAAGGTATTCCAACAAAAAAAGGTAAAGGCGTTTGGCACAGGCAGGTCGTTCGCCAAATTCTAATGAACGAAACCTACACGGGGATTTTTTACCACAACAAGTGGCAAACCGAAGGAATGCTTGGGAACAAGTACAAACAAGACAAAGACGAAAAAATCCCAATGACTAAAAAACCTAAAGAAGAATGGATTCCGGTCGATGTTCCCGCAATCATCGACAAAAAGACGTTCGACCTTGCGTCAAAACTATTAAAGGAATCACGTCGCCGTTGGGCGGGTAAGCCGAAAAATAAATATCTTCTTAGCGGCTTGGTTCGTTGTGGTGATTGCGGCAATACGATGGTCGGACGGAAGGTGAAGAACTGGGGCGAATATGTTTTCCAGTATTCAGATATCAAAAACACGGCGGGGGCAAAGAATAAAGGTTGCGGAAATAAAATCAAATGCCAAGACCTGAACGACTTTGTTTGGGAATCGTTTGTAAATCTAATGTCAACAAAGGGGAAAACCATTTCGGAAGCAGCCGGAACAATCGAAGAAGAAGAAAGCGTATCATTCGAAGAAAAGGAACTGCAACGCATTGATGACGAGTTGCAACGCTTGAATTCTGGACGGAAACGTCTTCTCAATTTTCTCATTAACAATGAGGACGTTGTTGACGAAGAAGAAATCCGCAAACAATTAAGGGAAATCAAAGACCGTGAAGAAACCTTGTTGCAACAAAGGGAAAAAACAGCCGAATTGCTTGAACATCGTAACAACGAAGAATACAACGAAGAAATCTTACACGAAACGGTCGAACAATTCTTACGGGAAGATTCAGCGTCCTTAACGCTTGAACGCAAACAAGAATTCCTTCGCAAAATCTTCCGTGAAATAAGAGTATATTCAAGCGGCAAAGTCGAATTCATTCGATTATAAGACGTTCCGTAGTCATGCGGGGCGTCTTTTTCGTTTATAAGCGTCACCCCTATACCACCCCTACCCCGTTCCACTCATAGCGATCCATACGAAAACAAAAAAAGACCCGCAAGGCGTTTAACCTTACGGGCGTTATGTAGTCACCCCTATACAGGGCATTTACGTTCACAAATAAAGAAAGATTTCCGTCAAAATAGGTGCGAAAAGAATTAGTTCGATAATACCCTTCGCATTTAATATTTAAGCTGAACGATAAAATTACAATAGAAAAGCGTCAACTTCGCTAGGCAAGGGCGAAATCAACGCTTCTTTCCCGTTCGTATAGTTTTAACGAGGGGGAACGTCCTTCTATTGGATATTATAGCGAATTTAATTCAGATTTTGAAGATTATATAATTCGATATTGGACTAAAGCAACCGTTAGTAAAATATCACTTTTTGTTTTCTTTTTGAAATTCTTGCCACTCTTCAGAGTAATCAGGATTAGTAATTTCTATTTCTTCAGCAACAACCTCCATATTATTTAAATCATATTTAACTATATAATTCCCTAAAGGAGATTTATTTTTTGCCAATCCTCTATCATATACGACTATACCTTCGGGACTAATTGTAGAAGCAATTGTAGTATTGTAATCGTTATCAACAAAAGCATCAAGAACAGGATTAAAATGGCTTAAATTATTTGATAAATTATCCAGCACCTCTTGTCTTTTTTCTTCTAAAGTCCTTGATTGTTCCATTTTTTCAGTTTGATAGAACATCAATATTATTCCAAATATAACGACCATAGCAACACTTATAATCGGTAGCTTTCTCTTCAAGTTCGCTCCCCCTTGCAATAATATTCAAATTTAAAAACAAAGTTCTTTTTCAACTAAACTGCTCCGTTAATTTAAGTACAAATATTCATATAATTAAATATTAACATACAATTTCTATGAACAAACTTCGTTTCGAAAATATATAGTATATGTACGAATACTATGTTACGGCGTTAGTATGGTGGCGTTCCCCCTTTGGGGCGGTCGAAATATATACGCATATTTTATAAGGCATCATTAAATTGATACATTATACGACGAATGGATTTTGACGAAGAAGAAAGACCCGACAAACGCTTATGTATCAATACTTTAAGGCAATAAACAAATAAAGTGAAGATTTCTATTTCGGACATAAATTGCCACAACTGCTGGTATTTGATCGTTTATGTATCGGATGATAGAAATTCGTTTCCTACTTCCAAGTATTGTTATAACCGACCGTTATTTGGAACGTTGTCAATTTATTCGTTTACTTTGTCGTTATTAAGATTGTCAATTCGGTCTAAAAACATCATTGCCAAGCAAGCTTTGCTTGCAAGGCTTTATTCGTAAAAATTTATTGTTACCAATAGAGACTTTGTATTGAATAGAAATATTATCAACGTTATATCGTGGATATAAACGAAATATTACGTTATAGCGTTATACAATACTTAATTCAGCCAGGAATATTGCAGACAAGCGACATTCTTAAATTTTAACATAATCTTTACATTTGTAACATTATTGTAATATTCACTAGCTTGACTTAGCATTCTATTGACATTAGGATTGAAATACTAATGCATTTAAGAGCTTTGAAAAAAACAAAAAAAGATGTATCTTTACATGATCCAATCGGACAGGATAAAGAGGGAAATGAAATTAGTTTAATCGATATACTGAAATCTGAAAATGAAGATGTTGTTGACACCATTCAATTAAATATGGAATTAGAAAAGGTAAAAGAATATATTGATATTTTAGATGAAAGAGAAAAAGAGGTAATTATCGGGCGATTTGGATTAGATATGCAGGATGAAAAAACACAACGAGAAATTGCAAAAGAGCTAGGTATATCTAGAAGCTATGTATCACGAATTGAAAAGCGAGCATTAATGAAAATGTTTCATGAATATTTTCGTAGTGAAAAAGCAAATAGAACAGATAGTGAAAATTAAAACTTTGTATTTGTATCTGACCTCACAACGTTCCTTCAAACATTGAGTCTTCAGGGATACGTATGTGAGGTTGATGCTTAAAAAGAGTCATTGTTAACTAGTTCTTCGAGTAGCCTTCAATCCAATTTATTAATTGGACAACTTTATTAATTAATCGTACAATCATTGTTAGTTTAATTCTCATGAAGAAAGGGAGCAATCAATGGCTGGAAAAATTATTGTATCTTTTGTGTATTTTGTTATTTTATTAGCTTCAATTGCAAAATTTATTTTTGAAGGTTACACACATCAAACCCTACTCATTCTTCTTTGTGCTACTTTCTTAACCATTTTAATCCTTTTAAAACCCGAGCAAAGAAGATAATGAATAAGAAAATGTTTTTGATATGATTTTTGGTTCACATTTTCTTATTATAATTCCGTAGTTCCGTTACGGGACAGGCGATATGTAAACTTGCACAGGACGTGTTTGCATCAAGATTTGCATCACAACGTGGATGCTTTTAGCAGAGATTCATTCTGTACCTCCTCATAAGGGTACCTCGCTGTGGGGCTCACATGAACAGCTTTTCCCGCAGGAGTCGCCGGCCCTTGTTTTCAATTAAAATTACTAAATTTAGTATTGTGACAATCATAATTTATTTGCTTCAATAGACGACTCGCTAATCTGAGTGAAAATTAAAAAGGTTGATTAAGAAAAACGGACAAGTTTCCTAATCAACCTTTTCATTTAACTATTTTATACTTTTATAATATTTAGAGAGATTTTTAAATCCTAACTAGGCAGTATCTTTCACCTCTTGTAAATGTGTACGAATCATTGTTTTATACATTTTCCTTCCTCCTTTCACCATGTTATTTAAACTTTAAGAATTTATTAAAATCCTCTGTACATCTTAAACTGTCGATCTTTTACTTCTTCCATTATTTCTTTGACTCTCTGATCATTTTTGATTTTTTCTTCCGAATATTTTCTTCTCTTAATTATGATTGTGACGAAAAATAAATTGATTGTCATGTAATACCACCTCCTTTTTTTCAAATGTATATAAAAAAACCACAAGTTGAAATCTATTCAACCTGTGGTTTTTTATCCATAACAATATGAAAAGGGTATTATACGTGCAATAAACCCACTTATGGTTGATAAGAGGTCGAATAGAAAATTATATTTAATTCCCATCTTTTCCATAGAGCTACTGTATGATACTTTTTCATTCTACTCGACCTCCTTACCGTTTATAACTGTTAATGGTAATTATAGACACTTCTTCCGATATTGTAAACAGAATTTTCGTAAAATTATTGTAAAAATAAATTTATTTGTTGAAATTCTCCAAGATTCATACGTTTTCTTTAAATGATTCACACGAATTTTACTTCTATCATTTAGTGCATTTCAAAAGTAAAATGAACAAAAAAAATGAGGCTTCTATAAGTGTTAACCTCTCTTTTACACTTATAGTTAAGCCTCATTCATCTTCTAGTTCCTCTAATTGCTTTCGATATTTTAATGATTGTTTAAAGCAAATAACCGAGGAAAATAATAATACAGTCGTTGCACTTAAAAGCACATACTCTTCTTGTTGTGATAGATTCATATGACTCTCAGGAATAAACAACCCAATATACAAAAAAGTGCTTACAGCTAATAATACAATGGCGTAACGCTTAAAATCGTCTATTAAATCGTGCAGCTTTTTTCTATCCAACTAAATCACCTGTTAAAATAATGTCCCTATTATATAGAGTAACATATTCTAACAGACTATGAAATTTGTAAATTTATCCACTCTTTAAGCTTCAAGAGCTTGTTTTAAATCTTCAATTAAATCTTCTGCATCTTCAATACCGACAGATATTCGAATGAGACCATCTGTAATTCCAAGCTCTTCACGACGTTCTTTTGGAATGGAAGCATGTGTCATTTTCGCAGGTACGGATATTAAACTTTCAACTGCTCCTAAGCTTTCCGCTAATGTAAAGTATTTTACCTTACTTAGCAGCATATCAGCTTTTTCTACACTACCAACATCAAAAGAAATCATTCCCCCAAAGCCACGAGCTTGTTTTTTTGCTATTTCATGATTTGGATGGTCTTCTAATCCTGGATAATAAACCTTTGAAACTGATGGATGGCTTTGTAAAAATTCAACAATTTGTCGAGCATTTTCTTCATGTGCTTCCATACGCAAGCCAAGTGTTTTAATTCCTCTCATTAATAACCAAGAATCTTGTGGCCCTAATACGCCACCAGTTGAATTTTGAATAAAATGTAGCTCTTCAGCAAGTTTTTCAGAATTTACAATAACTAAACCAGCTACAACGTCACTATGGCCACCAATATATTTAGTCGCACTGTGTAAAACGATATCAGCTCCTAATTCTAATGGTGTTTGCCAATATGGTGTACTAAATGTGTTATCGACAATTGTCAGTAAACGATGCTCTTTAGCGATGTTTGTAGCTCCTTTGATATCTGTAATTTTTAATAATGGGTTTGTAGGTGTTTCAATGTAAATTGCTTTCGTATTGTCTTTTATTTCCCGTGTAATATTTTCTAAATTACTCGTATCAACAAATGTTGCTTCAATTCCTAAGCGGTTTAACACTTTTGTCATAACACGGTACGTACCACCATAGACATCATCTGTTAAAATGACGTGATCTCCACTATTAAATAGCATCATTACTGCTGTAATTGCTGCCATTCCAGAACCGAAAGCAAAACCTTTTTTACCACCCTCTAAATCTTTAATTAATTCTTCAAGAGCAAAACGAGTAGGGTTTCCTGTACGGGAATACTCATAGCCTTTATGCTTACCGACTGCTTCTTGCTTATACGTACTTACTTGGTAAATAGGGACAGAAACCGCACCGGTATGCTCATCTCCAAAAACTCCACCATGAATCATTTTTGTTTTTCGTTTCATCATTAAATACCTCCTTCGTATATTCTTTTACTTAAATAACGCTCACTGCTGTCAGGGAAAATGGTTACAATATTTGTACCAGGCTTAGCATTTTCTGCTTCGATCAAAGCAGCATGAAAAGCAGCACCGGATGAACTTCCTACTAAAAGGCCTTCTTTTTCCGCTAATTCTTTGACACGTTGAAAAGCATCAACATCCATTATTGTATGAATCGCATCAAAATAACTTGCATCCATATATTCAGGTAAGAACTCCATTCCTATTCCTTCAGTTTTATGTGGGCCAGGTTCTCCACCATTTAAAATAGACCCTTCAGGTTCAACAATAACGGTTTTTATTTTAGGGTTTTGTTCCTTTAAATAGCGTGCCGTCCCCATAAAAGTACCACCAGTACCAGCTCCAGCAACAAATAAATCAATATTTCCATCTAGCTCTTCCCAGATTTCTGGGCCTAACGTTTTGTAGTACGTTTGTGGATTAGCAGGATTTTGAAACTGCTGTGGGCAATACGCTCCAGGAATTTGTTCTGCTAGCTCCTTTGCCTTTTGAATGGCCCCTTTCATTCCTTCTGATGTAGGAGTATTCACAATTTTTGCCCCTAAAGCCTTCATTAATTGTTGTTTTTCCTGACTAAATTTTTCAGGAACACAGAAGATTACGTTAATATTTTTTTGAACAGCCGCTAATGCCAATCCAATACCTGTATTACCTGCAGTCGGCTCAATAATCGTACCGCCTTCTATTAACTTACCTGATTGTATTGCTTCTTCGATAAGCTCTACCCCTAATCGATCTTTAATACTACCTCCAGGATTAAAAAATTCTAGCTTTGCAAACAATCTGACACCTTCTGGAAGGGAAAAAGCTGTAATTTCATAAAGTGGTGTATTTCCAATTAACGAATGGACTCCGCGAAAAACTTTCATGATGTATCACTCCTGGCTTAATTCGTTAAAAAAGGAGCCAGACGTTAAGGCTCCTATCATGCTTTTTTTAGTTCGCTGGCAATGTTTATAACCATATTTGCTGAATGTAAGGCAGCTTTATCTAAAAATTGTTCAAATGAAACGTTTGATTCCTTTCCAGCAATATCAGATAATGCACGAATAATAACAAATGGAGTATTAAACTGATGGCACACTTGAGCAATTGCGGCTGCTTCCATTTCCACTGCATAAATGTTTGGAATTTTTGAGCGAATATAGTCAACGCGCTCTGGATCATTCATAAAAGAATCACCAGTAGCAATAGTACCTTTAACTACTTGAATATCAGCAATATCGTTTGCCTTACTTTCTGCTATCGAAACAAGTGTTTCATCTGGGAGAAATGCCGCTGGTAGTCCAGGCACTTGCCCATATTCATAGCCAAAGGCTGTCACATCAACATCATGATGCCTTACTTCAGTTGAAATGACAACATCCCCTACATTTAAGGAATGATGAAACCCACCAGCAGAACCTGTATTTATGACATAATCTGGTTTGTAGCGGTCTAATAAAAGTGTTGTGCTTAAAGCTGCATTTACTTTTCCAATACCAGATTTTAAAAGAATAACCTCAACACCATTTAATGTACCTGATGTAAACTCGCTACCTGCTATAACCTCTTGTTCTTTATTTTCAAGCTTGTCTCGTAAAATTTTTACTTCTTCTTCCATTGCACCAATGATGGCAACTTTCATTATAGACATCCTTTCGTTTATTGTTTCACCGCTTCTATTAACCAAACGAAAGAATTCATTCGTGTAAAAGTTACATGGAATTGGTTTTTTTCAAACATTTTTTTAAGAACAGAATGTGTTGTATAATATTCCGTTTGTAAATCTTTTGCTAAACGTATAAATTGTTTCTTCATTGCTTGTTTGATCATTTCATTTTTGGCTTGTTGGTCAATAAAAGCAGTATCAGCAAACACTATTTTACCACCAGACTCAAGCAAACTTCCATATATACTTATCGCTTTCTCTTTTTCTATGTCTGTTAAATGATGAAAAGCATAAGTACTTACAATTGTATCTACTTTCTTCTTCGGAATTGGAAATTTAAGAAAATCACCATCGTCAATTCTTACTTTATCCCCTAGTTTATCTTTGGCTTTCTTTCTCATCATGGCCGATGGTTCTATCGAGTAAACTTCTTTTTTGGCATCTATTAGCTTTTGGGTTAAATTACCTGTTCCACAACCAAACTCTAATACGACATCTCCTGTTCTTTTTGTTACTTCAGATAAGATTACTTCATAGTTTGTAAACACTTCTTTATATTCGATATCTTCTCCATTAACGGTATGGTCATAATAATCTGCCCATTCATCAAACATGGCAATAAACTCTCTTCCCATAGATGTCACCCCAATGTAGATAATTCATATCAACATACTATGATTTAAAACCATTACTGTTCATAAATTATCACATGTTGAAAAAATACTCAATGGAAATGTTTTGGGATAGATGATTAAAAGGATTAGAAAACTTCTATTATTTTTGCTAAACTATGTTCGCATATAGACATTTAATGGAGGGATTCACAATGAATATTCAACTAGATATGATTCAAGATAAAATTGAATTTTTTGAGGCAACAGATATTAAAGAGCTTGAAAAGAAAATTAACGAACAAATTGAACATAATAAAGCCATTTTATTAGAAGTTCATTCTGTATCCCATCAAATGCATGTAACAGAAGAAGGAAGACGCTTTTACAGTGCTGTAGTCCACTTTAAAATGAAAAAAGCTGAGGTTTAGTACCTCAGCTTAGATTCTATTATTCGTTTTTTAATACTTCTATTTTCGTTGGTTTCCATCCTTTTTCGTTAATCCATGTAATGTATACAATCATTTTTTCACCAGTATTCTTATTTTCAATCGTACCTTTTGCATCTTGAGGACTTCCATTATTCTCTAATCTCCAGAGAGTCATTTCCTCTTCTGTTAAACCTGTTGCATAGGTAATCGCTTGAATCATTTCATTCCAGTCTACGGATCCCTTTTCATATGTTGCATAATGTTCGCCAGTTTGTTCTGTGCCAATTGGCTCCCAATTTGGATTTTCAATGATTTTTTCTATATTTGAACCTGGATCCCCTTCTGTTATAGATATCTCACCTTCCATAGATAAATCTTTATCCTGTATGACTTCTTCCTCTTGTAAAGATTCATCTTGTCCGACAACATTTTCATTTTCTTTTTCAGAAGGATCCGTCTTTATAGGTTGTGTTGTTGTTTCATTATTTGTTTTGACTTCTTCCTTTTTTCCACCAAAGAGAAGCTGAGTTCCGATGATCAATATAAGCGCTAACACAATGACAATCGATATATTTAAAATTAAATTCGTTTTTCTTTTTTTATTATGTCTTTCGAATCGAGATTGTTGAATGTTATTCTCCATTTCCCCATCACTCCTTTATGGCCTTTTCAACCTCAAATTTTACCATATATTAGCTCTTTTGAATATTGTAGAGAGCATTGACGACATCATAATAAACAGCATTGGTCACCGATTCATTACTTTTTTTATCCATCTCAACGACGACGAGTGCATATTTTGGTTGTTCAAATGGAAAATAACCGGCAAACCATTTATGGTATAATTTTTCCTCACCTGCACGCCTTCCTGTTTCAGCCGTACCAGATTTACCTGCAACTTTAAAAGGTAATGTTTGAAACCTTCTACCCGTCCCTTCTTCATGGACGACTACTTGTCGTAAAAGATTTTGTAACTTTTGTGCCGTATAAGGTGATATCGTATCACCTTTTAATGGGCGATCTTCAAATTCAAACATCGTTGTCCCATTTTTATAAAGAATCGATGAGGCAATCTTTACTTCTCTTTTTTCCCCTCCTCTTGCAATGGTAGCCAACATATTAGCAACGGCAAGCGGAGAGACTTTCACATCTTTTTGGCCAATAGCTGTTTGCCTAATAAAGTTTAGATCTTTTTTATTTTCATCTTTTTCCCAAATAACCCCTTTTTGTTCTACTGGTATTTGTTTAAACTCATCATAATGATATACTTGACCAGTCCAGCCGACAAGATTGGTTAGCCCTAATTTTTCAGCATATTCTTCCAATAAATTTTCATTATGATTCATAAGTTGTTCAGAAAGTGTGGCAAAAGTGTAATTACAGCTTTTGGCAAAACTGTCTTCAAAGTTAAGTTTTCCGTGTCTTTTATTCAAATCTTTTTCATACTCTCCATATAAATTTAAATCACAATTAAATATTTGATTCGTTTTGATTAAATTTTCTTCAATTGCTGCTGCAGCAATAACTGTTTTAAATACGGACCCAGGAAATAGAGTCTCATACATATAATTTTTATATGTTTTGACATCATTTCGATTTAAGCTTGGACGTGAAACTAATGCAAGAACTTCATTTGTTTCAATATCTAAAAGTATGAGTCCCCCTTTTGATAATTGATGACGATCAACAATTTCCTCAGCCATTTGTTGCAAATCTAAATCAATGGTTGTCTTAATTGATATAGGATAGAATGGATTTGCATCTGCGATATATTTTACATTAACCCCAAAGAGAGGACGTCCAATTCCATCAACATGATACATAAGCTTCGTTTCTTCTTCAGGTTGAAGAAATTCATCGAAAGCTTGCTCTAAGCCAAGCACTCCAATTTTTGCATTATGTGGAAACTCCTTTCTCTCAGGATAGGCATGTTGAAGTAAGTGTTTATCACTACTGGTCATTCCAATTAAATGTGAGGGTTGATATGAAGAGGGCTTTGTTTCCATATAAACACCAAATACCCCTGGAATTTTTAAGTTATTAATCTCCTCAATCATCCTCTCATTAATGACAACACCTGTTTCTTTATTTAATAAAACAGGTTCTTTTACAGATTTAAGTGATGAAATAATTTTTTGTTTAGGTACATCTACTATCTCTAATAATTTTTCAATTGGCCAGCTATAGTTTTTTAGAAATGGAAAAAGCACCAATGTTGGGATGTATTTTCTTCCAATCGGTTGACCATTTCGATCGACAAATTGTCCTCTTCCATCATCTATTAGCACTTGTTGGGTTCGTTGCTTTACACTTTCTTCAATTAAATTCACTTCATATTTTGAAAATGATTCGGTATCTAATAGCTGTATTTGGGATAATCTCATAATTAGTACAAGAATAAAAGCAAATATAAACCAACCAGTAAAATAAATTCTCTTTCGAATTTTTTTCATATAAAAAACACCTCGTCTACATTTTGGACGAGGTGTCACTAAGTTAAACCATATTATTTGACATCAACAATTTTTACGACCATTTCTCCACCAGGTGTTTGCACTGTTACTTCTTCACCAACTTGCTTACCTAATAAGCTTTTTGCCATTGGAGAATCATTTGAAATACGTCCTTCAAACGGATCTGCTTCCGCACTACCAACAATTGTATAAGTTTCTTCTTCACCATCTGGAAGCTCGATGAAAGTTACCGATTTTCCTAAAGTAACAGTTGTACTATTTTCTGTATCTTCTTCAATAATTTTTGCATTTCGAATCATATTCTCTAATGTTGTAATACGCCCTTCCACGAAAGCTTGTTCTTCTTTTGCAGAATCGTATTCTGAGTTTTCGGATAAGTCACCGAAAGAACGAGCAATTTTAATTCGTTCTACAACTTCCTTACGTTTAACAGTTTTTAAATATTCTAATTCTTGTTCAAGCTTTTCTTTACCTGCTTGCGTCATGGGATAAACTTTTTCTTCAGCCATGTTCTTCCTCCTTTATATTTTTTAATCCCCTTTTAAAGTTTAAGCATATGTATGCTACTGCGTTTATTTGCATTTATTAAATAAGCTCTGTTATATTTTAACGTTAATAACCATTGAAATTCGCTCCTTTTCCGCAGACGAACATGTCTATCACGAATTTCAACACATTTTCCATCTGTTTATATAAAAACAGAGCGATCAAAAGGAAACCATGAAAATCTCCTTTTGATTCGAGTTCTTATACATAATATAAACGCAGTATACTATATCTATGCTATGTTATTACAAAATAGCATTTTGTTCAAGAATTGTTTGAATTTTTGTGACCATTAAGTCAATGGCTACATGATTTTGTCCACCTTCTGGAATAATAATATCAGCATAACGCTTTGTTGGTTCGACAAATTGATTATGCATTGGACGGACAACGGAAACATATTGTTCAATAACTGAATCAATTGTTCGACCACGTTCTTTAATATCGCGTAAAATTCTTCGTATAATACGAATATCAGCATCTGTATCAACAAATAACTTAATATCCATTAAGTTTCTTAATCGCTCATCTTCTAAAACAAGGATTCCTTCTAAAATAATAACATCCTTCGGTTCTACTTTAATTACTTGATCAGACCTTGTATGAAGCGCATAGTCATAAACAGGTTTTTCAATTGCTTCATAATTTAATAATTTTTGTAAATGTTCAATTAATAAATCATTATCAAACGCTAATGGATGGTCATAATTCGTTTTTAAGCGTTCTTCAAAAGGTAAATGACTTTGATCTTTATAGTAATAATCTTGCTCAAGCATAAGAATGGAGTGGCCTTTAAAATGTTCATAGATTGCTTTTGTCACTGTTGTTTTTCCAGAGCCAGTTCCTCCTGCCACTCCGATGACAACTGGTTTTTTATGCATTACCTGTTCTCCTTTCGCATCATGTTATATGGATAAACAGGCTGATCCACTTTAAAGCGTACAATTTGTAATGGATGACGTGCAGCATCTATTTCATTACCATCTTCATCATAAATTTTATCAATTACCATTCGGAAGTTTTCAATATTTGGACCAAAAAATTCAACTTCATCACTAGGTTTAAAATGATTACGTTGTTGTAATGTCACCATTTTTGTATTTTCATCATATTCAAGCACTAGACCTACAAAGTCATAAGTTGTTTTCTTACTATGATTACCATACATCTGTTCTTTATAACCAGGAACTCCTTCAAAGAAAGCAGGAGCTGTATCTCGATTTGCACATTTATCTAGTTCTTCTAACCACTCTTTTTTCATTTCAAAGTTATCTGGATCAGCACAATATGCATCAATCACTTTTCGATAAACACTAACAACTGTTGCAACATAGTGAATGGACTTCATTCGTCCTTCAATTTTTAAACTGTCAATTCCGAGCTCAATCATCTTTGGAATTGATTCAATTAATTTTAAATCTTTCGGACTCATCGCAAATGGAGCATCATCTTCACTATAAAGTGGGATTTCTTCATTTTTCATCATTTCAAAAAGGTCATAATCCCATCGGCAAGATTGACAGCATCCACCACGATTGGAATCACGGGCAGTCATGTGATTACTTAACGTACAGCGTCCAGAATAAGCAATACACATAGCCCCATGAATAAATGCTTCAATTTCAATATCAACCTTATCTTTAATTTCTTTAATTTCCTCTGCACTCGTCTCACGGGCAAGTACAACGCGCTCAAGTCCTTCTTCCTTCCAGAATTGAACCGCTTTCCAGTTGGATAAAGATTGTTGAGTACTTAAATGCACTTCGAGCTTTGGTGCTACTTTTCTACATGTTTCAATAATTAATGGGTCAGCTACAATTATGCCCGTTACTCCCGCTCCTTCTAGCGCTTTTAAATATTCATCAAGTCCAGGAATATTTTCGTTATGTGCATAAATGTTGGTTGTTACATAAATTTTTGCACCATATTTGTTAGCAAATTGGACACCTTCTGCAATTTCTTCAATAGAGAAATTATCTGCATTTGAACGTAAACCATATTCTTGTCCACCGATAAAAACAGCATCTGCACCGTACATAACAGCGATTTTTAACTTTTCAAGATTACCGGCAGGAGCCAGTAATTCAGGTTTTTTAACAATAACACGCTTTCCATTTACAACTTTTGAAATCGGCTCTTTCGTAATAGTCATGTTTTTTACCTCCTTTACTAAAAAAATTAATATACCGTTTCTTTAAAGAAGAAACCTGTATCAAGTGGGCGGTTTGGTGGCTGAATCGCTTCAATCTCTTCAACCCAACGATCCTTTAAATCTTCGTACTGCTTTCGGTCTGTTACACATAAATCAATCGCTGTTCGATACTTTTTCGTAACCTCAATTATATATTCAGGAGATTTTAAGACTCCATCGATTTTAAAGCTGTCAATACCAGCATCAACCATTTCGCTTAATTCATCGATTATACAAATATCATTTGGACTCATAATATGCGTACCGTTTTCATCTTCAAATATAGGATATTTATTATTGCGTTCCTTATCATGTAAAAACATATTTTTTTGATATTTTTTATTTTGGATTTCCATTACTTTTCCTTGATATTCAAAATAGTTCCCGATTAATGAACGTTTAGATTGGAACATGCATGTCATACCATGAACTTGTACTTCAATTTCCACTTCAGCATGTTCTTTTATTTCAATAATGGCATCCATGTTTAATTCACGTGCTAATACTGCCCTTTTAGCACCTTTACGTCCCCAATAATTACATGCATACCAGTTTGTTGCGGTTGTTTCCGTATTCCAATGTAATTTCATATTGGGTGCATGCTCTCTTACTGTCATTAATACAGCGGGATCTCCAAAAACGATTGCATCAGCGTTAGCTTCTCTTAAAAATTTCACGTAATCAGAAAGCTCATCCACTTTTTCATTATGAAAAATAGCATTCATTGCTACATAAACTTTTTTTTCATGTTCATGAGCAATTTCAATGGCCTTTTTAATATCTTCTCGTTTAAATTCACCAGCTAAACGGAGCCCGTATCGTTGTTCACCAATAATAAAGGCATCAGCTCCTGCTAATGCTAGTGGTTTTATATCATGAACACTTGTTGGAGTGACAAGCAATTCTGGTTTTTTCATTTATTCTCACCTCTTTTAATACTTATTGCAACTCCATCGCCAACAGGGATAATCGTTGTGTCAAATCGAGGATGGTCAATTAACCATTTATTATATTGTTTAATTTTCTTCACTAAACTTCTTAAACGTTTTGATTCAATATTCTCTTCTGCTACTAACCCTTTAAATAAAACATTATCTGTAATTACAATCGCATTATCTGAAAGTAATGGCTCATACAACTCAAAAAAACGTTGATATTGACCTTTTGCGGCATCAATAAACAACGCATCATACGGAGCATTTTCTTTAATTGTATCCACAACTTTAAAAGCATCTCCAAGTAAAACGGAAATTCTATTTTCTAAACGAGATGTACATATGTTGCGAACCGCTTCTTCGTAACGTTCCCGATCACGTTCAACTGTTATAATCGTTGCTTCAGGAAGAGATTTCGCCATACAAATAGCGGAGTAACCAATAGCTGCACCAATTTCCAAAATTTTCTTTGGACTGTGTAGCTTTAAAATGTGAAGCATAACAGATATTGCTGTTTTCTCCATTATAGGTATGTCCTTCTCTTGTGCAAAACCTTCCATTCGTGTTATTTCTTCATCTACTTCTGGCATCAACTGCTGAAGATACTGATTAATCTTGGCGCTGTCCAAATGTATGCCTCCTCTAAAAAACAACATACTTAAAAGAAGAGTTGCTATAATGAACTCTTCTTTTCCCTTCCTTTTTTACAACTCGATATATTTTAACATAAAAAGAAGGGGAATGCTAATAACAATTCCCCCCAATCTCGACTTTTATTGTCCTGATATATACTTTGCTTTTGCCTCATTATGCTCTTTTAATGTTTTTGTAAATACTACATTTCCATCTGGCTTTGCTAGGAAATATAAGTAATCTGATTTCTCTGGGTTTAAGGCAGCTTCAATAGAGACTTTACCTGCATTCGCAATTGGTCCAGGAGGAAGTCCTGTCACTTTATACGTATTATACGGTGAATCGACTTCTAAGTCTTTATATAATACACGTTCTTTATGCTCACCCATTGCATATAAAACCGTTGGATCCGTTTGAAGTGGCATGTTTATTTCTAACCGGTTATAGAATACACTCGAAATCAATTCTCTGTCCGCCTTTTCTGTTGCTTCTTCTTCAATTAATGAAGCCATTGTTAATAGCTCATGAACAGACATTTCTTTTTCTATCATAACATCATGATATTGCTTTAATATTTCATCGGTTTTTTTAATCATCGGTTCTAAAACTTCATCTAATTCCGGTTCTTCTTCATAATAAGAGTAAGTAGCAGGAAACAAATAACCTTCTAGTGGATATTTAATATTTTCTTTATAAACGTCATCTGTAATTGTATCTGGATATAATTGCTTCATTTTTTCAATAAATGATTGATCATTTAGTCGTTTGATTACTTCTTTTTCGGTATATGATGTATTCTCAGCTATAATAGAAGAAATTTGTTCTACATGGTTACCTTCTGGAATCGTTACTTTAAAAACGGGTTCCTTCATAATTTTCCCCGATTTTAAGCTTGCAATAATTTCGTCAATTGTCATTGACTGATAAAGCTCATAGTCACCTGCTTGGAATCCACTTTCATTTTTAAACTTGATGTAGTATTTAAAAACTTTATCATCTTTTATAATATTGTTCTCTTCCAAAATGTTCGCTATAGCCGAAACCGAAGATCCAATTGGTATCGATACTTTAATTGGCTCTGTATTATCAGGGTTTACTGGCTTCAATGATGACTTTATATATAAATAACCGCCTCCTACGACTCCTGATATCACTACGATAAGAATAAGGAATACAGTTAATACGACTTTTCGAATAGTTCTAGCTTCTTCTTCTTTTTCTAATAGTTTTTTCTTTAATATTTCCTTTTTCGAATCAACTTCAGACATCTAAATCCTCCTCTCATCCTGAATATTATACTACAATTTTTATAAAATTTCGTCACAAACCGAGGATTTCCTTATCTATTATACCTTCTATAAAGAAAAGCGCAAAGTGCCCTCCAATCGGCGAAGACCACTGGAGGATCTGCGAGGAGGCCGTAAGCAGCCACAAAAGGGCCGATGCGACCCAAGACGATGGCGCTTGAAGCTAGACAATCAAATTACAATTATGAAATGATATAAATTCTGATACAAGATCAAAAAAAGATGTCCAATTTGGACATCTTTTTTATCATTTATTTTCCTCTTCATCTAAAAATGTATTTAAAACCTCTTCAATCATATCCCATTCTTCATTCGATTCAATCGGCTTTAATTCACCACCATCTTCACCATTTTCATTAGGGACGAAGCTTGATGCATGAATTTCAATTTCCTCATCTTCACTTGCTCCAACAGGATAATATAAAACGTAAGATTTTCCAAATTCCTCAGATTCAAATGTAAACAATACCTCGCAAAGCTGTTCATTACCATTTTCATCAACAACTGTAATATGCTTTTCACCGTGCTCCATTCATTTCACCTCATAACTTTTTTAATTTTGACTATCTAAAAAGCTTTGGAGAATAACAACAGCTGCCATTTTATCAATGACTTTTCGACGCTTTTTACGACTTACATCTGCTTCAATCAAAAGTCTTTCTGCAGCCATTGTGGAAAGCCGCTCATCCCATAACACAACCGGAAGGTGGAAGTGCTCTTTTAATAAATCAGCAAATCTTTGAGATGCTTCGCCCCGAGGGCCAATCGTTCCGTTCATGTTTTTTGGCATGCCGACAACTATTTTTTCCACATTGTATTTCTTCAAAAGTTCGGAGAGTCGGCTAATGCCAAACTCTCCTTGTTCTTCATCAATCTTTATTGTTTCCAAACCTTGAGCAGTCCATCCAAGTTCATCGCTTACTGCTACACCTAATGTTTTGGTACCTAAATCTAGACCAATTATTCTCATATTAAGCCTCACGTTCGTTCTTTAAGTAGGATTTCACAAGTTCTTCAATTAATTCGTCACGTTCAATTTTTCGAATAAGATTACGTGCATCCTTATGTCTTGGAATATAAGCTGGGTCCCCTGATAGCAAGTAGCCAACAATTTGATTAATCGGATTATATCCTTTTTCTTTTAGTGCATCATAAACTGTAATGAGCACTTCATTGACATTCGTTTGGACAGATTCTTCCGGGAAATTAAACTTCATCGTTTTATCAAACGAACTCACGATTTGCACCTCTTTCTAGAGATTGGCTTGTCCAATTCATACTTACATTTTACACCATTAGCGGAAATTATAAAACGACTTTTACCCAGTCTTCAACATATTTTAATGCATCATCTAATTTATTAGGATCCTTTCCTCCAGCTTGTGCCATATCAGGGCGACCTCCACCTCCGCCACCACAGCGAGTAGCCACTTCTTTTATAAGTTTACCAGCATGGTATCCTTTTTCCACTAAATCCTTCGTAACACCTGCAACTAAATTCACTTTTCCATCATTTGCTGTTCCTAATACAACAACAGCCGAACCAAGTTTTTGTTTTAGCTCATCAACCATTGTTCGAAGGCTGTTCATATCTTTGGCATTTACTTTTGCTGCAAGAATCTTGATTCCATTAACTTCAACTGCTTTTTCAATAATATTTGAAGCTTCTAAATTACCAAGTTTAGCTTTTAATGACTCATTTTCTCGTTCTAATTCGCGAATTTCTGATTGAATACCTTCAATTCGTGTTACGAGATTATTTGGATTTGTTTTTAGAATTGCCGCTGCATCTTTTAGTAATGAAAGCTGTTCAGATAAATAGTGATAAGCTTGTTCGCCTGTCACTGCTTCAATACGACGAGTTCCGGCACCAATTCCTGATTCAGAAACAATTTTAAACAAGCCGATTGCCGCTGTATTTTCAACATGGCATCCTCCGCAAAGCTCAATACTATAATCTCCTACTTGAACAACACGGACAATTTTACCGTATTTCTCCCCAAAGAGAGCCATTGCTCCCATTTCTTTTGCTTCCTCTAATGGTTTGAAATCAATGCTTACTGGAATACTATTCCAAATTTTTTCATTAACAATACGCTCAATCTCATCTAATTCCTCTTGTTTCACTTGTCCAAAATGTGAGAAGTCAAAACGAAGTCTTGATGGTGTTACTAATGAACCTGCTTGGTTAACATGCTCACCTAATACATCTTTTAAAGCTTGATGCAGTAAGTGTGTTGCCGTATGATTTTTTACAACTGCTTTTCTTGAATTTGGATCTACACTTGCGTAGATTTCCATTTCTTTCTTTAATGTTCCTTTTTCAACGATAACATTATGCAAATGCTGTCCGTTAGGTGCTTTTTGAACATCTTTTACTTGAAGCTTCACTTCATGATTTTCCAATGTTCCTTCATCAGCAATTTGTCCACCACTTTCAGCATAAAAAGGTGTTTTATTTAATATAATTTGAACCTCTTCACCTTCATTTACTTCATTTACCAGTTGGTCATCTTTAATAATCGCAATCACTTTTCCGTTTGTTGTTAGTGTATCGTAGCCTACAAATTCACTTTCATCTTTTATGTCAGCTAGTACACCGCCTTGCACTTGCATGGAATCAACCTCTTGACGTGCTTTACGCGCACGTTCACGCTGTAATTCCATCTCTTTTTCAAAGCCTTCTTGGTCAATAACCATGTTTTCTTCTTCAGCATACTCTTCAGTTAGTTCAACTGGAAAACCGTATGTGTCGTATAAACGGAACACTTCTTGACCTGGAATGACATTACTCCCAGATTGCTTTTGTTTTTGGATGACAGATGCCAAAATAGAAAGTCCTTCATTTAATGTTTCAAGGAAACGCTCTTCCTCACTTTTAATAACCTGTTGGATAAATTCTACTTTCTCTTTTACTTCTGGATAGTAATCAACCATAATGTCAGCAACAACAGGTACAAGCTCATACATAAATGGGCGATTAATATTTAATTTTTTTGCATAACGTACTGCTCGACGAAGTAGACGTCGAAGTACATAACCTCTTCCTTCATTTGAAGGTAGTGCACCATCTGATACCGCGAATGTTACCGTACGAATATGGTCTGCAATTACTTTAAATGCGACATCTTTTTCTTGATCTTTACGATATGTTTCGCCAGAAATAGATTCTGTTGCTTCAATAATTGGAATAAATAAATCGGTATCAAAGTTAGTCGGAACATCTTGAATTATGGATACTACTCGCTCTAGTCCCATTCCAGTATCAATATTTTTCTTCGGTAATGGTGTGTAAGTACCATCAGGGTTATGGTTAAATTGCGAGAAAACTAAATTCCATACTTCAAGATAGCGTTCATTTTCACCACCTGGGTATAATTCTGGATCATTTGGGTCATTTCCATAATCTTCTCCACGATCATAAAAAATCTCAGTATTTGGACCACTTGGACCTTCACCAATATCCCAGAAGTTGCCCTCTAAACGAATGATTCGCTCTTCTGGAATTCCAATTTTATTTTTCCAAATTTCATAAGCCTCTTCATCTTCAGGGTGAATCGTAACGGATAAACGATTAGGGTCAAATCCAAGCCACTTCTCACTTGTTAAGAATTCCCAAGCCCAAACAATAGATTCTTCTTTAAAATAATCACCAATTGAAAAGTTACCAAGCATTTCAAAGAATGTATGGTGACGTGCCGTTTTACCAACATTTTCAATATCATTTGTTCGAATGGATTTTTGAGCATTCGTTATACGTGGATTATCTGGAATCACACGTCCATCAAAATATTTTTTTAAAGTAGCGACCCCACTATTAATCCATAATAATGATGGATCATCGTGAGGAATAAGGGAAGCACTTGGTTCAACAGCATGTCCTTTTTCTTTAAAAAAATCTAAAAACATTTGGCGAACTTGTGCAGAAGTTAACCTTTTCATGTTTAGCCCTCCTATTCGGTATAAAATGTCTATTTCAATGGTATTTTTAAATGGAAATAAAAAACTCTCGCCCATGTAAATAAAATTATTTACACAGGGACGAGAGTTGCTCGCGGTACCACCCTGATTATGGACAAAGTCCATCACCTTCATTAAACCGTAACGTGGTTAAACGGCAGGATTTAGCCTGCACTCTGGACTAGCCTTCTGTTGCCCTTCATCTAGAATCTTTTTCAGCCTAGAAGATTCCTCTCTTATAGATGGTCTGCAACATACTCGATCCGTCATCGCTTTATATATAGCTTATCTATCGAGAATTATAGACAAGTGGTATTCAAATGTCAACGCATCCTCATAAACTGGACAACATGTAATAACGTTACCTTTAATATAGCCAATGTTGGAACTGCTAAAATGAGTCCTATTACTCCTCCAATTTCTCCACCAGCCAATAGTGCAAAGATAATTGCAATAGGATGCATATGCAAACTTTTCCCAACAATTAACGGACTTAAAATATTTCCTTCAATAAATTGTAATAAAAAAACAATACCAATAACAATAAAAACTTTTTGTATCGATATTGTGGCTGAAATAATGACTGCTGGTATAGCTCCTATAATTGGTCCAAAATAAGGAATGACGTTTGTAGCTCCAATTATTAACCCTAAAATAAGTGGATACTTAATTTGAAAAATCCAAAGGGATGCTGAAGCTAACAATGCAATAATTAAACAAACGAAAAGTTGCCCTCGAATATAATTTCCTAGCGATTCATCGATATCACGAAGAAATTTTTTTCCTTCATGTCGCCATTTTTTGGGTGTTAAGTACCAAATCGCTTTTTTCATTTGATCGTAGTCTTTTAGCATATAAAAAACTAAGAATGGAATAACTGCAAATATAAGAAGATAATCAAATACGTATCGAAAGCTTGTTAGCATTCGCTCTAGGAAATTTGTAATTTCATTTTCAATATTGAAAATGAAATTTTCAATCCGGTGATGAAGTTCAACCGGTAAGTCGGTTGTTTGATCATGGATTTCATCAATCCATTTTTGATAAGAGGCTGTCACCCCCGGGATATTTTCCGTCAAATCTTTTACCTGATTAATAAAAATAGGTAAACCTTTATAAACAGATAAACCGATTCCCCCTAAAAAAAGAAGATAAATAATCAGAATGGAAATCGGTCGTGGTAAACCAGACTTATGTAACTTTTCAATAATAGGATGCAATAAATACGAAATAAAAACAGCAATGAAAAAAGGAATGATAATCGCTTTAAACATTAAGTAAAATGGATACCAAATGGCTTTTAATTGAATAAACATAAAAACTATTAAAGAAGCAAGTAAAATAATTGTTAAACGTACTATCCATGCTTTTTGCTGTTCATTCAAAGTGTATCCCTCCTCTCCATATTTTGGAACGAAGAGAAAGAAATATACTTCATATTGTTGGTTTTGCTCTAATTTATAAGAGGCTGTCTCTAAATTAAAGAGACAGCCTCTTATGAGACAGCTTCTTCTTCTTTAAGAAAATGCTCTATTCATTCGTCTCCCTAGCCTTCGCATAAATCGACCAGTTCTATTTCGATTTGAATTTTGAAATAAATAATAGGCAAAAGCACCTAAACCCATTGAAACTAAAGACGTCATGGTACGGTTCATCATTCGCACCTCTTTCTGTTACATGGTGATGGTTCTGTCATCATCTGAAAATAAGTCATCTAAAGAGCTTAATGTACCGTCTTCCTCGACCTGATGGGTATGAATTACCCCTTTTGAAACAGATAATTCGATAAAGCAATTCCAGCAATAGTATTGATTGACACCGATCTTTCCAAGATCCTTTCTTTTACAATTCGGACAAGTAAACAAACAGGGACACCTCTTTATATTTGTTCAAGTATTATGACGTCCTTGCCGATTTTGGTTTTGCCTTTTTCAACAGAAACTGTTTTTGTTCCTACTGTAACATCAGCAAAGAAGCCATCCGTCAGTTCATATGCTTCAATTGTTCCCTTTTTTTCCGAAAAATATACATCGACTAATAATCCTAGCTTTTCCCCAGAAGTTGTTAAGATTTCCTTATTCATCAATGAACGATGCCCTGTTTGTAAACGATGCCCTCTATATACTTTCTCATTTTGGATTCGCTTTTCATCAATCAAAATACTATCATGCCCAATCGAATATATATGGGATAAATAAATGACTTTATCCCTTTGAAACAAGCCGTTTCCATCAATTAATAGGCCGATTACGGTTCCACAAGATGACAATACTAAATCTTCAACTACCCCAAAATGACTTCCGTTTAAAAAATAAACAGGTAAGCCCTTAATGTCTGAAAATGTTCGCAAAGATTCTCTCCACCTTTCCGAACATTTTTATTGTGTTTCCTCCTCCATAAAATCATAAGGAGTAATGTTTTCCATGCCTACATTGGCATCATGAATGCTAAAAGGCAGTTCTTTTTGAAGTTCTTCTAGCTCTGAATCAAAAGCTAGTCGTTCAACTAATGTTGTCTGACGAATATTTTCATGATTTTGTTTAATTCCGATTTGAAGTGCTTCAATTTCACCGCACATCACTAAAAATTGTTTACTTCTTGTTACTGCTGTATAAATTAAATTTCTTTTCAGCATACGATAATAGCTTTTAACAATTGGCAATATAACTATTGGAAACTCACTGCCCTGTGATTTATGTATAGAACAGCAGTAGGCATGAGTAAACTGCTGAAAATCCTGCTTTGTATAGGTGACTTCATTTCCATCAAAGTTAATGACAATTAAGTCTTCTTTTTCCGTGTTTTCTTTTGCATAGAAGATCGATACAATTTCTCCTATATCTCCGTTAAAAACATTACTTTCTGGTTGATTAACAAGCTGTAAAACCTTATCCCCTACACGATAAGTCACTTGTCCGAATTGAATTTCTCGTTTATTTTCAGATGGTGGATTAAGTGTTTCCTGTAACATTTCATTAAGCTGATCAATCCCTGCAGCTCCACGATACATGGGAGCTAGCACTTGTATATCTTTAGGAGAGTAACCTTTATTGATTGCATTCGTTACAACTTTTTGGACAACCTCTTTTACCTGCTTACTATTACACGAAAGAAATGATCGATCTTTAGTTGGTGATTGAATATTTTTTGGCAAATGACCTTTTCGAATATCATGAGCTAATTCAATAATAGTAGAGCCTTCTGCTTGTCGATATATATCTGTTAGCTTTACTGTCGGAATCACATTCGCTTTTAATAAATCACTTAACACTTGACCTGGTCCAACAGAAGGAAGCTGATCTTCATCACCAACTAATACAACCTGTATGTTTGATGGCAATGCTTTAAAAAGTTGATTGGCAAGCCATATATCCACCATTGAAACCTCATCAACAATTAACAACTTCCCATTAATTGGATTTTCCTCATCATATTCAAATCCATCAGCCCCATTCCAACCAAGTAAACGATGGATTGTGACAGCTGGTATACCCGTTGCTTCACTCATTCTTTTAGCTGCTCTTCCTGTTGGGGCAACAAGTAAAATTGGAAAAGGCTCATCTTTTTTGTATTCTTTCGGATCTAATGACAGTCCGTGAAGATCTGCGTATATTTCAACAATCCCTTTAATGACTGTTGTTTTACCTGTACCTGGCCCACCAGTTAAAAGCATCATAGGTGACTCAATTGCTTTTTGAATGGCTTCCTTTTGGGTCATACCATATTGGACATTCATTTTTTCTTCCAATCGACCAAGTGCTAGCAAAAATTCCGATTCAGGAAAGGTATCTGCAAATTCTTCTTGCTCCATTATGCGCTTAATACTTGTAGCTAGTCCTTGTTCAGCAAAATATAAAGAAGGAAGGTAAATGCGCTCGTTATCTTCTATAATTTTCCCGTCCTCATGTAATGAAAGGATTTCTTTTTTAATAAGGTCATCGTCCATATTTTCTCCACTCGCTTGCTTTAAAAGCTGCACTGTTTTTATGACAAGCTGTTCCTTTGTTAAAAATACATGACCGTTTTGCAAACACTCTTCTTCCATCGTAAACAAGCAAGCAGCTTTTATCCGCTCTGGATGATTTTTATCAATTCCTAATTGTCTTCCTAGCTCATCTGCTCGAATAAAACCAATTCCTTCTACATCTTCTACCAGCTGATAAGGGTTTTTTTGAATAATATCCAATGTTAAATCCTTATAGGTTTGGTATATTTTCATTCCTAGCTGAGGACCAAATCCAAATTGATTTAAGGCAATCATGATTTGTTCTAACCCTTGATGAGTCTTTAATGATTCAACTAAAAGCTTTGCCTTGTCTTTACTTAATTTTGGAACCCTTTTAAGCGCATCAGGATTTTCTAATATAATAGAAATAGCCCCTTCTCCTAGTTCATTGACGATCGCTTCAGCTGTTTTCTTCCCAATTCCCTTAAATAAATCACTAGACAAATATTGAATAATGCCTTCTTTAGTTTGAGGAATTTCTTTTTGAAAATGTTCAGCATAAAATTGCAAACCAAATTTAGGATGGGTCTTTTTTTGTCCAAAAAATGTATACATGTCCTCTTTGTTCAGAAGAGGGAAATAGCCAGTAACGGTAATTGTTTTATCATCAAACGAGTCATTTGTTTCTGAAATTTTTACTTTTAAAACCGTATAAAAGTTTTCTTCGTTTTGAAACACGATATGTTGAATAACACCTTTGACAAATGATTTTTCCTCTTGAAAAATATCCATTTGTTCACTGGCCACGTATATCCCTCCCCTGATTTGAGTTTAGTTTTGCTTTGCTTCTTCAATAAGTTTTTTTGCATGCCCTGCAAGCAAATGGTCTGGTTGAATTTCTAGTGCTTTTTCAAACATTAGTAATGCTTTATTCTCTTGATTCTCGTATGCATATACAACTCCTAAATTGTAGTATGCATCAGCATGGTTTTGATCTTTTTCAAGAACAAATTCGAATTCATTTTTCGCTTCTTTAATTAATCCTAAATATGCTAAGGATAATCCGTATTGAAATCTCGCATCAATGTCTTCTTCATTTAATTCCACAGCACGCTGTAAATATGGAAGTGCAAGTTTAGGCTGTTCTAAGTGATTTAATGACATCCCTAACATAAAAAACAAATCACTATGTTCTAATCCATGCTTCAACGCCTTTTCAAAATAATCCTTTGCTTTTTTAAAATTATTTTGATTGTAAAAGACTGTTCCAGCACCGTAATAGGCTGTTGCTGTTTTTTCATCTAATTCGATTGCCTTTTCATAAAATCTGATTGCACGTTCATTTTCATTTATTGCGGCTAATAAATTCCCAAAATTGACGTACAAAACTGGATCAGCTGGATTTTCATCAATCGCCTCAGAAAAATATTTTGCTGCATCCTCGAAATTTCCTTCTTGCATCGCCTTAATTGCTAATTCATTATTCGTCATATTTCTTCACCTTTTCATTTATTGTTTTTATTTACAACTCATAAAAATGAGGCTGTCCCTTAAAGAGTTAAACCCTTTGGAACATCCTCATTTCATCTTTTATCCAACATACCAAAGCTTTTCTCCATTTTTAAATACTTCATCAATCGTTCCACCACCGAGACATTCTTCTCCATCATATAAAACGACTGCCTGTCCTGGTGTTACAGCACGAATTGGCTCATCAAATGTTATTTTCGCTGTTTTTTCATCAAGCATTTGAACTCGAACACGATTATCTGGTTGGCGATAACGGAATTTCGCTGTACATTGAACTTCCTCTTTTGGTATATCACCCGAAACCCAATTGATATTTGTTGCGATAATTGAATCAGAATATAAAAGCTCGTTTTCAAAACCTTGATCTACATATAATATATTTTCTTTTAAGTTTTTCCCTACAACAAACCAAGGCTCCCCACTTCCGCCAATACCAAGACCATGCCGCTGTCCAATTGTATAATACATTAAACCATCGTGTTTACCTTTTAATTCACCTTGTAATGTTCTCATTTCACCGGGCTGTGCTGGTAAGTATTGGCTTAAAAATTCTTTAAAATTACGTTCACCAATAAAGCAAATTCCCGTGCTATCTTTTTTGGATGCCGTAGCTAAATTCGCTTCTTTTGCCATTTCACGAACTTGCTTTTTCTCTAAATGACCAAGTGGAAACATTACTTTTGAAAGCTGCTCTTGATTAAGCTGATTTAAGAAATAGGTTTGATCTTTATTGGCATCCTTCCCTCGCAGCATTCGGTATTTTCCGTCACGAAATTCGACTTGAGCATAATGACCTGTTGCAACAAAGTCCGCTCCAAGTTTTAATGCATGCTCTAAAAAAGCTTTAAACTTAATTTCTTTATTACACATCACATCAGGGTTTGGCGTTCTTCCTGCTTTATATTCATCTAAAAAGTAAGTAAATACCTTGTCCCAATATTCCTTTTCAAAATTGACCGCATAATAAGGAATTCCAATTTGGTTACAAACTCGAATAACGTCATTATAATCTTCTGTTGCTGTACAAACGCCATTTTCATCAGTATCATCCCAGTTTTTCATAAAAACACCGATAACGTCATATCCTTGTTGTTTTAATAAGTAAGCTGCTACTGATGAATCCACACCACCAGACATTCCTACAACAACACGAGTATCTTTTGGCTCTTTCATGTTATTCACCTCCATATGTTTAGGATGTTAACCTCTTCACAATTTCTGCTATTTTTGTTGCTGCTATTTGAATTTCTTCAAGACTGTTCCCATAACCAAAGCTAAAACGAACAGATGAAGCAATCTTACCTGAATCCTTTCCATACATAGCTACTAAAACATGAGAAGGGTCTACTGATCCAGCCGTGCAGGCAGATCCACTAGATGCAGCAATTCCTGCCAAATCTAAATTCACTAATAAAGATTCCACATTCGTTTTAGGAAAATGAACATTTAAAATATGTGGTAAACTTTTATTGAGTGAACCATTTACAGTAAAAGAAACACCTTTTTTACGGAAGGTATCTATCATTACATCTTTTAACTTCAGATAGTTTTGGTATTTTTCTTCTCGTGTTAATTCAGAAATTTTTACAGCTTCTGCAAAACCAATAATACCATGTACGTTTTCCGTTCCAGCTCGGCGCTTTAATTCCTGCTCTCCACCAAACGCTCGGGGGATAAGCTTAACACCTTTTCGCACATATAAAATCCCAATACCCTTTGGTCCATTAATTTTATGGCTTGAAGCTGAAAGCATATCCACATTTAGAGATTCAACATCAATTGGTAAAATACCAAATGCTTGTACTGCATCCGTATGAAAATAGGCTGGATGTTCCTTTAATAGCTGACCAATTTCTTGAATAGGCTGAATAGTGCCTACTTCATTGTTTCCAAACATTAATGTAACAAGAATGGTATCTTTTCTTAATGCTTTTTTTATTTCTTCAATGGAAATATGACCTTGTTCATCGACTGGTAAATAAGTGACTTCAAACCCTTTTTGTTCTAAATAATGACAGGCATGTAAAACAGCATGATGCTCAATAGATGTCGTAATAATGTGGTTTCCTTTATCTTTATTTGCTAAAGCCGTTCCAATAATGGCCATGTTATCAGATTCTGTTCCACCACTAGTAAACACAATTTCAGTTGCTTTTGCATTTATTGATTTTGCAATAATTTCTCTTGCTTCATCTAAATAACGACGACTTTCCCTTCCAAATGAATGTATACTAGAAGGATTGCCAAAAACCTCTTGCATAACTGAAATCATTTTATCTAATACATTAGGATGAATAGGGGACGTTGCAGCATGATCTAAATATATTCGTTGCACTTTCTCCACCTCGCTATTTGAAAGACCCCTCGTTCATTATATTGTTTAAATGTAAAACATGTAAGCATCTTGCTCATGATCATCCGTAAAGCTTGCTAAATCTTCTAAAGTTGTGTTGTCTAATACATCTTTAATTGCATCACGAATTTTAATCCAAAGATGACGCTTTGCTGGTTCTTCCTCTTCAATTCCTTCAACAGGTGTAATTGGCCCTTCTAAAACTCTTATCACATCACCTGCTGTTATATTTCTTGGTTCATCAGCAAGTAAGTAACCGCCGTAGGCTCCACGAATACTTTTGACCAATCTTGCATTACGTAACGGAGCAATTAATTGTTCTAAATAGTGTTCAGATAAATTATGAGCTTGAGCAATACTTTTTAATGAAGTCGGTCCTTCTCCATATCGTTTTGCTAATTCAATCATAATGGTTAATCCATATCGTCCTTTAGTTGAAATTTTCACATTCCGACACTCCTATTATTGAACTTTCAAATTTTATTTAAAACGAAAAATCATATATTTAAATGACCAAAATAGGACATATTTGTGTAACTTTAAACTTTAGTCATTATAGCATATTATTCTATTATAGAGTATTCTTAGTTGATATAAGAAATTAGGTGATAGAAATGAAACCATTAGCCTATCGTATGAGACCAACTAAAATTGAAGATATTATCGGACAAGAACATTTAGTCGGAAAAGGGAAAATTATTGAACGCATGGTAAGGGCGAAACATTTAAGCTCAATGATTTTATACGGTCCACCAGGTGTCGGAAAAACCTCTATTGCAATGGCGATTGCTGGAAGTACAAATACCGTTTTTCGAACACTAAACGCAGTTATTCATAATAAAAAGGATATGGAAATTGTCATTGAAGAAGCGAAAATGTCCGGAAAATTGATTCTTCTATTAGATGAAGCCCATCGTTTAGACAAAGCTAAACAAGACTTACTTCTTCCATATTTAGAAAATGGCCTAATCGTTTTAATAGGAGCAACGACCAATAATCCATATCACTCGATAAACCCAGCGATTAGAAGCAGATGTCAAATTTTTGAGCTAAAGCCTTTGTCTCCTGAAGAGATTGTTTTAGCCTTAAAAAGAGCTTTAAAGGATAAAAGAGGACTAAAAGACTTTTCAGTGCAAATTAAAGAAGAAGCATTAAATCACATTGCCCATTCTTCAGGTGGGGATATCCGAAGTGCTTTAAACGGATTAGAATTGGCCGTTTTATCTACTGAACCGAATGAACAAAATAAAATCGTTATTACTCGAGAAATTGTAGAGGAATGTATTCAAAAAAAGAGCTTTATTCATGATAAAGATGGTGATCATCATTATGATGTTCTTTCAGCTTTTCAAAAATCGATTCGTGGTTCCGATGTAAACGCTGCTCTTCATTATTTAGCTAGATTAATTGAAGCAGGAGATCTTCCATCAATTTGCCGTAGGTTAATTGTGATTGCATATGAAGATATCGGACTTGCCAACCCTCAAGCAGGTCCGCGTACTCTTAGTGCCATTGAAGCGGCAGAACGAGTTGGATTTCCTGAGGCAAGAATTCCTTTAGCCAATGCAGTCATTGAATTATGCTTATCACCGAAATCAAATTCAGCCTATCAAGCGATTGATAAGGCAATAGCGGATTTACGTAATGGATATACAGGGGAAGTACCTTCTCACTTAAAAGATGCTCATTACAAGGGTGCAAAACAGCTTGGAAGAGGAGTTGACTACTTATATCCACACGATTACGAGAATGGATGGGTAAAACAACAATACTTACCGGATAGAATCAAAAATCGAAAATATTATAAACCAAAAAAAACAGGTAAGTTTGAACAAGCATTAGCATCTATTTATGAAAAGCTAAATCATCAATGAATTTGCATATTTCCCTTCGCTTTGGTGATTCCTAATATTAAAGATGAATAGCGGAGGGATTTTTTGATGAAGACGAGAGACGATGCTTGGACAATAGAAGAAGATGAACTTTTAGCCAATACAGTACTACAATACATTCGTGAAGGAAACACACAATTAAATGCATTTGAAGAAGTAGGGGAAAAGCTAAACCGTACAAGTGCTGCCTGTGGTTATCGATGGAATGCTGAACTTCGAAAGCAATATAAAGATGAAATTGAAGCAGCAAAAAAAGAACGAAATAACAGGAAGAAAAGCTCTCGTCCTAGAGTTGAATCATCACCAGTTCAAAATCTATCAATTGATGATTGTATAACGTTTTTAAAATCACTATCATTTCAAAAACATCAAGATTTGGAATTATTAAAAAATCAAAATAAAGAATTAAAAATGCAGTATCAGGAACTAAAATCTAAAAATGAAGAACTTAATAAAAAATTTGAAACGTTATCCAAAAACCAAAAACGAATTCAAGAAGAATATCAAATGATTGTTCAAATACTATCAAAAGCTTCTAAAATGAAGGAAGATAAAGATGAAGAAGAAAATTTACTCCATTAAAAAATGGAGCTGTCCAAAAAGTTAGCCCCATTCTTTTAAACTAAATTCCGTTGATTTTATTTCGGTGGCGGACGCTTTCCGCGGGCACGGCCTGTCTAGTTTCGGCTCCTAGCGTCTAGCGAACGATTCTCTCCCTCCCCTACGATAAGTCGATATCTGCTCGTTTTACTCGCAGTATCTCCTTTATCTCAGTGCGGGAGAGTCTCCCGTTCGTACGACGCTGGGCAGTCACCTCCACTTTTCTATCAGCCTCCTCGACTCACAAGTTCGTCTGTGGGGTCTTCGGCTCGTGCTGTTTCCGCAGGAGTCTCCGCCACCTTCACTTCAACCAATCGATCTCCATTACAGGTCCTTTCTCCTCGCTCTTTATTTTAGGGACTTATCGGACAGCCCTTTTTTATCTGTTAATTTTCGTCACTAACACGTTTTATTTTAATATCTTTTAAGAACTCATTAATAACATGGCTTGCCATAATTAATCCAGCAACTGATGGTACAAAGGCATTAGATGATGGTGGCATTTTCGCTTTACGAATGGTTGCTTTATCATTTCCAACTTCTTTTCTTACATCTTCTTTTATAACAACAGGACTTTCATCAGAGAAGACAACTTTAATTCCTTTACGAATTCCTTCCTTACGAAGCTTTGTACGAATTACCTTTGCAATAGGATCGGTATGAGTTTTGGAAATATCAGCAATTTGAAAGCGAGTCGGGTCCATTTTATTTGCAGCACCCATACTTGAAATAATCGGAATATTTCTTTTTAAACATTCTTTCATTAAATGAATCTTATAACTGATTGTATCAGATGCATCTATTACAAAATCCGGTTCATAGCTAAAGAACTGTTCATAAGTCTCTTCTGTATAAAACATTTTTAAGGCAATTACTTCACATTCAGGGTTAATATCAGCAATTCTATCTTTCATTAAATCAACTTTTGGTTTTCCAACTGTTGATAAAAGAGCATGAATTTGGCGATTAACATTTGTAATATCAACATCATCTTTGTCAACTAAGATTAAACGACCAACCCCAGATCGTGCTAATGCCTCAACAGCAAAAGAACCAACACCGCCAATTCCTAAAACGGCCACAGAACGACCTTTTAATATATTTAAACCTTCTTTTCCGATCGCTAATTCGTTCCTTGAAAATTGATGTAACAATGAAATCACTCCATTTTGACTTACTTCTAAGCAGTATTTTTTCCTGAATAAAGAATATATCATAATATCAATTAAAAGCAAGTATTTCTATTAAGAAACTAATTAATTGGAAATACATTTAGAGGAGAATTGTCTATGGATAAGCTTTTTCTGGAGTTTTTATGCTACGATTTCATCACTTTTATGAAAAGTTGTGTCACTAATATCCTCATTTACATGCTTATCCGCGGTTTCAGCACCTCTCCCAGTTTCAGCATTCTTTTCTCTTTTGAAATATCCTCTGTACTTGCGATAAAAAAATTCAACAAAAAAGGTCTAGACCTTTTTAGGCCTAAACCTTTTTATGTAACGTCAATTAAAAAGAAAAAAGTCCCAATCGTGCCGTCGCCCTTTCCTTCGTTTTGAACCCGCTCTCGGCAGGTGGGTGCCCTGTTTCAAGGTTTTGTAAGTCCTCTCCAGAATGTGAGGCATTTACTCCGCTTGAAAACTCCGGGCTCCCATTGTTTTAGTTGTTCGGTCAAAACTAGGTGTACGACGTACACATCAGGACTTTTTTATCTGTTGAAAACAGCATACCATATGCCTTACTTGTTTTCAAGACGAAAGATAATGGCAATCCCTATTTTTCAACCTTTTGTTTACTTTTAACGGATATGTGAAGCTCTTCAAGCTGTTCTTCACTTACAGGTCCAGGAGCTTCTGTTAATAAGCAGCTAGCACTTGCTGTTTTAGGGAATGCAATTGTATCACGAAGATTATTTCTACCAGCTAAAATCATAACAAGACGGTCTAAGCCGAATGCAATTCCACCATGTGGAGGAGTTCCGTATTCAAATGCTTCAAGTAAGAAGCCAAATTGAGCTTTCGCTTCTTCTTCTGTAAAGCCGAGCATATTAAACATTTTCTGTTGAATTTCTTTTTCAAAAATACGAATGGAACCCCCACCAAGCTCATAACCATTTAACACTAAGTCATATGCTTGTGCACGCATTTTCGTTGGGTCTTCCACAAAATACTTAATATCCTCACGAACTGGCATTGTAAATGGATGATGCAATGCGTAATAGCGATTTTCTTCTTCATCATATTCAACAAGTGGCCAATCCACTACCCAAAGGAAATTAAACTTATTTTCATCAATTAATCCTAATTCCTTTCCAAGTTTTAAGCGGAGTGCTCCTAACGAATCTGCCACTACTTGTTTTTCATCTGCTACGAATAACAGTAAGTCACCAACTTCTGCATTAAGTGTAGCTTTAATTCCTTCTTTTTCATCATCTGTAAAGAATTTTGCAATTGGCCCTTTTATGTCTTCATCTTCAAACTTTAACCAAGCTAAACCTTTAGCTCCATAAATATTCACAAATTCTGTTAATTGATCAATGTCTTTACGTGAATATTGATCCGCTTTCCCTTTTACGTTAATCGCTTTTACTTGTCCCCCCTTTTCAACTGTACCACTAAATACTTTAAAGCTAGATCCTTTCACAACATCAGAAACATCGACTAACTCCATTCCAAAGCGTGTATCTGGCTTATCAGAACCGTATCGTGCCATTGCTTCATCGTAAGTCATACGTGGAAATGGTACTGAAAGCTCAATACCTTTAACTTCCTTCATGAGACGAACCATCATTTCTTCCATTAAATTAATAATATCTTCTTGGCTCATAAAGGACATTTCGATATCAATTTGTGTAAATTCAGGTTGACGATCTGCTCGTAAATCCTCATCACGGAAACAGCGAGCAATTTGATAATATCTGTCAACTCCTGAAACCATTAATAACTGTTTAAAAATTTGAGGGGACTGCGGTAATGCATAAAACTCTCCTTCGTGAACACGAGACGGTACAAGATAATCCCGTGCTCCTTCTGGAGTGCTCTTCGTTAAAATTGGTGTTTCAATATCAATAAAACCTTTTTCGTCTAAAAATTGACGAATGGATTTTGTTACTTGATGCCTCATTTTTAACGTTTCAAACATCATTGGTCTACGCAAGTCTAAATAACGGTATTTTAATCGAATATCCTCAGAGACATCATCTAGTTTTTCACTAATTGTAAATGGTGGAGTTTTCGCACTATTTAAAATCGTCACTTCTTCAACAATAACTTCCACTTTTCCTGTTTTCAGATTCGGATTAATTGTTTCCTCTGAACGAGCAACGACTTCACCTTTCACATCTAATACATATTCACCACGAACTTTTTCAGCAATTTCTAATGCTTCTTTTGATTTATCTGGATTGAAAACAATTTGAACAATACCTGTACGATCTCTTAAATCAATAAAAATGAGACCGCCTAAATCACGACGTTTTCCAACCCAACCTTTTAAAACAACTTTTTCACCAATTGCTTTTTCCGAAATTTCACCGCAATAATAAGATCGCCCAAACATTGTTACCTCTCCTTTTTTATAAACGTTCTTTCAAGAAAGAGACTAGATTTTCTAATCCTACTTCTTGTTGGTCACCAGAACTCATATCTTTCACATTCGCTACACCTTTTTCTAGTTCATCGTCTCCTAAAACGATCGTATATTTAGCTTCTAGACGAGATGCCGCTTTAAATTGGGCTTTAATTTTTTTATTTTCATAGTCTTTATCAGCAGATATACCTTGATCACGTAAATTCTGTAAAAGAGAAACTGAATAATCTTTAGCTCGTTCGCCTAATGTCGCTATATAACAATCAATTTCTTTTTGAACAGGTAGTTCAATACCTTCTGCATCAAGTGCTGCTAGCAATCTTTCAATACTAAGAGCAAATCCAATACCTGAAGTAGCTGGTCCACCAATTTCTTCTACTAATCCGTTGTAGCGTCCGCCACCACATAATGTTGTAATAGCCCCAAAACCTTCTGCACCACTCATAATTTCAAATGCTGTATGGTTATAATAATCTAAACCACGTACAAGATTAGGATCTACTTCATAGCTAATCCCTAAATCATCTAAGTATTGTAATACTTTATCAAAATAAGACTTTGACTCCTCATTTAAATAGTCAAGAATGGACGGAGCCGTATTCATTAACTCATGCGCACGATCTTTTTTACAATCTAAAATACGAAGAGGATTTTGGTGAAGACGTTTTTGACAATCTTCACAAAACTCTCCAATTCGTCCTTCAAAATGTGAAATAAGCGCTTGGCGGTGCATTTTACGGCTTTCTTGATCTCCTAGACTATTAATGACAATCTTTAATTTCTGAAGTCCTAATGAACGATAAAAATTCATTGCTAACGAGATAACTTCAGCATCAATTGCAGGATCACTTGATCCAATCGCTTCAATACCAAATTGAACAAATTGACGATAACGACCAGATTGCGGACGCTCATAACGGAACATAGGACCTATGTAATATAACTTCACCGGTTGGGTAGGAGATGCATACATTTTATTTTCTACAAAAGAACGTACTGTCGATGCTGTCCCTTCAGGTCGTAATGTAATACTTCTTCCTTTTCGGTCTTCAAACGTATACATTTCCTTTTGTACAACATCTGTTGACTCTCCTACGCCACGTAAAAACAATTCAGTGTGTTCAAAAATAGGTGTTCGAATTTCTTTATATTGATATAATCGGCAAAGATCTTTTGCTTTTTCCTCAATATATTGCCAGCGTTCAACTTCGTTAGGCAATATGTCTTGAGTTCCTCTTGGAATTTGAAAAGCCATTTTTCTCCCTCCTGCTAAAATTTAAAGACAAAAATCGCATATATACAAAAAACTCCCATCCCTACAATTATTTGTAGGGACGAGAGTTGTTTCTCCCGTGGTACCACCCTAATTGAAGCCATAAGGCTCCCACTTCTACAGTTAACGCCTGCTACGTTCTCCTCCTACTAGACAAATGCGTTCAGAGGGAAACCTACGGAGTGTTCTTTCATTAAGTCATCATGCGGAAAAGCTTTCAGCCTAAGGCCTTTCCTCTCTTTTGCATGTGTATCTTAACTACTCTTCTCCATCAACGGTTGTCCTTATTCTGCTCTAGAACTTTATATTATCATAAGTACTTTCTAATTTCCATGTCAAGTTCTTTTTAAGTGTTCTTTTACTTTCATAAAATCTTTTCCATGTAGACCGAATTCAGAACTAATCTCATATGTACATGTATCCTCATCAGATAACCATTCATATTTTAAATATCCAAATGGTACTTCGGATCTATGATTTAACCTTTCATGTTTTTTACTAAAGCGCATTTTGTGCTCCTTTCAAGTGTTATACTCTATTATTTTGACCATTTTTAAAAGAATTATTTCAAAAAACACAAGGAACTGACGATAAAAATAGAGAATGAGGATATTAGCGAAATAACAAGAAAGGAGCTGATACGTTGAACACAAAAAACATTTTCATTTATTTCTTTATATTTGCCCTAGCCATTAGTTCAGTGCTGCCAATTCCTCACCAAGTATTAGCTGAATCGCAAACAGCTACTGTTCTTGGGAGTTCTGTAAATATACGAACTGGTCCAGGCTTAAGCTATCCTGTTAAAGCATCCGCTAAATATGGAGAAACATATGAGATAATCGGTTTAGAAGGTGATTGGGTCAACATTAAATTAAAGAACGGATCGGATGGCTGGATTGCAGGATGGCTCGTTTCTAAAAAAACTGTCGTAACCAATGACTCTATAGGAGAGGTGACATCGATTGCGACAGGATTAAGAGTTCGTTCAGGTCCAGGAACTAGTTTCCAAATTATTGGTTATTTTCATAATGGGGAAAAAGCAAAAGCCCTTACTCAGGAAGGTGACTGGGTTAAGATCTCTTACAAAGGAGAAATAGGCTGGGTTTATAGTAAATACATAACCTTTCATAACTCAAAAACAGAATCAACTGCATCTAAATCAGGAATTGTATTAGCGTCTGCATTAAATGTACGTGAACAACCAACAACTAAATCAAATGTTATTGGTAAATTATACAAAAATGAAAAAGTTATCATTATTGACCAACAAGGTGATTGGTATCAAATTAAATATGAACAGACTAAAGCTTTTGTTCATGGAGATTTTCTTCAAACAACCGAAAATACAACAAATCCTTCTTCTGAGTCAAACAAAACTGGCGTCGTAACAGCTAGTGCATTAAATGTACGAGATCAAGGCTCACTAAATGGAAAAGTAATTGATCAAATTAAAAAGGGAACAAAAGTTACTATCTTAAAAGAGGTCAATAACTGGTATCAAATTCAAATAAATCAAAATCAAACAGGCTGGGTAGCTGAATGGTATGTGGATTTACAAGAAAATGAATCAAGTAGCTCAGCTAAGACAGTAACCCTTTTGTATAACGGAACCAACTTACGAAACGGTCCATCAACATCCTATCAAGTTATTGCTCGAGGAAATAAAGGGGATCAGTTTGATGTTATTGGAGAAGAAGGACGTTGGTATAAAATTAAGCTTACCGATGGAAAAGAAGCATATGTAGCAGGGTGGATTGTCACAACGGGTAATTCCGAAATCGATAAAACAAATGAGAAAAATCATCCTCTTCAAAACAAAAAAATTATCATTGATCCAGGACATGGTGGTTATGATAGTGGAGCAATAGGAGTAAATGGAACCCTTGAAAAAAATCTGACCCTCAAAACGGCAAAGTTAGTTTATAATAAACTGAACGCAATAGGTGCAGATGTAACATTAACGAGAAGTGATGATACGTATATTAGTCTAAATTCTCGTGTCTATTTATCAAATCGCTACAATGCGGATGCTTTTATTAGCATACATTACGATAGTTCTATTTATTCCTCTGCAAGAGGTTTAACTGCTTATTATTATCATTCATCAAGAGATAAAACGTTAGCTTCTACTATTCATGAAGAGTTAACAAGAAAAACAGATTTACGTGACCGTGGTATTCGGTTTGGAAATTTTCATGTGTTACGTGAAAACTACAGGCCTTCCGCATTACTAGAATTAGGATTTTTAAGTAACCCAACGGAAGAGTGGACTGTGAATACAAACGTTTTCCAGGAGCAAGCATCTCAAGCCATATACAACGGACTTGTGAAATACTTTCAATAAAGAAAGGCTGTCTCAAAAAATGGTCGCGTTCGACCTTCTTGAGACAGCCACTTCTTTTTTACTCTACTATTTACTTTCAACAATTAAGGTTACAGGACCAACATTAGTAAAAGAGACATTCATCATCGCTCCAAATTTTCCTGTTTCTACATGAACCCCTTTTTCTCTAATTTTTTCATTAAAGTATTCATAAATTCGCTGTGCATGGTCAGGTTTTGCAGCTTGCATATAATTCGGTCTTCTCCCTTTACGACAATCTCCATAAAGGGTGAATTGGGAAACAGATAATACCTCTCCCTTTACATCAAGTAAGGAATGATTCATCTTTCCGGATTCATCTTCAAATATTCGTAAGTTAACAACTTTATCTGCTAAAAATTCAGCATCTTTTTCAGTATCATCATGCGTAACTCCTACAAGCAGCATAATACCATGATTGATTTTTCCTACAGTTTCTCCTTCTACTAAAACTTGTGCATCTATAGCTCTTTGTACAACTACTCTCATGTTCGAATTCCTTTCTAATTCATCATTCTTCGTACTGAATAAATATCTGGAATTTGTTTAATTCGTTCGACTACTTTATGAAGATGATTAATATTTTGGATGGATATCGCCATATGAATCGTTGCAACTTTATTTCGGTCTGAACGTCCTGATACTGATGAAATATTGGTTTTCGATTCATTCACAGCTTGAAGGACTTCATTTAAAAGTCCTCTTCGATCATAGCCTAAAATTTCAATTTCCACATTGTACTCTTTCCGCCCTTGTAGCTGATTTTCCCATTCTACTTCAATTAAGCGTTCTTTCGCTTCATCTTTTAATACATTGGGACAATCGAATCGATGAACACTTACTCCTCGACCTTTCGTAATGAATCCAACGATATCATCTCCAGGCACTGGATTACAGCATCTTGATAGGCGAATGAGTAAGTTATCGATTCCTTTAACAGACACTCCAGCATCTCGTTTTTTTGAAGGAAGTTTATTTGCCTCTTTGACAATTTCCTCGATATGATTTTCTTGTTGTTCAAGATGGCGTTGTTTTCTAAGCTTTTCCGTTAATCGATTAGCTACTTGTATTGCCGTAATTCCATTATAACCAACAGCAGCATACATATCTTCTTCATTTGGAAAATTGAATTTTTCAGCTACACGTTTAATATTCTCAGCCGTTAAAACTTCTTTCACATCAAAATCCATCGCTTTGATTTCTTTTTCAACTAGCTCTTTTCCTTTTTCAACATTTTCCTCTCGACGTTGCTTTTTAAAGAACTGACGTATTTTGTTTTTTGCCTGTGAGGTTTGAGCAAGTTTTAACCAATCCTGACTTGGCCCATAAGAATGTTTTGAAGTTAAAATCTCAACGATATCCCCTGTTTTGAGCTTATAATCAAGGGGAACCATTTTCCCATTTACTTTAGCACCGATTGTTTTATTTCCGATTTCTGAATGAATTCGATAGGCAAAGTCAATTGGAACTGAACCGGATGGTAGTTCAATAACATCTCCTTTTGGTGTAAAGACAAACACCATATCGGAAAATAAATCAATCTTTAACGATTCCATAAATTCTTCTGCATTTGTTGAATCATTTTGAAACTCTAATATTTCTCTAAACCAACTAAGCTTTTTCTCAAATGATGATTGTTCCTTAACGCTTTTCCCCTCTTTATAAGCCCAGTGAGCAGCAATTCCGTATTCAGCAATTTCATGCATTTCAAATGTACGAATTTGAACTTCTAAAGGGTCACCTTTTGGACCAATAACTGTTGTATGAAGCGATTGATACATGTTAGGCTTTGGCATGGCAATGTAATCTTTAAATCTGCCTGGCATCGGCTTCCAACACGTATGAATGATCCCTAACACTGCATAACAATCTTTAATGCTATTTACAATTATTCGTACTGCTAACAAATCATAAATTTCATTAAATTGCTTATTTTGTAAAACCATCTTTCGGTAGATGGAATAGATATGCTTCGGACGTCCAGAAAGCTCAGCCTTAATATTGACTTCATTTATTCGTTTTTTTAGATCTGAAATAACTTCTTCTACATACTGCTCTCTTTCCGCACGTTTTTTCTTCATTAAATTAACAATTCGATAATATTGTTGTGGATTTAAGTAACGTAACGATGTATCCTCAAGCTCCCATTTTATTTTTGATATCCCAAGTCGATGAGCTAAAGGCGCAAAAATTTCTAGCGTTTCATTCGCTATTCTTCGTTGCTTTTCCTGCGGAAGATGCTTTAACGTTCGCATATTGTGTAATCGGTCTGCAAGCTTAATTAAAATAACTCGAATATCTTGAGCCATCGCAACAAACATTTTGCGATGGTTTTCAGCCTGCTGCTCCTCTTTTGATTTATATTTAATTTTTCCAAGCTTCGTTACACCATCTACGAGCATGGCTACTTCTTCATTAAACGCATCGTTTAAATCTTTGAATGTTATTTCTGTATCTTCAACAACATCATGTAAAAATCCTGAAGCAATGGTAGCTGGATCCATTTCTAAATCAACTAAAATTCCAGCAACTTGAATGGGATGAATGATGTATGGTTCCCCCGATTTGCGGAATTGATGTTTATGTGCTTCTTTTGCATATAAGTAAGCTTTTTGAATAAAATCTATATCTTCACCTGAAAGGTACTTTCGGGCTTTATCCAACACTTGTTCAGCTGTAAGTACTTGTTCGTTCGCCATGGAATCACCTTTTAATTCATTTTCGGATTAGCTTTTATTTGAACTTCTAAGGTTTCTATTATTCCTAAATTTTGCTCGCTTTTAGCGAGGTAATTTCACTTTAAATTTTTGCCTATTATTTTTATAACAGAGATTTATATTTATAACTTTCAGACTATATACAAAAAAGAATGTTATTGCTTCTATTATTAAAAAAATTACGATATGTGTAAAGGTTCTATTTAGATATTGTCAATATTTATGTAAAAAAAATAAAAAATATATATTTTTTAACCGCTTACTAGGGAGTATAAGAAAAAAGCACCCTTTTACGAGTGCTTTTTACCTGTTTATTTAGACGTTAGTACTTCATTAATGTAAAGATATCGTAACCATTTAATTTCTCTCGTCCTTCTAAATACGATAGCTCAATTAAAAAGGCAATACCTGCTACAACTCCTCCAAGCTCCTCTACAAGCTTAATCGTTGCCTCAATCGTTCCACCAGTAGCAAGTAAATCATCTGTAATCAAAACGCGTTGTCCTGGCTTGATTGCGTCTTTATGAATGGTTAAAGCATCTTTTCCATATTCAAGTCCATATTCTACTTTAATCGTTTCACGAGGAAGCTTTCCTTCTTTACGAACAGGGATAAATCCAACACCTAATGCATAGGCTACTGGACAACCGATAATAAAACCTCGAGCTTCTGGGCCAACGACAACATCAACCTTTTTTTCTCTTGCATATTGTACAATTTTGTCAGTTGCGTATTTAAAAGCTTCTCCTTTATCCATTAAAGTTGTAATATCTTTAAATTGAATTCCTTCTTTAGGGAAATCAGGTACGATTGTAATATATTGTTTTAAATCCATACGTGTTGTCCTCCTTGAATACTTCAAAGCTTCGAAAAAACGATCAACGAGAGGAAAGCAACCATTTAAGTTACTCATTAATCATTACCGCTTGCTGTTCGTTTTTCGAATAATTTAATTTACTATCAAACCAATTTTTTAATTGTTGATAAGTAGAATATAAGAACAATTGCTCAAGCTCAACTTGCTTTTGTTTTGCTTGATATGTTTTAGACTCAGTTAAATCTCGCTTCTTTATCGAACGGTTAAGCGAGATGACACCATTCTCTATTGTAACAAATTCTAATTCAAAAAACACCTTTGACATAAAATTAATTGTTTCTTTTGTCCATCCACGATGCTTCGCTAGCTCTGGTCCATATTTATCTAGATTAAATGATCCTTTTTTCACTAAAAATGCATAAAACCATTTAAAATGCTCTCTTGTTGGGACCGTCGAGAAAAAATGTTCTCGATGCTGATAGCAGACAGCATAAATACGATCTGGCATCCCCTTTTTCAGCAATGACTCCATTATTTCTCTCGAACTCGGCATGTCTAACAATACAACATATTGGTTATTTAGGTCAAGGTAGTCAATATCTTTTTCATCATTTATAAATAATATATTTTCATATTTTGAGACAAATTGACGAGATGATTCATCAAATAAGATAAATAATAGCTTTTCTTTTGGAAGCTTCTTAAGTATTTGATCAATAGGCTTTCCTCGATAATCAAAAAGTTGCCAATCAGAAACTGCAATGTCTTGGATTTTTAGCTGTGGTTTTTTTCTTCCATTCCATTCATTAATCATTAAATCTCCAATAATAGAAACTTTAGACAAAGGGGAGATTTCATCCATCAAATCGCCAAAGCCAAACCCAATGGTATCTACTTCAGAATGATTTTCTTCCAATACCATTTTTAAATGAGAGCTGTCCGCTCCAATTCTTTTCATATTCGATATATGAACATTTTCGATTAAAAAAATGGGCTTTGGATTTGAAATCCCAAATGGAGATAGCAATTGTAATTGCTCAATTGCCTCCACTGTAATGTCTTCTAATTTACAAGACACATCCACCTTTTTAATCGGTATAAAATCTTCCTCTTTTAATTGTTGCTTTGCTAATTGAATAAGTCTTTTTCTTAATTCCGAAATATCTTTTTCCTCTAATGTCATACCAGCTGCCATCGGATGCCCTCCAAAATGTGGGAGTATATCACGGCTTTGTGATAGATTTTCATATAAGTCAAAGCCTTCAATACTTCTAGCTGAACCTTTTGCTAATTTTGTTTCAGGATCGATGCTTAACACAATGGCAGGCCGATAATATTTTTCTACCAATTTGGAAGCTACAATACCGACAACTCCTGAATTCCAGTTCTCTTTCGCAACCACAATAACAGGGTTTTCATCTATCGGATATTGATCTTCAATTTCTTCTATCGCTTCTTTTGTCATCTCGTTCACTAATTGTTGGCGTTCTTTGTTCAAGCGATCAATTTCTTTCGCTAATATAGTTGCTTCTTCCATATCTTCCGTTAGTAATAAGTGGACAGCCGGGTCAGCTGACTGGAGTCTTCCAACAGCGTTTATTCGTGGTGCTAAACCAAATCCAATGGTCTCCTCATCAATTTGAGAAAAGTTTATTCCTGCAACCTTTAATAATGCATGGATACCTGGTCGAGAAGATTTTTGTAATTGTTCTATACCTTTTTTTACAATTAACCGATTTTCATCATAAAGTGGAACTAAATCCGCAATTGTTCCAATAGCGGCAATTTCCAATAAATCTTCAGGCACTTCGTTTAAAAGTGCACATGCTAATTTTAATGCAACTCCACAACCAGCTAAATCTTTAAAAGGATATTGACTACCTTCTTTCTTAGGATGGATAATAGCTAATGCTTCTGGAAGTTCGGGTCCAATTTCGTGATGATCGGTAATAATTAAGTCCATTTTCAACTCTTTTGCTAGTCTTGCTTCTTTTACTGCTGCAATCCCTGTATCAACTGTAATAATTAATTGATATCCTTCATTATGTATTGTTTTAAAGGCTTCTTCGTTCGGTCCATATCCTTCTGAGAAACGATTGGGTATATAAAAATCCACATTAGCTCCTAAATTCTTTAATGCCGTAAGCAATATCGTTGTACTACTAATTCCATCAGCGTCATAATCACCAAAAATCATCATCCGTTCATTCTTATGGATGGCATCCTTTATTCTGTTTACAGCCTCTTTCATTCCATCTAATAAAAATGGGTCATGAAATGGTTGTTCATGTATGTTAATAAATCGTTTTGCCTCATGGACAGTTGTAATTCCCCGATTGATTAATAGAGAAGTAACTAGAGGTGTTAAATTTAAGGATGTGGATAACTCTTGAATTTTTTCTTTATTCATTCGTTGGTCTAGAAGATCCCAACGCATTTTCGAATGTAACATAATTTCACCCCTCAACCATCCTATTATACAGAAAAAATTGAGGGGGTTTCAAACGTCAATCTTCATCGATATCTTCTTCAAGATGAGAATAAGGATTGATATGTACAAAAACATTCCGTACATTTTCATGTTTCATTAATCTTTTTTTGACACGCTTTCCAACACGATGGCCTTCTTCTACTGTCATATTAGGATCCACCGATATTTTTAAGTCAATAATGACATAATGACCATGCTCTCTAGCATGGAGCTCGTCAATTCTTTTTACATCTTGATCTTCTAAAACGGTCTGTTTTAAAATTTCAGTGTCTTCTTCGTGTAATACATGATCAAGTGTATTATGAATGGATTCTGCTCCTAATTTCCAAGCCATTCTCATAACGAGAATGGCCACAAACAAACCAGCTACAGGATCTAAGTAAATTAGCCAATCAATATTTACGGATTCACCGATAATTGCTCCGACAATTCCAATTAATGCTGCAAATGAAGAAAATACGTCTGAACGATGTTCATAAGCATTCACAATGACAGCGTCACTGTTTATTTTTTTTCCAATATAAAACTTATATCGAAACATCGCTTCTTTCACGATAATTGATATGATGACTGCATAAATCGCCAAAGTTTTCGGCGCATGTACTTCCTCAAAAAAAGCTTCAAATGAGGACATGCCAATCTCTAATCCAACGATAAATAGTAATACGGCAACAATAATAGCAGCAATAGATTCTGCTTTTCCATGCCCATATGGATGATCCTCATCAGGAGGCTCTTTAGCAACACGCAAACCAATTAATACTGCAAGAGAACCCGCAACATCACTTGCTGAATGAACAGCATCGGCGATTAATGCCCTACTTTCAGAAATAAATCCTATAACTCCTTTAATAATAGCAAGGACAATATTTCCAATGATCCCAATTATCGTCGCAAATTCCGCTTGTTTAAAACGATCTTCTGACAATTTATTTCACTCCTTACATTCCATAAGGATAGCTTACCCCAATTATAAAATGAGAAATCGAGTATAACAGAAAAAAGTGATAAAAAGAGGGGCATTCGTTGGTTTAGCCAACCATTCGCCCCTATCTTTTAGTCTACACTTTTTGGTTCTTCTTGTTTTAATGAAGTCGGTTTTTTGTTTAATTTTTTCCCTTTCCAAACAAGCCATAGCTGCGTTGCTATAAATAATGATGAGTAAGTACCAGCAATTAAACCAATTAATAAAGCAATATTAAAATTTAAAATCGAAGGGCTTCCGAAAATTAATAATGCGATGACAGCAAATAGAACTGTCACAACTGTATTGATGGATCGCGTAAATGTTTGTTGTAAGCTTTTGTTTACTACTTCTGCTAAATCATCGAATGATTTTAACTTCTTCTTTCTTTTAACATTTTCCTTTACGCGATCGAACGTCACAATTGTGTCATTGATAGAGTAACCAATTACGGTTAGAACTGCTGCAATAAACGTAATATCCACTTCAAGTCTTGTAATACTAAAGAATGCAATGATAAAGAAAGCATCGTGAATAAGCGCGATAATCGCAGCTAGTGCCATATAAAATTCAAATCGAATCGATACATAAATAATAATACCAACGGACGCTATCAATACAGCTATTAGAGCATTTCGAGCTAATTCCTTTCCAACCATTGGAGAAACGGTGCTTACATTTGGCTCCGTTCCATATTGTTCTTCAAAATAATCTTTTACTTTAGCAATTGTTTTTTGATCAAATACTCCTACAAAACGAGCAACACCAATTTCATTTTCATTTCCACTTAAAATGATTTCATTTGGTTCTAAGCCTAATTTTTCAAATTCTCCTTCTATCTCATTTACCGTTATACGATCATTTGACAAAATTTCAATACGTGTACCACTTGCAAAATCAATTCCTAAATTAAGCTTTGCTGTAAATAAAACAATTAAACCAGCTATGACCATTAATGATGATATGAGGAAAAATCTTTTTCGATGCATCACAAAGTCAATGTGATCAAATTTTGTTGGAACGTCCGTATGTTCATTTGTTTGAGCAATATCCATAATATCAGATGGTTTAACACCAAACCATTGTGGCTTTTTGTCAAATATACGGCTATTAACTAATAATGATAAAAGAATACGGGTTAAGTATACAGCCGTGATAAAGCTTACAACGATACTAACAATTAACATCGTTGCAAACCCTTTAACTGAACTTGTTCCGAAATAAAATAAAACAGCAGCAGCTAATAGCGTTGTGATGTTCGCATCAACAATTGTTAAAAGAGAGCGTCTATTTCCGGCTCTAAAGGCAGATCGTAAGCTTTTTCCAAGCTTCATTTCCTCTTTAATTCGTTCATATGTAATGATGTTTGCATCAACCGCCATACCTACACCTAGTATAAGAGCGGCTATTCCTGGTAATGTTAAAACAGCATTCATCCAATCAAATACAACTAAAATTAAATAAATATATGTAGAAAGCGTCACGGTTGCAATAAACCCAGGTAAACGATAAACGATAATCATAAAGAGAAAGATAATAAGAATACCAATGATTCCTGCTAAAACAGTTTTATCCATCGCCTGTTCACCAAATTTTGCCCCAACAGACGTTGAATAAATTTCATTTAACTTGACGGGAAGAGCTCCAGCATTTAATAAACTTGCTAATTCTTGTGCTTCTTCAACCGTAAAATCTCCTTCAATTGTTACATCTGTAGTATTAAACACTTGATTAACATTGGGAGCGGAAATAAATTTTGGGTTTTCTTTTTGTAATTCTTCTCGATAAGAATCTCCCTCTTCATAATCAAGCCATATGACAAGCTGGTTTTCTGGTGCAAGCTTTAATACATGTTCTGTTACCTGTTTAAACTTTTCCGCATCTTTTAATTTAACAACAACATTTGGAACTCCTTGTTCAGTAAAGGATTGCTTTGCTCCCCCCTCAACAAGGTCTGCTCCATTCATTAATTCAACATCATTTGCATCTCTAAACGTTAATTCTGCTTGTGTTGATAGAATTTCTCTTGCTTTATTTTGATTATCAACACCCGCTAGCTGAACACGAATTCGATTATCTCCTTCAATTTCGATGTTCGGCTCACTAACTCCTAAAACATTGGCTCGCTTATTTAACGCTTCAACTGTATGTACAAGAACGGTACGGTCAATCGTATCTCCTTCATTTGCTGGTTCCACTTCATATAAAATCTCAAATCCACCTTGAAGGTCGAGACCTAGTATGATATTTTTCACCGCATTTTGTGTTGTTGTACCAATGAGACTTAATAGAAGTGATAATATAAGAAAAAACGCTATTAAGCGTCCACGCTTAACCATATGTATCCTCCTTAGCATCTTCCATTTCTGTTAAATTAAATCCTTTAATAGCTTTTGAGCTTCTTCACTGTCAAACCAATTACCTGTCTTATAGGTTTCAATTGTTGTATAGTTCATAAAATCATTTACCTTTACTGATAAAATATCTTCCGCTAAACGATGAATTTTCACTCCATCTATTTTGTTCCATTTTTTATCCTTTAAAAAATTCCATAATTCATCCTCTGTTATTTTATCATATCCAAGTAAGTGAAATTCTTCCATTTTACTTGTAATAAATGGCTTTAAATGATCTTTATATGGATCACAAGGATGATTGGCCATACGAAACGCTCCCTTCCAATAAATTAACAAATGCTTGTCATGCTTGGTCACTAGTTACGCATATAGTAATTGTATATGATATCAGGTTTTTTGAGAAGGCAGGGAGAAGGATGTCAAAGCAAACTTTTCTAAAAGGGACAGTTATTTTAATTGTTGCTGGGCTCATTACAAGAATATTAGGGTTTATTAACCGCATTGTCGTAGCAAGAATTATTGGAGAAGAAGGTGTAGGCTTATACATGATGGCTGTGCCCACTTTGGTTCTTGTCATAACCATCACCCAGCTTGGATTACCAGTCGCCATTTCAAAGCTTGTTGCTGAAGCAGAGGCAGAAGGAAATCAGCGAAAGGTAAAAAAAATATTAGTTGTTTCCTTATCTATTACAGGAATATTAAGTATTATATTTACTCCTACAATTATGTTCCTTGCACCAATGTTATCAACAACATTATTGACAGATTCACGTACTTATTATCCATTGCTTGCGGTAGCTCCGGTTATACCAATTGTCGCTATATCCTCTGTTCTACGTGGATACTTCCAAGGAAAACAGAACATGAAGCCGGCTGCTTATTCACAAGTAATTGAGCAAGTAGTTCGAATTACACTTATAGCTGTTTTTACAAAAGCACTTTTGCCATATGGAATTGAATATGCAGCAGCGGGAGCATTATTTTCAGCGGTTATTGGTGAGTTTATATCCCTTCTCTATCTGTTTACGATGTTTAAAATGAAAAAAAGAATAAAGGTTCGCAAACATTTCTTTCAGGCTATTAAAAATGGAAAAGAAACGTTTCAACAATTAATGAGCATTGCCCTTCCAACGACAGGTAGCCGCATGATTGGTTCTGTTTCATGGTTTTTTGAACCGATTGTTGTTGCTCAAAGCTTAGCAATTGCAGGAATTCAAGCATCCTTAGCAACAAAACAGTACGGAGAGCTAACAGGTTATGCCTTACCACTTTTATTTTTACCTTCTTTTATTACCTATTCGTTATCAACTTCTCTAGTTCCAGCCATTAGTGAAGCGATTGCACATAAGAAAAGGAAATTAGCTGAGTATCGATTAAGGCAAGCCATTCGATTATCTCTTATTTCTGGAGGGCTAGCTGTCGTTATCTTATATGTGTTTGCCAATCCTATTATGAAAATCATGTACGGAAATGACCATGCAGCCATTTTTATAAAGGTAATGGCTCCATTTTTCCTATTTTATTATTTTCAAGGCCCTTTACAAGCGGCACTTCAAGCTTTAGATTTAGCAAGAGCTGCAATGATCAATAGCTTGTTAGGTGCGATTGTCAAAACAGGTCTTATTTTTGCCTTATCAACCAATCCAAAGCTCGGTATTATGGGAGCAGCTTTAGCAATTGTAACAGGATTTATGATTGTGACCCTTCTTCATTATGCAACTATATTAAAGGTAATCCAGTTTACCATCTATACACGTGATTATATTTATAGTTTAATTGTTATGGTTATAAGCGGAGTTATGGGGACATACAGTTACAATTATATCTTTTTGACCCATCATGATATTTCACAGCTACTTTTATCAGTAGCGGTTACAACTGTAACATATGTTGCCCTTCTATTCATATTTAAATTAGTTGAAAAAGAAGAGTTAAAACGAATCCCAATAGTCAATAAATGGATAACATAAAACCAGAGGGTGTCCGATAAGTCCCTAAAATAAAACCCGAGGAGAAAAAAACGCGTTTTTTTGAAATAATTACAGGATCTTTAATGGAGATTAGTTGATTGAAATGAAGGTGGCGGCTATCCTTTAGGGAACAGCACGAGCCGAAGACCCAGACGAGCTGGCGAGTCGAGGAGGCTGATAGAAAAGCGAAGGCGACTGCACAGCGTCGTACGAACGGGAGACTCTCCCGTACTGAGATAAAGGAGATACCGCGAGGAACGAGCGGATGTCGACTTATCGGAGGGGAGGGAGAGAATCGTTCGCTAGACGCTAGGAGCCGGAGCTAGACAAAACCGAAAAGCGAAGGCGACTGCACAGCGTCGTACGAACGGAAGACTCTCCCGTACTGAGATAAAGGAGATACCGCGAGGAACGAGCGGATATCGACTTATCGGAGGGGAGGGAGAGGATCGTTCGCTAGACGCTAGGAGCCGGAGTTAGACAGGCCGTGCCCGCGGAAAGCGTCCGCCACCGAAATGAAGTTTAATTTACTATGAAAGGGGCCGTACTTTTGGACAGCCCCTTGTTATTTTTTTTGATCCATAATATCAATGTGAAACGTTCCTTTCCCAAAACTACAAAAAGATATATGTTGAATATGATGATAACCTCTTTTATTAAGTTCTTTTCTTAACCAATATTCATCTTTACCAATTTCCTTTAGTCCATCCTCTTGTATCTCTCCATCTAAAATTAAAGGCATCATTAACTCTGCTTTTTCTTTCTGTCCTTTTTTTAAGACGGAAAGCTTTCCAGATGATTCCAAAATTGCATATTCTACCTCATGAAGGCTTTTAATGTCTTTTTCCCGCAATTGCATTAATAAATCATCAAAATTATACCGTTGCTTTTTCATTGCGTTTTCATCTATTTTACCTTTATTAATAATAATCGTTGGCTTTCCGTCAATTAAGTGTCGTAACATATTACTTTTCAATGAAAAATAAGCTAAACTGATCTGGATGATTAAAAGTACTATAATTGGAAGTAACGTGTGATATAAGGGGTCTTTAGTATCTTCAATGCCAACAACCGCTAATTCAGCAATCATGACAAATACAACCAGATCCAATATACTTAATTCACCAATTTCTCTTTTTCCCATTAATCGAAAAATAAGTAAAATGATAAAATATAAAAAAATCGTTCGTCCGATAATTGTAAGCGAGGTTTCCATGTTCTGTCTCCCTTCTCACTTTTACAAATGTTATTTTTTCGAATTAAGGGAGGTTTATTCGTTTATCTTATAGAAAATGGATTAAATAACGGAAATAAATATATATAGACGAAATAAATAATGATACAAGAACGATTGGAAACCCAACCTTTAAAAATTCTAAAAAGCTTACATTCTCTTTCTCTTTTTTCGCTAATCCAGCTACGACTAAATTGGCAGATGACCCTAGTAATGTACCATTTCCTCCTAAACATGCTCCTAATGCTAAAGACCACCAAAGTGGATCTAAGTTTGTCATTCCATATTCCTTTAATTCTAAAATAACAGGAATCATTGCTGCTACGAATGGAATATTGTCAACAAAACCTGATAGGACACCGGTTATCCATAAAATAATCATCGAAGTTTTCGGTAAATCACCTTCAGTATATAAAATAAGTCCCATTGCTAATTCATCTAGAATTCCAACCTCTTCAAGTCCACCAACTAATAAAAATAGGCCGATAAAAAAGAAAAGTGTCGTCCATTCTACTTGCTTTAACACATCATCTGTCCGATATTCATCATGTGTTAAAAGCATAAGTAATATAGCTCCTCCAAGCGCAATACTTGTTAAATCAACATGTAGAAATGGTTGGAACACAAAACCACCAATGGTAAGAACGAGCACAAATAAAGATTTAGGTAAGGCACTTGTTTTATGTAGATAGTTTTTCGCTTGAATCTCATTTAATTTCTCTGAATTCGTTTGATTAGAAATAAGCTCAAATTTGTAAATAAATATTAAATAGAATGTGACGACAACTAAAATAATCGTAACAACCGGTGTCAAGTTCGTTAAAAAATCATTGAAAGATAAATGGTCCACTGCTTGACCTATCATGATATTTGGTGGATCTCCAATTAAAGTTGCTGTTCCCCCAATATTTGAAAAGATGATAATGGATATTAGGTAAGGAATAGCTGGTATATTCAATAATCGTACAAGTGTCATAATAACCGGCACAATGAGTAAAACAATTGTGACATTTGCTAAAAAGGCAGAGCCAATTGCTGAAAGTAAAGAAATTACAATCAATAATGGAATTGGTTTTCCATGAACAACCTTTGCTAATACAATAGCAACATATTCAAAAATTCCCGTTTTTCCTGTAATGGAAATAATAATCATCATAGAAAACAAAAGAGCAATCGTATTCCAGTCAATATATTTTAAAAAAGCTGTATCTATATCATAAATACCAATTAAGAGCATGATGATTCCACCTGCTCCAGCAATAAGAGCACGGTCGATTTTCTCAAGCATAATGAGTAAATAGCTAATAAAGAAAACAAGCAAAACAGCCATCGTTGACATGTGGCTTCCCCTTCCATCCTTCAATTACTAACATCATATGATGCTAGTCCATCAAAATATTTATATTCTAAAACTTTTTTTACTGAATATGCTTGTATAAAGTGAGTGGATGGAAAAGCCATGAAATATGACAAATTTATTTCATTGAACTTTGAATATGGGGGGAGTTTTCTTGGAATCAAAACAGTGGGGTAGTGCTATTTTATTCGGTGTTTTGGCTATTTTTATCATCGCTTTAGTCACTAGCTTATTCTTTTCAATACTATTAAAATTCACAAGTCTTACAGAGCACTCGATTCAATGGATTGTTGTTACCCTTTCCTTTGTTGCTGTTTTTATTGGTGGATTCATTGCAGGAGGAAAAGGGAAAGAAAAAGGTTGGTTAATAGGAGCCTTAACCTCTCTAACATACACAGGAATTATTTTACTTATTCAATTTTTAGGCTATGGAAATGTATTGTCTTTAGAACAATGGCTATACCACGGGGCATTTTTGCTCATAGCCATGTTCGGCGGCATGATAGGAGTCAATGTATCTACCTCTAGAAGGCAAGCATAAGATTTAAGTAGTAGGGTTTAATCCTAAAAAACAGATTAAACTATGAAATATTAAAACAAGATTACAGTCCTTACAGGATAACAGCTACACAATATAGCCCCAATTCATTAGCTTGAAAATTAGTTCAGTTCGTCATAAAAACAAAGAGGCTGTCTCATAGGGTCTGACCTCACACTTTCATTATAGTATTGTGGGGTCTGACCCTTTCGTTTTGATGCAGCCTCTCTATTTGCCTATCATTATGTATAGACATTATGCTTTTTCTACAACTTCACGAACTGAACGACGATCAAATGTTAAACGAGAACCATCGCCAGCTTTAATGACAATCTTGTCTTCATCTAAAGAGTCTACGATTCCGTGTAAGCCACCAATCGTAACTATTTTGTCACCTTTTTGCAGGTTATTTTGCATTTCGCGAATTTGCTTTTGCTGCTTTTGTTGTGGACGAATTAATAAGAAATAAAAAACAGCAATCATCGCAATAAATGGTAGTAAAGTTCCGACTAAGCCTTCCATGTTTTTCACCCCTTTCTATTATTAGAAGTTTTTCGCATTTGGCTTATTAAACCCGTAACGCTCAAAAAACTCCTCACGGAAGTCTCCTAAGCGGTCTTCACGGATAGCCTGTCTTACTTGCTCCATTAATTTTATCAGAAAATATAAATTATGGTAAGAAGTTAAACGTATACCAAACGTTTCATTGCATTTAATTAAATGACGAATGTAAGCTCGTGAATAATTTCGACAAGTGTAACAATCACAATGTTCATCCAGTGGTCTAAAGTCACGAGCATATTTCGCATTTTTTACAACAAGACGTCCTTCACTTGTCATTAATGTACCATTCCGAGCAATTCTAGTCGGTAAAACACAGTCAAACATATCGATTCCACGGATAGCCCCATCAATAAGGGAATCTGGCGATCCAACTCCCATTAAATATCGCGGTTTGTCAGTAGGGAGAAGCGGTGTCGTAAATTCTAGAACACGGTTCATAACATCCTTCGGCTCACCAACTGATAATCCACCGACAGCATACCCTGGAAAATCTAAAGAAATTAAATCACGAGCACTTTGCTTACGTAAATCTTCGTATTCTCCACCTTGTACAATTCCAAACAACCCTTGTTCATTCGGTCTTGCATGGGCTTTTAAGCATCGTTCTGCCCATCTACTCGTTCTTTCCACTGACTTTTTCATGTAATCATAATCAGCAGGATATGGTGGACATTCATCAAATGCCATCATAATATCTGAACCGAGGGCATTTTGAATTTCCATTGCTTTTTCTGGTGATAAAAAGAGTTTATCACCATTTAAATGGTTTCTAAAATATACCCCTTCCTCTTCAATTCTTCTGAACTCACTTAAACTAAATACTTGGAAGCCTCCTGAGTCTGTTAAAATCGCCCGATCCCATTTCATAAATTGGTGAAGACCACCAGCTTCTTTCACAATATCCTCACCAGGACGAAGCCATAAATGATATGTATTACTTAAAATAATTCCTGCTCCCATTTCTTTTAATTCTTCAGGGGACATTGTTTTGACTGTAGCTAATGTCCCAACAGGCATAAATACTGGTGTTTCAAATGATCCATGAGGTGTATGAACTCTACCTAATCGTGCACCTGTTTGTTTACACGTTTTAATTAATTCATAACGAATTGGCGCTGTAGTCAAATCGTTTCCTCCTTTGTTGCTTTCTTAGATGATCAACATCGCATCTCCAAAACTGAAAAAGCGATACTTTTGTTTTACAGCTTCTTCATAAGCTCTTAATACATTTTCCCGTCCTACTAATGCGCTAATAAGCATAATTAACGAGGATTTCGGTAAATGGAAATTGGTAACCATGCCATCAATCCCCTTGAATTCATATCCTGGATAAATAAATATATCCGTCCAACCACTATCTTCGACAAAGCGACCGTTATTTTTGGAAGCAATCGTTTCTAACGTTCTCGTGGATGTCGTTCCAACAGCTATTATTCTTCCACCATTTTCTCTCACTTGATTTAATAAATGAGCCGTTCCTTCACTCATTTGGTAAAACTCAGCGTGCATTTCATGCTCTTCAATATTTTCTACATTAACAGGACGAAATGTTCCTAAACCAACATGAAGCGTGATAAAAGCTATATGAACACCCTTTTCCTTTAATTCATCTAAAATCTTTTCAGTAAAATGTAAGCCAGCTGTCGGAGCAGCTGCCGATCCACTTTCTCGTGAATAAACAGTTTGATATCTTTCCCTATCATCCAATTGTTCTTTAATGTAAGGAGGTAGCGGCATTTCACCTAAAGATTCAAGTACCTCAAGGAAAATACCTTCATAAGTAAATTCAAATAAACGGCCACCATGTTCAAGTACTCCAACACATGTAGCTTTAAGCTTTCCATCTCCAAAGCTAATAGTGGTTCCTTCTTTAATCCGTTTTGCCGGCTTTGCAAGGGTTTCCCAAACATCCCCTTCCGTCTGTTTTAAAAGAAGGATTTCCACTTTGGCACCTGTATCCTCTTTTACACCTAATAACCTTGCCGGAAGTACTCTTGTATCATTTAATACAAGACAGTCACCTGGTTTAATATACTCAATAATTTTCCTAAACTGGGAATGCTCCCATTCTCCCGACATTTTATTTAATACCATTAATCTAGATGCATCCCGTTCCTTTAAGGGAACTTGAGCAATTAATTCTTCTGGTAAATGAAAATCAAATAATTCAAGCTTCATCATCTATCACCTAGCTTTTTTATTTAAATCGACTTATAATCGAAAAAATAATCGTTAAAATGATACTAATCAAAATACTTGTTACAATTGGAAAATAAAAAGTAAAGTTTCCTTTTTTAAAGGTAATATCTCCAGGGAGTCTTCCGATAAATTGCATGACAAACCCAATAATAAGCAAAATTGCTCCAATTGTCATCAACATTTTAGACATTTCTATCATGTTTTTGGTACCTCCATATTAAAATGCTTATATACAAGGTCTGTTACCATTCTTCCCCTTGGAGTTCGTTTAATAAAACCAATTTGGAGTAAGTAAGGCTCATAAACATCTTCAATCGTGTGTGATTCTTCTCCAATCGTAGCTGAAATGGTGTCAATTCCGACTGGACCACCTTGAAACTTTTCAATAATTCCTAATAAAAGCTTATGGTCGATATGATCGAGTCCAAGTTTATCAACTTGAAGACGTTCTAATGCATCTACGGCCAGTTCATAGGTGATTTGGTCATATTTTAATACTTGAGCAAAATCACGAACTCTTCTAAGCAAACGATTTGCAATTCGAGGAGTTCCCCGAGATCTTTTCGCAATCTCAAAAGCAGCCTTCTCTTCGATGTTCGTTTGTAATAGCTGAGCAGTTCTAGTAACAATTTGAGCTAATTCCATTTCTTGATAATATTCAAGCCTTCCTAAAACACCAAAGCGATCTCGCAATGGTGCACTTAAAAGACCAACTCTTGTTGTTGCACCAACCAGTGTAAACGGTGGCAAATCCAGACGTACACTTCGGGCTGTTGATCCTTTCCCAATGACAATATCTAAGCAAAAGTCTTCCATTGCGGGATATAACACTTCCTCTATAGAGCGATGGAGTCTGTGAATTTCATCTATAAATAATACATCTCCAGGCTCAAGAGCTGTTAAAATAGCTGCTAAATCACCAGGACGTTCGATCGCAGGGCCAGAAGTTGTTCGAATGTTAACCCCCATTTCATTTGCAATAATTGTAGCAAGTGTTGTTTTTCCGAGACCAGGTGGACCATATAATAATACGTGGTCAAGTGTTTCTTGTCTCATCTTGGCCGCTTCAATAAATATTTGTAAATTATCTTTTACTTTTTTTTGGCCAATATATTGATCTAACGTTTGTGGACGAAGACTTAATTCAAAGCTCTCTTCTTCATTTTCTAGTTGTTGTGAAACAATCCGATCTTCCATACTCATCCCCTTACTTTAAAAGCTTTTTTAAAGCTTTTTTCACATATTGATCTGTAGATAACGTTTCATTTTTTAATGAAGGGATTACTTTATTTATTTCACGTTCACTATACCCTAACACCTTCAATGCTTCAATCGCTTCCTTTAAAGCATTTGTTGCTTCATTTTTTTCCTCAATCTGTTCAAAATTAAAGAGATTTGCTTCATTTGTTGGAATTAAATCAACTAGTTTTCCTTTTAAATCAAGAATTATTTGGCGTGCTGTTTTTTTTCCTACACCAGGAAATTTAACAAGAAATTTTTCATCTTCATTTTCAATAGCTGATACAACTTGACCTGGCTCACCTGAAGCTAATATAGCAAGTCCACCCTTTGGACCAATTCCTGTTACGTTTAATAATTTGATAAATAACGCTTTTTCTTCCCGAGTTTGAAAACCATATAAAGCTAATATATCTTCTCGTACATATTGGTATGTATAAATGATAACTTCCTTTTTCAAATGTTTTTGATAAACAAAAGGATTCGGTGTAAAAATTTGATAACCAATTCCGTTATGGTCTACAACGATATATTCAGGGCTAATATAATCGATAGTTCCGCGAATAAATTCAATCAATGTTCGTTCACCTCTTTATGACTGTATCTCATTTTATCATAAATTTTTTATTATAAAGAAGAAAAGCCATTTCTTTTAAAATATGACTTAAAAATAAAAATAATAAAAAAGTGTCTGATCTCTGACACAATATATAGTTTTAATATATATTGTGTTGAAATCAGACACAGTCGACCATTTATATTTGAATTTAATTATTTGGAATCGAATATTGCTTAAATGTTTCAATCACTTCTAAATATTGTTCTTTATTTTTAATCCGAATTCCTTTTTTCAAATCATTGTGTCGGCTACTTTCTAATTTTTCTATATCAATTTGAAAAAAAGAATGAATAATGCTTTTATGATTATCACTTGGTCGTCCGTTAAAAATAGATAGTGTCCCATCCTCTTGAATACCAAAATATCCATTGGCTTTTAATAATGGAGATATATCATCAATATATTTTTGAAACACAATTTTTTCTTCATTTTGATCAACAAGCTGCCAATCCGCATATTGTGACCAAAAGTCTTCCATGGAAAGAATGGTTTCATATTTTATTTCTTCACTTTTTTCTCCATCGACATATAATCTTTGAAGTACAACTTTTACGGTTAATGGCCCCGTTACTTCATATACGTCACTTTGGCTTCTTTGTTTACTGTCTTCTGCTAAAGAATTTCCAATATGCATTCCGAGTACACCAACAATTAATAACGGGAATAGAAGGAAGAGATGATGAAGGCGTCTCATTAGCATCCACCTCTTTTTAATATAATTCATCACAGGTATTAGTGTGACCAAATATAGAAGTTTTAACCAAACAATACTCATTTTTCTAAATCAAATATTTGTTATGTGTTTAATTTTAAGAAATAAACTTATTGTTTATTTCTGTTTGAATAACATTATTTTCGTAAATTCCCCTTATTTCACAGTATTAATTATTAATGTCATGGTTTTTCACGATACAAAAGCTGTCTTAAAATTTAAGGGTCTTACCTCACCATGCAATATATAGCCCCATAGTGATGAACTATATATTGTAAAATGTGTGTGAGATAAGACCCTTTTATATAACACCTTAAATTTCTAGGTTATGATATACCTCTTGTACGTCATCGTCGTCTTCAAGTACGTCAATGAGCTTGTACATTTTATCAATTGTTTCATCGTCTAAGCTTGAATAAGTTTGTGGAACCATTGTCATTTCGGCTGTAGCAAAATTATAACCACTTTCTTCAAGAGATTTCTTAACATCATTAAAGCTTTCAGGAGTCGTATAAATTTCAAATGCTTCTTCAGATGTCTCCATTTCTTCGGCACCTGCTTCAATTACTTCAAGAAGCATCTCATCTTCATCTATTGATAAGTTCTCTCGACTAATGACAATATATCCCTTTCGATCAAACATATAAGAGACGCAGCCGCTTTCTCCAAGGTTCCCACCATTTTTATTAAAAGCGGTACGTACACTTGTTGCTGTACGGTTTTTATTGTCGGTTAAACATTTTACCATTACAGCTACTCCACCTGGACCATATCCCTCGTAAGTAATTTCTTCGTAGTTTTCACCGCTTTGACTGCCTGTAGCTTTTTTAATCGCACGTTCTATATTATCATTCGGCATATTTGCCGCTTTCGCTTTGTCAATTGCTAAACGAAGGCTCGGGTTTGCGTCAGGATCTCCACCGCCTTGTTTAGCTGCTACATAAATTTCTTTAGCTAATTTCATAAAGATTTTTCCACGTTTAGCATCTTGTGCATTTTTACGTCGTTGTATATTTTTCCACTTAGAATGTCCTGCCATTCTAAATACCCCTCTCATCAAAACAGTCTCGCAAATAAATATAACACAATATAATAAAAACAGTAAATGGAACTTCCTGATCCATCGGAGAAAAACGGTGAGAGAATCTATCGAGAAAACGAAAGCGGTTACATTGAGACCAAAGTTCCCCAAGCGCACCTTGACGAAACCCAAATGCCTACAAAGAAAGCACCTTTCACTTTTACGAACTTAAACTTTCTGAAATGATAAAAAGGGAAAGCACATTTGCTCTCCCTTTTTTTAGTTTATCGATTATTTACATCAAAAGGCTCTGTAATGGTTTCACCGATATCATTGAAGAAATCTTGAATATCATTGTCAACATTTCGACCATTATTTAAGTCACGGTTAATGTCTCCAACTCGTCTAAAATTAGCTTCATCTGTAACGACATTTACGTTCCTTCCTCTGGCCATTCTTTCAACGACTGATCTTACTTGGTTCACAACATCACGGTTATTTCTGTCGTTTGTATCAACAGCAACTACAACGTTATTAGCTGTAACAAATGTGTTCACGTCTTCAATATTTCGTAACTTGGCCACTTGATCTGCTATTCTTTCAGCTAATTCTTCATCTGCTCCTAAATTGTTACCAACATGATCATGGTAATTATAGTCATTACGACTATACGTATAGTTTCTTGCTCGATTACGCTCGTCCATTGTTAGTGGAGTTAGTCGTCCATTATTGTTCGTTAAACCATTTCGGTTATTTACACCGGTAACATTATTAAAATTCTCATTTTCATCTACTCCACCATCAAACATTTCCGTAATAGGACCATCGTTATCAATCATATCTCCATTACGATCTCCATTATAATAACCAATTGGCTGAGCGTTGTCATTATATCTTGTGTCCATGGCGTTATCGCCAACATTACAAGCGACTAAACCTGTTGATAAAATGGCTATGGCGGAAACTAAAGAAGCCGTTTTCCTCAACATTAAAACCCCCCTGATTGACATTTAACGAGCGTGATTACTTAGACGCTCATTATTAAGGTGTTCATCAATCGGGAGGGCTATTTCTAAGAGTTAAAGGTAAATAAGAAAATGTTTCCCATATTAAAATTTTGGAGGGGCAGTTGCAAGACGACGTTTATGTTCTGAACGTTTATGTAGCTTTTCAATAATTTCCTTGTCACGTTTCGGTATTTCTTCGCCTTTCAAATATTTGTCAATCATATCATATGTTGTTCCCATTTCATCTTCGTCTGTTTGTCCTTCCCAGAGTCCTGCACTAGGTGCTTTTTGGATAATTTCATTAGGTACTCCAAGTGTTTTTGCTATTTCTCGAACTTCACCTTTTGTAAAGTGAACAAGTGGTACTAAGTCAACTCCACCATCACCATATTTTGTGAAGTATCCAGTATACCACTCAGCTGCATTATCCGTACCAACAACCATATAGCCAAAATTATTGGCCACTGCATATAATGTAGTCATGCGGAGACGTGCTCTTGCATTGGCATCTCCTAATTGCGCAGCACTTTCATTCCATTGACCTTTATCCTTTATTTTTCCTTCAATTTCATTAAATAATACGTTATGGGTTTCAGTTAAATTAATGGTTAAATAGTCAATTCCACAGCTTTCAGCAACCTTTAAAGCATCCTCTTGGTCTTTAGGATTGCTTTTACAAGGCATAATAAGTCCTAAAGAGTTATCTGGAAAAGCTCTTTTAATTAAATGAGTGACAACAGCTGAATCAATACCACCACTAATTCCAACAATTGCACCATTTAGTCCCGCATTTTGAACTTCTTGACGAATCCAATCAACTATTTTTGTAACTTTTTCTTCCATCATACGTTCTCCTTCATGACATGATTTTAAAATAATCATATCATATTGTTCATTCATTCACAATAAAAGTAAATTGACTTCAAATGTAAAGTGACCTCCTATTGGAAGCCACTTAACAATCTCATTAATCTTCTTCAGTTTCATCACTTTCTTCAAACTCAGGAGGAGCATACATTCGACTAAAATCATACATTGGTGGTGGTGGAGTAGCAGGATAACCATATGGCATATACTGTGGACCCATTTGATATCCGTAATATGGCATGGTTGGTTGATTACAACCACAATCTTGATATTGAGCAGGCATTGCTGGATTTGGTGGCATATTATTCGGGTACATCAAATTTTCTACGTTTTCATCATATTCTTCAAAATTTCCATTAAACATTCCCTGAGCAACCGATTGTGGATATTGAGGCATCATTGGATATCCTATAGGTGAGAAGCCTGGACCTGGCATTACTGGAGATGCAGGAACACACCCTGGTGGTACCATTCCATATTGAGGTTGATAACCATATGGAGCTACTTGTGGCATTCCATAAGGTGCTCCTCCCACAAACGGTTCATTCATTTGTGCTTCTTCATACATTTCATCATTATCCATTTCGTCATTTTCCATCATGTCTGGACCCATAGCATGTGGATTTCCCATATGAGGATTTCCATAATTCATCGTCTGATTTTGCATTCCATAATATGGCATAGTGGTTTGATTTTGATAAGAAGTCATTGGCTGCTGCATCGGCATATATGGTTGTTGCATTTGTGTAAATGGCTGTTGCATTGTATATGGTTGTTGATATGGTTGTTGCATTGACATATAAGGCTGTTGCCCATAAGGAAATTGTTGGTATGGAATTACCATGTTGTCATTCTCCTTTCCTTCTAAAGGTGAAGTCATATCTTCATTTTCCATATAATGTTCCTCATTATCCGGTTTCATTATCTGTGGAAATACATTTGCAGGTTTTGGTGGTAATTGTGGTTCTTGTTGTATTTGAGGCATTACAGGCATATTTAAATTAAAAGCATTTACATCCATTTCAGTAGGATAGAACGGCTGCTTTGTATTGGGCATTGATGGAACATATGGCTTTGATTTTTTTTCAGTTGGCATTGTATCTTCAACATCAACTTTTGATTTAGGCTTTTTCATTCCATATGGATGATCCATTTTTGGCATTTGCTTTTTTTGCATTTGAGCAGGTGCTTCTTCTTGCTTCGGCTTTTGAACAGGAGCTTCTTCTTGTTTTGGCATCTGGGTCGGTGCTTCTTTTTTTTCTGTTTGAATTGGTGCTTCTTTCTTTGTCATTTTGGTTGGGGCTTCCTTTTTTGGCTGATAATTAATTTTTGTTTCATTTTTAACAGGAATTCCGCCAGTCGGTACTTTAATTTTCATACCCGGCATAATTAAATCAGGATTACTTAATTGAGAATTCATATTTTTAAGCTCTTCAAAATCGACCCCATACTTTTTAGCTATTTTCCATAATGTATCTCCTTTTTGAACAATATGGATTTTCATTCGTTTCCCTCCTATACAAAAAAGGTTCCCTAATATACAGAAATTTTTAATGAATTAACATGAGTTCTCATCACAACTTATGCGAAAAAAGAACGAATTATGATTTATTTAAAACTAGTTAGAAAAACGGGCCAGTCTCATAGGTCTGACCCCACATACCCAAACCAATATATAGCTATTTATCACTTAATTAATAACTATATATTGAGTTATGGGGTCTGATCCTTTAGTTTTGAGACAGGCCCGTGTTGTTAGTTTCCTAATCAACCTTTTCTTGTCGAAGCTTTTTAAACAGTCCCTATACATTTTCTAGCATTCGATTTAAAGCTAATACTGCATATTCAGTTACAACCGGATCAACTGTAATTTGATTAATCATTTCGCCTTTTTCAATACTTTCAAGCGCCCATACTAAATGAGGTAAATCAATTCGGTTCATTGTTAAACAAGGACACATATACGGATTTAATGAAACAATTTGTTTATCAGGATGATTTTGAATTAAACGATTGACTAAATTCATCTCTGTTCCAATTGCCCATTTACTTCCACTCGGAGAAGCGTTTATCGTATCAATAATATATTTTGTTGAACCAGCTTCATCCGATAAGGCAACCACTTCTCTTGTACACTCTGGGTGAACAATAATTTTCATATCTGGATAGTTTTTTCGAATATGTTCAATATTTTTAACTGTAAATTTTTCATGAACGGAACAATGTCCTTTCCATAAAATCACAACAATGTCCTCTACATTACCTTCAAATAATAGCTTGTTTTCAACTGGGTCCCAAACTGCCATTTTTTCCAACGGTACACCTAGATCATAGGCCGTATTTCTTCCTAAATGCTGATCTGGTAAAAATAAAATTCGCTGCTTCTTTTCAAACGCCCATTTTAACATTTTTTTTGCATTTGACGATGTAACTGTTGCCCCACCATGCTTTCCAACAAATGCTTTTATTTCTGCTGTTGAATTAACATAAGTTAATGGTAAAATCGTATCGCCAAAGATTTGTTGAAGCTCTTCCCAAGCCAATTCTGTTTGTTTTAAATTTGCCATATCAGCCATCGAACAGCCTGCTCTCATATCAGGTAAGATTACTTTTTGATGATCACCTGTTAACATATCAGCTGTTTCCGCCATAAAGTGCACACCGCAAAAAACAATGTACTCAGCTTCATCATTCTTTGCTGCCGCTTGAGCTAACTGCAATGAGTCTCCAGTTACATCTGCAAATTGAATAACCTCATCCTTTTGATAATGATGTCCAGGAATAAATAATTGTTTACCAAACTTACGTTTAATTTCATGTACTCTATTTACTAATTCTTCTTCCGTTATTTGTTTATACTCTTCTGGCATCATTTCTCTCTTTTCAAACTCAAGCATTTCTAAAACGTTCATGTTGTCTCCCCCTATTTTACATTTAAACTAATATCTAACGATTTCACAGAATGGGTAAGGAACCCTAAAGAAATATAATCAACATTTGTATCACGATAATCTGCTAAATTATGAAAGCCAATTCCCCCTGAAGCTTCCGTAATGATTTGCGATGGTGTTAATCGAACAAACTCCTTTACTTTCTGTGGTGAACAATTATCAAACATAATGATATCTACTTTTGAATCAATAGCTTCAAGTAATTGCTCTTTCGTTTCAATTTCGACTTCAATTTTCACCATATGTCCTATTTGGCTTCTCACCTTTTGAACTGCTTCTGTTATAGATCCACAAAATGCAATATGATTATCTTTAATCATGACTCCATCATATAGACCGAGTCGATGATTAAATCCGCCTCCACATCGAACAGCGTACTTCTCAAACATTCTTAATCCAGGCGTTGTTTTTCTCGTATCACATATTCTCGTATGCTTAGAGTTTAATGTATCAACAGCTTTTTTCGTAATTGTAGCAATACCACTCATTCGTTGAATTAAATTTAATATTACTCGTTCCCCTTGGAGAATGGATCGAATAGGCCCTTTAATAATTGCAAGATCCTCTCCTTTTTCAACTGTTTCTCCATCATGCTTTAACATTTGGACATTGGAATTTGAATCCATTAAATAAAATCCATTTGTAATAACCTTCTCACCACAAAATACTCCACTCTCTTTTGCTGTTAAAACAGCAATACCTCGGTCTTGGAATGAAAAAATTGATTCACTTGAAATATCTTGCTCACCAATATCTTCAATAAAGAATTGCTTTAATACTTCTTGTAACTTAAGTTCATTCATTTATTTCACTCCTATAAATTCCATTGATGAAATGCGAATACGCTTTTGTCTCCATAATTCACTTTCATGAGGAAAGTCAATTCGATAGTGCCCTCCTCTACTTTCTTTTCGTTCACTTGCTGCCCTTGCAATAATCCACCCAACTGTTACCATATTTAAACGTTCCATTTCATTAATTGTGAAATAATTCACATTGATATTAAAAAAAGTTGAGTTATTTATATATTGTTCAAACCAATTTATGGATTTTCTTAATCCCTCATCGGATCTTGTAATTCCGACATGAGATGTCATCACCTTTTGAATCTCATCTTTTGTAGGAAGTGAAAAATTAATAGTATTTTGTTTAATGGAAATCTTTCTGGGTTTATGATAGGTTTGGCTAGGTAAATGCTTTAAATGATTGGCAAGACGCTTCCCAAAAACAAGTCCCTCTAATAACGAATTACTAGCCAAGCGATTTGCTCCATGAACCCCTGTACAAGCAGCTTCTCCGACTACATATAATTGTTCAACTGAAGTTCTTCCTAATAAATCGGTTTCAATTCCACCCATTAAAAAATGCATTCCTGGAGCAACTGGAATTTTTCCTTTTTCTAAATGAATCCCGTTATCTTGACAAAGCTTTGTAATCGTTGGAAAACGCTTCGAAAAATGTTGAATTTTAGTTATATCTAAATAAATTTCGTGACCCTGTAATCGTTCATATTGAATTGCTCTTGCAACGACATCCCGAGGTGCTAGCTCCAATAGAGGATGAACTCCCTCCATAATTCTTCTACCATTTTCATCAATTAAAATGGCTCCTTCTCCCCGAACCGCCTCTGAAATTAATCCTCTACATACTCCGTTAACATATAGCATTGTTGGATGAAACTGTGTGAATTCCATATCTACAAGATGGCAGCCTGCGCGATATGCCATCGCTAAACCATCTCCAGTTACTAATGGAGAATTAGACGTAACTTCGTAAAGTGCGCCACATCCGCCTGTTGCTAAAATAATGTGTGTACCTGTATAAAACTTAGTTTTATTATCTTTTGATTTTACCCATACACCAATAGCACGATTGTATTCGACTTCAATATCAAAAGCCATATGATGTTCTAAAACAGTAACCTTTTCATTAATTTTTTTTAGAAGATGTTTAATAAGCCTTTGACCTGTTGCATCACCGCCAGCATGAATAATCCGGTCTTTTTGGTGAGCTCCTTCTCTACCTAATAAAAATTCACCATTCTCATTTACATCAAATTCCATGCCGCTTTTACTTAACTCATAAATGGTGTTAGCTCCATTTTCAACAAGCACTTGAACAGCATTTTCTATATTGTGAAAATTACCAGCATAAAGTGTATCCTCATAATGCAACTTCCAGTGATCATCTTCTTGTACAGCTGCAGCTATTCCACCTTGAGCTAGACTAGAGTTGCTATTTTGTTTTTTTCCTTTCGTTATAATTAAAATGTTCATTTTTTCACATAATTCTGAAGCAACGGTCAATGCCGCAATTCCGCTACCAACTATAATGACATCATAATGAGACATGAATGCCCCTCCTGTAAGTTAACACCTGTCTTGACACCTATATTTACACAAAACTACAATATTGACAAGAGGTTTTGATTGATTTCCTTTAATTTTTATTAAAAGGAGCGAGATTTTCTTGATATACTTAGATTTTGCCGCAACAACACCAATGAGCGAAAAAGCTCTTTTAGCCTATACAGAAGCAGCTAAACAAGCATTTGGAAATGCAAGCAGTTTACATGATATTGGAGGAAAAGCTCATGAATGGCTTAATGCCTGTCGAGTAACATTAGCTAATATTATCGGAGGAAAGAAAGAAGGTGTCATATTTACAAGTGGGGGAACAGAAAGTAATATCCTAGCCATTGAAACAATACTAAATTCTGTTTCACCAAATAAAAAGCATATTGTATCAACTCGTTTAGAGCATTCCTCTATTAAAAATTATTTAGAGGCTTTAGAAAAAAAAGGTTATGAGATCTCGTATATACAGGTTGATCATCATGGTCGAGTTCTTGTGAACTCACTTCTTTATTCTCTACGTGAGGATACGGCTTTAGTAATTGTTCAGCAAGGAAATTCTGAAATTGGCACCATCCAACCTATTGAAGAAATTGGAAGTTTACTAAAAGAACGTAACATTTATTTTCATACAGATTGTGTCCAAACATTCGGAAAGCTTGATATTAACGTTCAAAAAATAAACGCAAGTACGTATGCTTTTTCGAGTCATAAAATCTATGGACCAAAAGGAGTTGGTGCTGTTTATTTCAATTCTGAAATTAATTGGAAGAAGACAATCCCAAACGTTTCACATGAACACGGATTTCGTGCTGGTACTGTTGATGTACCCGGAATATGTTCATTTGTCACACAAGCAAAAGATTTTTATAATCAAAGAGAACATTTTTATCATCATTTTATACAATTACGTAAATTATTTTTCCATGAAGTAAAAAAACGAAGTCTAAATAATATTACTTTCATTAATGATGAAACAAACCATCAACTCCCTCACATTATCGGGATTATTACTAATCAAGTCGAAGGACAATATTTAATGCTTGAATTAAACCGAAAAGGATTTGCAGTATCAACTGGTAGTGCATGCCAAATTGGTAAGCAAGCTCCTTCAGAAACGTTGCTTTCTATTGGATTTAGTAAGGAACAAGCTTTTCAATTTATCCGCGTTTCTTTTGGCATTCATACAACCAAAGAAGAAATTAGAAAGTTTGTATCTACATTACATGATTTATTAACCTAATTTTACAGAAAGGAATGACAGGATGAAAGTAAAAAAAGTTTTAGGTGATGAGCGACGTGAGTTAATCTTAAAGTGGCTTAGGTCTAAAAATGAACCGTTAACAGGAACAGAATTAGCTACGAGAACAAATGTTAGTCGACAAGTTATTGTTCAAGATATTTCCTTGTTAAAAGCACGTGGTGAACCAATTATTGCAACAAGCCAAGGATATATGTATATTCATGACAAAAGACCAAGCCAAAAACAGATTGAAAGACTTATTGCCTGTAAACATGCCCCCGAACAAACTAGAGAAGAGCTCTACTTAATTGTAGATCATGGGGTCACTGTGAAAGATGTAATTATTGAACATCCTGTTTATGGTGATTTAACCGCTTCAATAATGGTTAGCAACCGAAAAGAAGTCGATGAGTTCCTAAAAAAAATTGAAGAGACAAAAGCTTCTTATTTATCTGAACTAACAGATGGTGTTCACCTGCATACACTTGTGGCTAATACTAAAGAAGATTTAGATGAAGTATGTCAGGCTCTTAAACAAACAGGTCTTTTAATTCAAGAGGAAGTAATAGACTAGTTTTTCCTTTATACTTCTTAAATTAAGTAGAAAAATGCTTGGAACAGAAGAACAGAATGTTCACAAGCATTTTTTCTTTTGACAACAGAGTAATATTAAATAACAGTTATTTGATTTGATAAGATGTATAACTTCCTAAAACTTTTACACTACAACCGAGTGCCTCAAGCTCGGCTATCGCTCCAGGGATTAACACCTCATCCATTTTCATATCAATATCAATAATAAATAAATAATTCCCTAGCCCTGTCTTCATCGGACGGGATTCAATTTTTGATAAATTTAATTTCCTCCAGGCAAAAGCGGATAAAACTTGATGTAACGAACCTGCTTGGTTTGTAGGAAGTGTTACAACTAATGTTGTTTTTTCAATCCCATTTTCAATATGAGCAGGTTTTTCAATTCTAAAGCTTTTATTGGGATGAAGCATAACAAATCGTGTATGATTATGGACATAATCATGAATATTCTTTTTGACAATATGTAATCCATATTCTTTTGCTGCTAGTTCATTTGCAATAACAGCTACATTTTCATTTGGAAAATCGCTAATGTACTTAGCTGCCGCACCCGTTGAGGTTGCATATTCATGTACGATATTTGGAAAGTGTTGATGTAAAAACTTATGGCATTGCGCTATCGCATGCGAATGAGAATACACACGTTCAATCTTTTTCCAATAATCCTTTCTCTCTGGATGAACCATTAAATGTTGCTCTATCGGTGCAATCAGTTCACCGACAATATATAGTGGTTTTTCGTGTATCAAGTAATCAACCGTTAAATTAACTGATCCTTCAAGGGCATTTTCAATTGGTACAACCGCTAAATCAACCACTTCATTTTCAACTGCTTCCATACTACTTGGAATCGTTAAATACGGAATCAGTTCTTCATTTGGACCGAAAAATTTAGAAACAGCTAAATGGGTAAATGTTGCTTTCGGCCCTAAATAACTTACCTTCATCGCTAACTCGTCCTTCCTATGCTCCTGAACTTAATAATTCTACCTTTTCTACAAATTCTAATTTACGAAGCTTACTAAGTAAATCATTAATATCTTCTTTCATTCCATTTGTATTTAATGATAACGTTACGTTCGCTCTTCCTTGTAATGGAATGGTTTGGTGAATAGTTAAAACGTTACAACCTGCTTCAGCAACAATGGCTAATAGATTTGATAAAGTTCCTGCTCGATCTTCAAGATGAAAAAAAAGTGTAATAATTTTCTCTTTTACGACTGTATGAAATGGAAAAATAGCATCACGATATTTATAAAAGGCACTACGGCTCATATCCACTCGTTGCACAGCTTCTTGAACAGAAATGGCTTTCCCACGTTCCAAAAGCTTTTTTACCTCTAAAGTTTTTCGCATAGCTTCTGGGAGAACATCCTCTCTAACTAAATAAAAAATTTCATCCTTCATGGGCCGGCTCCTTTCTTAGAGAATAACGAGGAATAGTTGGAAAATAGAGCTTTCCAACTATTTATTAATCAATAAATTCAAATTCATAATCGAGTAGTCGAACCGTGTCGCCATCTTTAGCTCCTTTTTCTCTTAAAGCATCATCTACACCCATACCCCTCAACTGACGTGCAAATCGACGAACCGATTCGTCTCTTGAAAAGTCTGTCATTTTAAATAGTTTTTCGATTTTCTTCCCAGATAAAACAAAGGCCCCATCGCTATCACGGGAAATCGTAAAATCAGGCTCTTCTTTTTGGAATTTATAAACAACTCGATGAGCGGATGGTTCATCTTGCTCGTATAATGGAAACTCTGGCGTATTTTCAAGTAAATCAGCTATTTCAAACAGCAACTCACGTAATCCTTGACGTGTAATCGCTGATATCGGAAATATTTTCACATCATCTTGTAGCTTTGATTTAAATATTTCTAAATTTTCTTCTGCACCAGGCATGTCCATTTTATTGGCTACGATAATTTGTGGGCGTTCCGTAAGGCGTAAATTGTATTGTTTTAATTCTTCATTGATTTTCAAATAGTCTTCATAGGGGTCTCTACCTTCCATTGCGGACATATCAATCATATGAACGATAACTCTTGTTCGTTCTATATGACGTAAAAATTGGTGTCCAAGACCGACACCTTGATGTGCACCTTCAATAAGTCCTGGTAAATCGGCCATAACAAAGCTTCGACCATCTTCTGTTTCAACCACACCTAAATTCGGAACGATTGTCGTAAAATGATAAGCTCCAATTTTCGGTTTTGCACTTGATACAACAGATAACAATGTTGATTTACCGACACTTGGATATCCGACAAGCCCAACATCAGCTAGAAGCTTCAGCTCTAAAACAATATACCGCTCTTCACCAGGCTCACCTTTTTCACAAATCTCAGGTGCTGGATTTGCTGGTGTAGCAAAACGAGTATTACCTCTTCCACCTCGTCCACCTTTTGCAATGATTGCCTTCTGCCCATGTTCTGTTAAATCAGCAATAATTTCCTTCGTATCATCGTCCATAACAACCGTTCCAGGTGGTACTTTTACAACTAACGGCTCCGCATTTTTTCCGTGCTGGTTTTTAGACATTCCGTTCTCGCCTCTTTTGGCCTTAAAATGCTTTTGGTAACGGAAGTCCATTAATGTACGGAGGCCTTCATCTACTTGAAATATGACATCACCGCCTTTTCCTCCATCTCCACCAGCAGGTCCTCCTTTCGGGACATATTTTTCACGGCGGAATGCTACCATTCCGTTACCGCCGTCTCCACCTTTCACGTATATTTTGACTTGATCGACAAACATAAGATGTATCCTCCTAAATTAATTGTTCGTCCTTCACTACAATTTTAACTAATAATTCAGAACGATTATATGAAACTTCTTTCAAATTCAATAAAGGTTCATGACTTGTTGATAAAAAAGCCCTTAATTCTTTACTTTCTTTTAGTATGCCATGAAAGTCAAATAAGAATCGAGTTTGATGTTGATCCGTTTCGATTGTTAGCATTAAATGATTGTCACCTTCTGGTTCGACTGCTTCTTCAATCAATGTAAAAAATGTTTGAACCCAGTTCGTCATGGATTTATCAAAATTTGATAAATCCATGACATCACCTAAAATAAAGTACTCTATTGTATATGAATGGTTCATCCAATTATATGTAAGAATGTATTCAGCAAATTGATTCATTTTTAAGTTGCACAATTTTGATTCATGCTGAGCTTCCATGACAATTTCATCAATCATATCTTTAGCACGATCATATTTTTTTAGGGCTAAATTCCCTTTTAATAATTGTAATTTGTTCATCCAATCATGTCTGGAGTGGCTTAGAATCTCAATAATACTCCATCTTTTATTTGATTTATCCATTTTTCCACTCCCAATCTTACACTTCAAATTTGTTCATTCCATATGTACAAAAATTATATCAGACTTTTTTAATAATGATAAAGATATACTTCCAAATTTGTTTTTTTATGTATAAAAAAGTTTTTCTAAAACTGAAAAAACTCTAACCTCTTCAGGTTAGAGTTTTTATGTGCTATTAAGCTTCTTGTGCTACAGGATATACACTAACTTTTTTCTTGTCGCGACCATAGCGTTCAAAACGAACGATACCGTCTACCTTTGCGTAAAGTGTATCATCACCGCCACGACCAACGTTTAAACCTGGATAAATTTTAGTTCCACGTTGACGATAAAGAATAGAACCACCTGTTACGAATTGGCCATCAGCACGTTTTGCACCAAGACGCTTCGCAATGGAATCACGACCGTTTTTTGTAGAACCTACTCCTTTTTTCTGTGCAAAGAATTGAAGGTCTAATCTTAACATCCCATTCCACCTCCTAAAAATTATGGTTGTGAATACGAATATATTCACCGTAATCCCGTTCAATCGTTTTTAAGGATACGAGCATACCTTCAAGTAACAATTGGACCTTCTCCGATGTAAGGGAGTCCAGATTCTCCGGAATTTCAACACGCAAAAAGCCTTTTTCCTTCATTTCGATGACTGGCTTCACCTTTATTAAAACTTCAATTGCATTCACTGTTCCAAAAGAGACAGCTGATGCACCAGCACATACAATATCCTTTCCAGGATTATCAAAATACGCGTGTCCAGTCATTTCAAAAGATTGAATGAATCCGGCTTTTGAACGATTAATATAAACATGTATCATACGGAACAGCCTTTAATTATGCGTTGATTTTTTCAATAACGACTTTTGTATAAGGCTGACGATGACCTTGCTTTTTACGTTGATTTTTCTTTGGCTTATATTTGAAAACGATGATTTTTTTCGCACGACCATGCTTTTCAACTTTAGCAGTTACAGTCGCACCTTCAACAGTTGGATTTCCAACTTTAACGTCGTCTCCGCCAACGAAAAGAACTTTGTCAAAAGTAACTGTTTCGCCTTCTTGTGCGTTTAATTTTTCAACGTAAATAGCTTGACCTTCTTCAACTTTTACTTGTTTACCACCTGTTTCAATAATTGCGTACATCTTTTTGCACCTCCTATTTATACTAAGACTCGCCAGTACAGGTGCCGACAGATTGTCGAGCTTTCAACCTATTCTGAGCGGTTGTAGCACGGGTGCTACAAACAATAACATTAAGATAATAACAAATTTCTCAATTAATTGTCAATAATATTCGATTTTTGTTTTCATCTTCCAGCTTTTTCTTCGATCTCTTTTATTGTTCCATAGTGAGAAATATGAAATGATTCTAATTTTTCATTAGGTACAAGATAAATTTTTATTTTCAATTGATCTTCAAGATTGAGTAAATGTGTCTGAAATTCTTTTTCATATAGTTCAGCAATTCGTGGGTTCGTTTCAACTAAAATAGCTTCAACATCACGGTTTTTAAATTCTAATAATGAACGCTCTAATTTATAAGCAGTCGTTTCTTTTGAATCAATACTTCCAGTTCCATCACATTTTGGACATGTTTCGGTTATTTGTTCAGCTAACGATTTACGTATTTTTTTTCTTGTAAGCTGAAGGATGTTTAGTTCCGTAAAGCCAATAATTTTTGTAAAAACACGATCTTTTTTAAATTCATCCTTTAATAAATCAATAATCATTTCACGGTCTTCTTTATCCTTCATATCAATGAAGTCAATCAAAATAATTCCGCTTAAATTTCGAAGACGAATTTGCCGGGCGATTTCAATAGCTGCTTCTTGATTTGTTTTCATTATTGTATCTCGGTAAGCATATTTCCCTGAAAATCTTCCAGTGTTTACATCAATAACATTCATCGCTTCCGTTTGCTCTATGACAATAAACGATCCACATTTTAACCAGACAATTTTTTTGAGCGCTTTGTTGATTTCTTCTTCAATATGATAACAGGAAAATATATTCTCTTTCCCTTTATAATGGGTAAGTTGAATGTTCTTATTTAGTGATGTTATTTTTTTTAATTTTGGAGCTAGCTGATAGCAATCAAAAATAATTTCATCAATAGAGATCGGAGAGATTTCTTGAATAATTCTTTCAATAAAGCTTTCTTCTCCATACAGTAGTTCTGGAGTTTTATTCTTTTTTTGTAATACTTTCTTAAATGACAACTTTAATTGATGAAACGTATCCTCAAAAACTTCATTAGATAGCTGTTGGGCTTCTGTTCGTATAATAAGACCATCGTTATCCAGAAGCTTTTTCGCTAAATTTTCTAGTCTCTTTCGTTCAGAAGAGGAGGTAATTTTTTTCGAAAGAGCTAAAACAGAATCATATGGTTTATAAACAAGTGCTGAGCTTTTAAATTCCAGGTTCATCGAAAGTTTTGGAGATTTATGCTCATTACCTTCTTTTATTACTTGAACAATTACTTCTTCCCCTTCATGAATGAATGTTGAAATTGTGGCATTCTGTTTTTCAGGGTTTCGTTTAACTTCCTCAATATATGATAAAACATCATTTCGATGAAGATATCCGATGACACCATTACCTATGTCAACAAATGCTGCTTCTAAGCCTGGCTTTACATTTCGAACTCTTCCACGATAAATATTTCCTGTCTGTATTTTATCTTTTGTTTCTTTTATAAAAATTTCTGCTAAACGCCCATTTTCCATTAAAACAAGACGTTGTTGCTTCGTTACTGCATTAATGATTAGCTGCCGCAACTGAATACCTCATTTCTTTTTACAATGTTGTCTCTATTAACTCATGTATTGGAAATAACGTCAATAAACATACATTAAATCACCAACTTTTGCATTTAACCTTTTATCTGAAAAATAGGCATGCAATAATTCATTTTCATCAAATTGGAATACTTTCTTTCCGTCTTTTTCAACAATAACAGGATGCTTACACCCTCTTTGAAACTTTAATAATACTTCATATATCGGTTCATCCTGATCTACAGTAATTGGCCTTAACACTAAAAACTCCTGCTTCTTACCATAATACCGTTCAATTAAAAAGCGCATATAGGCAAATGAACGTTGTTTATATTCCTGATAAATAGAGTATAAAAGAAATGTAATAATTAGCCATAAATTTAAATGGTAAGGTAGGATAATCAAACTAATAATGGCTAAAAGAATAATAAATATAACTGAACAGATTATGGTAAGTCGATGTGCAACTGGAAATGATTTAAAAATAGAAAAACATAAGAATAGAAGTTTCCCACCATCAAGAGGCCAGATTGGTACTAAATTAAACAATAAAATGGTTATATTAAAGATCGTAAATAATTGATAGGTTGCACTCTCAAAAATACCGAAGTAAAGTAGTAGAAAGGCAGCTCCTTGCAACCATACATGTTGAAGTGGCCCAGATAAAATGACAAGAAGCTCTTCTTTATATGGACGATTCCCGTATTCCTCTACCTCTACAACTCCTCCAAAAGGGAACAATATGATGTTTTTAATGCGCCATGAAAAAAAACGGGCACAAAGTGCATGACCCATTTCATGAAAAAAAACAATTATAAAAAGTAGAATAAGCTGTTTAAATTGAGCCGTCACAATACTTAATGCAGCAACAATCCAAAACAAAGGGTGAATGTGAATTTTAAACATTAATGACAAATATTTAATCAAATGAGATCACCTGATTTGGATCAATAAATTGATCACCTTTTTTTATAGCAAAATAATAGGTACCCTGTTTATTTTGATTTTGATTGACTTGACCAATAGGTGCTCCCATTTCTACAAAGTCATATAATGCGACATCTATTTCTTTTAAATTTCCATACCAAGTTTCCGTTCCATCTGCATGCTGTAAAATGACAGTTAATCCTGTTTTTTCTTTCCTTCCAGCTTCAATCACTATACCTTCATTCATTGCTTCTACGACTTTTTTCGTTGTCTGAACGGTAACACCTTGACCATTATCTTGAAAGCTCTCTAATACATGACCTGATGCAGGTACTGCAAATTGATTATCATTGGTCGAATTAGATGAGGGAGCTGGAGAAAAAAAAGCGATTGGACTTCCGAATCGTTCTTCATACCATTTAGATACAGCCGCAAAATTAAACTCTTCCTCCATTACATCCTGTACAACAAATTGTGCTTTTTTAAATACTCCTTCATCATTTTTATAAATGATGGCAGTTATGAGAACAAGACAAGCTGCTAATAATAGCTTCATTACAAAAATGTCCGAACGAAATAAAGGATGAATACCTTTTTTATAATTGTCTTCATAATAAGAAGATGTATTGGTGTAGGAAGCTTCCTTCTCAAAAGAAACCGGCGGTGTGTCTTTTTTATTAGTTTTTGTATTTTGCCAATTTAAGCGCTCACGCTTTCGTTTTGCAATTCGTTTTTTAATCTCCTCCGCACGACGATTCATGTTTGTTCATCATCCTTTTTCTATCAGTTTGTAAAATTGTATGCCTTGTCCTTTTTAGATATGACATGTTTTGCAATGCAAAAGGAAATGGAGTAGTTAAATAAACAACAGAACCTGAACTTTTATTTGTTGACTTGATTTTAAACAAAAAAAGCAATCTCCAAAGAAGATTGCTTTTTTATATTATTAAACTTTTACTCCAAAGAAACGTTTTATTTTTGCAAAAACTCCTCTATCTTCTTCCTCTAATGATAATAATGGTACAGATTCCCCTAATATTCGTCTTGCGATATTTCGATAGGCTATTGAAGCTTTATTATCCGGATTCATAACAATTGGCTCTCCAGAGTTAGAAGCTTTAATGACCTCATCATCATCTGCGACTATTCCTAATAAATCGATTGAAAGGTGATGAACAATTTCATCCACTTCAAGCATGTCACCGGTTTTCATTAAGTGATTTCGAATACGATTAATGATGAGCTTCGGTGCTTCTATATCCTCTTTTTCAAGTAAACCGACTATTCGGTCGGCATCTCTAACAGCTGAAATTTCTGGTGTTGTTACAACTATGGCTTTATCTGCACCTGCTACAGCATTTTTATATCCTTGCTCAATTCCTGCTGGACAGTCAATAATGATATAATCATAATCTTGTTTTAATTCCTCAATGAGTTTTGCCATTTCGCTTGGAGATACTGCTGACTTATCGCTCGTTTGTGCTGCTGGTAATAAGTAAAGATAGCCGTCAAAACGCTTATCTTTTACTAGAGCTTGATGCATTTTACATCGACCTTGAACCACATCAACTAAATCATAAATGATTCTATTTTCCAGTCCCATGACAACGTCTAAATTACGAAGACCAATATCTGTATCTACTAAACATACTTTTTTTCCGAAAATAGCAAGAGCGGTGCCTACATTCGCTGATGTAGTTGTTTTTCCTACTCCGCCTTTACCAGATGTAACGACTATCGCCTCACCCATGATTTATCCTCCCCTCAAACCTAGTTAAATTGGGCCTAAGATGAGATAGATCTTGTAATCGTCCAATTACGATGGATTCATCTTCATCTATGTATGCACACTCCATAGAACCGTCTGAACGATTTTCTTGTATTAATTCTGGAGTATGGCTCCATTTATTAGATATGCGAAGCTGTATTGGTGTCATGACTGAAGCTGCAATAATAGCATTTGAATCACCTTCAAAACCAGCATGAGCAGTTCCCTTTAAAGCACCCATAATAAATATATTCCCTGTTGCAATTACAGTTCCTCCTGGATTGACATCTCCAATTAACAGTAAATCACCATTTATTTTTATAACCTGTCCTGATCTTATCACTTTTGCTACCGAAACAATTTCGGTTTCCTGTTTTAGCCTTAAAGCTTCTTCCTTTGTCATGACATTTGAATCAATCGATTCGACAAATAAATTGCGTTTTTTTCGAATTAAGCTTTTTAATTTTCCTTCTTGTTGCTTCGTTAAATAACGATTCCCAACCTTTAAAACAACCCCAATTAAAGGTCCTTCTTCTTGAACATATTGTCTTTTAGATAACATAATTTCGAGTTCACGTTCAATATCACTAAATGAACAGGTATCATCTAAATATAAAGTCAATCCATCCTTAGTACCTTTTATCGTTACATAATATTGTTTTTGAGCCTTCACGATGTTCACCTCAACATGAAAACTATTCGACATTTACTATAAAAATCCTTTTAAATCATTGTATTTAATCTTCATTTTCATTTATTTGTAAGCTCAAAATAAACTTTTTTAAAGGATAGATTAACAGTATGGCAACCGTTGCATTCACTGCGAGAGTCGGTAACAATCGATTGTTTGTAAAATCATTTATATCCATACTAGTCATCCCAATGAGCAAATATAGACCATATGTATAAAATTCTAATAAAGAAATGGTTATTAAGCTCAGTAAAAAAAGAACGAATACATTATTATGAAATGCCTTTAAAGCCTTTCGTGTTAAATAGGCTAAAAGAGGGAACGTAAATGTATAGATTCCTACAACTTCTGTGTAAAACACATCATAGAGAAACCCAAATAAAAACCCATAAATAATACCAATCGATTGGGTTGTGTAAGCCGAGATAGCAATCAAGAACACAACGATAAAATGTGGAACCACTATCTTTTCTTCTGATAGAAAAGATAGTGGTATTAAATCAACAAAAATACTTTCACTAACAAATCCAATAAATAATACAAACAGAAGAAAAAACCTTTTCATCATTCTTCTTCCTCTTCTGCTAATTCATTTAATTCAATAATTGGCATATCTCTTTTTACAACCATTACACGTTTAATATCGTAAAAGTCAGCTGAAGGTTTTACATAAGCAATATTCGCCAATCCATATGCATCTGGCTCTACTTTTAAGACTTGTCCAATTATTAAACCTTCTGGAAAAATTCCCCCTAATCCAGATGATGTGACAATTTGACCTTCCTTTGTTTCTGCATCTGATTCAATAATCCTCATTTTTAAAGCTTTTAAATCCTCGTCATACCCTTCTATTAAACCGAATACTTTTCCATCATCTATAGTAATGACTGCTGAAATACGATTTTCACGATCTGGAGAGCTTAATAATTGAATGGTTGATGTAAATTGGCTAGTACTTTTGACCTTACCAATTAATCCTTTTGCCGTTATGACTGCCATATCCTTTTGAACACCATGAAGCTCACCCTTATCAATAATGATAAGCTCGTTCCATTGGTCAGGATTTCTGGCAATTACTGTTCCTCTAATGGATTCATAGCGACGAAGGTCACCTTCATTAATAAGATCTAACTCTTCTTTTAGTCTTTCATTCTCTTGCTTTAAAGATTGTAGCCTTTCCTCTAAGTGCATATACTGATTTAATTGACTACGTAAAATTTCATTTTCTTCATATGTATTTAACATATCATTTACATTCTCAAAGAAGCCCGCAACAAATTGTGCGGGCCGATAAAAGACACTTTGGATAAATCCTGTTGTATCTTTAACAAATTCTTCTGGCCATGAAAGATTTCGATCCTTTTTTAAAGAAAAACCAATCAATGCCACCAAAATGATTACACCTGCGAGCAAAAGGATTAATCGTTTATTTAATAGAAACTGTGGCATTATTTACACCTCTAACTACTTTTGATCTTTCGCTCGGTTTTTGAATAAATGAATGTGCTCTAGCGCTTTTCCGGTTCCTATTGCAACGCAATCTAACGGATTTTCAGCGATAAGAACTGGCATGTTGGTTTCTTCACTAATGACTTTGTCTAAGTTACGTAATAAAGCTCCTCCGCCTGTTAACACAATACCACGATCCATAATATCAGCTGCTAACTCAGGTGGAGTTTTTTCTAGTGTATTTTTCACTGCATCAACAATCGCATCGACAGTATCACTTAGTGCCCCCGCAACTTCTTCAGCAGTAATTTCAATCGTCTTTGGTAAACCTGTAAGTAAATCTCGTCCACGAATTTCCATATTTTCTATACCTTCAGGAGAGCCCGCAGATCCAATTTCCATTTTAATGGTCTCCGCAGTACGGTCACCTATCATTAAGTTATACGTTTTGCGAATGTAATTGATAATCGCTTCATCCATTTCGTCACCAGCTACACGAATGGATTGACTCGTAACGATACCTCCAAGTGAAATAATAGCAACTTCTGTTGTACCTCCACCTATATCCACAACCATGCTTCCAGTAGGTTCCCAAACTGGTAAGTTCGCACCGATAGCTGCTGCAAATGGCTCTTCAATAGTATACGCATCACGTGCTCCAGCCTGCCTTGTAGCATCGATAACAGCTCGTTCTTCTACAGCCGTAATTCCAGAAGGAACACATACCATGACATATGGCTTACGTGAAAATAATCCTTTATTCTTAGTTGCCTGCTTAATATAGTATTTCATCATTGTTGCTGTCGTTTCATAATCGGCAATAACACCATCTTTCATAGGTCGTAAAGCTACAACATTCCCCGGAGTACGACCAATCATATTTTTCGCATCATTACCTACAGCAACAATTTGCTTTGTATCTGTTTGTAACGCAACTACAGAAGGCTCTCGTACGACAACACCTTTTCCTTTAACAAAAACTAAGGTGTTCGCTGTACCTAAATCTATCCCAAGGTCTCTTGTACCAATTCCAAACATGAATTGTATCTCCCTTTCTGAACAAAATACTAAAAACTCAAAAATTTATGCCATTATTTTGTTATTCTAAAAAACTCATAGACATTATTATAGCGTAAATTTATCAAAAAAAAAGTGCTACCAATATCCTTTTTCGTTTGTACGGCATTACATTTCTCATACATATTCTAATATGCTACAAAAGTCCGATATCAATAAGACATTTTTCAATTAATTCCCCTTTGGACTATGGAAAATCTCCAGAAATGATTATACAAAAAGAAGAAAAAATATATGCTTCTCATTTAAAACAAATCGCGGATGAATTTGTGAGGCATAAACATCCAAAGCTTTATGTAGTAATTGTTTTTATAAAGATTACCCTAATATCATTATACTATCTTTTTCCAGAGGATAGAACAACCTTTGATTATGCAAAAATTGAGTTCTAAAGCTTAATAAAATGATGAGGTCGAAAATTATGGGACATCCAAAACCTTCTTTATCTTTAGCGTACTCCTATTTCAAATTGAACTCTTTGAAGAAAAAAGTTTTCAAAAATTACTCACAATTTCTTCATAGGATTGTTCATCTTTATTATAACCAATTTGATAAGCTACAACTGAACATTTATGATTTTTGAAATTAAAAACATTTTCTCTCCACCAGTACATTAAATAATTAATAAATTTGATGGAAAATTCTTTTCCTTTTCTCTCCTTTAAAGTTAAGCAAATATCGTCTGGTATTCCTGAATGTTCAAAGTCCCCTTGAAGAATATTCCGTATATTTCTTCTGATCCAAAATTTCCTGTACCAAAATGTTGTAAAAACTCCTTATAGCTTTGTGGAATCAACAAGATCAGGGTAAAATTTCATTAATTCAACCGCCTTATAATAATCATGCAAGCTCACAAGATATCTCCTTTCTCAAAATCATCTACTCTTTACTACCATTTATGTCTAGGTTTTTAAAACATTTAAATCTAGTTATTTATTATCTTATACTTCCCATATGACACTTACTGTTTCAAAAATAATTTTATCCAGTGTATTATATTACGAAATATTTAATCCATATGAATAAATTCCTTGATCTCATAACAAAACACTAATTTGATTTAAGATCTACTTTTTTGGTTTCCAATTTAAATTTGGTTTTTTACCCCAAATTCTATCGAATCCCCAATATGCTTCATATTTCCTTGAATACACTGTTTCATTTATAGATATATCGTCTGTAAACCAAAGTACGTCTATTAAGACCATAAAAAGTAGACTGTATATGATATTAGTATGATTTTCAAATTCACCTGTATAACCATGAGCATTCCATTCTACCAACTTACTTTTTCTTACCATACCTATTTGTAAATCATCCTGATATATTGAGAAAACATCCCCTTTTAAGCCACCTGTATGGTAATAACAAAAATAGGTTTTATTATCTATTGAAGCAATAAATTTATCTTGAATAATTGTCTTTGGAACCTTAATTTCACCTATACAAGAACCATCCATTTCTAATTCAAAATTGATTGGTATAAACCAATTTAGAATAGGGATTTTTTGAAGTATAGGAGTTATTTGACTTTGCTCTTTGATTAAAGCTATTTCCTTGTCTTTTTCATCAAATAAAGAAATTTTTCTTTTTTCGAATGCTATTCTTCTGTTTGCTTTTCCTATGTATTTTGTATTATTTACTGTCAAAAAATAAGTATGCTTCCACTTAGCAATTTGCTGTTTCATTTCGATGATCACATGAAATTCCTCCTGAAACATGATTATATTTACAATATATTCAATTATTATAAGAAAAAAATCAATTACTATTATTTAATAGATTGTTATCACTACCCAAAAATCTTTTATACTTATATGTATTTTCATTCATTTTTTAGCCTTTCGTTTCTTTTATTGTTTTTAATTTTTTATTGTAACTCAATTATTTCTAAAGCATCATTGGACTTATTATAATTTTTTTGTCAACAATGCCTTTCACTACTAATGTTTCCTTAAACCTTCTTGTATCTCTTTTATTAAATTACCTAAATCATATTACATTATCCAATCTATTAAGATAATTCTATTAACTAAATAGCCATATCTGTTCTACTTCACAATACTCTATTTAAATCTATTTACTCCAAAATCTAATGAACATGACTTTCATTGAAAGAATTGTAAGCACAAACATTTACATAATTTTGTCTAACTAATGAAATTTGTGAAACATTTCACAAAACCCCTTGTTTCCATCTCCTTCCGAGCGTATAGTAATAATCAAATAATAAAAATACCTGATTTCGGAAGGAGAAATATTCATGACACATTCTGAGATTGAAGCAATAGAGTCTCTTTGCAAGAAAGCTCAGAATTCAGTTTATTTAACGACTGTGAGACCTTTGGAATACTTTTTTCGGGCAATGCTTGCCGGTACATTCATTGGCTTTGCTTTAATTTTTACATTAAAATCGATTAACACAATGTTTTTACAAGATTCTCCATTCACATTACTTGTTGGAGGTTTCATCTTCGGAGTTGCACTTGTTCTCATTGTTTACGGGGGTGCTGAACTATTTACAGGAAATACGATGTATTTTACCTCCTCGACATTAAGACGGTTTACATCAATAAAAGAGACCGTAAAAGTGTTAATTCTTTGCTATGTTGGTAATGCAATGGGTGCTTTTTTATTTGCTCTATTCATCCTTCCAACTGGGATCATCCAAGAACTAGGTATGAATCAGTGGCTGTTTTCTGTCGTGGAAAGTAAAATGAATCATTCGTCATTAGAAATTTTTGTGCGCGCCATTTTTTGTAACTGGATGGTATGTTTAGCGATATTTATTCCAAAACAAATGAAACATGACATAGCGAAAATTTTCACAATGATGCTTCTCGTTTGTGCGTTTTTTGTTTCAGGATTTGAACATTGCATTGCTAATTTTTCTTTGTTTAGTTTTGCCTTACTCGCTCCTCACCCAGAAACTATTACACTTTATGGAGCATTACATAATATTTTCTTTGCAACCTTTGGAAACATCATTGGTGGAAGCTTATTCATGGGGTTTCTCTATACTTGGCTAAACAAAAATCACCTACAGTCAAACCCTTTTGTCAAAAAGCAACAATCAGCATAATAGCACAAAAGCAAGCGATTGTTTATCTTTTTTCCCTTAACAGGGTAATGAAAATTTACGACTAAAATATTAATCGTATCTTGTAATTAAAATATAAGGGACTGCCTTAAAACTACAGCTTCAGACTCCACAACCCACTATTTAAGTATAACCTAAGTGTTGAACATCTATATTTTTGGTTTAGGTATGTGGAGTCAGATCCTTATGAGACAGTCCCTTTTCTACATATTTCTTCCCACTAATAAATACCATTACCGATTACCTTTCCGCATTCTACTTAATGCTTTGTTGCTACGATGGCCACACCACTCATTGTCTGCTCTCTGACAGATAATTTTGCAAACATATTAGAAGCTGCCGATCTTCAAAACACTTCTCGAGGATAGAATCAGGGTTAGATGTAAGGAATTTTCTTAATACATCTATTCAATGAATTAAACCGCCTGTAATTATACAGACGGTTTGTTAAGCGGACAGGCTGTACAATATCCATGCCCTTTTTCAGCAAGATATGCAAGGCAACAAGCAGGTTTTAATCGCAACTGCTTTTCTGGATGAGCCGGATTCTGAATCATTTTAAAGCGGATATCAAATGGGTTTTTCTCTATCCCGAAACAAGAAGCCGGAATCTCTTTTACAAGAATGTGGAAAGTTACTTTAATCTCTTTCTTTTTTTTCTCAGGGTAATTCTCAAGCCAGTGATCAACATTATTATATAGCCGTGATGGCAACTGCTTCCAACAATGATTCAAAGAAATAGAAGTAACATTATTCAAAGTTTCAAACAAAGGTCGTATTGTTTCACTGTAAAAGGATGTCAGAACTTTTTTTCTCCATAAATACGAGTCCTGTTCCCTTGAAAGAATCGAGAGTCGATCGATTTGAAATGACAACCAGATGGACCTGCTTTCGTCCTCATTATGTTCTTTGTGCTCCACCAGCTGAATCGACAAGTTATCGAGAGACCAGTCAGGCAACTGATCATAAAAGGTGACAGCATACTGGACACCGGAACATAGAAAAGCTAGCCAGGATGCAAGCCTAATACCCATTACCTCCGGTTTTTCCACACCACTTTCACGTCCAAAAGTTTGTAAAAATTCATATAAATTATCTTCTTCAATTAATGTAGAAGCTGGAAAAGAATATAACAGTCCTTCAGGCTTTTCCTGTCTTATGTGATAGTGGTCGGCGAGAATATCGAGTAATAACTTCATTCTGCCTTACTCCCCGGTTAAATTTTCAACAATTTGATCAACTAGAATGGAACTTCCGATTGGTCCCATACCGTAGTACATAAAATTATCTGCTCGATAAATCTGTTCAGATTTAACAGCTTCTAGATTATTCCAGACATGACTCTTTTCAAGCTCTTCCATCAAACGTTGTGGACCTTCACCACTGTTTGTCATTAAAAAGATGATATCTGGGTTAAATACAAATAAACCTTCCATGGTCAAATCCTGGCTCCATTCCTCTTTTGGATAATTTTTCATAATACTCATTCCTAAATCTTCATATAAAAGACGGCCAATTTGACCATATTCCCCGTAAACCCGATAGGCTTTATTATTGATTCGGAGAAACATCACCTCTTTTCCGTCAACAATATCTTTAATTTTCTCTCTAGCTTCAGCCACTTTTTGGTCATACTCTTTAATTACCAGTTCCGCTTTCTCTTCTTTACCAAAGATTTTTCCAAATTCTCTTACAGATTCACGAAAATTTCCCCATTCATGACTAACGATGACTGTAGGTGCAATTTTGGATAGGTCTTCATAGATTTTGTCATGACTTCCTTTATATCCAATGATTAAATCAGGTTGTAAAGACATAATTTGTTCAATATTAATTTCATATGGATCAGGAATGAACGTTAATTCACCCTCATGTCTTTCCTTTAAATAATCAGGAGCATCATAACCAGCCCAGCTTTCTGCACTTGGTACAGCAATCACTTCTTCTTCAAGAGCAACAATTGGATCCAGGAAATACTCCAGTAAAACTACCCGTTTAGGATCAGCAGGCACTTTTGTTTCTCCCATTGCATGCTTTACAATTCTTTTTTCCGTCTTAGTTTCTGCTTCCTGAGAGACAGGTTCTTTAGTTGCTGATTCACTCTGTGAATTACATCCTGCAAAAATTGCAACAACAAAAAGCAATAAAAAAGCAATAGCAAATGATTTAACCTTTTCCTGTAACATTTTTTCTTCCTCCTGAATCTTTCAAATAAATGATAATGAGAATCTTTATTGACTAGAAAAATAGTAATACATGAGGCTGAATACCTCAATGGACAATTTTGCTGATTTTTTTTGTACTTTTCCCTCATGCTTTTCCCAAAATATTTTCACATACTTTGTCCATAACCCACATATTTCCCAGGTAGCCGCAGGCTTTAAACAAATAATCATCTGCTGAGTACACTCGATGATTTTGAACAGCCGTTAATTTATTCCATTGATCAGATTGAATAAGCATTTTGAATTTTTGTTTAGAATTGTCATCAGGGTTAACCATAAGAAAGATATGATGTGGATTAAATTGAAAGAGTTCTTCCATGGAAAAATCAAGGCACCATTTCTCTTCAGGGTATTTTTCTGGCAAATTCAACCCAAGTTGCTGGTAAAGTAAGATACCCATTTGATTGTCCCTTTTTCCGTAAACACGATAACCATTAGAATGAATACGGAGAAACATGACCGTTTCGTTCACAACTGCATTTAAAAGTTTATTTTTTGTGTCTTTTACTTTATTGGTATATTTTAACAACAAATCATGAACAAGATGTTCCTTAGAAAGCGTTCTCCCAAGTTCAAGTATCGTTCTATTGGGGTTTTGTGGAAAATTCAAGGTAATAGTTGGGGCAATTTTATTCCAAAAGCTCACTCTTTCGTCATTATGACTGGTGATAATAACATCCGGTTCAGCTTTGAGGACGGGGTCAGGATTGGATAAATCGAAAAACCATTGGGTCCCTTGCATTTTATAATCTAGTAAAGGGAGCGGATGCTGCCTAGTGACCATATTCCGGTAAGATAATCCAATAACAGGCTGTATACCAAAAGATATTAAATAATCCTCGAAACCATAATCTACAACGGCAATCCGTTTACGATGCTGCTTCACATAGACTGAGGGAGAAACTCCTGTTACTTTTTTAAACGTTCGACTAAAATAAAATTCATCTTTGTATCCAACTTTTCTGGCTACTATTTTTAGCTTATTATTCGGGTACATTAACAACTGCTTTGCTTTGTTGACTCGCCATTTTGTTATATACTCAACCGGTGACAATCCAGTTCGTTCTTTAAACAATCGCGAAAAATGACTTACACTTAATCCTGCCAGATTTGCCAGTAATTGAACTGTTAAATCTTTATTTTCATATTGGTCATGGATATAGGAAAGAGCTCGATCTATTGCCGTTGTTGTACTCTCATATTGTGACTTTTCATGAATTTCTTTAATTACTGTTATCCATAGTTTCTGTGTCAAAAATGTACTCTCCCATTTTTGAAGTGGATTTTTGTTATTTCTTCGTTCCCAGATTTCACTACAAACCTCCCCTATTTTTTTTCCCTGACTTATACTTATTTCTCCTTTTAAAGGAAAAGTGGAAATAACTTCATCGTTGACCACCCATTTTCTTTGTTTTTTTGTAATTTTGACGAAAGAAAAAGGAATAAGAAAATAACTAATTCCATAATCGAATTTAGTTTCACCTTCTAAAATCATCCCAGGTGAAATCACATAAAATTTTCCTTTTTCTGCAATAGATTTTTGTCCGTTGATGCTCAATGTTCCTTTTCCATCTACAATAAAACAAAAAGCGTATGAACGAGCCATACGTTTTTTTAAAACTCCTGATTCAACTTTGTGAAAAAATACTTTTCTTGGTGATATATACAGGTCTTTGAATTCATTTATGCTCTCTTCTGTCATTGCTGTTTCCATCAATGTACCTCCTGAATTCAAAAAACTTTTAACCTCTTATTCAGTCAAAGCCTTTTTTACGTTCTTATATAATTTTTTTGAAGAAGATGCTGTTATTGTCTTTGATTTACCAATTTTTACAAATAATTCATACTTACATGTTTTGCATTTACCAAGACAACCCTTTTTCTTATGTTTTATATCTGGAAACTTCTTTTTTAATTTTTTATATACAGGCTTTAACCCGTTTTTAAAATTTTTATTGCAATAGCTGACTTTCATGATGCCACCACACTAATGTTTTATTATTCATTTAAATGTAGAATGAAAATCATTATCACTATAAAATAATGATAACCATTATCAATTAATGTGTCAATCCTCTTTCCTCCTACATTAAAGTTGAATCGAAATACACATCTTTACAATCAGGAAAGTATCAAAAAACCGTTCTTTCTATACAAATGAAAGAACGGTTTTTATATTTATATTTAAACCTTAAAGTATTCAGAAATCACAAATATCCTTTTTCCTTTAAACTCACATATTTTTGTTCACCAATGATAATATGGTCTAAAACGTCTATTCCGATTAGCTTTCCGCATTCTGCTAGACGTTTTGTTACTTCGATGTCCTCTCGACTCGGTGTCGGGTCTCCTGAAGGATGATTGTGCATACAGATAATAGAAGCTGCAGAGCGTTTTAAAGCTTCTTTAAACACTTCGCGAGGATGGACAATAGAAGCGTTCAAGCTTCCGATAAAAACCGTACGTTTTTGCAAGACTTGGTTCTTTGTATTTAAATAAAGACATATATACATTACATAAATACGAATACTTTCCCATTACTAAAAAACGATAGCCATTATGATTAAGAAAACTAATATAAACATATAATCTTTTTCTAGTTCTGAAAACAACCTTTCCTTTAATAAATATGAGTTGTGAGTTCCTTTTATTTTAACCAGTTTTATTTCTCTTTCTTTAACCAATTCGGATGACAATGCCTCCTGTTCCTTTGTGAACCTTCCGAGTTGGTCCCTGTTGCGTTCGAGGTTCGAACGCTTTTTCTTTTTCTCTCCTTCTTTCATTTTGATTCCAGACTTTTTCACCTTCGGACTGTAGAATCTTTCCTCCTTCCGATATTTCTTTTTCACTCCGGACCTTTTGCTCTTCACTCCAGTTCTTTTCTGTTTGACTAACGATGACATTGACGTCCTTACCTCCTTTTGTTGTTGGATTCTGTTCCAGCCACAATTCATGGTGTTCTAGCGACCATAAAGGCGAGGGCAGAGGGACGTCTTTCTTTTTGTGTTTAGTAATTAAATGTTGGAATACCCTCGAAAATGCTGATGAAAATAATGCAGCTCGGATGATTTGATTTCGATCTAGTGTAGTAGCTTTGAAAAGTTCTTCTACATATGTTTTGAAGATGTCAGCGTACCTGACTGTAGGACGGTACACCATTAGACGACACCTCTTTTATGATTTGTTCTAAGAGTTGACGTCCCTCTTTGGTTAAGTAGACGTCTTTACTCCCAAGCAACACAATAGCCATTTCTTTTGTCATAATTCATTTCTCCTTAATTTTTACTGACACCTTACTGGCGTCTTGGTAAAGCATACTCATTTAAATGCTTGTCCTATTACATAAAATTTTGAAGGACAAGCAATTTTTTTATAGAAGTTTAAAATTGGTGATGTAAATGGAATTGGAATGTAGATTAAAAGAAATCCTCGATTCAAGAGGAATGAAACAGACTTTTCTAGCTAAAAAAGTTGGCATATCTAATGGAACATTAAGTCTCATTGTGAGAGGAAAATCAGTACCAACGTTACCAGTGGCTTTAAGGATTGCTGAAGAGTTAGGAATGAAGGTTGAAGATATTTGGGTGAAAATGGGTAATTAAAGAAAATTTCAAAAGTAAAATCATCGTTTTGGAGAACTCCAACCAAACCAGAAAAAATACGAGAAATTAATCAGATACCGGAGTTCTCTACGGTAAAAGAATTACAGTTGTAAATCGGCTTCAAACCTATGATATGCCTGCATTTAACTGTTAACTCCATTTAACAGTTCAAGTTTAACGCACATTTGTTAAGCTTGGACTGTTAATCTTGGGGTTTTAACCGAACGTATATTTGTATATAATAGGAACAAATGTTCTGATAGAAGGTGAAATTATGAATGGGTTACTAATGTCTGCGAAAGAAAACCGCCTTAAAATGCAAATGGTCTACATGAGCGATAAATGAATCATTACGGAGCGATTCATAACGGTAAAGGATTTTAATGAAACATATATCAGAGCTTATTGCCACTGGAGAAAGCAAACACGAATTTTTAAGATAAGCAATATTCTTTCGATCGGTTTACAAAAACGAAAAGCAGGGTGAGTTTTTTATGAGTCGCTACCACATTATGTTTTGCTATTTTGAGAGAGGTCATCGTATTGTCCAGGTCATGGACTTCAAAGAAGGAAAAATTATACGATTTACAATGGATGAACTGGAGAAGGATGAACTTCCTTTGGAACTGAAAGATTACATTCAAGGAATCCAGAAAGATAACGAGAACGGAGAATTGGATATTATAAAACAAATATAAAAAGCCCCTAACTAAATATGAAAAGGGGCTTTTACACATAATACTAACGAATTGTGAACAGATCTATTAATGAAACTACTAGTTTTGTATTGGGGATTTTTTCTTTTCTTCATCTTCAACCATATAACTTATAAAATCATTTAAAAATTCCTTGTTTTTAAGAAATGCAAGTCCATACTCTTTATCTAGTCCTTCAACTTTTAATTTAAGATATTTGATAAAATCATAATCAAATATTAATAATCTAATATCAAAAATATCACCTTTTTTATAGTTTATTTGATTAAAAGATAATAAATAGTGTTGCTGAGCTAACATTAAAAATACAGTTTTTTGAAAACAATACTGAAGAGATACACTGCTAAAATAAAAATCTACATTGAGTTCTTCTAATATTTTTAAATTAATTTCTTCACTTTGGAAAATATCCGAATTTATTTCTACTTGATCTAAATATTCATTTATTGACATTAATATAGAATTTATTGTTATAGGTTCTATATTTTTACAAAGTACTTTTATTAAAAATCCAGCACATTGATAATGACCTAACTCAATTGATTTTACAATTAATAAAATCCCCATTAGAGTAATTGTTTCAATTTTTTTATCATAATCTTCTATAGGATTATCGATAAATTTTTGATTTATTTTATAACCATTAAAATTTATATTTGTTTGTTCGTTTACGTTTAATTCAATAAAATCGTTTAAAGTGGAATTTAATAATATGTTTGTTAAATCGGTTAAAAATTTAATGTTATTTCTTTCGATAGCATATAACATTAATGCTAAGGATAGTGCAGTTAGGTCCATAAATTTTATGTGTAGGTTAGACTGTCTTTCTTGTTCATACATTATCTTAAGTACCTTCATTAGATCCATTTTACGATTAGATTCTAAAATTGTCATCATTTCATAAACATACTTATAATATTCTAATAAAAACAACTCTGCTTTTTCGGATTGTTGTTCTAAAAATTCAGGATATTTATTATATTTTTTTATTTCATCAACAATTGCCTTACTAGCTTTAAATTGAAATTTATTAGGTGTTAAATCTTTGTAAAAATCAATAATTAAATTTATATCATTGGTTGATGAAGTAGATAAAGAATACCTTAGTAAATATAAATTTTTATTTAGAATAAGTGAATAAATTTTTAAAAAATCTTCATGAGAAACTAGAACTAACTCTTCAAAAAATTCATTATTAAGTTTTCTTATGTATTTTATAATTTGTTGATTATAATTTTTATTAGAATCAAAAAAATCAATTTCTAAATTGTACTTTAATTTTGAAATAAGAATTTGATAGACTATTTCTAGGTGTAAAAGCATTAGATTAAGTTTTTTCTTTATTTTAGATGAATAATAAGTACACTCATGAGCAAAAGATACATCAACATTTTGCAGCTTATTTTTAAATTTAGTTAATTTTTTTTCCAATTGTTTTATTCTTTTTTCAAATAAGAGAAAGTTTTTTTTACTTACTATGAATAGATTAATTGAGCTTAATATTTTAATATATAAAATAATAAGTGTTATAAGCCAAATTAACGTTATTATAATAATTGTTACAGAGAAAATATTACTTTCATAAACTTTTTCTAAAATTTTCAAATACTTATATTCTATGTAAGCAATTATTAATATTATACTAATTGTTATATAAATAAAGTTTAAAAATTTATTTGTTCTTTTCAATGTAGAGTAAGCTATTTCTTTTCGTTCTCTATAAGCAAATATATATATTGTAAAACTCAAGGGAATTATAAACCTTAACATTAGAAATAAATCATTAATAAATATTTCCCTGGTTGTTGAATCCATCTAATATAAACTTACCTCCAAACAAAATACAGTAACTTTATGTAGTTACTGTATTTAAGTATTGTTCTTTAAAGTATTTACTAATTTCTTCTACAGGAATTTCTGTTGAAGTGTAAATGTATTCTGGTAAATCCCCTCTTATTTTCTTCCACGGGCATTCTTGATGAGTTTTAGCTTCAAGTTGTTTCCCTGAATAATTTTTAAATAGCTCCCAAATTTTATCTAAAAACTTAGCAGTATAATGATCAATGTTTGGATTTATATCTTTAAATTTGTTTGGATCAATTTCACGATAATTATATTGTTTAAAATAGTGATAAACATTAGGTACAACCGGCCCGTGTACCCAAGCTTGTATTTCATCTTTAAATAACAATTGATTATTCTCGTTTGTAGCATGATAAAAACCTTGAGCATAGTACAAAATTTTTTGTAGCTTAAGATTGGTAATATTTTGAGGAGTTCCAGGAGAGCTTTTTTTAATTAAATAAATTGCAATATCAAGAGCATCGTATGCCATAGTATTTCCCCTCCCTTACTTTTACCCTATTTTAATTATAACAAATTATTAGCTTTTATGTATTTAAAACAAAAAAATTTATAAGATGGGGACAATAGAAAATTAACTTATTATAAAAATATATTTAACTGAGAGTCAGTGTTAAGCTCTTTATTGAGTCTAAATGCGGAATCAATATACTCTCTTCCTAGTTGATTTTCAATACCTCCTTCTAATTCCCTCCATTTTTTTGGAGAAACTGTAAAATTTTCAACATATTTTAATATAATATTTGATAGTATACTTTTTACTTTATTTTCATTTAAAGATAAAATTTGTTTTCTAATAAATTTATATCTACGCCTATTTCTTGATAAATAACTCATTAGCACATATGTTTTTTCATTTTGTGGAAAAATAGTAATAAATAAAGGTGCTAAAGCTGTATCAAAATCCGATAAATCATTTATTGTATTTCCTAATAAATCTTTTTCTATAAAGATCATTGATGATACTGCAAGATGGTACTCTTTTTGAAACACAATTACCTCTGTTACTAATTCACTATAGTTAGAATTATCTAAATATGAATTAAATTGTTGCTTGTATTTTTCAAGCCTTTGCTCCGCATCTAAAGAACCAATGTAACTTCCATTTAACATATTTTCAATAGCAACTAATGTAACAGGGGTTTGTTTTGAAACTAAACTAAAAAAACTATGAATTTTTTCTTCATTACCTGAATTTATTATTTCAAGCATTCTTCTATACATTTCAGTTGTAGTTTTTTTAGCATGGTATTCTTTTGCTAACGCTCTATATGCATATAAAAACTCTTGTTCCTTGTTTCCTGGTACAAAATCATAATCTTCAATTGGTTCAAATATTTTTTTATCATGATAACCACAAAATCCGGTAAAAGTAGTTGCCTTTCCTCTACCTTCTTCCTTCATTTTAGTTACTAGTCCTTGATTATAATCTATATGAGCATCAAACATGTAAACATGTCCATTTTCAGAAATTTTGTTAAGGACTCTATTGTTTTGAATAGAATGGGCTTTTATTATCTTTTCACTACAATTTTCATCCTTATGAAAACATGCTTTCCACATGCAATCTTTTTTTAGTTTATTAAACCTTTCCTTAAACTTTCTATTCATCATTAAAATATCCATCACTTACAACCCCCAACTAAAAATAACTACATATTTCTTACATTTTTTAAAATTACGGAAGGTAAAAAAACTTAAAATATTTAACTTCATTATAAATTTTAATAAGGTTCACTTAAATAATTAAGTTGGATATTTTTATAAAAACAAATTTTTATAGCTAATTTTTATTTAAAAAATATGTATTTTACATAAATAAAAACACATTATTAGACTGTTTTAACTCTTAAAAATTAAATTTTTACGATTTTTCATTTTGGGGCACATCATTTACTATGTAGTTGAAAAAAGTGAATGAGGTGATGATTGTGGGAAAATTAAGGTGTCCATTATGTGAAGGGTTGTTTAAAAAGCATGATCTAGTTATTATGGATTACTTAAATGGTTTGAAGCACAAAGCATGTTTTGAGTATTATTCTTTAACAGACTCTATACAAGATGAGGGAATTTATAAGGAAATTATAAATAAATATGATTTCTTTCAAAAAATATAAAAGTAACCCACTAAGTTAAGTGGGTTTTACATTAATATTCATCTACTTAGTTTCACCATACTGGATTTTACATTCCAAGATAGTAACCAAATCAGCCAACTCTTTTTCAATTTCTTGTAATTGATTGCTTAGAATTTTGAAACAACAATCTATATCTTGTAGAACTTCTTTCATATTTATCCACCCCGATATAGCTTTTATTCAAAACATATATCATTAGTCAAATTGTACCAAACAAAAAGACCCACTCTACAAAGAGTGGTCTTGAAAAAGGGGAAAGAAACATAATGCAATTTAAGAAAGGATGACAATGATTGCATTATGTAATACCAGTATTAACAAATATTTGCCCACTCAAACAAAATGGAGTGGGCTTATTCAAAGGAGGATACATGATGACTGTAGTCGATTATGTGAGGTGGTCTGCATCATGTTTGTTTTAGTTTATACAGTTAACTTCATCTTACACGTATTTTTTGTCCTGGATAAATTAAATTATAATTTTTAATGTTAGGGTTCAGTTTTTTCAAATTTGATAATGTTGTACCATACTTATTCGCAATCTTTGTCATGTTATCTCCTGGCTTGACAGTATAATATTGTTTCACTTCTTTACCATTTGATTCTATCTTCAATTTTTGTCCGACATATATTAAATTTGGATTTTTAATATTGTTCAGTTTTACGAGCTCATTCACAGTCGTTCCATATTTTTGGGCAATTTCAGAAAGAGTGTCGCCTTTTTTGACTGTGTATAATTGTACTGTTGATTTTGTAGATCTAACTTTTTTCACTGGTTCTGAGTTTTTATGTCCACCTGTGAAATATTCAAGTGGTTTATTACTAACAATTCGATTTAAATCTAAATCTCCATTATATCCATCTAACCTACCAACGCTGGTGTACTGATGTAAATCACAAGGAAAAGAAGGTTTACTGTTTACTTTACCATTATTTACTCCGTAATGAGGTATCCAAATTGCGTCGACTTCATTTAAATTCAGATTAAAGGACTTGTACAAGTGATGGGCAATATAAATCCCGATTTTTTTCGCTCCAAGTTGACGTAACTTCTTCACATAAGCCGATACACCTGCTCTCATATCATCCATTGACTTTTCCTCTACATCTAGGAACCAAAATGTTGGATTTAAATCTTTTGTGCGATTATAAAAATCCGTTGCTTCCACTTCCATGTCCGTCAGACTTATTCCTCGAACCCACGCATAAGCAGCAGTTGGAACACCGCGTTTTTTGAACTCTGCATGATGTGTTTTATAGTGACGGTCTACTAATTTAGAACCGTACTGAGTACGAATAATAACTAGATCAACCTGTTTTGCCAATTTGTCATAATCCATTTTTTTCGGGTCTTGATGATGAGAAATATCAATAATAACAGCC